>ERZ841116.49-NODE-49-length-96183-cov-7.178283_pt1 | contig 96183 bp, 77 predicted proteins | sample MGYA00519875_ERZ841116 | MGnify/ENA primary metagenome ERZ841116 (study PRJEB31850, sample SAMEA3708889) | human gut metagenome | biome: human gut; feature: human-associated habitat; material: faeces | place: China | collected 2014 ... | reverse complement strand
GGACTTGCAGCGACGGACCTCGGGACGCTCTTACACCACGTCTGCGCGCGCCACCGAGGTCTATCGAAATTACTTCATTTTGTCTCAAGGTTGAGCCAAATTAGCGTACATCTGTTGCGTAAAAGGAGCAAAAATGGCTTCGTGAAATGTCTCTATTTTTGTGCCAGTACTCATATTTGCCACTTTTTGACCACAGGGGCATCTACCGTGCAAAATCGATAGGTCAAATCTGCCAAAAACGGCCCGTAAAAAAGCTCCCATTGCTGGGAGCTCTTTCATTCAATGGTGCGGGCGAAAGGACGTCCGCGTATCCGCTGCGCGGATACGCACCGGCTTCGCCCGCCTGCCGGCGGACTCGCCAGCTCGCTAAAAACGCTCCGCGTTTTCCTTACGCTCGCTCCTTCGCAGGTTCAAGTCCCCGCGATGGGCCCATAACAAAAAAGCTCCCATTGCTGGGAGCTCTTTCAATCAATGGTGCGGGCGAAAGGACTTGAACCTTCATGGGGTTGCCCCCATACGGACCTGAACCGTACGCGTCTGCCAATTCCGCCACGCCCGCGTGCAGGAATTAGAATAACGGAGCGCCGCCGCGAACGCAAGAACTATTTTTGGAAAAGTTTGCAGGCATTTTCCCAGGCTGCTCGAGCGATTGCTTCGGGGTCCTCGCCGGTACGATCGACGCGGTCGTTGACCAGCGCGTTTGCTGTGATGGAAATCATTGCAGGCTCGCACTCAAGACCGCGAATGGGCTCCGGCGCCATATAGGGACAATCCGTCTCGAACAAAATACGGTCGAGCGGTGTTGCCGCGAATGCCTCGCGCACGTCGTCGTTGCGTTTAAAGGTAGCCGCGCCGCCATAGGCGATGTAACAGCCCAAATCCACAAAGCGTTCCATCGTGGCTCGGTCCTCGCCAAAGCAGTGCAGTACGCAACCGGCCTGGGGCACGCCGACCTCGCGCAACACGTTGTAGGCGTCCACATGCGAGGTGCGCTCCCCGTCCGTGTCCTCATGACGCAGATGCAGCTCTACCGGCACATTGCGGCGTACGGCAACCTCGAGTTGGCGCGCCATACAGTCGATCTGCACGTCGTGGGGCGCCGGCGCAATATCGTCGTCGTAATCCATGTGGTAGTCCAGGCCAATTTCGCCGATACCAACACACAGCGGATCGTCGAGCGCAGCCACAACCTGGGCATGGATGTTATCGGTGTAGTCGGGCGCGCCATACGGATGCACACCGGCGAGATACTTGACCTGCGGAATATCCCGCATCGGCAGAATCTCGCGAACCAGCCAGTCGCTATAGTCCGTCACGCTGCGCTTATCGGCAATGGGGTCGAAGACCGTCACCAACAAGTCAATGCCCGCTTCCTTGGCGCGCTCGAGCGTCTCAGGCACTTCCTTGCTCCAAAATGAGAGCAGGTGCGCATGCGTATCGGCAAGCGGCGCCAGCGGCACCGGGCAGGCCACCGTTTTCTTCTTTTTTGTAAACGTCACGCGTCCGACATTAGGCGTCATGGGAAAGCTCCTGAGCCAAGCGGACAAAGGCGGCGACGTCGAGCGTCTCGGCGCGCGTGGTAGGTGCGATACCGCAATCCTCAAAGGCAGCATCGAGAACATCCTTGGCAAAGCCGTTGGCGCTCATGGAATTGCGGATGGTCTTGCGGCGCTGAGCAAACGCAGCGTCAATTACACGGGCCACAAACTCGCGATCGAGCTCCTCGGGCACTACGCCGTCAACACGATCGATGCGTACGACGGCCGAGTCCACATGCGGCGCCGGCATAAAGCAGCGTGGCGGCACCTCAAAACGCCCTGTTACCTGCGCATACAGGCCGAGCTTTGCCGTGTAGCCGCCATAGGTCTTGTTGCCCGGCGTTGCGGCAATACGATCTGCAACTTCCTTTTGCACCATGACGACAGCGCGCTTAAGTGCGGGCATCGTCTGGAAGAACTGAAGGATGATCGTCGCCGCCACGTTATAGGGCAGATTCGCGACGAACACCGTAGGTTCACCACCGGCGGCCTGCTCAATCTGCTCCGGCGTCACCTTGAGCGCATCACCCATGATAACGCGGAAGTTGGCATAGTCGGCGGCGTGGGCGTCGAGCACCGGCTCAAGCTCGGGATCAGCCTCAATCGACGTAACGCACGCCGCCTCCTGCAGCAGCGCAAGCGTGAGCGTGCCAACGCCCGGGCCGACCTCGAGCACGCGCTCATCGCCCGCAAGCTCAGCGAGCTCACAGATACGTTCGATCACATGGTTGTCGATCAGGAAGTTTTGGCCCAGGCGATGCTTGGTCGCAAGACCAAACTCCTCTAGCAGCTCCCTCGTTGCCGTGGGGTTTGCCAAAGGCGAAGTTGTCATGGTTGCCTCCTTAACATGGCGGCTGCATCGTAAAGCAAAAGGGCATGGACCGTTGCGGCCATGCCCTTACCGTTACACAGCAAATTGCCGATATGGCACTCGCGCGGCGTCTTAGCCAAGACGCGGGAACAGCGGCTCGCCCTTCTCGACGGGCTGACCGCCGGCAAGCAGGCCCCAAGCGCAAATGCCCTTGAGGTCGTCGCTCGCGGCCTCGTCCTCGCACGACAGGCGACGCAGAGCCTCGGCAGAAGTCTGGGGCATGAGCGGCATCAGCAGGTGAGCGGCGATGCGGATGGCCTCGAGCAGGTTGTAGATCACAAACGCCAGCTCGTCGGCCTTGGCCTCATCCTTGGCAAGCGCCCAAGGCTCGGAGTCCTCGATGTAGTGGTTAGCGGCGTGGATGAGCTCCATGACCTCGTCCTTGGCTCCGCCGTAATCCAGCACGTCCATCTTGGCCATGTAGCGATCGACCAGGCCGTCGGCGATCTTTGCCAGCGGGTTGTCGAACGCATCGAACGATGCAGGCTTGGCAGGTGCACAACCGTCAAAGTACTTGCCGCTCATGTTGAGCGAACGCGAGATAAGGTTGCCCCAGCTGTTGGCTAGGTCGGCGTTGTAGACCTGCTCCATGCGCTCGAAGCTGATGGCGCCGTCGGTGCCGGGCACCACGTCGGTCATAAAGTAATAGCGATAGCCCTCGACGCCCAGCATGTCGATAACATCCTGCGGAGCGATGGCGTTGCCGCGGCTCTTGGACATCTTCTCGGCCTTGCCGGTCTCGGCATTGCGCACGGTCAGGAAACCGTGGGCAAAGACGTGTTCGGGCAGGGCTTCGCCGATGGCCATGAGCATGGCAGGCCAAATGACGCAGTGGAAGCGGATAATGTCCTTGCCCACGATGTGGAACTGCGCGGGCCAGCGGTAGGCCAGCTCGGCACGAGCCTCATCGGTATCGACACCGTAGCCGACAGCCGTCATATAGTTGAGCAGCGCGTCGAACCACACGTAGGTCACGTGGCCCTCGTCGAACGGGACCTGAATGCCCCAGTCAAAGCTTGTACGGCTTACGGAAAGGTCGTTAAGGCCGCCCTCGACAAAGCTGCGCACCTCGTTCATGCGGAACGCGGGCTCGACAAAGTCGGGGTGCTCGTCATAGAGCTTGAGCAGCTTGTCCTGAAACGCAGAGAGCTTAAAGAAGTAGGACTCCTCCTGCACGCGCTCGAGCGGACGGTGGCAATCGGGGCACAGGTGCTGGCCGACGCTGCCGTACTCTTCGTCACCCTTCTGGACCTGTGTATCGGTAAAGTAGGTCTCGTCGGGCACGCAGTACCAGCCGTCATAGCTGCCCTTGTACAGGTAGCCGGACTCCTTCATGCGCTCCCACAGATACTGCACGGCGTGATGCTGGCGCGGCTCGGTGGTACGAATGAAGTCGTCGTTGGAAATCTCGAGCTTGTTCCAAAGCTCCTTGAAGTGCGGAGCCTGGCTGTCGGTCCACTCCTGCGGCGTCATGTTGTGCTTGGCTGCGGCCTCGGCGACCTTCTCGCCGTGCTCGTCCATGCCAGTCAGGAACTTGACGTTATAGCCGGCAGAGCGGCGATAGCGAGCCTGAACGTCGGCGATGATGGTGGAATAAGCCGTGCCCAGGTGCGGATCGGCGTTGACGTAGTAGATGGGCGTCGTGATAAAGAACGAAGGCTTGCTTTGATCCATGGGGTTTGTCCTCCAGAAAAACGTTGCATACAGGGGATGATTCTAGCGCAAGGGCTGGATATCCTCCATCTATTGCATATCGAGCACCACGGCATAGACATCGCGCTTGCGGCGCGAATATTTCTGAGACAGGCGCTTTGCCACCGCGGAGGCGGGCTCCCCCTCCTCGAGCGCGGCACGGATATCGTCGCGCAGGGCTTCATCGGGGTCTACCGCTGCAGCTCCAACCGACGCGATACCGGCCTCCTCATCCCCACTCGGCGGCGCGATGACCAGCGCAATCTCGCCCTTTACCTCGCCACGGGCACGCAACTCCTCGGTTAGCTGGGCGGCGGATCCACGCAAGACTTCCTCGTGCAGTTTGGTGAGCTCGCGGCAGACGGCGACATCGCGCTGGGGAAAGACCTCGGCCACGGCCTCGAGCGTCGCCACGATGCGATGTGGAGACTCGTAGAAGATGAGCGCGCCGGGGACGACTGCAAGGCGCTGCAGTCGGCGCACGCGGTCGCCGTGCTTGCGACCCAAAAAGCCTTCGAAGAAGAAATGCTCGCAGGGAATACCGGACGATACGAGCGCCGTGACGCAAGCAGAGGGGCCGGGAACAACTTCGACAGGCACATCCGCCTCGCGCGCCGCCTCGACCAGCGCCTGGCCGGGATCGGACACGCTCGGCATGCCGGCGTCCGAGGCAAAGGCGAGGGTCTCCCCTGCCAGCAGACGGTCGACCAGGCCGGCGGCGCGACTTGCGATCACGTTCTCGTCGCAACGAACGAGCGGCTTGGAGATGCCTAGGTGCATCAGCAACTTTGAGGTCACACGCGTGTCCTCGCAGCAGACGGCGTCGGCGGCGGCAAACGCCTCGCCGACGCGCGGAGACAGGTCGCCCAGGTTGCCGATGGGCGTTCCGACCACATAGAGTTTGCCCGTGCGGGCGCTGTTTTGCGTCATATCAACCTATTCAATCATGCCGCGCTCGAGCGTACCGAGCGCCGCGCGGGCGTCCCATGCTGCAATGCGCTTCTCGGTCTTCCACGTTTGGAAGAACCAACCGGCGGCCGGCGCAAACGAAGCCAGCTGGTTGGCGATAAACACGCGCTCGTAGGCATTGCGGCCCTCGGGCGTAACCGACGAGTTGGCAAAGATCGCCGCGCCCGACCATTCGCCCACCAGCACGGGGAACCCTGTCGAAATCGCTTCTTTAAGCTCGCGCTTGTTGCGCGAAATCGCCGTCGTCAGCCCGCGGGGGCTCGTGATGTCGAGCGCGTGCTCGTCGCGGTAGTGGTACAGGTGAAGGTCCATGTAGACGTTCTTGTACTTGGCGCCGCGCATAAAATGCTTCCACTCGCTGGGATGCCCCGAAGACGAGAAGACGACGATCTTATCCTCGGGCATATACGAACGGACGAGCTCATAGGCATCGCGATAGAAGTTGCGCAGGTAGTGGGCCGGAATACCGTCCGTCATGGTAAAGAGGCCCTTGCGCACGCTCATCTGCGGCGTGTCTAGCAGCTCAATACCCAGCAGGCTCTCGGCCTCGCCGTAGCGATCGGCCAAGCGCTCGAGCACGTCGAGCGCAACGTGACGGCCATTGGTGGACGAATGCCACTCAGCGACGACTTCCGGCGTCGTGGGTGAATCGTTGGAATCGCCCTGACCGCCGGGTACAGTCGCCAGATCGAGCAGTACGCGGATGTTGTACTTGGCGGCCCACTCAATAGCCCGGTCGATATAATCGACGACCGAAATGTAGGAAGCGTCGGACTCCTGTGAGCCAAAGGCATACCACGGCACCGGCAGGCGCACGGCGTTGAGACCGATCTGCGCCATACGACGAAAATCATCCTCGCTCACAAACGTCTCGTAATGGCGACGCATGCGCTCGTTATAGGCAGCGGTGCCCATGGCCTCCTGCAGTTCTGCTGCATTGGATGCTCCGGTCGCTGCATAGAGCGACGGGGTCACCCAGGGCTCGGGAATAAACCAGCCAGAGAGATTAACGCCGAGAATCCTCTCCATCACGGCCCCCTTCGAATCGCGCAGGTCGAACCTGCATCGTATTGCATAGGAAAAGTATCGTTTTGAGTATACCCGCGCGTGCGGACAGGCGACCGAACGGTCTACAAAGTGGCGCAAAAGTGGGAGGAATGTCCGGGCAAGCGGAACCCGAGGTGCGCGCGCCAAGATATACATATGCGCCGGAAAGCTCATCCCATTTTTCTGCTCAATAATGGGATGCATTTTCCGCTGGCAGGCCCAACCGGAAAGCTCGACCCACAATCCAGCGTCATTCCGGGTCGCGCTTTCCCAAGCGGCTTCAAAGCGGAAAACGCATCCCGCTCTGAAGCCAAATTCCGGGATGCAGTTTCCGCAGGAGCCCTCGGTAAAAGAAAAGGACCCCTTTGCAGAGGTCCTAGTCAATTCAAGGTGGCGGGGAAGGGAATCGAACCCCTGACACGAGGATTTTCAGTCCTCTGCTCTACCAACTGAGCTACCCAGCCATTTGAGGTGTGCCTTGTTTCAAGGCTTGATTAGTATAACCAAGGACACGCTCCGGTCAACCGAGAATTTTAAAAAAGTTTTTGCGCGCGACATCGGCCACGACCTCGATCCTATAGAACGGCACGTCAGAAGCATCAACCGGCCGCAAGAAGTTTTTCACTCAGGGCCGCACGGGCAAACTCACTTGGCGTCATCCCCTCGGCAGCCGCCCGTCGACGAATGGCCTCCTTCATTCCCAGAGGAATCTTGACCGATAGCGTTGCCGTTCCCTCACCTGAGAGTGGGGGCCGTCCGTGCACGATCCCACCAACGGTGTGTTCGCCATCCGGAAACTCTCCGCGCTCGTACGACTCACACCACGCGTCAATCATTTCATCCGTTACAACCTGACCATTAGCGGTCGTATATGTCTTGCCCATCATCGACCCCTTTGCCGAGCTCGCTCGATCTCTTGCCAGAATTTCTTCTGAACCGGAGACAAGGCATGAATAATGAGCCACCCGCGAATAAGTTCGACCGCAACGAGCTCCACGCTCCGTCCGTCCGGAAGCCATCCAATCGCAAGCCATCTCGGCGGCTCGTCTTCCGACTCGCGGCGAATACACTCAGTAACCGCGAGCCAGGCACCAAGCACCTGTTTTTCCGTCAGGTGCTTTTTGGCGTTGGGATGGATCTCGACATCCATGCATCTCCTCCTCCATCTTACCCAATTTCGTATGACGAAAGTCCACTGTCGCCAATTCCTATGCCGGCACGCGTTGGAGAACAGGAGGCGAAACAATGATTGAAGGGCGCTCGAGTGCCGCCCAGGCGCCGGGGCAAGAGCACATGCGCCAGGGACGTACGTTTTCGTAGCACACGAGGACATTGCCATTGCGGTCGATAAAGGCGATGTCGATGGGATAGGCCATAAAGCAAGTGTGAACCGAGGAGCAGCGCGGAAACGCCATGACAAGCGGCAGTCCGCTGGCGGCAATCGGCCGCCGTCCCAGCATGCCGCGCAGACGCACGGTAAACGACTCCGCCACCACAAACTCGGCCGGCGTCCAGCCCAACATGTTGAGCGCCCGCGCGTAGGCGACATAGGACGAGAGCGCGGTCACATGACCACCCCCGGACGCCATGGATCGACCGCCACCGCGCGTTCATGCGTGAGCACGGCCGGAGCCCCCAGGGGAACGCCGGCGATGCTCAGCGAACTCGGCCACGGCTCGTAGTGCATGGTGCAGGTATAGGTCCTAAACGTGCCAGAAAGAGAGAGCAGACCACCATCCGATGACGCCGTGCCTTGTTTGCTCGAGACCTCGACCTGTAGGCCGTATCCCTCCATGGCATCCTGAATCTGAGCCTGAACGGTCGCGGAAGCGTCAATGGAGCTCTCGTCACCCTCCCCGCCCGGCGCCGCAGCGTGCGCCAGCACGATGTCGGGCACCACGCGGTCGAAGCGCGCGACCGCGCCGGCAAAGATCATGACGTTGTACGCGATGAGAGCCAGCACGAGTAGAACAGGCGTGACCACGGCCATCTCGACCGTCGCCTGGGCACGCTCCTCGCGCAAGCCCGTGCGAATGCCCATTACGACCCACCGCCAAAAGCTCCCGCCAGCGTGGCAACATCGACCGTGAGCGGGATGGAGCCGCCGCCGGGCAGCGGGATCTCCGCAAGCGTAAACACCGCGCCGCTGATGGTGCGCTCAACGTGATATTCCAATGCCTCGCAAAGTGCCTTGGGGTCAGTCACGCCCAAGGGGATTTTTCGCAGGGTATCTTGAGTTTTGGAGATGCCCGCGATATCAGACCCCGGACTTTTGATGACATTGGCGGTATCGGTCAGCACCGGTTTTCGCAGACGCAAATCGCACGGCTCGAGTCCCAGCGCCGCCACGGAGGACGAGACGGTGTCACCGAGCCAGGACGCAATGGAGCCCAACGCGCCGCTACCCCCTCCCAAGCCACCGATCAGCTCTCCCATAAGCTCGTCGGCCGCACCCTGGATGTCTCCGTACCCCACAAGCAGGCGACCCCAAACATCCATAACGCCGTCGAGCACGCCGGCAACGCCGCCCGAACGCTCCTCCAGCGTCGAGAAAAACCGCGAGAGAACGTTATTTTGTGCCGTCGCACCATCGGGCGCGAGCACTGCAGCAGAAATTGCACCACGATCGCCAAGCTCAACTGCCGTGTCAAACGAGGAGTTGAGCTCGTCGGGACTGGAGATGGTGCCCGAGACCGCAAAGGCGACTACGCCGTTACGGCCAGGCGGCGCGATGCGCGGGCGCTCACCGGAAAGTTCTTTGATGGCGGTATCGAACGCATTGCCCGCACGGTCGGCTTCGTCCTCGGTCTGACGCTCGAGCTCGAGCTCCTTGTTGCGACAGTCGACGTAGTCCTCCATGGCGTCTTTAAACTTGTCGAAGTGATACTCGAAGCCGTTTTCGATAGAGGTTGAAGGCGCCGCAACAGCACCAAGCGACGAAACGCCAAAATGGCATTTGCTGCATTTATCCTGCCCATCGTAATCGGCAACCGAAGCAAATCCGCTTGGCGTTCCTTTCTTATAGTTAGGGCAGGTCGTCCCGTAATGCAGATACGCCTTTTCATCGTTCACGCTCGTCGGCCACACCGCATCGGTATAGAGTTCCGTCGCCCGAACCTCATCAGAGTTGCGCGGCAGCAGCGGAATATAGGAGGAAACCTTGCCTCCGTTCTCGGTTATATATGCCCGATCGACCTCCGCGCTCGCATAGGTATAGAACGCCTTACGCGCCGCAGACTCTGCCTTCATCTCGACACTCGAGCCCTGGGGCTTCTCATTTGTCAGACGCCAATGGTAGTAGTCCTTCGCGCGATCAAGGGCAACTTTAGGCTCCCACGTAACGCTCGATGAGTAATGCGGATTTTGAACACCGGAGAGATCCGTTAGGCTTTTTGCGCGCTCCCACATACAAGAACAGCTGCCGACCGAACCTTTATCCGATCCACCGCAATCCGCTAGCCAGGCGCGCTCTTTGGCCTTCGCCGTCTCCTCCGATGCTTTTTGTAGCTCCTCGGCCGCGCGCTCCAGGTCTTCCGACGCATCTTTAATGGCATCGGTCGAGATTTCGGATCCTTCGAGCGCAACAAAATCCGACTCGGATGTCCTGGGCACGGCAAGCGCCGTACCGGTATAGGTCACGCCCTCGGTATCCTGCGCCGATACTGCCTGCATGGCGCGCGCGGCAACCAGGTACGGCAAGGCGGCCTCGATCTTTTGCAGGCCCTTTGCCGCGCTTTTGGCAAACTTGTTACGCGTTTTAATGATCTGGGTTCCCGTATCGATGATATCGCTGCCAACAACCTCGGCGCCCGGAATGAGCATGGCAACCAAGCCGGTACCGATCGTGGCAAACCCCGCCAGGCCCAAACTCAAAATGCTCGCATCCACCACCGTGGCAGCCGTGTGATAGGACGACACTACGTTGGCACCCGCCAGCGCGCCGCTATCGGCCGCCACCTGGGTGTCCCCGGCACGCGACATGCTCCATATCGCCGCGGTCGACGAAAACAACAATGTGAGCACCACTAGGATGACCACGGCAGAAGAAAGCGTGGTATAGGCGCCGTCTTCGATAAACAAATCGACACCGGCTCGACCCATAAAGCCGCCTCGCTTGCAATGGCAGCTCGGACGGCGCGTCAAAACGCGTCTAGACCAGAAACGCTTAATCCCATGTAGCAATCCACGAATCATAATCTCCCTCCAGCCATTCGGGACGCGATTGATACGAGACATCGACCTTGAGCTCAACGTAGCCGCCCTCGGCGGCACCACCCATAGCCTGCGCAAACGCACCGATCACGGGCAACGGCTTGACCTCGCCGGAAACGGACACGGACGAGACGCCACCCGCACCGGCCCGGCCAAGCTCGATATTCCACGACAGCGGCCCGCCGGCATGAAAAATCGAGACGTTGGGCACCGCGGCAAGTCTGCGGCGAGTGAACTCCTTAAGGTCATCGTCGTCCTCCACCGTCGTCGTGGTCATAAGCCGCGCGGTCTCGGCGGCGGCAGACTCCATGACCGCGCGCGTATAGAGCAGGCACACCGGCTGCAGTGCGAGAAGGATGAGCGTCAGAAACGTCGGCAGCAAAAAAGCGGCCTCGACCGTAGACTGCGCCCGGTCCTCGCACGCGATATCAATACAACGCGATGTCCTTAGCGCCCGCAGCGGCGTCGATAACCGACATCGAGGCAACGCCATGGGATGCCGCCCGCTCGACCAGCGCCGCCAAGCGCCCATCGGTGCCAGCACGCCAAAGTCCCGCAATCGCCAGCACGATCGATAACAGCGCCACCGTGACGATGGCGTATTCCACAGTCGCTTGGGCAACCTCTTCACGCAGAACGCCATGCATTTCACGATCCCTCCTTTGAGTTTATTGTTTGCGGGACCAGGCGCACGGCGCGCAGACGACACGAAGCATCGCCAGTATCCGCGGCAACCGTCACCATATCGACCCAGCCGCGTCCGTCGCGCACGATAGCGCCCCACACGTTGCCCTTGATATCGAGATAGCCGCTCAGAGCAAGTTGTGCCGTGGGTACCTCGCGATAGGCACGCAGCATATCCGCTGCCGCTTCGGTCATCGGTCGGTCTTCGGACCATGCAAGCCGGACCGCAATCGCGTTGCCCTCAGGCGAATCCGTCGCAGTGCCAGACCGCTTGTTGAGCGCCCGCAGAAAGGTTTGCGCCGTGACAGCGACATCCGAATCGTCCGCATCTCGCATCTCATCTTTTTGAGACGCCACCGCCGAATCTGAGCCCAAATCGGAGGCGGTCCCAGGACGCTGCTGCCGCGCGGCGTTAAGCCCCCAAAGCACCACCGCTATCGCCACGGTCAGGCAAGCAAACACCAGCAGCACCCCGATGGGGCGCTCGCCCTCTACAGGCTGTTGATGCCCTCGCTGATAGCGTTCCATAGATCTTGGACCTTGCCCTTAAATGCGACGATGGCGATGATCGCGATCACCACGAGCACGCCGACCAAGATGGCATACTCGGTGGTACCCTGTGCACTCTCCTCCTGCAATAGTTCCTTGGCGCGCTGACGAACATGTGCCGCCCGGCAAAACGCCCAGCCCTGGACCTTGCCAGCAGCGTCAGTCATCGTGTTCATGTATTCCTCCCTACATCATCCCGCCTGCTCCCAGCAGCGGGCCCAATATGGACAGAAGCAACGCCGGCAAGATGAGCGTGCCGGTGGGAATCAGCAACTTGACCGGTGCACGCTCGATCTCGCGCTCGACTGCGGCGCGATGGGCCGCACGGATCTCGCGACTTTGAGCAGCCAGCGTCTCGGCCAGCGGAGCGCCCAGGGCAAGCGCCTGCCCCACCGTGATGGCAAAGGTCTCGAGCGCCCTCACGTCCAAATCACGCGCGGCAGCCAACAGCTCGGCCTCGCGCGTCCCCACGCCCACCTGCCACGCCATGCAGGCTCGCTCAAGACGGACGGCCAGCACCGACCGACGATTGGCGCAGAAAATCTCGAGCGCCGCGTCAAACGAAAGGCCGGCAGAAAGCCCCAGGCGCACCACGTCGATCATCTCGGACACCTCACCGAGCGACACCCGCGCCGGGCCGCCCGCCCCAATCGCACCCTTCATTCGCGCGGTCAGGGCATCAATCACCGAGCGGCCCGCAGCAATGACCAGCACCGCCTCACGCTTGCATGTCCCTGCAATCTTGCGAGCATCCGCACGCTCCAAACCTGTCGCGGCAAATACGCTCAGGGCGCACAGACAAGCCGCAACCCCGACCAGGGCGCTCATAGCTCCACCCGCATAATGCGCCGGATAACTACCAGGGCAACGCCGTTGAGGGCAAGTCCCAGCACCACGGCGCCCGCACCAGCCGGCGTCGCAAGACCGCGGCGAAAGTCTGCCGAAAGCAAAGCCAGTACCGCGCACATGCCCGCCGGCATCGCCGCAACCATATGCGCAGACATGCGAGCCTGCGACGTCTTAACATCCAGGCGGCGCTTGAGCCCAATGCGCTCACCCACCATGCTCGACGCCTCGGACAGCAAGCCGGCAAGCGGAGCCCCGGTACGCTGCGATACTTTGAGCGCCAAGGTGACAAGCGAAAGGCCGGGGGCATCGATGCGAACGAGTAGGTCATCGAGTGCGTCGGTCGCCGAGATACCGCAATCGATTGCCGCCGCCACCCGCAAAAACTCGGTATGCACCGGCTCTTGCGCATGGGCGCCCACAAAGCGCATGCCCTGTGCCAGCGAATGCCCCGAGGCAAGCGACATGGATAACGCTGTGAATGCCTCGGGCATGGCCTCTTCCACATCATGCTGTTCGCGTCGGCGATCGAAGGTGTCACGCGCAGCGCCCACGCCAAGCGGCGCCACCAGCCCCAAGACAAAGCCGATGGGCGACAACGACGCAACGGCCAGCAAAACGCTGCAGATACCGCTCGACAGCAGCAGAAATGCCAGACGAGCCGCGTTATCCTCTATAGCAAGCCCAAGGCGATCTGCGGGAATCAGCGACGCCCACGAGCGGGCAATCTTTGTCAGCAGGTCGTTTTCCGCCAACTCACGCGGCAACTTCTCCGCCATCGATTCGAGCGTCTGGCGCGCCAGCTCCGCCGGCGGCCTCCGCGGCACACGACGCTCTGCCCCACACGCCGTCGCGACAGAAAGCCCCGCCAAACCCCCTACGACGAGGGGCATAGCGATCTCCATTCGTCCACCTCCTCTTGCGTGAGCGTTCCCGACCGCAAGCCCTCCGCGATAAACGGCGGCTCGCGGTCGAGCGTCCACGTACGTTCGGCGGCATCGAACGTCACGTAGCGTTCGAGCTCAACACCGCCCGACGCGCCGCGTCGCACCCCCGAATACGAGGAGACGAAGCGCCTGCCATCGGCATGACGTTCGGACATCACGATGCCGTCGAGCGCCATGGCGATCTGCTCTTCGATAAGCTCACTCGGCAAATCGATGCCGTAGCGCGCAAGCAGCGTCAGGCGAACCACGGTCTCCTGCTCGGTACCCGCATGAAGTGTGGTGAGCGACCCATCGTGGCCCGTGTTCATGGCCTGCAACATGTCGCAGCACTCGGCACCGCGCACCTCGCCCACCACGATGCGGTCAGGGCGCATGCGCAGGGCATTAGTTACCAGGTCGCGGATCGTCACCGCGCCCTCACCCTCAATTGAAGCCTCGCGCGCCTCTAGGCGCACCACGTGCGGATGATGTGCAAACTTGAGCTCGGCAGAGTCCTCGATCGTCACGATGCGCTCGCCGGTGGAAATCTCGCATGACAACGCGTTGAGCAGGGTGGTCTTACCAGATCCCGTGCCTCCCGCAACCGCCAAATCCTGTCGCAGCGACACCGCGCACGACAGCAGCTGCGCATACCAAAGCGGCAGTGACCCCAACCCCACGAGCTCGTCCAGCGAGCAGATACGGTCCGAGAACTTTCGGATGGTGAGGATTGGCCCGTCGATCGCCACGGGTGGAATCACCGCGTTGACGCGATAACCCGTCTTGAGGCGGGCGTTGACGATGGGGCTGCGCTCGTCGATACGACGGCCGAGCGGCGAGATGATGCGGTCGATGAGCACACGGATCTGTTCGTCGTCCTCAAACGCGTGCTCGATGGGATACAAAACGCCGCTGCGCTCAAAAAAGGCAGAGCGACAGCCGTTGATCATGATTTCGGTAACGGTGTCGTCCTCGATGAGCGGCTGCAGCGGTCCCAGGCCCACCACGTCATCTAGGATCTCGTCGATGATGGTCTCACGCTCAGGCGTCGCCAAGTCGGTCGGCTCTTCCACGTTGAGCGCCGCCTCCACCGCCGGACGTAACTCAGAGCGGGCAAGGGCCGGATCGACGTAGGCACTGATGCGCGCCACCTCGTCGTAGCCCACGCGGTCCATCACCGCACGCTTGGTGCGGCGTTTAACGGCACGGCGGCGTCCCGCATCAACGGGGGCAGCCGTGGCGGCCGCGCCAGCGGCTTTAATCCTCGTCTGCAGACTCATCGCGAATCACCCTCGCGCGACCAGGGAAGACGGATGCGCGGGCGCTCGGTGCGGGTCGCGCGGTCGGCGACCATATCGCTCCAGGGACCGACGGCGCGGCCCAGCTCCACGAGCATCTCGCGCGTAGCCTCGCGCACGCTGGTCGCAAAAGCGCTCGTCTGACCCACCGCCTCGTCGGCGCGACCGAATGCCATGAGCGCGGCCAAATCCTGACCGCCATCGGCAATGCGGATCTTGGAGCTCAGTGCGCAGGCAATCTCGAAGCGCATGGCGACGTCCTCGTCGGCACCGCGCGCACCAAACCGGTTGAACACGGCGCTCATGCGTGTGCGCGGCACGCCCACACGGCTCGCCAGCTCAATGACGCGCGAAGCGGATGTCGCCGACGATACTGCCGCATCGCCTACGACCAGGCAACGGTCGCTCGCCGCCACCGCGGCGGCCACGGCATCACCCCAAAAGACCGAGGTGTCGACAAAGACCACGTCGGATTCGCGACGCAAAACATCGAGCAATAGCTCCACCGGACGTGCCATGAGCTCGGCCTTCTCGGGGGCCGCGACAGGTCCCCAGAGTGTGACGCCCGGGGCGACGCGCATCGATGCGGCCACGATATCCGGCTCGGCAAGTGCGCCAGCCGCCGACGGCTCGATAAGCGTCGCCATATCGTGCGGGGCATCGACACCCAGCAGATCGTATAGGTTTCCAAACATGAGGTCCAAGTCGAGCACAGCGGCACGCAAACCCAGCAACGACGCCGCATGCGCCATGGTGGCAACGATCGTCGACTTGCCGCAACCGCCCGAACCCGAAACAGCACAGACGACCGGTGCCCGACGCGACGGAATAGAAGCGTCGGCCGACAGCGCGGGGGCTGACGGCGCAGGAACCGGCGACACGGACGCGGGCAATAACATCCCCGTCTCCCCCGCCGCGGTCACGTGCTGAGCCCAAGCCGGCATGGCAGGCTGCCCGGTCTGCGGTTCCGAAGCTAAAGGCGCAGCGGCACACGGCTCGCCAGCCCCGGCAAAACCCTCGACCTCGTCGAGCTCATCGGCCAGATTTACGCCGTGCACGTATCCCATATCTTCAGCCAGAACGTCATCGCCATACGGCACCGGCCCTCCAGCGTCATCGTATGCAAGGGGGTCCCGGGGGCGCCGACCATGCTCGGCTTCCGCTTTTCCATATTCATCAACACGCGGGCCTCTTGTAGCGCGAGGCGCCCCGGGTTCCCTATCAACAAAAGCATCGGGCTCAATCGTCATGCGCCGATCGGAATCAACCGTTCCCTCACCCGCGCGCCCGTTGCCGCACAAACTGTGCGCAGCGATGACCTCGGTCGCCCCCGCGCGAAACAGCCCTTCGATATCCGACGGGTCGAGTGTCTCGATCAACACGACGACACGACTCACGCGGCCCTCGGCCGTCAGGCGCGCAACGGTCTTCCGCACGTCTTCGGTATCGAACAGAGACGCCGCGATGATGGCGGCACCGCGACGCGACGGAAACGCCCGCGCCATGGATACCAGCCCGTCCAGGTCGCCCACGCGAAGCACCTGCGCGCCCACATCGCGACCCTCGACTTCCTGCTGTAGCAGCCCGTAATCGCCGCACGCGCAGCACGCAAGCCAGATCGCCTTCATCACTCGTCGCCTCCGCTCTTTTTGCCGCGTGCCGTGGCGGGAATCGTCAAGCTGACCGTTCCCTTTCCCGAGGCTCCCAGCAATTCCTTGACATCTTCGGGGTCTGCCGCCAGCGTCACCCACTCGATCTTGCCTTCACGCGTGGTGCCGGCATCTTCGCTGGTATCGATCACGTAAGCGCCGCACAAACGATCGGTCACGCCATCTTTTTGCACGTACACGTCTACATAGCTGCCCACGCCCGCGGCGCCGCCGACCGAGTGCTCGGCATCGACCGCCACCGAAACGGCCACCTTGCCTTTAGGCACCTCGAGCTTGTGGCTCTCGGCCTTGGTGTAGACATTGCAAATCACGGCGTTTTTGGGAATGCGCGAGGTCGTCACGTCGCCGCGCACCTGACGCAGCTCGGTCGCCGCATCACGCGGCAGCAGACTCGCCAGCCATTCCTGAGTTATGACATTAGTCTCGTCGAGGGTCTCGCCCGCATCGATATCGCGCGCCGCGACGCACACCTCAACGCGGTCGCCGCCATATTTTGCCAAAGTCTCGGCCTGGGCCTGCTCGGCTTGCGAGCGGATCGACGAGCCGTAGACCATGCAGAGCGCCGCGGCAAGCACGCCCGCGACCAAACTGATGGCGATGCGCTTGCTCTTGTTCACGGCCGCTCCTCTCAAGGTAGCACCGGGCAAATGCCCGTACCACCATTGTCTGGGCGACCAGGGCGCAAAGCGGCGCAATCGCAATCTTGGTTTTACGTGTCAAACCAATTGCTGACCAAAAGCTGACCAGCCCGTCAAGCTCGTGGCAAGGTTTTGGTCAGAACGTCGGCAAAACGCATATTTCGAGGCGCTTTGGCAGCAAAAAAGCCGCCTCCCGAACAGTTGGGAGACGGCTGTCATAGGAAAATTCAATTACAGGTGGACATCGGGGTCGAGCATTTGGGCACTCACGCGCATGGATGACGCCAAGTTTTGGAACGTCTCCAGGCGCAGATTGTCGATCTGTCCCGCGTCCTCGGCCTCGCGAACGGCGCAACCCGGCTCATGAGTGTGCGTGCAATCGCCAAACCGGCACGCACGCGACGCCTCGACGATCTCGGGGAAGGCACGCGCCAGACCCCGCTCATGTCCCACGAGCGGCAGGCTGCGCAGGCCCGGGGCATCGGCGATCACGCCGGCGTTGCCCGGCAGCGCCACCATCACGCGCGCAACCGTGGTGTGGCGACCTTGGTCATCACGCTCGCGCACGCCGCCAGTGGCCAGCGCATCGTGGCCCAGCAGCGCATTGAGCAGTGTCGACTTGCCGGCACCCGACTCGCCCAAAATCATGGCACAGCTCCCGGCGGGCACGCAGGCGCGCACTTCGTCTAAGCCGAGGCCCTCGGCAGAAGACGTCACGATCACGCAAACGTCCGGACCCACCAGACGGCGCACACGGTCCAGATCGCGTTCGAGCTCATCGGCCTCGCAGCGGTCGGCCTTGGTGAGCACCACCACCGGCTCGGCATCGCAATCGAGCGCCAACACCAGTGAGCGTGCCACGCGATCGAGCAGCACCTCGCCGGCGCCGAGCGCCTGCACGATCAGCACGCTGTCGACGTTGGAGCAGAGCACCTGGCGCTCACCGCGGGCACGGCCACGCCAACGCTCAAAGCTCGTACGGCGTGGCAGTACGCACTCGATCACGCCCATGTCGTGCCCGGGAGCACGGCGAACCGCCACGCGGTCGCCCACGGCGGGCAGCAAGACCTCATCCTCGCCACGCGACTTGGCAAACCCTACGGCATGCTCGGCACGAAACGTGTCATCGGCAGTCGCCACCAGCGGAAACCCGCGGTCCAGGCGCACCACGGCACCGAGCTGCATCTGCTCGGACTCCTCGGCCTGTGCGCAAAAGTCGTCAAATGCAGCCTGCTGAGCCGCATCGACCGGCAGGTCATCGAACGCCGGAACATCCTGCAACGCGTCAAGCCCCGGTACACTCGCCAGCAACTCCTCAGCAGATGCGGGAGCTTCGGTCGCGAGCTTCCGACGACGATCGCGTTTAGCCCGCGCCCCCGTCGTCTTTTTCTTCGCCTTAGCCTTAGCCTTAGCCACAAACGCCTCCCAGCACCAAAAATCACAACTGAGCAGGTATTTTAAATCAAAAAGAGCTGGCCGGGCAAAGCCCCAAATCAAAAAGAGCCGGTCGAGCAAACGCTCGACCGGCTCACACACTTTCCCCCAGCCCTTTATCATCCGCGCGGGAGAAAAGCCAGCAAGGATACCGTAGGGCCCGGACAGGAACGTTACTCTTTTTCGACCGCGCGCATGATCGCCTTGTAGACCTCCATCAGCGGGATGATCAGGAAGGCAAGGCCCAGCGCGGCGATAACGCCCTTGAGCTCAAGCGTCACAGGGCCAAAGAACATCTCGGCAAGCGTCGGCTGCACGGTTACGATCACCGTCAGCACCAGCGCCAGCGCAGCAGAGGCCCACAGCCACTTGTTCTGCTTCTTCATCTTAAACAGCGACGTGCGACGGCTGCGCATGTTAAAGCAGTGGAAGATCTCGACCATGTTGAGCGTGATGAAGGCCATCATCACGCCTTCCTCGTCAGCGTTGCCGGCGATCATATCGGCGATGTGGATGTAGCCCATGTCAAAGTACACGCCCACAAAGAAGCTCGCGAGCACCAGCACGGTAATGATCAGGCCCTGGACCACGCAGTCCAAGCCCATATGTCCGGCAAAGACGCCGTCCTTGGCGTTGCGCGGCTTTCGCTTCATGATGTCGCCCTCGGCGTCCTCCATGCCCAGCGCGAGCGCGGGGAAGCAGTCGGTGACCAGGTTCACCCACAGCAGCTGCACCGGCTGGAAGATGGTAAAGCCGATGAGCGTGGCGATGAACACCGAGAACACCTCGGCAAGGTTAGCCGAAAGCAGGAACTGGATGACCTTGCGGATGTTGTCGTAGATGCGGCGACCCTCTTCGCAGGCGCCGATGATGGTGGCAAAGTTGTCGTCGGCGAGCACCATGTCGGCGACGTTCTTGGTGACGTCGGTACCAGTAATGCCCATGCCCACGCCGATGTCGGCGCGCTTGATGGACGGGGCGTCGTTGACGCCGTCGCCCGTCATGGCCACGATCTGGTCGCGCGACTTCCAAGCCTCGACGATGCGTGTCTTGTGCTCGGGTTGGACGCGGGCGTACACGCCGTAGTCCTCGATGTGCGCGTCGAGCTCCTCGTCGCTCATGCGATCGAGGTCGGCACCGGTGATGGCATGGCTGCGATCGGTGACGATGCCCAGCTGCTTGGCGATGGCCACGGCGGTGTCGATGTGGTCGCCCGTGATCATGACGGTGCGGATACCGGCATCGTGCGCCTCGCGGATGGCGTCGGCGACCTCGGGGCGGACAGGGTCAATCATGCCGGACAGGCCGCAGAAGACCAGGTCGTGCTCGAGCGCAGCGGGGCTGCAGTCGCTCGGGACCTCGGTGTAGGTGCGGCTTGCCAGCGCCAGCACGCGCAGAGCCTCGTCGGCCATGGCCTTGTTGGCGGCCACGAGCTCGGCGCGACGCTCCTCGGTCAGCGGGACGACCTTATCGCCCTCGTAGATGTGGGTGCACAGGCCGATCACCACGTCGGGCGCGCCCTTGGTGTACTGCTCGTACTCGCCGTCTAGGGTCTCGACGACCACGGACATCATCTTACGGCCCGAGTCAAACGGGGCCTCGCCCACGCGCGGGTGCTCGGCATTCAGGCCGGTGAGGCCCGCCTTGCCGGCATCGTTGACGAGCGCGCACTCAGTCGGCTCGCCCACGGCCTCGCCCAGCTCCTCGTCCCACTGAGCATCGGAGCACAGGGCCATACCAGCCAGGAACTTCTCCTTGGGCGCAGCGAGCTCGTGCTTGACGACGGTCATCTTATTCTGGGTAAGGGTACCGGTCTTGTCGGAGCAGATGGTCTGCGTGCAGCCGAGGGTCTCGACGGCAGAAAGCTTACGGATAATCGCCTGGCGCTTGGCCATCTTGGTCACGCCAAGCGACAGCACGATGGTCACAACGGCGACCAGGCCCTCGGGGATGGCAGCGACGGCGAGCGAGACGGCAACCATAAAGGTGTCGAGCAGGGCAGTCGGGTCGGTGAGAACGTTACCCACGCCGTGGCGGAGGATATCGACGCCAAAGATTACGACGCAGATGACGATAACCATGATGGTGAGGATGCGGCTGAGCTCAGCGAGCTTTACCTGCAGCGGCGTGAGCTCTTCCTTGGCCTCGGCCAGGGCGCCGGCAATCTTGCCCATCTCGGTGTTCATGCCGGTGCCGACCACGACGGCGCGACCGCGACCGTACACCACGGTGGAGCCCATGTAGCACATGTTCTTACGGTCGCCGAGTGGCACGTCGTCGGTGCCCGCGGCGAGCTCGATCACGTTGGCGTGCTTCTCGACCGGCACGGACTCGCCAGTCAGTGCGGCCTCTTCGATCTTCATCGTGGCGCTCTCGAGCACGCGGCAATCGGCCGGGACCGAGTCGCCCGCCTCGAGCATAATCACGTCGCCAGGCACGAGCTCGGCGCTCGGCAGATGCACGAGCTTGCCGTCGCGCAGCACCTTGGACTGCGCCGCGCTCATCTCCTGGAGGGCCTCGAGGGCCTCCTCGCTTTTAGCCTCCTGGACCACGCCCAGCACAGAGTTGACGATAACGACGAACATGATGATGGCGACATCGGCAAAGTCCGCCTCGCCCTTGACCATGCCCGTGAGCGCGCTGATGACGGCGGCAACGATCAGCATGATGACCATGGGGTCGGCCATCTGCTCAAAGAAGCGCTTCCACAGCGGCGTCTTCTCGGCTTCCTCAAGCTTGTTAGGGCCTGTCTTGGCGAGGCGCGACGACGCCTCGTCGTTGCTCAGGCCGAGGTTCTCATCGACACCTTGGTCGCTGAGTACCTCCGCCGCGGCGGACAGGTATTCCTTTTGCATATAGAGTCCCCTCCTGGGATTCGGGCCACTCAGCAGATTGATGCCCGATCATAATTCCCAGGAGAAGGGCAAGGGCTCATCAAGGCTGCCGTGCTGAGCGGCAGTTGATAGTGGAGCTATGGTACCCCAAAGCGGCGGGTCTAGCCAAAACAATCCATTTGGAAATAGAGTCCGTTCGCAACGATGCAGACCGTGTGATGTTCAACATTGGTAAAACGTTTTTTCTTCGGCGCATCATCAAACTGAAATATCGCCCAGATAGCAGCGGTTAGAACGGTTGGTAAAGTTTTTGCATATACCGTTTTTTCGCAAAAAATGAACTTCTAATTCGGCATACGGTCGATTTTTTGGGGTATTCGGTCGCCATTTCGTTATAATCATCTCAGTTTTATTTCTTATGGTTTATCTATCAGCGCAAGACGATGTCAGATGGAGGTCTGAATGTACAAGCGCACCAAGATTGTATGCACCATGGGTCCCGCCTGCGATAGCGACGAGACCATCCGCGAGATGATCAAGGCGGGCATGAACGTCGCCCGTTTTAACTTCTCGCACGGATCCTACGACGAGCACCACGGTCGCATCGAGCGCGTCCGTCGTATTTCCAAGGAGCTTGGTCTGCCCGTCGGCATCCTGCTCGACACCAAGGGCCCCGAGGTCCGCACCGGCCTTCTGGTCGATGGCAAGAAGGTTGCCGTCAAGACCGGCGATAAGATCGTCGTCACCGCTCAGCCCACGTCCGAGGATTTCCACGGCACCGCTGAGCACATCTCCCTCGACTACCTGGCTCTGCCCTCCGAGGTCGAGAAGGGCTCCCTTATCCTGATCGATGACGGCCTGGTTGCCCTCGAGGTCGAGTCCGTCGACGGCCAGGACATGACCTGCGTCGTCAAGAACGACGGCCTGATCGGCGAGCGCAAGGGCGTCAACATGCCCAACGTCAACATCTCGCTGCCCGCCATCACCGAGCGCGATCGTCAGGACATCCTCTTTGGCCTGACCGAGAACATCGACTACATCGCCGCTTCCTTCATCCGTGACGGCGAGTCCGTCCGCGGCATCCGCGAGCTTTGCCGCGAGAACGGTGGCGAGCACGTGACGATCTTCCCGAAGATCGAGTGCGCCCTGGGCGTCGAGAACTTCGACGAGATCCTCGAGGCTTCCGACGGCATCATGGTCGCCCGTGGCGACCTGGGCATCGAGATCAAGCCCGAGCTCGTTCCGCACATCCAGAAGGAGATCATCGCCAAGTGCAACGCGGCCTACAAGCCCGTTATCACCGCTACGCAGATGCTCGACTCCATGCAGCAGAACCCGCGCCCGACGCGCGCCGAGGTTGCCGACGTTGCTAACGCCATCTACGACGGCACCGACGCCGTTATGCTGTCCGGCGAGTCCGCTGCCGGTAAGTACCCGGTCGAGGCCGTTAAGATGCAGGCCAGCATTGCTCTCGAGACCGAGAAGTACCTCCCGGCCCACGCTCCGCTCGAGGTTCCGGCCGATGCTCACGGCACCCGCGTTGTCAACAACGTTGTGGGTATGTCCGCTGTGAACATGGCTACCACCGTTGGCGCCAAGTGCATCACCGTGCCGACGACCACCGGTCGTACCGCTCGCCTGATCTCGCACTTCCGTCCCAACATGCCGATCTGCGCGTTCTCCCGTCACGAGTGGGCCGTCCAGCAGATGATCATGTACTGGGGCGTTATCCCGCACCAGGCCGAGATTACCCAGGGCACCGTCAACGGCACGATCGTCAAGGCGATCGAGACCGCTAAGGAGCTCGGCTACGTCGAGACTGGCGATTTGACCGTCGCTACCGCCGGCGATCCCCGCATGAGCGTCCAGCTCGAGGACAAGGTCTCCTCGACCAACGTCGCTTACGTCGCTCAGGTGCGCTAAATCGCACTTGCAAGCAGATTTGCATTGCAAAGGGCCCGGAAGGCTTTGCCTTCCGGGCCCTTTTTCTGTGCCAATGCCGGCACACGGCAAAACACGCACTCATTTCTTTACCAAAAGCGCGAAATCCGCCCTTCGAGGCCCAAAAATAAGGCCTCAGGCGCTAAAAGTGTTCGCCCGATGGCAAAACCACACCTTAACCGACGCTGCTAAATCGTTTTAGCAAGAGCCAGATCGACCGCGTTTTCGGAAGTATGCGGCAAATTCCGAGACCTCCGAGCACACCCTGTTTTTTCACAACAAAATGCCTGATAAACTAGGCTCAAAAGCCAGGTCTGCTCACAGGGTTCAGATTTTGCCGCATACTTCCGAATTGACGCTGGCATCGCACGGTCCAAAAGCACATTTCGACCTGGAGGACGTCATGGACCTGACGCTATGTGGTCAATCCGCTTTTTACTATTACCGTATCCCGCCGCAGGTATTAGGCCTTTACCCCGCCATTAGCCTTGGCAATATGGATCGCAGATGTTGCAGCCTCGGAAGTCATGCAGTTGTAAATGACCTGCTTCACGCACCGCTTCACAGGCTTGTATTCACTCGGGCACAATCCGGATCGCGAAGCCTGTTTAAATCGCACCTCCTGACCCAAGAGCCGCCTCCTGGGTCGTTTAGGCAGACTGAACATGGGTTTGATGTCACTTCACCGGAGTTCACGCTGCTCAGCCTTGCTAAGCAGGTCTCCCGCAACCAGCTACTCATGGCTTGCTACGAGATGTGCGGCTCCTTTGCAGTGTTTAAGCCCTGCGAGCGAACGCAACAACAACTTGATGAAGCTATTTCGCTTAAGCTCATTCCACCCAACTGCGGCTGGGAGCGAGTTAACGATGTCAACGGCAATGGCACCAACTTGTGGAAGCGCCCACCGCTCCTCAGCGCGGCGGATATCGCCGCGTTTGCCAAGCAGGCCGCAGGCCTGCGCGGCGTTAAACAACTGCGCTGGGCGACCGAGCACATGACGGGGCAGACCGCCTCGCCCTTCGAAGTACAGACCTCCATGCTTGTTTCGCTCCCCCGCAACGAGGGCGGCATGGGCATCAACATCGCAAACAACGTGCGCATCCCACTCAGCGACGCCGCGCGCTCACTGTATGACAAAACCTGCTGCTACGCCGATATCCTCATAGAGAGCAACACCGACAGCATGGGCGCCATCTTGGAATGCCAAGGCCGTTCCGCCCACGATGGCGAAGCCGCGAGCCTCTCCGATGCGGAGCGCACCACCGCGCTCACCAGCATGGGCTACGATGTCATACAAATTACCTACGACCAGATCAAGGACAAGAAGAGCTTTGATAGCATCGCCGAGCTCATTCATAAAAAGGCGGGACTCCCCTACATCCCAAAGACCGATCAGGAGCGTACCGCCGAAGATGCCCTGCGACGGGAGCTGTTGGTCAATTGGGATGAATTGTTCACCGTTAAGCCGGCCGGCTAGCAGCTAGCGATCAGAGGGACTGCGGGAACGTCAGAAGCAGCAACGCGAGCCGCAAATCCCGCCTCGGTCAGCTCGATGACCTCGGTAAACGTTGCGTCGAAGAACTCCTCGGTTAGCAGGCGATACGGCGGATGATCGGGCTCGCCGGGGTTTTCGCGTACAATCTCGTGCATGACGCCGATGGTCTTGAGCACATACTCCTTATGGATGGGATACTGCCCAAAACGCGTCGCAGCGGTATACAGGCGATCGGTCGCACGCGGGATGGAAACAATGCCCAGCGTCTTGCCAAACCAGTCAAAGTCGCCTTGCTTTTTAATGCGGAACTCCTCGCACGGCTTGCCGCCGTGTGCTTCCAGATACTGGTTCACACGCGTGTTCCATACCGTGTCGGCCACCAGATGCGACCAGACGCCCAGCGTTAAATCGAGCAGCGACTGCGCCACATCTTCGGACGCAAGCGAGAACTCACAGGCGCCGGGACCGGCAACCGGCTCGGCATCCTTGTAGCGCTGGGGATAGTGTACGCGGTTCAGTCGCTCGCGTTCCTCGATAATCGAGGTCGCCGCGGCCGGCGCACCGGTGGGCGAGCTTTTAAGCAACGGTGCCACATAGGTATCCCAGAACTCATGCTCACGAGGCTTAGGGATGGGCTCAGGCTTGGCAAAGTGCGTAATGCGGTACGGGATGGGATCGGCGATGCCAGGGACCATATAGCCCACGAAGATATCCGGAACCACGCAGCCAAACAAAAAGGCATTGCGGTCGCGCACGCTATTGGCAAGCGCACCGGTGCGCTCCAGCAAACGCTCCGTCTGAGCAATATGAATGTTCCAGCTTGGCATAGCCACCCCCATAAAAACCTGGATAACTATACCATCACGGCAAAGCCGCGCGGGCGGCTACGCACGCTCTACGCAGCAACTAGTCCGTAGCACCGCTTTCGGTTCCATACGACGGCGAAGGCGCCTCGACCACATGGTGATATCGATCGATATAGATAGCGCGGGCACCCAGGCGTCGCACCAAATCCTGGTGATGCGTGCTCATCAAGACCGTCTTACCCGCCGCAACGTAGGCCAGCAAAAAGTTGACCACGATGTCGCATGAATCCTCGTCGAGCCCATTGGTAGGCTCGTCGAGCACCAGGATATCGGGGTTCATAGACACAACCGCAGCCAGCGCCACGCGCTTCTTTTGCCCGCCCGAGAGCTGATAGGGAGAGGCGTCGGCAAGGTCGGCAACCTGGAACAGCTCCATGGCATCGCGGACGCGGCGCTCGAGCTCGTCTGCCGGCAACCCCATCTGCGCGGGACCAAAAGCAACTTCCTCGCCCACCGTAGCGCAAAAGAGCTGCGCGTCGGCATTCTGGAACACAAAGCCCACGCGCTGATGAAAACGCTGAGCGGCCGCAGAATCCTTGAGATATGCCGCATCGATTACGTCCCCGTCAAACAGGTATGCTCCTGCGTCGGCAAGTTCAAGGCCGTTAATAAGGCGCATGATCGTCGTCTTACCGCAGCCGTTGGGACCGAGCAGGGCAACGAGTTCACCACGATCGACCTGCAGCGAAACGCCGTCGACCACCGTATGCCCCGCATAGGAGAACACCACGTCGCGTAGCTCGATGAGCGGCGTGGCCTCGGCGCCGCCCGCACCGTTCGTGCCCGCCGCACTATTCATATCGATCGTCAAAACGTCGCCCTTCCCTACTCACATCGACGGTTCGACCGTCCGCGCTACAACACCGCGCACAACACGGCGAGCAACGCCACAACGGCCGCGTAAACGGCATCGCACCAGCCAAAGCCGCTCCGTGCAGGCGCCGGATACACGCCGGCAAAGCCGCGGCAAAGCATGGCCTCGTCCATCGCGCGGCTGCATTCCATCGCCTTGATAAACGTCATGCCCATGATACCCGCCAGCGAGTCGGTGCGCGAAAAACCCGCAGGCGCACGACCCACGCTGCGCAGCATGACCGATTCGCACAGATCGTGCGCCGTGCGTCCCAGCACCTCGATATGCTTGAGCGCCATATCGAAAGTAAAGATGACCTCGTCGGGCAGGTGCAGCATTTTGAGCGCCGCAGACATGCGGCTCCAGGTAAGCGTCCATGAAACGCCCAGCACCAGCGACACATTAATGAAGGTCTTGAGCGCGATCTTGAGCATGGCGCCCGTGGCAGACGCGCCCAGCAGCAGGGCAGGCAGTGCCAGAACCACCGCAAGCCCCGTGGCGCCGAGCGCCGGTACAAAGGTCGCACGCAGCCCGCGTACGGGGCGCACGGCAACGAGCGCCAGCGCGATAGCCGCCATCAACATGAGGTACAGCGGGCTCTGCGTCAGACACACGCACAGGACGCAGACGAACATCCCCACCAGGCGCACCGGAGCCGAAACGCAAGAAAGGGCGCGGTCGACCATCGACCCGCCCTCGTGCGCGCCTCCACCCAGGCGAACCCGCTCAAGCAGGCTCGCCAGGTGCAGGACGTTCTTTTGCATCCCGCGATGACGAGCCCTCGCGGGCTCGTAACGCTGCTCGACCGCAAGCCAGCTAGGCAGCTCGGCTATTGCCATGAGCACCGCTTTCCTTGACCGTAAGCGAGACCAGACGGAATGCGATGGTGAGCACCGCCACGCCAATCACGCCGGAAAGGATATACATGGCAGCCTGGCCGGCAAAGCCAAGGCCCTGCTCCTCGGAATAGGCCTGCAGGTAATCACCCGTGGGCAGAGCGTCGGCAAAGGTCGGGGTATCGAGGCCGACCGAAGCCTGCAAGCTGTCGTCGCCAGCCTCCTGAACGGCGGTCGCGGCGCCCTCGGCGTCCCACTCGCCCCAGGCGTCACCCGTGGCCAGCAGACCCAGCGGCGTGGCCACAACAAGCACGGCGACCAGGATGAGCGTGGGAATCAGGGAAGTCTTCTTGGCAGCAGCGCCCTCGGCAGCAAGCTGGCCATCGACGGCCTCGGGCCCGACGATAATGCTCGGCGCCGTCTTCTTAATGAAACCGTAGATGGCGGCCGTCGCCACGCCCTCGATCACGCCGGCAACCAGCATATGCGGGACCAACATGGCCGGAATAGCCACAGACAGCGGGAAGGGGCAGTACAACGGAGCGCCCGAAGCGTTGGTAAAGAGCATCGGCTGAATGCCAAACTCGATTGCCGCGCACAGGGCCGCCAGGCACAGGCCAACCCAGCCGCTCACGATGGCAGAAACCGAGGTACCCCAGCTCTTGTCGTGCAGACGGCTGTTGAGCGCACGGAACACGATAGCAGCGACGAACGGCAGCACAAAGGCCATGTTAAAGCAGTTGGCGCCAAACGACAGAACGCCGCCATCGCCAAACAGCAGCGCCTGCAGCGCCAGCGCGACCGAGACAGCGATAGCCGCGGCCTCGGGGCCCAGCAGCAGCGCGATGAGTGCGCCGCCGACGGCGTGACCAGTGGTACCGCCGGGCAGCGGAACGTTGAACATCATGAGCAAGAAGGAGAATGCGGCGCAGATGCCCAGGAACGCCATATGCTCGCGATCGAGCGTGGCGCGCACCTTTTTGATGCAGTGAACCCATACGGGCACCATCGCCACCGCCATAACGGCATCGGTCTGCGGGGACAGATAATTATCGGGAATATGCATGAGCCCTCTCAATCAGAACGTTGTGTGTTACGTTTCCAACAATCCGTAACACCGACTCTGCATACTAACAAAAAGGCGCACCGCCCACAACGCAGCACGCCCTTGCAATACGTACGTTATTAGCCCAGGTCCACGCACCGCCCAATAAAGGGCCCATGCACTCCCAACTTTCCGGTCACCCGGAAGAAGGTGCGATCCGCTCGCAACAAGGTTAACGCAGGAACCCGCCCCCGAGAGGGGTTTTCTAAGGCAACATCCCGCAGCCGCGAAGTGGCGAGGACGTTGCCGTGAAAACCCCGCAGGGGGCGGGTTCCGAACAGCAAAGATTACGAGCGGACTTCGCCGTTTACGCCCTTGCACACCTTGGTGACGATCTTCTGGTGCGCCTTCTCGACCTCTTCGCTAGTAAGCGTGTGGTCGTCCGAGCGATACGTGAGCGCAAAGGCCATGGACTTCTTGCCCTTGCCGATACGAACCGGATCGCGGTAGACATCGAACAGGCGCACGCCCTCGAGCAGCTTGCCGCCGGCGCTGGTAATACGGCGCTCAAGATCCTCGCAGGTCACGGCATTGTCGACCACAATGGCAAGGTCGTGCTCAACGGCCGGGTACTGCGAGAACTCGCGGTAGTTCTCCTGGTTGCGGGCGCCCTTGATCAGCTTGTCCAGGTCAAGCTCAAAGGCAACGACAACCTCGTCGATGCCGCAGGCCTCGCGCGCCTCGGGGTGGATCTCGCCGACCCAACCCAGCACGGTGCCGCCGGACAGAACCTCGGCCGCACGACCCGGCTGCAAAAAGGCATAGCCCTCGCCCTCGACGGGACGGAAGCGAACCTTCTCGATGCGCAGCTGGGCGAGCAGCTCCTCGACGATACCCTTGCCAAAGAAGAAACGCAGTTTACGGTACTTCATGTTCCAAGACTGCTCGCTCCACTGGCCCGAGAGCACACCCGCGACGGACTTGGTCTCCTTGGGCAGGCTGGCGTTCTCGCGACCGTGGAACAGGCTGCCGACCTCGTACAGGTGCACGTTGGGCGTACCGTGCGCCTCGTTGTAGGCCACGGACTGCAGCAGGCCCGGCAGCAGCGAACGACGCATCTCGGTCTGCTCGGCCACCAGCGGGTTCATGAGCACCACGGGGCAGCCGCGACCCTCGGTGGGCATGCCGATCTTCTCCAGGTCGCCCGGGGCGGCAAAGCCAAAGGTCGTGGTCTCGTTGAGGCCGCAGGCGCGCAGGATCTCGCCGACCTTGCGGGTGAGCTTCTGCTCGCGGGTCAGGCCGCCGATGTGGTTCTTGGCAGCCGGGATGGTCGCCGTCACACGGCCCATGCCCCATAGGCGCAGGACCTCCTCGATCAGGTCAATCTCGCGCGGCAGGTCGGGACGGAAGCTCGGCGGGGTAACCATAAAGTCCTCGCCGTCGCGCTCGACGGTGCAGCCCAGACGGGTAAGCGAACGCTCGATAAAGTCGGGCTCGATGTCGGCACCGCAGATGGCATGCACGCGGGCCAGGCGCAGCTTAATGCTGTCGATGGTCTTGGGCGCGGGGAAAACATCGACATAGCCGGGAGCAACCTCGCCGCCGGCGATCTCCTCGATGAGCGCGCAGGTAACGTTGGCGACATCCACGCAGCCAGTCTCGTCAACCTGGCGCTCAAAGCGAATGGAGGCGTCGGAGATCAGCGACAGATCGCGGCTGGTGTGCGAGGTGCGACCGGCGTTGAAGCAAGCGCTCTCGACCATCACGTCGACGGTGTCGTCCTCGATCTCGGAATCCATGCCGCCCATAACGCCGGCCAACGCCACGGGGCGCTCGCCGTCGGTGATAAGGCCCATGCCGGCGTCGAGCACGCGCTCTTCGCCATCGAGCGTCGTGAATTTCTCATCCTGCTGGGCGGCGCGAACCACCACGCGACGGTGGCCATCGCGCTCGGCAAAGGTGTCCAGGTCAAAGGCGTGCAGCGGCTGACCGGTGAGCATCATCACGTAGTTGGTGATGTCGACGATGTTGTTGTGCGGACGCACGCCCAGGGCGTTAAGGCGCTTGACCATCCAGTCGGGCGACGGGCCGACCTTCACGTTGCGCACGATGCGGGCGACATAGCGGTCGCACAGGCCCTCGTCGGCAATCTCGACGGAAAGCTCGTCGTCGGTCGCGCGGCCAGTCTCCGCCTTGATGGCAGGCAGCTCCACGTGGAAATCGCGGTCGAAAATGGCACCGGTCTCGCGGGCCATGCCGATCATGGACAGGCAATCGGGACGGTTGGGCGTGATCTCGCAGTCGAGCACAGTATCACTCGAGCCCACGTACTCGGCAAACGGCATACCGCAGGGCGTGTCCTCGGGCAGAATCATGATGCCGGAGTGGTCGCCACCCAGGCCGAGCTCGCGCGCAGAGCAGTTCATGCCCATGGACACGACGCCGCGAAGCTTGCTCTTCTTGATCTTGACGTCGCCGGGCAGGACAGCGCCGATCATGGCCGTGACGATGTGGTCGCCGGCCTCGAAGTTCTGCGCGCCGCAGACGATCTGCAGCGGAGCGGGATTGCCGTCGGCATCGAGGTTCTTGTCGCCCACATCGACCGAGCACACATACATGTGGTCGCTATCGGGGTGCGGGGTCTTGGTGAGCACCTTGGCGGTCACCACGTGGTCGAAGGACTCGCCCACGGTGTCGATCGCCTCGACCTCGGTGCCGGTACGGATATATTCGTCCGAAAGGGTCTTGGGATCCTCCGGAATATCGATCATGGTCTTGAGCCAGTCGTAAGAAACGCGCATCTAACTGGTCTCCTTTCATAAATGCGGCTTTGAGCCAAAAAACTGCAACGGAGACGGGTTTTCCAAGTGCCGCAGATTGCCTTGAAAGAGGAGGGCCGCGTACTTAGGTACGCAACCGACGATTGAAAGGCAAGGTGCGGTGCTTGGGAAAGCCGCCGGGCCTAGAACTGATTTAAGAAGCGCATATCGCCCGTCATGAGCGTTCTGAGGTCCGGCAGGTCGTAGCGCAGGGCCGCGACGCGCTCGGCGCCAATGCCATAGGCGAAGCCGGTGTACTTCTCGGGATCGATGCCGCAGTTGATCAGGACGTTGGGGTCGACCATGCCGCAGCCCAGGATTTCGATCCAGCCGCTGTGCTTGCAGAAGTTGCAACCCTTGCCGCCGCACACGTGGCAGCTCACGTCCACCTCGCAGCTGGGCTCGGTGAAGGGGAAGAAGTGCGGGCGGTAGCGCGTCTTGCGGTCCTCGCCAAACATGCACTTAACAAAGTAGTCGAGCGTGCCCTTAAGATCGCCAAAGGTGATGCCCTCGTCGACGACCAGGCCCTCGATCTGGTTGAACTGCGGCAGGTGGCAGGCGTCGGCCGTGTCGGGACGGTAGACGGTGCCCGGGCAGATCATGTAGATGGGCGGCTTCTGCGACTCCATGGTGTGGATCTGCACGCCCGAGGTCTGGGTGCGCAGCAGCACGTCGGACTCGCCGTGGGCGTGAGCCTCGGGGTGCGTGACGCTGCCGGGGTTGTTGTCGACCACGTAGAACGTGTCGCGGGCCGAGCGGCTCGGGTGATCCATGGGAGCGTTGAGCGCGGTGAAGTTGTAGTAAGAGGTGTCGACCATGGGGCCGGACTCGACGGTGTAGCCGATGCCGCAGAAGATGTCCTCGGCCTCCTCGATGATTTGCTTGATCAGGTGCTGGTGGCCGATCTGCGGACGGATGCCCGGCAGCGTGATGTCGACGGCCTCGTGCTCGAGTGCATGCTTGAGAGCGGCGGCCTTCATCTCGGTGGTGCGCTCGTCAAGCATGCCCTCGATCAGCTGGCGCATCTCGTTGGCGCGCTTGCCCATCACGGGACGATCCTCGGGGGCGAGCTTGCCCATCATGCGCATCAAGCCGGTGATACGACCCTTGCGACCGAGCAGCTCAACACGCGCAGCCTCGAGCTTGGCGGCGTCATCGGCGCCTGCGATGAGCTCCTTGGCCTCTTCCTCGAGTTTGACCAGATCATCAATCAGACTCATGTCTTCCCTTTCGTCTCTCGCGCATCCACTTGCCGCGGCGGCTGGAGCCACCCGGAGCTGCGGATGTGCGGCCCGGTTCGGTAACAAAAAAACCGCCCTCGGGCATGTGCATTGCCCAAGGACGGTTGAATTCCGCGGTACCACCTTGTTTGACCCGGCGGATGTCTGGCCCGCCGCGCCCACTCTGTGCCCCTTGTCGCGAGGCTCACGGCTTCCCTACTGGGGCTTCGCCGCCGCTGGCCGCGTGCCCGTTGAGGTCGCTGCTCGGGAGTGAACGCTTGGCCCTTGTCACCGCAGGAAGGCTCGCAGCCCATGACCTTCCCTCTCTTGCCGGCGACGCGGCGGGCAAAACCCTCTCCGTCAACGCATTGGGCTATAGGATAACACATTCTGCGTGTGCATCGCCGCGTTCCGTTTTGTTCGCACTGGGTACAAGGCAGGTAGCTGTGCAAACTGGCCGCGCGCCCACCCGAAGCGCTCGGCTCACGAGATCAAGGATATGGTATGGGAAAGAAACTCGATAAGAAGGCCGAGCCTGCAGCGGGCAAGACATCCAAAGGCATGAAGGTCGATAAGGCCGTCAAAAAATTCCGCAAGCTCGAAGGCAAGCTGTGGACTCGTGAGTACCTGCTCAAGATTGCCGAGTTTGACGGCGCGACCATTGCCCCCGCCAACGGCGCAGCAGCGCGTGCCGACGCCATGGGCACGCTTGCCGGCGAGCATCACAAGCTGCTGACCAGCGAGAAGTCCGTTGAGCTCGTACGCTCGTTAGCGCGCGAGACCGTCGCCGGCGGCAAAATCGACGACCCTCAGCTGCTCGACGAGATCCGTGTGCTCGGCCGCGATCAACGTGAGGCCAGTGCCATCCCCACCGAAGAAGCCGAGGCCTGGACCAGGCTCACCTGCGAGGCGGACGCCGTGTGGCGCAAGGCCAAGGCAGCCAACGACTGGGCGAGCTTTGAGACCTATGTGGATAGAATCGTCGCCCAACTTAAGCATCAGGCCGAGCTCATGGACCCCAAGCGCGATCCATACGACGTTTGGCTCGACCAGTACGAGCGCGGCCTTTCCGCCAAGAGCTTCGACGCGTTTTGCGACGAGGTCAAGGCCACGGTCGTGCCGCTCGTGCACGCCATCGGCGAGCGCGGCCAGCAGCCGGCTGCCGACTTTTTGCACGCCCACGTGCCCGAGGCTGCCCAGCGCGCCATGAGCTTCGACCTTATGAAGCTTGTCGGCCTGGACCTGGACGACACCACGCTTGCCTTTACCGAGCATCCGTTTAGCGAGGGCTTTGCCGTGGGTGATGCGCGCATCGCGACGCACATCTACGAGGACGACTGCATCTCCAACGTCTACAGCATCATCCACGAGGCGGGGCACACCATGTACGAGCTGGGCGTCAATCCCGCCTACGCGCGCACCTGCCTGGAGGGCGGCACCTCCATGGGCATCCACGAGAGCCAGAGCCGCTTTTTCGAGAACACCGTGGGTCGCAGCCGCGCCTTTATGGGCCCGCTGCTCGAGGTGCTGCGTCGTCACGCGCCCGAGGTCTACGGCGACGTCGACGAAGACACGCTCTACCGCGCCGTGAACATCGCGCAGCCGTCGTTGATCCGCACCGAGGCCGACGAGCTCACCTATCCGCTGCATATTATGGTGCGCTACCAGATTGAGCGTATGCTGTTTGCCGGCGAGGCTGCGGCCAAGGACATCCCCGCGCTTTGGAACCGCTTTATGGACGAGTACCTGGGCATTCCCGTTCCCGACGACACGCACGGCTGCCTGCAGGATACGCATTGGAGCGGCGGTTCGTTTGGCTACTTCCCCACGTATGCGCTGGGTAGCGCCTACGATGCCATGTTTGTGCCGGCCATGTGCCGCGACGGCGTCGACCTTACCGGTGCCTGCGCGAGCGGCGATCTGGCGCCCGTCCGCGCCTGGCTGGGCGAGCACATTTGGCAGTGGGGCCGCGCCAAAGACGCGCCGGAACTCATCAAGGGCGCCTGCGGCATGGCCTTTGACGCCCGCTACTACTGCAGCTACCTGCAGGACAAGTTCACCACACTGTACGAGCTGTAAGGATTGACCAGCACGCCATCGCCAACGCCAACTATGTTGACGCCAATGTCTTGGCAACGTCAGCGAAAACGACCCTAAGCGAGCAAGGTGACGTGAAATGAAAGGGCGCTGACCTTCTGGTCGCGCCCTTGAAATTGAACGTCAGATTGCCGCTTAGGGGCGTTTGCAGCGTCGAGCAGTTACGCGGTTTGGTAAAACCGCGTAACTACAGAGCCTCGAGCGCGTTGGCAATGCGCTTCATGGCGGCATCGGCGGATGCTTGGTCGGGTGCCTCGGCCAGCACGCGGATAACCGACTCGGTTCCACTCTTGCGTACGAGCACGCGGCCCTCGCCTGCCAGCGCAGCCTCGGCCTCGGCGATGGCGTTCTGCACGCCCATGTTCTCGAGCGCGGCGTCCTTGTCCGCCACGCGCACGGCCACCTGCGCCTGCGGCAGCAGCTTGCACGGAGCCGTGAGCTGCGAGAGCGTCTCGCGCTCGGCACGAATCACTTCCATCACGCGCAGCGAGGTCATAATGCCGTCGCCCGTGCGCTCGATATCGCCAAAGATCGTATGGCCCGTCTGCTCGCCGCCTAGGCTGTAACCGCCCTCGCGCATCTTGGCATACACGTGACGGTCGCCCACACCGCTGGTCACGGCACTTAGGCCGGCAAGCTCCAACGACTTGATCAGGCCAAAGTTGCTGGCAATCGTCGGAACCACGGTACCGCCCGAAAGGCGACCGTGCTTGTTCAGGTACACGCCGCACACGTACAGGATCTGGTCGCCATCGACCACGCGCCCGCGCTCGTCCACGGCCAGGCAGCGGTCGGCATCGCCGTCATAGGCAAAGCCCACGTCCAGGCCCTGCTCCACCACGTGGCGCTGCAGACGCTCCATATGCGTGGAGCCGCAGTCGACGTTGATGTTAAAACCATCGGGCGCGGCATTGATCACGCGCACGTCGGCGCCCAGCGCGTCGAACACCGGCTTGGCCACCGAGGACGCCGAGCCGTTGGCGCAGTCGATGCCGATCTTGACGCCCTGCAGCGAAAAGTTCGCGCTGGCGATGAGCGAGGCAATGTAGCGGTTGCGGCCCTGCATGTAGTCCACCGTGGCGCCGATGTGGTTGCCCGTGGCCAGCGGCACCTCGCTCTTGCCATCGACGCAGTCCTCGATGAGCTCCAGTACGTCCTCGTCCATCTTAAAACCGTCGCTATTGACGAGCTTAATGCCGTTATCGCAAAACGGGTTGTGGCTCGCGCTGATCATGATGCCGCAATCGAAGCAGCCTTCCACGGTCTGATGCGCTACGCCCGGCGTGGGGATCACGTGCAGCATATAGGCGTCCGCACCGCTCGCGACCAGGCCACTCACCAGCGCCGCCTCGAACATATAACTCGAGCGACGCGTGTCCTTACCCACGATGACGCGCGCCTTGCGCTCGCGGTTGGCGCCGTAATACCAGCCCACAAAACGGCCGATCTTGTACGCATGCTCTACGGTCAGCCCAACGTTGGCCTCACCGCGAAAGCCGTCGGTGCCAAAGTACTTCATAAGAGGTCCTCTCTATAGACAAAGGCGCGCCGCCAAAGCAACGCGTCGCCAGCCTATTATCCTTTATCGCAACCGCGCAGGCTACACCGTTAAAAACACCATCGCGATAATCATGGCAAAACCCGCCAGGTCGGTGGGCAAAAACACCGTGCCAAGCATAAGGGCGCTGGTGATGGTGGCCGAAACCGGCTCCATGGTTCCAAGAAGGCTCGCGCGCACCGAGCCAATCTCCTTAACGCCCTGCATGTAGAACATATAGGCGAAGAACGACCCCACCACAATAAATATCGCGAGCGCGCCGACACCCGAGGGGCCGAGCGCCGGCATATGCGCCCACGGCTGGGTAAAGATGCTCATCACGATTCCCGCCGAAAGCATGGCCGAGCCCGTGACGACCGAGCTGCCGTATTTGTTGAGGATTCCGGCAGGGATGATTGCTATGCAGGCACCGCCCACTGCGCACAAAAGGCCCGCGAGCAGGCCCATTGGCGAGATACTGAGCGTACTAGGGTCGCCGCCCGTGGCAATTAAAAACGTTCCGCCTAAGGCGAGCAAAATGCCAAGCGCCTCGCGCGTGCGCGGCAGTCGATGCGCGGTGACGCAGGCATACCCCATGACGACCACCAGCTGCAGACACTGAAAGACGGTCGCGGTGCCCGCGTTGGTCAGGCGCACGGCTGACAGATAGCAAAGCTGGTTGAACAGCAGGCCAAAAATCGTAAATAGGATGAGCTGCTTGCGATCGGCAGGGGTAGTCCACAGCTTGATCAAGCGGTCGCGGTCTTTTCTGAGCACGACGAACATAAAGAGCAGGCCAGCGATAACTTGGCGCACGCTCATCAGCCAAAACGTCTCGATATGGCACACGTCAAAGAGGTAGCTGGCGCTGGTGCCGGAAAAGCCCCAAAACGTACCACCGGCAAACGCGGCGAGCGTGCCCAGGGCCATCTTGCGCGTCTGGGCGTCGTTGAGGCGGTCGCGCCATGCGCGGCGGGTGCTGCGGCTCAGCTCGTCAGTTCCCTCGGGCACGACAAAATCGGCCGCCGCCGTCACCGGTACCGAAGCCTTCTCGCGTGCACGCTGCGCTGTGCGCTCCTGTTCCATTCCACTCCCCCGAAATCAATTGGCAACAAAGCGCTCAAACTGTAGCACGAATATCGGCATGAAAAAGCAGACGATTCGGAACATCTATAGGCGTCCAAATTGCAGGGACGAAAGGCACAGATGCGCTATGCCGAGCGGTTGGAATCGTCGAGGACGTCGGGGTCGGCTTCCGCACTATCCTGGGCACGATCGTCATCGCCTGGGTCCTTGGCGTCGTCCTGACCCTCCTGCTCGCGACGGCGCTTTTCGCGAATCTGCTCCACGGCAGCACGCAGGGCGGCCTCGTCCTCGGCACGCGCCACATCTTGCGTGGCCTTAACCATATGGCGAATTTCGAGCACCAGCAGCGCGATCAACGGCACCACGATAAACGGAAAGAACAGCAGCGGATTGGTGAGCAGCGACACCACAACGCCCAGGCCTGCCGAGACAAAGACCACGCGGCCCACAACATCGGCGGCGGGCACGGGTGCGGCGTCCTCGACCGGATTGGCGTCACCCTTGGTGTGGTAGACCGGCGAGCCGTCGGACGCGGCCTCCACGGATACGATGCGGTGCGTGTTGAGCGAACCCTCCAGCACGTCATCGGACGAATGGAAGGTGATGATATCGCCCACCTGGTAGGCCTGGCTGTTGTCGGTATCGACGACGATAAACGAGTGCACGGGAATCGCCGGCTCCATCGAGCCGGTCAGCGTACGCATAAAGCCGTAGCCCATGATGGTGGGGATCTCGCCGGCGGGCGTGAACACCGTGCGCAGCAGCACCACAAAGGCGACGAGGATCACCACGGTCGCCAGCACGTTGATCACGCGGAGCACGTGCTTCATCACTTGTCGTCGTCCTTTGCGGAAGTCTCGGGGTCGGCAGCGACCTCGGCCTCGATGGCATCCGCCGCAGAAGCGCCATCCTCGTCAGGCGCGGCAGCCACGCCCTCGCCAGCCTCGCCGCGCAGGCGGGCCAGCAGATAGCGCGACAGGCTGTTGCCCTCGGCACGGCGCTCGGCACGCTCGCGATTGCGCTCGGCCTGCTCCAGTTCTTGCGCCAGTGCATCCAGGCGCTGCTGCATCTCCGCGCGAGCAGCTTCGACCTCACGCTCGCAAGCGGCGCGGACGGCGGCGACCTCCTGCTCGATGCGCTCCCCCGCCTCAAGCTCGGCCGCAGCGATGCGCGCGTCGGCGTCGGCACGGGCCTCCTCGGCGGCACGCGTGGCGGCGTCGCGCTCGGCGGCAGAGGCGGCGACCTTTTCGTTGGCATCCACCGCAGCCTGCTCAACGGCAGAGTCGGCGGCCGCGCGTGCGGCATCGATCGCGGCATCGGCGGCCTGCTGGGCGGCGGAGACCTTCGCCTCGGACGCGGCAACGGTGTCGGCGAGCGCCTGCTCCGCTGCGGCTGCCGCGGCATCGGCCGCCTCCTGTGCGGCGCGGGCATCGCGCTCGGCCGTCAGCTGCACTTCCTCAATCTGCAGCTGAGCGGCGTCCAGCTTGGCATGCAGCTCGGCGACTTCCTTAGCGCACGCCTCGCGCACGCCGGCAAGCTCGGCCGCGGCAGCATCCTTGGCGGCCTGCAGCTCGGCGGCATCGGCGGCTGTCTTGGCAGCCAGGGCCGCAGCAGCGTCGCTTTTGACCTGCGCGATCTGCTCGGAGGCCTCCTGCTCGGCGGCTGCAACCTTTGCATCGGCATCGGCGCGAGCAGCCGCGACCTCGGCATCGGCCTCGACGCGCATCTGCTCAAGCTGTGCCGCCGCAGTCGAGCGCACCTCGGCAGCAGCCTCCTCGGCAGCTTTCTTGCCCGCCTCGACATCCTCCAGCGAACCTTTCAGCTCCTCAACATCAGCCTCGGCCATCTGCGCACGCTGCGTCAGCGCCAGCTCGCGCGTCTTTGCCTCGTCCAGCTCGTCGGCCAGGTCGTCGCGCTCGTCGGTCAGCGCATGGGCCTGAACCTTCCAAGACTTGACCTGCCCCTGCAGCTCCTCGATCTGCTCGCGCGCCTCGGCCAGCGCCTGCTCGGCATCGAGCTGGGCCTGCGTGACCTCCTCCACAAACACGCGACGGACCTCAACGTCGGGCAGGTCGGGGCTATCAACCTGCACCTCCTTAATCTCCTTAATAAACTTGGGCGCCACCGGCGCGTGTTGCACGCTCTCGAGCTCCTGCAGGTTGCGCTCGTCATCGGTCAAGCTCTTAAAGACGGTGTAGTTGTTAATGAGGTTGGTGTACATCTGCACCATGTACTCGTCATCGAACGCCAGTGACTGCTGCTGCACGTCGATGTTGTAGCCCACCTTGTCGTAGCGCTCCATAAACTGCCACAGCTGGTAGCACTTGCGGTAGTTGGGGTCCTTCATGATGAGGTTGGTGCGCTGGATGGGGCTGCGGACCGCACTGCAACCATTCATAATCTGGCAGAACGACGCGCCACGCAGCGCCATGACCAGACGGCGCACGCGGTCGATGCGCATAAAGACGTCCATGTTGTCGGCGTCGTTCTCGGCAAAGCTCTGGCGGTTTTTGACCGTCATCTCGACGTTGTACTCGATCTCTTCGTACGCATCGTCGATCTTGCTGTGCATCTTAAAGCGGTTGCGGATCTCGTTGCCCGTAGACCAAAAGATCACGTCGGTGCGCTTGTCCACAAACGTCAGCAGGCGCTGAATCAGGTGGTAGATAAAGCGATTCTCGTACAGGTCGTAGGTCTCGACGGTATTGACGTTGAGGATGCGCGTGGGATGGACGCCGCCATCGTCGCTCGGCGCCAGGAACTGCGTGTTCTGGCTCAGGTGACGGACGCTGTCGGCGCTGATCTTTTTGGCGAGCGAGACCGGCACCACCTCTTCCTCGGTGGTGATAAAGCGGCGCGGCTTTTCGATAATGGTATTGATGGCGTCGAGCGAGTCCTCGATCATGCTGATCCATTCCTCGTCCACCACCTTGACGAGCTCCTCGCGCTGCTGCTCGATCGTGGTGCCCGAGGCCTGCGCCATCTCAAACAGATAGCGAAAGTAGCGGCTGTCCTCCTGGATGGGCTCCATCTGCTCGGAGAAGCTGGTATAGAGGTCCTGAATGGTCTCGGACATGGGTTACTCCATAGGTTGGATCGATCGGAAAGGGACGGGGCGACATCACGCCGCCCCGCACTTACGCCATTAGTAGAAGTTCTGGATCCGCTGCAGGTACATGACGGAATCGGGCAGGCCGCCCTCGCCAAAGGTCTTCTCGATGTACTCGATCAGGCCCTTCATCTCGTCGCGCACAAAGCTCACGTTCATGGACTCAAACTTCTTGAGCACCTTGCGGGCGATGATGTAGTCCATGCCGCCCAGCTCGGTGCCGCCGCACGCCACGTACACGGGGATAAAGTCGTACATCTGCTTGATGATACGGTTGCCAAAGGCCAGCTTAAAGCGGGTCTGCAAGTACTGGTCCAGCTTGTGCATCTTCTGGAGCAGCTCGTCGTCGATTACGTACTCGACCTTGGCCTTTTGGAACAGATACTGCAGGTGGTCGGCCGTCACGTGCACGCGCTCGTGCGGCTCGCATTCAAACGCGTCGGCGCGCTCGTTGAGCTCGATGGGGATCGCACGGTCGTACACCTTGTCCGTGATGGTAAAGGTGGAGTCGTCGTTGTTGGCGGTGCCGATAAACCACAAGCTGTCGGGAATGGTGAGCTTGCCGTCGTGCAGGGCCTTGGGGTCGGCGGCCCACTGGGTGGGCACCAGGTCGAGCACCCACTCGTCGTGGCTGGGCATCTCGAGCACCGACAGGATCTCGGCAAAGTAGTACTCCACGCGGGCGAGGTTCATCTCGTCGAGCACGATCATGGACGGGTCCTGGCGAAGGCCTGCCTCGTACACGGCGCGCAGGAACTCGGTCTCGTTAAAGCGCTTGGAAAACTCGTTAAAGTAGCCCAGCACCTCGGTGCGGTCGCGAAAGCTCGGCTGTACCGACACGATGGTCGCGGGGTTGTCCAGGTAGCGGCTAAAGCTGTAGGGCAGCGACGTCTTACCGGTACCCGAGATGCCCTCCAGGATCAGCAGCTTGGAGGCGGCCATGCCGGCCACAAAGCGGCGGATAATCTCGGGCGTGTAGTAGAGCTTCATCTGGCTGCAGGCGAACGCGCGGAAGCTGTCGACAAAGTCCTCCAGCGAGATGGCATCGTCGTAGGCCGGCGATTCCCAGTCGCGGTATTTAAGATCCACCAGGGACAGCTTGGGAAAGCGGTTGGCCTGGGCGATTTCTTTTTCCTCGGCAAGGGTCTTGGCCTCGACGGTGGCCTTGGCCATGGCGGCTGCGGCGTCCTTGACACCCTCGCCATCGAGCGCGAGCGACGCGTTGCCCGACACCACGGCGGCCGTGGCACCCTCGCCCGCAGGCGCACCGGCGCCCGCAGCGGCGCCCACCACGTTGCCCACCGTCGGCAGGTGATCGTCGGCAAGAGCCGAGGCACCCACGTACGGAATCTGCTTGGTACCGCCCATGGCGTTGACCTTGAGCGCCAGCAGCTTGTTCTTCTCGTCCATAAGATCGAGCACCTGCTTGTTCAGGCGGCCGATCTCGCGATAGAGCGCTTTGTTGGACGTGTCGTCGCGATGCAGGCGGCGGTTGATGCGGTAGCGGTGGACCAGGATGGCCACGATCAGCACGGGGACCGCGATGAGCATGGCAAACAGAATGACCGCGCCGATCTTGCCCACCAGGTCAAACGTGGTGAAGTAGGTCATAAAGATGTTGAAGTACTCAACCCAGCCAAACACCAGCAGGTTAAGGATGGAGCTCACAACGGCAACGACGTTGTAGACAACCTTTGCCAGCAGCTCCCAGGCAAATCCCAGAAACTCACTCACCGTCGGTATCCTCCTGCTTGGTCGCGTTCATCGCCGCCTCGGCCTCGGCCTTTAAACGACGGGCTTCCTCGAGCTTGGCCTCGGCCTGGGCGAGCTGCTCGGCGGCGTTATCGGCGGTGACGGCGGCGGTGTCCCCCTTGCCCTCGGCGTCCACGATGGCGGCCGCGGCGGCCAGGCGGTCTTCCTCGGCCATGGCGCGCTTAAGGTTCATGCCCACCACGATAAGGTGATACACCTGGTAGATAAAGAACAGCAGCATGGGCAGGACAATCACGATGAGGAAGCCCATGGAGCTAGACAGGAAGTCCATGACCTTGCCCATCTGCGGCAACGCGAACAGGTACTTACCAACGATGTCTCCGTCGCTGATGATGTGCGTATCGGCCACGTCGTTGTTATCGCCCTTGGTGGTAAAGCTGCGCATGCCGTTGACTTCGTCGATGGCGGCGATGCGGTGCGTGTTGAGCGCGTACTCGTTGTCGATGATGGTGTGGAACGTCACGATGTCGCCCACCTCGAGCTTAGAGGTGTCGCACTTTTTGATGACGATGAGGTCGCCCTTGTTAAACGTGGGCGCCATGGAGTCGGACTGCACGGCGAGCGGGGTGAAGCCGGCGATGTCCGAGACACTGCCGTCCTCGTGCGTGGCGAGCGTGGTAAACGCGTACAGGGCCGCCACCAGGATGATGATCCACATGACGACGCTCAGTGCGATGGATGCGGCTTTTTTAACAGATTGCATGATGTCCCTTACTACCGTGTCTGTCTAGGTCGTGCGCGGCCCGGTGGCCGCCGTGCATATCTACTGTTCTTCGATGCCCTCAAAGCGCATCGAAACCGAATAGTTAGCTCCCTTTAGCATATTAGTGCAATTTGGGTCCGTTCCCTCGAGCCATATGCGAACGGTTACCGGCTTGTCCGTATCTTTTATTAGGTCGAACATGTCGCTGGCCGCGTTCGCTGCTCCCGAGTCGAGCCCAAAGACGGTGGCCGCACCAGACGAGCCCCCGCCTCCGTTGGGGTTGTAGACCCAGGTGCGGCCATCGGCGGTAAAGCTCATACGCATGGCACTGGCCATGCCCTGTGTATCGGAGCTAAACCGCGTGCCGGACACGCCGCCGTCGCCATCCTGCCCGGTCAGGCGAACGCGCAGGTCCGTACTGCTCATAAAGTGCAGCGTAAACTCCAGGTAGGCGCCGGTGGCGGGATCGGCGGTGGAGCCGTCCTCGAAGGTGAAGGTCTGGTAGTCGCTCGTGGTGACGGGCTTGAGCTTGGACGCGTCGATGTCCACGCCCTTTTCGCTGGCAATGCGCGCCGAGATCTGGTCGAAGCCCAGGCTGTGCACGTATTCGTCGAACGCGGCGTGCCCGTCCAGGTCAAAGCGCAGCGAGCCGTCGGCGTTGGCGTCGATCATGAGCATGCGGGTCTTGGCGCTATCGGCGATGGAGAACCAGGCGAACGTTGCCATGGCTATCGCCACCAGCGCAAACAGCACCAGCACCACGGTGGTGGTGAGCTTGCGGCGCAGGTCGGTGTCGGCGGGCGCGGCGGCGTTGGGCTTGCCGGTGGCGGGCGTGCAGTTGGCGGCGGGTTGTTTACGCGTCATGGCTACTCACCGTCCAAGGTCGCAAAGAGCGCCAGGTGCAAGGTGCCCGGGTCTTGATGCAGGTAGTCGGCGCTATCGGGGTCGGTGCCCTCGATGTAGTAATAGATATCCAGACGATAGGTCTGGCCCAGCCCCAGCGTGGCAAGCGTGTTTTGCGGGCGCGTGGCCGTCTCGCTCGTGTCCAGCGTAAAGGCGGCGGGGTCCTGCGTCACGTTGGTACCGCAAGCGAGCTGGCCGTTTTGCCAGCCCAAAAGCATGCCCTCGGTATAGCCTGCCAGGCCCGCGGGGACGGTCGCGGGATGCTCGTCGCGATGGCCGCCGTCGGAGCTGTCGAGCTCAAAGATGTTGGCGGCAAGTACCTGGTTGCCGCTCGAGATCTTAATGCCCACACGGGCTGCGCGCAGCAGCTCGGCGTTGGCGTCCTGCGGGACCAGCGATTCGGCCAGATACAAGCTGACCTTACCCTTTACTTTGCTGGCGCCCGTTCCGGTAATGGTGGGGCGCAGATCGATCCAGCCGTGGTAGAACGCGGAGCCATTGTCTTTTGCCTGCTCAAATACCGTGGCATCGCCGGCCGAGTTGTTTTGCGCGCAGGCGGCAAAGCCGTTGAGGTCAAAGGTCGAGACTGGGTAGAGCGTCACGGCGCCATTCGCGCTGGAAGTCAGGGAAACGTCGCCCTGCTGCGACCAGCTGCCGCGATCGGCATCGCCCAGCTCTAGCACCAGCTTGGACGTGTCGCTGTGCACGCTCACCGAGTTGGTGTTGACCTTCATGTTGCTGGTAAACCAGGCGTAGGTCGCGGCGCCCAAAGTGGCGGCGAGCGCCACCATAACGAGCGCGATGTAGGCACGCGCGCGACGGGCGTGACGGCGGGCGGCGGCGCCCTCGAGGACCCGGCGATCGACGGACGCGCTGGAGGGGGCCGCGGAGCTAGCGCTCTGGGTTTTGGCCTTGCGGTTATCTGCTGGCATGTGCTTCTTGTCTTCCATGTCGCTTCGCCCCCCTTATGCCTTGGCCGCGGCAAAGGCAAGCTGCAGCACCACATCGCGAGCCTGAGCCTCGTCGATGCATTGGGCGTCGCAGCCTTCCATGTACACAACGTAGCGAACGCTTGCCACCTCGTTGGCGGCCAGCGTGCAGATGGGCGTGGCGCCTGCGCGCGCTGTGGGCGTGTCGCCGGCGCCGTCCATGCTGTAGGCGCTTATGGCGCGTGCGGGATCGGCGGTGTAGGTCCAGCCCGAGGCACCGGGCGCCACGACCACGCCGTCTTGCGCGGTGGTACGCCTACTGGTGGCGCCCGAGGTGTTGCCCAGATCGTCGCAGGTAAAGATATGCGTTTGCGTACCGGACTGGGTCGTGATGACCAGGCCCAGGCGCAGTGCGGCCAGCAGTTGCGGGTCGCTCGTCACGCTCATCTGGCCCTGGTACAGGTACACGTTGAGAGCGCTATCGCTGCCCTTAAGGTACAGCGTGCCAGTGAGGGCATAGTCGTCCAGCTGCGCGGTGCAGTCGGCGTAGTCGGTCGTAATGCCCGCGGCATTTTGGAAGGTGCCACGCCAAAAGCGGGAAAGGTCTGCCGTCGAGATGGGGTAGAGTGTTTTGTCGGCGGCGGCAAGCGTTGCCGTTGTGTCCCATGGTCCGTTGGCCGAAAGTCCAATCTGCAGGTCGGAGCCCTCGTCGCTTACCGTGTGTGCCACGGGCGTCACGTTGGTGTAGCGCGAGTTGCTAAACCAGGCGTAGGTAGCGGCACTCAGGGCGGCTACCAGCACCAACATCCATGCGGCCGCGGCAACCATGCGACGGCGCGAGCCCAGGATATCTTTGATGTTCGATGCACTCATCCCTGGCCCCCTTACGAACGCTTGCCGGCAAAGCGCAGTGCCAGCGATTGCAGGCTGGTGGCGGCCAGATTGTTGGTGCAGTCGGGGTCACAGCCTTCCAGCCACACGTACACATCCACGCGCACGGGCGTGCTACGGTCGGCGCCCTTGGCAGCAGCGGGCAGGCTGCAGATCTTGGTCGTGGCCTCCTTGAGGCTCACGACACCGGTGTCTTCGTTATAGTCGCAGAAGTTAGCGCTGGTCAGCTGGTCAAAATCAACCGTGGCTCCATTGGAGCGGGTGCTGTCGAGCACCAGGTGGTTCTGCTCGCTCTCGCCGGCATCCTTGCCGTCGAGCGTGTTGTAGCGCGCCTGGGGATTGTGCTCGCCCGAGACCTCAAAGACGTACTGGCCCGTCACGGTATCGCCCTGCCCTGACGCATAGGTAACCAGTCCCACGCGCAGGGCGGTGGAGATGGGGTTTGCCGGATCCTGCTCGGTAAAGTCGATACCCGACAGGTACACGTCGGTCGCGGCCGAGTTGGTAGCCAGGTACAGGGAAGTCTTGTAGTAGTCGGAATGCTCGGCGGCACCAAACATGTTGGCAAAGAGCGAGTCCTGGGTGGTTCCACCGGTAAAGCCCGTTACCTTTTGAAAGCCGTTGAGCACGTTGTCGGTCGAGACGGGATCGAGCAGACCCGTAAAGCTCAGGCCGGCGTTGGTTTTGTATTCGCCGTCGTACTCGTTGGAGATAAGGAAGGTCACGCCCGTGCCCGCCGCCATCTTGACGTCGGTTATGTGGCGGTTGGCGTTATAGATGTACCAGGCATACGTTACGGCTCCGGCAGCAGCAAGCGCCACCAGCAACGTGGCGAGCATGCGATTGAACTGTTTTTGCAGCGAACGCGCGTCCGACATGCCCCTCCCCCAGATGCCGTGTTGTAAACCGCCTGGACATCATTTGCCCATAATGGAGTTATTTTACGCGAACGTGCAGTTCATCGGGGGTACAAACGGAATATTTCGCGTGCCCTTCGCGCTGCATCGGGGCGGATAGGGTCGCAAATCGCCACTTTTTAAAAAATAGTTCTTGCCACTGGGCGGGAGCTCCGTTATATTATTTCCTGCGCACTCGCGCACCCTTGATCGGGCGTTTAGCTCAGGGGGAGAGCGCTTCCCTGACACGGAAGAGGTCAGAAGTTCAAATCTTCTAACGCCCACCAAATGTTCGCAGCTCAGAGGCTTCGCCTCTGAGCTGTTTTGTTTTGCGTCGCCAAGCCAAGAGGACGGCGCGGCACCCAAAGCCGCCTCAACAACGCCAGCAACCACCCCAACCAAGCCCAAAGCCGCTTCCGCGCCGTCGACAACCACACCAACCGAGCCAAAAGTGATCTCGACAACACCGGGGGCCACCCCAACCAAGACCACAGTCGCCCAAACAGTCTTGGCGACCGCCTCAACCGGGCCTGGATGGGCCTCGATGCCACATCCGGACAACCTTCCTATAGTCAGGTCTAATACTTTTCCGCGAAGTGAACGAGCTTATTTGGACCCCCGAAGCATGCACACTTTTCGAAGCCAAAAACCGCAGGATCCCAATGGCAAAACTGCAGGAAACGAGTCACCAAAAGTGTCGATGCTTCGGGGGCCCGTTTTGACTCGTTCACTTCGCGGAAAAGTATTAGACCTGGAAATAAGGCCGTTAGCCCCCACGACCAACAACCGCCTCTACCAATGCCGATGCGCGTCAATGACGGTTTGCCAAAGCTTAAACCGCTTCGTTTCGACGCGCGCAAGGGCAAGATATCGCTGCTCCTCCGTCATGGGCCTGTTAAAGATAGGTCGCTTATTCCGATGCAGCTTGCGCCGAATGCGTTCGCACAGGCGAACGAGCTTTTCGTAGTCGCTCGCCTGGTCAGTCGTCACCGTAAAGTACGCGACCCCATTGAGCATCTGCAGTTCGTTGCGGCGCTCGGCATCCTTGTGGATTTTTTCGCTTCCATCATGGATAGCGTCGCTGTCGTAATCGACCAGCGCGGTAAGCACCTCGGGCAGCAAGCCAGCCCTTACTTTATCCAGGCCCACCTCCGCTTTCGCCGTAAGCGTTATGTCGGGCGTGCGCTCCAACACGCGCAGTTTGCGGTTGCGCCCATCGTTGTAGCCGTCGCGAATGAAGTACTTCTTGTTCAGCTCGGTCTTGCCCAGCGCAAGCCCGCCGTAATGCGCGGGCAGCGACATAAACATGCAAAGCCCCGACTCCCTTGGAGACCGTGAGCCCTCTTCCACGTACGGAAGCAACGCCTTCGCCTTGGCGGCGCCTCTCACCTTTGACGCCCGGTCAAGGTACGCCGCAATGTGCTCCTTGGTCGTGAGCTTTCCATCGCGCATGCCCGCATCCCTGCTGGTCACCCCGCCGGGAGCAAGGTTATCCAGCCGGTAGTCCGATGTCATGGCATAGCCGGCGTAGATGGCCTCCGCCGCATCGCCATCGTGCGCGGCCTGTAAATACGCCAGCTCGGGAGAGCACACGTATGCATCCAGGTCGCCCATCCAGTGGCCCAGTGAGATAAACGAACCCGCCGGGAGCTCGTTGGTGCACAGGTGCGTCGCGACGTGCTTGGTCCGCCGACGGTCGGCGCGCGTCGGCACCATCAGATCCAGCACGTCAATCCCCAGGTCGTAGCGATCGATAAACTCCTGCGCCTCCTGGTCACAGAGCGCGCAGGCACCCGCGATCGACACGACCTCTGACTCCGAATCCCCAAAGCGCGGGTTCGGGATGTGCGCCAAGAGCGCCAGCGCAGCGTTATGTGAAACGATAAAGTACCCCATGGCGCGAAGATAGCACGCGCGTCGGCGGCCGTTGGCGGTCCTGCCAAGTTTTCGGCAAACGACCGGCGGATTTTTGCCGCGGCGCGTCCAAAGTGCTCATTCGTCGACGTCTAGCTGCAAATTCGTCAAGCTCTTGGCAAGGTTGCCGCTCAACTGACCAAAAGCTGACCATTTGCTTGCCCATTTGCTTGACGGCACGCCCTCGCTAAAATGCTCCGCGACTTCTCGGGCGGTCGAAGTGCTCGTTTAGCGACCACACACTCGCCGCTGGGGTATCCTTGGAGCACATGCACCGCAAGCCGCACAAAGGAGCCGCCATGCGCACCGAGCTCGATGTTCCCTTTTTGCACAAAGACGAGGCCAAAGCCCTGGGCGCCAAGTGGGACCGGATCAAAAAGATCTGGTACGTGCCCGATGGCGTCAACCCCGAGCCCTTTGCCGCGTGGCTGCCCGGCGTGGATCGCTCCGACCCCAGCGCGCCCTACATCTACCTGGTGCTGGGCAAGCGCGAGTGTTGGAAGTGCCACGAGCAGACGACAGTCGCGGCCTTTGGCATTCCGTATTGGGCGGCCGAGGACTCGGGCAGCAAGGCTGCGCCCAGCGATGCGCCCGCCATGGACGGCGCGGGCCACATCGCGATCGACACCGCCCGCGCCAACGCCGTGGCCATCGTCCCCGCGCTGGGCTGCGTGCCGGCCGAGATCCGCGACTACCTGCGCGAGCGCTGCGGCTACAAACCCGTAACGTCGCGCTCCACCAAGACTGTATCGCTCGCCAGCACCTGCACCGGCTGCGGCGCGCTGCAAGGCAGCCATTACCTGTTCGAGGAGCCCACGTCGCCGTTTGCGCTCACGGCCATCAACAAGCTGCCCGCGCTGGAGTTCGTGCGCGTGGAAGTCGCCGGCGTCTTTGGCATCCCCATCAGCCAGGACAACTTTGACCAGGCGCTCTTCACCTGGGTACGCGACCACCACACCCAGTTCCATAAGACCCTATGCGAGGGGATTTACCTGTAGGGCAAAGCTCGAAAATCGAGTCCAGATTTCCTCGAAAATCGAGTGCGAAAATCCTCGAAAATCAAGTATACGCAGGTAGATGAGTTGCCTGTCCGTAAGCTATAACCCCAGGCTTGGGGACCGGTGAGCACTTCTGGCAGCAAGCTACCGCCCAGAGGCAGAAGTACCCGGCAGCTTTGCTCGAGGGTGGATAATCTCCCATTTTCGACAGCTTTTCAGCCCAAAAACGGGAGATTATCCACCCTCAGTTTTCAAACGTCCAAAAATCCTCGCTCGCTAGCAGGGGATTAGGCATCGGCATCGTCATAGGTAATAGCACATCCGCGGGCTGGGCATTGTTGAGGATAGACCGGAAAACGCAGACCCGTTCGAGCACGCGGGTCGGCGGCGCGCTTGTCGCGGGCATCGATGAAGTTGATGTCTAGGCATGGGAGGCCTGCACCGCAGCGAGGGCAGGGCAGACAGATTTGGCTGCAGTTAGCCTCGACGAGCGGAAATAAGCTCCGATCCATCAGAGTGCGCGGTAAGTTTCCGTATGTGCCGCGCGCGATATCGCCTCGCCATCCCATAGTCTCCCCTTTCCCGTTTTACCTGTTGAGGAGAGGATGGCAGGATCGGGCGGCTCTAGCTGCGGCGCGACGCGATCCGATCAATCGACATGATTGGGTTGCGACGGGCAACAGCCGACTAATACGGAGCGACGGCCTCCGCCCGACGCCGCGATTCCGAGAAAGCGAACTCGGCCCGATGGGCTTCGAGGAATCGGGCGTTGGGACGCAAGCGATGTTCGTCCGGCTCGCGCAACACCGAGCCCGCAAACGTCGCATAATCCGTTTGTTGCAGAAGGTACGACCCGCAAAGTTGATAGTCGCCACGCACCAGCTCAAACGAAATCAAATGAGCATCGAACAGCGAGTGCAGGTCACGGCGCAGCAGAATACCGTTGCTGACAACCTGCGACTTGGGACCCGAGTAGTTCTCGATATGCGCAGCTTCGAGCGCTTCGTTGACACTGCAACCCGAGACGGCGCATTGACCGGTATAGGCCTCAAAGAGCTGAGTACGAAAGCGCTGCTGCCCGATTCGCTCGCGACGCAGCGCGTAACGGACCTTTTCATCATCACTTGCCGAAGTACCAGAGAACTCCGCTGCAACCGGAGCGTCCTTCATGTAGCTCATATCGGGGAAGAAACGGGCATCGGGCCCACCCTTATGGACGGGGCCATGCAGCACAAACCAGCTGTTCTCGGGTTCGTAGCGCTCGACGAATGCGAGGCCCAGCACCTTGTAGCCAGCGCTCGTCGCAAAGAACACACCAACGGGAACGCCGCATTCCATGCAGTTGATCATCTTTTGGTTATAGTCCTGGTCGCGCCAGTTTTCGACCGAAGTGCTCTGCGACGAGTACTTGAGCACCCACGTTCCGTCCTCGAGATAGAGCGGCGGAACATCGGGGTAGGCACCGCGCTTGGAATTGTGCACCGAGAGTGCGAAGGTCTTCTCGCACGGATGTTTAACGCGCCCGCGACCAGGCCAAAAGATGCCCGAATCGCGCGACACCGGAAAGAGCTCGGAATCAATCGTCAGGCGAAAGGGATATTGAGAGCTGTCGGTGTTCGTGCGATGCGGGAGCTTATCCCACAGGCCGCCACGCTGCTCCTCACGCAAGAACCACTCCCAGGCCTGAACATATTAGGACGACACAAAGCTGCAAGCGCGGTCGTAACTCGGCCGAGCAATCAGCGGAACACTAGAAGCGATGCCGTCCATAAGGAACCTCCAGGAAGAACAGTTCCACACATTATCGCCGATCTACGCGGGCTCATGAGCAACCGTTTTGCGCAAAGCCATCGCACAAGAAAGGGGCCGCTTCGACTGAAGCGGCCCCTATCAGGCGAATCTAGCTAATGGCTTAGCGCTAGTTGGAATCGGGAACGACGCCGACTAGGTTGAGCGTGACGTTAAACGTTGGAGCATCAACGCCCGTATCTAGGCCCGACATGTTTTGGCAAGCCTCTGTTGTGCCTTCCATCCACATGACAACTTTAAGATTCGTTCCGCCGTAACCAACGCGAGCCAATTTTGCGGCGTTCACCGATGGTGCAACGTATGCATCGCCAGATCTTGTGGCAGCCCAATTGTTGCCATTCGCATCCACAAAATCATTTCCCGAAACATACGCATATTTCGGCGTCATGGTCTGTGAGAGAGAAGCATCAAACGAGTTGACGCAACTCCAGCCATTGGTCGGGTTGGAATCATTACCATGACCATTTGGCTTAATGGGCGCATAAACGAGCTTAAGATTGTTATCAATAAGAATGCCGATGCGCAAACTGCCCTTTATCTTGTTAAACCACTCATCCGAAGCGCCCTCGGAGGGAGTGATGACAACCGCGCCTTCTCCTTCAGCCCCATCGAGATAAACATCAGCCTCACCCGTTTGGGTAATGGTGTAGAGGGTATAGTCCGCAAGCGTATAGGCATAGAATTCATCAGAACTGCTCGCAAGTGAATAATTGCCCTGAGCAATATCTTTAATCGAAACCTTCTGATATCCGCTTACATCCGTACCATCCCAGGAAGCAGGGACATACCAACTCGCAGCATCGTTAGTGGAAGAAGGACTAATTTCGTGACCAGACACCGTCGCAGAAGTACGGTGATCGCCGCCGTCATGAATGGGATTCCCGGCCTTAACTATCTGAAGAACCATTCCGTTTGCCTGCGCACTTATAGAGCTAGATACAGCATCAACACTGGTGTTACTAACGAACCAAGCATAGGTAGCAGATGCGAGCGCAATGCCCGCCATCACGACCGAGAGACTGGCGATGGCCAACTGACGCTTCATCTGGTTGATATTCACCGGTCATCCCCTCTCGATATAGAAAAAGCGGGGGATTTCTCCCCCGCTCGGCGCACAGCGCTTACTCGTGGTCCTTGGCCTCAGAAGTTGCGCTGAAGTTAACCGTAATGGCCTTTGCAGCATTCTTAAGGTTGGACAGGTTGTTGGTCTTAATGGCCTCGGCCTCATCGCCGTCGTAGAAAACATACATGTCTACAACGACTTCCTTGGCCTCATCGCTGCCGTCAACCTTCGATGTAATCAAATTATTAACGCTAGAGGCACCGAGAATGGTGAACGGGTTGTCATCATTCTGGTATCCACACAGGACCCAGTTGGTCCCATTCTTCACAAGGACACGGAGCGATTTGTCAAACTGAGCATTTCCATCAGTACCCAAAGAAGCGCTCGCGACAACGAGATCCTTGAGCGTTGAACCCTTGGAGCCGATGCGGAAGGTATTTTTAACGGCATACCGCTCGTCAACAGCCTTATCAGGATCACCAACGCTGATAGACGTGCCCTTCATAGCACCATTGTCAGCAGTCGTACCAAAAGCCGTATAGAACGATCCGGCAGTGGCATAAGGTTTACCAGTGCCACTCTCGGTCTCAAGGGCCCAGTGAGCGGGATAAAGAGCTTTGTCGCCAACGGCAGAATCAACAGTTGAAGTCCAAGTAGTGTGATTCTGATCGTCAGAATTCTTCTCGCGGATATACATAAACGCGGCGTTCGACTGAGCGGAAATCGTGCTCGTGGTGGCGTCAACCTTGTTGTTCGTCACAAACCATGCGAACGTGGCAGAGCCCAGCGCTACGGCTGCTACCAGCACCATGGCGATGGCGGCGCCCATCTGCTTCTTTAATGCCTTGGTATCCATACGGACCCCTTTCTTTCCCCATTCATCCCAGATGACGCTCGAGAAGCCCGGAAGGGGAGCCCGCGCTTTCGTGTTGGATGTTGCTTGCCCATCCTTTAGATATGGAATCGAGAATACCATAATTCTTACGATTTCCTTATGAGTTTTCGGGAGCTTACATTCCGACAGATTTATGGGTCCACCTCGAGTTATGCGTGTGGCTATGTGAACACTATTCACCTTATTTGGTCGCACCCTCCCGTGCAGTCATAAGTCCCTCTTAAGACTTGTCACCGCAGCGCCGCACCAACGCATGCACACGCCCTCCACCGAGCTTCGCCCGAGCCTCTCCCCACTCGCTATACTGGTGCAGAACGTGTAGTTTTCGCGTGCTAAACGGGCTATTTGTTGGGAGGGCTCCATGGCTGCCGCCAATCAACCAAAGGGAAGCGTTTCTGCTGGATCGATCAAGCCGGTGACGCGTAAGGCCGTTCGTTGTCAGCGCGAAGTCGCTTGGCTGGTCACGCAAGCGGCCGGCAAGCTCGTCGCCACCACCGACGACGTCAATGCGCCCACGCCCAGCTTTGTGCTGGCGACGGCATTGTCGTACACCCGCGAGCAGGAGCAGGCCGTCCAGGACGGCGGACACGCGATTGACTACGAGGCCGTCATGGACCCCGACCTCGCGAGCTTTTGTGCGGCTGCGGGTCTGCCCACGGCACCTAACGCGCTTTCGGACGCGGGCTACATGTTCACCCTCTCGGGCGCGGACCTCATCCGCGACCTCTACGCCTACTGTAGTGACTTGGACGAACGCATGGGAGACGCGGCGCAGGTCAAGCCGGGCTACGCGATCAAGCTCGCGCTACGACTGTTCTTGCTGGATACCGCCACTGGCAACGACGCTACCTCTAAAGACAACACCTCGGCATAGCAAAAGCGCCGGGCCGGAACATCAATCCCGGCCCGGCGCTTGTTCGTTCTACTTATCCCCGTCTTTCACGGGCGAGTTCTTTTGGTTGCGGCGGTTACTCCACGTCACGTTGTGCTCCTTGTAGTAATCGGGCGCCTCGTTGCCGCTCGCGCTAATGGGGTCGTTGCCGGTCAGGGTGTCGGCAATATCCTGCACGAACTTAATGAACAGGCTCGAGTCGTCGGTCTCGGACGAATCAAAGTCAAAGCCAAACTCCACCGCGCCGCCGATAATCTTGTCCACGCACTCCGGGTCGTCGCCGTCCAGCCAAATGACCACGGTGTACTTGTCCACATCGCCCACGCGGAAGTTTGCGTGGCTAATGGTCGTCACCACGTCTTTGGACGCAAACGGCTCGGTGTTGGGCTCGGGATTGCCGTCGGCCGCGGCGGCCGCGTAGGTGGTGGGCTCGCCGTTGCGATACACCCGCACGCGCGCCGCCTTCTCCACGCCCTTGCTGGCGCTGACCACCTTGAGCTTGGCGCTGTAGCCCAGATCGGTCTTGCCGGCGTTGCGGATATAGAAGGTGTACGCCACGTAGTTTTTGCCGTTGTGGCTGCCGTCGACGTCGTCCAAGTTGTCGGGCAGGTCGTCGGCAGCGATATTGGTGCCGTTGTCCACGGCGTCGGCCGCCAAGCGTGCGGTGGCGTTGTTAAAGTCGCCGTTGTCGGCAATTGCCACGCCGCGGCGGAACAGCTCCAGGCGGTTGAGGTTGATGGTGAAGTTACCCATGTTTTCCTGCATAAACGACAGGGCAAACAGCACGCCAAAGGCAAGTGCCAGCACCACGAGGGCCTTTTGCAGCTTGTCCATGCGCAGCAACGCCGTGCCGATGCGCTCCATGCGGCGCTTGGGCATATACATAGATACGACCGCGTCGGGGTCGATGTCGTCGAGGTCTTGGTCGGCCAGCGCCTGCTCCAGCTCCTCGATGCGCACTACGCCGCGGAGGTCGCGCTTGGGTTTGGGCTTGCGCTTGGGTTTGGACTTGCCGAAGCGCTTGCGGGAGGTGGGGTCGGTGCTGGGGGTGTCCTCGGGCTGACTCTCGGTCAAATCCTCAGTCATGCCCTCGGCCATGCCCTCAGCCAAATCCTCGGCAGCTTTATCTTTGTTTTCGTTACGCTTGAACAGAGCCATGGCGATCAGATCTTATATTTAGTGCGGATGCAGCCGACGTATTCTTTGACGAGCTCGCGCTCCATCTCGTCGGCGTAGCGGAACTGCAGGCCGCAGACGTTGCGGTACAGGCTGCCCTTGGGCGCGCGGCGCACCCAGCACACGATGCCCAGCTGCTCGGGCAGCTCGTGACGCTCGCCCTGCAGGCGGACCGTGGGCATTTGCACGGACAGGGCCTCGCCCACGTCGGGATAATCGTTGAGGTAGACGGCCAGGCCGCCGGCCGAGACGTCGATGGTCATGGCGTCCTCGGGCTCGGGGGTCGGCGCGTTGTCGCGCTGGTAGGTCAGGCGCATGGCGACCTTAAAACGCTCGTCGCGGCGCTTGACAAAGGTGCGCTGCTCGGCGACTTTGCGCATTTTCCAGTAGGTGCGGATGCCTTTTTTCTCGACCGACTCGGGGTAGCCGGCGAGCACGAACGTCTCCTCGCCCACTTTGTATTGCAGCAGCAGCTTTTGATTTTCGTCCATGATGAGCGGCTTGCCGGCGAGCATGGGCGCGCTCATAAGAAAGTACGCGTCGTCCAGGTTCTCTTTGTACGTGGCGAGCATGTTGAAGTCGGTTTTTTGGCCCATGGGCACGTCGAATGCCACCTGAAGCTTGGTCCCCGGCGTTATCTGTTGCTCTGCCATGTTGTCTCCCCCAGTCGCGGGCGCCGATATCATCGTCGTGCGCGATGCGCATTGGGCTATTGTACCTGCTTTGCTGTGGGTTTCTATGTGCAGCGCACGAAATGGTGGGATGTGAGGCGCAGGGGGCCGTTGTCCAATCCGCTGGCATCGTCTTCAGTTTGCCGCAGAGCCGCGGCCCCATATGGGTATACTCTCGAGGATTCGACTCGATTCGCCCCCGCTGGGGCGTCAAAGGAGACTGCATATGTCCACCACCTCAACCGACCCGCGCGCCGCTGCTGCCGCGCTGCTGGTGCCCGGCGCCACCTGCCACGGCTTTGCCGTCGAGCGCTGCGAGACCGTTCCCGAGCTTGACTCGGACGCCTACGTGCTGCGCCACACTGCCTCGGGCGCTCGCCTGCTGTACCTAGCATGCGACGACGAGAACAAGGCCTTTGCCATTGGCTTTAAGACGCCGCCGGCCGATTCCACCGGCGTGTTCCATATTCTTGAGCACTCGGTGCTGTGCGGATCGGCCAAGTTTCCCGTCAAGGAGCCGTTTGTCGATCTGATCAAGAGCTCCATGCAGACGTTCCTCAACGCCATGACCTACCCCGACAAGACCATCTACCCCGTTGCCACCACCAACGAGCAGGACCTGTACAACCTGATGGACGTGTACCTGGACGCGGTGTTCAACCCGGCCATCTATACCAAGCCGACCATTTTTGAGCAAGAGGGCTGGCACTACGAGCTGGACCTGCCGGAGGGCGTCGAGGGCGAGGGCGGCGACAGCTCCGCGAGCCTGCGCGAGGGCACGCTGCGCTATAACGGCGTGGTGTTCAACGAGATGAAGGGCGCGCTGTCCGACCCCATGAGCGTGCTGGACGACGCCGTCAACGCCGCGCTCTATCCCGACACCGCCTATGCGCACGAGAGCGGCGGCGACCCGCGCGCGATTCCCGCGCTCACCTACGAGCAGTTCCTGGATACGCACGCGCGCCACTACAATCCTTCCAACTCTTATATAACGCTCTACGGCGACCTAGATGTGGACCGCGCGCTGGCGTTTTTGGACGAGCGTTATCTGTCGCAGCCGAGCGCTGCGAGCCGCCGCATGGACGCTGCCGTTGCCGCCGGCGAGGACCCGTCCACGCTGGCACCCAATCCGCTGGACGTGCAGACGCCCGTGACCTGCGAGTATAAGCGCGTCGAGATGGCCACCACGCCCGAGAACGCCCTGGTGGGCCTGGGCCTGGTGCTGGGCAGCGCGCTCGACCGCAAGCGCACGATCGCGGCGGACATCCTGTTCGAGGCGCTGCTGGGCTCCAACGAGGCGCCGGTTAAGAAGGCCATTCTGGCCGCCGGCCTGGGCGGCAACGTGGTGAGCTACACTGCGGCCGAGAGTCTGCAGCCCTACGAGCTCATCATGCTGCAAAACGCGCAGCCCGGCGTGGCGCGCGAACTGCGCCGCGTGTTCCAGGACGCCTGCCGCGACCTGTGCGAGCACGGCGTTCCGCGCGAGCGCCTGGAGGCCATCATCAGCAGCAACGAATACGACCTGCGCCAGCGCGACTACGGTATCGCCGACGGCGTGGCCATTGCGTGCGACGCGCTGAGCACCTGGCTCTACGATGACGACGCCGCGACGCTGGCGCTCAAGTATGGCCCGGTGTACGAGGAGCTGCGCGGCGAGCTGGACGGCAGCTATTTTGAGGACCTGCTGCGCGAGCTCGTGCTGGAGAACGACCACATGGCACTGGTTGAGCTGGTGCCGGTGGACGCCGCCGAGGGCGCAGAGGGTGCCGAGGCCGCCGAGCTGGCAGCCAAGCGTGACGCCATGACCGATGCCGAGCTTGCCGATGTGGTCGAGCGCGCAGCCACGCTGCGTGCCGCGCAGGAGGCCGAGGACACGCCCGAGGCCAAGGCCACGTTGCCGCGCCTGCGCGTGTCCGACATTGGCGAGGCGCGCCCCGAGCCGCCGCTCGTTGTGGACACGACCGCGCCCATCCCCTGTCTGCGCCACGGCATTCCCACCAACCGCCTGGCCTACGTCATGCAGTACTTCGACCTGAGCTGCGTCGCATTTGAGGACCTGCCCTACGTGACGCTGCTCTGCCGCCTGCTCAAGCAGCTGCCCACGCGCGAGCATTCGGCTGAGGAGCTCGACAACCTGCTCGCCGGCAAGCTGGGCTTTTTGAGCTTTACGACCGAGGTCATGACGCAGCCCGACGTGGACGGCGTGCGCCCCTATCTGCTGGTGAGCGCCGGAGCCCTGTCCGAGAAGATCGATGCGCTGGCGAGCCTGCCGCGCGAGGTGTGGTCGAGCACGCTTTTGCTCGATGCCGATGCCGACCGCGTGCGCGACGTGCTCACGCAGATTCGCATTGGGCTTGAGCAGGGCTTTATCAACAACGGTCACTCGGCGGCACTCGGTCGCGCGATGAGCTACAGCTCGCCTTCGGCCGTGGTGCGTGAGCAGCTTTCGGGCGTGGATTTCTACCTGTTCCTGCGCGATCTGCTCGAGCACTTTGACGAGCGCGTGGACGGGCTGCGTACCAAGCTTGCCGAGCTGGCAGGCCGCATCTTTGTGGCCAATGGCTGCATGGCGAGCTTTACCGGCAGCGATGAGGACTTTGACGCGTACTGGGCCGCCGCGGGCGACCTGGGGCTGGGCGCGGGCGACGGTGCCGGCCGCGACGCGCTCGCGGTGCCGGCACCGTGCGACCGCCACGAGGCTTTCGTGATCCCCAGCGACATCTGCTTTGCCGCGCGTGCGTGCGATCCGCGTCGCCTGGGCATTGACGTGACAGGCGCTTGGGCCGTGGCTGCCAACGCGCTCTCCTACGATTACCTGTGGAACGAGATTCGCGTGAAGGGCGGTGCATACGGCTGCGGATTCCGCGCAGCCGGCGAGCGCCAGACGGCGTTCTACACCTACCGCGACCCGGCGATCGACCCTTCGATTGAGCGCGTGGAGCGTGCAGGCGCATGGCTTGGCCGCTTTGAGCCCGACGAGGCCGCCTTTGAGGGCTTTATCGTGAGCTGCGTGAGCGGCATGGACGCGCCCGTGAAGCCGTACGCGCTCACCAAACGCCGCAACACGACCTACCTGGCCGGACTCGATCCGCATGCACGCGAGGAGCGCCGCGCCCAGATGCTTGCCGCCACGCCCGGTGAGCTGCGCTCGCTCGGCGCCGACGTGACGCGCATCGCAGCCGAGTCGCCCACCTGCGTCTTTGGCGGCCGCGAAGTCATCGCCAAGAGCAACGCCGACTTCAACGTAGTCGACCTGCTGGGCTAACGCACAAAGGTAGATTTTTGGGACATGCCTGAAAATCTACCTTTTCTTTTGCCTCTGCTTGGGCGGGGCAGCTCACCCCGTCCCACCAGTTTGTCTAAATCTGTAACATCTAGGCGGCAATACTGGACCCAGTTGTTACAAATCGAGACGTTCCCGAACGGCACCAGCTCTTTGTCTCAATCTGTAACAACTGGGTCCAGTATTGCCGCCTAGATGTTACAGATCGAGACGAACTGCCGCAGACGCCCACTCCACAGCACAGACCACCACAAAGGTGCCTGTCCCCTTTCTCAGTGGTGATTCGAACACTTGTTCTATACGTACACATGTTCTATATTATGAGTGTTTGCATCGGACTTAAATTGCAACTAGAATATAGTTGCAGAATGTGAGGCGGGATGACTCGAGCCGATAAACTCATCGCCCAACTGTTTAGCTGCCCTTCGACGTATCGGTATGCCGATTTTTTAAAAGTCATGGTCTCATATGGCTTTGAAATGGACAGCAAAGGCAAGACTTCCGGATCGCGCGTTCGCTTCTACAGGCCCTCAGATGGCAGGATGTTCGTGATGCACGCGCCTCATCCATCTGACGAATTGACAGCGGGGACCATTCGAAACATCGTTCGATTTCTGCAGGATGTCGGAGGCAGTCATGAGTAACGTTTTGGCATACAAGGGCTATTTCGCCCCAGTCGAGTTCGATGCCGAGCAGCGTGTACTAACAGGTATGGTCGCCGGCATTAGAGACGCAATCGTATTTGAAGGCTCCACGGCTGAAGAAGTGGAGCAATGCTTCCACGACGCCGTCGACGATTACCTTGAGTTTTGCGCCGAGAAGGGCAAAGAGCCCGAGCGGGCTTTTAAGGGCTCGTTCAACGTAAGAACGGGCTCTGAGCTCCACAAACAGGCGGCGCTGGCAGCGGCAAAGAAGGGCGAGTCACTCAATAAGTTTGTGACCGAAGCAATCGCCGCAGCGTTGTAGCGTTATCGCATAGGCACAAACCACCACGAAGGAGGCAGTGAACTGCACCCTCGTGGTGGTTTCGACATTTGCCCAGATAAAACCTGCCAAAATAAACCTGTCCCTTTTTGGTAGGTTTGGGAGAGGGAGCTGGGATGGATAAGGCTGAGTTGCGGCGGGCGGTGATTGCTCGGCGCGATGCGATTGATTTGGATGTGCGGGCGGCGAAGTCCGCCACTATCTGTGCGCGGCTTGTTGAGCTGTTGGATCGTCTGGATGCCGCGGCGCCGCACACCGTTGCCGTCTATGCCGCGATGGGTTCCGAGGCAGACCCTGCCGCGTTTGCCGCTGCGGTCGCCGCGAGCGGCTGGCGCGTGGCCTATCCGTGCATGCTCTCGGCAATTGATGCCGCAGCTTGTGGCCAGCGCATGTGCATGCGAGCAGTTGCCGCCGACGATGCGTTCGCGGCTCCGTTTATCGCCCACCCCGCGCGGGCCTTCGCGGCCACGGACATCGACAGCGACCGCTTCCCCATCGTGCCTGCCGAAGCACTCGACATGATTGTTGTGCCGCTCGTGGCCTTCGATCAAACCGGCGCGCGCCTGGGCTACGGCGGCGGTTGCTACGACCGCTACCTGCCCATGCTCTCACCCGCATGCCAAATCATCGGCATCGCCTTTGACGAACAACGCATCAACCACGTCCCCACCGATGCCCACGACCTGCCGCTGCCCAACATCATCAGCGCCTAATCGCCGCCACATCAACCACGGCTACAGCAGTACCATCGCAGTCTAGTGCTCCTCGCCGGCGCGGGCCAGGTCGTAGGGCGTGGTCTGGTAGACGTAGTAGTTGAGCCAGTTGGTGTAGAACAGCTGAGCCTGGCTGCGCCAGACGTTGCGCGGCTCGGCGGCGGGATCGTCGCCCGGGAAGTAATGCGCCGGCACCTGAGGGTTGAGCCCGCGCTTCACGTCGCGCTCGTACTCCAGGCGCAACGTGTCGGTATCGTACTCGGGATGGCCAAAGACAAAGAAGCGACGGCTGTCGGTCGACTTGACGATGTACAGGCCCACCTCGTCGGACACGGCCACGACCTCAAGCTGCGGCTCGGCCTCCACGTCCTCGCGGCGCACATCGGTGTTGCGCGAGTGCACGGCATAGAAACGGTCGTCAAAGCCGCGGACCAGCGGGCTTTGCGGCTTCACCAGATAATGCTCGAACACGCCGCTCGCCTTTGCCGGCAGGTCGTACTTCTGGATACCGTAATGATGGTACAGACCGGCCTGCGCGCCCCAACAAATGTGCAGCGTAGAGTGCACGTGCGTGGTGGACCAATCCATGATCTGGCAGAGCTCGGGCCAGTAGTCGACCTCCTCGAACGGCATCTGCTCCACCGGCGCGCCCGTGATGATCAGGCCGTCGTAGTGGATGTCGCGGATGTCGTCGAACGTGCGGTAAAACGTCTCCAGGTGGCCGGCGCTTACGTGCGTGGCCTCGTGCGTTTTGGTGCGCAGCAGGTCCACCTCCACCTGCAGCGGCGTGTTGGAGAGCTTGCGCATGATCTGCGTCTCGGTGGCGATCTTGGTGGGCATGAGGTTGAGGATGAGCACGCGCAGCGGACGGATGTCCTGGTGCAGCGCGCGGTACTCGGTCATGACAAAGATGTTCTCGCTCTCGAGCTGCGCGGCGGCAGGGAGGGCGTCGGGGATGCGAATGGGCATGGATGCTCCTTACGAGTCAGTTGCAGCTATGGTACAACGAGCGGCCCCATCCGCGCGAGCACATCGCCCAGCGATGCCATCAGCGGCCCAAATCACTCCAAAAGTAGAGATTAACGCATGTCCCAAAAATCTACGACGCTTTAGCCTAGCAAAGTGACGGCAGGAGGCTACAATGGTTCGACGCGAAAAACTCGGCCGAAAGGATACATATATGTACCAGACGCGTAAGATCGGTGTGGTCGGCCAGGGCCACGTAGGAGCACATGTCGCCAACAGCCTGCTCATGCAGGGCATTGCCGATGAGCTGTACCTGTGCGATATCAACGAGGCCAAGGTGACGTCCGAGGTCCAGGACCTGCGCGACTCCCTCTCGTTTGTCCCGTACAACACCAAGATCGTCAACTGCTACGACCACTACGAGGAGCTGGCCTGCTGCGACGTCATCGTCAACGCCGCCGGCAAGGTCGCGCTGGCCGCCGGCAACCGCGACGGCGAGCTGTTCTTTACCACCGACGCCGCCCGCACCTTTGCCAAGCGCATCGTCGACGCCGGCTTTGACGGCATCTTCGTGAGCATCTCCAACCCCTGCGACGTCGTGTGCACCGAGCTGTGGCACCTGACCGGCTACGATCCCAAGAAGATCATCGGCTCGGGCTGCGGCCTGGACTCCGCCCGCCTGCGCACCGAGATCTCCAAGAAGGTCGGCGTGAGCCCCAAGTCCATCGACGCCTACATGATCGGCGAGCACGGCTTTAGCCAGCTTGCCGCCTTTAAGGCCGCAACCATCGCCGGCAAAAACCTCAACGAGCTTCAGGCCGAGAACCCCGACAAGTACGCCTTTGACCACATGGAGGTCGAGGAGCTCGCGCGTAAGGGCGGCTATGTGACCTACCAGGGCAAGCAGTGCACCGAATACGCCGTCGCCAACTCCGCCGCGCGCGTCTGCGCCGCCGTGCTGCACAACGAGCACGCCGTGCTTTCCGCTTCCACGCTCATGACCGGCCAGTATGGCGAGGAGGGTATCTTTACCTCCCTGCCGTGCGTGATCGGTGCCGAGGGCGTCGAGGAGGTCTACACGCTCGACCTGTCCGAGTACGAGCTCGAGGGCTTCCACAAGAGCTGCCAGCACATCCGCGACAACATCGCCCAGCTCGACTGGTGGGACACCGAGGCCTACGACGCAAAGTAGGCCGCTGGCTGCCGCAACCTTGCGAATCTAAGCGCGATACTAAGCGGGCCGCGCCGGAAATCCCCGGCGCGGCCCGCTTTTTTGACTCACGCAGTGCCCTTGCGAATCGAAGGTGAATACTTTTCCGCGAAGTGAACGAGCAAAAACGAGCCCCCGAAGCATCGACACTTTTCAGACGCCGTTTCCTGCGGTTTCGCCGAGTTTTTCCTGCAGTTTTGGCGTCAAAAAGTGTGGATGCTTCGGGGGTCCAAAATAGGTCGTTCACTTCGCGGAAAAGTATTCACCTTCGTTTTCGCGCAGACACGAATCCGGCCGCCACAACGCAAAACGGGGCCCGCGCGCAGCGCAGACCCCGTCAAAAAAGATAATTCCCGGTACCTAGTACTGCTCGACACCCATATAGCGACGAACCTCGGGGCTGTGGTCGAACACCTTGCCGCGGGCGGCGCGCAGCTCGCAGCTCATCGCGTAGAAGAAAATCGGCTCCAGGAACGAACGCACGCTGGCCGGCACCTCGCCCACGCCGTACTCGAGCGCATCGAGCACCATGACCGTATCGGTATGCGTGTTGAGGAATGCGAGCGCGCGCTCCTCCATGGGACGGCACTCGCCCGATCCGAGCTGCACAAAGTAGAACACGCCGGGCTCGGTGGCTTCGAAGGGGCCGTGGAAGTACTCGCCGGAGTGGATGTAGCAGCAGTGCTGCCACTGCATCTCCATGAGCGAGCAGATGGCCATAGCGTAGGTCTGGCTAAAGTTGGGGCCGGAGCCCAGGATGTAGAAGAACTTGTGCTGCTGGCAGAGCTCGGCAAAGCGGTCGCCCAGCTCCGCGTTGACCTTCTCGCGGGCGGCGGGCAGCAGCGTGTCCATCTGCTTAAGGCCGGCATACATGTCGGCGAGCGCCTCGTAGCCTTCCTGCTGGTCGAGCAGCTCGGCAGCCATCAGAACGCCGATACCCTGCGGGACCTCGGCCTGCGACTCGCCCTTGCCCCACGGATAGACCCAGGTGGTCCACTTGCCGTTGTCGATCTTGGAGCCCGCATAGTCGGTCATAGCCACGACCTCGGCACCGGCAGCCAGCGCCATCTCGCAACCGTCGACGACCTCCTGCGTGTTGCCGCTGTGGCTGCAGGCGACGACGAGCGACTTCGGCCCCAGGCTCTTGGGGGCCATCAGGCAAAACTCGCGCGCGGTGTAGACCGTCGAGGCAAACGTGGTGGCCTCGCGCTTGAGCAGCTCGTTGGCCGGCATCAGGTCAATCATCGAACCGCCACAGGCGATCCAAAAGACGTTCTCGATCTTACCCTTGCGCTCGATAATTTCCTGAATCAGATCGTGTGCGTTCACCGTGACGCTCCTCCTTGTGTGGCGGCTTTGAACGACGACAGCTCGTACCTGCAATCGTTCTATGTTGTCCTATTTATAACATGCGAACTGTCACAGGTGAAGTCGTTTCAGCAAATTTGTTCTATGTTGTTCTGTCTATGGGCGTTAGATGTCAAACAAGTAGCGCGAGCCCACGATCTTTTGACGCCCGAGCAGTAGGGGCCGCCCGTCCGCATCGGTAAAGTACGCCTCCATATAGAAGAGCGGCTCGCCGACCGGCACCTCCAGCAGCGGGGCCGCCTGAGCATCGGCAAGCGCAATCTCCACGGTGCAGGGGTCGGACTTGAGCGGTGCGCGGCCCGAATGCTCGGCAACGAGCGCAAAGATCGAGTTATCGGCAAGGCCCTCGTCGGCAAGCGTCTGCAGGTAGGGATGATCGGCCAGCACAAAGGCGTTGTTCTCGAGCATGACGGGCACGCCATCTGCCGTGCGCACGCGCTCGACCACGATAAGCTCGCAGCCGGGCTCCACGCCAAAAAAAGCCGCGTCCTCGCGCGTCGCCGCGACCACCGTGCGCGACACCAAACGTGCTCCGGCCACCATGTCGTTGGCGGCACAGCCCTCAGTAAAGCTCTGGACATCGCCTTTCTGGCGAATCTTGCGCTTGAGCTTGGGCGCACACACAAAGGTGCCCCTCCCCTGTTGGCGGTTGAGGTACCCCGCGCGCGACAGCTCCTCGATGGCGCGGCGCACGGTGATGCGCCCCACACCGTAAGACTTCGCGAGCTCCATCTCGGAAGGAATGCGCGAGCCGGCCACGTACACGCCGCGCGCGATCTCGCCTTTTAGGTCGTCCATGACCTGCTGGTACAGCGGCACGGCGGACACGTCGGCGCGCTCGGTTTTATCGTCGGTTGCCATCGTTACGCTCCATCTCGCGCATGCTCGGACTCAAACTCTTCAATCGCCGCCATAAACTGCCCGCCAAAGGCGTCGGCCTTTTTCTCGCCGATGCCGTTGACCTGGATAAGCTCGTCGCGCGTCTGCGGGCGCAGGCGACACAGGCCGCGCAGGGCCTTGTCGGAAAAGACCATGTACGGCGCCATCTCCAACTCGGTCGAGATTTCCTTGCGCAGGACACGCAGGCGCTCGAATAGCTCGGCATCGTCGCCCACGCGCGGGCGCTGATCCAGCTCGGCCTCCTCGCGCAGCAGATCCACCGCACGGCGAGCGCGGGCCGAGGCTTTGCGCTTGGACGCGCGACGCTTAACGGTAAAGGCAAACGCCTCCTCTTCGACCTCGCCGGCACGCGGACCCAGGCCCACGACCGGGTACTGCCCCTGCGAGGTTGCCAAATAACCGCGGCCGCACAGCTGGCCGATGATGTCCTTGATGCGCCCGACCGATTCGCTCGACAGTTCACCGTAGCCACGGCCCTCGTCCAGATGCATCTGGCGAATGCGCTCGGTGTTGCCGCCGTGGAGCACGTCGGCGATGAGCGACTTGCCAAAGCGCATGGGACACGCGGCCACATAGCGCACAGCGGCGCGGGCCATATCGGTGACGTCCTCGACCTCGAACTGCGTAAGGCAGTTGCTGCAGTTGCCGCAGCCCTCGGCGTCATCCGAGGCGGTGCCGACTACGGCCGCATGCTCGGCCGCGGCCTCGTCGCCAAAGTAGCGCAGCATGTATTCGCGCAGGCAGCCGGTGGTATTGCAGTAGCCTTCCATCTGGCTGAGCAGGCGATATCGATTCTGGAGCGCCCACGCGCGCTGCTCATCGTCGAGCGCCTCGTCGGCCGCATCGCCGCGGTCGATCAAAAAGCGGCGCATGCGAAAATCGTTGCCGTTCCACAGCAAGTAGCAGCTGGCCGGATCGCCATCGCGGCCGGCACGACCCGCCTCCTGATAGTAGGCCTCGATGCTCTCGGGCACGTTGTTATGGATGACGTAGCGCACGTTGGGCTTGTCAATGCCCATGCCAAAGGCGTTGGTGGCGACCATCACCTGAATATCGTCGTCGATAAAGGCGCACTGGCTTTGGCGACGGGCGTCGTTGCCCATGCCGGCATGGTAGCGACCAACGCGAATGCCGCTGGGGCCCAGCGCCTCGGCAAGCTCGCTCGCGAGCGCATCGACGGTCTTGCGGGTCGAGCAATACACGATACCGCTCTCGCTCGAATGCGCGATCACATAGTCGCGCACCCAGGCGGCCTTAGCCTTGTCGCCCATCTCCTCGCAGCCAAAGTAGAGGTTCTTGCGATCGAAGCCCGTCACGACCGTGGCCGGGTCGCGCAGGCCGAGCATCTGCTGAATGTCCGCGCGCACGCGCTCGGTCGCCGTAGCGGTAAAGGCCGCCACGATGGGGCGCTGCGGCAGGGAATCGATGAACTCGCGAATCTGCAGGTAGGCGGGGCGGAAATCCTGGCCCCATTGGCTTACGCAGTGGGCCTCGTCAATGGCCACGAGCGGCACGCCGATGCCGCCGTCCGCCGCGGCCTCCTGCGCAAAGGCTAAAAAGCGCGGCTCGAGCAGGCGCTCGGGCGCCACGTACATAAGCTGGTAGCGACCCTCGCGCGCCCGCTTGAGCACGGTGTTTTGCTGGGCCGGAGTAAGGCTGGAGTTGAGATAGCTGGGGCGCGCACCCGCCGCGAGCAGCGCGCGGGTCTGGTCCTCCATAAGCGATAGCAGCGGGCTCACCACAAAGGTGATGCCAGGCAGCATGAGCGCGGGCACCTGGTAGCAAATGGACTTGCCGGCGCCCGTGGGCATAACGCCCAGCGCATCGCGACCGGCAAGGATCGCATCGACCATGCGGTCCTGCCCCGGGCGAAACGAGGTGTAGCCAAAATAGGCGCCGAGCGTGTCGAGCGCCATCTGCTGCATGCTATCGGTCATGGTTTCCTAACGTCCAAGTCATCTGCCGCCGATTATACGCCGCCACGCGGACCGCTGCCGTACGGCTGTCAGCCACGCTCATTCTGCGGGTAGTCATTGGGGACGTTCTTGAATGACTAGTCGTTTAAGAACGTCCCCAATGACTACCACGGCAACGCCGATGTTTTGGCGCAGACAGCGAAAGCCCGTCAGAGCGAGCAAGGTGCCTTGAAACAAGGCGGCATTGATCTTCTGATCATGCCGCCGAAGTTGAAAGGCAGATTGCCGCTCTGGCGGGCTTGCAGCGTCGAGCCGTTGCGCGGTTTGGTAAAACCGCGTAACCAAAGGCGCAGCGTCGACCGGTCCGCCGTTCGTCAGAACGGCGGAACCAAAGGCGCAGCGTCGAGCAGTTGCGCGGTTTGGAAAACCGCGCAACTAGAGCTACATCACCATGACGTAGCGGCTGCCCACGTAGTACTGCTTACCCATCAGGACCGGCTCGCCATTGGGGCCGATAAAGCCGGCACGCAGATTGAGCAGTGGATCGTGCGGAGCAATGCCCAACTCGGCCGCCTGCTCGGCGTTAGCTCGAACGGCCTCGACCGTACGGTAGCCAACCGAGACAATCGGCGTTCCACCAACACGCTCGACCTCGGCAAAAATCGACTTGTCCTCAAGATCGGCCGTCAACAGCTCACGGTAGGCGTCAAACGGCACAAAGATGTTCTCCTCAAATATGGGCTCGCCATCGGCCGTACGCACGCGCTTGATATGCAGCAGCAGCGCGTCCTTCTGCAGGCCAAAGAACTCCATCTCGTTTTGACGCGCCGGCACAATCTGGCGATCAACCACGTGCGCGCCGGCCTTCATGCCGTTGTCGGCACATAGCGCGGAAAACGTCTGCAGCGTCGAGGCATGGAACTGGCGGTTGATGTGCGGCGTGGAAACAAAGGTGCCGCGACCCTGTTGCTTAACCAGGTAGCCATCGGAGCACAGCTCCTCGACGGCGCGGCGCACCGTAATGCGGCTCACCTCGTACTGCTCGGCAAGCTCAAGCTCGGACGGGATGCGCTCCTTAGGTGCATAAACGCCTTTCTCGATCGCTTCCTTGATCTCGTCGTAAATCTGCTGGTAAAGCGGTGCATTTTTGGGCGCTGGCATATCTGATCACTCTTATCAAAATATCGAAATAACTAATACGTATATAACGTCTTTTTATATGTTACCTCAGTTTGATAAAACGATACACCGCATACAGCAAATCTTTACCTGCCGTCGTCCTGCTGCAAGCTTTCCTGATCGTGCAGACGGGCCTGCCTGCTGGCCATGCGCGCGGGCTTGTCGGGATCGGGCACGGCCGTAGGCATGGGCTCATCGACATGACCGCCCCACCAGCCGCCCACAAAGTTAAGCGTGTGGAACACATTGATCACGGCGCCGGGGTCGACATCGCACACCAGCTTGACGATATCCTGGCTCTCGTAGGTCGAGACAACGGTGTGCAGCAGGTACATCTTTTCGCGGCTGTATCCGCCAATGACCTCGGCGCAGCTAATGCCGTGCTGAAAGTGATTGACATAGGCGGTCATGACCTCATCTGCCTCGCGCGTCGTGATCTGCAGCGTCACGCGGTCGTAGCGGCGATAGAAGCTGTCGATGGTCTTGGTCGAAATAAATTGAAACACAATGGAGTACGCCGCGTTGTCCCAGCCAAACATAAAGCCAAAGATCGCCAGGATAAAGCAGTTAAAACCAAAGATGACGCCCCAGATGGTCTTGCCCGTGTGGTTGGAGACCCACAGAGCGATAAAGTCGGTACCGCCGGTGGATGCGCCGGACTTAAGCGCGATGGCAGCGCCCAGGCCCGAGACCACGCCGCCAAAAATGATGAGCATGATCTTGTCGCCCAAAAACGGGGCGAAGTGAAAGATATTGAGGAACAACGACGAGAGCACGACCTGCATCATCGAGAAGATGACGAAGCGCTTGCTGATGCCGCTCCAGCACAGAAGCGCCACGGGGATGTTGAGCGCCAGCATGCCGAGCGAGATGTCGATGTGAACGCCGCCAAGCGAGGTAACGCGATCGAGCAGGACCGCGACGCCGGTGAGACCGCTCGGAAGCAGGTCGGCAGGCTGAATGAACGCCTGGATCAGAAATGTCTGAAGAATGGCGGAAATCGTGACCGCCACGGCAGTAATGGCGCGGCGGACGATGGTGAGGCGGCCGAGCACGAGCACGCGGTCCGTGAGCTGATCGATGGCGTTCGCCACGTAGGCTCCTTTCGAAGGCAGATGTAATTGTGGGGCATGCCGGCGATTGTAGCATGGAGCGCGAGTGGGCGCTTCAATTAACCCTCTCTCGACAACCAAAACGAGCCAGCAGCTCCCCAACCAAAGAGCCAAATTCTAAGTGAGTAGACTTTTTACGATCTGCCGAGCACACCAAAAACTGCCACCTCTGTGACCTGCGGTTTTACTAAAGCAGATACGCTTTGTGCTCGGCATGTGCCAAAAAGTCTACTCACTTAGTCTGAGTCGAAGTCAAACGGATCAAAATCCAAGCCAAATTATGCCAATCCGCCGCAAAAGACGTGCGAATCTGTACTACTCGTGGTGGATCGACGCTACAAAGCGGCCAAAATGTCGGCCAGGTTGTCGATGATGGTGTCGGCGGCGGACTGGTCCAGGTTGACGCCCTCGTGCGGACTCAGCGCCAGGACGCGGGCGCCGGAGCGCTTGCCGGCCTCAATGCCCATAGGCGAGTCCTCGATAACCAGGCACTCGGCCGGCTCAACACCCAACGCCTCCATGGCGCGCAAATAGATCTCGGGGTCGGGTTTAAACGCACTGCACTCATGGCCGCTGATGGTGTAGTCCAGCACGTCGGCGATACCGGCAATCTCCACCAGCTCGTCGATGAGCTCACGGTAGGACGAGCTCGCGATGGCACACTTCACGCCGCGCTCGTGCAGCTCACGCATCACCGGCTCCGTCTGCTCGTTGAGCAGCTCGGCATACGGAACGGGATGGACCGGGCTGTAGACCTGCTTGTACTCCACGCGCAGGCGCTCGCGCAGCTCAACATCGTCGGGCACCAGCGACTTCCAAATGGCGGGCTCGTTAGACCCCGAAAGATCGGGGATCTCGTCAAAGTGGAACCCCTTCTCTTCCATAAACGCCACGCGGCGACGGTTGTAGAACCACTCGGTATCGACCAGCACGCCGTCCATATCAAACAGCACTGCCTTGATCATACGCATCTCCTCCCACTTGCCAAAAAGGGACAGGTTTATTTTGGTAGGTTTTATCTGGGGTTTTGCGGCGCGTGCGCACACGCCCTCCCCAGAGCAAAAAAGGGGACGGGGCAAAACCCCATCCCCTCTCAATCAACCCGTAAGGTCTACTTACTTGTGATTAGTAGGAAAGCTTCCACATGTAGCGACGCATGGTCAGCGGGTGCTGACGGGCCTCGGCGATCTGGTTGCCGTACTCGCGCATAACGGCGAGGTGCAGCAGCGGGTTGAAGTAGGTGACGACGCTTGCCGGCACGGCGTCGGCCAGGCCGTAGTCCTTGGAGTCGATCAGAGCGACCTTGGCGCCCATGCGCTGCAGGAAGGTGAGGGCGCGAGCGTCCATCGGACGGGTGGCACCGTCGGACATGAAGAAGACGTAGGGCTTACCCTCGGTGGAAACCTCGAACGGGCCGTGGAAGTACTCGCCGGTGTTGTAGGCGGCGGCGTCAATCCACTGCATCTCGGTGAACAGGAAGGCGGCGTGAGAATAAGCCATCTTCTCGGAGGCACCGGAGGCCATGAAGTAGATCATCTCGTCGTCCTTGAAGTCCTGGGCGAACTGCTTGGCGAGGCCCTTGGCGGACTGAGCGGCGTTCTCGCAGAGCTCAAAGACGTTGGTGAGGCCGGTGATCATGTCCTCGTAGTGGTCATAGCCCTCGGTCTGCTGAAGGATCTCGAGAGCAAGGGCGATGGCATAGCCGGGCTTCTCGCACTTGGCAGCATAGTTGGCGTGGAAGCCGTGAACGATGACGTGGTCGGCGTCGACGGTCAGAGCGGAGCCAGCCTTGTTGGTGAGGGAGACGACCGGGCAGTTGTGCTTCTTAGCGGTCTTGTTGGCCTCGACGGTCTCGGGCGTGGAGCCACCGAGGGAGCAGGTGATCACGAAGGTGTGCTCGTTGACCCAGGAAGGCGTGTCGTAGTTGAACTCGTTAGCGGTGAAGATCTGAACGTTCAGCTTGTCCGTGTTGTTGGCCAGGAAGTACTTGGCGGGGTAAAGATCGGACATAGAAGCACCGCAGCCGACGAAGGCGACGCTGTGGATCTCGTGGTTGGACAGGACGTCAGCGACGATCTGCTTAGGGAGGTTAAGGTCGATCTCGTACATCTGACACATTCCTTTCGAATTTTTGCGGCGTCACATTGCCGGACGCTCGCAGGGTTACCGTGGCTAGGACCGAGTCGCCGGCCCGTTGAGGATGCGACAAAGGGACTGTCCCTTTGACACATTTAGGGATGGAAGCCTGCCTGGGGTATGGGATGCCAGGCAGGCCCCCGGGGGAAAGCGGTTAGACGCTGGGTCGCGACTAGGCCAGGATGCCGGCCGCGGAGAGGGCGATGCCGCCCACGATGGCGATCACGAGAAGCCAACCGGTGTTGACGTTCTTCTTGATGAGCCAGTACATAAGGCCGGTGAGGCCAAGGGAGATCATCTGGGGCATCATGCCGTCCAGGATGTCCTGGATAACGACGGTACCCTCAGCAAACTGCAGCGGGGTGGTGGCGCCGATCAGCGTAGCGATCATGCCGCCCACGGACATAAGACCCACGATGCCGCAGACATACATGAGCTTCTCCATGAGGTCGCCGCCCTGGAGCTTGCTCAGGTACTCATGGCCGCCCTGGTAGCCGATCTTGGCAGCGAACCACGTGATCAGCACGGAGGGCACGATGGAGATGAGCATGGCCAGGATCGGGCCCATGATGGAGCCCTGCTGAGCCAGCTGAACGCCCAGGCCAAAGGCGATAACGCGGATGGTGCCCTGGAAGAAGGAGTCACCGATGCCGGAAAGCGGGCCCATGAGGGAGGTCTTGACCGCGTTAATCGAATCGGGATCGAAGTTCTCGGGATCCTTGGCGTACTCCTCCTCCATGGAGGCGGCGAGGCCTAGGACAAAAGCGCTCGTCTGCGGGGTGCAGTTGTAGAACGCCATGTGACGGTGGTAAGCCTCTTTCTTAGCAGCGAGCTGCTTGGGGTCGGACTCGTCCGGATAGAGGCGATCGAGCGTGGGGACCATGCCGTAGAGGAAGCCCATGTTCATCTGACGCTCGTAGTTCCAAGAGGCCTGGATGGCCCAGGAGCGCCAGAAGAACTGGCTGACCTTCTTGTTCAGGGACACGTCCTTGGTTGCGGTTGCCATAGTGTGTTCCTCCTTAGTCTTCGTCGTCTTCGAGCGGATCGTAGTCGGAATCGACACCGGCGGCTGCATGGGAGCCATTGAACTTGAAGCCCATGAAGACGATAGCCAGGCACACACCGATCAGAGCGACCGCGATGACGGACAGGTTGAGGTAGGCGGCGAGCAGGAAGCCGATGAACAGGAACGGGGTCATACCCTTCTTGATCATCATGGTGAGCAGCAGGGCCAGACCGTAGGCGGTCATGATCTTGGTCGAGACGTTCAGACCAGTGGACAGCCACTCGGGAACCATGTTGACGATGGCCTGGACCAGGTCGGTACCGACAAAGACGGCCAGGAAGATCGGCAGGAAGTACATGATGGCGTACAGACCGGAGCCGGCGCAGATGTGCATGCGGTAGGCGGTCTTGAACTTGCCGTTATCGATCGCGCTATCGGCCACATGGGTGAGGGCGGCGATGATGGAACGGAACACGATGCCGAGGAGCTGACCTAGGACGGCGACCGGGATGGCGATCGTCATGGCGGTCTCGGCGGAAGCATCGGTCAGGCACGCGAAGGCAGCTGCCACGATGCCGCCCAGGACCATATCGGGCGGAACGGCGGCGCCGACCTGCACCAGGCCCATGGACACGAGCTCGACGGCGGCACCGACGGCAAGGCCGGTGGGCACATCGCCCAGCAGCAGACCGACGAGCGTGGCGCCAACGAGGGGCTGCTCGAAGTTAAGACGACCGAGCAGGCGGGAGTCCCACATGCAGAACACGCCGACGAGGCCGACGAGCACCGCACTGATGAACGTATTCATACCCTTCTCCTTTCAGTCAGGCAAAAGCCTGGTTGATTACAGCTTGGCGTCGATGTCGACGCTCTGATACGTGGGGGTCTGCTGAACGTAGAGCTTGATGCCCATGTCGAGCAGCTGGTTGACGTCGGCCTTCTGGGTGGCGTCGAAGAAGACGGAGCTGTCCTTGCCGCCGACCTGATCGGCACCGTCGTGGTTGGCGGTGGCGCCCAGGTTGATGGCGTCGAGCTTGTAACCCTGGCAGAACTGCAGCATCTCGGCCGTGTTGCCAAAGACGAACATGACGCGCTCGCCGAGGGTGTTGAGCTTGTCCATCTTGGCGAGGGCACGCTCGACGGTGAAGACGTTCAGGCGCACGCCCTGGGGCTTGGCCAGCTTAAGAGCACCCTTCTTGATGTCATCGTTGGCGGCAGCGTTGTCGACGACGATGATGCGCTCGGCCTGAACCTTGGTGGTCCAGGTAAAGACGACCTGGCCGTGCAGCAGACGGTAGTCAAGACGTGCGAGGACGATCTTGGCGGGACCGGAGCTGTGACGGGGCGCCTTGGCCTTCTTAGTGGGGGCCACGGCAGCCTCGATCGGCGCGTTGGGGTTGGTCAGACCGGTGCGGGCCTCGTTGATGAGGGCCGCGAGCTCGGCGCCCGTGACGGGGACGGGGCTCATAGCAAGCGTCAGTGCCAGCGGAATGTTGAAACCGCTGATCACCGTGAATGCTGCACCGTTGCGGGAAAGCTCGACCATGCTGTTGTTGACCGAGCTGCCGAGCATATCGGTCAGCACATAGACGGTGTCGTCCGCGTTGAACGTGGCGATCAGAGCGTCCACCTTATTGGTGATGGGCTCCTTGTCGTCACGAGCAAGCGACACGACGTGGACGTTCGACACGTCGCCGAGAACCATCTCGAGCGTGTCTTTGGCGCCTGCGGCCAGGCCGCCATGAGATGCGAGAATGATCTGATTCATCTTGCCTCCTCCTTTTCGTTATGGTCATTATAACGTCTTATACGTTGCGAATATTGATAATTATTATAAGAACCACTCACGGCCAAATATCGACCGTTCGCGGGTTTAACTGACTGGAAACGAAAGCGCCGTGGCTCGTTGGACAGTCCCGCTCAGTTACGTTCCCCAAGGGCTTACACTGCCTCTATCGCACGAAATACCAGGGGCTTTCCTGCACGGTGGGTTCCAGCGCGATGCCCGTGCGCTCCTTGAAGAGATCCATGTCCTGCGATTTCTCCGTCCACCACGCGTTGGGCTTAAAGGTCATGCTCTCAATAACATGGCCGACAAAGGTACTGTTGCGCAGCATGGTAAAATCCGTATTCATGATCACGATGGACACGAGCACCAAGACAATGCCCAATACTTTGATCGCGCCGGCGGGCTCCGCGTAGATACCAATGCCCAGCAGTACGGTGACGACTGTCTCGAATGACATTACGACGGGAACTTTCGACGTCTCGAGCCCCATGGATAGACCCTGCATATATAAGATGTAAGCCACGGCTGTGGGGATGAGTCCAAAGCCAAGGAACAGCAGCAGCAGCTGTGGCGACATTGCCACGGCGACATCCGGCCACGGAGCCGCGATAGCTGCCATAACCGCACCGCCAAAAACAAAGCCCCAAAACGTGACGGCCAGCGGGTGGACCGTTTTGGTTGCTATTCGGCTAAACACCGCGAGCGACGCACCACAAAGGCCCGCAATCACGCCCGACGTGACGCCCCAAACCGAAAAATGGAAACCGGAAAGGTCGCCATTGGTCACTGCAAGTACACAGCCACCTATGTTAAAAGCGATGGCAACAAGCTTGTTAGGGGTCACGTCCTCACGATAAAGCACGCGGCCGAGCACGACGCCAAACACCGGCGAGGTGTAGAGCAGCACCGAGGCCGTGGACATGCCCACCTCGCCCATGCACTCGTAATAGCAGGTGTTGGCGGCGGCCAAACCGACGATACCGACAAGCGCGCAGGGAACAAGCTCTTTAGGGCTTGCCTTGAACAGGGCCAGCGGACCCTGAGCCACGGTAGACCCCTCGCCCGGACGGCAGCCCATAAACATCAGGACCGGCGCCAAGATAAGCGCTCCGACCAACAAGCGGAAGGCAGCCATGCTCTGGGACGAAACGCCCATGGCCGAGATGCCGTTTACAAAGATTCCGATGCTGCCCCACATAAGCGCGGCGATCAGCACCAGCACATAGCCCAGATTGCTTCTCTTCAACGTAGCCTCCTTGGCTTTGTTTCCAGTATGTTTCATGCTACGTTATAGTCGTTATATACATTTATCAAGACACAAATCGGCAAACGGGAAATCTCTAGACAAAGGGAGTGTCCCGCCAGCCACGGTATCGTCGATGTTTTGGCAATGTCAGCGAAAACCCGCCAGAGCGAGCAAGGTGCCTTGAAACGAGGCGGCATTGACCTTCTGGTCATGCCGCCGAAGCTGAAAGGCAGATTGCCGCTCTGGCGGGTTTGCAGCGTCGAGCGGTTACGGCGTTTGGTAAAACGCCGTAACTAATACTCAAGCTTCCACATGTAGCGGCGCGTCATGTAGTCCTTGTGGGTAACGGCAGAGAGTGCACGCATGTACACGTTGTTGAGGATCGGCGCAAAGATCAGGTGGTTGAAGTACTCGCTCACGCTGTCTTTGATGTCGTTGAGGCCGAGCTCCTTGGCATCGAGCTGATAGACGCGCTCGCCACCGTACTGGTTGACAAAGCGGATGCCGCGCTCGTCGTTGCAGCGGCTGCGGCCGACGCTGATGAGCTGGAACAGCGAGGTGCGCTTGTCCAGGATCTCGAAGGGGCCGTGGAAGAAGTCGCAGGTGTTGATGGTGCAGGAGTCGATCTGCAGCATCTCCTGCACGTTGCAGATGCTAAAGACATAGGCGGCACCAAAGAGCGGACCCTGAGCCATGACGTTGATGCAGGGCTTGTCAGCGTTCTGCTCGGCCCACTTGGCAGCGAGCGGACGGGTGTACTCAACGGCCTTGCGATAGATAGGATCGACCAGGTCGAAGGCTGCCATAGCGGTCTCGTACTCGGCATAGCCCTCGGTCTGCTGCGTAAGCTCCATAGCGATCATGGTCACAACGGCGGAGTTGGTGCGGCCCATGCAGGACTCGTCGACGGCCAGGCTGTCGTACTGGATCTTGTAGTCACAGACCTCGGTGAGGGCGGACTCGTCAACATAGATGGCGATGGTGCTGGCGCCGTGGTCCTTAGCGACCTGAGCGGCGACAATGGTCTCCTTGGTGCCGCGCATGGAAACGACGACGGCCAGGGTGTTCTCGTTGACGTAGGCCGGGGTGGCGTGCACGAACTCGTTGCTGGTGTAGCTGGAGCTCACGACCTGCGTAGCCTCGTGCTCCATAAAGTACTGGGCAGGATAGTTGCCGCCGTTGGATCCGCCGGCGCCAATCCACACAACGCGCTTGATGCCGCCCTTGTCTGCCTTGTCAGCCAAAACCTGGGAGACGACATCCTTAACCTGTTCCTGAGTAGTCATCGTGCATCAGCCTTTCTTCTCATTTGATGCTCTTGATGGCATACAAGTTACATACATGTTTTAGCGATGTCGACTAGTTGTATGCTATATTTGTCTTAGATATTTTGCTGATACGGTATATAAATACTCGTTACCAGCGGTTTTGTTGTTGAATTGGATACATGCTTGATTAGGCAAGCATACAGGTTAGATACAGGTTAATCACATGAGCGCTTCATCTAAAAAGAAACTGGCCCAATACGAGCGCTTGGCGGGCATGCTGCGCGACCGCATCGCCGCCGGCATCTACGCCTGCGGAGACAAGCTGCCGTCCGAGATGGAGCTCATGGACGAATCGGGGCTGTCGCGCAGCACCGTGCGCCATGCCCTTAAGGTGCTCGTCGACGAGGGCCTGGTTCGCACCGAGCGCGGGCGCGGCGCCTTTGTGGCTGACACGCCGGCGCTCCACGAGAACAACCTGGTGTTTTCGAGCTACACGGCGCAGATCCAGGGCCAGGGCATGAAGCCCACCACGCGCACGGTGGACTCGGGCTTTGCCAAGGCTGCCGGCGACGTGGCCAAGTTTTTCGATGCCGCCGTGGGCAGCAAGCTCGTCAAGCTCGTCCGTCTGCGCTATCTAGACGATGCGCCGCTGTGCTTGGAGACCACCTATCTGCCGCCAAGTTTTGAGGCGCTCATCGATCGCGATATCAACGGATCGCTCTACACCGCGCTGCGCCAGGAGTTCCATCGCGCGCCGGCGCAGGGGCACAAGACCTTTGAGGTGTGTTACGCCTCGCAAAACGAGGCGTTTTTGCTCAATGTGGAGCGCGGGCAGGCGCTGATTCTGATCACCGACTACGTCTACGACACCGACGGCCGCCCGCTGCACATCTCCAAGCGTATCCAGCGCACCGACCGCGCCAAATACACCGAGCCCATCGGCTAGCGCACCAAACGAGGCAAAATGTACCTAATAAACGTTTTACCTGCGGTTTTTATTAAATCTCAAGCCGGCATGGCGCAAATGCCAACATCGCCTGGCAATACGCGCCGCCCAAGCTCAACTGTTCCTGCCCAGAATATCCAGCACCGTAAACCTAAGTGAGTAGACTTTTCGCGACCTGCCAAGCACACCCAAAACAGCCACCTCCGTGACCTGCGGTTTTACTAAAGCAGATACGCTTTGTGCTCGCCTTGCGCCAAAAAGTCTACTCACTTAGCTCGCAAGGTGTCTCGACGGGACGATTCGAGTCAAAAAAGCGTACGAACGCGGCGCTTCTTGCGGCAATTTGATACCGCAAGACAGCCAAAAACCTGTCCCTAAATGGTAGGTTTGAAACCTTGGGCAACAAGTGCGGGGAACCAGGTTGGTTTGGGTTGGTTGGGAACGCGCTCGGCTAGGGCCAGCTCCATCCAACACATGTCGTACCAGCGGCCAAACTTTTGCGCGCAGCGGTCGAAGGCGCCCACCAGGCGGTATCCCATGTGGGCATGGAAATCCTGGCTGTTGTGCGTCAGATACTCGTCGTCCTTATCGTGCGGCACGGCAATGAGCGCGCACATGTTGGTGATGCCCATCGCGATCAGGCACTGCTTGAGCGCATCGTGCAGCTTGCGGCCCAGCCCGCCGTGGCGCACGTCGCGCGCCAGGTAGATCGACGTCTCGACCGACCAGTCGTATGCCTCGCGGCTGTTGAGCGGACTCACATAGGCATAACCCACCGGACGCCCGTCCAGCTCCATCACCAGATACGGATAGCGCTTGAGCGTGTGCTCGATGCGCCCGGCGAACTCCTCAACGCTCGGCACCTCGTATTCGCAGGTAATCGCCGTCTGGCGCACATACGGCTCATAGATGGCAAGCAACGCCGGCGCATCATCGGGCGTCGCCAGGCGAATCGTCGGCTCGGACATCTCGGCCATACAACCCCTCCCCCTCAAAAGCAAAGGCCGCCTTGCGCCAAACCCAGCGCAAGGCGGCCTCTCGTCATTACATCAGGCTACAGGACAGCCGCCAGCGCGTCGATGTCCTCCTGCGTCGTGGCCCAGCTGGTGCAAAAACGTACCACGGTGTGGGTCTCGTCGTACTTTTCCCAGTACTCGATCGAGGCATGCTCGCGAATGCGGGTCATGTCTTCGTTGGGCAAAATCACAAACTGCTGGTTGGTGGGCGTCTCCAAGAAGAACTGGTAGCCGCGTTCATGCAGCACGCGACGAAGCGCCTGCGCCGTCTCGATTGCCTGGCGGCCAATCTCAAAATATAGGCCATCGGTAAAGAGCGCCTCGAACTGCACGCCCGTCAGGCGGCCCTTGGCCAGCAACGCACCGTGCTGCTTAATGCGCGGAATGGGATGCGCCGGAGCGTGCATGCCGCAAAACACCACGGCCTCGCCGCACAGAGCGCCGCACTTGGTGCCGCCGATGTAGAACACGTCGCACAGCTGTGCCAGCTCGGGCAGGGTGATGTCGCACTCGTCGGCTGCCAGCGCATAGGCCAGGCGGGCACCGTCCACAAACAGCGGAATCTCGCGCTTCTGGCACACCGCATGAATTGCCGCGAGCTCGGCCTTGGAGTACAGCGTGCCGTACTCGGTCGATAGGCTCACGTACACGGCACCCGGGAACACCGTGTGCTCGTAGCTCTCGTTTTCGTAGAACACCTGGATATAGTTCTCGAGGTCCTCGGCGTGCATCTTGCCCTCGTAGCCGGGGATGGTGAGCACCTTGTGGCCGCCAAACTCGATGGCACCAGCCTCGTGGCAGGCGACGTGGCCGGTCTCGGCGGCAACGACGCCCTCGTAGGGCGCGAGCAGCATGTCGATCACCGTCGCGTTGGCCTGTGTGCCGCCTACCAGGAAAAACACGTCGGCATCGGGCGCCTGGCAGGCCTCACGGATAAGCTGCTTGGCACGCTCGGTGTGTGCATCGGTACCGTAGCCGGGCTGCGGCTCCATATTGGTGTCGACGAGCGCTTGCAGCACTGCCGGATGTGCGCCGTGAGAATAATCGTTGTTAAACGCGAGCATGGCAATCCTCTCTTACCGGGTATCGGCCAGATGATTCAGATGGGGCTATTGTACGCCGCCCGGATAAGCAATGCGCGCGGCAAGACACTCGAGCGCCAGCACCAGGGCAAAGCCGCAGCTCACGTCACTCAAAAAATGCGCTCCGATCACGATACGGCCAAAGGCGACAAGCGCCGCGACCACAGCGGCGACCCAAAAGACCACGCGGCGGCGCGACGGCTTTTCCTTAAAGGTCGCCGCGGGAAGCCCGGCGAGCATAAGGCCGATCGCCGCGTGCGCGGTGTGCCCGCTTGCAAACGACTTGAAGCCGTCCTTGATCACGCCGGCGGCAATAAAGGCCCACTTGTCGGGGTTACCGATCACCCACCACGGCTGAAAATCGAGCCCCTGCGTCACCTCGATCACGCGCATGCGCGGGCGCGACCACAGCGGCTTGACGATCACGTTGAGGATAATGGCCTGAACGACCCACACGGCAAGTACCATCAACGCCCAGCGTGTGAGCTCGTCGGGCTCGGTCGTGCGCGTGAGGCGATAGACGATAAGGTTGACAACGATGACCAGCGCAAACGTCAGCACCAACTGAGCCGCGATGAGTTTGCCGCCGACCCGCAGGGACGAAACGATCTCGTAGCCGGCCAGGCCAACGTTGACAAGGACGCCGAGCACGGCGAGCCATTTGCTCCCTCTGGAATCGGGACGCACCGCGCGCACGAGCATAACGCCCGCAACGCTCGCCGTCAGCTCGAACGGCAGCTCGCCGGCGGCCTCGATAAAGCGACCATACATGCTGCCGATGTTGAACAGCGCGCTCGAGATCTGGTAATCGAAGAAGCTGCCCACGCCCAGACAAAGGCACAGGACGACCGCGATCATGGCGACATCTTTCTTATAGATGTATCCGAACATGCTTTCCTTTCGATCGGGCGAAGTTTTCAACCTGCAACGTGGCGGGGCAAAGATACCTTTGTCCCGCCACGCCACTTACCTGCTATTCGTCGTCGCTCGCACCCAGCTGCTGCAGCAGCATGAGCGCGGCTGCCACGGGGCCGGTGCCGTCGTTGGCATCGAGGCCACGGCCCAAGCCGCTGCCCGCACCGGCGCCCGCCTTGTAGGGTACCGACAGCTTGCGGCTCTTGGGGAAGTTCACCGCGCCATAGCGGGTCTTAAGCTCAAAGGCCACCTTCTTGGGCACGTCTACGCCCAAAAACGTGATGCGGCCGCCACTGAGCGTGACGTTCTCGAGCCCCAGGCGCTCGCCGCGAATGCGGATGCGCGCGCGATTGAACAGGTTGAGTCCCGCCAACGGCAGCTCACCATGCGCAGCCTCGGTCTCCTCCTGCACCTCGTCGACACTCTCCAGGTCCTCAGCCGCCGCGAGCTTGCGGTACACGAGCACGCGCTGGTCCACCGCCGGCATGTACTCCTCGGACAAGAAGTAGTCGGCCGGCAGGTTGATGCCCACGCTCGCCGCCTCCACGCCGGCATCGTCATCGCCGCGCGCCTCGGCCACGGCCTGTCCCAGCATCTGCGTAAACAGGTCGAAGCCCACGCTCGACAGGTTACCGTGCTGTTCGGCACCCATGAGCGAACCGGCACCGCGGATCTCCAGATCGCGCATGGCAATGCGCATGCCGCTGCCCAGGTCCTGGAACTCGGAAAGCGCGGTCAGACGTGCCGTGGCCTCCTCGGTAAGCGGCAGCTCGCCGGGGAACATAAAGTACGCGTATGCCTGCGTGGCAGAGCGGCCCACACGGCCCTTGAGCTGGTAGAGCTGCGCCAGGCCCAGGCGCTGCGAGTCCTCGATGATGAGCGTGTTGGCGGTCGCGTTGTCGATGCCGCTCTCCACGATGGTCGTGGCGATGAGCACATCGATCTTTTTGGTCGCGAACTCGATCATCACGTCCTCGACCTCGCGCGGGCTCATCTTGCCGTGTGCCACGCCCACGCGCGCCTCGGGCGCGGCGTCGCGCACGCGCGCCACGGCGTCGTCGATGGTCTTGACGCGGTTGGACACGTAATACACCTGACCGCCGCGGCCCACCTCCAGGCGAATCGCCGCGCTCACCACGTCGGGGTCGTACTCCCCCACGTGCACGATCACGGGACGACGCCCGGTCGGCGGCGTGGTGATCAGGCTCATGTCGCGCACGCCGCTCGTGGCCATCTGCATGGTTCGCGGAATCGGCGTTGCCGAGAGCGTGAGCACGTCAATCTGCTCGCGCAGGTTTTTGAGCTGCTCCTTGTGCTGCACACCAAAGCGCTGCTCTTCGTCGATGATCACCATGCCCAGGTTCTTGGGGTTCACGTCGGCCGAAAGCAGACGGTGCGTGCCGATGAGCACATCAATCGTGCCCTCGGCAAACGCCTTGAGCGCGCGCTTTTGCTGCGCCGGGGTGCGAAACCGGCTGAGCACCTCGACCTCCAGGCCAAACGGGGCAAAGCGCTCAAAGAATGTCTCGTAGTGCTGTTGGGCAAGAATGGTCGTGGGGCAGAGCACCATGACTTGGCGGCCGGAGTCCACACACTTAAACGCCGCGCGCAGGGCGACCTCGGTCTTGCCGAAACCCACGTCGCCGCACAGCAGGCGGTCCATGGGCTTGGGCGCCTCCATGTCCGCCTTAATGTCGGCAATAGCCTCCAGCTGGTCGCGCGTCTCGTCGTAGGGGAAGCTCTCCTCCATCTCGATCTGCTCGGGCGTATCGGGCGGGCAGGCGATACCGGTAATCGACGAGCGGCGCGTATACAGGTCGACCAGGTCAAACGCCAGCTTTTTGGCGTTCTTGCGCGCCTTGTTGGTGGCACGCGTCCAGTCGGCGGTGTTGAGCCTGGTCAGGCGTGGCTTGTCGCCGTCGGGGCCAACATAGCGCGTGATGCGGTCGACCTGCTCGAGCGGCACGTAGAGTTTGTCGCCGTCGGCATATTCCAGCAAAAAGTAGTCGCGCTCCTTGCCGCCCACTTCCTGGCGCGCGATCTCGCTAAAGAGCGCGATGCCGTGGGTAGCGTGCACCACGTAGTCGCCCGGCTTAAACGGGAAGGTGATCTGCGTAATGTCAACCTTGCGGCGGCTGCGCGCGCGGTTGGCATCCATGCGGGCGTTGAGGTCGGCGATCGAGAACACTGCCAAATTGGCGTCGGGCACCACCACGCCCTGCGGCAGAGCGGCATCGACAAAGGTCACGCGCCCGCGCGAGATAGTGGGCACGGCAGCACCGGCGGCAGCCTGGGCGGCACCCGCCTCGAGCGAGCGAGCGTTGAGCGCGTCGGCGCGGCGCTCGCGAATGGAAGCATGGGCCTCCTGGCGCGCGGCACGGTCGGCGGAATCCGCTGCTGCCACGCGCACGCGGTCGCCGATAACGCCGGCGTTTTCGGGGGCGGCCGTCAACGACTCCTCAAAGGTAACGCCCTCGTCGCCAAAGGTGAGCTCCATCGACTCGCGCGCACCGCGGTCGGGGATGGCAAACACGCAGGCATAGCGCTTGCCCACGACCTCCTGGATGCGCGTCATAAAACGGTTGTCCGAGCCTGCGATGGCAGGCTGCTCAATCTTGAGCTCAGCCGTCACCGCACCGCCGGCACGGATGAGGCTCACATAGTTCAGGCGTTGCTGGGAGCCAAAGTCGAGTTGCTGGGCACGCACGTACAGGCCGTCCAGACGGTCGACCCCCGCCTCGCCGGCACGCGCCTCGATATCCTCGTAGGCGCGCAGGCAATCATCGAACAGCGAGCGCGGCTCGGACAGCACCACGAGCGCCTTGCCGATCACATGCGACAGCGGGCTCACGGTCTGGCCGTACATCACCGGCAAAAAGCGGTCGAGCTCGGGCGTGACGATGCGCGCATCCACCATCTCGAGCAGCGCCGCCAGCTTGCTATCGCTCTGGCTGGCGCGATAGAGCGCCACATGCATGTTATGGACCGCCTCGTCGGTGAGCGCCAACTCGCGGCACGGGAAGATCTCGATGCTGTCCTCGTTGCCGATGGTCTGGCCCGTTGAACTCACCATGCGGCGGATGCGGTCGATCTCGTCGCCGAAAAACTCAATGCGCACGGGCGCCTTTTCCTGCGCGGGAAACACCTCGACGGTGTCGCCGTGCACACGGAACAGGCCGGGCGCGTCGGCGGCGCCGGCATTGGTGTAGCCCATGCCCACCAGACGCTGCGGCACCTCGTCAAAGGGAATCTCCTCGCCCACCGCAAAAGTAGTGGACTCCCAGTAGCGACTCTCGACCGGCGGCACGCAGCGCAGCAGTGCACGGGCCGAGGCGACCATGATGCAGTTGTCCCCGCGCGCGATGCGCCCGAGCGCCTCGCAGCGCTGGGCCACTACGGCGTCATCGGGCGCCTGCTCGCGCCAAGGGTAGTCCTTGCGCTCGGGAAAGCGGCACACGCGCGCCAGGCCCACATAGGCGGCCAGGCTGCGCGCGGCGCGATCGGCCGCGTCCTCGCCGCTCACGATGTAGACCGTGGGACGTGGACGGCGCGCAAACTGGGCGGCCGCCATCAGCGTACGGCCCGACTGCGACACGGCCAGCGTCACATCCTCGCCGGCATCGAGCCCGGCCTCGACGGTCTGCAGCGCCTCGGCAGTGTAGAGCTGCGCGGCTATACGGTGAATGAGCATGCTGTTCCTCCGGCATCGCAACACCAAAAGCCCGCCGAGGCAAGCTCGGCGGGTCGTTCGTCAAATTCGTTGCCTGCCATGGTAACGCATGGAGAGGACTCCAGCTCAAGCGTACGCTCAGCCCCGCAAAAAACGCCAGACGGACGAGCCGCCTGGCGTTATCAGAGTGAGCTATACGCCGAGTCTAATCATAGACGCCCATTTTAAGCAGTGTGAAGGTCGGGGCGCCGTCACCCTTCGCGACGCGGACCGTGCAAGTCTCAGTACGGCCCCTGGATGCGTCCGCTTGAATTGCGGCGATGAACTGGTTCTTTGGCAGGCCGTAGGTGCTCTCGGGGATGTCGGAAGGAAGTAACATGCCGCCAGCACTGTAGACCTCATAGGTGAGCTCGTAGATGTTGTCGCCAAGGTCAGTCGCGCCCGTAACGATGGCACACGGTGGGTTGTAATTTCCCTGGCCATATTCCTGTTTCAGATACAAGTACCCACCATGCGCTTCGGCCGAATCAGGAATCGCCTGCCCCTCCGGCGTTCTGTCATAAGTCATATCGGCATCGGAAAGCGTCAGACCCGTCAAGCGGTTGAGTTCCCTATTGACCACATCAGTCGCTATACGCTGGAGATTACCGTTGTCATAGTCACCTTTCTCGATTCGATACGGCGCGTTGTCAATAAAATGGCACCAGATAAACTTGACCAGCTTGTATTTCTCGTCATCAGAAAGTCCGTCAGTCGAATCGAAAGCACCTGTCTGATACCAGTCCCGATCGAAGTGTTCCTCCGTAAAGTTCGACAGGAACAGGTTCGCCGCGGCATAAGTTGCCTGGTCGTTGAGGTCGACTTTTACGCTGCTGCCCGTCTGCTCGGGCTCATCCGCCTCGTCCTCGTCGGCGGCAGGCTTCTCCTTGGCGCTTCCCTTGTCCTTGTGCTCTGCCGAACCCTCGTCGGACCCAAGTACCGTAATCCGCGATGAATTGCCCTGCCCAAGCGGACCCAGCACGCCGGTCAGTGCCAGTGCAGCGCCAGCGGCAACCAGCACGCCCGCTACACATATGCCGATAATCACCGCCCGCTTATGCGATTTCTTTTGCACGGAAGGCATCCCTGCCGCCGGCATCGGCGCGGGCTCAGCAGGCGCGGCCGCCGGAGAAGCAACACCCATGCGCGCCCCGCAGTTCGTGCAAAAATCGGCTCCGTCGGGCATCTCGGAGCCACACTTGGTGCAAAACATATTCGGGTATCCCCTCACAACAAACAGCATCTGTCGCCATCATATTGAGCCTTCGCGGCCCAAATGTGTTGCGCAACATTGGCCACAGCCTTCGGACGCCGGCAAAACGTGCCGGCCCCTACCCCGTCACGCGCACGCTGGGACAAAGGTCTGCCAGCGGGCACTCGTCGCACTTAGGTTTGCGGGCGTCGCGCAAACTGCACGGCTGCCATCAGCATCCGGTCCGCTCACCCAAAACGCGCATGCCCAACGTCCTCTGCACAAAACAGCCTGAACGGACAGCATCAATTATCAGCTGCCACCTGTGCTACTTTGTAATTATGGCAATTCCTACTTTATAGTTGTGGTAACTTCTAGTTAGCAATTATGGTTGTTTTGCCTTGACAATGTGGCAAATCCCGAAGACCTGCCACGAAACCCGGCAGATACCGACAAACTCGTCACGAAGCTTTCGAACCAAAAGCATGCCTGCGAGCATGCGATGCAAGACACGAAGGGCATTAAAAATGATTGAGCGAACCATGGCCCATAAGCTACGCGACATGTCAGAATGGTTCCCCGTCGTCTCGCTTACGGGGCCACGCCAAAGCGGCAAGTCGACTCTCATCAAGGCCGTCTTTCCTGAATATGAATATCTCAACCTCGAGAACCCGGAAGTCCGTCGCGCCGCACTCGATGACCCCGTCGGCTTTATCAGCAGGCGCCCCGATCATCTAATCATCGACGAAGCCCAATATGCACCGGAGCTGTTCAGCATGATTCAGGTCGCCTCCGACGAGCGCGGAAGGGCCGGCCAGTATGTATTGTCCGGCTCGCAAAACTTTTTGCTCATGCACAACATCCAGCAATCGCTTGCCGGGCGCGTCGGCATGCTCAAGCTCCTACCCCTCTCCTACCAGGAGCTTGGCGATACGCAAATCGCGCTTGACACCTACCTGATTCGCGGGGGATACCCACGCATATACGATGCAGGTATCCCCACCGATGTGTTCTTTCAAAATTACCTTATGACCTACGTGGAACGCGACGCGGGCGGCCTTCTCGACGTGCGCAATCTGAGCTCCTTTAGAAAAATGATCGGACTGTGCGCGGCTTGCGTGGGAGGGCTGCTCAACCTATCAAGACTCGCCGCCGATGTGGGAGTCGCCACGGCGACGATCAACTCGTGGCTTTCGATCCTGCAATCAAGCTATTTGGTGTTCCTGCTTCAACCTTATGCCGGAAACATGCGCAAGCGGCTTACCAAAGCGCCAAAACTGTACTTCTACGACACGGGGCTTCTTTGCCATCTGCTTGGCATTCACGACGAGCACAGTCTCATGAACCATCCCCTAAGCGGGGAAATTTTCGAAAACCTCGTTGTCTCGGAACGCCAGAAGGCGTATCTCAACAGAGGTATCGAGCCAACGCTTGTCTTTTATCGCGACGACAGCAAACGAGAGATCGACCTCATCGATCTAACAGAGCCGGCTCGCCCTCAGGCGTTCGAAATCAAATCGGGCGCTACCTATCGCGACTCATTCGCTCGACACCTACGCTCCGTTGGTTCCGAACTTGGCATTCCCGCAAAGGACCGAGCCGTCGTATATCACGGCTCCGAGAGCTACGATACCGAGGGCGCATCGGTTGTGCCGGCAGAAGAGTTCTTGCTTCGGGAGCCGTAGCGAGCGTCGCGGGCACCGGCCGCGCCTCGATTTGTGCCGCCCGGAGATACGCAAAAGTGGTGACGCCCCACCCTTGTAACCTAGCCCACCCGTACGCTGGGACACAAATCTGCCAGCGGACACTCGTCGCACTTGGGCTTACGGGCATCGCAAATCTCGCGACCAAAGGTGATCCATTGGTGGTTGACCGACTCCCAATACTCGTGTGGCAAAATCTTGAGCAGATCTTGCTCGGTCTTGAGCGGCTCCTTGGCATGCGTCTTGGGGCTCAGCATCAGGCGGTGCGCGATGCGGTTGACGTGCGTATCCACCGCGATGCCTTCCACGATGCCAAACCCAACGTTGAGTACGATGTTCGCCGTCTTGCGCCCCACGCCCGGCAGCTTTACAAGCTCCTTCATGTCGGCCGGCACCTCGCCGCCGTAGTCGGCAACAATCATCTGCGCAGCCTCCACAGCATGCTTGGCCTTACTCTTATAAAAGCCGAGTGACTTAATGGTGTCCGCCACGTCGGTCACACTTGCCCCCGCCATGGCCTCGGGCGTGGGCCACTGGGCAAACAGTTGGGGCGTCACCTTGTTGACCTGCGCGTCGGTCGTCTGAGCCGAGAGCAGTACCGCGATGAGCAGCCTAAAGGGATTCTCGTGGTCCAAAAAGCACTCGACCGGTCCATAGCGGCGGTTGAGGCGCTCGCACACCTCAACGGCGCGTTCGCGTTTGGCGGCATTGGTCTCGCGTGGCATAACGACTCCTCGGCTCAGCGGCACAACAAAACTACGGGCACGATTGTCCCACGTATGGGGTCGTTACGCCTCCAAAAATGCGCCGGTCTGACGGCTCCACAGGCTTGCGTATTCGCCGCCCGCCTCGACGAGCTGCGCATGCGTGCCATCCTCGACGATCTCGCCATCCGCCAGCACCACGATGCGGTCGAGCGAGGCCACGGTGGACAGGCGATGCGCCACCACAATGGAGGTGCGGCCGCGCATCAGGTTCTCGAGCGCCTCCTGCACCAGCGCCTCAGACTCGCTATCGAGGGCAGACGTCGCCTCGTCGAGCACCAGAATCGGTGCGTCGGTGAGGATGGCACGGGCGATGGCCACACGCTGGCGCTGGCCGCCCGAAAGCTTGACGCCGCGCTCGCCCACCATGGTGTCGAAGCCACGGGGCAGGCGGTCGATGAACTCCAGGGCATTGGCCAGGCGCGCGGCCTCGCGGATCTGCTCGTCAGTGGCGCCCGCGCGGCCGTAGGCGATATTCTCGCGAATGGAGCGGTGGAACAGCAGCGCCTCCTGCGGCACGTAGGCAACCTGGCGGCGCAGGCTCTGCTGCGTGCAGCGCGAGACGTCCTGACCGTCCACGAGCACGCAGCCGCCCTGCACGTCGTCCAGGCGCAGCAACAGCTTGGTGAGCGTCGTCTTGCCCGAGCCCGATTTACCCACCAGGCCCACGCGCTGGCCCGCCGGCACATGGAGCGTCAGGTCGTCGAACACGCTATCGCCCGCCGCGGCGTCACGGTATGCAAAGCTCAAGTGCTCAAAATCGATCGCGCCCTCGGCCACCTTAAGCTCGGGAGCATGCTCGTCGTCCGCCACCAGGCGCGGCTCGTCCAGCACGCGCGTCATCTCGGCGGCGTCACCCAGCGCGCGGTTGATACGCTGCATCATGGAGCTCACGTAGTTCAGACGCATGGTGAGGTTATACGTGTAGGTAAAGATCATGACGAGCGAGCCGGCCGAGATGCCAAACCACGCGTTGCCGCCCGCCACGAACACACTCACCACGGCCATGGTGATGACGATAAGGCCCGAGGTCGTAAAGTTGCGCTGCATCATGGCGTGCATCGAAACCGTCTCGGCATCGCGCGCGGCGCGGTCGGCGGCATCGAACAGGTCGCGCTCAAAGTCCTCGCGCCCGCAAGTCTTGACGGCCAGGATGTTCGTAACCGCGTCGGAAAGCACGCCCGACAGCTTGTTCTGAGCGGCGGACGTCGCGGCCGAAAGCGGCATGATGCGCTTGTACATAAGCCAGACAAACGCAATGTAGATGACCATAATGCCCACCAGGATCACGGTAAATGCGGACACCACCGGGGCGAGCGCCGCCACCGTGCAGATGACCGAGGTGATGGTAGGGATGAGCGAATACACCGTCACGTCGACCAAGCCCGTGTAGCCACTCATGAAACGGCTCGTCTGGCTCACAAGCGATCCGCCAAATCGGCTGGTGTGGAATGTCATGGATTGATTGGAAAGCGTGTCAAAGCACAGGCGCGCCAGGTGGTAGTTGCCCGCAATCTCGAGCTTGTAGACGGTGTAGTCCTGCAGCTTGGAGAGGATTTGACCCACTAGGTTAACGAGCACGAGCGCCAGAATGTAGGGGCCAAAGACCTCGAATACTTGATCGCCTGCCACGGGGCCGGCCTGAACGCGGTCGACGATGAGGGCCATCACGTAGGTGTTGGCAAACGTGAGCAAAAAGATGTAGCCCGCCGACGAGAACACCGAGAGAAAGACGATCAGCGGCTGCGTGCGCGTGACATCCCAAAAACGCTGCAGCGTGCGGCGCACGGTTGAGCGTTTGAGCGGGCTGGTGCTTCTCTGAGACATGGGCTTCCTTTCGCGTCTGATAGGGCGAAAGGCCATTGTTGCACATTAAAGTGCGCTTTAGGCAAGTGCAATGCGAAAAGCGCCCGCGCCCCGCGTTTACGCCGGCGCGCCGCCGTCCGTTGCGGCTAGTCCTCGTCTTCCTGGCCCGCAAGTAACCCTGCGGACTCCAGGCCCAAAATCTCGTCGGCCTCCCGCGCGTCTTCCAGCGCGTCGATATCCTTAAGCTTGCGCTCCATAACATTGGTGCGCGTGGTGATGATGCCCTCGACCGTTTTGCCCGCGGTCTCGATCTGCTGTTGGGCACGGCGCAGCGCCGCTTGATAGCGCGGCAGCTCGGCCTTGACGGCGGAAAGTACGCGCAGCACGTCATCGGTGCGTTTTTGCAACTTAAACGTCTGGTAGCTCATCTGCAAACTGTTGAGGATAGCCGCCATGGTGCTGGGGCCGGCAACGTTGACGTGATAGTCGCGGCCCAGGGTCTCGATAAGCCCAGGGCGGCTGACGACCTCGGCATACAGGCCCTCAAACGGAACGAACAGAACGCCAAAGTTGGTGGTCGCGGGCACGCTCAGGTACTTTTCGCAGATGTCCTTGGCCTCGCGTTTGACCATCGCATCGAGCGTCTTGCGCGCAGCGGCGACGGCCTCCGCGTCGCCCGACTCCTGGGCGTCGAGCAGATGCTCGTACGCATCGCCCGGGAATTTGGAGTCGATCGGCAGCAATACGGGATCGCCCTCGTCTACCGGCAGTTTGACAGCAAACTCAACGCGCTCCGAGGCGCCGGGCTTGGTGGCGACGTTTTCCAGATACTGATCGGGCGTGAGAATGTCCGCCAGGATCGCACCCAGCTGCACCTCGCCCAAAATGCCGCGCGCCTTGACGTTGCCCAGCACGCGCTTAAGGTCGCCCACGCCGGTGGCGATAGATTGCATGTCGCCCAACCCCTTGTACACAGCCTCGAGCTGGTCGCTCACCTGCTTAAACGATGCCGACAGACGATCGTTGAGCGTGCGGGAGAGCTTCTCGTCCACCGTCGCGCGCATCTGATCGAGCTGCACGTTGTTGTCCTTGCGGATGGCGCCCAGCTGGGCATCGACCGTCTCGCGCACTTTGTCCAGGCGGTGCTCGATGCCCTCGCGGTTGGCGCCGAGCTGTTGGGCCGTCTCGCGGCGCAGGTCATCCATACGGTCGCCAGCCTGCGAGAACTCACGCGCGATGGTCAGGTAGCGCTGCTGCTCCACGGCGGCGTCGGTCGTCTGCTGCTGCGCGATGGCGTTTGCCGTACGGCGGGTTTCGGCAAGCGCGACGTTGAGGGCATCGAGCGTGCTGTTGGCCTGCTCGAGCGCCGCGAGCGTCTCCGCTTCGTTGCCGCCACGCTCTCGCAACTCGGCACGAAGGCCTTTAAGCTGCAGGGCGCAAACCACAGCAACTCCCACCGCCACTAAGGCGATCACAACAAGCGCAATATCAATAGCAGACATAGACTCCGCCCAACAAACCCAATCGATTATCAATCAAAACCGCGATCAATCTTACCCCGCCACACGCACCGGGCGCCCAGCCTCTTCTTGGGCGCTTCTCTCCTCCGCATATTCCATAATGCGGCGCGCTGTCTTCCTGCTCACTTTTGAGTCATCGCCGGCCAAGTATGCGTATACGTTTCCCTTATTCAGATTCAAATCGCGGCAGAGACCGTAGCGCGTTACGCCCGATTCCCCTAGCGCCCCCAATGTTCTTTTTCGCATCAGGGCGTTGATCCTTCTGTCCGCCACTGGCTTTTCCTTCACCGCTCTATACGCACGCCAAACGTTGGCATAACGGTTAGGGAGCTCACTTTTGGCGCATAGAGACGCCATGCCACCCGCTTGATCGTACAAGGACAAAACGCCTCGGTAATCCTCTTCCATCCACGAGCCCTCGGATAAACCCAGAACGTATTCGGCTTTTCCTTGCGCCAAAGCGAGCAAAAACAGAGGCTCCGCCACGCGCGGCGCAACCGTCGTCGCCTGCTCAACCAGTTTTCTAAAACTCAGCGACTGCTGTCCGGATAGCTCCCGGCAATAGCCTTTCAAAAATCCCTCAAAAGTCAGATTCAACCGAGCACCTCCTTTTTGTATTGCCTGTATGCACAGACCATCTCTTGATAACTCCGCTCTGAAGGCGACGAGGCCAACGCCTCTCCTTCATCGAATATAAGCCGCTCGAGCAGATCCCAATCAAGTCGGTCGATAAATGTTCGACTATGGAGGTCGACGATGTCGTTCGGACGATAGGCATAAAGCTTCATCACCGCCAGATCCTCCAAAGATGGCGTAAAGTACCTGATAAAATGCGCCCCGATCTCCAATGGGATCAGTCGATCTTCGTAATTGAATGGCATCTGGTTGCAATATGCCACTACCATGCCATTCACCTCGGGGTATCGAGCTATGATCTCGCGGAGGCACCTGTCTGCCTCAAACACATCAATGTCATGTGTAACCGACCGATTCGTCACATCGTTTAGCATGAAGGCGCTTCCTCCCACCAATACAACGCTCGGCCTATCGTCTCTTGGACCTATTTCCAGCTCCGCCTCTTCGTCAATATCCAAAAGAGTCTGCTCTAAATCCTGCTTATACATAGCAAATCCTATTATTATTCATCTTCAATAATACTATTCAGTCGCACGACAGGACCCACAGGATGCAAGAATCCTACTCGTGGCGAGAATCCCTACACCCTAGAAGTCCTAATGTGACAAACGCTAACTCTCCCAGCCGGCGCGGATGGTTGTTATGACGTCACCTAAGCGCTGGCCTAGGGCCGCTAGATGCTGGAGCACCTCGTTGGGCGATGCGCCGTTGAGGATGCACGTGAGGGCATACGACGCCAGAAAGATGGCCGCAAGCCCCAGCGGGATGAGCACGATCATCGCCAAGGTGCGCAGGCGCTGGCCCACGCGGCGACGACGCGCACGACGCTTGTCGAACGCGAGCTCCTGCGCATATGAATCTTGCTGTACGGAATAGGCCTCTGGTGCCGATTCACACCCGGGCACAGCTGCAGGTACAGCAGCGGGCACGACATTTTGCGCAAAGGGCTGGACTGCCGCCCCTTGCATTTGCATCTCCATGAGTCGTTGCTGCTGACGCAGCATGCGCTCAGCTTGTTGCTGCGGAGTCTCAAGAAACAAATCCATGCTGGCCTCCAAAATCGGAGCATTCGACGCTTACGCCCAGCATCCCGCACCGCCATGACCGCGACAACGCAATCCGTAGCAATAGCCGCAAAGTTTCTTGTTGACAAAAGCTGTCGAAAACCTCAACAACTCCCCTACCAGCACTTTCTCTGAGCTTTTTTCGCCAACAATCTTTTGGCCTTCCACCCTTACGCCAACTGACCAAAATCTAACCAAAAGCTTGACGAAAATTGTGGGGACAGGGACCCCGCACAAAAACGTGCCGCCCCAAAAGGGGCGGCACACAAACTTCTAATCAGCTTTTCAGTAACGAGCACGCGACGACCCGAAGCCGGAGCGCAGGGCGGGAGGCCGGATCGCCTTCCCTCAACGCGACCCTGCGGAGCCGTGAGCGGGGAGGGAAGGCGATCCGGCCTCCCGCCCTGCGCTCCGCAGCAGCCAGCGCCAAGCGCTAGTAGTTCACCACCTGCTCCTCAAAGTACGCCTTCGGGTGGTTGCACACCGGGCACACCTCAGGCGCCTCGGCACCAACGTGCAGGTGCCCGCAGTTCAGGCACTTCCACACCTTTACGCCCTCACGCTCAAACACCTCGCCCGACTCGATGCGCTCGACGAGTTTGTTGTAGCGCTCCTCGTGGGCCTTCTCGACGGCGGCGACACCACGGAACTTTGCGGCAATCTCGGCAAAGCCCTCTTCCTCGGCGGTCTTGGCAAACTCGTCGTACATCGTGGTCCACTCGTAGTTCTCACCCGCGGCGGCATCGCGCAGATTGTCCAGGGTATCGGGGACGGCGCCATCGTGCAGATACTTAAACCACAGTTTGGCGTGCTCGGACTCGTTGCCAGCCGTCTCGGCAAAGATGTTCGAGATCTGAACGTAGCCGTCCTTCTTTGCCTTGGAGGCATAGTAGCGATACTTGGTGTGTGCCTGGGACTCACCGGCAAAAGCGGTCTCGAGGTTCTTCTTGGTTTGGGAATTCTCAAAATCCATAGGTGTACTTCCCTTCAACGCATGCCGCCCGTAGGCTTCGAGCGGCCTCGTCTTTAGGATGCCCTCATGTCGGAAATCTAAACCTTACAATCCTGTTCTTCAGATTTCCACGGGCTAAATGCTCAGCCAGCGATCGCCCTCGGCTCGGCAAAAGCCCTCACGCTCCAGGTCGGCCAGAATGCCCGCGACAAGCTCGCGCTCGACCGGCCCGCGCCCAGCCGCCGCTTCCATATCGTTAACGCCCACCACGGCATCAGCAAGCGTAATCCCCGCCGGTTGGCCATCGCGCGCTGCCAGCAACATGCGCACGATATGCGCGCGCTTTTGGCGACGTGAGCCCTCAAACTTTGATTGACGGCTATAGCCCGCCGAGCGCCTGGACGGATTGGGCAACGTCTTTTTTAGATATGCGCCGTAGTCCAGCAACGCGTAATACCACGCGCGCGGCGTGTCGGCATCATCGAGCGGCACGGCAAAGGGAGCGATCTCGTCGGTCGCCGCACCGGGGACCGCCGGACAGGCCGCCTGAATCAGCGGCACCAGCTCGCGGTCGGGAACAGCCGGTACATCGGGAAAGAAGTGATGCAGAAAGACCGTGCGCACGTTGGTCTCCAGATACACGCCTGGAAGGTCAAACGCAAACGACCGGATACCTTGCGCCGTTGCCGGGCCAATACCAGGCAGAGCGACCAAGTCACGCGTCTCACGCGGAAACTCACCGTCCCAGTCCTCCACAACGCGCTGAGCGGCCTTGTGGAGCGCCAGAGCGCGTCGGTTGTAGCCCATGCCCTGCCAAGCGTCCAAAACATCGGAAGGCGCGGCTTGGGCAAGCGCCTGCACGGTCGGAAAGCGATCGAGCCACGCCGGCATACGCGTCTCCACGCGTGGCACCTGTGTTTGCTGCAACATGACCTCGGAAAGCCAAATGATGTACGGATCGCGCGTGCGGCGCCACGGAAGGTCGCGATAACGCAGGACCCCTTCCGAACGAATCATCGAACGAAAGGGGTCCTGAATCATATCTATGCTCCTTATGCGGCGCTATTCCTCCCGGCATGTATACGCACAGGTGGCGTACTCGGGAAACGCTTCGCGGTCGGCGAACTTGGGATCGACGGCCGGGAACTGGCGGTGAGCGACGATGTCGCCGAGCGAAACGGAATCGAGGTAGTCGCGCATCAATGCTTGAGCTCCGGCCCACAGGGGATGATAGCAGCACGTGCCCATGCGCGCACAGTCGCCATCGGGTGCGGTGCAATCGTTCATAACCATAGGGCCCTGAACGGCCTCGACGACCTGACGAATGGTAACGTCGTCCGGACTGACCTTGAGACGCATGCCACCGTGGACGCCACGCAGGCTCTCCACAATACCGGCCTGGACCAAACCGTGCTGAATCGAACGGGCAAACGAATACGGGACATTGACCTCTTCGGCAGCGGTGCGAACAGAAAGCAAACGCTCCGGATCCTCGGCAAGCATCGCCAGCATACGAAGGGCGTAATCAGTCTTCCTCGATATGTCCATTTTTCCCCTTTCAAGGAATACGAACAGCTCGAACGAGCTCCGGGGCCGAGCTTGTGTCGAGACGCTAAATGACCGCTAGGACATCCAAATGGTAAATCGGATATCCACTGAGTGCCGCGCTTGGAGCGAAATGCATCAGATGCGGCCTACAGTGCAATTTAGTATAACCTAACCCCCTGTCTCGTTGAACAGGTGTTGCGCAACAAAGCTGTTGTTTAGACAGATATGCTTATTAGATTTTACTTGCGTTCCCGAAGGGGCGGGGATTCTGGGCGAAGATGCGCCAGGGCGATCGTTCTATCGAAACAAAGTGCATCAAACGCAAAAAGCCACGTCCGAAGACGTGGCTTTAATTGCGTTGGCGGGAAGTACGGGGCTCGAACCCGCGACCTCCGACGTGACAGGCCGGCGCTCTAACCAAACTGAGCTAACTCCCCAGGCAGGCGTTCGCGTTTGTTTCCGCTCGCGTGCGCTGCGGGGATTAGTATACACAGAAGTCTGTCCGGCGCGCAACAACTTTTTTGAAAAAATTTTTCGGTCCCTCCGGGAGGGTCTCCGGGGCTGGGGGCGGGGGTTAAGTTTGCTGCTCTACAGTCCTGCGCAAGACGGAAAGCACATTAAGTGCTTTC
>ERZ841116.48-NODE-48-length-96358-cov-6.225123_pt1 | contig 96358 bp, 115 predicted proteins | sample MGYA00519875_ERZ841116 | MGnify/ENA primary metagenome ERZ841116 (study PRJEB31850, sample SAMEA3708889) | human gut metagenome | biome: human gut; feature: human-associated habitat; material: faeces | place: China | collected 2014 ... | reverse complement strand
TACCTGCCTGTCACGCAGGGGGTCGCGGGTTCGAGTCCCGTCCATTCCGCCAATTAAGCCGAGATAATGAAGCACCAGAAGGTGCTTTTTTTATGCCCGAATTTTACCTGCCAGCCAACATTCGCTATAATTAACCAAATTTACACTTTACAGAGATATTTTTATGACAACTCCTGTCGTTGCCTTAGTGGGTCGCCCAAACGTAGGTAAATCCACCCTATTCAACCGTTTAACCCGTACTCGTGATGCGCTTGTTGCTGACTTCCCTGGTTTAACCCGAGATCGTAAATATGGTCATGCCAATATTTCTGGTTATGATTTCATTGTGATCGATACTGGTGGTATTGATGGCACTGAAGAAGGCGTTGAAGAAAAAATGGCGGAACAATCCTTATTAGCGATTGAAGAAGCCGATGTCGTGCTTTTCTTAGTGGATGCGCGTGCAGGTTTAACGGCTGCAGACATTGGTATTGCCAATTACTTACGTCAACGCACTAATAAAACAACCGTTGTTGTCGCAAATAAAACTGACGGTATTGATGCAGACTCACACTGTGCGGAATTCTATCAATTAGGCTTAGGTGAAATTGAACAAATCGCCGCATCACAAGGTCGTGGTGTGACTCAATTAATGGAGCAAGTACTTGCACCTTTAGCGGAAAAATTACAAGAAAACGAAGCAGAAAATAACCGCACTTCTGATGAAGAAGAAAAAGATGAATGGGATCACGAATTTGACTTCGATTCAGAAGAAGATACTTCATTGATTGATGAAGCATTAGACGAAGAGCTTGAAGAAGAACAAGATAAAAATATCAAAATTGCGATTGTAGGCCGTCCAAACGTTGGTAAATCGACATTAACCAATCGTATTTTAGGTGAAGATCGCGTGGTCGTGTACGATATGCCAGGCACAACTCGTGACAGTATCTACATTCCAATGGAACGCGATGGGCAACAATACACCTTAATTGACACAGCAGGTGTGCGTAAACGAGGTAAAGTGCATTTAGCCGTTGAGAAATTCTCTGTTATTAAAACGTTACAAGCGATTCAAGATGCAAACGTGGTATTACTCACAATTGATGCGCGCGAAAATATTTCAGACCAAGATCTCTCTCTACTTGGCTTTATCTTAAATGCAGGACGCTCGCTCGTGATCGTCGTGAATAAATGGGATGGCTTAGATCAAGATGTGAAAGATCGCGTCAAATCCGAATTAGATCGCCGTCTTGATTTCATCGACTTTGCTCGTGTGCATTTTATTTCTGCTTTACACGGCAGTGGCGTGGGGAATCTTTTTGATTCGATTAAAGAAGCTTATGCTTGTGCGACACAAAAAATGACGACGTCCCTTCTCACCCGTATTTTACAAATGGCAACGGATGAGCATCAACCACCTATGATTGGCGGTCGTCGTATTAAATTAAAATATGCTCACCCGGGTGGTTATAACCCACCAATTATCGTGGTACATGGTAACCAAATGGATAAATTACCGGATTCGTACAAACGTTATTTATCTAATTATTATCGTAAGAGTTTGAAAATTATTGGTTCGCCAATTCGCTTGCTATTCCAAGAAGGTTCAAACCCATTCGCGGGTAGAAAAAATAAACTCACACCAAACCAATTACGTAAACGTAAACGTTTAATGAAGTTTATCAAAAAAGCGAAACGCTAATCTTAACAAACAAAGAGCGGTCAAAAATCACTGTGAATTTTGACCGCTCTTTTTATTATAAAAATAAATTATTCGTCTATAACCACTTTGCCAATATAGCCTAGATTACGATAACGTTGCGCGTAATCAATACCATAGCCGACAACAAATTCATCCGGAATAGAAAAACCAATCCATTCAACCGGTACTTCCACTTCTCGGCGAGAAGGTTTATCTAACAAGGTACAAATCGCCAAGCTTGCAGGATCGCGTAAATTTAAAATGCCACGTACTTTTTCGAGGGTATAGCCCGTATCAATAATATCCTCAACAATTAGCACGTGTTCATTACGAATATCCCCTTCAAGATCTTTTGTAATTTTCACATCGTGATTACTCGTCATCCCACTACCATAGCTTGAAGTGGTCATAAACTCCACTTCTACCGGTAATTTTAATTCACGCACGAGATCCGCCATGAACATAAATGAACCACGTAAAAGCCCAACAACAATCAGTTTATCAATGGCTTTTTGTTGATAAAAATGCGTAATTTCCGCGCCTAGTTCAGCGATGCGACTACGGACATCCGCTTCTGAAATCATAATATCGACGTGGTGTTTTTTCATGGTCTTTCCTTTTTATTTAATCGTTTGCATATTCTACAATAAAAAAGGCTGAAGTTTAAACCTTCAGCCTTTTTAACCCTAACGAATTTACTTTCTACTCTACCTGTTGGAGCAATCTGCAATCGCTGCTAAACAGATGTGCGTATAGTAGCAGAAATAAATTACATGTCAATAAGAATTATTATCATTTTAAAAAAATTATTAATTTCCTGAAATTTTCATCTTATCTAACAAGATTGAACCTGTTTGGATATTGGATCGATGTTCAACATCATCTACTACTGCCACAATATTTTTTAACATATCCTGTAATTGACCAGCTATAGTAATTTCAGCAACTGGATATTGGATTTCACCATTCTCTACCCAGAAACCCGCTGCACCACGAGAATAATCCCCCGTCACAATATTTACACCTTGCCCCATGACATCGGTAACCAATAAACCGGTGCCCATTTGACGTAAAAGTGCGGTCAATCCGCCCGTTAAATTTGGTTTCACGAGCCAGTTGTGAATACCGCCTGCATGACCGGTACTTTGCATGCCCATTTTTCTACCGCTGTAACTGGTGAGCAAATAGGTTTGCAATACGCCATCTTGAATAATTTCAAGATCCTGTGTGCGAACCCCTTCGCTATCAAAAGGCGTGGAGGCTAAACGTTTTAACAAATGCGGACGCTCACTAATTTGGAACCAATCTGGCAACACTTGTTTTCCAAGATGATCGAGCAAGAAACTGGATTTACGATATAAGCTGCCGCCACTAATCGCGCCCGTTAAATGAGAAATTAATCCTGTTGCCACATCATTTAAGAAAATCACCGGCACTTCACGTGTCGTTAATTTTTGTGGATTTAAACGCGCAATCACTTTTTTTGCACAATTCTGCCCTACCCAATCCGCTGAAGAAAGCGCATCAAACTCACGTGAAACCGTATATTCATAGTCATTTTCAAGTTGATCTAGCTCGCCACCAATCACCGAACAAGATAAAGAATAGCGGCTAGATAAGTAACTTTGTAGCATGCCATGTGTATTACCATAAACACGCACACCCGTATGAGAGTTAAAGCTTGCGCCATTACTATTCACAATTTTAGCATCGTATTCCAACGCTGATTTTTCAGCTTCTAAAGCTAATTTTGTAGCCTGTTCGACATCGACACTTGCCCCATGATAAAGCGCTAAATCGGGTGCTTCAAAAGCCATTAGTTCTTTGTCCGCCAGCCCTGTACAATCATCTGGCGAGGTATATTTTGCAATAGCAAGTGCTGCTTCAACGGTGTTTTTAATGGCTTCTTCGCTTAAATCTGAGGTAGACGCATTGCCTTTTTGTTGACCTAAATAAACGGAAATACCTAATGCCCCATCATTAGTAAATTCAACATTTTCAATCTCTTGCAGACGGGTTGAAACCGATAAACCACTCACTTTTGTTACACCGACTTCAGCGGTTGCCCCCGCTTTCTGCGCAGTTTCAATCGCAAAACTGACTGCATCACGCAATGTTTGCTCTTGAGATTTTAAAAGTGCGGTTAAATTTTCTGCTGTTTTCATGGTGATAATCCTATTAAAAATTTGCGCCATTTTATCTTATTTTGAAAGTTTATGCTAAAATGCACCAAATTTTTCATAAGGTAATAGAATGGCAAAGCGTAAGAAAAAAGAAGCCTTTGATTGGGAAGATGAAGACCAAGAAGAGATTATTTGGGTAAGTAAAAGTGAAATCAAACGCGACGCTGAGGATTTAAAACAGCTCGGTGAGAAATTGGTGAACTTAACCAAAGCAAATCTGACTAAGGTTCCACTAGACGATAGCTTGAAAGATGCCATTGAATTAGCGCAACGCCTACAAAAAGAGGCACGTCGTCGCCAATTGCAATATATCGGAAAGCTCTTACGCTCAATTGATGCTGAGCCTATTCGTGAAGCTTTAGAAAAAATTGAAAACAAACATAATCAGCAGCAAGCGATGTTGCATAAATTGGAAATATTACGTGATGAGTTGGTTGCGAAAGGTGATGCAGCTCTGACTGATTTGTTAAATGAGTATCCTTCTGCAGATCGCCAACAATTACGTAATTTGATTCGTGCAGTACAGAAAGAGAAGGAACAAAATAAGCCGTCAAAAGCTTATCGCGAGATTTATCAGATCTTAAAAACACTCATTTTAGAAGACTAAAATACGGCTATTTTTGACCGCACTTTGTATCAAAAAAGTGCTATGATTAGCTACCCTTTTAAGAAGGAAAAAACGTTATTTATGAATATTCGTTGGAATATTATTTTAGGTGTCATCGCCCTGGCTTTATTAGGCTGGTATTATTCGCTTAATCAAGATCATAGCGATTTACAAAGCCTCATTAAAAAGCCTGATAGCCCAGAATACGTTGGTAATAAAATGGAAACTACCGTATTCTCGCCTGAAGGCAAAAAGCAATATCTCGCGATTTCCGACAAAGTGGAATATTACACACAAGACGGTCATACGGATTTTATTTCGCCGTTAGTCTATCTTTTTGATGTCTCTTTGGACAATAAAGACAAAGAAGCGAAAACCGATAAAATTCAATTAGAAAAACAAAATTGGAAACTTAGCGCACAAAAGGCAAAATTAACGAAAGATCAAATGCTCTATCTTGAAGGTGGTGTGGTTGCCGAGAGTCTTGATCCTTTATCTCGCCTACAACGTGTTGAGACCGAAGCGGCAGTGATTAATTTAAAAACACAAGACATTACTTCCGATACACAAGTAAAAATTAACGGATTAAACTTTAACTCAAGTGGATTGAAGCTCGTCGGAAATTTACGTCAGCAAGTTGCAACTCTAAAGGAACAGGTAAAAACATATTATGAAATCAACAAACAATAAAATTCTGCTTTTAACAGCGTTAATGATGACTTCTTTATCTGCTTTTGCGTTAAAAGACGATACCAATAAACCAATTAATATTGTCTCAGATAATCAATCTTTAGATATGGAAAACAGCGTGGTAACCTTTACCGATAACGTGGTGATTACACAAGGTTCCATTTTGATTAAAGCCAATAAAGTGGTGATTACTCGTCCACCAGAAAATTCAGGTAAAAAAGAAACTGTTGAAGCATTTGGTAGTCCTGTTACCTTCCACCAGCAGCTTGATGATGGTAAGCCTGTTGATGGTAAAGCCAATAAGGTTCACTACGATTTAGGCACAGAATTCTTAACATTAACTGGTAATGCCGAATTAAAACAATTGGATAGCAAAATTAACGGTGAACGCATCACTTATGATGTGAAAAAACAACAGTTAAAAGCCAATGGTAATGGGAAAACACGAGTACAAACCGTCTTAATCCCAACTCAATTACAACAAAAAGGTAAAAAATAACCGATGTCTGTATTACAAGCTGAATTCCTCGCAAAAAGCTATAAAAGCCGAAAAGTAGTTTCTGATGTGAGTTTAACCGTAAACTCCAATGAAATTGTTGGCTTACTTGGTCCAAATGGTGCAGGTAAAACCACCACTTTCTATATGGTGGTGGGTCTAGTACGTCACGATCAGGGAAAAATCACCATTGATGGCGATGATATTAGCGTATTACCTATGCATGAACGTGCTCGCAGAGGAATTGGCTATTTACCACAAGAAGCCTCTATTTTCCGTCGTTTAACGGTGTATGAAAATCTTATGGCGGTATTAGAAATTCGTAAAGATCTCACTACAGAACAACGCAGAGAGAGAGCGGATGAGTTAATTGATGAGTTCAATATTGGCCATATTCGTGATAGCCTGGGGCAATCTCTTTCTGGTGGCGAACGTCGTCGTGTGGAAATTGCGCGCGCCTTAGCTGCAAATCCAAAATTTATTTTATTAGATGAACCTTTTGCGGGTGTGGATCCTATTTCGGTCACAGATATTAAGAAAATCATCACAGATCTCCGTAATCGTGGCTTAGGCGTGTTAATTACCGACCATAACGTACGCGAAACCCTTGATGTCTGTGAACGCGCTTACATAGTTGGCGAAGGGAAAATTATCGCGACCGGCACACCGGAAGAAGTCATGAATGATGAGCACGTTAAACGTGTCTATTTAGGCGAACAATTTAAACTATAACCGATGAAATTTACGACTCTGCTCTCCCCTGATGATATTCGTCAGGGGGTTGCTTTTTCTAGCAAGAAACGATTATTTGAATCCATTGCCGCGTTCGTTGTGGAAAAACTTCACTGCGAAAATGGTGAACAAGCATGTTTTGAATGTTTGTTTGAACGAGAAAAATTAGGTAATTCAGGATTGGGTAATGGTGTCGCCATGCCTAAAGCCAAGTTACCTGCAACAGCCTCAAATAAAATCCTAACGGTATTTATGCAATTAGATGGTCCTGTTGATTATGATGCTGCAGATAATAAACCCGTAGATATCGTGTTTGCTGTGCTTGTACCTGAAAATCTCTGCCAAGAATATATTCCTGTTCTTGCAGAACTCAATGAAAAATTAACTGATAAAAACTTAATTAAACAACTTCGTTCAGCACAAAGTGCGGATGAAATTTGGCAAATTTTTGAATGTGCCGATCATTCAGAGGAATCTGAGGATGACACAAATTTAGATAATATTGAACCTCAAGAGGTATAACCTAACCTACCAACCATAAGGAATCACGCAGATGGAAATTATTATTATCAGCGGTCGCTCCGGAGCTGGAAAATCTGTCGCATTAAGGGCCTTGGAAGATATGGGCTATTATTGCGTGGATAATCTTCCTCTCAATTTACTTCCTCAACTTACGCAGATTCTTGCCAACACTCAAACCACTGTTGCGATCAGTCTCGATATTCGAAATCTTCCCTCTTCAAGTGCTGATCTAGACAAAATTTTGACGGAGATCCAAGCTACTTATTCCGTCAAAATCATCTTTTTGGACAGCGATCGCAGTACACTTATTCGCCGTTACAGCGATTCACGCCGCCTTCATCCCCTTTCTGCACAAGATCTCCCACTTGAGTCAGCGATTGATTTAGAGTATCAACAACTTGAGCCTTTAATTCAACATGCCAATTTTATTATTGATACTGCGCAACTTTCGACTCATGCGTTATCTGAACGTTTAAGAGAAGTTTTACGCGGTAATACAGATAAAGAACTTAAGATCGTGGTTGAGTCTTTCGGCTTTAAATATGGTATTCCACTGGATGCCGATTATGTCTTCGATGTGCGTTTTCTGCCTAACCCACACTGGAACCCAGAACTGCGCCCAATGACGGGGCTTGATGAACCTGTTGCACAATTTTTACTTGCGCATGATGAAGTGAATAATTTTATCTACCAAACGCGTAATTACATTGAAACGTGGTTACCGATGTTAGAGCAAAATAATCGAAGCTATTTAACCATTGCCATTGGTTGTACGGGTGGTAAACATCGTTCTGTTTATATCGCTCAACAAATTGGTGAATATTTCCAAGCCAAAGGCAAGAATGTGAAAATTCAACATAAATCCTTGGAAAAGAATAAAAAGAATTAATCAAACCATAAAAAAACGCAGCGACTTGCTGCGTTTTTTGTTAAACCACATATTGCTCAAAAATCTCAGGTAAATGTTCAATTAATGTTTCTTTTCCAGCCACGCTTTCATGCTGCCAAACCTGCAATAGCACATCTGGCGTAAATAATCGTGATGCCTGCTCTGCCAACGGTAAATAGCTAATATGCCAAGGCTCTCGGCCGATTTTTTTACCTTCTGGTTGGCTGATAAATGGCAAAGCAAAATCAAAGTGCGGTAGATTTTCAGTGAGAAATTCACTAAGTTCAAAGAAATAGCCCCCCTTTTCATATTCCCAAGGTTCAAGTTGTAAAGATTGACCTTGAGGCAAAAGATCAGGATCAAAAATATCGATTTCTGTTCCCCAATGATGACGACTGCCACCTGGAAGCGCTGACCAGCGTAAAATAGCTTGTGCTTTTTGCCAATCATCTAATAACGCTAAATCTAATGGATTTCCCGCATCATCATGAACCTTGCGTTCACCGTTAAATTTACCGTTCCAAATGAGTTGTTGACGTTCAAAATCACGAAAGCTACTCGCGGGTTGCAAATTAAAGCCATTTTTGACCGCACTTTGCTGCAATCCTTGAAATGCTTTCATTGCCTCAGCTTGCAAAAAATGATTTGGAGAATGAGGTGTAGGCAAATTGATCAAATGTTCACGAGATTTGCCGGTTAACATTTCTGGCGTTAATTTCATCTTACTTATCCAATAAATTCACTAACATTTGATGATAAATCTGACCGCACTTGGCAAGATCATCAACGTTTACACATTCATTCACTTTATGAATCGTTGCATTAAGCGGCCCAAATTCTACAACTTCAGCGCCCATCAATGCAATAAAACGCCCGTCAGAAGTACCACCTCCAGTTTCTGCTTGTGGTGTAATACCGGTTGTTTGCTTAATTGCCGTCGTTAACGCATCTAATAATTTACCCGGTTTAGTTAAAAATGGTTTACCCGATAAATTCCAATCAATACGGTATTTCAAGCCATGTTTTTCAAGCATTTCTGCCACTTTCTGCTTAATAATTTTGTCAGTGACTTCCGTACAATAACGTAAATTGAATTGCACATAAAGCTCACCAGGAATGACATTATTACTCCCTGTACCCGCATGAATATTTGCAATTTGTAAACTGGTCGGCGGGAAAAATTCGTTACCATTATCCCATTGATAGGTGGTTAATTCCTGCAAGAAAGGTGCGGCTTTATGAATTGGGTTTTCCGCTAAATGAGGATAAGCCACATGGCCTTGAATACCTTGTATGTAGAGATTACCTGTAATTGAACCACGACGACCATTTTTGACTACATCGCCTAATGTTTTTGAACTAGACGGCTCGCCCACCATGCAATAAGTGATTTTCTCACCGCGCGCCATTAAGGTTTCGACAACACGCACCGTACCATCTTTCGCGGCAGCCTCTTCGTCAGAAGTAATCAACAAAGCAATCGTCCCCTTATGATTCGGATTGACTTTCACATATTCTTCCGCCGCCACAATCATTGCTGCCAATGAACCTTTCATATCTGCCGCACCACGACCATAAAGCATATCATCCACAATTTCGGCAGAAAACGGCGGATAAGTCCATTGCGTTTCATCTCCGGTCGGCACCACATCGGTATGCCCAGCAAAGGCGATGATCGGCTCACCAACACCATGCTTTGCCCATAAATTTAACGTATCGTTGAAAGGCATCCATTCAATTTGAAAGCCGAGTTTTTCCAAACGTTCCGCAATTAGTTGCTGACAGCCCTCATCATTTGGACTAATAGAGGGGCGACGAATTAATGCTTGTGCAAGCTCAATAGTTTTTCGTTTCATAATATTCAGTGATGACTAAAAGTGCGGTCTAATTTAACAAAATTTTCCTTCAATTTAAATCTGTTCAAATAAAAAACGGATAACCTCGTTATCCGTTTTTATTAGTTTATAAAGAACCCTAGAATTGAACTTGTAAACGTAACCAATATTGACGTCCTGGCTCGTTCACTCGAACAGTTTGAAGCCCCGCTGAAGGATCTGCGCCTTTACTCACAAACTCTGCATAGGATTTATTAAATAAGTTATCAATTCCGCCCTGCAAAGTGGCATATTTATTAATTTTCCACCCTGTATTAAAGGATAACGTTCCAAAGCCTGCTGAAGCGCCAATATCCTGTCCAATAATGTTGCCTTGTCCCACTGCATAGCGTTTTTGTGCAGAAATCACTCGCCATAATATTCCCGCGCTCAAGGTCTCATTATCCCAAGTTAATGAGCTTTTCCATTCTAATGGCGGTGTTTGAGCAAGTGGACGGTCGTCCGTGCGATTTTTACCATAGGTATAAGCGAGACTACTACCGATTTCCCAGTGACGTGCAAATTTCCATTTGCCTTCAATTTCGCCACCTAATCGAGTTGCCTTGATATTACGAGCCGAGACATCTTTACCTACTCGTTCTAACATAATGAAATCGTGGACATCACTACCAAATAGCGACACAGAAAAATCAAAGGTGTCATTCTTCCACATCAATCCCGTATCAATTTGACGGTTTTGCTCTTTATCTAAAACTTGGCTTGCACGGCGCTCCCAATAATCTGGCGCTCGCTCTGCAATCCCTACACCGGCATAATATTTAATGCCATTGATTTCTTCTTCCCAACGGAAGAAACCTGAATGTAAACCATACGTATGGTGTTTATTTGGGTTATTCGCCATTAGAGTGTCGTATTCAGCTTTCACTTCATCATAACGATAACCAGAAATAAACTTACGACTATCGCTTGCCGTCCAGACTCCCTCAACAAATCCCCCCCATTGAGTGAAGTTTTGTTGCGGTTGATAAGGTTTATGCGTGTAACCTTCCCCCTTCATTTCCATACGTGAAAGGTGTTTATCACGCATATAATCAATGCCTGTTTGCAAATTAATATCCGGCCAATCAAAGGTTGCTTTCAAATGCCCTGTATTGGTTTCACGTTTTGGATTCATTGCTTTTTTAACTTGATTTCCCTTCATGCTTAAATAACGCATACTATAAGTATCCATCACATGATCAATCTTGCTTTGACCGTAACGTAATTCAAGTTCAGTGAACCATGGTGTAATATTACGTTGTACAAATCGCACATTCCACGCATCACGATCAAACTTACTCCCATCCATCTTTCGATCCGCATAAGCCGCTTCGCCTCGACTACGCTCATAAGTTCCGGTCAATAAGGTGTTTTCTGTCGGTGTGAAACCAAGCTGTAACATTTGATTACGGCGCTCAAAAGAGGAATGAACTCGATTGCCATCGCCATCTTTGTAATTACCCGCCTCATTGTGTGACATACTCGTACGTAAATAACCATATTTACCACCCGCCATCGCATCAAAATAAGCATCACGGCGTTTATTTCCACCAAGTGTTACACTGCCGTTTAAATAGGTATTTTGAGTATCAAATTCAGGCTCTTTACGCACAAAACGAACTGCGCCAGCCACCAAGCCAGAACCTTCAGTTACAGTTTGGGGACCTTTGGTCACCACAACTTCATCATAAGCTGATGGGAAAATATAAGCTGTTGGCGGATCCATTCGGTTGCTACACCCACCATAAATGAATTGGTCGTCTGCTTGAATATTCAAGCGAGAACCACCTAAGCCGCGAAATAACGGATCACCAGAACTTCCACCTTTACGAATCACGCTCATATTTGCCACAGATTGCAATAAATCTGCACCATCACCAGCAGGTAAAGGTTGAAGTGTTGTTTTAGGATTAAGTTTGACTGAATTGGTATTTGTCTGAGTAACACCTGTTACCACAATGGGATCCAGTAATGTTACAGACTGCATATCCTCAGCAAAAGCATTAGATATAAAAAAATGAAAGAGGAAGGAGGGCAAAATAAGATTTGTTATGCATAATCAATCTCTTGCTTTGGCACTTGAGTCATAAAAACCACAATTCAACCACATAAAATCTTTCAAACAAATAAGCAACCGTTATGAAACATTTATCACATCAATGATTGAGATTGTAACAATACTGTAATGAATCTTATTCTTATTAAGTGCAAAAGGCAAGGTTAAAAGATGACTATTTACTTATGCATTTCTGGTAAACATACTACTGCCAGCACCAATTGAGCTAACGCCAAAATAGATAAAATCCCCCTACTTTAATACTACTTAAATGCTGCAATATATTCTTTTTCGTTGAAGCCAATCAATGCTTTTCCATCTTGTAAAATAATCGGTCGTTTAATTAATGTTGGATTTTCAGCTAATACGGAAAGTGCGGTGGATTTTGAGAGTGTATTTTTCACATTTTCATCAAGATTACGCCACGTTGTGCTGCGTTTATTAACTAAATTTTCCCAACCAAATTGTGCTTCTGCTTGTTGTAAGAACTGAGTATCTAATCCATCCACACGATAATCATGTAATTTATGCTGAATATTATGTTCAGTTAGCCACTTCAATGCTTTTTTCACCGTATCACAGTTTTTAATGCCATAAACAATAATCATATTCTCACCTCTAAAAATAAAAAATCCTCGAGTTCATTTAGAACGAGGATTCTAACTGCTACATGAATGAATCACAAATAGATTAGCCCGATACAAATTTTTACATCCAAAAGAAAAAGTGCGGTGAAAATCAACCGCACTTTCAAAAAGGAAATTAGAATTCGTAACCTACGCCCACTTTAGCGCCATAGTTATTCACTTTAGTATCGTCAAAGCTACCTAAACGGTTATATTCTAAACCACCGTTTGCATACACTTTGTCTGCTAATTTATATTTAGCACCTGCAACTACACCATAACCCACTTTGGTTTCAGAAGAGCTTTTATAGCGTTGATCCGCACGTTCTTCAAATTTGAAACGGTTTGCAGCAAGACGAGCACCAACATAAGGTTCAATTTGAGAGTTGGTATCGAAATCATAGAATACTGTCGCACCTAAACCTTGAACTTTAGTACCTTGGAAGTTACCGTGATGAGTATAATCACCTGCTACACGCATATTACCTAATTTGTAACCCACTGCAACACGAGGTTCAACTTTAGTTTTGCTTGAACCACCATTGCTTAATTTAGTTTTTGAAAGACCTAGATCGCCTTCTGCATATAAACCCGCATTGGCAGTTGAAGCAACCGCTAATGCACCGACAACGATAGCTAATAATGATTTTTTCATTGGATAACCCCTGTTATTTGATTGAAAACATTACGAATATATCACAGCAATCATTAATTTTCACTATGAAAAACCAATTTTCCCTGACATTTTCGACATAAATAGGCAATTTTATCGCGTTGAATGCGATTATGCCGACGAATCGTTAAATAATGGGTCTGACATTCGCATTGATAAGCAAACATTTTACCCTGTACACTTTCCACATCGAATTGATGGCAAGTATCAGCCGGAAGATTGAATAACTGCGTCATCACCGCTTGCCATTCCTGTCCATGCGGTTTCACTCGCCCAAATACTTGATACACAATAAGGTGGGCTAATTCGTGTGGAACCACCTGACGAATAAATTCATCTGAGTTCTCGAGTAGCAAAGTGCGGTTAAATTTAATCTCATTTTTCTGCAAGTATGCAACACCAGCTTTTACACCTCTCAAGTCATAACTGATTGTCGGAATAGGAAATTTCCGTTGAAAGTGATTTTCAGCGAGTTGTAATGTTTCTGCAAGCTTGCGTTGTACCTGCATTTTTAAATGCCGAAACTGAGTTTGAGATGACATCATCGTGTTAAGTAAACAAAAACCGCTAGTTTAGCGGTTTTTATCATACACATTTTATTTACTTATTTAAGGCCGGCTGCTGCTCGCAATTCTTCTGCACGATCCACTTTTTCCCATGGGAATTGTTCACGGCCGAAGTGTCCGTACGCAGCAGTTTGGCGATAAATTGGTTGAATTAAATTTAGCATTTTAATTAAACCATAAGGACGTAAATCGAAGAATTCACGCACTAACTTAACTAAGACTTCGTTTGATACTTTTCCTGTACCAAAGGTTTCCACCATGATAGAGGTTGGCTCAGCCACGCCAATTGCATAAGAAAGTTGAATTTCACAACGATCTGCAAGACCTGCTGCAACAATATTTTTAGCCACATAACGTGCTGCATAAGCTGCTGAACGGTCTACTTTTGATGGATCTTTACCAGAGAATGCGCCACCACCATGACGAGCCGCGCCACCGTATGTATCGACAATGATTTTACGACCCGTTAAACCACAGTCGCCCATTGGGCCACCAATCACAAAACGACCGGTTGGGTTAATAAAATATTTTGTTTGTTGAGATAACCATTCACTTGGCAAAATTGGCTTGATGATTTCTTCCATTACGCCTTCGTAAATTTCTTTTTGTGACACTTCTTCACTATGTTGTGTAGAAAGCACTACCGCATCTACACCCACGATTTTGTTATCTTCGTATTTTAAAGTGACTTGGCTTTTCGCATCAGGGCGTAACCAGGCTAGTTTACCGCTTTTACGTACTTCCGCTTGTTTTTCCATTAAACGATGCGCATAAGTAATCGCGGCTGGCATCAAGACTTCGGTTTCATTTGTTGCATAACCAAACATGATCCCTTGGTCACCTGCACCTTGATCCAATGGATTCTCACGATCCACACCTTGATTAATATCCGATGATTGTTTGCCAATCGCATTTAATACCGCACAAGAATTGCCATCAAACCCCATTTCTGAGTGTTTATAGCCAATATCGCAAATAACTTGGCGAGTAAGGTTTTCAATATCAACCCATGCTGAAGTGGTAATTTCTCCACCCACTAACGCCATCCCTGTTTTAACGTAGGTTTCACAAGCTACGCGAGCTTTAGGATCTTGTTTTAAAATTTCATCAAGTACCGCATCAGAAATTTGATCGGCAATTTTATCTGGATGTCCTTCTGAAACTGATTCAGAAGTAAATAAATAGCTAGACATAAGTTCTCTTCTTTTGGATGTATTGACGTATAGACGTCTATAATACGCTTTTTTGACTAATAAGCAAGCATTCCTATCAAGTATTTTTGAAATGTGACAAGAAGAATCTAAGTTTTACGACAGAATTCAGCTCATTAATACATCAAATGGGTGACAAACACCCATTTATTTACCTGATTTTATTTAACTAAATCCAACATCTCTTGTGCATTCGCTAAAGCAAGATCCGTAATTTCACTGCCACCGAGTAATCTTGCAAGAGCAGGAACGCGTTCCTCTTGAGAAAGTGCGGTCATTTTAGTTTCTGTTTTATTATCAACGGTAAATTTCTCAACATTAAATTGATGATGTCCGTGACATGCCACTTGTGGCAAATGGGTCACACAAAGCACTTGGCATCTGTCGCCTAATTGACGTAACAATTTACCGACCACGCTCGCCGTTTTACCACTAATCCCAACATCAACCTCATCAAAGATTAACGTTGGAATCGCCGATTGATCAGACGTTAAAACTTGAATCGCTAATGAAATACGAGACAATTCACCACCTGATGCCACTTTTGCTAGCGGTTGTGCCTGTTGTCCTAAATTACTACGTAAAGTAAAGACGATATTATCTGCCCCATTTGACGCAACTTTAGTTAAATCTGAATTCACTTCAATGAAAAACTCGGCATTTTCCATTGCAAGCCCTTTGATAGAATCTGTAACCTGCTGTGCTAATTTCCCTGCTGCTTGGCAACGGCTTTCATGTAATTGTTTTGCCGTATTTTGCATTTTCTCAAAGGCAGCTTTTTCTTCCAGAATCAGGCGCTCTTCACTTTCTGAAAAATCTACAAGTGCGGTCAATTCTGCTTTTAATTTTTGATGCCATTCCACCAACTCTTCAGGTTTCACATTATGCTTGCGTGCAAGTTGTAAAGCTTGACCTAGACGTTGTTCAATCTCTTGTAATAACATCGGATCTTGCTCAATATGAGATGCAAGATGTTGAACTTCACTTGTCGCCTCTTGTACTTGAATAAGTGCATCATTCAACATCGTTTGAACGGAAGCATAGCGAGGATCTAACTCACTTAATTCATCAATATACTGTGCCGCACGATAAAGCATAGAATCGATACTCACGGTCTCATTTTCACTGAGTAGCTGTAAGGCTGATTGTGATAACTGTGTCAGCTGTTCGCTGTTTGATAGACGACGTTGATCCTCTTCTAATTCTAAATATTCATTTGGACGAAGCGCAAACTCATCCAACTCTTCGACCTGATATTGTAAAAGCTGTTTCTTCGCTTCATTTTCGGCAACTTTTTGTTGGGAATTTTTAACTTGCGTTTGAAGATTTTTCCATGCTCGATAATCTTCTCGCATTTGTGCGAGTAAATCATTGTGATGTGCAAATGTATCCACCAATTGAAGCTGATAGTCATTTTTCAATAATAATTGTGAAGCGTGCTGCCCATTAATATGAATAAGATATTGTCCTATTTCTTTTAATTGGGAAGCCGATACTGGCGTGCTATTGATAAAGGCTTTAGAACGCCCATCTGCATTAATGACACGACGTAGAATACAATCGGAGGGATTATCAGGATCTTGCAATTCTTGCTCTTGCAACCACTGATAAGCGGGGTTAGTTGGTTCAATAAAAAATGTCGCGCAAATTTCAGCTCTTTCCTGCCCTTCTCGAACCATAGAGGTTTCAATACGCTGCCCCAAGCATAATCCTAACGCATCAATAGCAATAGATTTCCCTGCGCCGGTTTCCCCCGTAATCACAGACATTCCTTTCGCCAATTCAATCTCTAATTGACGAACAATTGCAAAATTATTGATGGTAAGTTGAGTTAACATAAAAAAATCTCCTTAACTGTATATCTATATATTATAACTGATGTAATATACAGTAAAGAGATTTTTAAATTTTTAGATTAGAAATTTTTAAGCCAGCCTAATTTCGTGCTTAATACATTGTAATAATTGTAATTTTTCAGGTGTAATAGACGCAGTTTATGCGGGCTTTTTTCAATATGCACCACATCATCTGGGCAAAAATCGAGTGCAATTTGACTATCACAGCCTAATTCCAACTGTGAAGTGTTATGTTCTGCAAAGCGAATTGAAATTTTACTGTCTCCATCAATGACTAATGGTCGAGAAGAAAGTGTGTGTGGGAACATCGGCACAAGGGCAATCGCATTTAAATTTGGCGTTAAAATCGGGCCGCCTGCGGAAAGCGAATAAGCCGTTGAACCTGTTGGCGTGGAAACAATCAAGCCGTCTGAACGTTGAGAAAAGGCAAATTTATCATTGATATAAACATGGAAATCAATCATGTGCGCAATTTTAGCAGGGTGAATCACCGCTTCATTTACTGCATTACCACTAGAAATAATTTCGCCATTGCGCTCAATTTTAGCTTCCAATAAAAAACGCTCTTCGACAAAAAACTCGCCGCGTTCCAAACAAGCTTCAAGCTGTGCATAAGCATTTTTCGGATCGATATCGGTCAAAAAGCCCAAGTTACCTCGGTTGATACCAATCATTGGAATATGATATTTAGCCAAAATGCGAGCACGTCCTAGCATATTGCCGTCACCACCGATCACAATCACAAGTTGTGCTTGCTCACCGATTTGTTCAACTGTCGCTAAAACCTCTTCGGGTAAACCAAATTTTTCACCGACGTCTTTTTCCACTAAAACTTGATATCCTCGCTCTTTCAGCCATTGATACAAGTTTTTATGCATTTGCAAATTAATATCGCGACGTGGTTTTCCCATCAAGGCGATGGTTTTAAATGATTTGACTAATTCATCCATAACTATGATTGCTCCCAAGTGCAAACTCACCGATTTCTGACCGCACTTGAATTTAAAATTTTAGCCATTATATTACATAGCAATTCAGTTTTGCTAAAATAGCACTAATTTTTGATAAATGGAGAAAAAGATGTCAGAACAAGCACAAAACTTAAATGAAAATGAAGAACTTGTTGAAGAAGTTCAGCAGGAAACCACTTCAACGGAAGATCCGTTAGAAGAAGCGATCGCTCGTGTACAAGAACTTGAAGAACAATTAAAAGCACAAGTAGAAGAAACCTCTAAAAAAGAGCAAGATTTATTGCTTCGCACGCGTGCTGAAATTGACAATATGCGCCGCCGCAGCGAACAAGACATCGAAAAAGCACATAAATTTGCGCTTGAAAAATTCTCAAAAGATATTTTAAATACCATTGATAACTTAGAGCGCGCGCTTGCAACGCCTGCCAATAAGGAAGATGAAAACATCAAAGCCCTATTCGCTGGTGTTGAGCTGACTTTAAAAGAGTTACTCTCAACGGTTTCTCGCTTTGGTGTCGAACCTGTTGGTGCAGTGGGTGAAACCTTTAACCCGGATCTTCACCAAGCCATCTCTATGCAACCAGCTGAAGGGTTTGAAAGCAACCAAATCACCACCGTTTTACAAAAAGGCTATACCTTAAATGGTCGTGTGATTCGCCCAGCTATGGTAATGGTTGCAGCTTAATTTCTTTTCTATGACTTAAAGAGCGGACGATTTTTCGTCCGTTTTTTTATTGCCAAAAAACTTGATTTAGATCAAATTTATTAAAAAAATAATTTGAGAATAATTCTCAACAAAAACATTCTGGCTTTCCAGATTTATCAAGGTTTCAACTCGATTTCAGCCATCAAAAAAACAAAATAACACTACATATTGTGTGTTGATCTATTAAATAAAACTATATATAGTGCTTTCAATTTTTTTTCATAGCTACCTTACAGGAGTCATAAAATGAACGCTTTCTTCGTGATTAAGCGTGATGGTTCACGAATTGGATTTGACCTACAACGTATTACTAATGCAATCAAAAAAGCAGCAAGTGCGGTCAATATTGTTGATGAAATTTATATCCATGAGCTGAGCCAGCAGATTAATACTGAAATTTTTAGTCATTATCAGCATGAAATTGATATCAACCAGATTCAAAAAATCGTTGAAGATCACTTAATGACAAGCAAGTATCCCCAAATTGCACGTGCCTATATTGAATATCGTCACGATCGCGATCTTGCCCGTGAAAAACGCAGCCAATTAACCAAAGAAATTGAAGGGCTGATTGAGCAAAGCAATGTGGAATTGCTTAATGAAAACGCCAATAAAGATGCGAAAGTTATCCCTACCCAACGTGATTTACTAGCGGGTATTGTGGCAAAACACTATGCCAAACGTCATATTCTGCCAAGAGATGTTGTTGAAGCTCATGAAAAAGGAGAAATCCACTATCACGACTTAGATTACGCACCATTTTTCCCGATGTTTAACTGCATGCTCGTTGATCTAAAAGGCATGCTTTCTCATGGCTTTAAAATGGGTAATGCCGAAATTGAACCACCAAAATCTATCGGGACAGCAACAGCGGTTACCGCACAAATTATTGCTCAAGTCGCCAGCCATATTTATGGCGGTACAACCATTAATCGCATTGATGAAGTGCTTGCGCCTTATGTTCAACTCAGCTTTGAAAAACATTTGAAAAATGCTGCACAATGGCAAATTCCTGATGCTGAAGGTTATGCAAAAGCACTAATTGAAAAAGAATGTTTTGATGCGTTTCAATCCCTTGAATACGAAGTTAATACGCTCCATACATCAAATGGTCAAACGCCATTTGTTACCTTTGGTTTTGGCTTAGGTACAAGTTGGCAAGAACGGTTAATTCAGCAATCAATCTTGAAAAACCGTATTCGTGGTTTAGGTAAAAATCACAAAACTCCCGTCTTTCCTAAACTGGTCTTTACCATTAAAAAAGGCGTGAACCAAAACGAACAAGATCCGAACTATGACATTAAAAAACTGGCTTTAGAATGCGCTTCAAAACGCATGTATCCAGATATTTTAAACTATGATCAAGTGGTTAAAGTCACAGGCTCGTTCAAAGCCCCAATGGGTTGTCGTAGCTTCTTAGGTGCTTATGAAGAAAACGGTCATGAAGTGCATGATGGTCGCAATAATTTAGGCGTGGTGAGTTTAAATCTTCCTCGCATTGCTCTTGAAGCACAAGGAAATGAAGAAAAATTCTACCGCACTTTAGATGAACGCTTAGCTCTTGCGAAGAAGGCCTTACTTACCCGTATTGCTCGCTTAGAAAATACGAAAGCTCGTGTCGCGCCAATTCTCTATATGGAAGGCGCTTGCGGCGTTCGATTAAAAGCTGATGATAAGGTTGCAGATATTTTCAAAAATGGCCGAGCATCAATTTCTTTAGGCTATATTGGTATTCACGAAACCATCAATGCACTGTACAAACAAGGGCATGTTTTTGACGATGAACAACTGCGTGAAAAAGGCATCGCGATTGTGCGTCGTTTAAGCGAAGCGGTAAAACAATGGCAGAAAGAAACGGGTTATGCATTTAGCCTTTATTCCACACCAAGTGAAAACTTGTGCGATCGTTTCTGCCGTTTAGATACCAAACAATTTGGCGTTATTGACGGCGTTACCGATAAAGGCTACTACACTAACAGCTATCATTTAGATGTAGAGAAAAAAGTCAATCCATACGATAAATTAGACTTTGAAATGCCTTATCCTGAATTAGCCAGTGGTGGCTTCATTTGTTATGGTGAATACCCAAACATTCAACATAACCTGAAAGCACTCGAAGATGTGTGGGATTATAGCTACGATCGTGTGCCTTATTACGGCACCAACACGCCAATTGATGAATGTTATGAATGTGGTTTCACAGGAGAATTTAATTGCACAAGCAAAGGCTTTGTTTGTCCGAAATGTGGTAACCATGACAGTGCAAAAGTCTCCGTAACCCGACGGGTTTGTGGTTATCTCGGTAGCCCTGATGCTCGTCCATTCAACGCTGGCAAACAGGAAGAAGTAAAACGTCGAGTGAAACACCTATAATGTTGTAACATCGATTATGATAAAATAGCTCATCAAAGGTGAGCTATTTTTATTTTAATAAAGAAGGAAATACTATGCCAACACTTGCTCAAATTACCCAATCCATCATGCAAGATCCCGATAACCAATCTTTTACTGCAAAAGGTATCGCCCCCCTTTTTGCTGCGCCAACTACCGCTCGTATTAATATCGTCGGACAAGCGCCTGGAATTAAAGCGCAAGAAAGTCGTTTATATTGGAATGATAAAAGCGGTGATCGCCTGCGTGAATGGCTGGGCGTGGATCGTGATACCTTTTATCACTCCGGTATGTTTGCTGTCATTCCGATGGATTTTTATTACCCAGGCAAAGGCAAATCGGGTGATTTACCACCGCGCAAAGGTTTTGCGGAAAAATGGCATCCAGCAATTCTCGCTAATTTACCCAATATTGAGCTGACGATTCTCATTGGACAATATGCGCAAAAATACTATTTGCCAGAAAATAATCTTAATGTAACGGAGACTGTTCACCATTTTCGTGATTTTCTGCCTCACTTTCTCCCACTTGTTCACCCTTCACCACGCAACCAAATTTGGCTCAAGAAAAATCCGTGGTTTGAACAAGAGATTGTGCCGACATTACAAAAGCAAGTGAAAGCGATTTTATCTCGTTAATTTATCTCGCTAAATTGATATTTAATTAATGAAGTGCGGTCAAAAATCTCCTGATTTTGACCGCACTTTTCTTTAATACTAATCAATTTTTAGTATGCCTTATTTTCTGACTGAGGCCTGTTATGCTACAATCGCCAGCCTTAAAAAATATAGGAAAAAATATGCAAGTAATATCTGTCACAAAATCTCAGCGAAAAACATGGAATAAACAAACTATTATATTCCTTTCTGATGTAGCTCTATTTTTTATTCTACTCAATACACTTCCTTTTGAATCTGCTGCGAATAAAGGATTATCTTTACTGGCATTTGTGGCCATTCTATGGCTCACCGAAGCAGTTAGTGTAACCATCACTGCATTATTCGTTCCAATTCTATCTGTTCTATTAGGATTGGCTGATAGTCGTGAAGCCCTAGTTGCCTTTGCAGATCCGACCATTTTCTTATTTTTTGGTGGTTTTGCGCTTGCAACCGCATTAAATGTACAAAAAATAGATCAAATGATCGCTAATAAAATCATGCAGTTAGCGCGGGGGCGGTTATCTGTTGCTGTACTCTATTTATTCGTCGCTACAGCATTTTTGTCCATGTGGATGAGCAATACCGCTACTGCTGCAATGATGATCCCACTGTCAATGACTATTTTAAGTCAGTTAGACCGTAATAAAGATCACAATACTTATGTATTTGTATTATTAGGCATTGCTTATAGTGCTACCATCGGTGGCATGGGAACCCTTGTAGGTAGCCCGCCAAATGCCATTGCAGCATCTCAACTTCATTTAGGTTTTGCTGACTGGCTAATGTATGGTACGCCAGTCATGTTAGTTTTGTTCCCGATTATTATTGGTTGGCTATATCTTGTTTTTAAACCCCAATTAAGCCTTCGTTTTGCTGCTGAATTTGAAAAAATTCACATGACCAAACAACGTATTTTAACTTTAATCATTTTTATCACAGTGGCGATTCTTTGGATTTTTGGTGGCTACATTAACCCTATTCTTTCTCAATTATTAGGGCTACCAAAACCGATTGGCAGTTTTGACAGTATGGTTGCGCTCTCAGCTGCGATTGTCATCTGTGTAACCGGAATCGCAAGTTGGAAAGAAGTGCAAGAAAATACAGAATGGGGCGTGTTATTCCTCTTTGGTGGTGGTTTAACCTTAAGTTCTGTACTCACTCATTCAGGCGCAAGTAAAATTATGGCTGATGGTATCGTCTTCATTATTGAAGGTGGTCACTACTATGTGATGGCATTAATTGTTGCAGCTTTTATTGTCTGCTTGACTGAGTTTACGTCAAACACAGCGAGTGCAGCTTTACTGGTCCCAATCTTTATTTCCATCGCACAAGCACTGAATATGCCTCCGCTTGGTTTTGCGATGATTATCGGTCTAGGTGCATCTTGTGCCTTTATGATGCCGGTTGGTACACCACCAAATGCGATTGTGTACGCGACAGGTTTTGTTAAACAATCCGAAATGATCCGAGTAGGTAAATTTATTGATTTAACCTGTATGCTAATTATCGGGACAATTGCTTATATCTTCTGGATGTAACCTTTAAAATCGAATAAGTGCGGTTAAAAACAAGATGATTTTTAACCGCACTTTTTTATTTTATTTACGCAAACGTTTGCCTCGAATCAAAATTAACGTATAATTCGCACAATTTTTTTACTTAGGGAAACCAAATGAATAACAACCTGCTTTACACGGTGGAGGACAAACCACCTTTCGGATTGAGTTTACTCCTTGCGGCACAACATTTACTTGCTGCACTAGGGGGAATTATTGCCGTACCACTGGTCATTGGTAACGTCTTAAAATTACCGACCGAAGATACCATTACATTAGTTAATGCTGCGCTTTTAATTTCTGGTGTAGTGACCGTTATCCAATGTAAAGGCTTGGGGCCTATTGGTATTCGTTTACCAAGTGTAATGGGGACAAGTTTTACTTTCGTTGCTGCTGCACTTGCCATTGGTTTCAGCGAATATGGCATCGCCGGTATTTTAGGTTCTTCTCTCATTGGTTCCTTAGTGATGATTATCGGCAGTTTCTTCATGCCGTATATTCGTAAATTATTCCCACCACTTGTGACGGGGACTGTTGTCATGATGATCGGCTTAAGCCTGATTCCAGTTGCGGTTGACTGGTTCGCGGGTGGTCAACGTGGTGATGCGAATTATGCGACGCCAGAAAATTTAATGATGGCGAGCTTTGTATTAGTCATCGTTGTTGCACTCGTACAATGGGGTAAAGGCATTTTCTCTGCTGCAGCGATCGTTATTGGGATGATGACGGGTTATCTCGTCTGTTTAGCCATGGGCTGGGTAAGCTTTGAAGGCGTAAAACAAGCACAAACTTTCGCGATTCCACAACCACTACACTTTGGCTTAGCCTTCCCAATTTCAGGCATTATCGGCATGTCCATTGCGTATTTGGTCACGATCGTTGAATCAAGCGGTAACTTCCTCGCGCTAGGTAATGCAACTAAAACAGAAATCACGGGTAAACATTTACGCGGTGGCGTTTTAGCCGATGGTTTAGGATCTGCCCTAGCTGCCGTTATGTCCACCACCCCATTCTCTTCATTCTCACAAAACATTGGCGTCATTTCTCTAACGGGCGTAGCAAGCCGTCACGTGGTTGCGCTAACCGGTGTACTTCTAGCACTAGCGGGCTTATTCCCTGTATTTGGTGCATTGATTGTTTCAATTCCATTGCCTGTATTAGGCGGTGCTGGCTTAATGATGTTCGCGATGATTATCGCTGCGGGTATCCAAATGTTGGATAAAGTCGCACGTAGCAAACGTAATGGTTTAATTATCGCGATTTCCATTGGTTGTGGTTTAGCCGTGACAACTCGTCCAGAATTGCTTGATAAATTACCGCACTTTTTCAAAGAAGTGCTCGGTTCAGGCATTACCGTTGGTTCATTACTTGCCTTAATTCTTAACCTCGTGCTTCCAGAAGATAAAGTGGAAGAAACAAAAGAATAAAAATAGATAACGAATAAGGGCAGATTAACACTGCCCTTTTCTTTTCCTGTAAAACATTTCTAAAACTGACCGCACTTTGTTAAAATCAGGCATCATTTTCCATTTATCAAGGAATAAAAATGGCAGATTTACCTTTTTTAGTTGAACTCAACGAACAAAATCTTACTGAAACGTTGCAACGTTCGGTGGAAACCCCGCTTGTCATTAACTTTTATGCACCAAGCCATAAAGAATCAGCTGATTTTGCAAAAGTTCTACAACGCGTAGCAGAACAACACCAAGGACAATTTATTCTCGGCTTAGTCAATTGTGAAACAGAGCAAATGATTGCTGCACAATTTCGTATTCAAGCGTTGCCTACAACTTATCTTTTTAAAGAGGCACAAGCATTAGATGCGTTCCCTGGTGCATTAGATGAAGCTAGCTTATTACAACGTTTAAGCGCCATTTTGCCAAAAGAAGAAGATTTAAAATTCCAAAAAGCCTTGGATTTTTTACAAGTGGAAGATTATGACTCTGCCCTTCCATTACTGAAAGAAGCCTGGGAGCTTTCTGATAAAAAAAACAGCGATGTGGCATTACTTTATGCGGAAACCTATATTGCCATGAAGAAAACAGAGCCTGCAGCAGATATTTTAGCGCAAATTCCGATTCAGGATCGCGACAGCCGTTGGCATGGCTTACAAGCGCAAATTGAACTTTTAATTAAAGCGGCAGATACGCCAGAAATTCAGCAATTACAAGCGGATTATGCGAAAAATCCAACGCCTGAAATTGCGTTGAAATTAGCAATTCAGCTACATCAAGCCAATCGAAACGAAGAAGCATTGGATTTATTATTTAGCATTCTAAAACAAGATCTTTCTGCAGAAAACGGTGAAGTGAAACAACAGTTTTTATCTATTTTATCAGCCATAGGCAATGCGGATCCTATCACCAATAAATATCGCCGATTGCTGTATTCATTGCTTTACTAATACGATCAACTATTTTTTTATGCATGAAGGCTTTATAATGAACGAATTCAAAAAGCCTCATGCTTTATTTTATAAACAAAGGATTCTTTATGTCAGACGTTAAACACAGTAAATTATTAATTTTAGGTTCAGGCCCTGCAGGTTATACCGCGGCTATTTATGCCGCACGTGCAAACTTAAAACCTGTTTTAGTAACCGGTCTTCAACAAGGCGGACAACTTACTACCACGGATGAAATTGAAAACTGGCCGGGTGATTTTGAAATGACCACTGGCCCAGGTTTAATGCAACGTATGTTGCAACACGCTGAAAAATTTGAAACCGAAATCGTGTTTGATCATATTAATAAAGTCGATTTATCTTCTCGCCCGTTCAAACTTTATGGCGATATGCAAACCTTCACATGTGATGCATTAATCATCGCAACAGGCGCATCAGCACGTTATATCGGATTAGAATCTGAAACTGCTTATAAAGGCCGTGGCGTTTCAGCTTGCGCAACCTGTGATGGTTTCTTCTATCGCAATAAACCGGTTGCCGTTGTCGGTGGTGGAAATACTGCCGTTGAAGAAGCACTTTACTTGGCTAATATTGCGTCTGAAGTGCATTTAATCCACCGCCGCGATAGTTTCCGTGCAGAAAAAATCTTAATCGATCGCTTATACAAAAAAGTCGAAGAAGGCAAAATCGTACTTCATACTGACCGCACTTTGAATGAAGTGTTAGGCGATAACATGGGCGTAACTGGTGTACGTTTAGAAAACGTAAAAACTGGCGAAAAAGAAGACGTGAAATTAGACGGTTTATTTATTGCTATCGGTCATGCGCCAAACACTGAAATCTTCCAAGGTCAGCTTGAACTTAACAACGGTTATATCGTCGTTAAATCTGGTCTTGAAGGCAATGCAACAGCGACCTCTGTAGAAGGTGTGTTTGCTGCAGGTGATGTGATGGATCACAACTATCGCCAAGCCATTACTTCAGCGGGTACCGGCTGTATGGCTGCATTAGATGCTGAACGTTATTTAGATGCACAAGAATAAGTGCACTAAATTCTCATGTAAGGTGCGTAAAACAAGGTTTCACGCACCTATTATTTTTCAAAGGTAGATTTTTTAATCCTCCAGCCAACTCATCCTATCCTAGGATAAATAAAAACAATGGATAAACTTCGCCAAAAATATTTACAAAAATGGCTTCATGCGCAGCAACAACCTGTTAAAAAATTAATGCGCACCAATATTGCCCTTGCCACACTTTCATCCTTAATTCTTGTGGCTCAAACCTATTTTCTTGCAACATTGCTCGACAAGCTTATTATGCAAAATGTCGATCGCGCTGAACTGGTTCCATATTTTATTGCATTAATCATTACTTTTGCTTTGCGTGCGGTCATTTTATGGCTACGCGAAAAAATTGGCTTTAAAGCAGGTCGATTACTGCGCAATCACATGCGCCAAAAGATCTTAGACAAAATCCATCAAGTTGGGCCGGCTACCATCAATAATAAACCAGCCGGTAGCTGGGCAAGTATCATGCTTGAACAAGTGGAAAATCTGCATAACTTCTATGCGCGTTTCTTACCACAACAAAGTTTGTCTGCTATTGTACCAATGGTGATTTTAATTGCTGTATTCCCGCTCAACTGGGCGGCAGGACTGATTTTGATGGTCACTGCACCGCTTGTACCAATTTTTATGATTCTAGTTGGGATTGCGGCAGCAGACAGCAGCCAAAAAAATATGGCAACCCTTTCTCGCTTAAGTGCTCAATTTTTGGATCGCTTACGCGGTTTAGAAACCTTGCGTCTTTTCAACCGCACTTCAGAACAAACTCAACATATTGAAAACACAACGGAAGACTTCCGTGAAACAACCATGACAGTACTTAAAATGGCGTTTCTCTCTTCTGCCGTGTTAGAGTTTTTCACCTCCATTTCCATTGCTTTAATGGCGGTGTATTTTGGTTTTAGCTATTTAGGCCAAGTCGAATTTGGTAATTACGGTACCACACTAACCTTATTTACCGGCTTTTTCTGCTTAATTCTGGCACCAGAATTTTATCAACCATTGCGCGATCTCGGGACTTACTACCACGATCGTGCAGCGGGTATTGGTGCAGCTGATGCCATTGTCGATTTCTTAGAAGCGGATTATTTAATTGCACATCAGGGTAATGAACAAATTCCAGCACAAAGTGCGGTCGAGATTCAGGCTGAAAATTTAGTGGCGCTTTCTCCACAAGGTCAACCATTAACTAAGCCTCTTTCATTCCATATTCCGAAAGAAAGCCATATTGCCCTTGTGGGCCAAAGTGGTGCAGGAAAAACCTCTTTAATCAATGTATTACTCGGTTTCTTGCCTTATGAAGGTAGCTTAAAAATTAACGGTGTGGAACTTAATCAAAGCCGTTTAAGCGACTGGCGAAAACAAATTGCGTGGGTAGGTCAAAACCCATTACTACTACAAGGTAGCATCAAAGAAAATCTACTTTTAGGTGATATTCAAGCTACTAATGAGCAAATTGAGCAAGCCTTGATTTCTGCGCAAGCGAAAGAGTTTACCGATAAATTAGGCTTGGATAGCGAAATTAAAGATGGCGGCATTGGTGTATCTGTAGGCCAAGCTCAACGTTTAGCTATCGCTCGCGCTTTACTACGCAAAGGCAATTTATTATTACTTGATGAACCGACAGCTAGCCTGGATGCTCAGTCTGAAAATCTGGTACTTGCGGCCCTTGCAGAAATGAGCCATAACCAAACGACCTTAATGATCACACACCGTATTGAAGATCTAAAACAATGTGACAATATTTTTGTGATGCAAGAAGGTGAAATTGTTCAACAAGGGCATTTCAACCAATTAAAAGATCAAGGCTTCTTTGCCGAATTATTGGCTCAACGAAAAGAGGATATTCAATAATGCGTGCCTTACTTCCCTTTTTACGTTTATTTAAATTCGCCAAGCTGCCTTTATTTTTAGGCTTGGTTTTAATGATTACGGGCCTCGCATCGAGTATTGGTTTGCTAACCACATCGGGTTGGTTTTTAGCGGCAACAGCAATTGCGGGTCTTGGCACGTTATTTAATTTCTTCTATCCATCTGCTTCTGTTCGTGGGCTTGCTATTAGCCGCACCCTTTTCCGCTATTTTGAAAAGTTGGTGACACACGATGCGACTTTCCGCATTTTGGCTAAATTACGGGTACAAGTTTTTGAAAAGATTATTCCCTTAAGTCCTGCAGTGTTAAATCGCTACCGTAACAGCGATTTATTAAACCGCTTAGTGTCTGATGTAGATACCCTCGATAGCCTTTACCTTCGCTTAATTGCGCCATTTATTACGGCTATTTTTGTGATTCTAGCTATGTGTATTGGCCTAAGTTTCGTCAATGCACCTTTAGCCTTAGGTCTAGGTGTGAGCCTGCTTTTATTAGTATTCGTCATTCCAACTGTTTTCTACCAACTGGGTAAAAATTTTGGCGACAAACTCGTGCATTCACGTGCACTTTATCGCACGCAATTCTTAGAATTTATCCAAGCACAAGCAGAATTATTGCTCTTTAATGCCGAAGATAAATTGAAAGATAACATGGCTAAAACTGAAGCTAACTGGCAAGCAGATCAACAAAAAGAAGCCAATTTAAGCGGATTTTCAACCGCTCTTTCGCTCTTTTTAAATGGTTTAATTATTGCCGCAATGTTGTGGTTTAGCTCACAATCGGAATTTGGTAACGATGAATATCGCATGGCGTTTATTGCGCTCTTCACTTTTGCGGCCTTAGCCTCATTTGAAATCTTAATGCCATTAGGTTCTGCATTCTTACATATCGGGCAAGTCATTGCGTCAGCTGAACGCGTGACAGATATTATCGATCAGCAACCATTAGTGACCTTTAATGGCAAAGCGGAGTTCGATCAAAACGCCACAACATTAATTGAAACCAAAGATCTTTCTTTCACTTATCCTGAACGTCAAAATCGTGCTTTAGAGAATTTGAATTTAACCATTCAAAAAGGCCAAAAAGTCGCCATTTTAGGTAAAACAGGCAGCGGAAAATCCACGTTATTACAGCTTTTAGTGCGTAATTATGATGCCAACCAAGGAGAATTATTCCTTGCTGGAAAACCGATTGTCGATTACGCAGAAGACACATTACGCAGCCAATTCTGCTTTTTAACACAACGTGTTCATGTATTTAGCGATACACTTCGTCAAAATCTGCAATTCGCAAGTGCAGTCAATATTTCAGATGAAAAAATGATCGAGGTGTTAAATCAAGTTGGTTTAGGCAAATTGTTGGAAAAAGAACAAGGCTTAGATATTTGGCTAGGTGATGGCGGCCGTCCACTTTCTGGTGGAGAACAACGTCGTTTAGGCTTAGCGCGTATTTTGCTTAATGATGCGCCAATTTTATTATTAGATGAGCCAACAGAAGGTTTAGATCGCGAAACTGAACGCCAAATTCTGCGTTTAATTCTTGCCCATGCTGAAAATAAAACCTTAATTATGGTGACTCACCGCTTAACGGCGATCGAACAATTTGATGAACTTTTTGTGATTGATGAAGCGAAGCTAATTGAAAAAGGCACTTATGCAGAATTATTGCAATTAGAAAAAGGGTTCTTCAAACAATTAGTGGAGCGTGTGTAAAACAAGGAAGGATAAGTTGGGTGGAAATCTTCCCAGCTTATTCTCGGCACACAGAAATTCCGACTTTGGCTGCTTTCTTCCGAACCTGACCGAGTAAACCGGACACCGTTGCGAGAGACCGAGAAGATTTCCATTGATATCGCAATGCGATTAGGTGGGCTATTATGCAAGAATTGGCCCTGTATTGCAAAGGTTAATTTATCAATTCGGTGAATTTGACGAGAAAATCAACCGCACTTTTAAGGTAAAACCATGAACTATCTCCAATACTACCCTACCGATGTTGTAAATGGCGAAGGCACCCGTTGTACCCTTTTCGTTAGCGGTTGTACGCATGGTTGTCGTGGTTGCTACAACCAAAAGAGCTGGTCTTTTGATAATGGCGTATTATTTGATGAAGCGATGGAACAACAGATCATCAATGATTTAAAAGATACGCGCATTAAACGTCAAGGGCTCACACTTTCTGGTGGAGATCCGATGCATCCTCGTAATGTTGAAGCCTTACTTCCTTTTGTTCAACGTGTCAAAAAAGAATGTCCTGATAAGGATATTTGGGTGTGGACGGGATATAAACTGGATGAACTTGATGATTATCAACGTCAAATGTTGCCTTATATTGACGTGCTCATTGATGGAAAATTTATACAAGAACAGGCTGACCCAAGCTTGGTTTGGCGCGGTTCAGCCAATCAAGTGATTTACCGTTTTAAGGTTTAACCGAATAAGGTTAAGCTATTCTGCCAAGCCGTTTCTTTAATCACTTCAGCATTTTCACTTCTTAAATGGCATAACGCCTCAAAGGTGTGAACAATCCGCTCTGGTCGATTAGGTTGCCCTTGAAAGCCAAACACCGGCATATCTGGTGTATCTGTTTCTAACACCAACGCCTCTAATGGCAACTTCGCAATCGCTTGACGCGTTTTATTCGCTCGTTCATAAGTAATCGTGCCACCTACGCCAATTTTATAGCCTAAATCCACAAATCGTTTTGCTTGATCATAACTCCCTGAAAAACCATGCACCACACCACATTTTGGTAAATTGGCTTGTTTTAAAAAACGGAATAATTGCTCATGGGATTTTCGGCTATGTAAATTGACCGACAGATTATATTTCTTCGCAAAATAAAGCTGACTCTCCAGAAAGTGCTGTTGTTTTTGCCATAATTCATCAGCCAATAAATCTGGAATCGCACATTCTAAGCCTATTTCTGCTACAGCTGTACAATTTTGATTACGAACAGATAATGCCACATCCAATATCTCTAAATCATGCTCTTGATGCTCTTTGATATAAAGAGGATGCAACCCAAGCCCACAATAAAGATGCTCAGAGAAAAGTGCGGTCATATTTTGAATCGTTTTAAAATCCGACTCTTTTACCGCCACAATCAAGATTTTCTGCACATCAGCTTGCTTAGCGTTATCCACCAGCTGAGCTAATGGCTCACCAGTGTCATGATGAAGATAATCAAGATGGGTATGTGTATCGAAGAAAGGCATAACGTATTTCACTTAAAAAAATGGTGTGTAGATTGCTTATCCACACACCGAATCAATTATTCAACAGAAACGGATGTAATCACAACATCTTCTGTTGGAACGTCTTGGTGGAAGCCTTTATTACCGGTTTTTACTTTTTTGATTTTATCAACCACATCCATGCCTTCAACCACTTCACCGAATACGGCATAGCCCCATTCTTGCACGACTTCACGGCCAAACATCTCTTTTGAACGGTAGTTTAAGAAGTCATTATCTGCCACGTTAATGAAGAATTGTGCCGTTGCAGAATGTGGATCAGAGGTACGCGCCATAGCGATTGTGCCACGTTTATTGCTTAAACGATTGTTCGCTTCATTTTGGATCGGTGCGTTTGTTGCTTTTTCACGCATTCCGCTTTCCATACCACCGCCTTGAATCATAAATCCATCAATAACACGGTGGAAAATTGTGTTATTATAGAAACCGTTTTTACAATAATTTAAAAAGTTTTCTGCGGTGATTGGCGCTTTATCAAAATCAAGTTTAATTTTAATATCGCCAAAATTTGTGTGTAATGTAACCATGTTGTTTTCCTCTTGAAAATTAAGGCATTCATTATTCCACAAATGGCGAGAAAGTGCCACCATGAGCAGAAAAAGTGCGGTCGGATTCCAATCAGAAGAGAAAAAATATGTTAAAGATCTTTAATACCCTCACTCGAGAAAAAGAAGTGTTCAAACCTATCCATGAAGGAAAAGTGGGTATGTATGTGTGCGGCGTGACCGTTTACGATTTATGCCATATTGGCCACGGCCGTACCTTTGTGTGTTTTGATGTGATTGCTCGCTACTTACGCTCTTTAGGTTACGATTTGACTTATGTGCGTAATATCACGGATGTGGACGATAAAATCATTAAACGTGCATTAGAAAACAAAGAAACCTGCGATCAACTTGTAGATCGTATGGTGCAAGAAATGTATAAAGATTTTGATGCGTTAAACGTACTACGTCCTGATTTTGAGCCTCGTGCGACACATCATATTCCTGAAATTATTGAGATTGTGGAAAAACTAATTGCACGTGGTCATGCTTATGTTGCAGACAATGGCGATGTGATGTTTGATGTGGAAAGCTTTAAGGAATACGGCAAATTATCACGCCAAGATCTCGACCAGTTACAAGCCGGTGCACGTATTGAAATTAATGAAATTAAGAAAAATCCAATGGATTTCGTGCTTTGGAAAATGTCAAAAGAAAACGAACCAAGTTGGCCATCCCCATGGGGTGCTGGTCGTCCTGGTTGGCACATTGAATGTTCAGCGATGAACTGTAAACAACTTGGTGAACATTTTGATATTCACGGCGGTGGTTCTGATTTAATGTTCCCGCATCACGAAAATGAAATTGCGCAATCTTGCTGTGCTCACGGAGGCCAATATGTGAATTATTGGATCCATTCTGGCATGATCATGGTAGATAAAGAAAAAATGTCGAAATCCCTCGGTAACTTCTTCACTATTCGTGATGTATTAAACCACTACAATGCAGAAGCGGTGCGTTATTTCTTACTAACGGCACACTATCGCAGCCAACTCAATTATAGTGAAGAAAACCTGAATTTAGCACAAGGTGCATTAGAACGTTTGTACACTGCTTTACGTGGCACAGATCAAAGTGCGGTTGCTTTTGGCGGTGAAAATTTTGTGGAAGCCTTCCGTGAAGCCATGGACGATGATTTCAATACACCGAATGCCCTTTCTGTCCTATTTGAAATGGCGCGTGAAATCAATAAATTGAAAACTGAAGATGCAGAAAAAGCCAATGGTCTTGCTGCTCGTTTACGTGAATTAGCGGGTATCTTAGGTTTACTTCAACAAGATCCAGAAAAATTCTTACAAGCGGGCTCTGACGATGATGAAGTCGCAAAAATTGAAGCGCTCATCAAACAACGCAACGAAGCGCGTGCTGCTAAAGATTGGGCTGCTGCAGATGCGGCTCGTAATGAACTCACTGCAATGGGAATTGTGTTAGAAGACGGCCCTAACGGCACGACGTGGCGTAAACAATAATCTCACTTTGATACAAAAACTGCGGTCAAATTGACCGCAGTTTTTCTTTTAAGAAGAAAGCATTACATTTTCGGTTTTTCCATTGTTTTTGCTTTTTTCTTCATTTCTTTTGCTTTCATTTCTTTTGTTTTCATATCATCAGATTTCATTCCTTCTGATTTCATATTATCCATTTTCATGTCGTGAGATTTCATATCATGAGATTTCATCATCCCATCAGATGCCATTTTGTCATTTTGCATTGGCATAGCGTCTTTTGTCATCGGCATGGAATCTTTTGTCATCGGCATGGAATCTTTTGTCATCGGCATGGAATCTTTTGCCATCGACATTTCATTAGATTTCATATCGGTCGCATAAAGACTGGTTGCGAAGAAAAGTGCAGCAATAGCAGTAAAGGTTGTTTTTGAAGTAATATTTTTCATTTTGAATCTTCCTTAATTTGTGAATAATTAGCATTGGATGGAAAGGTTTCCCCTTTCATTATCATTAGACGAATGAGAAATCTATTTCTTACACTTTTTTCAAGGAAAAAATATGAAAACTGGAATTTCCAATAAAGACTTGGCTCAAATTAGAGAGCAAATGCTGAAATTTGCCACATTACAGGTGGGCGATTCTGTATTAGCTGAAGATTTGGTGCAAGAGAGTTTTTTAAGTGCATTTAACCATCTTGAGCAATTTAAACGACAAGCGGCATTTAAGACCTGGGTCTTTGCTATCTTAAAAAATAAAATCATTGATTTTCTTCGCCAGAAAGGCAAATTAGTGCTAGAAACCGAAATTGAAGATGAAGAACAAACTAATCATTTCTTTGATGAAGGGGGCCACTGGAAAGCTGAACATTCTCCACTCGATCTCGAACTGAGCGAAAGTGCGGTCTATTCTGAAGAATTCTGGCTGATTTTTGAAACTTGCTTAACTTGCCTGCCAGCCAAACAAGCCAAGATTTTTATGATGAGAGAGTTTTTGGAATTATCTTCCGAAGAAATTTGCCAAGAAAATCAACTAAGCATAAGTAACTTGCACACGACACTCTATCGTGCTCGCTTACAACTTCAAAACTGCTTATCTCATAAACTTTAAGGAGTGATTTTATGAAATGTCGCCAAGCAACTCGCCTCATATCAGATGCTCAAGAACGCCAATTAATGACCAAAGAAAAAATTGGGCTCAATTTGCATCTTGCCATCTGTACACATTGCCGCAAATTTCAACGAAATTGCGGCACATTGAGAAAATTAATGAAGGATTTCAAGGGATAAAAAAGCGGAAGACAACTTCCGCTTATTACTCTATTACTTTGCCATTAACGCTGTTGCACGAGAAATGACTTCTTTGATTTCATCATCCGTCAATTTACCTTCTTTCACAAATTGCACTTTGCCGGTTTTATCAAGCAAAATAATCACGCTGTCTTTTTCTCGCAATCCCCATGCGTTTTTGACCGCACTTTTATCATCTAAAATCACTTGGCTGTGGGCATTCTCTTTTTTGCCTTTTTCTGCACTACTTTTTACAAACATGCCTGTGCCCACGACGGCATCATCAGCATTAATAATCGTCGTAGTTTGATATTTAGATTGGTTAAAATGAGCGACTTTAATAGCTTCGATCATCGCTTGATTTTTCTCTTTTGCTGCACTTCTGCCTGCAATATGCTGAATCACACGGACTTTACCAGGTAATGCCGTTGAGCTCCATGATTGATAAGCCACATCATTGCCATTTAACGTAATTTCACCCTTATCTGAAACCGTTACATTGGCTAAAAGTTGGTTAGGTTGAATATTGTGCGCGAATGCATTAACTGAGATTAAACTCCCCATCACTGCACTCAAAAGCATAATTTTTTTCATAAATACCTCATAAATTCCGTGAAATTGCCCATTTTTGGCGAATAGTCACTTTTTTGTTATACTCCGTGCGCATTATACTTTGCTTAAATCAGATAAAGAAGGAAAAAGAAATGGATCAAATGCCAGCTTGCCCAAAATGTAAAGGCGAATATGTTTATCATGATTCTGTAAATTTTGTTTGCCCTGATTGTGGTAATGAGTGGAATGGTAACGAAACAATTGAAGTGGATGAAGATCAACTGATTGTTAAAGACAGCAACGGTAATTTATTAGCCGATGGTGATGATGTACTTTTAATTAAAGATTTGAAATTAAAAGGTTCATCTGAAGTGTTAAAGAAAGGCACGAAATTCAAAAACATCCGTTTAGTCAACGGTGATCACAATGTCGATTGTGGCAAAATCATGTTGAAATCAGAGTTCTTGAAAAAAGCTTAAGAATTCCCAATAAAAAGAGCGGTCGATTTTAAAATTGTTTTAAATCGACCGCTCTTTTTTTTATTTTCATTATACCTTCGCAGGCTTCACAATTTCACTTGGATAGCAACCAAGCACTTTCAGATAATTACTGAACTGCTTAAGCTCTTCCAAGGCAATTTGGGTATCCGGATGATGAATATTTCCTTCAATTTCCAAATAGAACATTTCTTCCCAAGGTTTGCCATAAATAGGACGAGATTCAAGCTTGGTCATATTAATACCGTGCTTTTTAAACACAAGTAAAGCATCCACCAAAGAACCCGCTTGTTGTGATGTTGTCATCAACAATAAGGTTTTAGTATGAATTTGCGATGAAACTTCTCGAGCTTGTTTGGCTACCACAATAAAACGAGTAATGTTGTTTTCTTGATTCGCAATATTGTGTTTTAACACATGTAAGCCATAAAGCTTGCCGCCATCCTCATTACCTAATGCCGCAATATTCGGTTTATTCAAGCTTGCCACGAGCTGCATTGCATGAGAGCTACTTTCGCAGTACTCGATATGCACACGCTCAAGACTTTGAATAAATTGACTACACTGCTGGATCACCTGTGGATGGCTATAAAGTGTATCAATTTTGCTTAAATCATCCTGCTCATTCACTAAAACACAGTGCTTGATAGGATAAGCCAACTCGCCTACCAAAGATAAGGTTGTATGTTGAAGCAAATCATAAACTTCATTAATTGCACCTGACGTGGTATTTTCTAAAGGAAGTACGCCATAATCAGCTTCCCCACTTTCAACCTTTTCAAAAATTTGAGCAAAGGAATCGCAACTGATTTCAGCAAATTGTTGATGGTAGCGAGCCGCATAGTTACGCGCAGCCAAATTAGAGTAAGAACCACGCTTGCCTAAGAAAGCGATATGTAACGTTTCTTCTCGTTGTTCATTGAGTTTTTTCTGCAAATACACTTGTTGTGTTAACACAGAATCTTCAATGATTTTTTGGAAAACTGACGTAATATACTGTGGTTCAAGCTGATAATTTTGACTTTCAGCAAATTGCACAAGCTCTTGTAAGAGCTGTTGCTCACGCTCTAAATCTCGCAACGCTTTTTGCGTCACTTCTTTGCTTCTCACTACATCATATGCCAGGCGGTGACGCTCTGAAAGCAGCTTTAACAAGCTGCGATCAATTTGCGTAATTTGCTGACGAATTTCTGATAAATCTAATGCCATTTCATTCCTTATTTAAAGGTTACTTCATTATGAGGGATGTATTTCTCCGCATTAATAGGTGAATTTTTCTCAAAAAATTCTTTTAAAACATCCGCATCAATAAAACCTGTGTTTACGAAAGTTGGATTTTTGGTCATAACTGGATAACCATCTCCACCAGCAGCATTATAGCTTGGTAAAGAAATACGGTAAGTTTTATTTAAATCTAATGGTTTACCTTGAATTTTAACATTTTCAACTTTCTTCTCTGCGCGATTTACTGTCATGCTGATACCTGAATATTGTGCATAGGCACCAGAATCCACTTCTTTCAATGCCACCACATTTAAATAATCCAGTAATTCTTTACCGGTTAATTCAAAATAGCTCACAATATTACCAAATGGATGGATTTTTAAAATATCTTTATAAGTCACGTCACCTTCTTGGATAGAATCACGAATACCACCTGAGTTCATGATACCAATATCTGCTTTCGCTTTTTGACGCTGAGCTTCAGCAATTAAGTGACCAAGGTTAGTTTGTTCAAAACGGATGATAGTACGATCGCCTTCTAACTTACCTTTTAGTTTCCCCACTTTTTGGCTTAATAACGCATCGCCTTTATCTTGGTAAGTTTTTAAAAGTTTTTCCATTTCTGGATCTTGTGGAATCTCTTCCGCATAGTTCACATATTCTGTTTTACCGTCTTCTTTTTTCACTTTTTTCTTCAAGTTCACAGGGATTAATTGATAATTCACTAATTTTAATTCACCATTTTTGAACTCAAAGTCAGCTCGACCAACATATTTGCCCCATTCAAAGGCCTGCATAATCCAAGTACCATTTTGGAAATCTGGTTTACATGGCTGAGTAGGTTGATAATCTTTAATCCATACACCTTTATCATCCACACAAATTGGATCATGGCTGTGACCACCGATAATCATATCGAATGCACCTTTATCTAAATTACGCGCAAGACTCACATCACCAGGTGCATTTGACCCATGTTTCGCATCATAATAATAGCCCATATGCGTTAAAGCGATTTTTACATCCGGCCTAACTTTTTCATTTAGTTCCTTTAATGTGGTTTTTGCTACCGTTGTTGGATCTTCAAATTTCACATCGTGAAGGTATTCTGGGTTACCTAATTTTGCCGTATCTTCTGTGGTTAAACCAACCACAGCAATTTTAAGATCTTGTTTATTTAAAATGGTATAAGGCTTAACTAAGGTTTTACCTGTTTTCGTATTAATCACGTTTGCAGATAAGAATGGAAAGTTCGCCCATTTTTCTTGCATATCAAGAATTTGTAGTGGATTATCAAACTCATGGTTACCTAATACGGTTGCTTCATAGCCCATTGCATTCATTGCTTTAATGTCAGGCTCCGCTGTTTGCATATCTGACTCAGGTACACCAGTATTAAAATCACCTGCATTTAATAAAATGAGTGAGCCACCTTTTTGCTCTACTTCAGCTTTTACGCGATTAACAATTGTTTTGTGTGCTGGAAAGCCATATTCACCTTTTGCATTCGGCCAAAAATGTCCGTGCGTATCATTGGTGTGCAATATGGTAAATTGATAGGTTTTGTCCTGTTCATATGCCATTGCAGCAGAAGTTGCTAGCACAAGAGGAAGCACGGTAAATAATTTTTTCATAATAAAAAACACCTCTATTTTTGACCGCCCTTTACCTTCGCAGAAAACAAAAATAATAGAGCAAGATGGGAAATAAAAAAGCTATACTCCCGAAAGAAGTATAGCTTTTCAACAAAACACTGTTAGATAAGTACCTGCGCAGGTGCAACATAACCTTGTGGAACTTGTTTCTTATCTTCAAAGGTAACAAATTCCCACGCTTCCTGATCGGCAAGTACAGCACGGAGTAGCTTGTTATTTAAACCGTGACCAGATTTATAAGCTTTGAAATCACCGATGATGTTATAGCCACACATATAAAGATCGCCAATCGCATCAAGCATCTTATGACGAACTAATTCATCTCTGAAGCGTAACCCATCTTCATTTAAGATACGGTAATCATCTAATACGATGGCATTATCTAAGCTACCACCTAACGCAAGACCTTGAGATTGAAGATACTCAATATCTTTCATGAAACCAAAGGTTCTTGCACGACTAATTTGATGTACGAATGCTTGCGCTGAGAAATCCATCACATAATTACGTACATTTTTACTAATCGCTGGATGATCAAAGTCGATTGTGAAATCTAAACGGAAACCATTATAAGGTTTGAATTCCGCCCATTTGTCACCGTCTTCTACTCGTACCTTTTTCTTAATGCGAATAAATTTCTTCGGTGCATTTTGTTCTTCAATACCTGCATCTAAAAGCAAGTAAATGAATGGGCTCGCACTACCGTCCATGATTGGAATCTCAGGTGCATCAACTTCAATAATAATATTATCGATACCTAAACCTGCTAATGCTGCGTTTAAGTGTTCTACGGTTGAAACACGCACACCTTGTTCATTCACAAGTGCAGTACAAAGCATTGTATCGCGCACTGAATCCGCATTCGCAGGGAAAGTCACCGGCGGATTAAGATCGGTACGACAGTAAATCACGCCAGTATTCGGCATAGCTGGGCGCAACGTTAACGTTACTTTTTTACCGCTATGTAAGCCGACACCTGTGACTTTAATGCTTTGTTTTAATGTTCTTTGTTTAATCATCTCTTTTACCTTATTGCTTCACAACAAGATTACTTCTACTCTTATTTCTCATCACGACCAAATGATGCCGGATTGAAGAAATTAGGATTATTTCTTAACTGTTCTAAACGGCTTGGATCAAGCGGTTTATTTAAGTTACCGTATTGCGGATTTTGTTCCTGTGTTGGTTCTGGTTGTGGATTATGTCTTAATGCATCTAAACCATGTAAACCAACTGGCGGTTGTGGCTGAATTGTTTCTTGCGCTACAGGCTGTTGAACTGGCGCTTGTTGCACTGTCGCTTGAGGACGAGCAATCACTACTGGCTCAGCCGCAACAACATCACCTAAACCTGTTGCAACGATCGTCACACGAATTTCATTGCTCATTTCAGGGACTAAACTGGTACCCACAACGATAGTAGCATCTTCTGATGCAAAGCTACCTACTGTGTCACCCACCACGTTAAATTCGTCAAAGCCGAGATCCATACCTGAGGTAATATTAACAAGGATACCTTTAGCATTAGACAGATCGACTTTCTCTAATAAATCATTTTTTATTGCAAGACGTGCTGCTTCTTCTGCACGGCCTGCACCTGGTTCACTTTGAGCTGAACCGAAACCAATCATTGCTTGGCCCATTTCTGACATAACGGTTCTTACATCAGCAAAGTCCACGTTAATTAAACCAGGAGAGGTAATCATATCGGAGATGCCCATAACAGAGTTACGTAATACGTCATTCGCAGCAGCAAAAGCATCAATTAATGTTGCATTTTTCGGGAGAACTTTTTGAATTTGTTGGTTAGGAATGATGATCATTGAATCCACATATTGTGAAAGATCTTTAATCCCTAATTCAGCAAATTGCATACGTTTTTTGCCTTCAAAGCTAAATGGCTTAGTAACAACAGCAACAGTTAAAATGCCTAATTCTTTCGCTACTTTAGCAACGATTGGTGCCGCACCAGTACCTGTACCACCACCCATACCGGCTGCTATAAAGACCATGTCTGCACCTTCAAGCATTTTACGGATTTCTTCTTGGTCATCTTCAGCAGCTTTACGACCTACATTTGGGTTTGCACCTGCACCAAGACCTTTCGTTGTTGCCCCACCAATTTGTACAGTTTGTTGAACTTGGCTTTTGCGTAATGCTTGCGCATCAGTATTCACCGCATAGAATACGATTTTACCGTGCTCTTCGCTATCAATTGCACTTTCGCCCAAGAAATTACCATTGAATTCTTGTTGCACCATGTTAGCAACCATGTGGTTAACTGCGTTACCGCCGCCTCCACCGACACCGACAACCTTAATCAGTGCACCTGTTTGCTCTTCAAAATCACCATACTCTGGGTATAACATTTGCTGTTCTCCGTTACTGCTAATACTCTGCTAGCACATTAATAAAAGTTAAATTTTTTCTATTGTAAATGAAAAAGCCCAAATGATCAAAATTCTGATTTCACTTTATTGAAAATATTTTTAAGGCCTTTCCAGAATTTTCTACCAACACCTTCATCACCATAGTTACTATCTACAGGATCATTATCACTATTTTGATGATGGTATTGTAGTAATCCCACTACAGTTGAATATTGTGGGCGATTCACATAATCTGTTAAACCCGTAATATTTAATGGACTACCAATACGCACCTGGCAACCAAATACATTTGATGCACAATCTTTTAAGTCTTCAATCTGTGCACCACCACCAGTGATAACGACACCCGCAATTAATTCAAATTTAATATGTTTGGTTTCTAAATCTGCTTTGAGCTTATCTAATTCGTCCTTAACAACGCCTAATAGTTCAATATATCTTGCTGAAGTGATTAAAGATAAATCACTTTTTGTCAAAGCGCGTGGTGCTCGACCACCAATGCTTGCCACTTCAATTTTCTTATCACCATGTAAACGTGCCGGATACAATGCGCTCGCATAATTCACTTTAATGCGCTCTGCCTCTGCACGAGAAACAGTACATGCATGAGCAATATCGTTCGTTACAATGTTCCCTGCGTAAGGAATAACCTTGCTGAAACGCAACGAGCCATTGGTGTAAACCATCATATTCATGGTGCCTGCACCAAAATCAACCAAGCAAACACCAAGATCTTTTTCATCTTCAGTTAAAACAGAATGTGTTGCTGCAAAGCCGGAGAACACGACTTTATCAACTTGTAATCCACAACGCTCAACTGCTTTTTTCAAGTTATTTTGCCAGTCTTGGTGACACGCAATTAAATGCACGTTTGCTTTTAAACGAACACCTTGTAAACCTAATGGATTTTTAATATTAACTTGTTTATCTACGGCATATTCTTGTGGGATGATGTGTAATAAAGAAAGACCTTCAGGTAATTTTACTGAGCTCGCTGTATGCAAAGCATCATCAATTTCATCTTGAGTCACTTCATTTTCAGAAATAGCAACAAAGCCGCTCTCATTCAGGCTTTGAATATGTTCACCCGTAATTGCAAGAGTCACGCTCATAATTTGGCAGTCGGCCATTGATTCAGCTGCTTCAATGGCACGTTGGATAGAATTAACAACGGCATCTAAATCAGTAATACTGCCACGATCAATCCCTTTCGATGGACAACTACCCACGCCAAGTACATTTACTACGCCATCAGGAAGCACTTCCCCAACGACAGCAACAACTTTTGATGTACCAACTTCAAGACCTACAATTACTTTCGGTTCCAACTCTTTTGCCATTTTCTTATTACACCCAATGAATTATTTTTACTTATCTGTCAATCCAACCGCTGCTGATGCAGATGCATAGCGCAAATCTACATAATCAATTCGTTTACCTTCAGGCACTTCAATTTGTGGATAAATCGTTACAAATCGATCTAATTTTGGTTTCCAATCTCCGCGCCCAAGTTTTAATACTATATCATTATCTAGCGTAACTTGCCACGCACCACGATCATCAATTGCCACACCTTTAACCACCAAATTTTTCGCCTTAAAATCAGCAAAAATTTGATTCCAAGCCTCTAAGACCTTCAAGCTTTGATAATCCGGGCCACCTAAATAAGGTAAAGCTTTTTCTTTTAACTTATCCATCGGCAATTGGAAAACCGTTCCATCTTTTGTCACGAACTCTGTTTTGTTCCAAATGGCGACTGGCTGATATTCTGATAACCAAATACTTAAACGATTTGGCCAAATTTTACGAACTACCGCACCTTTTACCCAAGGAATCGTTTCAAGCTGCTCTTGAATTTGCTTAACATCTTGTCCCCAGAAGCCCTTGAGAGAGCCCATTTTGAGCAACACATCTTGCACATCCGGATAAGTGGTAAATTCATTTTGGCCCACTAATGCATAGGCAGTAATTTTTCTATCACCGTCTAAGCTTTCGAGCCAATTTTGCCAGTTTGAATAAACGAAATACCCTAGCCCCGCACAAAGTAACACCAAAGCAAGTTTAATCTGCAACATAAAACGGAACTTACCTTCTCCGTTAGATGAACGACCAAATTGCGTTGGCGGTGTATTTTTGCGCTTAATTACATTCATTACGCACTCAACTCCAAAATTTTCACGACGAGTTGTTCAAATGAAATACCGACTGTTGACGCAGATTTAGGGAATAAACTGTGACTTGTCATGCCAGGGTTCGTATTTACCTCCACTAAACGGAAATTACCTTGCGCATCAGTCATCACATCAATGCGGCTCCAACCACGACAACCCACGACGTCATAAGCACGTTTAACTAATTTCGCTAATTCTTGCTCACGCTCAGCTGAAAGGCCGGCAGGACAAAAATATTGAGTGTTATCTGAAATATATTTCGCATCGTAATCATAAAACTCACCTTCAGGCACAATACGAACAGCAGGCAATACTTCGCCACCTAAAACAGGCGCAGTTAATTCATCACCCGCTAACCATTCTTCAATCAAAATGGTGTTATCAAATTTAAGTGCATAATCGACCGCACTTTTTAATTCTTCGACTGCTTTTACTTTTGTTAAACCTACACTTGACCCCTCAAGAGACGGCTTAACCATTAAAGGTAAACCTAATTTTTCGACCACTGCTTGTGGGTTTAGTTCGTGAGCATTTTCTTTGGTCACAATCTCCATATCGGCAACAGGTAAACCAAAAGCTTTCCACAACATTTTGGTACGCATTTTATCCATGGTTAACGCTGAAGCCATCACACCACAACCTGTGTAAGGTAAGCCAATTTGTTCTAATAAACCTTGTATGGTGCCATCTTCACCACCGCGACCATGTAAAATGTTAAAAACGCGATCAAAACCATCAGCCTTTAAATTCGCGACATTATATTCTTTAGGATCGATACCATGTGCATTATAACCTTGGCTCACTAATGCGTTTAACACGGCTGCGCCAGAATTAAGAGAAACTTCACGTTCAGCTGATGTGCCGCCTAACAACACAGCAATTTTTTCTTGTTTTAAATTCATTGTTTTATCCTGTTTTCCTTTATTCTTTATTGAAAAGTGCGGTTATTTTTCGATTTATTTACGCTTTCCAACGTTCTGCTAAACCACGAGAAATTTTGCTTACACTTCCCGCACCTTGGGCAAGAATTAAATCGCCATCTTGAATGATTTGATCTAACACATCGCCAAGTTGTTCCGTATCAGAAACTAAAATTGGATCAACTTTTCCTAAATTACGAATAGAACGACAAAGTGCTTTACTATCTGCACCAACGATTGGTGGTTCACCTGCCGCATATACGTCTAACATAATCAATGCATCTACTTGGGATAAGACTTGCACGAAATCATCAAATAAATCGCGAGTACGTGAATAACGGTGAGGTTGGAAAATCATCACAATACGTTTATCTCCCCAGCCTTCACGTGCAGCTTTAATTGTTACATCAACTTCTGTTGGGTGATGGCCATAATCATCCACTAAACGCACTTTACCATTTGGACGAATAAACTCACCTAATTGATCGAAACGTCTGCCCGCACCTTGGAAATCTGCAAGCGCTTCTAAAATCGCTTCATTGCCAATACCTTCTTCTTTTGCGACTGCAAGTGCGGCTGTCGCATTTAACGCGTTGTGTTTACCTGGCACATTCAATAATACATTGATGCGTTCACCACTTGGACAAACTACGGTGTAATGACCTTGGAAACCGGTTTGTTCATAATCTTCGATACGATAATCAGCATGTTCACTGAAACCATACGTTAATACTTGGCGTCCAACTTGAGGAACAAGTTCCATTAACACAGCATCATCTGCGCACATCACCGCTAAACCGTAGAACGGCAAGTTATGTAAGAATTTTACATAGGTGGCTTTCATTTTCTCAAAGTCACCCTCATAGGTATCCATATGATCCGGTTCAATATTGGTCACCACTGAAACCATTGGCTGTAAGTGTAAGAAAGACGCATCACTTTCATCTGCTTCTGCGATTAAATAACGGCTTGCACCTAAATGCGCATTTTTACCGGCAGATTTAACTAAACCACCATTAACAAAAGTTGGATCCCGTTTCGCTTGGGTATAAATCATCGAAATCATGGCTGTAGTGGTGGTTTTACCATGGGTACCCGCAACTGCAATACCATGACGGAAACGCATAATTTCAGCCAACATTTGTGCTCGCTGAATCACGGGAATACGATTTTGTTTTGCGGCGATTAATTCAGGGTTATCTTCATGGATCGCGCTGGATACAACGACGACACTTGCCCCTTTCACATTTTCAGCTTGGTGACCAATGAAAATTTTTGCGCCAGCTTGAGCAAGACGCTGAGTCACGACACCATCTGCAATATCAGAACCAGAGATATCATAACCTTCATTTAATAAAATTTCGGCAATTCCACTCATACCGGCACCACCGATACCAATGAAATGAATTTGTTGAACCCGACGCATCTCAGGGATAATCTTTCTAATTTCGTCCGAAATATGTTTCATATTATTTCACCTTTATTTTTAACCGCACTTTTAGGTTGCGAGTGTATTACCGCCCTCTCAACCTCTCTGTTCTTATTTCGCGTTCTCTACGATGACATCAGCTACACGTTTAGCCGCCAATGGTGCCGACATCTCTTTTGCCTTAATCGCCATCGCTAACAAGGTTTCACGATCTGTTTTTTCTAAGAAATCGACCAACACATCCGCATTTAATTCATTCTGCTGAACGATTTTTGCTGCGCCTACATCGGCAAGATATTTCGCATTTAAATACTGTTGTTGATCTTTATGCTGGAATGGTACAAAAATTGCTGGTGTCCCCACAGCAGCTAATTCACATACCGTTAAAGCACCAGATCGACAAATCACCACATCCGCCCAAGCGTAGGCTTCTGCCATATCATCGATAAACTCTGTAATTTTAACAGAGTCTGCGTGTTCACCATAAAGTGCGGTCACACTTTCAACAGAACCTTTACCCACTTGATGACGCACTTCTAGTTTATCTGCCAAACGCGCTACTACTTGTGGAATTGTTTGATTGAGTACGCGAGCCCCTTGGCTTCCACCCACGACAAGTACTCTCAATTTTCCGCTTCTTTCTGAAAAACGCACTTGTGGTGATGGCATTTCAAATAAATCTTGGCGAACTGGGTTTCCTACCACTTCGGCATCTTTGAATGCAGTTGGAAAAGCTTGTAATACACGTGTCGCAATTTTAGCTAACCATTCATTGGTTAAGCCTGCTACGGCATTTTGTTCATGTAAAATAACTGGCACGCCACAAAGTTTTGCAGCTATACCACCAGGGCCTGATACATAACCGCCCATGCCTAATACCGCATTAGGTTGATATTCTTGAATAATTTTACGAGCTTGCAATACTGCTCTTAAAATAGCAAAAGGTGCGCCTAGTAATGCTTTAATGCCTTTACCACGCAACCCTGAAATTTGAATAAATCGAATCGGAATACCATGTTTTGGTACAAGCTGTGCTTCCATTCGATCTTTTGTGCCTAACCAGCAAATTTCCCAACCTTCTTTTTGTAAGGTTTGAGCAACAGCGATGGCGGGGAAAACATGTCCACCAGTACCACCCGCCATAACTAATAATTTTTTACTCATAAATATCCCTAATCATCTCTCAAACGCGCTTGACCACCACGTTGTAATCTATTTTCATGGTCAATACGCAATAAAATCCCTACGGTTGCCGACATAATAATGATACTTGAACCACCGTAACTCACTAACGGGAAAGTTAAACCTTTTGTCGGTAACATCCCTAATGCCATACCGAGATTGACAAAGCCTTGGAAGAAAATCCAGAAACTAATACCTAAAGCAAAAAAACCACGGAAACGCTGTTCTAACATAAGTGATTCACGTCCGATTTTCATTGCGCGAAAAATCAATAACCCCAAGAGGATCACAACAACCAAAATACCAATAAAACCAAATTCTTCACCAATAATCGCCATGATAAAGTCTGTATGTGCTTCAGGAAGATAATCAAGTTTTTGAATGGAGTTACCGAGTCCTTCCCCACTAATTTCACCACGACCAAATGCCATCAAAGAGTTAGTTAGCTGGAATCCTGTTCCGTAAGGATCTTTAAACGGTTCTAAGAAACCGGTAAAACGTTTTAAACGATAAGAGGCTGAAAGAACTAACCAAACAAAGAGAAGTATGCCTGTACCAATTAGCAAAATAAATTGCCAAAAATTTGCACCGACAATAAAAAGCATGCCAAAAGTAATAACGAAAAGTACAACGGTACTCCCTAAGTCAGGTTGGGCTAATAAGAATATACCTAATACGCCCATCACAATAAAAGGCTTAGCTGCACTAAATTTTTTACCACGCACTTCATCATAACGACGCGTAAAATAGCTTGCTAGGAAGCAGGTTAACGCTAGCTTGGCAAATTCTGCAGGTTGGAAATTTAAAATCCCTAAAGAAATCCAACGTTTAGCACCATTAACAGATGTCCCGATACCGAGAACCAGTATTAATAAAACAATAGCTAACAAGAAAACTTTGGCGTGCCACTTTTCCCATTGAGAAGAAGAAATTTGGAGAGTTAAATAGCAAGTTGCTAACGAAAGTAAAACATACACTGCATCACGTTTAGCAAAATAGAATGTATCATTAAAGACACGTGCACTGTAAGGCATTGAAGCAGAAGTTACCGCTACTAAACCAATCAGCAATAGCACGACAAAAAGCCAAAACAATGCGCGATCATAGAGCAATCCTTGCGGCGTCACTCTCGCCCATTGTTCATAATTTTGTTTAATTTTATTGATAAATTCCATTACTACCCTAATTTTTAAGCTAATTTTGCTAGACGAGTAAACTCTTCGCCACGTTTCTCAAAAGAGGCAAACTGATCCAAGCTTGCGCAAGCAGGAGATAATAACACCATATCGCCTGATTTTAAATGTGGACGTAAAAATGAAATGGCTTGTTCCATGGTTTCAAACAAATGACTTTGACTTGAAAGTGCCGCAAGTTGTTTGCCATCACGACCAAAGCAATAGGTTGAGATATGAGGTTGGTTGATTAAATCAGCGAGTTCAGAAAAATCTGCACCTTTGCCATCACCACCTAATAAAAGGTGTAACGTTCCCTCAACATGTAACCCTGCTAATGCCGCAACGGTACTGCCTACATTGGTGGCTTTAGAATCATTAATCCAACGAACACCATTCGCTTGATGCGCTAATTGGAAACGGTGATCTAAGCCTTTAAATTGACGAAGTGCGGTACGAATTGCCTCTAAATTTATGCCTACTGCCTGTGCTAACGCTGTCGCCGCCAAAATATTCATGTAATTATGACGGCCAACTAAGGTGGCTTCATCACAAGGTAAAATTACTTCCTCTTTCGCCATTAAGTACTGTTTACCGTTTTCGGTTTTTAGCCAGTAATCCGCTTGATTTTCAGCAAAAGATACAACCTTCTTAACCTGATTTTCAGCTTCGCCAAAAGTGAGTTTATCTTCTAAATTCACTACTGCGGTTTCCGCATTGTGGTAAATACGTAATTTGGCTTGGCGATAATCTTCTAAATCCACATAGCGGTCCATATGATCTTCAGTCACATTAAGCACTGTCGCTGCAGCCGCTTTCAAACTATAAGTCGTTTCTAGTTGGAAACTGGAAAGCTCTAAGACATAAAGATCATAATCTTCATTTAATAATGACAACGCAGGAATGCCAATGTTTCCCCCCATTCCCACTTTTATTCCCGCCGCTTTTGCCATTTCATAGACTAATGTTGTCACGGTGCTTTTACCATTAGAACCAGTAATCCCGACAATCGGCTTCGTTGCTGCTCGGCAGAATAATTCAATATCCCCAATCACTTCCACGCCTGCTGAAAGTGCGGTCTGAATTTCAGGTGTTTTTACCGCGAGTCCTGGACTAATGACAATAATATCGCTTTCAAGTAACCATTGTTGATTTAGACTACCCGTGTGTAAAGGAACATTTTTAGGTAATTGATCAGCGCCTGCTGGATGTTGGCGTGTATCAATCACACGGATATTAGCTTGTTGAGATTGAAGATATTCAACGCAAGAAAGGCCTGTTTTCCCAAGGCCTATGATGGTAATAGTTTTATTTTGATATAGAGTTGTCATGTTGTTTTTCTTCTCTCATATTCTGGGATCACGCAGGGTGCAACAAGTGCACCCTACAAAAATTATCTTAGTTTGAGCGTTACAAGCCCCATCAACACCAACATTAAGGAGATAATCCAGAACCGAATAATCACCCGAGGTTCTGGCCAACCTTTCAATTCAAAGTGGTGATGAATCGGTGCCATTCTAAAAATACGTTGTTTTCTTAATTTGTAAGAGCCCACTTGCAAAATCACAGACAAGGCTTCAACAACAAATACCCCGCCCATAATCACTAATAAGAATTCTTGGCGAACAAGGATGGCAACAACACCGAGTGCGCCACCAAGTGCTAGAGAACCTACATCGCCCATAAAGACTTGAGCCGGATAAGTATTAAACCATAAGAATCCTAAGCCTGCCCCTACGATAGCAGTACAGAAAACCACGACTTCAGAGCTATATTTGATGTAAGGAATATGTAAGTATTCTGCAAAATTAACGTTACCGGTCGCCCATGCGATTAAAGCAAATGCACCTGCGACTAACGCTGTTGGCATGATGGCAAGACCATCTAAACCGTCGGTTAAGTTTACCGCATTGCCTGTACCCACAATCACAAAGTAAGACAACACGATATAGAATAAGCCCAATTGCGGCATGATATCTTTGAAGAATGGAATCACTAAACGAGTTGCATCTGTATCATGACCTAACCAATACAACCAAATAATCGCCACTAATGCCACAACAGACATCCAGAAATATTTCCAACGCGCAATTAAACCATCGGTATTTTTACGCGTGATTTTGCGGAAATCATCTACAAAACCAATTGCACCATAGCCAAATAGCACAAATAAGCAAATCCAAACATAAGGATTCGTTAAGTTGGCCCATAATAACGTACTCACACCGATGGAGAATAAAATCATCACACCACCCATAGTTGGGGTGCCCTTTTTCGCAAAGTGACTTTCAGGTCCATCATTACGCACTTCTTGCCCAAATTTTAAAATTTGAAGGCGTTTGATCACTTTCGGACCAATCCATAAAGAAATGAAAAGTGCGGTCAATAATGCCAAAATCGCACGTACGGTAATATAGGAAATGGCATTGAATGCCGTTTCATAGCGAACTAAATATTCAGCAAGCCAAACTAACATAAGCTATCCTTTAATGAATAAATCGTCTCTTCCATTTTCATTGAACGTGAGCCTTTCGCTAATACGACGACTTTTTGGTTTTCTTGTAATTTCTGTTTAATAATATCTAACGCATAAGCTGTCAATTCAGCTTTATCTGTAAAATGTTTTCCCAAAACAGCTTCAGAAATGACCGCACTTTCTGTTCCGTAAGAAAGCACTAAATCTAATTTAGCTTGTTTGGCGTGCTCACCCACTTGTTGATGGCATTTTAGACTATCCTCGCCTAATTCTTTCATATCGCCCACAAGTAAAATACGGAAAGCATCATAACTCTTTAAAACATCAATCGCAGCTTGTAAAGAATCAACATTCGCATTGTAAGTATCATCTAATAACAGCAAATTGTCATGCACTTGAATCGGGAATAAGCGTCCTTTTACTTGAGAACGATGTTCAAGACCTGCTTTTACATCAGCAAGACTCGCGCCCACATTCATAGCAAGTGCGGTCGCTGCCAAAGCATTTTTTACATTATGCTCACCTAAATAAGGCAAATTAATTTCAATGCTACCTTTTAGTGAAACTAACGTAAACATTGAGCCATTAGGTGAATGTTTTACATTTTCAGCTTTGTAATCGCCACCATTAAAATATTGAATAGCATGGGAACCAATTTCTTTTTGCCACAATTCAATATAATTATGTTCATTGTTAATAATCGCCACGCCATTTTGGGTTAAACCACGATAGATTTCACCTTTCGCTCGTGCAACACCTTCAATTGAACCAAAACCTTCTAAATGCGCAGCTGCCACATTATTCACTAGTGCAGCTTCTGGCTGAGCAAGATGCGTAGTGTAATCAATTTCACCTTGATGATTAGCACCTAATTCAATAACAGCAAATTTATGTTGTTCAGTTAAGCGTAATAACGTTAATGGTACGCCAATATCGTTGTTGAAATTACCATTTGTGAATAACACGGCTTCAGGATTGCCTGCTGTTTTTTGCAGAATGGATGCTGTCATCTCTTTCACTGTGGTTTTACCTGAAGAGCCTGTCATCGCCACGGTACGAGGATTAATTTTTTCACGTAACCATTTTGCTAATTGACCAAGAGCTAAGCGCGTATCTGCAACAACTAATTGTGGCGTTGCAATTTCAGTGTTGGCTTGTTGCACAACTAAGGCTGTCGCACCTTGCTCAACGGCTTTATCTAAGTATTGATGTGCATCAAAATGCTCACCTTTTAATGCAAAGAAAAGCGAGTTGGACACAGTTTTGCGCGTATCCGTATTGATATTTTCAACAACGGCCTGCCCATCTCCAATAAGATTAGCATTTAAAATTTGAGCAAGCTGTTGGGTAGTTAGTTTAATCATTCTGTTTTTATTTTTTCGTTAAATAGGCTTCAGCCACTTCTTGATCAGAGAAATGAAGTGTTTTATCTCCAATGATTTGATAGTTTTCATGGCCTTTACCGGCAATCACAATCACATCGTTTTCAACCGCATTCTCAATGGTAAATTTGATGGCTTCTTCGCGATCCGGAATCACTCCAACATCTTCCATTCGACTAAAGCCAGTGAGAATATCTGCTTCAATTCTATTTGGGTCTTCTGTACGCGGATTATCTTGGGTTACGATCACTAAATCTGCAAACTGTTCAGCAGCTTTTGCCATCAGCGGACGCTTGCCTGCATCACGATCTCCACCACACCCAAAGATACACCAAAGTTTACCTTTGCAGTGTTCACGCGCGGCATTTAATGCTTTTTCTAATGCATCCGGAGTATGGGCGTAATCAACGATAACCGTTGGTTTACCTGCTTTCTTAATCAATTCCATTCTTCCATTTACTCCTTTTAGTTGTGAAACAGTACGGATAAGATCATCGAAAGAATAACCTAAAGCCAATAAAACAGCCGTGGCTAACAGCAGATTACTCACGTTAAAAGCGCCAATTAATGGGCTATGTAATGTGCCATTACCCCAACTTGAAGTGACATCAATCACCGCACCTTCGTGAGTGAAACGAATCTGTGTTGCATAAAGCCATTGTTTAGATGTTGGATGGAAATCTGAGCAACAGCTAACTGCAATACCATTTGGTAATTCATTTAACCAGGCAGCGCCAATTGGATCATCAGCATTAAGAATTTGTAATTCGGGGGCTAAATCAATGAAAAAGCGTTTTTTAGCTTCTGCATACCTTTCCATTGTCTCGTGATAATCCAAATGATCACGACTTAAATTGGTAAAAATGGCGGCTTTAAATTTAAGGGCTTCAACACGGTATTGAACTAAACCATGTGAAGACACTTCGATAGAAGCAAAATCTGCACCTTTCTCTACAAAATCAGCTAAATTATCTTGAACTTCAACAGCTGAGCCGGTGGTATTTTGGGCTTCTTTGACTTGGCCTAATAAACCATTACCAATAGTCCCCATGACGGCTGCTTTATGGCCTAAGAGGGTTGCCCATTGTGCTAATAATTGAGAAACAGTCGTTTTACCGTTTGTTCCAGTCACACCAACTAAAGTCAATTTTTCGGAAGGATGTTCATAGAATTTACCTGCCAATGCAGAAAGATTGGCAGATAAATGATAATAATGAATCACAGGCACATTATTTTGCCATTGGATGCTTAAATGTTCGTTTTCTAAATCTGTCTCTAAAACGACCGCACTTGCACCAGAAGAAATAGCTTGAGGAACAAATTGACTCGCATCAAAACGATGCCCTTTTACTGCCACAAACAAATCACCTGGGGTCACTTTGCGGCTGTCTAACACCATCGCCTTCACATTAATGTCTGAAAGCACCGGAAGATCAAAAAGTGCGGTCAATTTTTTCATTGTTTTGCCTTTTATTAATTCATTTTTTCAAGTTTTTGATCGCTTAAGCGAACGGTACGTCTTGCTGTTTTTTCTGTTGGTTCTGCATCTGGCGCAATACCATTCGCACGTAATGCATAGCCCATAATGCTTGAGAATACTGGCGCAGATACCGCACCACCATAGTACTGCCCTGCTTTCGGATCATTGATCAAAATAACTAATGCATAACGTGGATCGCTAATTGGTGCAATACCCGCAGTAAATGCCACATATTTATTGACATAGTGACCATTTTCAATTTTACGAGCCGTACCTGTTTTCACGCCGACACGATAACCTTCAACCATCGCACGTTTATTTTTGATTGCCACTTTCTCCAACATACCTACTACGTCTTTCGTGATTTTTTCAGAGAATACTCGTTGACCAATAACCGGCGGATCAACTTTAGTGATAGAAAGTGGGCGATAAATTCCGAAGCTACCTAGAGTTGCATAGGCACGCGCAATTTGTAATGGTGTTGAAGTAATACCATAACCATAAGCCACAGTTGCACGTTCGATATCCGCCCAACGTTTACGGTTTGCATTTAATACGCCACGTTGTTCACCGATTAAACCTAACTCAGTATCTTTACCTAAACCTGCATTTTGGTACGTTTCCATTAATGCTGAAGGTGGCATACGTAAAGCAAGACGGCTCACACCGCGGTTACTAGAGTTAATCAAAATTTCATCTAAGGTTTGCTGTGGGCGAGGTGCCACGTCAACAATTTCTTTACCACTTACGGTAAATGAACCTGTATTAATTACCTCATCACGTCTCACTGCGCCACGCTGAAGTGCGGTCAACACAACGAAAGGTTTTACTGTTGAACCTGGTTCAAAAGTATCCGTAATCGCACGGTTACGTTTTAATTCATCTTTGACATTAGCCAAGTTATTTGGGTTGTAAGAAGGCGCAGTTGCCATTGCTAATACTTCACCCGTACGTACATCCACCAATACAGCTGTGCCTGATTCTGCTTTGTTCTCTGTCACTGCTTTTTTGATTTCACGATACACCATGGATTGTAATTTTTCATCAATACTTAAGGTGACATCTTGTGCATCGTATTTTTTCTCATCAGCAATATGTTCAACCACATTACCACGTTTGTCTTTACGAACAACACGCGCACCGTCTTTCCCCACTAACATTGAGTTGAAGCTTGCCTCAACCCCTTCAATCCCTTTACCATCAATGTTGGTAAAGCCGATTAATTGAGCCGCCTCTTCTACACGTGGATAAAAACGACGTGGTTCAGTTTCTAATGAAATACCTTTAATTTTGAGGTCACGGATATAATTTGCCTTGCTCGCTTCTACTTGACGCGCTAAATACAAGAAGCCTGATTTTGCATTTTTCTCAATTTTTTTCACCAATTCAGTTGGTGTCATATTTAATTCATTTGCAAGTGCTTTAATACGTTCTTTATCATCTAATGCATTTTCTTTTAGCATTAAACGAGGTTCAGCCACGATTGCGCTCATCGGTACACTCACCGATAATAATTGGCCATTACGATCTAAAATTGAACCACGAACAGAAAGCACATCATCTTTACGTAATGAACGTTTGTCCGCTTCACCAGAAAGGGTTTCAGAATTAACAGATTGCACATAAGCAGCACGAGCCACTAATGCACCTAAGCCTAAGAAAATAAAACTTGTTGCGATGAGATAACGCCCACGAAGGAAACATTTCTCAAACACCATTTTCGGTTTGTTTGGTTTTACTGACGCAGGTTGAGCCAATTTTCTAATTGTTTTCTTCGGCTTTCCTGGTTTCTTAGAGGAATTAAATCTAACCATTTTATTCAAAATCCCTATTCAAAAATAACCACTTCTTGTTCACTTTGAACACGTTGCATTTTTAATGTACCGATTGCAATGGATTCAACTCTTGTATTATCACTTTCGGTTGCTTCTTGTAATTGTAAATTGCGATATTCGTTTTCAAGGGCTTGGTGTTGTAATACCAACTGCCCGTTTTCAGAAATCAAGCCTCGTGTTTGATGAGTCATCCAAATCGTGCCCATTGCAGAAGCTAAAATTAATAAAAGTAAGACGACAATTAATTTATTAGAAGAAAAAATATCTTCAACGAGAATATGTTGTAAAGGATAACGTTCGCTATTTTCTAACATCTTATTTCACCCTTTCCGCTATACGTAACACCGCACTTCTTGCACGTGGATTTGCTGAAATTTCTGCCTCACTTGGCTGAATTGCCTTACCAATGATTTTTAATTTTTGATTACGTTGAATTTGATCTTCACGTAATGGTAAACCTCTCGGAATATCTTCACCTTTACTTTGTTTACGCATGAAATGTTTTACCATTCTGTCTTCAAGTGAATGGAAACTGATAATCGATAAACGTCCTTCTGGTGCCAACATATCTAATGCAGAATTGAGTACACTTTCTAATTCATCTAATTCAGCATTAATATAAATTCGAATAGCTTGGAAACTACGCGTCGCTGGATGCTTATGTTTATCTTTAAACGGTACGGCTTGAGCAATTAATTCAGCGAGCTGAGAAGTACGACTTAAACATTCTGTGCCATTTTTGACCGCACTTTTATTGAATTCTACGATGGCAGTAGCAATTCGTTTTGCAAAACGCTCTTCACCAAAGGTTTTTAACACCCAAGTTAAATCATCAACAGATACCTGTTTTAGCCACTCTGCCGCTGATAAACCTTGTGTGGTATCCATGCGCATATCTAACGGGCCATCTTTCATAAAACTGAAACCACGCTCTGCTTCATCAAGTTGTGGAGATGATACGCCTAAATCCAGCAAAATACCGTCAATTTTACCAACTAAATTGAGTTTTTGACAGATATCTGGAATGTGTGAAAAGCTATTATGTTCAATATGAAAACGAGGGTCTTGAATTTTTTCAGCTTCAGCAATCGCACGTGGATCACGATCAACTGCAATTAAACGACCATGTTCAGAAAGTTGGGAAAGAATAAGACGAGAATGACCACCACGACCAAAGGTACCATCAATATAAATTCCGTTTTCTTTCAACGCCAAACCATTCACCGCTTCGTGAAGCAAAACCGTGATATGTTCAGGTGCAGAAAAGGAATTTTGCGTAGTCATAAATAAAAAGTAAACGTTAAATCAAAATCGATAAAGAAAAGATAGAGCGGTGCGAGCACCGCTTATCCTGCTAGTGCTGCTGTTCTATAATGACAGCATTTTTAGTTCTTCAGAAGCACCGAATTCAGCACTTGAGCCAATTTCGATATCTTCATCAATTTGTGCGTACCATTCAGTATCGCTCCAAATTTCAAATTTATTCAACTGCCCAACCAACATTAAGCCTTTTTCTAATTTTGCGTGTTGACGTAATGGACCACTTAATAAGATACGACCTTGCGCATCCATTTCACATTCTGTGGCATAACCGAGCATTACACGTTGTAAGCGTCGTTGGTTTGGGTCAAAGTTGGAAAGTGAAAGTAGTTTTTGTTCAATTTTTTCCCATTCATCTAAAGGATAAAGTAATAAACAAGGCTGACGAATATCAACGGTACAAACCATTTGGCCTTGGTTCTTTTCCATGATTTCAGCACGATAACGCGTAGGAATCGCTACACGACCCTTCGCATCTAAATTTACCGCTGCTGCACCACGAAACATTTCTCTACCTTTAAACGTTTATTTTTAGAAAAATCTGGCAGAATTTTCCACAAAATTCCACTTTTCACCACTTTGCGTAAGTTTATCGGTTGTAGCCTTAACTTGCAAGCAATTAAAACGTAAAGATTGGTAAATTTTGTTAATAAAATAAACAAAAAAACCGTTTGAGATTTCCCTCAAACGGTTTTGTAATTTTTAACTCGATTTAATTAGTTATTTACATACGCCTCTTCGTCACGATCACCTAATGGTTTAAGCTGTGTGAAGAATAATACTAAACAAAGTACTGTTAGACCTAAGCCGATATAAACAGATAATTGATAGTCTAAACCGAAACCGATTTTGTTGTATGCAAGGTAAGTGAAACATACAGTACTGATAAATGCCGCAGGGATTGTACATATCCAGTGGAATTTATTATAACGGTATAAGTATGCTGCTGCAGTCCATAACATAACCATTGCGGTAGTTTGGTTCGCCCAAGTGAAGTAACGCCATAAGATAGAGAAATCCACTTTTGATACGATATAACCAACCACGAATAATGGCACAGCAATAATTAAACGTTTAACTAAGGTTTTTTGTTCTAAATGGAAAAATTCTGCAATAACAAGACGTGCCGCACGGAATGCTGTATCGCCTGATGTAATTGGAAGAACAACCACACCTAACACTGCAAAAATACCACCAACAAGACCTAAGAAGTGGATAGAAGAGTCATAAACCACTTTAGAAGGAGAACCTGCTTTAATCGCTGCTAATAAATCTGGTAAAGAATCATAGAAACTTAAACCAACTGCACACCATACTAATGCAATTACACCTTCACCGATCATCGCACCGTAGAAAATAAAACGTCCTTCTTTTTCGTTTTCAGTACAACGCGCCATTAATGGGCTTTGTGTTGCGTGGAAACCAGATAATGCACCACAAGAGATTGTTAAGAACAAGAGTGGCCATAATGGTAAATCTGCACGGGTTTCAAAGTTTTGGAAGAATTTCTCAAAAGACATACCGTCCACAGAACGATAGAAAGAAATTGGGTCTGCTGAGCTAAGATCTGCACTGACTAAACCATATACCATACCTACAGACATAAAGAGTAATAATGCACCGAAGAATGGGTAGATACGACCGATGATTTTATCAACTGGAAGTAATGTCGCAAGAATATAGTAAATGAAGATGATAGCAGTCCAAACACTGATAACCGTCGCTTTATCCATACCCCAAACGGTAATACCACCTGATTCTGCTACTTGATGGATTTCTTCTGCATTGCTAATGGAGATGCTACCTGATGCGGCACCGAACACATCCATTGTAATCGTACCCATTAATTGAGCAGGACTTGCAACGAATACCACACCCACTAATAATAAAAGTACAACTGCTAAGATGTTAATAAATGCTTTAACTGGACGACCTAAGTATTTACCTGCGAGGTTAGGCATAGATGCCCCACCATTACGCACACTTAACATTCCGCAGAAATAATCGTGTACCGCACCGGCAAAGATACAACCCACTACAATCCAAAGCATGGCAACTGGTCCGTATAACGCACCAAGAATTGGACCAAAGATTGGACCTGTACCTGCAATATTTAATAATTGAATTAACCAAATCTTAGTTTTAGACATTGGCATATAGTCAACGCCATCATTCATGGTATACGCTGGCGTTTGACGATTTGGATTGATCACAAAAATGCGCTCAATTACACGACTATAAAAGAAATAACCTGCAAGCAATAACGCCACGCAGAAGAAAAACCACAACATAAAAAATACTCCTCAGGAATAAATGAATACCGAAATTTAGTCATATACTAGACTTCGTCGGCGGTATTCTAAGTGAAAATCATCAAAATCAAAATTTTAATTTTTACATTGTTTCAATTTTGTGATCCATGTCACGTTTATCATTGCGTTTTTTTCACTTACAATAGGCATATAAATTAAAATAATTAAAAAAGGATCATCAATGGCTCTCACCCGCTGCCCTGAATGTCGTAAAAAAATCAGCGAATCTGCCCAATTTTGTCCAAATTGTGGGTTCTCTTTTAAAGAAGAAGATCTTGAAATTTACAAACAAAAACTTGAACAACGACGCCAACAAAATGCCGAAATTAATCGAAAAAGCACTAAACTTCACCTTATTTGGTTGGCTATTTTTACTATCGTTATCTTATTGACAAGTTGGCTAACTGGAGAATAAAAAGTGCGGTCAAAAAACGATAAGAATTTTGACCGCACTCCATCTTTATTGCTTAGATATAGATGAATCTTTTATTTTATCTAACAATACGCTCACTAACTTCGGTACACCCTTTCCCGCTTTTTCTTTTATTGCGATAACTTGCTTATGAACAAATCCTGTATTGGGATTTGGATCGATTAAGTAAATTGGCGCTTTGCTTGGTGCTTCATTAACTAAGCCATTCGCAGGATACACTTGCAAAGAAGTACCAATCACTAACACGACATCTGCTTGTTCTACGATATCCACTGCACGTTCTAACATCGGCACCATTTCACCGAAAAAAACAATATATGGGCGCATTGGATGACCGTTTGGATCTTTATCTTCCAATTTCTGATCACAAAAACAATCTACGATATAGCTTTCATCAAAGCTACTGCGAGCTTTATTTAATTCTCCATGTAAATGTAAAACATTTGAGCTTCCTGCGCGTTCATGTAAATCATCCACATTTTGCGTGATGATTCTCACATCATAGGCTTTTTCTAATTCAACTAAGGCGAGATGTGCAGCATTTGGCTTAGCTGCAGCCGCATTTTTTCGTCGTTGGTTATAGAAATCTAATACTTTTGCACGATTCTTTTGCAAGGCTTCAGGCGTACAAACCTCTTCGACTTTATGTCCTGCCCATAAACCATCTTCCGCTCTAAATGTGGGAATACCACTTTCGGCACTAATTCCTGCGCCTGTTAATACGACACAAATAGGTTTCATAATATCCTCCTCAGTACTTTATATTATAAGCCTGAAAACAGATTCACTTCGAATTTATAATAAAAAATCGGGCAATTTTTAAACTGCCCGATTTGTTTCTATTTTTGACCGCACTTTATGCCTTGGCGGTATCAATACGTTCGAATGACAACACTTTATTTTCTAACTGACGGAGTAATAAAGTGGCAATACCAGTAATAATAAGATAAATACCGCCTGCAATACCGTAGATAGTTAGCGCATCATATTCAGTACCGTAAAGTTGGCGAGCATATCCCATGATATCCATGATCGTAATGGTAGAAGCTAATGCTGTTCCTTTAAATACCAAAATAATTTCATTGGTATAAGAAGGGAGCGCACGTTTTAACGCATAAGGAATGAGAATTTTTAAAGTCTGCAGACGACTTAATCCTAATGCCGCACAGCTTTCCCATTGACCTTTAGAAATTGCTTTTACTGCGCCATGGAATAATTGGGTTGAATAAGCGGCACTATTTAAAGCCAAAGCTAATGCAGCACAGAACCATGCATTGGAGAATAATCCCCATAATGGGCTGTCTACCAACCATTGGAATTGACCAGGGCCTGCATAAATTAAGAAAAATTGCACTAAAAGTGGGGTGCCTGTAAATAAAACAAGGAACAAATTGACCGCACTTTTCACCAATTTATTGCCGATAGAAAGCAAAAAAGTTAAACCCAATGCTAAGAAAAAGGCAATAAACAAAGACACAACTGTAAGCAACAGGCTAGTCGGAATACCTTGAGCAATCACTGCTAAATACTCTTGAAACATTATTCGACTCCCCGTTCAAATCGAGTGAAACGTAATTCTAATTTGCGAATACCCGCTTGGCTGATCAACGTAATCACTAAATAAATTAATGCTGCAATGCCATACCAAGTAAAAGGCTCATGAGTATTTGTATTGATGTATCCTGCTTGACGCATTAAATCATCTACCCCGATTAATGACACCAACGCCGTATCTTTTAATAACACGAGCCATTGATTACTTAAGCCCGGTAAAGCGTGTCGCCATACTTGTGGCATAATTAAATTGATGAAGGTATAAGGACGGCTTAATCCTAACGCCGCACCTGATTCCCACTGCCCTTTTGGAATAGCTTGAATCGCACCACGCAAAGTTTGTGAAGCATAAGAGGCAAAAATCAAAGACAATGCAAATACACCACAACCAAAGGCGCTGAATTCAATATACTCACCCGTCAGCATTTCGACTATTTGGGTTGAACCAAAATAAATCAGTAGAACCACCAAGATTTCCGGTAAACCACGCAATAAAGCAATCACAATAGAAGCGGGCTTTGCAATAAATACATATTTATTCGCTTCTAAGGCGGTAAAAATAATACTGAGTAATAAACCGACAATTAACGAGCAAATAGCAAGCCCTAAGGTCATTAGGGCTGCATGTCCAATTAATGTAAGATAATCATAAAACATAGATTATTTTGTCATCCATTTGTCATAGATTTTTTGGTATTCACCGTTTGATTTCACTGCTTCTAAGCCTTTATTCAAGCTTTCAAGCAATTCTTTGCTTGATTTATTCACCGCGATACCTAAACCATTACCAAAATATTTTTTGTTCGTCACTTTCTCGCCAACAAATTGAATTTCAGGCTCTTTAGAAATCATATCAGACAATACGGCGGTATCACCGAAGATGATATCAATACGGCCATTTTTTAAGTCTAAGATTGCATCTTGTAAGCTTGCATAAGATTTTGCATTATATTGCTTGGTTTCTGCTGCAGTATATTGTTGGAATGTTGTTCCGTTTTGAACACCGATTGTTTTTGCTGAAGCTAAATCTGCTTTGCCTTTTAAAGCCACATAACTTGCTGTGCTGTCATAATACGCATTAGAAAATGAAACTTGTTTTGCACGCGCTTCAGTGATATCCATTGCAGAAATTGCCGCATCAAAACGTTTTGCTTTCAAGCTTGGAATTAATGCATCAAAAGATTGGCTTTTGAAATGACAAGTTGCTTGGATTTCCTTACAAATTGCATTCGCTACATCCACATCAAAACCAATGATTTCACCTTTTTCATTCGTTGTTTCAAATGGCGGGTAGCTAGGCTCCATCGCAAAAGTGATTTCTTGTGCATTCGCAGCAAAAGCTGAGCCCATAAACATTGCGGTTAAAAGTAATTTTTTCATGTTGTGTTTCCTTATTCTGAGTGTGAAAGATATTGTTTAAATTGTTCGGTTTTTGGATTATCAAAACAATCTGCACTGCCCATTTCAATAATCTTACCTTGTTCCATATAGACGACCTTTGTCGCCACTTTTTGTGCCACGTTCACTTCGTGGGTCACAATCACCTGAGTAATGCCTGTTTGTTGAAGTTCTTTAATGATATCAACAACTTGAGCCGTAATCTCAGGATCCAGTGCTGCCGTTGGTTCATCAAACAACAACACCTGCGGTTTCATCATTAATGCTCGAGCAATGGCTACACGTTGTTGCTGACCGCCTGATAAGTGAAGAGGAAAACGATCCGCATGCTCTTCTAAACGTAAACGCTTTAAAAGTTCTAATGCATCTTTTTTCGCTTCTTCTTCGCTAATGCCTAATACTTTTTTGGGCGCTTCAATCAAGTTTTCAATCACCGTTAAATGCGGCCAAAGATTGTATTGTTGAAATACCATACCGACATCTTGACGAAGTTGACGAATGGCTTTCGGATTATTATTTGCCTGAGACAAATCAAAATGGTTATTCGCAATATGCAATTCACCAGAAGTTGGCACTTCTAACAAATTTAGCGTACGAATTAACGTACTTTTTCCTGCACCACTTGGTCCGAGTAACACCATGGTATCGCCTTCTTGTGCATCAAGATTGATATCAAACAATGCCTGTGATGAACCATAAAAGAAATTCAAATTTTTAACACTAATCGCCATACTAAGTTTACTGCTATCCTCTCTTGACTTTTAAGAATGAATAAATATTACTTTTTAATGATTAATTATGCAAGTATTTTTATAAAAAAATCCCAAAAAACTTTTTGGGATCTTTAAATCATTGAATTTTAAACCGCACTTATCGCGAATTAGCCCTCTTTCGCCATCTCAAATTCGACTAGCATCATTAAAATATGAATCACTTTGATGTGGATTTCTTGAATACGATCTGCATAACCAAAGTGTGGCACACGAATTTCAACATCCGCTAAACCTGCCATTTTACCGCCATCTTTACCTGTCATTGCAATCACTTTCATACCTTTTGCTTTTGCGGCTTCGATCGCATTTAAGATATTTTTAGAATTGCCTGATGTTGATAATCCAAATAAAACATCGCCTTCTTTACCCACTGCTTCAACAAAGCGAGAGAATACATATTCATAGCCAAAGTCATTACTGACACAGCTTAAATGACTCACATCTGAAATCGCAATCGCAGGATAACCCGGACGATTTTCACGATAACGCCCTGTCAGTTCTTCTGCAAAGTGCATAGCATCACAGTGAGAACCACCATTACCGCAAGATAATACTTTACCGCCATTTTTAAAGCTTTCCGCTAACAAGTTAGCCGCTTTTTCAATAAGTTTGATGTTGTTATCATCTGAAACAAACTTATTTAATACGTCTTGTGCTTCCACAAGCTCTCCTTTAATTTGATCAAAATACATTTTATTCTCCTTAAAAATTAAATTCGAAATCGCGTTGGCATTGTATAGCGTTCATTTCAAATAATCTAGCGCTCTTTCTTATCTCTCTATTTTTCAGCTCACTTCTCATTATTTTGCGATACTAATCACAGATTCAATTAAAAACGCTGTAAAAAATGACCGCACTTTTTAAACTCAATAAATTTAAAAAGGAAACATCATGAGAGCGATTTACTTATTACTTTGCCTTCTATCCAGCCAAATAACCTGGGCGAATGAGCGTGATTTAATGCTATTAAGCACCTATGAGAACCAAGATATTCAAGGTTGGGTAATGTCAGAAAAATTAGATGGGATACGAGGTTATTGGGATGGCAAAGCGCTATTGAGCCGTCAAGGATTGCCCTTACCGGCGCCCGCCTATTTTACCGCTCAATTTCCGCCTTTTGCCATTGATGGCGAGCTATTTAGTGAACGTAATCAATTTGAAGAGATTGCTTCTATCACGAAATCCCTTAAAGGTGATAATTGGACAAAATTAACACTTTATGTTTTTGATGTGCCGAATGCCTCAGGAAATCTCTTTGAACGCCTCCAAATCTTAGAAGATTATTTGAAAAACAACCCTACGTCTTATATCAAGATTATTCCGCAAATCCCAATCCGAGATAAAACGCATTTATTCGAGTATTTACATGAAATTGAAAGGAAAAAAGGTGAAGGCGTCGTATTACGAAATCCGAATGCACCTTACGAAAGAAAACGCAGCACACAAATTTTAAAGTTAAAAAGCACTTATGATGAAGAATGTATGGTGATTGAGCATCACAAAGGAAAAGGACAATTTGAAAATATACTTGGTTCACTCACCTGTGAAAATCATCGTGGAAAATTCAAAATCGGTTCAGGATTTAATCTAAGTGAGCGCGAAAATCCACCGCCTATTGGTACCACAATCACCTATAAATATCGTGGATTAACTAACTCCGGAAAACCTCGTTTTGCTACTTATTGGCGAGAGAAAAAATAAGAGCGATCAAAAACATCTTTATTTTTAACCGCTCTTTATATTTAATAACTCAATTATAGGTGTTGATTAATAAACGCCGCTAATTGATTTTTTGGTAACGCACCGACTTGTGTTGCAACAAGTTGGCCATTTTTGAAAAGTAGTAAAGTTGGGATACTACGTACACCAAATTGACCTGCAACTAATTGGTTGTCATCTACGTTGATTTTAACGATTTTTGCTTTACCTGCGAATTCAGGTGCGATTTCATCTAAAATCGGCGCAATCATTTTGCAAGGACCACACCAAGGTGCCCAGAAATCCACTAATACAGGGATATCTGATTGCACAACCGCGGTTTCAAAATCTGCATCATTAATATGTAATACTTCGCTCATTTTTGTTTCCTTATTTAATAAGATGCTAACGAATCAACACCTAACGTTAATTGATGTTGTGCATAATAGCACAAGGTATATTGGATTGCACAGATTAGTCCAATTGATAAAAACTAATTATTTAAGTTGTGCAAACGCCTGTAATAAATCGGCTTTGATGTCTTCCACATCTTCTAAACCAACAGAAAAACGCAATAATGTGTTTGTAATACCACGAGCAACACGTTCTGCTTCTGGAATATCCATATGGGTTTGGGTTGCTGGATAGGTAATAAAGCTTTCTGTTCCCCCTAAACTTTCTGCAAAGGTAATCAACTTGATTGATTTTAAGAACGTATTCACCCAATTTTCATCTTTCAAACGGAAAGACAACATACCGCCTTTATTTGGATATAACACACTATCAATTTGTGGTTGTTCACGTAAAAATTCTGCAATTGCCTTCGCATTATCTTGATGGCGTTTCATCCGTAATGAAAGGGTTTTCATACCACGCACGGTTAACCAAGAATCAAATGGTGAAAGTACGGCACCTGCACCATTTTGAATATAAGCGATACGATCACAAAGTTCTTGCTCTTTGGCAATAATCAAGCCCACTAAGCTATCATTATGCCCTGCAATATATTTCGTGCCACTATGAATAACAATATCCGCACCTAAATCTAATGGACGAGATAGCACAGGCGTTAAGAAGGTATTATCCACAATCATTAATAAGTTGTGTTTTTTCGCTAATTTCGCAATTTCTACTACATCACATTCTTCCATTAATGGATTAGATGGCGTTTCAATAAAAATTGCTTTTGTATTTTGTGTAATGGCTGCCTCAATTTCAGATAAAGAAGCGGTGTTCACATAAACGGGTTTTACGCTGTTATTATTTTTATAAGCAAAATCCAATAAACGATAAGTCCCACCATATACATCACTTGACAAAATCCATTCATCTGGAGCTTTAAATAAGTTCATCAATACTTGAATTGCTGCCATACCCGAAGCAAAAGCAAAACCACGATCACCATTTTCTAATTTTGCGACGGTATCTTCCAAAACACTACGTGTTGGGTTTTTCGTGCGGGTATAATCAAACCCTGTGCTTTCACCAATCCCATGGTGGCCATAAGCCGTTGAAAGATAAATTGGCGTAGAAACCGCACCTGTGCGCTCATCACTGCGATTTCCCGCTTGGGCTAATAATGTATCGATAGAATATTGTTGTGTCATAATTTACCTCTAAAATATGCAAAAATTTGACCGCACTTTTCTTGATTTAATGGCGAACAAAACGCTCCAATTTTGTCACAAACCCAATCACGATAAAAGTAGAAATTGAAAACTAAGCTAAAATTATATTCTTGTGTCAAATTTTGCTGTAATTTCAACCGAAACGAAGATTTTTTCAACATTTGAATTTTTTTTTCAGATCTTCGATTGACAGAATTTCAAATTCCCGTAAAATGCACCGCACTAACAGCGTATGCGGGAATAGCTCAGTTGGTAGAGCACGACCTTGCCAAGGTCGGGGTCGCGAGTTCGAGCCTCGTTTCCCGCTCCAAACTAACGGCGTGTTAGCAAAGCGGTTATGCACTGGATTGCAAATCCATGTAGCTCGGTTCGACTCCGGGACACGCCTCCAATAACTCTTCTAAAGAACTTCAAAGAACTCTAAAAAACATCAAAAACGCTAGTAAATTCAATGTTTCTTGGTAGAATTACGCTCCAAAGAACTCTAAAGAGATTTAAAGAAATCTAAAATTTTTAGCAGGTATTTTGGAGGTGCTTGGAGATGGCAAAAATAATTAAGCCTTTAACTGCAACAGAAGTGAAAAACGCACGCCCAGAAGATAGTCCGCTTCGTGATGGTGGCGGGTTAATTTTGGAAATTTCCCCAGCCTCTAAACGCTGGCGTTTTGACTATCGTAAACCATTTTCTGGGAAAAGAACAGATATTCGAATTGGAATTTACCCTACCCTATCATTAGCAGAAGCTCGAGCTAAACGCGATGAGTTTAAAGCATTATTGGCTCAGAATATCGATCCACGAGAATATTTAAAACGACTGGAACTAGAAAAGCTTTCTGAAGAATTAAATTCCTTTGGAAAAGTGGCGGAACGTTGGAGGGATAATTTTAAGGCAAAACAAGTTGAAGATGTCACAATGTTTGAAGATTGGCGCCGATTAGAAAATCATATATTCCCTAAGTTAGCAGATGTACCATTATCTTCAATCAACGCTCGGTTATTGGTTGAAGTACTGCAACCTGTCGCTAAACGAGGCCATTCTTCCGTCATAGAGAAAACCTTACGCACTGTGGTAAGCATTATGGATTATGCAGAAAATTCAGGGTTGATTGAAATTCATAACTGCCATAAAGCAAGAAAATCATTTCATATCGAAGAAGCACAGAACAATCCCACTATTCCACCAGAGGAACTACCTCGTCTTGTAGCAGATATTAAACAATGGTTAGAGGAAGGGAAAATTCAAGCGAAAACATATTATTTGTTAGGCTGGAGTTTGTTAACTGGCGTGAGACCTGCAGAAGCAGTCAGTGTTGAATGGTCTGAGATTGATTGGGAAAATGCAACTTGGCATATTCCTGCAGAGAAAATGAAAGGGCGAATGAATAAGAAAATGCCACATAGCGTGCCACTTTCTAGACAGACGTTGGAAATTTTGCAAAATATGAGGGAAATTGGTGGGCGAACATTTATTTTCAACAGTTATGCGAACCCACAAAATCCAATGAGCAGTGAAACTGTTAACCGCGTTCTGAACCGTAATGGCTACAAGGATATTCTTACAGCCCACGGCATTCGTTCAATTGTGAGAACCTATTTAGCAAAACAGAACGTAGAACGCAACACCGCCGAAGCGGTGTTAAGTCATAAAATAAAAGACAGATTAGAACGCACTTACAACCGCTCCGATTATTTTGAAGAACGGATTCCTGTTATGCAAATGTGGGCGGATTACGTTTCCAAATGTGGCTGGCGTTGCGCCATATAGTTTTTAATTTCATCTTGAATGTAAAACGTGCTTCTTCCAACTTTGATCGGCTTTGGGAAATCCGCTTTGAAGCGTGCAGATTTTGGGTTTGTCCAGTCAAACAACGTGGACACCCCAATGCTCATTTGCTGAGCGACTTCTTTTGTTCGTAAGTATTTCATGTTATTTCCTTGTAACGCCCTTAAATTAAGGGCGTGGGTTAGTTTGATACAGGACAGGGGAAAGTGAAGCGTAATAATGTGTCAGAGCTTTGGGCGACTACTTTAATTTCTAACCTTACGCCATCTTCAGCAATGCCTGCGTAAACTAAATCATCTTTGTTGTATCCGTTTTTTTCGGCTAACGAAATAGCGGACTTTAAGTATTCACAAAATAATGTTGCTTCAATTTTCATTTTCTATTTCCTCTTTAACCAGCTTAATCTCTAAATGATTAAGTAGTTGTCGTATTCCTCTGTGTTGTTTTTTATTCGCTCTATCCCACCATAAACCAGTCGATGGATAGTAATCTAGCGTTTTACCGTTATGGGTGATAATGTAATGCGTATAGTTCTTCGTTTGATAGCTAATACCATACTCATCTAATTTAGCTAACGACCATTCAGCATTAGATTTTTTCTTTTCTCGTCGCCAAGCTCGATATGCTCTGAAATCTTCGCCAACATCGCCCATGTTATTTTTCCAAAAATGCGGTTAATCTTTGCCCAATCCATCGCATTACAGGTACTGCCATTGAGTTTCCGATAGCTTTATAACGTGAGCTATCGGGGCAATCTTCTGTAGATTTATTACGCCACGGAATTTGCGTGTAATTATCAGGAAAGCCTTGTAATCGCTCGCATTCGGCTGGGGTAATTTTGCGGATGGTGTAAGGTGTGGTAATAATCGGTAAATTACCGTGAGCTTCACTTCTTAAGGTTGGGCTAATGCAATCGTTCTCAATATTGATGGATTGTCCACCTTGGTCGTTCAAAACAATACAAGGTACATTATTTCCGCCTGTTCCCATTCTTGCTTTCAGCGTGGGTGTTATATTTTCGTGTAATCTCACGCTTTCTTGCCCTTTTATTTCAAAAAGCACATTTTCACCGCCATTATTCCGACCTAAGCAGTGAGCAATATCTGTGGAAATTATCGGGTCTTGTGTTCCGTGAACAATTAAGCTTTCACGACTTGTTCCAAAGCGGCTTTCAGTAAAGGCGGCAAGGATTTCTTTCGAGCTTCCGCTCGTCTTAAAATCCCCTCGCATGCCCTTTTGCTCAATGAGTATTTCGGCGACACTTCGCTTTCTAGCACTTGCCACAAGGAACACACGCTTACGTCGTTGGGCAAGTCCGAAGTATTGAGCATTGAGGATTCGCCACACGATAGTTCGTGCCGAATGCACATAACCAGCGTTCGTCCATTTTCTCCCTGTTGGTTGTAGTGGCTCACATTCTTGAACCAATCCAGCCAAAAGATGTCCGAATGCGTTGTCCTTGGTGGATAACACACCTGGTACGTTTTCCCAGACAAGTACGCAAGGTGGCTGTTCGTTTTTGTATCTGACATAATCAATAGCCTCTAAAATGTGAATAAGTTGTAGCGTGAGATTGCCTCGTTCATCATCAAGTGAATTGCGTAGCCCTGCAACTGAAAAGGCTTGACAAGGCGTGCCCCCCACTAACACATCAGGTGCAGGAATTTCTTGCTTGAGGATTTTTTCTGCAAGCATCGTCATATCGCCAAAATTCGGCACATCGGGGTAATGGTAGGCAAGAACCGCACACGGAAAAGGGTCAATCTCACTAAACCATAGCGGTTTTCCTAACCCTTTCCACGCAACCGTTGCGGCTTCAATGCCAGAGCAAATCGAGCCGTAGGTAAACACTATAAATCTTCCTCTTTGACAAACACACCATCAATCATCTTGCCTTTGCGGTCTTTGATTTGGTTGTAGGCGTGTTGTACGCAGCCTTTAAAATTTAGCCCTAACAGATCAGCTATATAAGTTAAGCTAGATACAGCTCCTTTAAAATCATTAATAAACTCACCTAGGTATTCGTTAAATCTTTCTAATGAATTATAATTTTCAAGTTCAGGATCAAAATCAAGTGCTGATATATGTTTGGCAAAGTAAATTAAACTACTTTCTACATTGCCGCCCCAAGAATCTCTATTGCAATCAACCTCCCAAGCAAGGGAAATTGCTTTCACTTGACGATTTAAAATAACCAACACCACAAAACAATCCCCGATACTGTCTTTAATTAACTCAGGTTTGTTTTTAGCAACACCACCGCAAAGCTCGCCGAATTCTTCCATCAGTTTAAGCATTTGTTTCTGTGGCGTTGAGCCTTTAATAAGGTTACGTTCTTCTGCCCATTGTTCGATTTGTTGGATAAGTTTTTGCATAGGTATTCCTTGTTAACAAATTTCAATCACGCCAACAGATTCTGCTTGTTTTAGAAAGGATTTCACTACATCTATTGCTTGCTCAACCTGTTCCGCTTGTTTTTTATCAGAGAGAAGTTCCCCAGGTTTAATATAACCACCGAGAAACAAATCATAGTATGGATCTTCTGTAAAAATAGGTTCTTTAGCGTCTTTAAAATTAAATATCATTTGGTATTCCTTGTTAGATTGCGATAGATATGTATAGATTTCGTTAGATTTTTATACAACTTTAATCTTTTGGTGATTCTGGGAGTGGTTGCCAGTGGGTAACTTTTCCACACTCTCCATTATTGCTATAAAATCGTTTGCTCATGTGATTGCCCACTCGCCAAGCAATAAATCGAGATTTTGGATCATTATATTCTTCTATACCGTAAACAAGTACAGACTCAAATTCTTTTGGCAATCTCTCCGAACATTTAATCCAGTTACTCATTTAACGCCCCTTTCATTGCATTTAACCAGGCTTGGGCGTCTTCTTCGGTACGGAAGCAGTTTCCGGTTGGTGCACAATTCTCTATTTCTCTTTCATCACTGGTATATCTAGAACTATCTACAATCAAGTTTCCAATGATTGATTTATTAATGTAGAAAAATGGTTCGCCTATCTTAGGCTTAAATGGTATTGGCAAAGTTACTGTAACGGTTGGCATTGGTTCTTCATACATTCCGATGATGTCATAAGGGTTATTGTTAATCGAATATTTGTCATTCTTAAAAAATGAAAATCCATCTTCTGTCCATTGGTTACGCTCATACTGTGTTTTGCTGTCCCCAACAAGGCACACGCCTTGTAGTCGGAAAATATTTAATGGAAAGAACTCTATATAGTCAGCCATAATGTAAGCCTTATTACCATTTCTTAACCGCACAGGTTTGCCTGCCAAAGCTTCTTCTAAATCAAAAGGTTTCATTTGGTTCTCCTATCTGGACGGCTTAAAACTCAGCCGTCCTGTTGTATAGACAAAAAAGCCACCGTAAAAACGATGGCTTAGGGTTAATTCATCACACTCAACTCAGCCACCGTCACATCTAGCTCAAGTAAAAAGGCTTGTACCTCTTGCTCAATTTCTTGAATTACCGCCTCATCACGGGGAATACGTTTACAGAAATAAGCGAGGTTATCGGGTAGGCGGTTGTCAAAGCTGACAAAATCGCACCATTTTCGTCCAGTTACAGCCATTTGCCATTGCATTTGTTTGTAATAGCGGTCGATTGGCTCTTTTTTGCGGAGCGTTTCAATATGGGTGGCCGTGTTTGGGCATTTGATTTCGATTAAGCCCTCTGCGCCCACTAATCCATCAGGGCTTGCTCCTGCAAAGTTGATTTTGGGGTGGTCGATAAAACTCACTTCTTCCACGCTTTCACCTGTTTCTAATTGATACCAGTTGCGAGCTTCGGCTTCTAGGTCGTTGCCGCGTTGCATGGCAGCAGATTTATAACCCTCTTCGATCTTGCCCGTTAAGCGTTCACACAATAATTGCATCAGGTAATTTTGTCGGCTGGCGGAATAGCCACTTTTGGTTTTTGCCATTAAGTCGGCAATTCTCGAGGCGGTGACTTTGCCACGACGTTGTTCGAACCATTCTGGCGTACCTTGTAAAACTGCCATCTACGCCTCCTCATATTCCGCTTCTTGGATATTGTCATATTGTTTTGCTTTTTCCTTAATTCGGGTAATTTCATTCACCCCCACGATTTGACGCTGCTCTTTGGTCAGCGTGGTTTTCCAATAGGTTTCTAAATGGCTCGTGCCTTTTTTCGATTCCTCTTCAAGCGTAAACACTAACGCCTCAAACTCTGGGTGAGTCGGATTGCCTGTGGTTGCCGATTTTTCAGGCGTGATATTTTGTGAGGTTTTGTCGCTCTCTTGGATGCGTTCTGCTTCGTCAGGCTCGTAAATACCTGACAAGCTAAAGGCAACACGGGCACACTGAATCGCTGCCTTATGGCGTAACATTCGTTTAGGATATTTTCGCCAAGGGTCGGTTTCACGCTTGCATTCATCTAGGTATTCTGTGACGACGGTCGGACGTTGTCTGTCTTTACGGTAAATACGACAAGTGCAGCTTTCTGCATCTTGTTCAAACTCAATTCCATCAAACTGTGGGTGTTTGTTGATGATCGCATACCAACCATCTACGCCTACAATGGGGATAATCCCCCCTTTATTCGGAAAGGCGTAGATTTCATTTGTCCAAGGATTCAATTCATATTGGTTTGCTACCACTAGTAAAGCCACCATTTGATCAGGTGTTACGTTTTGCCCTTTGAAGGCGGTTGCCATTAGCGTTTGAGGTAGGTTTTCACTGCTGCCCATTTCAAAGCGTTCAGCGAGTTTGTGGGTTAAGGTATTTAAAGCTGTGGTCATTTTGATTTCCTTTTAATTGGATTAACCGCTTGCCCGTTTCAATTTTGTAATTCCATCAAGCTAGTTAGTTTAAAGGAAGGCAAGCGGTTAAATTCGTTACAGATTTTGCGATTGGGTTTTCTTGACCATATCGGCAAGGGCTGAGAACATTTCAGGCTCAAGTACGATAGTGTTGGCGTTCGCTCTTCGATCTAGCATTAAGCGAACGTTACCGTTTTTATCAACGAGGTAGCCATTTAAACCGTAAGGGGTAAATGGTTTGCGTTTTATAACAGTTGGTTTCGCTTTTGGCGTATCGTTTTCACTTATCATTTTGGTATTCTCAGGTGGGTAGCCATCATTAAATTTAATCACAGTGGTTTCTGGTTGATGTTCCACTTCTACGTTCGATTTTTGAGTTCTGGTCTCAGTAAGTGGGTTGGTTTTGGCTACTTTTCCTTTGTTGTTAAGCTCAAATTGGATTTCAGTCTCGGTGGTTTTGAGAAGAGGAATACGGGTATTATTTTGTAAGTTGTAATCTTCTATTTTTCGATTCAAGGAGCGAATGCAATTCACTTTATTGGCAAAGGTAATTGTTTTTGCTACTACAACATGGCTGATAATAAGCTCGCCTTTATAATGGTTTTCAGCTAACTTTAATACTCTGACTTTATTCATTGGATTTCCTTGCGGTGGGTTAAATTCTTACAATGGTTTGCGTTCACCTGTTATCGGACTGACCGAATAACAAGTGTTATCCCAGTTTTGGGGTGGTGGTCGTTTGGCAATCACGCCTGTTTCGGGCGTTTTTCTGAATTGCGGCATTTCAAGTGGTTGCTTGAAACGAAAGCCGTCGAGGGCGTTTCGTCTTTCGATTTCACGGGCAAGATGTGCCATTGCGGATTCTTTGCTTATGAGCTTGGAGCGGTACACAATGATGCGGTTGTATCGAACTCGTGCGTACCAAAACCCTCCGTTTCGATGGGTGATTTCACAGGTGGCGTTAATCATGCGGGACTCCTAAATTCACACAAATTGCAAGTGGGGATGTTTTGGGGAATAGCGGGGTCAGGTTGGCTGTCAAGGCAACCCCCAAGGCTTAATACTGCACAAAAAAGCAGGGCGAAGAAAATGCCTGTCAGGACTTTAAGCAAGGTTTGCATTTTTCTCTCCTCAATGCACCCATTTCTGGGCGTGTTTAACTAATTCTTCTAACTCGTAGATTTCGAGTCTGCGGGCGTAGGTGGGATTGCTTTGGTAGTTTCTTTGGGCTAACTTCAAGGCGATTTGGTATTTTTTAAGGGCTTGTTGTGCGTTCATTTTTCTTTCCTCTTTCGGTGGAAATTTCATCAAAAGCTTAAATTTCGGGTGCAAAAAACCGCCCCACAGGAAAGGTGGAGTGTGAGGCGGTGGGAGTATTCAGTTATTAAGGATTATTTAAATACTGCGACTGAGGTTGCGGATTCGTTGTAATGTCCGATTGCAAGCGGTCGGCGATTGGTGCGGTTGATGCGGTCGTTAATTTTTCTGACGGCTGGATTGGTGGTGCGAATATATCGCTGAACCACGTCCAAGTTAAATTCTACGCTGCTTTGCTGATGACTACGGAATGGGCGTAATGCGTGCATTAGGGTTTCTACGCTTTCGGAGAACCTTGTTACGGCGTAGTAGAAGTTCTGCCAGTCGAGCCACTCTTGCTCGGTTAGCTCCAGATTATCCATTCGGTCAATCGGGGCGTAGCTGTTACCGAGCGTGGTTAGAAAGTTGATGGCATTTTCAAATTGTGAGGGTTTGAGTTGGTCGTATTTGCCCACTTTAAACAGACTTTTAAGTTGGCGATAGATTTCTGCGTAACTCATTCCTGTGCGGTGATGAGCTTTCAGGACTGCCTCTTGGATCGCTTGCTGTTGTTCTGGGTTAATCGTGCGTTCGGCTTTTCCTTTAAACCAGTAGTCGTGCAATGCTTGGTAGCACTCTTTTTTGTATTTGATTAAGGTTTCACGAATTTCGGGTTTGCAACGGTTTACGTCGATGCCGAATAACCAGCCGTTTAAGTATTCGATGGGTAGGCAGACCATTTCACGATTTTTACCGTCTTCTGCAACCATTCGTATGATAAGAATACATTGAGAAAGTATTTCATCACGATTCATTCTCTCAAATTGAGCGTGCCATGATAGCCCAATATTTTCGCAGATCGGTTTCATTGCGGTGTAATGGACACCATCTTGCTCGAATGTAACTAAAGATTGATTGTTGAATGAAATGGTTTGAGTGGAGATTGGGTTTGACATTTTATGCCTCTGAACGAATTTAAGTTAAGTAATCCGATCATTTAAGTAGGGTGATCGGGGTTCAACTTACCGCGTTCAGACGGCGGAGCTTATTCCAATGTGTTGTATATCGCTCTCTCGCCCCGATCATTGATTTACTAAATACACAGATCTGTGTATTTGCAAATTTTAGGCATAAAAAAACCGCTATGCTATCGGGTGCGGGATACCGCTGAACGTGTTGTAAGTGCGGTAATCTTATTCCCGATTGAGTGGGTTGTCAATATCTATATTGGGTGAAATAAAAAAAAGCACTCTTTTTTCTGTGTAGTCAATTTGTTCAAATTCAGGGAGTTCATTAATATTATATATTTCTTCAACCCACTCCTCTTTCCCTTCTGATACGATTTGTTTTTCCAGAGTAATTTTTTCTATAAATTTATTTTCTTTTAATCTCTCCAGATTATCTAAGCTCCATAATATGGTTCGTTCAGTATATATTAGATTTTTACAAAAGAATTTAGGATCAAAATCCAGCTTTTCTACGTCAGAAAAACAATCGATGAAATTTCTTGCATATTTAGCTCTAGTATTTAACCTTAATGCTCTCTTTTCTTCTAAAGAAAGAAGATCTTTACTATATTTGAAATCATCATTAACTAACTCACTAGCAAGAAATGATATTTTCTCTTTTTTTATAAAATCATATCTAGATAAAGCATTTTCTATTCTTAGCTTTAATTGCTTTTCAAATTTAATAATTTCTTTCGGAGCAGTGGGGATAGCTATTTGATCTTTAAAGACTTCAATCTCTTCTTTTTGTTTAATTTCATCATTATCATTTGGGAAAAAATAAGAAAATAACTTTTTAAACATACCGACACCTCAATTCAGATACAAAAAAAGCCACTTAATTGTGGCTACCGACTTTCTGTTGAAAGTGGGGGTATCTTAATCCGAAGTAGGGGCGGTGTCAAATATTTTACGCATAATGAAATCCTCTCTATCTAGTGATATGATTATCAGTGACCAAACTTTAATCTACATTACATAAACAAAGAGGATTTTATTATGAACGAATTGTACCCTATTGTGAGTGGTGCTTTAAGTGGATTAGCTGCAGCTGGTGCTTTAAAAGGCCCTATTGAAAGCCTTACCCAAATTTGGACTTTAACTATAGGTAGATTTTCAGATGATGCTTACCAAAAATATAAAATAAAACAGGCGGCTAATCTTGAAAAATACGCTAATGAGGTAAAATCGGGAATAGAAAAAATCCCTGAAGAAAATATCCAAGAACCTAAAATGAGTGTTGTTGGCCCAGCACTTGAAGCATCTAAATTCTATATAGAAGAAGATGAAATAAGGGGAATGTTTGCTAAATTAATTGCTTCATCAATGGATAAAACACAATCTATTAACATTCATCCCTCTTTTGTTGAGATAATTAAAGTCCTTAGCCCACTGGATGCTAAAAATTTATATTCTCTCTATCACGGTGGAGATGAAACTATTTCAAAAATCAGAGTGACAAATAAAGAAAATGGAAATTATACCGATCATTTTAATCATATCTTTTTAGGGAATCCAGAATGCCAAGATAATAACTTGATTGAGTTTTCAATTGATAATCTAATTCGACTAAAACTTGTTGATGTTTCATATAGTAAATATAAAAGCGATGATTCTCTTTATGATAAACATCGAGAAAATGAACTTTTCTTGAAATTTAAAACCGAACAAGAAGAACTTCAACAGAGTCTTACTACATTATTAAATTCTCTCCTTAATGGTGGATTATTAACGGACACAGATAGTAATGCGCCCTTACCAGCTTCACTACAGGAAAATTATTTAAATCTAAAACAAGTTGTCCAAGAAAAAGAAATTAAGGTTGTAAAAGGGATTATTCAACTTACCGCATTTGGCAAGAATTTTTGCAAGGTCTGTTTATAAGTTTTTCTTCACAATTTCTGTAATCTCTTTTGCGTATTTTTCAAAAACTTTTGATTCTTCATTAAAGAAAGCGTCGAACCATTTTTCTATTTGGGTCATAAAAAAATAATGAACGATACAGGAAACAATTAACGAAGTGATAAATGAGATAAATATTGTTTGCATTTTGGTTCTCTTTGAAAGTTATATTATGAAGTGCAGTTGTCAAACAAAAGGGGCGTAAGCCCTTTTTTATCGCTCCGCTTCAATCATCGCATCAATAGTGTTATGCCACACTTCTGTACCAACTAGCTTGCTAGCTAAAATGCCTAAACCTGATGATTTCAGCTTTTCAAGCACTTTATTTTCCATTTGCTCAATGCGGTCTTGCATTGCATATTCAGGCGGTAAGCCTAATGCGTTGTAATCTTCGTAACCTATCATAAGTTGCTCCTTGTTTACCATTTAAAACAGCACACTGCGTGCCAAACATTAAAAAAACACACGTCTTACGTATGCTGTTTTAAATGGTGGCTCTAGTGGGAGTTGCACCCAGTCTTATGCTATATCAACCTTGACTTACCCTTTTCTGCAAAGGGTGAAACCTAGAGCCTAAAGGTGCCGCGTTATTTCGTGTCCTGCGGCTTGGGGCGGTGTTTTGCGTAGGTCTTATTGTGCTTCGCTCGTCCAAGACGGCTGCTGTAAGTTGTAATCCTACGCTGCATATCGTTGCACGTTCTCCGTTTCTCGCTGGCTAAGGCAGTAGGCGGTCTTTGCCGTTGCTACTTAGAACCCGTTGGCTGATTGTGCGAATTGACCTTACGCTAACTCAATCAGTCTGCCGAGCGTTACTTTCATCGTTGGTTTGGCGATATGCGTGTTTAAATTGTTAAAGAGCAAGTTATTTAAAACAGCTTTCATCTTCCGTTTGCTTCAACGCTTGGCGGTCGTTGCGGATGTTTCCGCATTGATGGCTAAGGGTTTGGCTCTCCGTTAAAGCCGTTTTAGATAACGCCTGTTTTTGTTATCAGGCTGTTTTGTTTTGATGGGTTTAGTTTAGTTAAAACTAAATAAAAAGTAAATAGATTATTTAGTTAAAATTAAATAGAAACTTAATGGTATTTAGTAAATAATTGATTTTAAAGCAGAAAATTTTTTGCGAGGGGTGTTTGATTGATTGTTTTTTGAGCTATGAAAAATATTTTTGCGATCTGGCTCGAAAATTTTTGAAGAGGTTTTAGACAAAAAATAAGAATTGGTTAATATGTAAGGAAAAGGAGGTAGTTATGAAAGTATCAAAAGACGAAGTGTTAATCGAATTGAGCAATTTAATTGGAAAGGATATAGCTATACTATTGTTGCTATCACAAGCACTTGAGGACGGCTATGGGGAGTTGATAGCAATAGCACACCAAAATATAGAGATTGAGGAATAGTGGGTAAAAGAAAACCACCACGAGGGCGGTTTGACTAGATATGTTGAGGCAGAACAGTGATTTCAGCTTCAAAAATCTGTTGGTCAAAGAAGATTTGACGTTGCCAAATGAGAGCTTGTGAAAGCTGGCGAAATACAAATCGTTCAGGAGCTATTTTCTGTAAAATTAGTTCAAACTGTGAGTAAGTTTTATCCAAGTTTTTAAGAGCTTGAATAGGGTGTCTTGATGTTTTCTTGTTCCAAACAATTTCTTGATGATATAAACGATTACGAAAACGCATTACTAATTTTAATGTGTTATATAGATCTTTGAAATTTCTAAATCTACGATTAAAAATAGGCTTTAATGTCTGTTGCCAATAGATAGCATAAGCATTTCTTTTGAGATCGTAATCAAACAAATTAACCCAAAAACCAAAAGTAATGCGTGAGATAATATCGTTTTCATCGTAATGCTTACCGCATTCGTTGATCGCCTTTTTAAGCTGTCGTTTTGATTCTACTGTTAATGGTGCATTATTATCTTGTGCTAAATAATGGAAAAATTGATATAGGTCATTATTTGGTGCTGTCTGGCGAAGTAATTCACTAATTTCATTTCGTAATGCAACTTCAATCTCTTGGATTAAAGAAAAATAAATCCCTGTGCGATGCTGTAATGCCGTATAGATTGCAATCGCTTCTTTCTGCTTGGTTGTATCGCTTTGGTAAAAACAATCTAAGTAGGTACTTAGGCGACTTACTGAAATGCTAGTAATTTGTCTAGATAGCATATTTATTCTTTACTTAAAAATAGTTTAGTGTAATAATAATTGCACTGGTAATGAGCCCGAAGTCCCAGACGTAGGAGCTGGGGTGCTTTGTAAAGTGTGAGAATCGCTTGTTTGCGGTTCGGGGAAGGTAGGTTTAAAAAAACCTACCTTTTTCTTTATCTACACTGTTCTTCCAGCCACTTCTTAAATGTTTCTTTTTTCCAGCGAGCCTTTCCTAAAATATAAATATCTGGTTTAGGGAAAGTAATGTGTTTTTCTAATTCTGAATTGACTAATTCAATATAGGGATCAAACATTTTGGCTGAATGTATTACCGCACCTAATCCACCATTTGTTCGCACATAATGGTTTGGTAAACCAACTAATGTCTCAAACTCGCTCGCTGTAATGCCTAAACGCTGAATAATATCGTTGGCAGAAAGTAAATCAGCACTGCCTTTCATTATATCGCTCACAACTTTGTCTTTCGGTGTTGATGCTAATTGTGCTTCAACAATCGCTGATTTCACATCTTTAAATTCTGTCATATTAAAATCCTCCATTCATTTTGCTGATTAATGTTTTCTCCGTTAACTCGGATGTTCAGACGCTACAAATCCAACACCAAGCTCTCTTTGCGAGCGCTCCCCAAAAATTCAACTTCTGGCTTTGGTGGATATTACAAATAACTCCTATGCTCCACCGCTACGCCAATAATGCGAATGTTATAAATCTCTTGGATCAATCGGAAGAACTCGAACGAATTTACCTATCACGGTCGCAGTATTGAAAACATCTTCTGTAATATCAAAGGGATCATAGTTTTTATTATCAGATAACGCTCGGTAAGTGCCGCCAGGAATTTTTTGAAGGCGTTTAATGTAAACCTCGTTATCAATCGCAAAGATATAAATCCCTTCTCCATAGTAACCTCTCACGTTGGTATCAACGAATACCACATCGCCTTTATCAATGGTTGGACTCATACTATCGGTTGGGATATTAATCATAAATAGCCCATCATCGGTTTTTCTGCCAACAATTTCCAATAAGCCATCTAGCGAAAAATAAATAGCCTGAATAACATCTGGGTATTCATTATTGATGATGCCACTAATACCCGCTTTGGCTTGTACATCTAGCAACTCAATTTTAAAACGGTGAGCATCGCTTGGCGTCGTGCTGATAGATGAAACAATCAAAGCTTCTAGTTCAGGATCTGAATCAAGATAAAAAGATGGCATACCATAATCTTGCTCAATACGTCTTGCGGCTCTTTCGCCAAAGGTTGCACCTTTTCTTAACTGTGAAATAAAACTTCTATCTTTTTTCGGGATAGATTGACCTTCGAACCATTTCTCTAGGTTTTTCAAACGAATTTCTGACTTGTCCATTTTATTCTCTCCATTGAAGATTTTTGTTTATTTTATTTAGTAACTGCTAAAGAAGAAAGAAAAATATTTACTAAATTTTTGATTTAGTCTAAACTAACATTATTTATTTTAAACTAAACCAAGCTCAAATGAATTTAGCAAAATTTTTAAACAAGAAACCTAGAGGATTTAAGACTGAATTTGCCAGAAAAATTGGCACATCACCGTCTTTCTTGAGGCAGGTTGAAACAGGTTACTCAAAATGCCCTTTGGAATTAGCCAAGAAAATTGAAAAGGAAACTGGCGGAAAAGTGAGAAAACACGATTTGCGTCCAGATGTTTGGGAAAAATAGGCAAATAAAAAACCACCGTAGCAACGGAGTTCGAAAGAAGGTATAGCTAATATGATATTACGGCAATGTTTCAAAAATGCGTTCAAATTCCGAGAGTGTAAACATACTTCGCCATTTGCAATTCGCACATTGAAAAGGGAAGGTTTTAAAACTTCCACTAGCAACGATAAGACAGTTGGGGCAATAAACCGCTTTGATGTAGCCAGTCGGGGATTTTTTAAACGCCGCACCGTGTTCAAAGACAAATTGTTCCGCTGCGCGATAACTCGCTATTTCTTGCTCAAGTTCGGTGCACTTTGCTTTGCATTCGGTCAATTCTTTTTGGGTCGTTTCGTAGCTATATCTGAGTATTTCGAGCTGATCCTTCAAGAGAGCAATCCGCTCAGCCAAAACGCTGTTAGTTTCCATACCAGAGAGAATATCCAGTGTGGTTTTAACAGAAGTGTAGATAACAGAGATATCCATAATAATGAACTCGATTTTGAGAATAGAACAGTTAGAAATTCTAATCAAAACGGGAATAAAGAGCAATAAAAAACCCGTGCAGTAACACGGGTTCTATACAGGAATGAATCGTTTATGAAAACGACAGAATTATTACCGATTACAGAAAAAAATGCAAGCTTAACGATGAGTAGTCGTGAGATTGCGGAGTTGTGTGAAAAACGTCATGACCACGTTATGGTTGATATTCGCAAAATGTTGAATGAGCTTGAAATTAGCTCACCCGAATTTTCGGGGCAGTACAAAACTGCTGATGGCAGAATGCAACCGTGCTTCTATTTACCCAAAGACTTAACCCTCACACTTATCGCTGGCTACAACGTGAAACTACGTAAACGCATTATCGACCGCTGGCAAGAACTGGAAGCTCAACAAGCGGTGCAATTACCACAGACTTTTGCGGAAGCCTTGCGTTTGGCAGCAGATTTGGAAGAGCAAAAACAGGCGTTGTTGTTGGAAAATCAGCGGATGAAACCGAAAGTGGCATTTGTTGAACACTATGTTGAAGTTGGTACAACCAAATCGCTACGAGAAACCGCCAAGATTTTGAAAATGCCTGAAAAGGCGATGATTCAGCGCTTGGTAGAAGATCGCATTTTGTATCGTCAATCAAATAACTTGCTGCCTTATCAAAAATATTACGAGCGTGAGCTGTTTGCCGTTAAGACTGGCACAGCAGAACACGGTCACAATTTTACCCAAACCCGTGTAACCAGTAAGGGAATGGCATTTATCGCAAATCGTTACGCTTCGGAGTTGATGCAATGAGCAAATTTATCCCAAACAGTTTTCAAGTGCCAAATGCGGTAATTGATGAGTTGATGAGCGTTTTAAGCGGTGCAGAATTTAAGTGCTATATGCTAGTTGTCCGTCAAACTACTGGCTGGAATAAACAAAAAGATGCGGTCTCAATTTCACAAATGATGGAAAAGTGCAGTTTAAGCAATAGAGGCGTTATAGACGCCTGTGAAAAACTTGTTGAGCTTGGACTTTTAACTAAATCGAAAGGCTTCAGAGGAATGAATGTTTTCTCGGTTAATTTTGACAAAGTTGCGACCTGTGAACTTACCTCACCTGTGAACTCAGCTCACTCGACCTGTGAACTTACCTCACAAGTACCTGTGAACTCAGCTCACACACAAAATACCACTAAACAAAATACCAATACCAAAAATACTACCCTAACGGGTAGTAACGCACACGCACGCACGAAGGCGAAAAAATCTGATGATTTTGAGATTTTGGAAAAATTCGGCATTGATGGCGAACTAGCAACGGATTTTGTAAAACATCGCAAGGCGTTGAAATGCCCGATTACGGACACGGCGATAAAAGGCTTTGAGCGTGAGGCTGGCAAGGCAGGGATTTCTCTGCGTGAGGCGATCACGATTGCGATTGAGCGTGGTTGGAGAGGCTTTAAGGCAGATTGGCAATGGCGTGACGAGCAGCCTAGCTCGGGCGTTGTTGCAAAAAATCCGCAACATTCAACCGCTTCTACCAAGCCAAACGCCCACGTTGGCTTTGCAGAGCGAGATTATGGCACGACAGACACGCCTGATTGGGCTAAGGACTTGGTATGAACCCTGAAGAAAAATTCCAAGAGGAACTCAAAAACCTTGAGAGCCGTTTGCAAGCAGCATTGCAAGGTTTCAAGCCGTTAGATGGCTGTGTGACATCGGAATCGGTGGCAAGCTGTGAGCATCACGGTAATTATCGCCAATGGGTACGCCGTTTTGATGCGATTGAACGGACGACCAGAACCGACTGCCCGCAATGCCTGCAAGGCGAGATTGCTCGGTTAAAACAGCGTGAAGCAGAGCGGAAAGCACGGATGCAAATGGGCTTGATTGCTGATTTGAAATATCACTCTGGCGTGCCAAAACGTTTTGAGCAAGCGAGCTTTGAGAACTACGAGCAGACGGAGGCGAATGCTAAAGCAAAACGATTCTGCCAAGCCTATGCGAACAAGTGGCTAGAGCGTAAGGCGAAAGGTGGTGGGCTGATTTTATGTGGTAAACCTGGTACGGGTAAGAACCATTTAGCTTGTGCAATTATCAATCACGTAATCGAACAATACCAAGACGAAGCCTTGCTTACCACGGCGTTACGTATTGCCCGTAAAGTGAAATCCTCGTGGAGCAAAAACGCAGAAGAGAGCGAAGAGCAAGTGATGCGAACCTACATTGCACCTAATTTGCTAGTGATTGATGAAATTGGGGTGCAGTTCGGGAGCGAAGCGGAAAAAATCATTTTGTTTGAAATTATTAACGAGCGTTACGAAGCGATGAAACCGACGATTTTAATCAGCAACCTATCACAACAAGAATTGGGGGCGTATGTGGGCGAGCGAATTGTTGACCGTATGCGAGAAGGTGGCGGTGCAATGATTGCGTTTGATTGGGAGAGTTACAGAAGATGACTGAGCAACAATTTGACAAAAACACTTGGCAAACACCGAAGTATTTATTCGACTGGTTAAATCAGCGTTTTTGCTGGTTTGATTTAGACGGTTGTGCAACAGCTAAGAACGCATTGACTAGTCGTTATATTGGCGAACCTGGCTCAGACGCTGACGACAATGTCTCAATTGCCCCCGATTTTTTGGCAGACGATATTTTTGATGTGTTGTTAGATGAAATTGTCGGTAGTTATCCGTTGCGAATTTTCGTCAATCCCCCTTACTCCGACGTTACGCCATTTTTGCAGCAGGCAAAACGCTTGCGTGATGCAGGGCATTTAGTGGTGATGTTACTTAACAACGACAAATCTACGCAGTGGTATCAGCAATGCGTTCACGGTGTGGCAAATGAGGTGATTGATCTTGTCGGTGGTCGCATAGCGTTTATTAACCCTGTTACGGGCAAGGAAATCAAGGGAAACAGTAAAGGACAGATGATTGTGGTGTTCGATCCAACAATGGAAGATTTTGTGCAGCGGTCGGTAAGTCTGGATTTTGTGAAGAAGGTAGGTGGTTATGAGTAATAACAGCAACATTGAGCTAGTCAAGCAATTATTACAGAAAGCGGGCGTGGTCATTCACCCAAAATCAGAAGGGGTTATGGTCTATGCCTACCGAAATGGCAAGCAGTATGAAACCTTTGTTTGCAGTTGGCTGGGTTCTAATCTGACGGTGTCAATTTCAATCGATGGTAAGGCGAATTTGAAGAAAAGTAGCAAGATTGCAAAATCGATTTTCGGAAAACAATTTGCGGTGCGTCATTTAGCAGATTGTCCATTTGATGGCGAACAAGCGAACTATTTTAGCTGTGAGTTTTTGCATTGAGGACAAGATGGCAAGCAAAGTTAAACGCAAAACTGAAATCCTTGCGGTGAAATACCCTAACGGTGCAGTGGTAGCTGAAACGGAATACGACCGCAATTTGTTGAAAAATTTACCGGTTGGCTGTGCGGTAAAGATTATGCCGATGGGCAATAACCGCAACTATCAGCACCACAAAAAGTTCTTTGCTCTGCTAGACACGGGCTTTGAATATTGGCAGCCGAAATTTCAAGTAATGTCGGATATGGAGGTGTGGATTTGCGATGAGGTGTATAAGGGCGTAAGTAAAATTATGCCCACCGATACGCTTAGAACCTGGTTACGGGATTTTCTGGATAGTTTGGCGGAACGTATTACCAAGCACCGCCGTGAAAAACTCGATTACGAGGGAATGAAAACGCTTGAGGCGTATTTAAACCACGTGATGAAGCAAGCGGGCTTTTACGACATTAAGCCGAGTGCTGATGGTGGTACGCTGAAAGAGCGGTGGTCGATTTCTTTTGATAATTGTCCGCAGGAAAAATTCAACGAGATTTACAAAGGCGTATTTGGTGTGATTTGGAATGAAACGCTTTGCAACGTCTACCAAGACGAATGGGCGTTGGAGAATAAAATTAGTCAGTTGATGGGGTTTTAGATGGATTTTTTCTGGATTGGTTTAGGTATGTGTTTGATTTTTATTGGTGCTGGCATGAGTACGCTTCTTTTTGCTTATGCGTTGGAGGTGTTAAGTGGTAAGAAATAAACCACCCAAACAGCATAAATGCAAAGAATGTGGCGAATACTATACAAAATTCCGCTCCACACAGCAGGTTTGCTCCGTGAAGTGTGCAATGGCGATGGGTAAGCGGAAAGCGGAAGAAAAACGCAAAAAACTAGAAAAAGCTGACCGCTTGGAAGCCAGCCGTCGTATGCGTGAGCGGAAAGAGAAACTAAAAAGCCGTTCCGATTGGCTGAAAGATTTGCAGCGTGTGTTTAATGAATTTATTCGGCTACGGGATAAAGATTTACCGTGTATTTCGTGTGGTCGCTATCACGAAGGGCAATATCACGCAGGGCATTATCGCAGCGTGGGGGCTTGTCCTGAGTTGCGGTTTAATGAGGATAACGTTCACAAGCAATGCTCTGCCTGTAACTCGCATTTGAGTGGGAACATTTTGGAATATCGTTTGGGGCTGATTGAGAAAATTGGGCTGGACCGGGTGGAGTTTTTAGAACGCAAAGACCATCCACCGCTGAAGTTGTCGGTGGAAGAAATCAAGGATTTAATCAAGGTGTATAAGGCGAAGTGTAAGGAGTTGAAATAGATGAAGTTTGTGGGCACAGTCAAAGATTTATTGGCAAAATGGGCGGTCCAGTGGGCGTTACAACGAATTGGCACAGAGTTTTATCGAGAAACAATCAGCATTCCCAATCCACCCAAGAAAAGCAGAGGGTATCTGGTGCATTTTAGCGATGCGGAATGTTTGGTTATTGAGCAAGCGGTAATGCGGCTCAAACAAAGTAGTCTGTTAAATTTTCAGGTGGTGATGGCGTTATACTGTCAGGGTTTTTCTGAAAAGCAGATTTGCGACGGCTTAAATATTAGAGCAAGTAAATTAAATACTGCACGTATTAGCGGTATAGCTTATTTGGAAGGATTGTTAATTGGGCGTGGGTTTGTCTTTATTGATAAAACACAGTTAAACCTGCACAATGTAGGGTATCATCGTTTACGTTGATGTTTCATCTCTCACAACGCCTACAATGGATTGACGCAATCTACCTGTATCAATTAGTGGTTTACTTGATTTTTTACGCTTGATAGTGCTTTGTGCGTTAGCAACCCAGTTTCCTTTATCAAAGTTCAATTGTACATCGCCTTGAGCCATTAAGGCGATTTGCTGATAAATCTGCTCGACTGCAACGCCCTGCCCAAACAACTGGATAAATAAAGAGGTGTATTTTTCTTTATTTTCTGCAAGTGTTTGGCGTAAAAAAGGACGGCTTGGAATACGCTCATTTCCAAACTCAAGCACTGCGGCCAACGATGCTAAATTAAATTCTTTGCCGTACTCAATAGGTTCATCAGATTCGGAGGGGATACCAACATAGGCGCCTTTTGCTTTAGCGCTCTCTAATTTAGTAGCGAGTTCTGCAAGTACTGCACTTTGAAGCTGGATATTAACTTTCATCTGTAAATCTCTTAAATAATAAAAAAGCCTATTGATTGTCAATAGGCTTATTTTCTAAATTCAACCTAACAGTTGTATGGCGCATGGATTTTGCTTGAATTTAACTCTCTAAAAATGCTTTTGCTTTAATATACTTCTCTTTTCTCGCCAGATCTTTATTAGTAATAACTGGCAGCCTTGTTAAGTCCATGTTATGCGTTAAATCTGCGATTTTAACTTGCCTTGCAATGAGATTATTCTTAACTCTAGCAAGATATTTATCATAATGCTCACCATCTACTTTAGTAATCGCGCGCACCGCTTCAGCTACCTCTTGGCCGAAATAACAAGTTAAATCATCAATGGATTGTTCCGTATCTTCAACACTATCGTGTAGCCAAGCCACTGCAACCATTTCTTCTGATGGTTCAACGAGATTGTTAACCACTGCTTGCAAATGTTCAATGTATGGCTTACCTGCTTTATCCACTTGATTAGCGTGGATTGATTTTGCAAATAATTCTGCTCTTGTTGATAAAGACATCATTACTTTCTCATAAATCTAATTGCATCACTTTCATTTTGCCACCAGTGAATGAATTTTCATCTCGCAACACGCTCCAAGTGTGCAATTTGTTCTTCAACAGTCAAATCATAATTATCTGTAACACGTCGATAATATTCAATCGCATAAGGATTGGTTCGCAAATCGTTAATCATTCTTGCGACTTCTTCTTTTGATAAGGTTGAGTTTTCAATTTCTTTTGAATTTCGCTCAGATTCTTCAAGTTGTGTACGCACATCTTTTTGCCATAATGAGAAATCGGAATAACCGCATTTTTTAGCAAATTCCTTTTGTTTCTCAATAGGAAAATCTAAAACGCTTGCCATATTACACCTCTAGTAATTCAATTACTGTCATCTTCCACCACAATAAGCCTTTGGTGCTTACTTTAGTTACAAAAAAATGACTATTAGATTTGAATAATACTTCTTTCTCGCTGGGATATAAAGACAAATTCTCTACTTTCCGACCGTTTTTCCCATAAATTTCGAATCTAACTTTCCCACCAAACCCTTGAACTTTCTTAAGTTCACTCGTGCTAACAAAAAATGGTTCTGTTACAACTTCCCCTTCCTTGTATCGTGCTAAATCTTCCTTAGATAATTTCTGCACTGCTCTATATGAAATCCCGCTAAACTTCGGTAATTTTTCAAGTGCCTTATTCAACAAATTCTCATAGCGGGTAATTTTAGGTGTAGCCATTCCTGTTCTAAGTGCCTTATTGAAGTCTTTGTAAAAGCCCCCAGTATAACCAATCACACTTAATGCCTCATTTTGGCTTAATTTGTGTTGTTTAATAAATTCACTTGCAGTATTTAATCTGTCACGCGCCTTATTGCTTTCTTCCTCGCCAAGCATTTGTTCAACAAATTGCAACTCTTCCTGCTTACGCTCAATTTCTTGACTTTGCTCAACCTCTTCCGCTTTCTGTTCAACCTTATCCCCAAAATAAGGAATTGCTACGCATCGGCAATTAATTTCATCACCGGGATGTCCTGTTGGAGGTGGATCATCATAACTAAAAATCTTGCCATCATTTTCTGCGTGGCTATCACGCACACGCTCATCGCCTGATGTACTCCAAATGTACTGTTTAATTCCCATCTCTTCGTGTCTGGCACGTGTGAGGCTAGCATTGATTTTGGCTGATTGGTCGCGAGCAATCAGTTTCGCCCGCTTTTCGGTTACGCCGCCGATTTCTTGGATTTGTTTTGCAAGGTCTTTGGTAAGCGTGCCTTTTACTTGAGCTTGCATTACCGCTGCTTGAATTTTATCGAGGTATTGACTGTGAATCGATTTAATCAGCTGCACGTTAGCCGTAGTTAATTGCTCCAATTTTTCGGCTACTTTACCGCTGTTATGGAGATAACCTTGCAGATCAACCCTTGTTTGTCGTTTTAAATCTTTTTCGACTTCTTGGATATTTTGAGCGTTACCCCGAATAAGTAATCCTTGTGCGATTTTCTTTGCCACGCTATCAATATCGGCTTTACTCAATTTTTCTGCCGCTTTCAAAAAACGATCGGCATCAAAATCTTTACTGGCATCATCATTGAATTTGCCATCATTTAAATTCACTTCATTCGCAAAAAAATCCTCAGATTCGACCACTTGGCGAAATTTACGCACAAGAGCCAATAATTCATTACGATACCAAAGCTCCGTGCGAAGACTTGTTTTACCAGGCTTAAAATGGAGGTTTATTTTGCGTTTTGGTTGATTTTTAAGAAGTTCGGGCAAGTTTAAAATCATCGTTATCACCATTGAGGTTAGAACAATCTAGCGGTTATTTCATCAATTCGATTAACACATTGACCAGCGGTGTAATACCTAAAGCCAAAATTGCTAAAGCAATCAGAATAATGGCAATGCCAATCGCTGTTTTAATAAAAGGTGTTGCGTAAGTTTCCATTTCTAATCCCTCTTTTCTGTTACCACCATCGGATTGCGGTAATGATTTCAGGGGTTTTCCAAATAAGGGCAAACAGAAAAAGTATGATCGCTGCTGTCCACATTGTTTTACGAATTTCTTTGGGTGTGATGTTAATTGCTTCCATAAGAACTCCTAGAAATTTAAACGTAAATCGTTTATCATTCATTCAAAATTGCTCCTTAGTCTATTTAAGGGGTAAATAAAAAACCCGAAGTGCTGCGAACACTTCGGGTTTTTGTTTTGGGTAAAATGGCTGTTAAAATTCGCTTTCTACGTGAATTTGATCAACATCTTCTGTTGAAATGCTATTAAACAAACCACTCTCTTTTAATTCATTGGCGACCTGTTGTTCTGTTAGCACACCACGTTCAATCAGTACATTGGTTGCCGTCGCAAAGCTATTTAATGCCGTGATTTTTTGCTCCACCGTCATTTCTTGGAGGGAATTAAATTCAAACCAAAAGTCTGCAGGTTCAAAGCCTAATGCCATTTGGCATAAAATCGGATCTAAACGGTCAAACACAGGGCGTAAGCGGCTCTCTTGCAAGGCATGAATGCTCTCGTGATAGTTTTGAATATCCTCCTCACCACTAGCAAACCCCGCAGCAGATTGCCCAAATAAAATGGTAACTGGCATATCTGCCGCTCCAGCTACCGCATTACGAAATTCAACTAATAAATCGCGTAAGCCACTAAATCCAAGCTCTTTTTGTTCGTATTCATTCTCTTTATCCAACAATAACGTATTCGTGCTTGATTTAATCAGTTGCACCATTTCCACGGTTTTGGCAATCTGCTCTTCCATACCTGCGGCAATGCGGTCGGTTAAGCCTTCCATCTTAAATACATCAACTTTGCTTTCAGTAATTAAGTCGCCTGTGTTGGTGCTAATCAAATCAAAACGCTTGAGAACGGTATAAACCGCTTCTAAATCGGAAAGCCCCCAAATTTCGCTATCTGCAAAGCGTTTAGGTGGACGAGGCGTGCCATTGATAATAATCAGACGGGAATGATGTACATCAAGCGAGCCATTGACTTTGTATTGGTCGAACTTACCGTAGTTATCATCAAAAATGTTATTGTTAAGCGAGCCGAACCCAGCCACCATATCTTTACGCAGCAATACCAAGCGTTCAATGGTTTGACTTGACTCAAGCGGCGTTATGGTTGATTTTTCGGTCAATACCAAAATCGCCACACCACCATAAAGACTTGCCCAAATTAGTGCTTGCTCAAGCGTTTCTTTGAGCTTTAATTTACGCTCCAAGCGGTCAATTTTTTCTAACTGTGTACCATCTAAATCGTTAGAGGTAATTTCACGCCAGCGGCGGGTCATATCTTGTGCCTTCTTGCGGCAAATTTTCTGCACGATCCAACTTTCTTGCCACAACGCTTCAAGCTGAACAATATCTCTGGTTAAATCGTTACTCTGTGTATAGCGAGCCATTTCTTGGCGTTTGCCCAAATTGGTCGCAAGTGATGTTAAACCGTCGTTTAATTTCATTTTGCAGTATCCGTTTATTTTAGATATATAAAAACGGCAGAATTACCTGCCGTTTGTCTTAAATTCTATCTGGCCAAGGGTCAGATGTTGTCCACATCATCGCTGGCGGTCTTAGATTTTTTGGTCCAATGTCAGGTATTGCCTCATTGCCTTTTACTTTAGGGTCTGCGTGATAAGGCGTGAATCGCATAAAATTAGCATCGCCTACCCCTCCCACATAAATACCTGCAACGGCTCGATTGGTGTCATCATCATATAAGCTAAATCCACAAGATTCATCAGCTCTAAAGCCAAGAGGAATCCCACTTGTACCAATAACTTCAACCCTTCCTGGCTGTCTTGGTAGATACCCTTTTTCTGTTTTGCCTAAATAACCAAACAGCCCCCAAGACAGCCCCCCCATGTGACAAGTCACAAAGTTGCCTTGCCTGCGGAATTTAATATAAGCGCCAGGCTTTAAGTTTTTCGTTACAGCATTAACTAAACCTGTATCACCATCGGTAACCACCCATTTCCCATTCCGTTTTTGCCATTTCCATGCACCTACTCGACCGCCATCTGACGACTCATAGATAGTCCCATTGGGTTCATCGCCTGTTATTTTGCCATTCGTTGTAGTAGGTTTGTCAGGCCGACCTACACCAAGCACAACGGTTATGGCTTTAATATCTCGCCCGATTTGTTCTATGACATCGGGCAGTTGTTGTAAAAGGTCCATTAGCTATTTTTCCCACGTTGATAAGCTGCCTTTAAGTCCATTGCTTTTAAGGCGTTAATTTGCTCAATCACTCCATCTAAACTCTGTTTAAATTCTGTCAGTTTAGTGGTTAATGCCTCAGGGGCACTGCTTCCACTTGCTTTGAGTTTGCGTAACTCTTCTGCCAGCTCCCTAAATGTGTCTAAATCGGCTGATACCTCACCGCCTAACAGGTCATTTTTAAGCTGGGTTATCTTTGTCTCAATTTGAACCAAAATCGCTTTATCTTGCTCGCCTAAGTAAGTTGCAAAATCGGTTAATAATTGTTGGATAGTTTGTGTTGTCATAGTCGTCCTATTTTGTAGTTGAGAATTAAATCAGGTAGCGTTGGAATAATTGGATTTTCGGCTTGTATCACCTTAAACCCTTTCGTTACCGTGATATTAATTTTAGTTTTAGGTTTGAGTGCAGCGGAAATAATGGGCTTAGATTGCAATTGCACCTTGATTTTGTTTTTTGGTTTAGCGTTGAGACACGTCATAGGTAATATCCTTACGGAGAGTTATCTTCCCCCCGCACAGGGTTTTAACGAGCCCTTGCCCATTGGTTTGTTGCAAATCCCACTTAGCTTGCACCCAATCGACTTGCTCAGTTTTATCATGTGAGATGATAAGCGTTACTTCATTATTTTTTACCGATATGCTCCCGTTTGTGCTAGATAGGCGGATTCGCTCACCTTTGCTGACAGGCACGATATCGCAATCAAAATGGCAATCTGTAAAATCGACAGGCGCATTGTCGTCATCGGTAAAAATTAACGTTTCCGTTTCATCGTCGCCGCGAATCCAATCAAAGTTAATTTCCTGCATGATGCGCTCCAAATATAGCGGCCAACTGATTCGGACTAAATCGCCAGCCACTTTCCCCGCCGCAAATCGCATTAAAACACCACTCACTACAAAAATACTTACTGCGTTTTTGCTTAATGCCCAGCACGATACCTAGTGCTCCCCACCAGTCATATTTACAGCCCAAAGTGCGATCAAAATACGCTTTAATTTGTTGCTCGGTGACATCATTGAGGGGGATTAAATCCCATTTTGTGTTATCGGACACATCAATCTGCTTGCAACGCACGCCGCCGTCTTGTACCGATGAGGAGTAGCAGTCATACACTGTTGCATGCTCATAATGATGTCCGTTGCCAAACTCAATGCGCTCAATAGCAATCTCGCAATGCGAGTATTTGCCTTTGGTAAAAAATCGAGTAATGCGGTCAGCGATGGCTTTGACGGGCTCTTTGCGCCAGTCTCGCTTGTGCTTGTACATCGCCAAATAAACCTTAGCCATTTTGGTATGCCTCCATCAAGTTATCCATTTGCTTGATAATGTCATCATGGATTGATTGCAGTTGCTCAAGCGTGAGATTAGGTGCTTTGAGTTCATACTTACGCATACGTTGATTAGCTAATTCAACCTGCAGTTTTTCGAGCCCAGCCGCCTGAGTCAAAATCAGGTTTGTAGCGGTCTTATTATCCAGTCTCGCACGTTGTGCAAAATCTGAGATATATCGACTGCACTCACCTTCATAATTGGCAGATTTAAAGCCTTCTGCCGCCGTTTGTCGCTCGCGGTACTCGCTCTCAAAGCGTGTCCAGGTGCTGTAGATTTTTGCTGCGTGCTCATCAATATTGGCGATAAGGCGAGTTTGAGTTTCAGCTAAAAGTGCGGTTTGTTTTTCCTTTGATAGCTCAAAGGATTTTGTTGTCATATTGAACACATGGAATGGACTAGGAGCCTTGCCTGAGCATTTTATTTTTCCATCCTCAATCCATACTGCGCCACCGCCAGTAATGCTGAGTGATATCTCATCAATTTCCGCTTGAGACTCAACATTGACCCACTGTCCGTTATTGTCATGCGGGATATAATCCGGCAAAAATTGTTTTGTGTCTAAATTAAATAACATCATATTTACCATCCATACCAACCAATAGCGATAATGTTTAACCCTGTGTGACCAGAATTAAATACCTCCACAACGTTGCCGTTTTGGATATTTGCGCCAACAACATGACGTCCGCTCCCCACATCCATTACTTGTACTCGGTGCGCCCCATTAAATGACTCTGGCAAATTAAGCTTGGCATACCCATCAATTGTTGCCCCCATGATAATCGTGCGCATCACTCCATTATCGCCCATTGGCACATCAAACACTCCCGCACCTTCATAGTGGTTTGGATACCATTGACTTCGAAATCTACTTTTCACATAGACCTCAGATTTACTCGCAAACTTATCATGTAGCCATCCATAAGCTCTACTCCACAGGTTGCCTGATGATGTAATCGTAAATACATTTTGTCGGCTGTCTATATTCCAATCCGCCCCCTCTGGCGTGTTTAAAAATTCAATTTGAGTGCTATTTTTCCCTGCATCTCGCATCCACATTGATGCACGAGGGATATTGTCTGTTTGATAAAAATCAACAAACACACCTGTATTTTGACCGCCAGCTTTATTTTTAAGCATAAGCCCATTGGCAAAACCGCCAGATTGACTACCTGTAATGGCAAGACTGCCCGTCATCGTATCGCCAGATTTCGATACACGATTGTTGGCGTTGTTGTTCGCGTTATCTGCCGCTCGTTGGGCATTATCCGCTTTGGTTACCGCATTATTTGCCGTGTTTTGAGCTGTTGTTGCCTTACTTACACCATCGTTTGCTGTGCGTTGAGCTGCCTCTGCTGCAGCTTGTGCCGTCTTCGCTTTTGCTACGCCATCGTTTGCCGTGCTTTGTGCACCATCTGCAGCCGTTTTCGCTTCCACACCCTTATCGTAAGCAATTTTAACCGCCGCACTCGTTGCAACTGTGTCTGCACTATTGCTATCTACTGCAGAGGATTTTTTGCTGTTTGGGATTTTGTCTAAGCTATCTATTTTGACCCAAGGTGACCAACTATCTGTTTGATAGCTTGTCTGATGTCGCTCATACACATCGGTGCTATATGCCACATAAGCTAATTGACGGCACCAAGCTCCGTCGCCACCCGCAATCACTTGAATGTGACAACTGGTCGATACGGGCAGATTTTGCGAACGGCTTGCTTGAGTAATCGCATAAACACCATCGGTTTTTAAGGTGTTTAAATTTCCAACAAAAGGCTCAACTTTAAAATTCCCGATACCATAGCCCGCTAAAGTTGTGGCAGGGGATTGTTTGCCATTGGCAAGGTCATAAGCTGTTTTCACCGCTTTGGGCGTGGCTGCCATTGTTTCATTGTCGCTATTTGTGGCTGAGTTAAGTTGCACAATGCCTTGTTGAGTGAGACTGGCTTTGGCGATTTCTGTTAACGTAAAACCCCAGCGTTGCCAATCTGCTGAATTACTCGCTGATGGGGGTGAGTTTTTATTTGTACGCAATGCTTTATAACTTAAGCCCTGATATTGCACGAAAGCACCAGCCGGATAATCTTGTGTAGCAGACCATTCAGGTAGCCCTCGCTGCATTAAATAAGTATGTTTTTCGTCAAGTCGCTTGAACAAGAAGTTAAACCACTCCATCGGTGGAATTCCGCCCGTTTGTTCAAAGGAAATTCCCCAACCACGCAATAAGTCTGGGAAATTATCGACCTCGCCTTGTTTCGCAGATGACGCAAAAATGCTTTCATCTGGCTTATTTACTAATGCCATATGTGACCTCTATATTAGGTTGAAAAGATATTGCACACCGGCTTGGCGTGGCAGTATATCTAAGTGGTTGATTGCGAATTTTTTAAAATCAGATGTGCTTGTACTTGGGAGAGAGATAGAGACGGTCATATCATAGTTATCCACGATGTGACAACCTTCACCAAAAATAAAACGGCACGCTTCGATAATATTCGGGAGCGTGCCTGTTTGATAATTTTTAAGAATGCGACATTTAATTAAAAATCGATAATCATCATCCGATAATCGAACACTATCAGCGAGCGGATCACGTTTTCGATACCATTGCCCACCGCCTTTTCGAAGACGACTAAAGCTCATTGCATTTTGTGCGTTTTGAAAGCCGAAGAATTTTCGCAACAAATAACCGTTAATCACTCGAATTTGTCCGACGTGCTTACCCACTAAATCCAGCTGATCGCCTGTGGCTTCTTCAATGTTCAGCACATTTTGTAATTGATATAAATCAATAAACCCTTGTACAATCACGTTTTCTAGTAGTCGAATCGTTTCAAGGGCTTTGTGTTTACCTTGGTATTGCCAGATCAGCAAATCAGAATACGCCATTATTCCACCTCAATGGTAATATCAGTCTTCAATATGCGTGCTAGTTCACGTGGTTGTAGTTCCACATTTTCCGCTTTCAGGCTTTGTCCTTTACGGGCGATTTTAAGTTCTTTTATCCAGAAACCGCCCACTTGGTTAATGGGTGAGTAGAGGCGAGAAAGTGAAACAGATTGCCCAATCTCAAATTTTTGAAGGGTAAGTAATCGCTTGATTTCCTCTTTATCAATTTCGGTAAAGTCTTCATAACGCACACAACGCATCACAATTTGAATATCAACTGCAACCGCACGATCAAACCGAATTAAACGAGGCTCTTTATTCTTCTGCAACGTAACTGCGATTGTACCTTGCAAACCAACCCCCGCCCCTTTGTTTTGATAAATTACCTCCGCAATTTGACTATTTTCACCACCCTCTACAATCACATTGAGAGAATGTGGCTCAATGCCTAATTTATCACGTTG
>ERZ841116.47-NODE-47-length-97198-cov-5.113740_pt1 | contig 97198 bp, 102 predicted proteins | sample MGYA00519875_ERZ841116 | MGnify/ENA primary metagenome ERZ841116 (study PRJEB31850, sample SAMEA3708889) | human gut metagenome | biome: human gut; feature: human-associated habitat; material: faeces | place: China | collected 2014 ... | reverse complement strand
AAGCACGAGACGGGATTCGAACCCGCGACCCTCGCCTTGGCAAGGCGATACTCCACCACTGAGCCACTCGTGCATATCCTTGTTCTTTCGAACAAAGATATCATACTATAAATTCCGACACCTGTCAACTAAATTGTTGTAATTTTTTGTGTTTTTTCTTCAAATCAATCTATTTACTGTTTTAAGGGCGCAAAATTGCACTCAGCACATACTGATTGTTCTGAAAATTTTTCTGGCTCAGTTCATCCAGACGAATCAGATCCACATCCAACCACATTTCTTCTGCAGCCGTCATCATATTGGCAAACATAATACCAAAATTTACCTCATCCCATTTTCCCAGTTTATCACTTGGATGTTTCTTGGAGAAAATATGGATTCGGCTGTCAAAAACTACGAAACGCCACGGCTGGCTGTTCATACTTGAAGGTGCCATCCTTGCTGCATCCAGTAACTGTTTCATCCACTGTCTCGGTGTTTCTTTATATACACACAGGTCATCCAAACTCAACCTCTTCGCTTCCGCCTGTTTCCGATAACAGCTTCCCTTGGGCTTTCCGAATGCCATCACCACCATCATCCGCTTTTTATCGCGATATTGATATTTTTTCTTAATGATCGGATTGCCGATAAAACAGCTTCCGATTCCTCTGGTGTACATATATAACGAAAGCTGCTCCATCAGATACCCTGCGTTCATCATCGCACGGTCTTTTTCTTCCGAATACAACACCAGATAATATGGTGCCTTGATTCCAAGAAGACTGAGCATCTTATAATCATTCTGTCGATTGTCAAAAATCGCCAGTTCCGTCTCTACTCCTCCAAACAGCCCGTTAATTTCATCAAATTGTTTCAGAATGTCTTCCAGAACTTTCGGGCTGATCCCTTCATTTGTATAACTCCGGACGGATTTCCGGACAAAAATTGCTTCAAATAAGTTCATGTTATCACCTTTAATTTTTTCGTAACACTATTGTAACATGTTTTTTCTGTTTTGCAACCGCTTCCGGTACTTTTTTATGCGTTTTTTGTTTGTTTCCCCTGTCTTAAGATGCAAGAACTCCAATCTGCTGCTGTACATCTGCCTTAAACTGTTCCCAGGCATCTTCGTGTTCCACAAAATATTTCGGACAGATTTTTCCTGTCACATCATAATGGCGGATCACATCCTGACTTGTAAGTCCGAATCTGTTACACAGCCAGGCTGTCAGCTGTACCATCGACTGATAAGTTACTGTGTTAAAAGCACCTGTATCATCCGGGTGACAGCATTCGATGGATATGGTATCCCCATTTCGATCATTAGAAGCATATGCAATTTCCGTAGTTGGTATACATTGCACAACTTCCCCCTCCAGCCCTACAATAAAATGACTGCTGGCTTTTGTGGTATGTGCATCTTTAAGTCCCTCAAAATAATCCCTGTTTGCCATGGCGCTGCTTCCCGGATTCGCAGTATAGTGAATCACAATTCCATTTACCTGTTTCAGTGTGGTTCCCGGTCTGGAATATTCGTTGACATCCAGCAGTTCCACATCCAGTTCCGGAGCGCCTGTCCAGTCAATCTGTCCAGTCTCCTGTACCATATTTTTTCCCGTCTGTGAAAAAAATAATTTTTTGCATAAAAATATCAGACCAATAATACATAAAAAAGCAATACACAGCACAATCATCGATCGTCGGATCAATTGCTGTCTTCTTCGCTGTCTCGTCATCCGTCTTCTGTGAACTGTTCTGCTCCCCTGTCGGTTTCTCCCCCCAGTTCTTCTCCCACTCATAACACTTCTCCTGTATACCCAAAAAGGCGGCCTCCACCCCTGAGACCGCCTGCTTTATTTATTCCTCGTAACGGTTCAGTACCTTACGGATGCTTCTCCACTGAATAGTTACTACTCATCAATGCTATAGTTTGGTGCTTCTTTTGTAATATGAATATCATGCGGATGAGATTCTTTTAAAGATGCTGCGGAAATCTTTACAAATTTTCCGGTTTCTTTTAATGTCTCAATATCTTTTGCTCCGCAATATCCCATACCGGAACGAAGTCCTCCGATTAACTGGAATACCGTGTCTTCCAGGTGACCTTTGTATGCGACACGACCTTCGACACCCTCCGGTACCAGTTTCTTCGCATCGGTCTGAAAATAACGGTCTTTACTTCCGTTCTCCATCGCTGCAATAGATCCCATACCACGGTATACTTTATATTTTCTACCCTGATACAGTTCAAAGCTTCCCGGGCTCTCATCGCATCCGGCAAACATGCTTCCCATCATACATACGTTCGCTCCGGCTGCAATCGCTTTCGTCATATCTCCGGAATACTTGATACCACCATCTGCGATGATCGGTACACCATATTCTTTTGCTGCATTATAACAGTCCATAACGGCTGTGATCTGCGGAACACCGATTCCTGCAACCACACGGGTTGTACAGATGGATCCAGGTCCGATACCTACTTTTACCGCATCGGCTCCGGCTTCGATCAGATCTCTGGTTGCTGCGCCTGTTGCAACGTTACCTGCAATCACCTGCAGATCCGGATATTTTGCTTTGATCTGACGCAGTGTTTTAAAGATATTTGCGGAATGTCCGTGAGCAGAGTCAATAACAATAACATCGACTTTCGCTTTTACCAGAGCATCCACACGCTCCAGAACATTTGCTGTGATTCCAACGGCAGCACCACAGAGCAGACGACCATTTTCATCTTTTGCAGACAACGGATATTTGATCTGCTTCTCAATATCTTTGATGGTGATCAAACCTTTCAGATTGAAGTCATCATCTACGATCGGCAATTTTTCTTTTCTTGCCTGTGCAAGAATCTTCTTGGCTTCTTCCAGAGTGATACCCTCTTTTGCTGTGATCAGTCCTTCGGATGTCATACAGTCTTTGATTTTCTTTGTAAAATCTTCTTCAAATTTCAGATCACGGTTAGTGATGATACCAACCAGTTTTCTGCCTTCCGTAATCGGTACGCCGGAAATTCTGAATTTTGCCATCAGATTATTGGCATCTTCCAGTGTATGTTCCGGTGAAAGGAAAAATGGGTCTGTGATGACTCCGTTCTCTGAACGTTTTACCTTGTCCACCTCATCAGCCTGCGCCTCGATAGACATGTTTTTATGAATGATACCAATACCTCCCTGTCTTGCCATGGCAATCGCCATACGATGTTCGGTAACTGTGTCCATTCCTGCACTCATCATCGGGATGTTTAGTTTAACTTTTTTTGTTAAATGTGTAGATAAATCTACCATGTTGGGAGTCACTTCTGAATACTGAGGAACCAGTAACACATCATCAAAAGTAATTCCGTCACCAATAATTGTACCCATTTTTTTCTCCTTTCGTATGCTTTACATTGTTGAGAATTAGTTTAGCAAAAAACAACCGTGGTGTCAATGTTAATCAAAGAACACTTTCCGTGGAGCTTTCAGCCGAAAATCTTTGACCATATGTTCCGATGGCTCAAAAAGTACTTTCAGCAGTCCTTCTTTTTCCGGAATCACCATGGCATAAACCAGTTTTTCTCTCTCCGGATTACAGGATGAGTAGTCACATACCTTTAATTTCTGGTTATTATTATAATAATCAAACCTGTGAGATGCTGCCGGCGCGATCAGTTCTGCTTTTGAGATATCATAAGATGCCATTCGTTTTCTCTTTGCCTTGTTTATGATACGATCCACATCCAGTTCCCCGTTGACATACTGATATTCCCATTCTGTCTGAAATCTCGGAAAAATAAAGATGTCCGCCACGCAGATCGCGATAGAAACCGCAATAATGATCAGGTTCCAGGTAAGAAGCGACAGAACAACCCCGATGGCAGTGAGTGCCATCAGTACATACCGCAGTGCCTGATCTGTTCCTGTTTTCCTTCTTTTTACCAGTTCTTCCAAATACAAATCACTCATTTTTGTCCTCCTTCGTTTTCATCAGGCGTGTTTCCATCACCCATAATATATGTAATAAATGATTTGGCTTCATCGAGATGATCCGAATAGACAAGTACTCCCATATATGAATCTTCATCCACTCCAAAAGACTGAAGTACTTTGCTGTCTCCCACATGCAGTCCGTACTCTGTCAAATCATCTTTATATGCTTCCTGCTGTTCATCCGTAAGAAGTTCCGACATCGGATAAAAACCATCCTGTTCTGCATACTCCTGAAATTTGTATTCAGGTGCAATCAATACATCTACCTGCTGTGCACCGATGATCGTGGACAATTTCATAACCATCTGATAGTCTTCCTGATCTTTCATCAGATACATGGAATTATCAATAGTATATTCATGATATTTATCTGTGTCACCGGTATAATTTTTAAAATCTTCTGCAAGCGCCTCTCCGTCTCCGGCTGTTCCATTAATGATTGCTGCATAAAAAACTGTATCGAACTGACTCCGATAAATCATCTGTCCGACAAAAACAATAAGCAGAATAATTCCCAGCGCCACTGCCATATGTGGCTTATAGTAAGCCCAGATATATTCCAGTTTCTGCCCGGCTGTCATCTGTTTCAGTTTTTTTCGTTCCAGTTCCCTTTTTTCTTTCGGGGTCATGTCGCTTTCGTATCGTTTCTGTTCCATCCATGTTCCTTTCTGACACCTTACTTTTCTTTCCCCCTGCCCGCTGTGATACCCAGTCAGATCCATTTTCATTTTAACACAAACAGGAGCCGCCGTCTATCTGGTCAGCTCCTGCTTTTCTTAAATCTTTATGAACTCCGGTGACTATTCAGCAGACACCGAACAGTTATACAATTCTTATCTTACCTTCGTAAATTACATCATTCCCATTCCCGGGTTACCTGCCGGCGCTGCCGGTGCTTCTTCCGGGATAATAGATACTACAGATTCTGTTGTCAGCAGAGTAGATGCAACACTGGTAGCATTCTGCAGTGCACTTCTTGTTACTTTTGCCGGATCCAGAATACCTGCTTTTACCATATCTACATATTCTTCTTTGTATGCATCAAATCCAATGCCAACTTCGGATTCTTTTACTTTGTTGATGATTACGGATCCTTCCAGACCTGCATTGGCAGCAATATGGAACAGAGGAGCTTCCAGGGCTTTCATGATGATCTGAGCACCTGTCTTCTCGTCTCCTTCCAGAGTATCAACCAGTTCCTGCAGAACTTTTGTCGTATGGATGTAAGCAGAACCACCACCTGCGATGATACCTTCTTCTACAGCTGCTTTGGTAGCTGCCAGAGCATCTTCCATACGCAGTTTTGCTTCTTTCATTTCTGTCTCAGTAGCTGCACCAACACGTACAACTGCTACACCACCTGCCAGTTTTGCCAGTCTTTCCTGCAGTTTTTCACGGTCAAATTCAGATGTTGTCTCTTCGATCTGTCCTTTGATCTGGTTCACTCTTGCTTTGATAGCTTCTTTATCGCCTTCACCATCAACAATAACAGTGCTTTCTTTCTGAACTTTTACAGATTTCGCACGACCAAGCTGTTCCAGAGTTGCTTCTTTCAGATCCAGTCCCAGTTCGTCAGAGATCACCTGACCACCTGTCAGAATAGCGATATCCTGCAGCATTTCTTTTCTTCTGTCACCATAACCAGGTGCTTTTACAGCTGCTACAGAGAAAGTTCCTCTCAGTTTGTTTACGATCAGAGTTGTCAGAGCTTCACCTTCGATATCCTCTGCGATGATCAGCAGTTTGGAACCGGACTGTACAATCTGCTCTAACAGTGGCAGCAGTTCCTGAATATTGGAGATCTTTTTATCTGTGATCAGGATATACGGATTATCCAGAGTTGCCTCCATCTTATCCATATCTGTTGCCATATATGCGGAAATATATCCACGGTCAAACTGCATACCTTCTACCAGATCCAGTTCTGTTTTCATTGTCTTGGATTCTTCAATGGTGATAACACCGTCTTTGGAAACTTTTTCCATCGCATCAGCTACCAGTTTACCAACTTCTTCATCTCCGGAAGATACTGCTGCAACTTTTGCAATCTGTTCTTTTCCTTCTACCGGTTTGCTCATGGAAGCAATTGCTTCTACCGCTTTATCGGTGGCTTTTTTCATGCCTTTTCGCAGAACAATCGGGTTTGCACCTGCTGCCAGGTTCTTCATACCTGCATTTACCATAGCCTGTGCCAGTACAGTTGCTGTTGTAGTACCATCACCTGCTACATCATTGGTCCTGGAGGCAACTTCACGGATCAGCTGTGCGCCCATGTTTTCAAATCCATCTTCCAGTTCGATCTCTTTTGCAATCGTAACACCATCATTTGTAATCAATGGAGCACCATATGGTTTTGCCAGTACAACATTTCTTCCTTTCGGTCCAAGCGTAACTCTTACTGTATCAGCCAGCTGATTTACACCTCTCTCCAGAGCTGCTCTGGCTTCTGCTCCAAATTTAATCTCTTTTGCCATGATTTTTTCCTCCTGATTCTATCTCTCTTTTTCTTTCTGAAAATCGATTATTTTACAACGGCAAGAATATCATTCTGTTTTACAATGATATATTCTTCTCCGTCCAGCTTTACTTCAGTTCCTGCATATTTGGAATAGATAACCTGGTCTCCAACCGCAACTTCCATCTTTACTTCTTTTCCATCAACCATTCCGCCAGGTCCTACAGCCACGACTTCTGCCTGCTGTGGTTTTTCCTGTGCCTGTCCCGGTAATACAATACCGGACTTTGTGGTTTCTTCTGCAACTAACTGTTTTAATACAACTCTGTCTCCCAATGGTACTAATTTCATATCTATTTGCCTCCTTTAAGCGTATAACCTGTTTTATTAGCACTCGTTTGTATCGAGTGCTACCGATGGTCTTATATTAGTAATTTTGCCCTGTTTTCGCAACTTCACTTTTCGCTGATATTTTTAATATATTCTCTTATTTTTAAATATATACTCATTTTTTCTCTTATTTTCTCACTTTTCTATAATTTTTCCATTTTGTCATCTTTTCTCAGATGCAAAGTAACAAAAAAGAAAGAAGACCAGGAGGTTCTCCTTTTCTCCTTTTCTTCTTTCTTCTGTCCTTTTCTTTTCAGCTGTTGTTTAATCAGTCGTCCTTTTCTGTCACTTTCAGATTCTTTCTCGCTTTCAGTTCATCAAGTTCATCAAAGATCACATCATTCAACACTTTGATGTACGTTCCCTTCATACCACTGGATCTGGATTCGATCACACCGGCACTCTCGAATTTTCTGAGAGCATTTACAATAACTGAACGTGTAATTCCCACACGGTCAGCAATCTTACTTGCCACAAGGATTCCTTCATCTCCGTCCAATTCATCGAAAATATGAATGATCGCTTCCAGTTCCGAAAACGAGAGTGTGCTGAACGCTGCTTTTACAACGTGAACCTTTCTGGCTTCCTCTGCATTTTCTTCATTTACGGAGCGCATCATTTCCAATCCTACTACTGTCGTTCCATACTCACTGACAATAATATCCTCAATATCGTACTGGCGTTCTTTCCGGTACATAAATACAGTTCCAAGACGTTCTCCTGCAATATCAATCGGGTTGATAATCGCACAATATTGCTGGATATCATCCCTCTCAAATCCCAGAGTCTGAAGATTCACATTTTCCTTTGTGGACAAGACGCTTAAAAAACGGTCATTCAGAAGCGGATCTACATGACTTCCGACTTTATCCTCAATCAATTCTGTGATTTCTTCTACTCCCGGGCATAAACTGACGCCAAGAACTTTTCCTTTCTTACTGATCACAAGAATATTAGAATCCAATGTTTCCATCATTACTTTGCAGATATCATTGAACACTACTTTTGTAGAATTATTATTGTGCAGTAATTTATTGATTTTTCTGGTTTTGTCCAATAACTGTACGCTCATCTTCTACTCCTTTCTGGATTTTTTGTTTTTTTTATACTTTTATAATATTGTACCATGATATTCTTTAAATAACAATAATATTTTCTGAATATTTCAATTTTTTCATTTATTGTGACTGTTTTATCTGCCTAATCAAAACCATGAAAACTAAAATTGGTCCACCGGACCAATTATTGATATGCAATGCAACGGAAAATTAAAAGATACAGATTCTTTGCCGAAATCTGTATCTTTTAATTTTCCGTTGAACAGTAACATTTATTTTTCGTAACTGTTCAGTACCTTCACAGTTATGAGCAAAAATGCATTTAAAATCACCTTCGGTGATGGCATTTTTGCTTGTATGTCTCGGGATTTTGGCATATTTATGCCAAAACACCTCGCGGGATAATGGCTACTGAATAGTTACTATTTTTCTTTTACTTCCACATACCCGCACTGCTCGTCCGCGCAGACTTTTTTGTTTCCCTTTTCTACCATGTAACCGCCGCATTTCGGACATTTTTCATTGATCGGTTTTGCCCAGGACATGAAATCACATTCCGGATTATCCTCGCAGCCGTAATATTTCCGGCCTTTCTTGGTCTTGCGAAGAACTACTTCTTTGCCACACTTCGGACATTTGACACCGATCTTTTCCAGATACGGCTTGGTATTTCTGCAATCCGGAAATCCGGGACATGCCAGGAATCTTCCATGCGGTCCATATTTGATTACCATGTTTCTTCCGCAGTTTTCACAGATTACATCAGTGACTTCATCTTCCAGTTTAACTTCCTCGAGATTTTTCTCTGCTTCTTTCACAGATTCATCAAGATCCGGATAGAAGTTCCGAACTACCACTTTCCAGTCTACGGTTCCGTCGCCCACTTTATCCAGCAGATCTTCCATCGTAGCAGTAAAGTTGACATCCACAATACTTGGAAAGGCTTCTTTCATCATCTGATTGACCACCTCACCCAGTTCTGTCATATACAGGTTCTTATTCTCTTTTGCCACATATCTTCTTGCAATAATTGTGGTGATGGTCGGTGCATAAGTACTTGGACGACCGATTCCCAGTTCTTCCATAGTTTTTACCAGGGAAGCCTCCGTATAATGTGCCGGCGGCTGAGTAAAATGCTGCTGTTCATCAAATTCCTGAAAATTCAGAACCGTATCTTTGTCAATGCTTCGTACCAGTGTATTGTTCTGCGCTTTCTCCTCATCTTCCTGCACATAAACGGACATGAAACCATCGAACTTGATCTTGGATGCGGCAACCGTAAACAGGTATTCTCCACCGGAAATCTTTACAGATGTTGTTTCGTATATAGCCGGCTGCATACGGCTTGCCACAAATCGTTTCCAGATCAGCTGATAGAGACGGAACTGGTCTCTGGAAAGAGATTCTTTTACAAGGGCCGGCATACGGGAAACATCCGTCGGACGGATTGCTTCGTGTGCATCCTGAATGTTCTTTCCTTCTTTTTGTTTACTCTCCCGCACTGCCACATAGGATTCTCCGTAATGTTCGCCGATAAAGCTTCTTGCCATTGCATCTGCTTCTTCCGAGATACGGGTGGAATCGGTACGCAGGTAGGAAATCAGAGCAACGGTACCCTGTCCTTTGATATCTACTCCTTCATACAGCTGCTGAGCCAGACGCATTGTCTTCTGGGTAGAAAAGTTCAGTGCCTTGGAAGCTTCCTGCTGCAAAGTGCTGGTAGTAAATGGAAGCGGAGCTTTTTTACCTCTCTCTCCCTTTTTTACTTCACTGACCTGATAAGATACACCTTTCAGTTCTTCCATGATGCGATCTGCTTCTTCTCTGGAGGAAATCGTCATCTTCTCTTTTTCTTTTCCGTAGAACTTTGCAATCAGCGGTTTCTTTTCTCCCGGAATTTTAAATACAGCATCCAGTGACCAGTATTCTTCCGGAATAAATGCATTGATTTCTTCCTCTCTGTCCGCTATAATCCGCAGCGCAACGGACTGTACCCGACCGGCACTCAGTCCACGTTTGATCTTTTTCCACAGAACCGGACTGATCCTGTAACCAACCATACGGTCCAGGATACGTCTTGTCTGCTGTTCATCCACCAGATTCATATCTATGTCTCTGGCATGTTTGATCGACTCTTTCACTGCACTTTTGGTGATCTCATTAAAAGTGATTCTCCGCATCTTTTTTTCATCCAGCTTCAATGCTGTTGCCAGATGCCAGGAAATCGCTTCTCCCTCACGGTCCGGGTCAGTTGCGAGATATACTTTATCTGCCTTTTTTGCTTCTTTTCTCAGACTTGCCAGCAATTCTCCCTTTCCCCGGATCGTAATATATTTCGGTTCATAATCATTCTCTATGTCGATGCCCAACTGACTTTTCGGCAAATCCCGGACATGTCCGTTGGAAGCTGCCACTTCATAATTGCTTCCAAGGAACTTTTTTACCGTCTTTACCTTCGCAGGTGACTCCACAATCACTAAATATTTAGCCAATGTTTTCCTCCTGATTTTTTATTATGTGCTTCAAAAGCACATGTATTGCCGTGCTTTTATGCCCACCTCTTTTCTGTGCGGATATAATAATTCTGCCAGACTTCGCGGGCCAGATCTTTTGCTGTCAGATAGTATAGACTCTTCAACAGACTTCCGGATGGCAGTCCTGTCTCGTCCTGTAACTGTGACACGGCTTTTGGGTTCAAATCGAGACAACTATACACCAAATCATCTTCCCTTGCAAGCACTATTTTTTTCTCCTGTGTAAAATCCTCCTGTATTATTTCCTTCTTTCCCGTCCATTCCATCTCTTCCAGAATGATCTCCGGCTTCCATGCCGGGATGGCTCCCTGGTAGATTAACCGGTTACATCCTTCACTCAAAAGATCACCTGCACGCCCCGGAAGAGCGAAAACTGTACGCCCCTGTTCCAGTGCGGCATCCGCAGTAATCAGAGAACCACTTTTCTCTTTTGCCTCAACCACAAGTATCGCCCCGGAGAGACCGCTGATGATTCGGTTGCGCAGTGGAAAATGATAGGAAAGGGGTGGTGTCCCAGGAGCGAATTCGGACAAAATGCCGCCCTGCTGCTGCATGACATGGTAAAGCTTCCTGCTGGATGTAGGATAGCAAAAATCCACCCCGCATCCCATCACACCATAAGTTTTTCCACCTGCTGCCAGGGCTCCCGCATGAGCTGCTGCATCCACACCTCTGGCCAGTCCGCTGATCACCTGTATTCCTGTTTGAGTCAGAATTCTGGCATATTCATATGCCATATTTTTTCCATAAGAACTACAGTTTCTTGCTCCGACAATGGCAATCGCCGGCCGCATAGGATCCGGTAATTCTCCCAGCACATATAACCGTGACGGTGCATCTGGAAGTTGTAATAAATTTTTCGGGTAGCCTTCTTCTGTTTTCTTATATATTTTTATGTTCTCGCTCATCATTTATCCCCCTATTTCCATGAATGTTTGTCAAAACTTCGGTATCCGATTGCTTCTGCGATCTCTTCTTCTTCAATCTGTTCTTTTCCTGCCAGATCCGCTGCTGTCCTCGCCACGCGAAGGATCCGGTTACATGCCCGTCCACTTAGATGTAACTTTTCAAAAGCTCCCTGTAACATTTTTTCTGCTTCTTCACTTGTTTTGCAATATGTACTGATCTCACCCGGCGGAATCTGGCTGTTATAACAGATTCCGGATTCTTTTAAACGTTCTTTTTGTATTAACCGGGCTCTCTCTACTTCTTTTCGCATATTTTCTGTACTCCACTGTATACTGTCACTGTCAGATATCTCTCCCCTGAATTCACCATAAGTTGCCGCATTGGTAGTCACACAGATATCCATCCGGTCAAGAAAAGCCTGACTGATCCGCTGCTGATATCTTTTAATCTCGTGTTCTCCACAATCGCAGCGGTTTCTGTCCGGATAGTAGCCACAGGGGCAGGGATTCATCGCACCCACCAGAAGAAATTCTGCCGGGAAACTATATCTTCCCCCCACCCGCGCAATATGAATTTCTCCGTCCTCAAGCGGCTGTCGGAGAATCTCCAGTGTCTCCCTCTTCATCTCCGGAAGTTCATCCAAAAATAAGACACCCGACAGACGAGCCGTTCAATAACAATTATCGAAACGCTTTCATCTGAAAAAGTCATATACGACCATATTTCAAAAGCTATCCCCACGGGGTACTATCTTCTACCCTGGGGACAGGGCAATTACCCCGTTTTACCCCATCACAAAGCAGAGGGGTAACATAGCCTTTTTTCAAACATAAACTGGGATTATTTTGTGAATACAAAATCAGAAAAAGAATATGAGTTTCTTCTATATAAAAAAGAACTTATAAAATGGTTTGAGGGCTTGGTCATCAAATTGTAACCTTACCCTCATTTATTATACACCACCAAACACCTGTTTGGAATCTTTTTTTATTTCTATTTCGTTGTATTTTTTGTGAACAGCCTTACTGCTCTGCTCGTTCTGGGGCGTAGACAGTGAAAAGGTCGATGTAGTCATCCTCCGAAGTCGGGCCTTCCTCCATGTCATACCGCACATAGTAATCCCGAATCATGTAACCACGGTAAGGGTCAGATAAGGTATAAAGCTCTCTGGTAGAGAAATCAACCAGACAATATCCCGTGGTACCAAGTCTGCTGTCATCGCCGTTGTTCTTCTGATCTACATAGAACTCCACCACTTTGTCCAGGCAAGTCTGGCAAAGGGAATCCTTCAGCTTATCGAAGTTCACCTTATCTTTGGCTTTGTAGTAAATCTTCGCATCGCTGTAGCCACGGTTCGGCATTCCAGCAATCATCACACTTCCGCAGCCCTCGCCATAAGAATTGACCCTCGTACTCGTGCCACTTTGACCGAACACTTCATTCCCATCATCGTCAAAAGCTCTAACTTCGGTATCACTTATAGACAGGTCGTTCAGATGGATAATTCCTATCGAGTCCTTTTTGCCATAATACGACATAAGACTGCCACCTCCGTTGCCGCAGATGGAACAGTCCTCTTGACCAATATTGGACTCTACGGATAATTCATATTCTGGTTTTTCTGGCTGGATTGCAGACTCCGCAGATGCACTGGATTGTCCGCAGCCACAAAGCAGACAGGTCATAAGCACTGTAAGGAAAAAGGTTTTCCGTTTCATGGTGTCCTCCAAACGAAATAAGGACAGCCGCAACATCAGCCATCCTTACTTTCTTACGATTCCTTGCATATATGCTTCTACCAATGCCTTCTCCTGCTCGTTCATAGCATTCCAAGTAGTGAGAAGGCGTTTCTGCTCTTCTGTCAAATTTGGCAGTTCATCGTCCTCCGAGAAAAATTGAGCAAGGGTCATATCCAGCCCTTTGCAAATTTTCTCCAATGTCTGTATGGTTGGAACACTCTGCCTATTCAGCAGTGTGGAAATCGAAGATTGCGAGATGCCAGATTTCTGGGCAAGGCGGTATCTGCTCATTTGCTTCTGTTCACACAACTGTTCTATTCTGTCAATGATATAGTTCTCAGCCGACAAGTAATCTACACCTCACTTCCGAAGTCTTTACCCATATTGTACTTGGAAATGGGGTTTCTTATTAGATTGCCACTGACGAACTACTTTGCTTTGGAGTTGCGATATATGTAGGTAAAAAAATAAGGTTGCGATTCCAGTATAGCATAATGCTATCGGCGCGAAAATACTTTCACACAAAATACTTCGGTATTGCTATGCAAGTTGATACGCAATGCCGAATTAGATATAATTTTCTTTGGCTCTGCTATGCAGGGTACGGTACTGGTAACGGCCCACCAGGATAGGAAGGGGGTGTTTCAACTGAAAGGGAAATTAGAGTTGTCTGCGAAATGGCAAGGGTCATCAAAAGCCGAAAAGCGAAAGGCTGCAAAGAACCGTATTAAAAACGCTTATGATAATGAAGCGGAGGTAGAGATCGTACCTGCCGTGTCCGAACTGGAGGCGGGCAAGCCAAAAATCATACGGGTTGCAGCCTACTGCCGAGTCAGCACTGATGAAGATGCCCAGGCTGGTAGTTATGAATTGCAAGTCCAATACTATACCGAACTCATCACCAGAAACCCGGACTGGGAGTTAGTAAAAATATATGCCGATGAGGGTATCTCCGGCACAAATGTCACCAAACGAATGCAGTTCCAGGAAATGATACGAGATTGCTACGATGGAAAAATTGATCTGATTATCACAAAGTCCATCAGTCGCTTTGCTCGTAACACCTTGGACTGCATTTCTTATGTCCGGCAATTACGAAGCCTTGAACCTCCTGTGGCAGTGTTTTTTGAAAACGAAAATCTGAATACCACTGACCGAAGGAACGAGGCTTTCATCGCCATGCTAAGTAGCGTGGCACAGGGTGAGTCAGAGAATAAATCCGAAGCTATCAAATGGTCAATCAAGCGGCGGTTTCAAAAAGGACTGCCACTCTGCCCGACTTGGGCACTCCTCGGCTATACCACAGACGATGATGGGAATATGACTGTCGTGGAAGACGAAGCCGCCGTGGTTCGCTTCATCTATGAGAACTACTTGGATGGGTGGAGCGTTAAAGAAATTGCTGATGAATTGACACGGCTCGAAATCCCCACGGTCAAAGGAATGGGGAAATGGAGTGTCGGAACGCTCTATAGTATGCTCCATAATGAACGCTACTGCGGCGATGTCGTTATGCAGAAAACCTACACACCAGACTGTCTGTCCCATCGTTCCGTAAAGAACCGTGGTCAAGAACGCAAGTACATTATGCGTGACCACCATCCGGCTATCATACCACGAGAGCAATGGGATGAGGTGCAGGAATGCTTAAAGACCCGACGGAGAAAGCGCAAAATGCAAGTCTACCAGGATACGTCCGTGACTCTCCAGTTCATCAGGCGTGGGCGAATGAAAGGATATCTTGTCCTTAACCCGCAATGGTCAAAACGTGATGTACCAAAAATCCAAGAAAAACTACAAAAGAGAGGTAATGTAAAATGTTAGAAAATTTCCAGGTAATCGAGATCAAAAAGACTGTAGCACAGAAAGAGGCTCCGCTGAATATTATCGTGGAGCCGAAACGCATCCGCTTTGTCAAAGCTGTCGTAGAGGTGCTGGGCTATCCGGCGTATGTCCGCTTCCTGTTCAACCCGGAAACCCACCAGTTCGCCGTACAGGTCGGCAAAGGCAATGAGAGCAACACGGTCAAGTTCTCTAAGGCAAAGGAGGAACAGAAAACCGCTGTCCTTTTCCAGAACGAGACGATGATGGAAGTAATCCGTGGTGCTATGAAGGAATGGGACCCGGAAACCAAGTACATTATGACTGGCATTTACTCCAAGGAGGACAAGGCGGTCATTTTCGATCTGGCAAAGGGTATTCCTTATGCCCGGAGACACCTTAAGAAAAACATCGAAGAATAAGCACTAAAATAGCAGCCCTCCCAGAACAACGGTTTTGGGGTGGGCTGCTACCCTTTATTCTGTCACTTCGACCGCAAGCTGTGTTCCGTCAAGAAAATGGAACTCCAGCTCGCCTCCATGCTGGACGATTACATAGTCCAGAACCTTGCCGACCAGCAAAAGGTCGATTTCTTTCATCGGTTTCATCTTGGTAAGCTCCAGCATCTGCTTTGCCCTGAAACGTTCCAGGGCGTTGCCGTTTTCAGCCTGTGCTTTCCAAGTTTCTGTGAACTCTGCCCGGCTCTCCAGAATGCCATTCCACGCCATAACGAAAGCCCCATGCAAATCCGATTCTTTCAAGTTCTCGCTGTGGCAAGTGACCACACCTTTTTCTCGATAGCGGTTGCCACACTGCCAGACCTTGTAAGTGTTGTTCAGGCGGTACCAGGTACGCCGCCAGAAAACCTTGCCGCACTCTCCGCACAACACCCGGTTGGAAAAGGGCTGCTCATCTGTGTAACGCCCCATCGTCCGCAGGCTGTGGGCTGTCATATAATTCTGTCGTCTTTCCAGTTCAAGCTGAACCGCATCCCAATACTCTGGGTCGATGATGGCTTCATGGTCACCCTTGACATGGTACTGTTCCAATTGACCTTCGTTCTTCACAGTCTTTTTCGTAAGGTAATCGGAAGTGAAAGTCTTCTGCAGAATGGCATCGCCCATGTATTTCTCATTCCGCAAGATTCCGAAAATCGTGCTGGCCTGCCACTTTGCTTCGCCCATGCACCCCGGAACTCCTTCATCCCGAAGGCGGCGGCTGATAACATCTGGATTGATGCCGTTCATGAACTCCGTATAAATCCGGCGCACAATCACCGCCTGTTCCTCATTGATGACCAGATTGCCTTTCTCGTCCTTGTCGTAGCCCAGAAAACGGTTCGTGTTCAGATGCAAAACCCCCTGTTTGAAAAGGGATCTGATACCCCACTGGCAGTTTTCCGAGATGGAACGGCTCTCGTCCTGTGCCAAGGAAGAAAGAATGGTGAAAAGCAACTCGCCAGAACTGTCCATCGTGTTGATGCCCTCCTTTTCAAACTGGATGCCGATGCCCAGGTCTTTCAGCTTTCTGGAGTAGTTCAGGCAGTCCTGAGTGTTACGGGCAAAACGGCTAATGGATTTTGTGATGATCAAGTCGATTTTTCCGGCTTCGCAGTCTGCAATCATGCGGTTGAAATCATCTCTGCGTCTGGTGTTGGTGCCGGAGATGCCTTCATCAGCATAAATGTCAGCCAGTTCGTAATTCGGATTCCGATTGATGTATTCGGTGTAGTAGGTCACCTGGTTTTCAAAGCTATTGATCTGCTCTTCATGGTCGGTGGAAACTCGGCAATAAGCCGCCACCCGGATTTTTCGGTCTGTCACAGTAGCTCGATTGCTCAGGCCACGCCGTGCAGGAATGTGTACGATTTCTCTTGCCATATAAATCAGTCCTCTCTTTTGAATGCGTCATATTCATCTTTGGGGTAAGCGGTAAACCGCCGCATCCCATATTCATCTTCATATTGAACCGCTACAATCGGCTCTGAAATCTCACCCCAGTCATTTGCCACTTCTGCAGGTAGCCAGATTCCCTTGCAGGCATCCTTGCCGACCTTGAGGTTTGTTTTGCAAGCCCAGTATTCGTTTTTGCCCTTGCCCCATTTATGAATCAATTTCTCACCGCAAATGGGGCAGTATATCAGATTGGAAAGTGGGTAGGTATTTCGGCTACTCCGTGGCTTGTCCGGCTTTGGAGGGGCTGGCTTTTGCAGATGTTCGCTCCGCTTCCGCAAAATTTCCTGCACCTTGTCCCACTGTTTAGGCGGTACAATGGGTTGGTGGTTCTCTGCAATGTACCACTGGTCAACCTGTCCTTCATTCTTGCGTTGCTTGCGGCGGCTGTCCCTATAGGTCTTTTGCAAAATCAGATCACCCTTATAGGAAACATTGTGGAGAACACGGAACACCGCCGTGTCATCCCAATCCCCACCAGCACACCCTGGAACACCATTTTTATTGAGGTATTGCTTAATCTTGCTGGGCCAGATGCCTTGCTCCGCCAAGTCGAACATCTGCCGCACAACTGCGGCTTTTTCCTCATCAACTACGATGTCACCCTGGGCATTGGCTTTGTATCCGAAGGTGCTTTCCAAACCGTGGGCAGGAATTCCACTTTCAAATTTTCGCTTATAGGTCATCTTCGCATTAGCGGATGCGCCTTCACTCTCGGCCTGGGCAAATGCTGCAAGGATGGTCAACATCAACTCACCTGCGCCGGACAGCGTGTTGATGTTCTGAATTTCAAAAAAAATACCGACACCTATGCTTTTCAGTTCTCTGGTGAACTTGAGCACAGTTTCGGTATTTCTTGCGAATCGGGATATGCTTTTTACTACGATTAAATCTATATTGCCAGCCCTGGCATCCTCTATCATCTTCTGAAATCCGGGGCGGTTTTCCTTATAGCCAGAAATGCCCTGGTCAGAGTAGATGCCAACGAACTCCCATTCTGGATTGGCGGTAATAAAGCCTTTGAAATAGGTGGTCTGGTTTTCCAGGGAGTCTTCCTGTTGAAGACTGTCAGTGGATACTCGCACATAGGCGCAGACCTTTTTCTTCTGCTGGTGTACTGCCTTCGTGGGCTTGATTACCTTAATTCTCATGCTCTGTTCCTCCTTCCTTTTGTGGTAGTCTATATATCACTCTACGCCGCCGATTAGTCAAGCAATAGCCGTGCTATTTTTCGGTGAATTTTTGTGTGTAAAAAAGGAAGCCCGGCAGCTCATGCCACCGGGCAAAACCTTATAGCTTGGTTGCGTAATCGAGAGAAATCCAGCCGTTACGCTTGTCCGCATAGGACTTCAGAAGCCCCCACTTGGTAGCACCAAGGCCGGTCGCTTCGTCAACGATTGTAAACACCCCAGCCCCAGTGAATTTGTACCACTTGGCATAGTTCGTACCAGGACCCTTGCGGATATTGAGATCGGGAATCTTGACCCGAACCTTATACGGCACTTTGCTGGTTGCTGGAACAGATGGGGTGGACTGCTGACTGCAGCCGAGATTTGCAGTGACCCTCGCTGCCAGATCACCAAGCCTTGCATAGAGCCAGTTGCCTGGACAGCTTTTATTTGCAAACCAGCGGTGGACCGTCAGCACCATCTCATCGGCTTTCGGCTTGTAGTTCAGAGTAGTATTCTTGTCCCCAAGCCAGAGCAGTTTCTTCTTACCATTCCGCTTGCAGACATCGGTGCAGAGCTTAACCAGGGATTCGTACACTGCAGTATTCATCGCATACGGCTCAGACATATCGCTGGCGCATTCGATGGTGATGGCTCTCTGGTCATTGGCGGCACTTGAAGAACACCAGCTACGGTTACTCTCTTCCACGCAGAGGGAAACCCGACCGTCCTTGCCGATGCCGTAGTTACAGCTTGCCTGCCTGGACGGACTGGTGAAGCAACCGCAGATGCTCTCGCAGGAGAGCTGACCCACCACGCAATGTGGCGTGATGCGGTCGATGGAATGGGTTCTCTGCCCAGAATGGTTCGGGCTGAGTTTGGTATAGGATACCAGGGAACTGTTCGTGTACGCCATATTATTCATCCTCACTTTCCGAGCGATCATGGAGTTGCTCTAAAACGGTCTTGATCTTTTCCGGCACAGGCAGACCAAGGTGCGCCGCATTCTCCAGAAGGCTCACGCCCTCATTGGAGATGTAGAAGAAAATGACTGCGGTTCGCAGGACACTGCCGGTCCCGATGACCTGCACATCAAGGATATTTGCAATCCCGACCAGCAGGAAAATCAGTACCTTACGGCAGATGCCTCGGAACCCCACTTCACTGGAGAGGGTCTTGTCGTTGATGGCACACATCACACCCGTGATGTAGTCGATGACTACAAAGGCAACGAGGGCATAAAGCAGGCCATCGCAGCCACCGAGAAAGTAACCGAGCCACCCTCCAATAGCAGTGAAAATAAGCTGAATCGTGTTCCAGAATTCTTTCATGGTGTTTGTCCTCCTTAAAATTTGGTGTAAAAAAAGCACCTCCGAAGAGATGCAAGTTTCCGTTTACTGCTCTTGAATGATATAAGTGACCTTCATGGTCTTGTCCGCTGTTTTCGTGACGGGCTCCGACAGGTTGTTGATGGTTGCGAGGTAATTCGACAAAATCCCAAAGCCTACCGTGGTGTAATTACCACAGCTAATAAAGTACACCATCGGATTTCTCAACACTGGGGTGTAGCAATAATGGCGGTTGCTACTGTACAGACGGTTGCTTTCCATTTTTAGGAACTCGTTGGTCGCGCTGTTTCCTACATAGAGGTCATTGCCATTGTCATCGTAGTAAATGCGACCGTTGACTGCAAACTCTGGCAGGCCAGGTATGGTTGTCATTCCGTTCTCTTTCATCTGCACCACATTGGCTGGATTGGTCAGCTCGAATTTGTAAACATGATACGGACTGTTGTAGCCTTTCACATACACAAAACCGTCATGCACATAGGCATATCGCATACCATCTGTAGACAGTCCGACATCCGTGGTATTAGTCATCGTATAGCTGGTGACCTTCCAAGTGCCAAAATCAATCTTTACGATATTAAAGGTTTCACCTGGCTTTGTCTGATAATTTGCAGCACTACAGACATATAGTGCGTTGGTAGCCGGGTCAAAATTATAGGCATTCCGACCAGACACATCGATGCCCTCATCAAGTGTCCAATCTTCCACCAACGGTTTCTTATACCTCGGATTTTCCAGAACAGATACTGTTTTCAGATAGGCTCTCCGCTTGGTAATCGTCAACTTCGTACCACTATCAACCCGAAAGTAATAGGCGGCATCAGTATCAAGATCGATGACAAAAAGAAGTTCGGTCGTGCCAACAGTATATCCAGTGTATTTATCGCCAGTTTTCGCTCCAGTATAATCGGTGTACACATACTGCAAATAACCACCATCCAAAATCACAAATGGAGGATGGTCGGAAGTAAACACTGCATCTGTACTGCCATAGGCAGTGTATCCGCCATTGACATGAGTCAGGCAGACACACGCAATCGTTCCGTTTGCCTGAGAGGTTTGGAAATCATACACATACTTCATATAGCGGTCGGTCAAGTTCAGTTCGCTCTCCGTCTGGTTGAAACTACCACGAACTTTGCCCGTGGTATTGTTCTGCTGCCCATAGACTGCACAACCCACCAGTCCGGCATTTGCAGGTGGATAAAGCCCATCCGCATTTTCCTCGATGGTATTATCGAACAGGAGCAGTCCGCCCAGCAGTTTCTGATAATATGGGGCAAATCCGTCATACATCCTACCAGGGTCTTTCACCAACCCCAGCGGCTTGAAGATATTTGCCAGGGCGTTGGTCACCATGTTCTGCTCCAACACCGTTTCCGTCTGGCCGGTATTCACATCTGTCATCTCGATTTTCATTGTTCCTTTAAGCATCTCACGCCCTCCTTAATTGATATAGGTGATCTTGAACCGTGACAGAGCCGCATTGTCGTGGAGAATAAATCGGAAGTAGATTCGTTTGCTCTCCGGTAGGCTGTTCCATAGCTCCTCTACATCGGTGTTCAGCCAATCACCAAGCTGAACTTCTTCTGAATAACTCCCACCGTCATCCAAAGAAATGCAGACACCGACCATGCCTGAATATTCCGCTGTCAGCAGCTTGATACCGATAATGGAAATATGACTCATATCCGCTACTGCTTCCAGTGTCTGTGGATAGGGATAGGCTTTGGCAGTCATTTTCAGCAGCTCCTCACTGCCACCAGCTTTCCACAGATACATCTCTGGATTTACCAGCGGAGTCAGCACTCTGGAAGATGGTAATTCCTCAAATCCATACTTAAGGAACATCGCCGCCGTAAGGGAATCAACCTCACAGGGAACCAGTTCTCCATCCGCTACACTATAAAAGGTATCGCCCTGTTTCAGCAGGTAGCCATAAGAAAACGTGTCGCTCTCCTCATACATGGCGTAGTCGATGCTCCATTCCTTACCCTCCGTATCTTGATGATAAAAACTTACCTGTGTACCACTACCGCTACCATCCGCCAGGGTCAGCGGAATGGTCTTTCCGTTGCATACCAGCTCGGAATAACCCAAATTCCCGGCATTGGTCGGTGACTGGATAACATTGAGGAACATATCGTTATTGGAGAGCAACAGTAACTCGTAAATGAGCCGATTGGCTTCGACCCGGTCACGATAAACGGTATAGCCCTCAAAGCGGTATTTCAGAAATTGCAGACCATTGGTGGTTTCTCCTGTCTGGCGATACATTGCTGTGGAGCAACCATCCCTTCGGAGGATCTTCAACTGCTCGGAATTTGACCCCAAGCCAATCCAGTGGTTACTGGAGAGGTAAAGCGTTGATGCCAGATTCCCGTTTAATTTGAAATCTGCAAGTCCTGTAGTTGTATAGGTGCTGTCATCGTTGTAGCCATCATGGATAACTTCCATGCCCTCGGTGGTATTGAGATATGGGATCAGAACCGTTTTCAGGATGCCTGTTTCCGCAACCAAATGCACAGTCACTGGTGTAGCAAAAGTGAAAGTCAATCCATTGCAGGGAATCGGTTCAGTCGGCTCATAAGGTAGACTGCCCTGGTAGACCTCCTCGGTCATTTCTTCATCTGCAAAAATCGTGATTTCACCATTACCCTCAAAACGGTATATCCGTAATGCCTGTTCTGGAGCATAGGAAAAAGGGCTTTCCGAAAGCTCGATGTCCCCCGGTAGCCCCTTGCTCCACAAATATTTGTTTTCCTCTATCAGCACTTTGCCACCTCCAGTTTTTCCACTCTTTCGAACTGCTCTGTGTTTACCGCCAGATGCTGGAGCATTCCTCGGTTGATAGTCTCTGCTGCGGAAACAAAGGTATAATCAGAAACCATGCAAAAGGCGTTCTTTTCATTCAGCTCTACCATCGTCCTGTTGTATTGCGGCGGGAAGTTTTCATCGACTGTGAAAGTCTTGATAACTTCCATGACAGTTAGACGCTCGTTCAGCAGATCATAGCCAAAGTCACCATCGCCAAAAGCAATCCGTGCAATGGACTGTTTAATAGCAGAACGGCTCTGTGCCGGATAAAGAATGGAAACAACATCGCTTTTAATCGGGTCTGCAACCAGACCAACCTGTCCGATGCCAATACGGTCGATGTTTTCCGTGATACTGATACGACCATTCCAGTCACCGATGCCAGCAACCAGGCCTTGACCACTGATGGTAGCACGAATCTGTGCTTCACCAATATTCAAGGTGCCGCCTGTCATTTTTAGATATACAGAAAGCGTGTTCTCGCTATTTGCAACGACCTGGGTAATGGGGAGGAATAGAGTCAAAATGTGCTTTCCATCAATACAAGTCTTGGTGGGTTTGAAGTTCTCAACTTCTTCCAGGTTCATCTTGTAAATGACCGTCAGCTCCGCCTGCCCCTTTTCCGTAAAAGAGTAGGTCACTGGCTTTTTTACTGTGGTATCAGTCACGCCATCTTCTGTTGCCGCATCCTCATACTGTGCTGTACCAGTGATCTTCTTTTCCACTTCATCGGCAGTGACCTCCAGCAAAAGCTCCGCTAAGAACTGTGCAGTTGTTTCTTCCTTTGAAGTGAATGTGATGGAAAGAACTTCTGTCGGGGACGTGCCGATTTTGAAGGGTGAAACGTTTGTAAAGTTGTACACTACAATTTTTCCGGCTTCTACCGTATTGAGCAGACCAGAGATGTTCTTCTCATTCCGACTTTTAGCACTGGAGAGCTTTGGATTTTTACCAACACACTTTAGGCTGTGCTTGCCGTTCACTTTGTAGGTAACACCTGTAATGCAAGAAATCTTACTCTCATCTGCATGACCACCAGAAAAGGTCAAAATGTCACCGGGGTCCAGAGCTGGGTTGCCAATGGTAGTAGAATCGAAGGGTACATAGTCAACTACCACAATCCGATCCAGAATATTTCTGAGAATGCGTTCTCTCGTGGTCTTCAGACCAAATTGTAAAAGCGGATTCACTCCAAGATTCAGTGTTAATCCATCGTCTACATCCAGAGCGTAGTATTCAGCGGTTTCTGTTCTCATATTGGTGGAGGATACCGCCGTGTACCGGGTAACAAAATCTGAATAGGAACTATCGAACCGCTGAGTCGTAGGAATATCCATCACAGGAGTGGTGCCATAAGAAACAAGTTCCAGCCGCCCTTCTCTGTCAATTCGGCAAAAACACCCCAACACCTGGGCCGTGTAATATAGCAGATCACGGTAAGTTTCTATGTCATTATCCGAATAGATGCCCAGCACTTCCTTGCCGTTTGGCATCTGCTCGATTTCCTCACGGCTGTGTGCCAGCTCCACCTTACAGTCGTTGCAGGCAGAAGCAAGGAAATTGTATGCCGTACCACTGGACGCATTCAGCTTTAAGGTCTTGTCGAATCGGAGCATATAATCATAGGCTTTCAGTTCCAGGCAGCGGATAGCTCGGTTTGCTTCGCTGACCTCAAATACGCCCATAGGAACTTCTTCCTCCGAGCCATCCTCATACACCAGATGGAATGATAGCCGAATCTCTGCTCCGTCCAGAGTATAACGGTCAACATCCGAATATAGGCTGATACCCATTTCAGACGCATACACCGTACCCAACTCAATCTCCGTACTTCCGCAGCACTGCCGGGTAATGTAGCCGGAGCCTTTCACAATGTCTTCATTCCCAAATGGATAGGTCTGGTGATTCTTCGTAACGATACTGCCCGTCCAGTAAAATGTACGGGTGTTTTTCTGCACCGCTTCCATGAATTTATCGCTGACTGGATACATCAAAACACCCCTTTCTTAGAACTCATTCAGCGTAAAGGATACCTTCCACAGTCCTTTGTAGGAGGTGTCCTTTTCCAGCTTTGCCTTATATCCCGTGATATACATCTCGGCTTCTTCCTGCTCCAGCGTTTCCGTATCAAAAAATCGGACGCTGATCTTTGCTTTCTGTTTATACATCGTCAGCTTCTTCAACCACCGTGGAGTTACAGAAAAATCAACGGATATGGTATGAACGCCGGAACGCACCACATCCCGCTGGGTAGTCCCAGCTTCTGTTTCGCCGGAAGAATCTGCCTCCACATCGTCCATCGCTACATCGTAGGATGTCGGTAAAGGAAGATTCTCCCCGTCAAAAACAAGATATTGAATAAATGCCATCGGCGCACACCTCCTTATCTGCCGCCGGAACGAAGGCTCATCCGTTTCTGTGCATCCACGATGACTTCGTCCAGCAGGGTATTTCCCAGATAGACTGGGATGGAAATCGTGCCTGTGTTCTGGCTACCCATGCCGTCCAGCATCTCACGGATACCAGAAAGCAGACTGGACACAGCTCCATCAGACACACCGCCATTGGTGCTGTTGCCGCCAGCCATCTGCATTGCAGACACTTGGGGGCTTATGACCATATCGGCCGCAACGCCGGATACAGCTTTCTGTACCAGACCACGGCTCTTTTCGATGCCTTTCGCCAGACCAGTCATAAAGTCCGGCATCCAGCTCTCATAATCCGTCAAAGGTCCTTCGTCCGGGACCGAGAAATGCAGAACGGAACGAATCTTATTTGCTACCCCTGTCACGGCATCGGTAACTGCACTGATGCAGGACTTAATACCGTTGACAATGCCCATGACCAGGTCTTTGCCCCAGTTGAATGCCTGGGATGCAAGCCCCTTCACATAGCCGACCGCTTTCTCAAAGCCGGAATGGATGACCGTGTAGATCTGACCTATGATACTGCCGATGGCGGATTTCACATTGTTCCAAATGCTCGTGATGACAGACTTTATCGTATTCATCACAGAGGAAATCATGGATTTAATGCTGTTCCAAGCCGAGGACACTACGCCCTTGATGGCGTTCATCACTGTGGTGACCGCATTTTTAATGGCATTCCACACAGTCGTGACTACACCCTGGATGGCTGTCAGAACCGAGGTAACCACGGACTGAATTGCTGTCCAGATGGTCTGGAATACATTTTTGATGCCCTCCAGCACAGGGGTAAGAAAAGCAACGATGGCATTCCAAATTTCCTGTATCTTCTGGGACACAGCCGTGAAAGCCCGCTCAATCAGAATACGGATGGCTTCAAATATGGTCTCAAACAAATACCGAAACGCCTCCAGTAGCGGAGAAATCGTATCATAGATGCTCTGCCATACAGAAGTGATCGTATTCCAGATAGTGGTCATCACACCGCTGATACTCGTCCACGCTGCCGTGAACACACCTGTGATGCCTTCCCACAGAGTAGTGAAAAATCCAGAGATCGCACCCCATACCGTCTGGGCGATACCAAGGATGGACTCCCATGCCGTAGACAGGAACGAGGTGATGGCATTCCAAGCCGTGGTGACCGCCTGTTTAATGCCCTCCCACAAATTGATCCAGAACTGCCGGAACCCCTCGCAGTTATTCCAGAGATAAATGAAAGCTGCAACCAGGGCGGCAATCGCTGCAATAATAAGGGTGATGGGGTTTGCCAGCATGGTCACATTCAGGGCGGCAAAGGCTCCCTTTACCACATTGATGGCTCCGGCAATCTTAGGTACGATGGTCATAATCGTACCGATGGCACTGACCACCTTACCAATCACTATCAGCACAGGCCCCAATGCCGCTGCAAGCAGCGCCACGGTCATTACGACCTTCTTTGTGCCTTCGCCCATACTGTTCAGCCAATTCACGAACTTCTGAATCCAACCGACAATCGTGCGGATCGCAGGCATGAGCAACTCACCAAAAGAAATGGCAAGCTCCTCAAGTTGCGATTTTAAGATGGTGAGCTGACCCTCCAGGTTGTCCTGCATGGTAGTAGCCATCTTTTCTGCGGTACCGTCACAGTTGGTGATGGCACTGTTCAGCTTTTCAATATCGCTTGGTGCGGCATTCATCACGGCAAGGAAGCCGGACATCGCATTTTTGCCTACCAGAGCTTCCGCATTTGCAGAACGCTCGGATTCGGACATCTGGGAAAATGCTACTCGGCAATCCGCCAAAATATCTCCAAGGCTTCTCATGCTACCATCCGCATTGGTGGTCTGAACCGTCATCTCGCCAAAGGCAGCACCAGAGAATTTGACCTCGCCAGTGAGGTTTGTCAGCATGGTACGCATGGCAGTACCAGCCTGGGAGGACTTGATACCCGCATTCGCCATCAAGCCGATGGCTTCCGCTGTGTCCTCGGCAGTGAATCCCAACGCACCCGCAACAGGCGCACAATACTTGAAAGTTTCGCCCATCATGCTAACGTTCGTATTCGCATTGGAAGACGCTGCTGCAAGAATATCAGCAAAATGCCCTGAGTCTGCGGCAGACAGACCCAGGGCGGTAAGTGCGTCAGTAACGATATCAGATGTGGTTGCCAAGTCCTCGCCGGACGCTGCGGCAAGGTTCATAATGCCTTCGATGCCATCCAGCATATCACCAGTTTTCCAGCCGGCCATCGCCATGTAATTCATTGCTTCGGCGGCTTCGGATGCGGAGAACTTCGTCTTGGCACCCATCTCTCTGGCTTTATCCCGCAGAGCTTCCAGATCGGAACCCGTAGCCCCAGACACCGCCGCCACCTGGCTCATGGCACTGTCGAAGTCAGCGGCGGTCTTTACTGCCGCTGTACCAAGGGCGGTAACGGCACCCGTGACGGGGAGGAGCTTCTTTCCGGCAGATTCGATGTTGGAACCTACCGTCTGTAGCTTTTCACCCGTGGCAGAAATCTTCTGCAGGGCAGTCGCAGATTGATTTGCCTGTTCTTCCAGGCGTTTCAGCTCCTGCTCGGTTTCCACGATCTCACGCTGGAGTCCATCATACTGTTCCTGGGTGATCGTACCGTTCTTTAGAGCTTCGTTTGCCTGTTCCTGAGCGGTTTTCAGAGTCTGGAGTTTATTCTTCGTTTCCTCCACAGCTTGTCCGAGCAGCTTATGCTTCTGGGCTAACAGTTCTGTATTGCCAGGGTCCAGTTTCAGAAGTTTCTCTACATCCTTAAGCTGGGACTGCGTGGACTTGATTTCTTTGTTTACATTTGCGAGGGCCTTGGTAAGCCCGGTAGTATCACCGTTGATCTCAACCGTGATGCCTTTGATACGGTTTGCCACGCAAGGTCACCTCCTTAGAATCTGTCCATATCCTCCTGGCTGGCAAGCTGCGGATATTTGTAATCGTCATTGCTGCTCTCGGCATACATATCATTCACCAGACCTATCGAAAGCAGGTCCAGGTCACGGATAGAGATGCCAAGCTGTACACACCGCAAAAGAAACAGCGGCGTTGTCATTTCGCGCTCACTTTTGCGAAGTTTTTTTTAGACTCGACCTCAGACTGCACATTCAGACCCCAAAGTTCGATGATCTCAGGCAAGACTTGGTAGATGGAGAAGGTGTTAAACTCGTCCAGCCAATCTTCCGGGGAGTCCGGCACAGCCGTGGGGTCTGCGTGTTTCGCCATAACAAAAGCAATGTTCTCGAACATCTCCAGAGAGAAAAGGTCAAGGCTGGACTGCTCCTCGCTGGAGGAATCCACAGCCTTCTCCAAATCACGGAGGTCTTTGTAAATATCACGATGGAATTTCAGACGATAAATACGGGGAATCGCCGCACTCGCCTTAAACATCACATCCTTGCCATCAATATTGATTTTCTTCGTCATTCCCATGATCCTTTACCTCCTTCACTTAAGAGCCGGACTTCGTAGAAGCAGACTTAGCTGCAGACTGAACTGCGGCCTGTGCCTCGGCAGTCGGCATATACACAGATTTGTACCAGTCATTGTAGACCGTGGCATCCGTGGTGTTGCCAGTCTTGGCCTTGACCATACCGTTCGCCAGCGGCGTGGCCTTGATAGTCAGCGTTTCCGTCTGGACTTCCTTGCTGTCCTCATTGGTCTTGCCCTCAATGCCCGGACGGGATGCAGAGCAGTTATACAGCACATGGCGGATGTGTTTCTGGTCACCATCGAACTCGAAAAGCAGGGCGAAGGATGCCAGCTCGACCTCAGAGTTTTCGATGAGGACACCCTTGGCATCCAGCTTTTCCTTCAGAACATCCGTCCGAAAACTCTCCGGGATCATGGCAAGCTCCAGATCGCCGTCATAACCCATGTTGTTATTGATGACATAGTAGGCCACACCGTCTGCATAGAAGTTCTCCGGCTCGCCATTTGCATCCAGAGAAATGGATACGGAACCGGGCATCGGGGTCGGTGCAGCGTAAGACACTGCTCCGTCCTCTGCAATCGTCAGCAGGGCGTAGTGTGCATTTTTAAGGTTGAATTTGACCTTATTGTTCTTATCAGGCATAGTTAAACCTCCAATTCATAAAGCACCTCGTACAGACCCTCACTGGCAATCCATACTTCGGTCTTGTTGTAAAACAGTTCATGTTTAGAAAGCACCGCCTCGATACGGGCTTCCAGTTGCGGATCTTTCTTATCCGTGTATAGCTCCAGATTCAGCCTGGAAATAGCAAAGTACACGATGCCATCTGCGGCAAAGTTATCCGAACCCGGATACAGAAAAATCAAAAAAGGAGGGTCTGGTGACTCTCCCTCGGCAAAATGGTCATACGCATGGGGAAGACCCATCTCAGTGACCATTGCTACTACTTCTTCATGACTCATCCAGACAATCCCTCCTTAATCCTATCTTCCAAGTCACGGATGCCTTTTTCTTCGGCAGCGGCGATATGTGGCCTTGCGGCAACCCGACCACCGCCACGCTTGGCATGACCGTGTTCCAGCAGATGGGCAATCTGATAGCGATTGGCAGAATGAACGGTCATCTCCAGCTTAGTGGAGGTTTCCGTCTGCTTTGATGCCCGCCAACTCTTGCTGTAGGCCCCGGTGTCTTTCGGAGCATGGGCTTCGATTTCATCTTTTACGGTCTTGGCAGAGTGCCGCACGGCTTTCTTCATCGTGTCAGTAGCAAGGTCTGCATATTCCTCCAGACCTTCCACGATAGCATCTGCCAGACCGTCAACAGGAACATTCCTACCCATTCCATCACCTCCGAACCTTGGTGGCAGTCAGCTTCAGCGTTTCGTGCCGGAACTGAAAATCATCCACAAGTGTAATGTTGTAAATACCGCCCTCAAACAGAATACGGTAATGATCGCTGTCTATATCCTTGAGCGCCGCACAATAACGCACCATGAAAGTATAGCTATCCGAAGCTACGGTCTGTCCTGCAACTTCCTGCTCCTGTCCGGCTGTCTTACCAGTGGCAAGATTCGCATAGGCATAACAGGAATAGTACTCTTTCCAGACTGCCGTATGATTGCCAATGGCATCCGTTTCTACGATATTTTTCTGAATAGTGATACGGGAACACATCTTGGAAATCTCCATCAGAAGACCTCCTTTCGGCTTCCACCTAACAAGCCCCGAAGCGTAAGTGCCAAATCGTGATAGTCTGCTTCTTCTCGGTGTTCGTACAAATAGGCGGTTGCATATAGGATTGCTACATCACCAAGGGCAGAGTTATTCAGTACGGCAATATCCGATGTCATCAGTACATCCATGCACAGCTTTTTTGCGGCGGTTAAGATGCTCTCTATCAGCTTGTCATCGTCATTGTAATCAACCCGGAGGTATTGTTTCGCATCCTTCAATGAAACCACATAAATCACCGCCTCTCCATAAATGTAGGGGTGATGCCACAAGACACCACCCCAGAGGATCATTTTTCAGACAGCTTCATGACCTGCACAGCTTCCGGCAGGATCAGCTTACCGTCCACGCGCTCCTTAGCAACAAAGCCAATCATACCGTTGCCAGCGAACAGCTCATTGAGCTGCTTGAAGGAACGGGTGCCACGGTCACCGATGTTGTAATACTTGTAATCACCAAAGGCGATGGCATCGGTCGGGGCATAGGCAGAGGTGCGGACGCTGTAGCCGAGCAGACGGTCAGGCTCACCCTGCTGATAAGACGGCTGCCAGATATACGCACCGTTGTTGTCCTTCAGCTTGCGGAGCTGGGCAAGGGTTGCATCGTTCATGATGAAGGATGCGTTCTTGCGGTAAGGACGCTTCAGACCGTAGGCAAGGTCGAGCATATCATCGGACTTGATAGTTGCGGTCAGAGTCTTGAACAGATGACCGCCCTTGTTCGCATCAAAGATACCAGTCGGCTTGCCAGTACCGTCACCGTTGAGGAATGCATCTTCTTCCGCATTGGCCAGAGCCTTGCCGAACTCGGTGATGATATAGCTTTCCAGATTGAAAGCGTTGTCATAGAGCAGTTCCTCCGTAACCTTGATGGCAACGTGCAGCTTGAACGCATCCAGGAAGGTCTGGTCGAAGGTGGCATCACCGAAGGTCAGTGCACCGCCCTCCTCAATCCATGCAGCGGCGGGCTTGGTGGCGGCAATGTTGATCTTGTGCTGGCCGGAGGTGGTGATGTGGGTTGCAAGACCACGCATGATGTTCTCCTCATTCAGCACATCAATCAGACGGCGGTCATACTCTTCGGGAACCAGATAACCACCATCTGCATCCACGCCTTCCTGCAGAAGGTTGGATACCTGGCGGAAGTTGGTACGCATAGCGGTGAGCATGGCCTGTTTATAGGCATCGGACGCACGGCCCTTCTTCTCCTCACCAGCAGGTGTAGCAGTATAGGGCTTGCCAGTGATGGGGCTATTGACAGGCTTCGCCAGTTCAGCCTCACGCTGCTCAATACGCTGGGCGCGGTTGATGGATTCGGTCAGAGAATCGAACTCTGCCTCCATGTTCTGATAGGTGGTGTGATCCTCTGCGGACAGTTTGCCCTGCTTGTCCTCGTGAGTGTCCAGGAACTGACGCATCTGACCCAGCAGGTCAGCACGGTTTTTCAGCATTTCAGAAATAGTCATTTTGAGTACCTCCATTAAATCATTTTTTCGTAAACAGTAAGACGCTCCCGCAGGTCGGTGGTAGATACACCAGTGTCTTCGGGAGCGTCTTTCGGCGCAGGAATGTGTGCTTGTTCAGCGGCAGTTCTGGGCTTGCCATACTTTGCAGCCAGCTTGTTCATTAGAGCGTTTTCCACGCTCTTACTGCAAAATTGGACGGATGCAACCGGGGCTTCCACGGCTTTGGCATCCGGGGAATCCGTATCGTTCTGACCCAAGATTCCATCTGCCAGTCCAAGCTCCACGGCTTTATTGGCGTTCATCCAAGTTTCCGCATCCATGAGGTGGGACAGCTTGGCACGGGACTGACCACTTTTGATAACATAGGCGTTGAGGATGGACTCCTTCACCTCGTCCAGCATGGCAATGGCCTGCTCCATAGCGGTGTAGTCACCCCATGCACCCGTTGCCGGATTGTGAATCATCATCATGGATACCGGGGACATGAGAACCGAGTCACCAGCCATTGCCACAACGGATGCAGCAGATGCCGCCATGCCATCGATCTTCACCGTTACCTTGCCCGGATACTCCTTGAGCATGGTGTAGATCTGTGCTGCGGCAATACAGTCACCGCCGGGGCTGTTGATCCAGACGGTAACATCGCCTGTACCGGCCATGAGATCGTCCTTGAAAAGCTGGGGCGTGACATCATCATCAAACCAACTTTCCTCTGCGATGGTTCCGTTCAGAGTCAGAATCCTCTGTGCCGGAGTCGTTTCCGTCTGTTCCTGGTTCGTCCAGTTCCAGAACTTCTTTGTTTTCATCGGAATTTTCCTCCTTCCCGTTCGCTGCGAAGATACCCGCATCCTCCAGCTTGGTCATGTTGCCGTTGATAAGGTACAGATCACCACCGAGTTCGGCGGGGATGCGGTCGAGATTTTCAAGTTCACGGATGTCGTTTGCAGACATCCAGCCGTTCTGTCGACCGATGGCGTAGCCGTTCATACGGCTCTGGTAATCGCCACGGAGCAGACCATCCACATTGAACTTGATAAAGTAGGTGGACTTCTCTTCTGCAGTCAACAGAGAACGCATCATGTTCTGCTCCCATCGGGAAACCCAGGGGTCCAGTGTGTATTTCACGAACTCCAGCGACTGCTGCTCAATATTAGAAAAGCTCGACTTTTCCAGGTCACCAACCATGTGCGGCGGCACTCGGAAAATTCGAGCTATCTCATTGATCTGAAATTTTCGGGTTTCGAGGAACTGTGCTTCGTTGGGCGAGATGGAGATAGGCGTGTATTTCATGCCTTCCTCCAGCACCGCCACCTTGTTAGAATTGGCACTACCGCCGAAGGTCGCATTCCAGCTCTCTCGTACCTTGCCAGGGTCTTTCAGCACACCCGGATGTTCCAACACACCGCTGGGGGCAGCACCATTAGCGTAGAACTTACTGCCATATTCCTCTGCAGCGATGGCAAGACCGATAGCGTTCTTCGCCATTGCAATCGGGCTGTATCCAACCAGACCATCAAACCCCAGACCAGGAATGTGAAGGACATCCTTTGGCTGAAGAACGACCGTGCTGCCTTTCATGGTATGGGCATCATCGGAACTGAGCTGGTACTCGTAGTAGAGCTTACCGTTCTCATCTCGGTCAACCGTCATTCGGTCAGGCATCAGCGGGTATAGACCGATGATTTCATTCTTGCCGTTGCGGATGATCTGTGCGTATGCGTTGCCCCAGAGGAGCAAGTGTGTCATGAGCGTTTCCCTGAACGCAAATGATGTCATTTCCGGGTTCGGCTCATCATGGAGTAAAAAATACAGCGGATGGTCAAGCGCTTTCTCTTTACCACCGCTGTCGTTGTATTTGTAGATATGAACAGGCAGGCTTGCTACTGCTTCCGATAAAATTCGTACACAGGAATACACCGCTGTCATTTGCATGGCAGAGCGTTCATTGACTCTCTTGCCAGAAGTCGCTGTTCCCAAAAAGAAGCTATACGCACTTCCACTGGTTCGGTTGGTGGGGCCAGCCCTGGAACGGAACAGGCCACTGAGGATACCCATATCAATCCCTCCTTGATCACATTTGATGATGCACCGTCAGAAACGATGTATAACCGTGGTCGGTTATGCAGCCGCTATATGATTTTCCGGCGGTTAAATACATACTGCAAAGTTTCTGATACAATGAAATCAAACGATAAATCGGAGGATTCCAAGATGAAAAACTTTGAAGATATGGACAATAAAGAATTTGCTTTTGCCTGCCTGGACGAGCTAAAGAAGGCAGGCAAACTGAACACAGCCGCACTTGCTACCATGACCAATTCAGGCGTGTGCCACGACCTATTCCACAGCAGTCATTTTCCCGTACTGCTGGAAGTTCCAAATGAATGCTCGGATGAAGAACTGCGGTCGCTTTGCCATGTGGGGAATAAGCGGCGTTACTACCAGAACCGCATCACCGCAGAGGGTCGGACTTTCGTGGTAACAAACCACTGGTATGGCCCTGAGCGTTCCATGCCGGATAACCGCACTCCATTTCTGGATTGGGTATCGGCACTCATTAAAAACTGATGATGCCGCGCTCGTCATAGACACTGCCGGAAGTGCCACCGTTTCGGATGCAGCGGTCAAGACCCATGATGAGGGCAACGATACCATCGATCTTTTCCACAGAGCGCTCCTTGTCCGGCTTGATGTTACCCGCTGGGTCCTGACGCATGACCACATTCTGTGCCATCCATTTCAAAACAGGATTGCCGCCATGAACGATATTTCCCTCCATCAGCAGCTTGTACAGCTCCTTGGACGGCGGGGACATATCCTTAAAGCCCTGTCCGAAAGGAACCATCAGAAAGCCTTCGTCCTCAAGGTTCTGCACCATCTGGGTCGCATTCCATCGGTCATAGGCAATCTCCTTGATGTGGTAGTGTGTCCCCAGATCCATGATGAACTGCTCGATGAATCCATAGTGGATCACATTACCCTCGGTGGTGTTGATATACCCTTGGCGTTTCCAGACATCGTACAGTACATGGTCACGCCGACAGCGAAGCTCCAGCGTTTCCTCCGGCAACCAGAAAAACGGAAGTACGATGTACTTCTCATCCTCTGACCGAGGAGGAAAGACCAGAACAAAAGCTGTGATGTCCGAGGTACTGGAAAGGTCAAGTCCGGCATAGCAGTCACGCCCCTCCAGAGCCGCTACATCAATGGGCAGCTTCCCACGGTCGTAAATATGCTCTGGAATCCAGACCACCGTGGAGTTCATCCACATATTCAAGCGGAGCTGTTTGAACACATTCTCTTCTGCCGGATTTTCCAGAGCGTTCTTGTAGGCTTCCCGAACTCTCTCCACAGAAATCGTGTGTCCGAGGGAAGGGTTGGCCTTATACCAGTTCGCTTCATCATTCCAGTCATCGCCCTCTGCCAAGCCATACACGACCGGATAGAAGGTGGAATCCTTCTTACGACCGTTCTTGATGTCCAGGGCTTTGGTGTGTAATTCATAACAGATGCTCTGCTTATCCGTACCGGCCGTGGTAATGATAAAGAACAACGGCTGCTCACGAGCATCGCCGGAACCTTTGGTAAGGACATCGTAGAGCTTACGGTTCGGCTGTGCGTGTATCTCATCAAATACCAGCCCCGATACATTCAGACCATGCTTGGTACCTGTTTCAGCAGAAAGCACCTGGTAAAATCCAGCGTTGCTGTAATTGACGATACGCTTGGTGGCGGCGGTGATCTTAGACCGCTTCATCAGTGCTGGGGACATCTGAACCATCTGCTTTGCCACATCGAAAACGATAGATGCCTGGTTTCGGTCACACGCAGCACCGTAGACTTCAGCACTTGCTTCACCGTCTGCATATAGCAGATAAAGGGCAATCGCCGCAGCCAGCTCGGACTTGCCCTGTTTCTTCGGAATTTCGACATAGGCGGTAAGGAATTGCCGCTTGCCATCCGCACGGACAATGCCGAAAATATCCCGGACGATCTGCTCCTGCCAGGGAAGGAGCAAGAACTTCTGCCCAGCCCACTTGCCCTTGGTATGGCAGAGGTTCTGGATGAAGGTCACGGCTCGGTCAGCTTTCTTCTTATCATAATGGGAAGTCGGGAGCATAAATGGGGAAGGTGTGTATTGGAACGCCATCACGAATCACCTCCCAGCAGAACTTCCATCTCATCGGTAGGATCGGTGTTACCCTCACCGCCAACGATACGGCTCCGGGCAGAGGGTGTCAGACCAAACTGCTCACAGAACTTCAGCATTATTTTCATATTTGTCTGGGCGATGGACACTTGCGGTACCTGTTGGAGGTAGCCGTTGGGAGTACGCACCATCGTACCGTGCTGGCTGATGAACTCCTCCGCTTCCTTCCAACGGGCGTATGCCTGACAGTATCCGGCAAACGCCGCCATATCCATTTCGGTCAGCAGACCCATCTGCTCCAGCGTTTTGCCCATACGCTTCCATTCCTTCTTGGCTTCATCTTCCAGCCAGGACGGACAACGAGGGGCTTTCTTCGCAGGCTTCGGTTCATTGGGATTCAGCGGTCTGCCGCCGGGATTGCCCTCCAGAACCTTCAGCGCGGTCGGCTTTGGTTTTCTTCCTCTCTGTGCCATCGGCTCCACCTCCTTTCGCAAAAATGGCAACAAAAAAAGACCCCTTTCAGAGTCCTGTCATATCCGTATACGAGAAACAGACCCTTTCGGGTGCTGTTCTCTGCTGTTTAGTTGTACTCTTTCAGCAGGATTGCAAGGGCGGTCTGGGTGGTTTCATCTTCCGGCTCGATGTCCCAGCCCCTGTCGTAGTTGGCGGTAATCTTGCCGTTGATGCGAATCTCCAGCTTGGAAATCCGTCCCTCATCGATGCCCCACTCGCTGCCTTCTTCGTAGTGCTTGACCCAATACTTGCAAGCGATGTAACTACCGTCCTTCTGGGGTACTCCAATCGTTCCTTTGCTCCACATAATGCTTTCCTCCGCTTTTCTGGTGTTTTCCCTTTCGGTAGTAGCATATTAACTCTAAAACACACATATATCCAGGGAATCCGGCATCATATAGTACACAAATATCAGCAAGAAAAATCGGGTAGATCGTACCCATAACGACCAAAAGAGCCGGCCGGCTCTTTGGTGCTGTCAGCTTAGTTTACGCTGAAAAGGTAGCCGTGCAGCTTTTCATGTTCTCCCTTGAGGTAGTCCATGTTGCCGCTGATTTCAACCAGCCCCTCCAGCTTGCAGCCGTTCTGCCGGAAAAGCCATGCGGTATCAACCGCACTGCTCCAGCCGGAAGAAAAGGTGAATTTCTCAATACCGTACTTCCGCAGGGTGGTGACCAGCAGTTCCACATCCTTGTCCCAAACAACATCGTTGATGTCCAGGAGTTCGTTGCCATTCTCTCTGGCTTTGTCGTACTCTCGCCAGATGCGAGGTGCGGCACCGCCAAGGCTGGCAATGCGTTCCATAAGGACTTTGTGTTCGGCTCGGATGCTATCCTTGCCAGCATCATCAGCGGTATCATACTGCTTTTTCAGCTCGGTTTCCTGCTGGTAGATTTCTTCAAAAATGTTCTTCATGGTGGTATCCTCCGTTTTGTGTGTTTTTCCCTTTCGGTAGTAGCATATTACCTCTGAAACACACATATATCCAGGAATATCGGAGCCATAATGTACACAAACATTCAAGCAGAAATCTGTGTATATTATGGCTCCGTGACCCTTAGATCTTCTGGCAACGGTCGATGCCATACAGGATATTCAGACTGCCGCCGTTGTCCCAAGCCACCATGATGGAGCCAGTATCATCGATCCCTGTCACCGTGCCGCAGGTCCCGATGGGTGGGGCCTGCTGATCGTCCATTTCCAGAAGCCGGACACGGCATCCCACAGGGTAGCGGTGGCGAAGGTCTGCCAACTGCTCAGCGGTTATAAATCGCATCATACCTATCCGCCCCCTTCATGAATTTGTCTGCCTGCCAAGCATCGGCGCTGTCTGCTACTGCCTGTTTGAGAATACGGTCATCAAAGCCGAAACGCTGATAACCTTCCAGGCAGGTGTCGAAGTAACGCTGCCGAGGACACCCCAGCTTGCGCTTGCCCTGCATGATATAAATGAGGGCATCGACTTTGGCGATTTTCTCACCATCAACCAAGGAGTGCATCTCGACCGTGATCGTCTTTTTCTCATAGAAGTCAGGATACCCCTCGTAGCGGTCAAGCCAGGATTCATCCCGTTCGCTGATCTTCCAGACCAGCAAGGGAACCGTATATCCCTTTTTCGGCTCTACCGTGAGGTAGTTTCCACTCTGGCTTCCTTTGAACAGGAGCCGGTAGTCGGTCAGCACTGCCGTTCCAACATAGACTGCATCGGGGCAACGCTGGGCCATTTGTGCTACTGACAGGTTGCTGCCGTAGGCTAAGTAGTATTTGCTCATTTCGTTTCCATCCTTTCTGAAGGGCTTACCCTCCTACCACCTTAAGACCGCCAAAGCGGTCAGAAGGGGGCCTGAGGCTAAGTCCTTCAAGCGGCGCGCCCGTGACGGAAAGCTGTGTCACCGTCCAGGTTGCGTGTCAGAATTTCTCTCGCCGTGGCAAATTCCTCGCCAATGAATCCCAGCCGGAGAAGCCAAGTCCGCATAGCGTATTTCGGATTCTCGACCTGCGGCTCTTTTGGGCTTGCACTTTTTACCGTCTTTGCCATCTGGCTCAGTGCAAGGCAAAGCTGGATGTAGCTTTTCAGCTCTCCGGCGTGAAGCCCACCCCTGCGCTTGCCATCCGCATTGGCAAATTGGAAGCATCGGAATTCGATGGTACCGTGGGTGAAACAAGCGTGGTAATTCAGCATTCTGTATCGGCTGTGGTTGTAATGGGCGTTTCGGTTTTCGTAGCGGTTGTTGGCGTACCAGATGTCCGCCAAATCTTCCATAGTCTTCGGCTTGCGACGGTTCAGCCTTCCAAGAAAATCAGGGTCAACCGTCCGGCAGTAGTTGCTGATACGGTTGCGGTCAAGCCGAAGGGCAGAAATCAGAAGGCTCTCATGGCTTGCCATGATGTTTGCCAGATTCCGCAGGCTGTTCGGTGTGTGGTCATCCAGTCCAATGTGGATGTGGACTCCGCACATATGGGCTGGGTCGCTTTTTGCACCCTTGTGCCGGAGCTGGCGGAGGATTTCCTGCAAGTCCTCGATGTCATCGTAGCGAAGGATGGGCGTTCCCATCTCGGTTCGCTCATCATCGTGCTGTGCCTGAATGCTGGAATCCCGTGTGATTTTCCAGGTGCGACCCTGGTTGTCTTTGCAACTCCAAGCCTTGTAAGCTCCGCCAAGGTAGCGAACCGTGTCTTCGGTGTGGAAGTAGATTGCGATGGTCTTGCAAGCCTGCTCCCGTGTGATGTTGTACATCTCCACCTCAACGCCGATGGTCTGCTTTTTCATTTCTTCAATCTGGGTTCTGGTCTTTTCGTTCATAATATGTACCGTCCTTTGCGTGTTTGTTTTCCCTTTCGGTAGTCACATATTCGCTCTATAAGCACATATTATCAAGCTAATAACGGGGCATAATGTACACAATCATTCAGAGCAAAAATTGTGTACATTATGGCGTTTTAGTCCTCTTCGACCTCCGCCTTTGCCGCCTTCGCAGCCGCCCGTTTTGCCTTCTGATCGGCTTTGAATTTTTCCGCTTCCTCATCGGTGCGGAAAGCAGAATGGCCGACCAGTTTCTCCATCAGAACCTTGCGGGTGTCTTTGCTATCCTTGCCGCCCAAGCCAAGCTGGATGAGCCAGATGCGGAAATAGTATTTTTCATTCTCCGGCTTCTGCTCGGCAGGACTGACCCGTTTGGCTTCCTTGGCCTTGGCAAGCATCGCCGCTGCCAGATCCGTGTAGGCTTTGCTACGCTCCGAGTCATTGGGAAGCGGAAAGATAAGAATCACCGCCGTGCCGGAAAAGCTGATGCCCCTGGTTTCGCCCAAGTTCGCCCAGAAAAGGCTGAGGAACTCGTCCTTAGTGGTTGGCGGATTGTCCTGCAAAGCCGCCACCAGCCCCTCGCTGACCGCCACACCAGCCCGACCAGTTGCCTTGTTCAGAAGGTACTGCTTGCTGTGGAGCATGAATACCAGATTCTTGAGCTGGACACCATCCATATCCTCGATGGGAAGGTTGATGTTCAAATACTCGATGGTCGGCTCTACAAAGCCGTTTTCCTCCAGGAATGCCCGGAACTCGGCGTTTTCCTCTTCCGTTTCGGAAGTGATGACTCCGTCCCGGTCAATGAGGTAGGGACCTACTGCATAAGCGAAGCTCGGTGGTCCCATGTAGCGGAGTTCCTTGCTGGAATACTCTGCGATGGCTTTCGCCATTGCTTTTCTGTCAGATGATACTGTTTCAATTCGCATAATGTATGCCTCCTTTGCTTTTGGTAGTACATTAATCACTCTGAAGGGCATATAAGTCAAGCAAATCGAGCGATCTTTATCATCTATATTTTTCGTTGCCGTTCAGCACCCATGCGATGCCGGAAAGCACGAAAAACACACAGGGAAGAGCCACGCCGTTGCCCCACATCTTATACTCTGCGGAATCGGCATGGGGAGCTTTCAGCCATTTGATGATCTGGTTTCGGGTCTTCGGTTTTGTGCCGCTACCCATGATCTTACGATGCGTTTCCCAGATTTCTGTCCAGGTTTCGATGTCAGACTCCGTAGGCTCCGGCGTTCCAAGGTCGGAACACCACCAGTCCGCAAAGCCCTGTAATCTGGCACACTCGGTCGGAGTCAGGCGGCGGACGAAGAACACAGGTGGTTCATCCTCGCTGCCGGACACGACTGGGGCATCCTTATAATCTCTGGAAAGCAAGGTTGGGGAAGTATCCTTGGTGACCTGGGCGTAGTAACCTGTGGTCATGGCATAGACAGCGTGGCGGTCTGCAGTATTCAGAGTAAACGAAACATCCTTATTGATGCCGTCCCCCTGGGGACCGTTCTTTTCTGCTCTGCCGATCATGGAACCCTGCAGGGCATAGCTTTCCACGATGGCGATGCCTCCCTGGTTACAGGATGGATTGCCACAAGCTCGATCCAGCGTCCGGGAAGTATCCGCTTCATAAATCCCACTGTGGGGATTATCCGAAAGCATGGAATTGCTCTGATCGGAGCAGATACCGAAAGCCCTCGGAACGAACACTGCCTGGTCGTTATTGCAGGAAAGGGTCGCTGACTTGTCCTCCTGGATGAGCGCACCTTTGCCACCGCCCTCACAACCACTGCGGATCTTGAGGGTCTTGGGCGTTTCCACCACAAAAGGCTGGTTGTTGCCACCCATTCCATAGGTGGCCGAAACCGTCTGCGCAGTTTCCAGTGGTCCCTTATACCGTGTGTCCTGCGAATGGTTCTCGAACACCAACGGCGGATGATGGGATTCAGCCCGAAGGGTGCAGGTGACCTCATGGGTCACATCCATGCGGTTGCCGCCCTGGTCGTTTAGGACGATGCCGTTTCTGCAGCGTTCGCCTGTCTCTCCAGAGCAAGGCGAAGCACCTCTGGCAGTTCTTTGCCACGCACGGAAGCTCTCCGCAGAATACCCTGACACGCCTTCGGACTCAAATAATACTTTTCCGGCACACCCGCCAGCAAGATCTGCGACAAGGAAGATGCGGCGTCTTCGCTGGGGGACTCCCCAGTATTGAGCATCGAGAGTTCGGTATGCAAGGCTCCATCCCTCTCCCATGTATAGGTCGGCGTAGGGCCATCGGTTCTTTTCAGGCATAGGCACCTCGGTTCCCGGACAGACAACGCCGATGACTGCTTCGAGGACTGCTTTGAAGTCCTCGCCTTTGTTTGAGGAGAAAGCCCCTGGGACATTCTCCCACACGATAAATCGTGGATATTCTCCATTGGTCGCACACCTCATTTCTTTTATGATTCGGATTGCCTGATAGAACAGGCTGGATTGCTTACCATCCAGTCCGGCTCTCTTGCCAGCAATGGACATATCCGTGCAGGGAGAGCCGAAGGTGATAATATCGACAGGCTCGATCTCACCGCTGTTCATGCCGGAGATATCACCATAGTGTTTCATAAAGGGCAGGCGTTTGGTGGTCACCCGGATGGGGAACGGCTCGACCTCGGATGCCCACAGCGGCGTAATGCCGGAGAGCAAACCGCCGAGCGGGAACCCACCAGAGCCATCAAACAGACTGCCAAGAGTTAGATCCTTATTCATGGACAGCCACCTCCGCATACGGCAGCTTGCTACCATCACGAATCACAAAAACACCGTCCGAAGAACCAACTGCTTCGATATAGCGGTTGACGATGACATCCACGAACTTCTCATCCAGCTCGATGCCGTAACAGATGCGGTTCGTTTCCTCACAGGCCATGAGTGTGGAGCCGGAACCGAGGAACGGGTCAAGCACAATGCAGTTGCTCATGCTGGAGTTCTGGATGGGGTACGCCATCAGAGCAACAGGCTTCATGGTCGGATGCTCCTTAGAAGATTTCGGACGGTCATACTCCCAGATGGTGGTCTGCTTGCGGTCGGCATACCACTGGTGCTTGCCGCCGAGCTTCCAACCAAACAGGCACGGCTCGTGCTGCCACTGATACGGAGAACGACCAAGAACCAGGGCGTTCTTCTTCCAGATACAGCAGCCGGACAGATAGAACCCAGCATCGTGGAACGCCTGCCGGAAGATCAGTCCCTTGGAGTCCGCATGGAATACATAGATGCTTGCATCCGTTTCCATGTTCTGCTCCACATTTACAAACATGGAGAACAGGAATTTGTAGAAATCCTCATCGGACATATTGTCGTTCTTGATCTTCCCGGCGGTTTCCTCCACATTTACATTGTAGGGCGGGTCCGTCAGAACAAGGTTGGCCCGGCGGTCTTCCATCAGAGTTGTGTAGGTTTCCGGCAAAGTGGAATCGCCGCAGACCAGGCGATGCCGACCAAGGAGCCAGATATCTCCGGCCTTGGACATCGTAGGCTTCTGCAGCTCTGCATCCACATCGAAATCGTCCTCTTTAATTTCCTTGTTGTGTACTTTGGAAAAGAGCTGCTCGATTTCCGGGGCTTCAAAACCAGTGAAGTCCGTATTGAAATCTGCCGACTGCAAATCCACGATAAGGTCAGCCAGAAGCTGTTCGTTCCAAGCACCCGTAATTTTATTGAGGGCGATATTCAAGGCCTTTACCTTATTTTCGTCCTCGATGTGAACCATCACACACTGGACTTCGGTATAGCCCAGATCCTTGAGGACGGTCAGACGCTGGTGACCACCGATGACCGTCATATCGTAATTGACGATGATCGGCTCCACATAGCCAAACTCCTGGATGGAGTTTTTGATCTTCTCATATTCCTTATCGCCGGGTTTCAGTTTCTTGCGGGGATTGTAAGCTGCCGGACGGAGCGCATCCACCGACAGAGTTTTCCATTCCATGCTCATGCGTTTTCCTCCTCTGTCACGGCAGGGCTTTCATACGGCTCTCTGCCATCTTCCTCTCTCCAGAACCTGTCACGGACATAACAGGCATGGGAGCAATATTTTCTGTTTCGGTTGCCATAGGCAGTAAATGTTTTGCCACAGTAGGCACACTGCTTTTCGTAGTAGGCGGTTGGCTTTCGATTGATATCAGCCTGATGCGCCGCCCACCAATTCCTTCTGCATTCATCTGAGCAGAATTTTCTCTTCCGGCCGGTGGTAGGCTGTTTGATTTCCTTACCGCAGCACTGACACGCTGTTCCGGCTTCCATCTGCTCTTTCATATTGAGGGTAAGTTCCGTAGCGAAACCATCCAGCCCGTGGCTCTTGCAGTAGTTGCGGACGATGTCACGGGAAAGACCGACAACCGAAGCAATGGCTCGGTAGCCTGTGCCGCGAAGTCGCAGGTCACGGATCTGTTTTGCCTGAAATTCAGTCATTGCTTCACATCCTTTCGCTAAAAAGTGAGTTGAAAAAAGGCCATAAAACCACTGTTTCCAGTAGGGTTTTACAGCCAAATAGCAAACAAATCAGCAAAAGCACCGCTACCACCCAGTCGGAAAAGGATAGGCATTCTCGGTGCTTTCGCTATTTTTTATGAAATTTTCGGTTCCGTACTGAGGGTGCTGGGGTATCCCCCCTATTAAATTCTGCGATTTTACACGCTTGAGGGGGCGCCGGTCTTCAGGCACCCCAGTCACAGAGATTTGACCCGCCCCTGGGGTCAGCCAGGTGGGGTGGATCAATAACGGAACTCCTGGTATCGATCTTCTGTCATGGTTTTCGTATCATGGCAGTGTTTGCAGAGCGATTGCCAGTTGCTCCGATCCCAGAACAGTTTCTGGTCACCACGATGGGGAACGATGTGGTCAACCACCGTGGCACGAACATACTTACCACTGGCAAGACAGCGGACACACAATGGGTGTGCTTGGAGGAATGCTTTGCTCTCCCTCCGCCATCTGCTGCCGTACCCACGCTTGCCAGCAGGTCGTGTCGTTTCCGGGTGTAGGGCTTTGTGTTCCTCGCAGTACATCATACCGTAGGGAACGAGCCTTGCACAGCCGGGGTGCTTGCATGGTGTGTTCGGACGATGCGGCATGGTCACTCCTCCCAGGGAAGACCAGCCTTGCCGAAGTGTCCGTAGGCACTGACCTGGTTGTAATCCACATCCAGCAAGCCCAGCTCCTTGATAATGCCAGCCGGAGTCAAATCATAGTTTGCTCTGATCCAGTCCTTGATCTCACCAAGGGATACACGCTCTGTACCATAGCACTCGACTGCCACGGACACGGGTTCAGCCACGCCGATGGCGTATGCCAACTGCACCTCGCACTTACGCATCTGTCCAGAACGGACGAGGTCCTTGGCGATCTTCCTTGCCATGTACGCTCCGCTCCTATCGACCTTGGTAGGGTCTTTGCCGGAAAACGCACCACCGCCGTGTCTGCACATACCACCATAGGTGTCAGCGATAATCTTTCTGCCAGTCAGCCCAGAATCTGCAAAAGAAGAACCGACCACGAAACGGCCGGTCGGATTGACCAGTTTCTCGAAGTCGGTGTTCAAATCGTAGTCCTGGGCGGCAGTTTCCATGACCGCTTGCACCAGAGGACGAATATCCATAACGCTGGTGTCCTCCCGGTGCTGGGTGCTGATAAGAAATGTGGTAATGCGACCTGTGTCATAATCATAGGAAACCTGTGCTTTCGCATCCGGCAAAAGCAACGGAGATTTCAGCTCACGCAGAAGCTCAAGAGCGTGTGTCGCTACCGCATAGGGAATCGGCAACATCTCTGGAGTTTCATCGGTCGCATAGCCGAACATCATACCCTGGTCACCAGCACCAGAATTAACATCGACACCAAGAGCGATGTCCGGGCTCTGCTTGCTGATATACACAGTCACACGGTACTCTTCCGGATCAGAAAGACCAATGCGTGAAAGTACCTCTGTGACCAGAGCTTTATAGTCCGGCTCATAGCTGGAAGTGATCTCTCCGGCAATGATGACCTCATAATCTTTAATCATGCACTCTGCTGCCACACGGCTGTTTCTGTCATGGGACAGGCAGGCGGTAACAATGGCATCCGAAATCTGGTCGCAGATTTTATCCGGGTGTCCGCATGAAACCTGTTCACTCGTAAAAATCATAGAAAAAATCCTCCTTTCGTATGTACGGATGCGTGAAAGGATGAAAGACGCATCCGACCAAGAAAAAAGAGCCTACGGAAAACTCCGTAGACCCTCATTGCTTTTCTGGCGATTATAATAATAACACATCGAAATGGAAAAGTCAGTGCAAGACCAGTGCAAACTTTTCATCATAACAGAAAAATCTCATGCTCACATGGCTTTAGCATTACTCCCATCTATTCGCATCAGTCCATCTGAAATTGGGATCGAGATTTGGTGGGTGCTTTTCAAACCACTCTTTAGCCCCTCTTTCTCCTAAAACCCGACTGATTCTCTGCATCTCATAAGGCATATTACCTGTTTTAAGATACACACTTGTCCTCAGTTTTTCATAAACGGCATCTAACTCTTCGGTAGGAGCTACGTTCAGCCAATCTTCAAAAGAAATTTTTCCTTTGCCACGTAATGCATAAATTGCATATGACCCCACGGAAAACAGAGCTGTTCCACCTAATATAATCGCTTTTTTGTTTTTGTTGAACCATTTTTGTGCTTTCGTGTAAAAAGCCATAACACCACTCCTTGTAATCTTAGATTGGCTGTTTCCATAATATCATATTCTGCAGGTCTCTTCAATACAGTGAAAAGCAGCCACTACTACAGTGACTGCTCATGCTCAGTTGTATTGCTCCACGGCCCCGATCTGGATTTGCAGGGCTTTTGTCAGCTTGGTCATAACAACATCATTGCTCACGGCACCTCGCCGTTCCAGCAAATACTTTTTGTCGATGGTTTCCACCTGTTCGGCCAGAGCCAGACTGTTCTGTGGCAGACCCGTTCCACAACCTCGCGGGATGTAGACATGGGTGGGGAGCATCCTTTTCTTATAAATCTTGGAGGTCAGCGGAACGACCGTGATGACCGGGGAATGCTCATTTGCACGGTTATTGCTCACGATGACCGCCGGACGGATACCGCTCTGCTTACAGGTGTCTATGTTCTGACCGAAATCTACGAAATAAATATCTCCACGCTTACACATCGTAATCCACCTCGCTTAACTCAGCATATACGCCACGATCTCATCGTCATGACGCTGATACATTTTTTCCAGTTCCACAATAGCCTTTGCCCGGTAGTTGCCGACCGATCTCCGACTGATATAATGCTTTTCCGCTACCTTGTCCCAGGTCATCTGACCAAAGACCAAATCAGAAAGCACCGTTCCGGGCATCCCGTTGACGGATTTGACTGCACTCTCGAAAAAGCGAAGCTCCTCCGTCAAATCCAGATATTCTTTTTCCAGATGCTCATACCATTCCTGGTTGATACGATCCATCCGTTCCCGGTAGTTCAGGGCAATGCTGGCGGTCTTATTGGCAGTGCCGCTGGTCTGTACCCGTTCACCCTCCGGCTGGGAGAAATACATCGTATCAATCATTTCCTGCTCCGTGATACCTCGAAAATCAGAAATCTGGTGGAACAGGCAACGCTGCTCCGTTTTCATTTTCGGGTAATCACGGATAAGCTGTTCTATCCTTTCGCTCATTCCTAACCTCCAATTCTCGCCCGAACCGCCTCGATCAGAGCCGACTGGCGTGTATCCTTATTTTCCAAAGCCCGCATGACATCCTCGTCATGGGTGCCTTTTGTGATAATGTGGTGGATGACCACCGTGTGTTTTTGTCCCTGCCGCCAGAGTCTTGCATTCAACTGCTGGTACAGCTCCAGCGACCAGGTAAGTCCGAACCAGACGATGGTGCAACCTCCATCCTGCAGATTCAGACCATGACCCGCCGATGCCGGATGGATCAGTGCAAGTGGGATTTGTCCGGCGTTCCAGTCATCGATGTCCTTTGCCGTATCAATGCACCGAACATTTTTGAACCGAGCCTTGATACGCTGGAGGTCGTGCTTATACCAGTACGCCACCAGAAGAGGCTTGCCGTTTGCCGCTTCTACCAAATCTTCCAGGGCATCCAGCTTTCTGTCATGGATGGGGATGACCGTCTTGTCCTCGCCGTACACTGCACCATTCGCCATCTGCAATAATTTGTTTGAAAGGGCTGCGGCGTTTACGGCATCCAGTTCCTCATCTCCAATGGAGAGAACCATATCTTTCTGGAAGTCATCGTACAGCTTCCGTTCCTTCGGACTCATGGAAACCTCGATGCGGTTATCGATCCGCTCCGGCATATCCAGATAATCTGTAGCTTTCATAGAAATACAGATATCTGAAATCAAAGCGTAGATCGCATCTTCTGCACCTTCACGGGGTTTGTAGCTGTAGATGATTTCCCGGTTCCGCTTATCCGGCATGAAGAACCGATCACGGAAACTACCGATGAACCGACCGAGCCGCTGTCCCATATCCATCAGATACATCTGGGGCCACAAATCCAGCAGTGTGTTCGGGGCCGGTGTACCTGTCAGACCAACGATGCGGGTGACCATCGGACGAACCTTCTTCATAGCTTTGAACCGTTCAGCCTTATTAGACTTGAAGCTCGACAGTTCATCGATCACGACCATGTCGAAATCCCAGTAATGGTTCTTCACCAGCCATGCGACATTTTCACGGTTGATGATATACAGGAACGCTTTTTTCTGAAGAGCGGCTTTACGTTCTGCTGCCGAGCCAAGCACCAGGGAAGAAGTAAGACCAGAGAGGTGTTCCCATTTTGCCAGTTCTTTTGGCCATGTATCTTCAGCCACTCTCTTCGGAGCGATTACCAGAACTCTGCTCACATCGAAGCTGTCCAGTGCCAACTGCCACAGAGCCGTAAGGGTGATGACCGTTTTCCCAAGACCCATATCCAGCATCAGGCAGCAGATGCTCTGATTCAGAATGAAGTCCGTGGCAAACTGCTGGTAGTTATGCGGTTTGTATTTCATCCAGAACACCTCCAATCATTTCTGGTCTATCAACACAGTAAACGGAAAATCCTAATGCCCTGAGCTGCTCGGCTCTCTTGACCTGCAACGGACGCATCTTCTTTCCGGGAGCCTTCATTTCCACAAATGCCAACCTGCCACCGGGGAAGAGAACCAAACGGTCAGGCACCCCATCCAACCCCGGCGAAACAAATTTGACTGCCAGCCCACCACGCTTTTTTACCTCCGTGGTCAGCTTGCTCTCTACATAACTCTCACGCAAAAGACCATCTCCTTTCCTGTTTCCTTTTGCCGTTTCCAGATAGCAAAAAACTCTTACGCGCGTACAGGTACATACACACACCTGTTTCTTTCTTCTTTTATATCTACACACTCTCAATAGGGAGCTTTTTAGGAAACATGGGAAACAACCACGCTTTTTCGCTGACCGCTGTGGCAATTTCCCTGTTTCCGCACTGTGTTTCTGACTACCGTGTAGGAATCATCCAGAAACACCTCATGGGTTTCCATGTTTCTCATCGGCAACACGGACGAAGGCTTTCTGCACACCATAACCGGGGATACGCATCTTGCCGGAGGCATTGCCCTCGTAGCGTTTCCAGCCAGGGATCTTGTTCAGAATGGACTCGACCTCATAGGATTCTGTCCGTTTCAGATTCTGGCGTTCCTTGCCAAAGCACTCGCACCAAATCTCCATGATGCAGACACGCTCACGGCGTACAGTACCCGTAGCCGGAACACCGCCAAATTCGCTACCGCCAAGGAAGCTCCTGCGCTGGTACAGATCCATCTTGTCCCAGCCTTCCGGCAAAAGTGTGTCGAGGTAATCCGCCACGATGCCTTCACGGTCATCGGACTCCATTGCATCCTGCTGACGGGCATAGGCTTCCGCAGCCACACTGCCAGAAAGAAACAACTCCTCGCCCTGGTGGTAACGCTCGATAGCTTCAGCCCAGATCTGGTCGATATCAGTCATCTCCCACGGATGGTGTGCGCCTTTGCCAGTCACATGAACCGGCCAGAAGCGGCGGTTACCCGTAATGTCACGCAAGAATCCACCCTCGGAGTTGGTGCTTCCTACAATGATGCAGGTGCGAGGATGGCTTTCGACTACAATGCCGTAGGACTGACGGAACTTATCATCTGTCCGAGTGACAAAGGATTTCACCGTTTCCACATCGACCTTTTTGATACCGGCCAGCTCACCCAGTTCCAGAATCCAGTAGCCTTGTAATTTCTCCGCTGCAGTCTTGTCCTTCATATCCGAGATGGAAAGGCTGTCGGAATACCACTGCCGACCCAGCAGGGCGAAGAAGGTAGACTTGCCCACACCCTGGGGGCCATTCAGTACGAGGATCGAGTCGAACTTCACACCCGGCTCATACACACGGGCAACTGCTGCTGTGAGGGTCTTTCTGGTGACCGCACGGACATACGGTGTATCATCCGCACCAAGGTAGTCGATGAGCAAGGTGTCCAAACGTTCCACGCCATCCCACTGGAGGGTGGCGAAGTAATCCTTGATGGGGTGATACTGCCGTTCTGCAGACACCACTGCCAGCAGAGCATCTTTGAATTTGGTCGGTGACCAGATGCCATAGACCTTCTCAAAGTACAGCTTGGCATTTGCCACATCTGCATCCGCCCAGCCCGGTTTTACCTGTGTCCAGGGAATATCACCGATCACATCAATACTGCTCTTGAACTCGTTAAACACGATGGACTTCAGATTTGGGTCGTGCCGCACGATGGTAGCAATATTGTTCAGGGTATCTTTGACCTTGCCCTGCTTGTCCAGTTCCAGAAGGGTCTGCCAGTCCTCATCGCTGACTTCTTCCTCGAACTCAGCCTGGGCGAGATGTACACGCTCCTTGGCAAGCTGGATCTTGACCTTATCATCCTGCACGGCGAATTCCTGCATTGCTTTGAAAGACGGCAACTTGGCTGGGTCGGCATTGGGATCAGCCTTGGCATCCAAAGAACCAAACTTGTGGATACGCACCACATCAAAGGCGTTCATCAATCTGCCGCAAGCGGGGTCGGTGGCATGATGGCTGTATGCGAACTTGTCCTCATACACCACAACACCCGCCTGGGAGTCTGCCGGAATATAATCGAAACGCCCCGGCATGGCACTGTGCTTATAGACATCGGGGAGGAAGGTTTCGATGGCATTCTGGATGGAATAAGTCCGGCAGAATGCTCCGACCGTTCCGGGCTTGGCAAGCGGATCTGCCTGCTTTTTGATGTCACGCTGAACGATGCTCTGCTGCCGCTTGGATACCGGCCACTCTGCAGAGTTGTGCCAATCCGTGTATCGAGCCAGGATCTTGTCTGGGTTCAACAGTTCGCCCTCCATCTCGTGGAATATGAACTCGCCATCTGAGGAAGTGCTGGGCCAGTACATCAAACGGCTCGGCTCATAGGTCGTGTCATCGAACAGCTCGATGCCGATGTCCTCTGCCACTTTTCTGGCTACCGCACAGTATTCATCTGGAGTCACCTCACGGGACAGAGGAATGACCAATCGCAGGCGGGGCTTTTCCGGCGTGTGCTTATGGGTGCTATAAAAGAAGCAATGGAAGGAAAAGAACATCTCGATCTGGTCGATGATGTCTGGGGTGGCATAGTCCATATCCAGAGAAAGGCCGGAACGGGTCAGCACACAATCTTTCTTACGCCGTCCGCCTTTGAGGGTACCGAGGACGAAGCCACCCACATCCTTGATGTCATCCTGCTTGGCTTTACTGAGTTTGCGGTACTGCTCCACAGTTTCGGCAGTACGATGAGTCGTGGCAATGCGGTCACGAAACTCGGAAAGTTCCATATCGACCAGATTCCACTTCTTATCCATACGGGAATTACCTGTACTTATTCTCATTCCAATCCCTCCTTGAAGTTGTCAATATTCCGCTGGAGCATCTCACGCTGACGGGCCGCCGTCTTTGCCTGGGCAATGTGATATTTGTACTCGTAGGCGTGTTCGTCAGATGCGGCTTTTTTCATAGAATTTGCTTCACGGCTGTCGTAGTAAGCGACCCGGCGGGTCATGAACTCCAGCAAGCGGGTCTTATCCGTCTGGGTGCAATAGCGATGGATGAGCCGGAACACCTTCTTCGCCTTTGACTGTGGGCAAGGGAAGAAACGCTCCAAGTTCAGTTCGATGTACCCAGTCGGATAATTGATTTTCAGTTTTTTTGCATCGGCTTCCACATTGCGAACTGCGATGTGTGCCGTAGGATCGGGGTAACCCTCTCCGTTATTCCTGCTGATTCCCATGAGCAGTACCTCCTTAGTCTTTTTTGTAAAATGCACATTCATAACCATCTGCACGGAGGGGCAGGTCAGCCGCCCAGTCTGGGGCAATCGCCATCATCTGGCAGATCTCGTTCACGCTCGAAACGCCCTCTGGCACTTCCAGCACAGCTTCATCATGGATGTGCATCACAATTGCAAATCCGGCATCACGCAGCCGTAGCATTGCAAGTGCCAGCAGGTCTCGCGCCGTGGCTTGAACGATGTTCTCGACCAGCTTCGGTCCGTAAGTTTCGATCCGCATCCACTTCTTGCTCTCACCAACGCCTTCATAGGAAAGGCTCTCCCGTCCGAAACGATTCATGGTCATGCGGGGCTTGATGTATGAAAGATTTCTGCCGGATGGTAAGGTGACAAACAGGATGCCAGAACGATAGGAAAAACACAGATTTCCATAGGAAACAGATGTCTTTTCCCGAACAGCCTTCACTGCTGCCGCATCCACACCCCACCAGAACTTCGTGATATGAGGATTAGAGCCTCGCCACTGATTGACCAGCGGTTGCAGCTCATCTTCTTCCAAACCCATATCTAGGGCACCCATCGAAGTCAATGCCCCCACAGAACCACCATAGCCAAGTGCCAATTCTGCAATTTTGCCTTTTTGCCGAAGATGACTGTTCAAACCATGCTTAACTACAGGAACACCGAACATTTGACTGGCAGATGCACAGTAGATATCCCCACCCTGTGCAAAAGTATCGAGCCGCCACTGTTCCCCGGAAAACCATGCAAGCACTCTGGCTTCGATTGCGGAGAAGTCCGCTACGATAAAACGGTAGCCTGGTTTCGGAATAAAAGCGGTACGAATCAGTTCTGACAGCACCCCAGGGGTGGAATCATACAGCAAATCAACCAAGTCGAATTGCTGATTCTTTACAAGGTCACGCGCCAGTTCCAGATCCTCGATATGGTTCTGGGGAAGATTCTGGACTTGCACCAGTCTGCCAGCCCATCTGCCAGTGCGGTTCGCACCATAAAATTGGAGCAGACCGTGGACTCGACCATCCGAACAGACAGAGCGTTCGATGGCTTCGTACTTTTTCACAGACGTCTTTGCCATTAAAAGCCGGAGCTTCAGCACCTCCAGCACTTCACCATCCGAGGTGTCGATGAGGGCGTTGACCGCTTTCTTATCCAACTTCTCCGCTTCCACACCATGCTCTGCCAGCCAGCCTTTGATCTGGACTGGGGAGTTAGGGTTGGAAAGCCCAGTCAGCTCATAGGCTCTGGCGGTCACGGCATCTTTGTACTGGTTGTCGCAGAGAACAGCATTTGCCGCCAGCTTCTGGTCAACCAGGATGCCACGGTCATTGATCTCCTGGTCCATCTGGTAGAACTTCATCTCCTGTGCTGGGATCGGGAAGTTCCGAAGTTTATATCTGATTTCACGCTCTGCATCCACGTCCCGGATACAATATGTTTTGAACCGCACCCATTTCTCCGGCTCGTCCTCTGGGCGATTCCTTGTCCTGCCACCGTTCACTTTAGTTGGCTTGCACGGCATGGAGAAGAATCGAACCAGATCAACGCCTTCTTTCAGCTTTTTCCGCTGTATGTTCAGCACCTCACCAACACCGTCCAGCGAAAGCGGGAGTGCCAGCATAGCAGACTGAACGGCGGTACACTGCCATGATGCAGGAGAAAGGCGGCGTCCCAGGTATTTGGAAATACACGTCCGTTCAAAAGCGGCGTTGAATGCAGTTTTCACGATGCTCTCATCTTCCAGAGCATCCAGCACACGCTGCGGCAGTTGCTCTCCACAGGCCATATCCACAATCTGTGTATCCTCGTCATCAAAGGCATAAGCGAACAGCAGAATTTCAAAATTGGGACTGTCGCTGTATGCGTAGACACCGCACTTCTGCAGGTCTACATCTGAATAAGTTTCAATATCGATAGCCAACAGGCTCATGTAACCACTCCTCTCGAAAAGCTATGTTCCGTCAGCACGGACGGATTTAATATGTATGGGGAGAACGGAAAACCGTCCTCCCCGGAAGATTAGGACAGGAAGTCCTCATCATCCTCAGTCTGGAAGTCATCGGCAGCAGAGGTGCGACCGCCCAGGCTCTCGCCATCCTTCAGCTTCTGGATGTTGCCCAGACCAGCGGCGATACCACGGTTGCCATTGCTGTTGTAGCCGTAGAAGGTCACGCTGATCTTGCCGTAGCAACCGGAGTAAACCTCGGACTGGTCGAGGATAGGCTGAACTTTGCTGTCCACGACCTGCGGAGCCTGGCGGCTGTTGGCATTGAAGAAGTAACAGCCAGCATAGGCTTCGTCATCCGGGCGGTCGATATCACCGTCACGCAGAGGGAGCTTGAGGTTGGCCGGAACCTTACCGCCCCACTTAGAAACGGAGTCCTTCTTGGCCTGTTCGATAGCTGCCTTGATCGCATTGACGGTCTTGGTGTCGCTCTTCGGGATGATAGCGGATACGCTATACTTCGGATCGCCGCCATTCACGGAGTCCGGCTCCCAGCAGTGCAGATAAGAAAAACGGCAAGGTACGATAACTTTGGTGTTGTTCTGATTGTTCATGGTTTAATCCTCCTGAAAATCCGCCGCAGCGGTTGATTGTGTGATTGCTTCTCTCTTGTCAGAATCCGGCACAAGGGTGATTTTGCCCTGGGGTTTGTACACATACTGCCCAAGGACACGGGCAAATTCCTTCTTGCCCATCAAACGCTCCATCTCGGTAACACCGATGAGTGACTGTTTGTAGATGTCGGTGTACCCAGCGGCTTTGGCGGCTTGCTCCACCTCGGCATCACTGGAATATTTGCGGTTGCTCCGACCCTCCACCAGCTTGTAGCCTGTCCACTGTTTTCCATGGACGATGGCCTGATCCTGGGCATAGGCGTAAATATCAGCCGACCATTTTGCCAGTTCATCCGATACTTTCAAAACCTCTGCGATTTCCGCATCGGTCAGAAGGGCGGGCTGGCGAAACTCCATCTGTGCCAGTTTCAAGAACTCCTCGGCTCTGGCACGGCACTGGTTTCTTGCTTTGCAGAACCGGCACCAGCTTCCGGCGTGGAACTCTCCGGCTCCAGTCATCGCCATAGCGGAACGGGGCTTCAGAATTTCCTCGCCCCACTTTTTGAGGTCAGCGGGGGTGATATCCCAAGAGCTGTAGTTATTGATACGGGGCTGGTAAATCGTGAGCCGGACAGTTTCCACATCGTAGAGCATCTCGGCCATTGCCAACACGCCGAGACCATAGGCCATAAGCTGGGGATTTTCCACGGCACTAACTTCCACTCCGCGCCCCAGTTTAAGATCAATAATGTGAACCACCTTGTCCGTAACGATGACCATATCCGCCGTGCCGAAGCAGTCGGTGGCGTAGTCCGAAATATCGACACGCTGCTCTACTGCAAAAACAGGTTGTTTGCACTCACGCTTGGCATCCTCAATCTCACCGATGACAAAGGAAACATAATCATCCACGGCTTCCAACAGGTCATCTGAGTAGTAATCCGATACCGGGCGTTTGGTGCGAAGTTTCAGGTGCTTTTTGATAAGGTGTTCTGCCAGAGCGTGTCCGGCAGAGCCTTCAGCGGCATAGGAACTCTCCTCATCGGCAAACTGCTCTCCCAGCACCAGGGAAGGGGTACAATTCAAGGTACGATGCAGTGCCGAAGGTGAGTTCCGTGCGTGGGCCCCCATTAGAGGGCCTCCGCATCTGCCAGCAATGCCGGGTAGTCCTCCGGCTTGACCCCGGACAGCTTGCCGGAATCATACTTCAGCAGAAGATCCTTCACTTCCTTACGCTTGCCGTCCTGGGACTTTGCCGCCAGCACAGCGCGGACTTCCTCGATGGTGATCTTCTTCTCCTCGGCTTCAGCCTGGGGAGCAGGCTTGTCCGTTGCTTCTGCCTTGGCGGGCTTATCTGCGGTGACTGCTGCCGGAGCTTCAGCCTGTGCCAAAGCACGATAGCCAGCCGCCAGCTTTTCAAAACCATCTGCGATGGTCAAAAATACTTCATTCATAGCGTTTTCATCCTTTCCTTAATAGCGGTAAAACAAGAGACCCTTCACGATGCGGCGGTAATCAGCATCCAGACGGTCATCCAGGAGAATGGTTGCCGGATCAATCTGACGGAGCTTCTCATCATAAAGGAGAGCAGGCACCTTGGCCTTCTTTGCCTCGTTGATTTCGTACTCCATGCCGTTGGTGATGGTAGTGCCGATGATCCACATCCTGTCGCATTCCTTCATCAGTTCCACGCCCATCTTGATACCTTTGATGCGTTCGTACTGGTCATTGTCATCAAGAAACTGCGGGAAGTAGAGATGCGGAGCAATCGGGATGTAACCGCTACCGATCAGCACACGAGCCGCAAACTTGGCGAGCTTGAGATTCTTCTCCACATCGCCTTTCATCGGGGAACAAATAAATACTTTTTCCATAAAAATTCACCAGACCTTTCATTTCATTCGGGGGTGTATCCCGTTATTGCCGAGAACCCTTCGGCAGGGCGAAAGCGTCAAGAATGCTCTTCATCACAGCTTGCTGTTCCGGCTGCAGTCCAGGAAGCAGTTCTGCAAGAAGGTTTTCTTGCTCTTGGTTGAGGTAGCGCCGACCAGAAGACCACCCAGGTAATGCCTTGATTCCGCCGCCGTGTCCCGGTACCATTTCAAAGGCGGTGCAAGGGGTGATGGCATCAAGATCGCTTCGGATGGTATTTCGTGAAACACCAAACTCCGCCATAAGCTCTCTGATACTGGTTTCGCGCTTGTCCGAGATATAATCACGGATGGCGAACTGCCGTTCAGCTTGTGTCATGTCCTTGCACCTCCTTTCGCTTTCGATGTACTCAGATTACAGGTCAAAGGGTCAGTCTCACTGCACCTTTGAAATTAGTTTTGAAAAAATGTTTGGAACAAAAAAAGACGCCCAGGGAACACCCAAAACTGGGTATTCATCCTGGCCGTCTCGCAGCTCTGTGGATGGCTATGCTGTTTTAATCACTTTTTCCGAAGTCGTTGCTACCGTGCCATCCGGCATAAACTGGATGGTTGTCCTCATGCCATTCCGCACGATTTCTATGGCTTTATCCTCTGTATTGACCATGCACACCAGTTTCCCAGCGGCATCTCTCACTGCGTCCACACGGATCACTCCTTTCGTAAGTTTGTTAGCTAACTTGCTTACACTGAATTTAAAAATATATGCGGGTGCGTGGTGCAACCCGCATAACTATTTCATGTGAGCCCGATTGCCTTTCGCTGATATTATAGTACCAGAGTTCCGGCGCTCCGTTTAAGAACGGAAATCGGGATTTTTATAATTTAGGTGGCTCAATACCTTGTTGCAATTTATCAAATAAAATCCGTGCATAACGAATTCGTTTATTAGTCCATTTCTTTTTAACGTATATGGGACGAAGATCATAGTTCTCTTTGATATAATTTGTCCAGTCATCTGGGGTTGTTGTTTCCAGAATGATTTGCAGGATTGACCTTCCCTCAAATTCATAACATTTTTTTACTGCGTACTTGAGCAATAGGTACGCCTGGATTTTTCCATCAATCGGATTCCAATCGGAACCATCAAAAATATATGGAACCAATGAAAGACGATTCTTTATAAAACGACTTTCTGTCTGTAGCCTTCGTGTGAAAGTCGGCGGAATCAAAATTCCGAGCTGACCGCAGAGGAAAAATACTTTTTGAACAGTAGATTCATCATACGGATATTTCTCTGCCTCGACAGCACAAGCATAGAATAGCTCAATATCATACTTCCATTCAAGCGTGTATAGGGCAATCGTAGAAAAAAGAGTATCTTCGTCTTTATCTAGCTTGTCCACCAGTGTCTGTACAAAAGCATCGTAATCAGCCATCCATTTCCGAAATTGCTCATTCGTTATTTTTTTGGTGCTACAGATGCGTTTGTTCTTTATTGCCTTTAACACTGGAATATCCGCCATTTGTTGCAGTTCAAAAAACTGCATACGGGTCAATTTATGTCCCTCCAGTTTCTTTTCAATAGCCTCCATGTCATCTGGAAGTAATTCGGGCACCTCTATCCCATAGTTGTCTGCAATAAAGTTATACTGCTGAGTACGATAATATTGGGCGTATTTCAGCAGACGTGAATTTCTCATTCGTATATCGTCAGAGTCCTTACTGGTAGCATCTACATAGGACCTTAAGGATGCCTTCGGTTCAGACTCATAGTAGGCGTCTTTAATTAACTCCATCATGATACAATGACGAAGCTCGTTCAAATCAAATGGCTGTGTATCCAGCTCCTCTGGGGCACCACATACAGCCGATATTGCGCTATCTATTAATTTGTTTATATTTTCCATCGGCACAGTGGTTCCCCCTCTCATTCCATCAAATCAAGAAAATCGAATACTGCGGAGCCTTGATACTGTACATCTGCTCCAACAAGCCCCAAGGACTTTAATCTGTATAAAGCCGCCTCGTGGGAAACATTGAATATTTCAGAAACGGCATCCGCCATAAAATAGGAAAGAAGACCCGGATTGTTGCCGCTGACCTTCTTGCGTGTTTCTTCTGCAACCTTATGTACCATCGCTTTCGGCATTAAAAATGCGGAAGACATGGCGTTGGCCTGCCACTCCATCCAGTCATGGTCATCCCAGAACTTACGATCTTTCTGACCAACTTTAGAACTATCGGTACGGCACTGAATCATGGCAACTTCCGAAGAGTCAAAAAGGGACAGTTGGTTGCGGTCATAACTGAAGTACGGACCGTGCAGCACTCCGTGACCTGCCGCCTCATGTCCCATTGTAAATCGATAGCGATGCTCCTGGTTAGACTCCAGAAGTGTATTATCGATGATGATGGTGCCAGCCTTGGCACTGATGTACTCGGCTTCGTTTTTATCAGGATTGAAGACAACGACCTTATTGGTATCGTTGAATACCGTCATTCCGAGGTAAACCCCGCAATGAGATAAATACTGGTAATCCTGCTCCATGCCCAGGTAGTCCTGAGCAAACAGATCCACATCCAGTGGCTGGGGATTAACCATCGCATCCGGGCAGAAATCGTAAACCAGGTGTTCACCAAGGTCATCAATCTGCTTACGGCTAAGAACCGGAACTCCGGATCGTTTTCTGTTGATATTGAGTCTAACCATAAATGAGCATTTACCCCTTCCGCTTCTTTAAGTCTTCCACGAACTGCATCCATTCCTGTTCGCCAGCGTCCAAATCCCGCGCCGTTCTCAAAGCGGCACTGACATAGTCTCTCTGCATGATATAGTCTGGCAGGTCTGGTGCAACAGAGTTTCTCTTCTTTCCAGCGAGGTCATACATCAAAGCGTTGTCCTCTGGGGAAAGACCGAGAATGTCAGACAGAAGCTCCAGCTTCTCCATGTCAAAGGGATTTCGGCGGTCTTTCTCTACATCGCTCAAAAACGGTGCAGAGCAGTCCAAGAGTTCAGCCATTTTCCGTAGAGTGATTTGTTTTTCTTCTCGTTTCGTCTTAATAAATTCTCCAAAATTAGCGTATGTGTTCATAATTTTCACCTTTACTTTTATTTGTCCACTCATTATTAAACCCAGTTACATAAAATATCATTTCTATGGGTGCCTCCACTTTCGGACAATATGTTGGCGGTGTACGCAAATTTGCTTGTTCGCTAACTTGCTTACACTAATTATATGAGTTTTGCGTAAAGGTGTCAACCCCATATCGCTAAAAGGTCTTAATACGAGGAAAAAATCTCGCAATTTCATTCCTTAATTATTGCAGGTTTTGTTATCAAAGGCTGACAACCATTCCAGTATTCCATCTGTGGATATCAACTTCTTCTGTAATTGGCTTCGCTTTTCCTTCATTCCATCAGTAAGCTCTGAAAAGAGTTCTTGCAGTTGCGTATCATCTGGATGACGTTTAATTGCCATCTTTAGGCGCATATACAGCCTGCGATATTCCTGGGTTAGAACATCATTTTTCACTTTCCTGGCTCTGGTTGCATTGGCACCGACATCACGGCACTCCTTGGTTTTATCCTGGGGAGCAGGATATCCGCAATAAACCGAATCCGATCTACCTACTGGCACAAAGTAGTTCCCACAGTTTTTGCATTTCACAAATTTGGTTTTTGCATCCATAGCGTGTGCCGCTTCAAAAAGAATCAGTGACATGGCCGATTTGATTGTGTATACAGAGTGAAAAGCATTATCAAAAAACATAATGTGAAAGTCTATATGCTGGAAATTTATGTTGTCTGCATACAGATTCCAAAAAGCCATCACTTGATTTTCTTCATAATCGGCACCGGAAGCAAGCATATCAAAAGTATGCTTAAATGGCACATAGCAATTAGCAAAGCCTGCATAAGCACTTAGCAAGGCTTGACCGATAGTGCTTATGCCATATTCTTCAAAGCCTGTGTTTTCGAGAATATATGATTTGATTTGATGGGTTTCCGTATCATCTAATGAATCTAATAACTCTTTCAGTTCTTCATCGCTGGCACGATTAAAATCAGCCATTAGGTTAGAGAAGTCGGTTAAAACCATAATAGCTGTGACAACATCCAGCTTTCCCTTCATTGCCTCATAGAAACTCATCAAAGCACGACCGCCATTTTCCTTTAGGTCGGTATCCTCAAAATATGGATTTTCCATAATAAATGCTTTGATTTCCGTAGGACGCAAACGGGCATATTCACATATCATGCCACCAATCGGATACTCTTTGATGACATCGCCCTCCATTACTATATTTTTCTTGCCGTCAAATTCTACATTCAAGCCAATGTCCATAGTATGTACCTCCTGTTATCAATCGCTATAAGTACGAACGGCTGCATCGTTGTAAACAATCGTTATTATTATAATCTGTTGATAACATTATAGCAAAACCATCAGCGTAGTCAATCATTACGTAAAATATTGATTGCTAACATTTTCTTGAGAGAGATTGCTAACGCCCCATCACACCAGGCATAACTACTTTATCCCTGTTATCGAATGGCATCTTCAGATCACCCAACAGGCAAGCCTGGAACACTGCTTTTTTCCCGAACCGCCGCCGAATGTCCTCAATGCAGTCGTCCAGTCTATCCAGTCGTTCCAACTGCCGCATATCAGTAAAAAGGTCGATCTGCTCCGGCTCGTTCTTAGGGCGGAGGTTGATTGCCCGCACAGTTACAGCCCGGACAGGCATTATCCAGTGGTAGTTGTCACGGAAAATCTGAATAGCTTTATGGGCAATAACCGATGGGCTTTGTGTTGCCAGGGTGAGAGGGGTCTGGTACTGACGAAAACCCAAGTCATTGCTACGGATACTGATCTGCACTCCGCTGGCTTTCAGCTTATGGATACGGAGTCGATGACCAATATCCTGTGACAACTCCAGCATCACTTTCCAAACCTCATCTTCGTTTTCCAGATCTGCTGTACAGGTGATTCCGTGTCCGACCGACTTGATTGGAGAAACAAAATCCTTATGCATGACCGGGCTATCGTCCAGTCCTGCTGCAGACCGCCACAGGCCAAGACCGTTCACACCCAGCAAGCGTTTCAAAAACTGTGGATCAGCATTGGCGATGCCACCTATGGTGGTGATGCCGTACTGTTCCAGCTTGGCGGTCGTTGCTCTCCCAACAAAAAGAAGGTCTGAAGCGGGCAACGGCCATATCTTCTCTTTGAACTCAGCCTTACGAATTTCTGTAATTGCATCCGGCTTTTTCATGTCGCTACCCAGCTTGGCAAACATCTTATTAAAAGAAACACCGATGGAAACCGTTAGCCCCAGCTCCTCTTTCACTGTCTTGCGGATATTCTCTGCTATCTCCATCCCAGAACCGCATACACTTCTGCTACCACCGACATCCAGCCAGCACTCATCCATGCCATACGGCTCCACCTGGTCTGTGTATCTCTGATATATGTTCCGGGCCAGTTCCGAATATTTGAGGTACTGCTCATATTGTGGTTTGACCATAATGAGGTTAGGACAGCGTTGTCTTGCCTCCCAGTTGACCATCCCAGTCTTCACCCCGGCCTTCTTCGCCAGCTCCGATTTAGCAAGGACAATGCCGTGGCGGTTTTCGGTACTGCCACACACCGCTACTGCCTTTCCACGCAGGGAAGGGTCAAGCATCATCTCCACCGATGCGTAAAAGCAGTTCATATCACTATGTAAGATTGTTCTTTCACCCAACTTCATCACCTTCCTTTGAAAACTTCATCTTTCCCTATTGACAAAGTGAAGTTACGCACATATAATCGAGTTATAACTTCATCAAACTTCATTCGCATAATAACACCAGAATGAAGTTGCGTCAATAGTTCTGGTGAAGTTGATGAAGTTACGGAGAGAAATTTATATGAAAGGAAGGCTATTATGACTTTTTCCGACAAAATTAAAGTATCACGTGAACTCTGCAATTTGACCCAACAGCAGCTTGCTGACAAAGTCGGTGTATCTAAGCGTACTATTGCTTCCTACGAATCCACCGATGCACGAGCGCGATCTTCCACTATGCGTAAGCTGGCGGTGGCACTGGGTGTTTCTTATGATTATCTTGCAAACGATGAAATTACCGATCCACAGCAAGGAATCGAAAAAATGACCTACATCGAAACCGCCAGACAGCAGTTCGGCAATAAAGCAGCAAATGAAGTAGATGAGCTTCTGGAGCGTAACGTTGCTCTCTTCGCTGGTGGCGAACTGAGCGTGGAAGCCAAAGACGCATTTTTCACAGCTGTGACCAAAGCCTATCTGGAATGTAAGGAGCAGGCAAAGAAAACTTACGGACGGAAGAAGTAATCCAAATTATAGGACACACGATCCTGTATAATTAGAAGTGGGTACAGAAAAGAGGGATCTGAATGAACATGGATTATATCTGCCGAGAGGTAGAAAAGCTAAAGAAAAAATACCATGAAACAGACCCGTTCAAGCTGTGTGAGGATATGGGCATCATTCTGCTCCATACGCCGATGGGAACTTACCCAGGAGCCTGTAAAGGCTTCTTTCTGACACAGAGCCGTAAACGCTCCATCACTATCAATAGTGATCTTCCAGAGTCGCTTCAACGGATTATCGTCACACACGAGCTGGGTCATGCCGTTCTCCACGCAAAGGCTGTGGGGGTCAAAGCATTTCACGATTTTGAATTGTTCGACAGCACATCGCTCATGGAATACGAGGCAAACATCTTTGCAGCGGAATTTCTTATGGACGATGAAGATGTTCTGGCAAAATTGAATGATGATATTTCCTTCTTCGGAGCCGCCGCACTACTTCGGGTTCCCCCGGAGCTACTGGATTTCAAGTTCCGGCTCATGAAAAGGAATGGATATAAGGTTATCGATCCGCCGCTGATGGCAAACGGTAACTTCTTAAAAAATGTAGAAACCAATGTGACCACTGACTACTAACAGGCAGGCAAGGGAGGTCAGTCAGTATGAATAACATAAAAGTTTATGTGGATGTAATCGCCCAATTTAACAGCGAGGGCGTGTTGATTCCTCTCAGCCTGACCTGGGAGGACGGAGAAAAATTTGATATTGACCGTGTCACGGACATCCGACAGGCGGCTGCTATGAAGGCTGGCGGTCAAGGTGACCGATACACAATATGGGTCAGAGGTCGGCAAAGCTATCTGTTCTTTGAGCGCAACCACTCTCTGACTGGAAACAATTTGGGACGCTGGTTCGTAGAACGGCGGACAGCCTAAAGCTACTTATGAGGGTACAATATGAATAATGAAGATAAACACAAAGGACTTCAGAGACTCAAAGAGTCGGTTTCAGAATCCGACTACTATGATACTCTGGAGAAAATGGGGGATATGAAGTATAACTACGGCGATTACCTTATCACCGAACCGATTGATTGCGATATGGAACTGGGGCGTTTGAAATTTGCAGATTACGAATTGTGCTGCGCTCTGCTTACCATGCTCCTGCGAGAAGACCATTTCAATAACGGTTCTTTTGAAAACCGCTGTAGAAAAGGACAAGTCAAACCGATTCTGGATAAAATGCTTACACTGCTCTCTGGCGGGGAACAGGAGGGTGTATGACTAAAGAAACCACACCCAGAAATGTCACCGATGCAATAACAACTCTGTGTAATGCCATTCATCCGACCGTTGAGCCTTATTTTGTGCAATGCTATCCATTTCCCGGAACGGCACTGAATGAATGCTTTCCAAATGTGAACTCAGTAATCAGCACCGTTGGCGGTGAAGCCATCACTGGCTGGGCAATTTGGCAATGGGCAAATATTATGGTAGAGGCGGAGGCTCATGCTATCTGGAAGTCTCCGGACGGACAATTGGTTGATATAACGCCGCACAATAATAATGAGAATCAGATACTCTTCCTTCCAGACGATACCGTAACTTACAAGGGAACTCCAATACCGAGCCACAGGCTCGCACTGACCGATTCACCTCTGGTTGCAGAGCTGATTGCACTGTCTAATCAGAAAGATCAGATTGCAGCAACCAGCGATGGAATGACTTTCGCTTTACCCGTAACGGTTTATAATCGTATGCAGGAATTGCAAGCACTGCTTCATCGGTCTGCAGGGCGAAACGAACCATGTCCTTGCGGTTCAGGAATCAAATACAAAAAGTGTTGTGGACGATATGAATGAGGTGAACTTATGTCAAAGGAAACTGAACTCCGCTTGCACCGTTGTTGCTTCACCGGCCATCGCCCAGAAAAGTTGCATAAACCAGAGAAGCAGGTAAAGCACGACTTGGAAGTTGCGATTCAGCAAGCCATAGCCGATGGTTTTGTTACCTTTATTTCTGGGATGGCACGAGGTGTTGATATCTGGGCAGCACAAATCGTACTAAGGGAACGTGCCAAGAATCCAGCTATCCATCTGGTAGCCGCAGTGCCATATAAAGGCTTTGAAAGCAGGTGGCAAGCTCACTGGCAACAGGAGTATAATTTCATTCTCCAGTATGCCGATCTGGTAAAATACATCTGCCCTAGCTATAGCCGGGATTGCTTCCAATACCGAAACGAGTGGATGGTAAACCGATCTGCCCGTGTGATAGCGGTTTACAATGGAGAACCAGGCGGTACCAGAAACACAATTGAATATGCTCAACGCAAAGAAGTGGAGTGCCTTCGCATATGATGGCACTCCACTTCTTTATTCTTTTAATGATGGCTCTTGGTGTTCGTATGGAACGTGAGCAAAGGTTTTCAAAATTGCCTCGAAAATAATCTGGGCTCCGCGACAAGGAACTGCCATACCAATTTGTTTCCTCACTGACTCCTTAGAACCTATAAATTCATAGGAATCTGGGAATGTTTGCAACCGGGCTCTCTCTCTGTTAGTAAGAGCTCGGTTTTCACTCCAGTGATATATATGTGTTCCACCGCCGCCAGACCCTGTCACAGTATATGCAGGCTTATCAGGGTCAAGTCGTTTATATATTTGACTGATTTTTGCTCCACGCACATTTAACTGTAAATGTTCAGGCAAATCAGCAGTGAAAGCATTCTGTCCCGGTTTGATATACTTTAGTCTTTCCACCACAGTCGCACTCTGACGTGTCTGTTCATTATTCAAAGCACCTTCTAAAATCGGGGGATTCTCAATAGCATATTTACAAGTGTTATTCACTTCTTCATACGGCTTTGTAGAAGGTACTTTATACTGATATTCACCAGCAAGATCATTTCTAATGCCTACAATAATCACACGGTGTCTTGCCTGCGGAACGCCATATTCCTCAAATTTATATAAATTAGGAACAACCGTATAACCAGCATCCTTCATATCTGCTAATATTTTTTCAAATGCTTTACCCTGATTTGCTGACCGTAAACCGCCAACATTTTCGGCTAAGAACCACATCGGTTTGTATAAACGTAATACTTGAATACCGTAACTATAAAGCGGACCATAGGTACCCTCAAATCCCTTTTGCTCTCCTACAACCGAAAAATCATTACATGGAAAGCCGAATGCGAGTGCATCTATCGGTGAAAGCTGGGTCAAATCAAATTTTCGTATATCTGCATGAAACACGGTTTCTGGTTCTTGCGGGCAAATATTATGGGCATAAGTTTTGCAAGTTGATTCATCATAGTCGTTTGCCCAAGCATGAACTATACGATCTCCATTTCCAATATTTGCGGACAAGGCACCGCAGGCCAGCCCTCCTGGGCCACAAAACAGTTCGCCTAATCTGTAATCCATTATTTCCAACGTCCCTTCGTCAATATATCTATCATATTCTGTACTACTTGCATTTCGTCACCCTTAAGTAATGAAACGTGTTCCAATGCATTACAAGGCGGTTGCACATAGCCAGCAACAATAAAAATGTCGATTATACTAATCTCATAAAAATTAGCTAATCGGCAAAGCAACTCAGCAGGTGGGTCCTGCATAAGATCTCTCTCCAGTTTTGATAATCGGCTGGTGGTGATTCCAGTTTCTTCAAAGACAGTATTCAACGATAAATTCTTGCTTAATCGAATATTTTTTAGGTACAGCCCAAGACTATCTCTCATGCCTACACCCTCCCTTCAGAAGTTTTCAGTCAGTATTATAGCATTTATGCTGCGTTTTCGCAAGATACTAAATAAATTTTTTTATTTTCGCAGCGTCTTGGTTACATATGGATTTTCCAAGAATCTGTGTTATAATTATTTTGAGATAGTGTAGATAAAGGGGGTTGTATTATGCACTTGCTCTATACAAATTTACTGCCTCTGAGGACCCAACCTGGCAAAGAGAACTTTGTTGAATATTTCAAAGAGGCAATTTCCAAGTCTGATACCGTAGAAATCGCAACTGGCTACGTTTCTCGTGGAGCAATAATAGAACTGGCAAAATATGTGGAGGAATATGGAATCTCTTCTATTTCTCTTGTAGTTGGTATGTATTACCACGAGGGAATGCCAGAAGGCATATACAATGCTTTAACTGAACTTCATGAGGTATGGCAGGCTAAAGGTATCGGCTCCGTAAATATTGTGCGACCTTTTTCGTACCATGGAAAAGTTTATGCATTCTTTAAAGACGGACAGCCTATTGCTGGCATTGTCGGCTCCAATAATCTCGGAGCAATAAAACTGGAGGCAAGTAATCTACGCCAGTATGAAATGGCGGTTGCAACAGAAGATGCTACAGAAATATCGGAAATCAGTTCTCATATTAGGGATATGATGGGGCGGCGTTGTTCGTTCCCAATTAACGAGATAACGGATATGAAACTAATCCGCCAACAGAATAATGCACTAATCGACCAGCAGTTTGTGGATCGTGTGACTCCAGAGGATGTGGATGCTTATAAGGAGCATTGCACAGATATTTCATTTGAAATCCCGCTAAAAGTACCAGCCAATAAAGAGGATGATAATATGCGGGGATCAAATATAAATGTTTGCTACGCTTCTGGTCGTAAGCGTGTCTGGTGGGAATGCGAGGTCGTTGTAGGAAAAGCAATCCGTGATTTGCCTGGATACCCAGAGTGGCAAAAGCCATTTATGGCTATCACAGATGATGGTTGGAAGTTTCAGGTGTGGACTTGCGGTCAAAACAACAAAAACTTGTACTCTAAAGATGACTTAAAAATCATGGGACGCTGGATCAAAGGGCGGCTTGTAGCTGCAGGTTTGGTTGAGCCAGTAAATAATGTTTCGAATGACCCCGATTGCAGAGGACTGATCACTGGCGAAACATTAGCCCGGTATGGCAGGGATACAATTACATTAACCAAAACAGACCAGCAGACTACAACAGCAGACGGAACACCCATCGACATCTGGATGCTTTCATTCCTGCCAAACTAAACAGGGAGGTTATGTATGGGATACCTTGAGAACTACTTAAATCGAATCGTTTCTCGTGGAAACGAGCAACTCGCCGCCTCTGTAAAAAAGACGGCATTTGATATAGCTTCAAAATATTTAGAAAATTTTTCATTCTGTGATAATGAAGTAGGGCTTTTATTTGGTAATGTTCAGTCTGGTAAAACGGGACAAATGTTTGGTGTTATTTGTGCCGCCGCTGATTTGGGCTTTCCAGTATTCTTCTTATTGACTACAGACAACGTGGTCTTACAACAGCAAACCCTTACTCGTGTGCAGAATGATTTGCCGGACTTCTGCATTTGCGGAGAATATGATACAGAAATTTTTGCAGAAAATAGCCTGATGCTTCCCACCATTGTTGTGCTCAAAAAGAATTTCCGTGTTCTCCAACAATGGTCAAACATTGTTGCATCAACTGGTTTTATGCGCGGAAATCCGTTGTTTATTTTGGACGATGAGGCAGACGCTGCATCTCTCAATACTTTGGTAAATAAAAACCGCCAGTCTTCTATCAACAAATACTTGGACGAAATTAAGGATCGATCTTCGTGCTCTATCTACCTGCAAGTAACGGGTACCCCTCAGGCACTATTCTTGCAATCAATTTCGTCCGGCTGGCACCCGAATTTCTCCTACTACTTTGCACCTGGGAAAGGATACTTGGGTGGGGATTTCTTTTTCCCGAAAAGTGGGAAGGCAGACTGCATAACATACATCGATGAATTAGAAGATCCTTTAGCTGATGCCATTCTGCACCATTTGATTGTATCTGCTGAAATAAAACTATCTGGTGGAAAAGTATGTAACATGATGATTCACCCTTCTGTGCGGAAAGCAACACATAAATCTTTTGAAACCAAGACAAAGAATATACTATTAGCCTTCAAACGCGACATTGCCACTGGCGGTTACCATGAAAAAATTGCAAAGGCTTATGCTGAAGTAGAAAAACAGGGAGCGACCCTTCATCCGATAGATCAAATTTACCCTGTTTGCGAAGCTCTGTTGGACTCTGTTATGGTTCTTGTCATGAACGGAAGCACCGATGTGTCTGCGGACCAATATGATGAAGGTAGCAACATTGTTATTGGCGGTAACACACTGGGACGTGGCGTTACTTTCCCACGACTACAGACAATCTACTACTCTCGTACAGCAAAAAAACCGCAAGCGGATACTATGTGGCAACATAGTCGTATGTTCGGTTATGATAGAACGCCTGAATTGATGCAGGTCTATATTGAAGAGCGCTTGTTGAAACTGTTTGCAGATATAAATTCCACCAATAATTCCATCATTTCGCAAGTGGCAAATTCCCCAGATGGCAATGTGGAACACATCAAAGTATATCTTCCGGATGGGCTTGCTCCCACACGGAAAAATGTGCTTGACACAAACAAACTCTTGCTAATTTCTGGTGGAACAAATTACTATCCGTTCTATCCTGAAAACGACTCTATTGAAGCTCTGGATAGACTTCTTCAGCGGTTTTCTGAATCTGAACCATATTATCAGGTCAGCTTAAAAATGATGTTGGAAGTATTCGCCCATATTACATCTGCTGGAAATGACTTTGTTGTTAATAACTATGTTTCTGCAGTTACTTCGATAATCAGAGAAACACCAACAGCACAAGGCATTTTAATCGTTAGACGGAATCGTGATGTGGCACAAGGAACTGGTGCGTTGCTGTCTCCAAATGATTGGGAGCTGGGCGGCTCTTTCCAGGATAAAGTAGTTTTGACTTGTTACAAAGTTACTGGTCGTAAAGGCTGGGGTGGTAAGGAGCTTTGGGTTCCTAACATCAAATTCCCAGCAGGGATGGTTTACTACGATGTCGTGGACGAGGATGTCGAATAATTCTAATAAAGATAAAGGACTCTAAGGTCGAAGCCTTAGAGTCCTTTTTGTTTTACAGCTCCATCTGTGAAAGGGTAATGGTCAACACCTGGTGTTCAACTTTTACGCTGATGGGTTGGCCTATATCAAATCCCGCCTCTTCCAGCCACTTTCCCTTAAGCATAATAGTTGGGGTGTCCTGATACTTGTATCCCGATTGTCCATAGACCTTTAATTTTCTTGTTTTCTGTTTTTCTCTCATAGGACTCCTTTCGTAAAATAGTTCTTTTGCCAAATTATATGGCGTTTCGTCAAAAAGTTATAAGTTTTGCTAAACGGTTTTACATCTACATGAACCATTTCCTACATATCGGCTCACATTTTCACCCCACCACTACATATAGTTATTGGCGCATCTCGCGGAAACACACTAAGCAGTATGTATGACAAAGCCGTTATGGGTAAAATAAATGCCGAAAAAGCCCGTAAATACGGCATTTTTCAGCAAGTAATAGGTATTCGAAAGGCGGTGCAAAGCATTTCACAGGGGAATAAGACACCTTTGTGTGCCAATGTGATTTCTCCTGGCATCGGTATCTTTCCTCCTCCCGCAAGCGCCTGCGGTGATATGGTATGATGGGGAGAACGGAACGGCCTGTTTGATACCCAGGGGACTTTTGAAGATAATAATCCTGCCACACTATAAATAGAAGTAATTTCCATCGCCTCCTCATGACTCAGTGCCGGAAGCAAACCGGGAATTCTTTTTGCCACCATTGTTTTTCCTGAACCCGGAGGCCCCATCAGTAATATATTATGAAAACCGGCGGCTGCAAGAAGTGCCCCCCTTTTTGCCGCAGTCTGTCCTTTGATTTCTCTGAAATCTGCTGTTATTTCCGGTGCAATCTCCATCTTTTCCCTTTCTTTCTCCGGATGTTCCCATGTCCGTTCTCTCACTGTCCGCATAAACTCTCCCAGATTCCTGACTCCTACGCTTCGAATCCCCTGGATCATCTGTGCCTCTCTCCGGTTTTCCCATGGAACAATACACCCCTGACATCCTGATTTCCTCGCCTCCTCAACCATCGCAAGAACTCCTCTCACTTTTTTAATCTGTCCGTCCAACCCCACTTCGCCGGTTACCATGACACTCTCAAGTCCCCCTTTCGGAAGCTGCCCCAGAGATTCCAGGATTGCCGCAGTAATCGGAAGATCAAAACCTGTTCCGGCCTTTGGTACATCTGCCGGAGAAAGATTGATGGTAATTCTTCTTGGCGGAACCGGTATCTCCAGATTATGTAATGCTGTTCTGACCCGATCCTGTGCCTCCCGAACCTGACTGTTCACTGTCCCTACCATGGAAAATCCGGGAAGCCCGGGACTCACATCCACCTCCACCTGTACCGGAATCGCCCTGATTCCCTGCATCGTTGCCGATAATATACTTGTATACATAAAATATTCTCTCCTTTCTCTGCGTTATATCACTGTAATAACGGTTAGCACTGCCATCACCATCTTGTTTTTTATTGGTAACTGTTCAGCCCCTTCACAGCTACGGGGCAAAATACCTCGCGGGGCAGTGTTTACTGTATAGTTGTCTTTATTTTCTGTATGTTGTGGGATTATATATTTTGATATGCTCTGATTCTACATTTTGGGAAAAGCACATATTCTTCCGCCAGGGCATAAATTAGAAAGAAAGCCCTTTGAGGTGTGTATGTGAAGACCTTTCTGAAACCCCTCACCACGCAAGAAGAAACTTTCTATCTTCGTAAATGCCGACAGGGTGATAAGGCTGCCCGAGATGTGTTGATCGAACGTAATCTGCGACTGGTTGCACATATTGTAAAAAAATACCAGGGGGTTGATGAAGATCTGGATGATTTGATTTCCATAGGAACGATCGGTCTGATCAAAGCCGTGTCCACCTATGATATGACAAAAGGCAGCAGACTTGCTACCTACGCTGCCCGCTGTATCGATAATGAATTGTTGATGATGCTTCGCAGCCGAAAAAAATTTTCCAGAGAAGTTTCCCTGTACGAACCGATCGGTACAGACAAAGAAGGGAACGAGATTCATCTTCTGGATATTGTGGAAGCCAACGAACAGGATATCACTGATCAGTGTATCCATAAGGAACGAATTCTTCAATTGTATGGTTGTTTGAGGGAAGTTCTTTCACCATTGGAATATGAAGTAATTAAATACCGCTATGGGCTTTTCGGTGAAAAAGAATTGACACAGCGGGCACTTGGAAAACGGCTGGGAATCAGCCGTTCCTATGTCTCCCGCATTGAAAAAAATGCTGTATTAAAGCTCCGTGACCGGTTCTTTTCTACGTAAAATATCATATCGATCCAGTTTAATTCCCAGATCAATATAAAGAATCTGCTTCGGATGTGGTGCACTCTCCATCTGGTTGCCTTCCTCATCCTGAATACTTTTTACTGTCGCTTCGATGTTATCGCCATTTGGCTTCATAACTTCGATCTGTTCTCCTACAGAGAACTTGTTTCTCTGTGAGATACAATATTTTCCTTCTTCATTTGTCTCTCCCACAATACCCAGATAAGTATATTCTTTAATATACGTATTATTATCATAAATCTGTGCTTCCTGAGTTGGTTTTCCGTAAAAGAATCCGGTGGTAAATTGCCGGTAAGTACAGTTGGAAATCTGTTCCTGATACCACGACATATTTTCCTCATACAGTGCCGGATCTTTCAGATAGTCATCGATGGCTTTCCGATAGGTCCGGGCAACTGTTGCCACATACAACGCAGTCTTCATACGTCCTTCAATCTTAAAGCTGTCGATTCCGGCATTGATCAGATCCGGAATATGTTCGATCATGCACAAATCCTTAGAATTGAAAATAAAAGTTCCTCTTTCATTTTCATAGACCGGAAAATACTCTCCCGGACGACTTTCTTCCATAACAGAGTACTTCCATCGACACGGATGAGTACATGCTCCCTGATTGGAATCTCTTCCTGTCAGATAATTGCTTAACAGACATCTTCCGGAATATGAGATACACATCGCTCCATGAATAAAAGTCTCGATCTCCATATCTTCAGGAATCCTGCTTCGAATCTCGCGAATCTCTTCCAGCGACAATTCTCTTGCTGTCACCACTCGCTTGGCTCCCATCTGATACCAAAACTGGTATGTACCATAATTGGTGTTATTTGCCTGGGTACTAATGTGACGTTCGATCTCAGGACATACTTCTTTTGCGATCTGATAGACTCCCGGATCCGAAATAATCAGTGCATCCGGTCCGATTTCCCGGAGTTCTTCAAAATACTTCCGGACGCCCTCCAGATCCTGATTATGTGCCAGAATATTAGCTGTGACGTATACTTTTACACCATGTTCGTGGGCAAACCGTACCCCTTCTGACATATCTTCTTTTGAAAAGTTCTTTGCTTTTGCACGCAGACCGAAAGCCTCGCCTCCGATATAGACTGCATCCGCACCAAATATAACCGCAACCTGCAGTACTTCCAGGCTGCTGGCCGGAACAAGTAATTCCGGAATTCTCATGATTCTTTCTCCTATCGTTTCGTGCTGATCGCAACCCCATCTCCAAGTGGGAGCAGGGAAGTTACCAGCTCGTCATTGTGTTTCAATTCGTACAGATACTCTCGCATCCGTTTATAGATGGTCCGGTTTCTTCGTTCTACCGCAAACCGTGACTCGATCAGATCGCCTTCCTGCAAGATATTATCCGACACTAAAAGGCCTCCACTCTTTAAAAGTCGCAACACTTCCGGTAAAAAATGAAGATACTGTCCTTTGGCTGCATCCATAAAAATAAAATCAAAGGGTTCGGTGAGCGTGGGAAGAATCTCTGCTGCATCTCCCTCCAGAAGTTCGATCTGGCCCTCTTTACCCGCTTTTTTAAAATTATCCCGGGCAATCTGGATTCTCTTTTCGTAATTTTCGATGGTTATGATCTGACAGGGTTCCGGATTATATTCACACATCAACAGGGCAGAAAACCCGACTGCTGTTCCCACCTCCAGAATCCGTTTCGGTCTGGTAGCTGCCATCAGAAACTTTAAAAAGCTCTGCATTTCCCTTCTTACAATAGGAACCGCATCTTCCCTTGCTTCTTTTTCCAGCTTTTCCAGGAATTCTGTATGACCTTCGTCCAGAGAATTAATAAAAGTCACCATACGTTCGTCTACGATCATGAGGCATTCTCCTCTCCGGACTCTGGATCTTCCGCATCGGAACTACTGCTTTCTTCTTCCTTAGACGGCTGTCCCTCTGTGTTTTTCCCTGACAGGATGGCAAGCATCTCATCAACCGTCTCATGCGTATTTAAAAGATAAGTACCGGGCTTAATCTTCCCACGATAATCGGAGAGTTTTTCCTGTGCCCAGAAAATAACCGGCCGTTCAATCAATCCTTTTTCCTGCAGAGTTTCCCCTACATCATAGACTGAATCGTCTTCATGAACAATCACAGTCACATCCTGCCCATCTGCCTGTGTATGAGCCTCCGGTTCCTGATAGAAGATCAGATACCCGAAACTGTATGCCGTTTTTCCAACAAAAATCAGGACACAGATCAGCAAAACATAGAGCAGAATCCGAATCGCCCCCTTGGCTCCACTTACGGCAGCCTGATACGTTGCATCTTTTTTCTTTTTCTTACTACCCATCTATACTCCTTGCTTATCCTTCCCGCATATAACGCGGGGATGTCCGGCAGTGTGATCATACATTCGGGATATTCAGATCAATCCCGTTTCGAAACTGTTCCTGTACCTGCTGAAGCATCCGACAGACATCCAGCTCCGCCTCCAGATATACATTCACCTCCGGAACTTTCCGAAGCTTTTCATATCTGTTTTCTACTTCATCTGTAATATCGTACAAATCTCCCTGTGTATCGTCATTGTTCATATGAAAGACAGCTACACGGAATTCATCAATCTGTTTTTTCAGCTCAGGATTGGATTTCAGCATCTCCTCACATGCAAGGTACCTCTGATATGCGGAATCCTCTCTGATTACTTCCAGCAGTTTTTCCACGCACTCCTGTATCTTGTTCATGTATCTTACGCCTCCATTATAATTGGCAGAATCATTGGTTTTCTCTTGGTTCTCTTCCACAAAAAGTCACCAAGCGAATCTTTGATCACGCCTTTCATTTTTCCCCAGTCAGAAATTCTTCGATCCAGGCAGGAATCAATAGCATCTTCTACAACACTCTTTGCCTGTCCCATCAGATCTTCGGACTCTCTCACATATACAAACCCACGGGATACAATATCCGGACCTGCCAGAAGCTGGTTACTGTATTTTTCCAGTGTCAGTACCACAATCATAATACCGTCTTCTGCCAGATGCTGACGGTCACGAAGTACGATATTTCCCACATCGCCGACACCAAGTCCATCTACCAGGATTGCTCCGGTATGCACTTTACCGGTAATTTCCGCGGATTCATCATTTAATTCCATCACATCACCGGAGTGCATGATGAAAATATTTTCTTTCGGAATACCCAGGCTCTCTGCAATACCTGCCTGTGCTTTCAGATGACGGAATTCTCCATGAACCGGAATCGAATATTTCGGTTTTACCAGAGAGTAAATCAATTTGATCTCTTCCTGGCAGGCATGTCCTGATACATGTACATCCTGGAAAATAACATCTGCACCTTTGGCTGACAGTTCATTGATGACACGGGATACTGCTTTTTCATTACCCGGAATCGGGTTGGAACTGAAAATAATGGTATCACCTGGTTTAATGGAAACTTTTTTATGAATATTTGCTGCCATACGGGACAAAGCTGCCATAGATTCTCCCTGGCTTCCGGTTGTGATCAGAACCATCTGCTCATCCGGGTAATTTTTCATTTCATCGATATCAATCAGTGTGTTGTCCGGCACATTCAGATAGCCAAGTTCAGACGCTGTTCCAATGACATTGACCATACTTCGACCTTCCACAACTACTTTTCTTCCGTATTTGTAAGCAGAGTTGATGATCTGCTGTACACGGTCTACGTTAGATGCGAACGTCGCAATGATGATTCTTGTATTTTTATGCTCTGCAAACAGATTATCAAAAGTTTTTCCCACGGTACGTTCTGACATGGTAAATCCTTTTCTCTCTGCATTGGTACTGTCACACATCAGTGCAAGAACACCTTTTTTGCCAATCTCTGCAAAACGCTGCAGATCAATGGCATCGCCGAATACCGGTGTATAATCTACTTTAAAGTCACCGGTATGCACAACGATTCCGGCAGGAGAATAAATAGCAAGTGCAGAAGCATCCTGAATACTGTGATTTGTTTTTATAAATTCAATCCGGAAACATCCCAGATTGATCGATTGTCCGTGTTTGATGGTTTTTCTTTTTGTGGTACGAAGTAAGTTGTGTTCTTTTAATTTATTTTCTATCAGACCGATCGTCAGCTTGGTTGCATAGATCGGTGCATTAATTTCTCTCAAAACATAAGGAAGAGCGCCTATATGATCCTCGTGTCCGTGAGTGATCACAAAACCCTTCACTTTTTCATAATTATCTTTCAAATAGGTAATATCAGGGATGACCAGGTCGATTCCCAGCATATCGTCCTCCGGGAACGCCAGACCACAGTCCACCACAATAATACTGTCTTCGTATTCAAAGGCAGTAATGTTCATTCCAATCTGTTCCAGTCCGCCCAGAGGAATGATTTTCAATTTTCCACCGTTACTTTTTTTCAAATAGCACCTCCGTCACTGCTTACATCTCAATATCCACATCATCCATCATCTGACTGAACACTTTTGACATGGCTTCCAGTTCCACGTCATCTTCCACCATCACATAATCCGCTTCCGGATCCGTCTCCTCAGAAGAGTCTTTCAGGATGTAGGCGTTAGCTTCATCATCCATGGAGTCTGTTACCAGCAGATAATCTGTACCGTTCACTCTGGTCTGCTCTTCTACATAGAATTCCACTGTTTCGCCTTCATCTGTCACAAATTTGATTTTATCCATAATGATTCTACCGTCCTGTTTCTTCATTCTTATTCGCAAGATAGTCCAGATACCCCTGCAGAATAAATACCGCAGCGATTTCATCCACATGTTCTTTCCGGTTTTCCCGGCGTACTCCCGTCTCCATCAATACACGGTTGGCAGATACAGTTGTCAGCCGCTCATCCCACATCACAACAGGCAGACCTGTTCGTCTCTCCAGCGTTTCTTTCAGCTCCAGAGATTTCTCAGCCCTGTCTCCCAGTGTATTATTCATATTCTTCGGTAAACCAAGTACGATTTCTTCTACCTGATACTGTGCAATCAGTTCTTCAATTCTTGCCAGCGTCTGGCGCATCTTGTTTTCTGATTTTCTGCGGATGATTTCCACACCCTGGGCAGTAAAACCAAGGGGGTCGCTTACTGCGACTCCCACTGTCTTTGAGCCGTAATCAAGTCCTAGAATTCTCATCAGCGATTCTCCCAGGATCTGTTTTTAATATACTCTTTCAGAAGTTCTTCTACCAGTTCATCACGTTCCACTTTCATGATCATACTTCTGGCACCCTTGTAACTGGTGATATACGTAGGATCTCCGGACATAATATAACCTACAATCTGGTTAACCGGGTTATAACCCTTCTCTTCCATCGCTGTGTATACCACATCCAGGACTTCTTTCACCTGTACTTCCGGCTCTGTTTTCACTTTAAAATACTGTGTATTGCTTAAATTTGCCATTTTTTCACGTCCTCGACTATACTTGATATCTATTCTATTCTAATACAGAAGATGCAAAAATTCAATCAAGTTTACAGTTTTTTTAAACTTTCCATTGCTATTTATCAGTTTTGTAACATTCTGCCGATTACTGTTATTCTGCCGGATCACCGATTTGTTCCACATAATTTTGCTATTCTGCAAGAATGAGATCCTGACCGATGATGTTTTGCAGTTGTACCATAACACGTTTATTTTCCAGACTTTCTTCTGATATTACCGCAACTTTCAGGTATTCCATCGTATGCCCCGTCCAGTAGGTCTGACCCTGAATCTTCTGTTGTTCTTCAAACAAAACTTCTTTTTTCTTTCCCAAAAACTGCTCCATATATTCTCTCTGGTGTTCTTGTCCGAGAGCGATCAAAACTCTGCTTCTTTCTTTTTTTATCTGTTCCGGAAGCTGATCCGGCATGACTGCTGCTTTCGTTCCTTCTCTCTTCGAATACGGGAAAATATGTGTCTCATAAAAATGAATACTGTCCACAAAACTGCGGCTTTCCTCAAATTCTTCTTCTGTTTCTCCCGGAAATCCTGTGATCACATCGGTAGTCAGTGCCGGTGCCGGATAATATTTTCTCAGGATTTCACATTTTTCCCGGTACTCCTGCGCTGTGTACCGTCGATTCATTCGCTTCAGTGTAGCAGTACATCCGCTTTGCAGTGACAGATGAAAATGCGGACACACTTTCGGCAGACTGCTGATCGCTTTTGCGAATTCTTTCGTAATAATCCCCGGTTCGAGAGATCCAAGGCGAATCCTCTCGATACCGTCTACCTCATGCACTGCCTGAATCAGCGTCAGCAGATTCTCCTGTTCTTCCGGACGTTCTTTTCCATAAGAACTCAGATGGATCCCTGTCAGTACCACTTCCTGACAACCGGATGCCGCAAGCCGTTTCACTTCCCCTACAACATCCTCTGTTTTTTTACTGCGGATTCTTCCCCTGGCATACGGAATCATACAATACGTACAGAACTGATTGCAGCCGTCCTGGACTTTCAGGTATGCTCTTGTATGTTCTTCGGTACGGTCGATCTCCAGTTTTTCATATTCTTTTGTATGATTGATATCCACACATTCCGTGGTTTTCTGCTGGTCTGATCGATAGTTTTCCAGTATGGAAATGAGTTCCTGTTTTTTATTATTCCCGATTATGATATCTATAGACGCATCTGCTTCTGCTTTTTTTGTATCCGCCTGGACATAACATCCGGCTGCCACCACAATGGCATCCGGATTCATCTTTTTGGCCTTATGAAGCATCTGTCTCGATTTACGGTCAGCAATGTTGGTCACAGTACAGGTATTGATCACATAGATGTCTGCCCCCGGTTCAAAGGGTACGATTTCATATCCTGCTGCCTCTAACATCTGCTGCATTGCTTCTGTCTCGTATGCGTTCACTTTGCATCCCAGATTATGCAGTGCAACTTTTCCTTTCATTGTCTACCTTCTTTCTTTTCTGCCAAATTATTCTTTCGTTTTCTTTGAATCTTTGTATGCTTTCACCTTGACTTTTACCATCCAAAACGGTAAGATAAATTTAGCTGAAATGTGCTGCCAGGAACTGTTATTGACAGATTTACCTCCGGCACGGCCAAAAAATAATCTGAATTTTCGGGAGGAAGTTATCATGAAAACTGTTAGTATTTCACTTAATTCCATTGACAAAGTAAAAGCATTTGTAAACGATATTTCCAAATATGATTTCGATTTTGATCTGGTTTCCGGAAGATATGTCATCGATGCAAAATCCATCATGGGTATCTTCAGTCTGGATCTTTCCAAACCGATCAATCTGAATGTTCATGCAGAAGGAAGCAACCTGGATGAAGTATTAAAAGTACTTGCTCCATATATCATTGACTGAGTCTGAACTTTCAAAGCGGGAGTCTGTTTGCAACAGGCTCCCTTTTTATATTTACTGCTCGTACCTGTGCAGCACCTGCAAAGGTACGAGTCAGAATGGGATGATATTGTACTTCTGCGTTTCGTCAGATTTTATGCCTCAATGTAAATGCGTTCTGCAGTATTGACTGCCTGATCCATCATCTCATCAATCTTCTCTTCCAGTTTTTTCTCTGATTTTTTGATCATCTGAATATTCGGTTTTGTTACCGGATGTTTTGCCACAAAGATCGTACAGCAGTCTTCGTATGGCTGTATGGATGTCTCATACGTATTGATCTTCAGAGAAATATCCACAATTTCCTGTTTGTCGAATCCGATCACCGGACGGAATACCGGCATCGTACATACTTCATTCGTTGCAGCAAGACTCTGCACGGTCTGGCTGGCCACCTGGCCGATGCTCTCTCCTGTGATCAGTCCCAGGCAGCCCTGCTCTTTTCCGATGCGTTCCGCAATCTTCATCATATACCGGCGCATAATGATCGTCAGCTCATCGTGTGGGCACTGATCATAGATATACAGCTGAATATCCGTAAAGTTAACCACATACAGATTGATCGGTCCGCTGTATCTTGCCACCAGTTTTGCCAGATCCACAACTTTCTGTTTTGCACGTTCGCTGGTATATGGCGGTGCATGGAAATAAACAGCGTCAATCTTTACGCCACGTTTTGCGATCATATATCCGGCTACCGGAGAGTCAATACCACCGGATAACAGAAGCATCGCTTTTCCGTTGGTTCCGATCGGCATACCGCCCGGTCCCGGAATAGACTCGGAGTAAATATAGATTTTTTCGCGGATCTCAACGGTGATCAGCAGCTGCGGATTATGGACATCCACTTTCATCTCCGGAAAAGCGTCCAGAATCGCTCCTCCAAGATCTGCATTCAGTTCCATAGATGTTCCAGGATATGTCTTCTTTGCACGACGGACATGCATTTTGAATGATTTATTTTTATCCGGATATACATGATCCACATAAGCTACCACATCTTTTTCCAATTGTTCGTAACCCTGATCTTCCTTAATCACAACCGGACAGATATACGCGATTCCAAATACCCGTTTTAATGCTTCCAGAGCTTCTTCATAATCAAAATCACCCTCAGTCAGCACATAGATTCTCCCCTGCTCTTTGGTTACATGAAAGGTTCCTTCTACCGGTTTCAATACATATTCCATCTGACGGATCAGTGCATCTTCAAACAGATATCTGTTCTTTCCTTTGATGCCGATTTCCGCATATTTTACTAAAAATGCTTTAAACATCTCTTTTCTCCTTCTGCTACTTGCTGTGATTAATGTCTTGCATATCGACGCAGCATCGGTATGACTTCATTTAACACCTGTAACGTGTAATCCAGTTCTTCCCTTGTGGTTGTCTCACAGAAGCTGAACCGAACGGTTGCTTCCATCTGATTCTTCGGCAGTCCAATAGCTGTCAGTGTAGGACTTCCACTTCTTTTGTGCGTAGAGCAGGCACTTCCGGCGGATACGTAGATACCTCTTTCTTCCAGGGTATGTAATAAGACTTCGCTTCTCACGCCCACGAAGGCAGCACTTACGATCTGCGGTGCCGCTTCTTCTCCCTGTGGACCGTGTACCACGACCTGATCCATCTTTGCAAGTTCTCTGACGAAATACGTACGAAGCCCACGCATATGCTTATCATTTTCTTCCAGATGATCATAAACCATTTTGGAAGCCAATCCCAGTCCTGCAATTCCCGGCACATTGTCCGTACCGGAACGCATGCCTTTCTGCTGTCCACCACCGTAAATGATCGGAACGATCTTCATTTTTTCACTGATATATAAGAATCCGGTTCCCTTCGGTCCGTGAATCTTATGTCCGCTCGCGGAAAGCATATCGATATGCATCTTTTTCGGAAGGATCCGGAACTTTCCGTAGGCCTGAATCGCATCCACATGAAAATACGTTTTCGGATTTACCTGCTTGATCAGCTCTCCGATCTCTGCAATCGGTTCCACCGCTCCGATTTCGTTATTTACAAACATTACCGATACCAGAATCGTCTCTGGGCGAATCGCTTCTTTCAGTTCTTCCGGAGAAATTTGTCCCTGTGCATTCACACCCAGTCTCGTCACTTCAAATCCCTGGCTCTCCAGAAATTCTGCAGGAGCAGATACGGCCGGATGTTCAATACTACTGATGATAATATGGTTCCCCTGGCGTCTGTTCGCCAGAGCAGTTCCGATTAGCGCCCAGTTGTTGGACTCAGTTCCACCGGAGGTAAAATAAATCTCTTTTTCTTGTACTTTTAATGTAGCTGCAATCTGTCCGGCAGCTTCTTTCACGTATCGTTCACTCTCCACACCCTTCTGGTGCATGGCAGAAGGATTGCCATAGTCGTCCATCATGGTTTTCACGACGATATCCTTCACTTCTTCATAGCAACGGGTAGTGGCCGAATTATCTAAATATGCTTCCACTTGTTATTCCTTTCCTTCCAGTAAGAACATCAGAATCGAGAGCACTGTCATTCCTGCTGTCTCTGTTCTTAAAATCCGTTTTCCCAGTGTGATCGGCTGTACCTGATGATTCATCGCCAGTTCGATCTCTTCCGGTGTGAATCCACCTTCCGGTCCGATAAAGATACCGATAGACTGCCCCGGTTCGATCTGTTCAAACAGTTTTTTCGTGTGTGCCATATTTTCAGCAAGTTCATACGGAATAAACCGGATATCCAGCTCTTCGGCATAGTTTACTGCCTCTGAAAACTTCATAACAGAATGAATCTCTGGAATCACCATTCGTTTGGACTGTTTGGCCGCACTTTCTGCGATTGTCTGCCACCGTTTCTGTTTGGAAGCTTCTTTTTTCGCATCCAGTTTTACTACCGCCCGGGCCGTGCTCACCGGAATCACTTCATAGACACCAAGTTCCACAGCTTTCTGAATGATCATCTCCATCTTGTCACTCTTTGGAAGTCCCTGAAACAGATAAATCTTTGACGGCAGCTCCATGCCCACTTCCTGCACATAACTGATATCTGCAATTACTTCTTCTGCTTCCATCTCGCTCACCAGACAGGTGTATTCCAGATTGTCACCTGCACTGATCAGGATCGTCTCTCCCTGACGCATCCGAAGCACATTTTTAATATGGTTCACATCACTGCCTGTGATATGTATTTTTTTTTCTTCCATATCAATCTGTTCTTGTTTTACAAAAAAACGATACATCTTACGCCTGCTTTCTTGCGGTTACGGATACCCACTCACCCTGATATGTTACTTCCAGAATCTCCAGACCGGCTGCCTTTACGGCATCAACTACGGTCTGCTCTTTGTCATCAATGATACCGGAGGTAATGTATACAGCACCCGGTTTCATCTGGTTGACAATGACCGGGGTCAGCGGCACCAGGACATCTGCCAGAATATTTGCCACTACGATGTCGTAACATTCATAGCCTACTTTATCCTGTACTTCTTTGTCATCGATGATATTTCCGATCATCATATCAAAGCTTTCCGGTGCGATTCCGTTTACTTCTTTATTTTCTTCTACTGCCGGCACTGCGCATGGATCCAGATCAGTTCCGACTGCATGTTTTGCCCCCATTTTCAGTGCAATGATAGAAAGGATACCACTTCCGGTTCCCACATCGAGAAGTTCTGTCTCCGATGTTACATATTTTTTCAGCTGACGGATACACAACTGTGTAGTCTCATGCATGCCGGTTCCGAAGGCAGTGCCCGGATCGATATGAATGATCATTTTGTCTTTGTCTTCTTCTTTTACTTCTTCCCAGGAAGGAATGATCAGGATATCATCCACATAAAACTGTTTGAAATATTTTTTCCAGTTGTTGATCCAGTCAATGTCTTCCGTCTCGTCAACTGTGATACTTCCGTCTCCGATCTGGCAGAACATCCGCAGAGATTCCAGTTCTTCTTTCACCTGGGAAAGAATCTCTTCTTCGGTCTTTTCTTCTCCATTTACCGTAAGGGTTCCGTCTTCTGTCTCTTCCACAAAAAAACTCAGATAAGCGATTCCATCGTCTTCCGGTCCATCCGGCAGAATATCCACAAACATCTGCTCCTTTTCCATTGCAGTCAAAGGTACTTTGTCTTCAATCTGTGCGCCTTCCAGCCCGATATCATATAATGTACTGATGATAATATCTTCTGCATCTGTCACTGTTTTTATTTTAAATTTTTTCCATTTCATAAACTTTCTTACCTTTCTGTACAAGTACACAAGTGCATAGCTATGATAACTATACTAGATTCTGTTCAAAAAAGCAACAAAAGAGATTGTCCGGAAAACATTTCTGTTTTTCGGACAGTCCCTTTTTTCTGTAGCTGTGCTCTTTAATCTTCAAACGTTTCTTTCAATTTATCCATAAAACGTTTTTTCTTTTCTTTTTCCGGCGCCGGTTTTCCCTGACATGCCGCATCGAATGCACGAAGCGCATCTTTTGCTTCCTCAGAAAGTTTGGTCGGTACCTGAACAACCAGTGTAACATATTGATCACCGCGAACATTTTTGTTTCTCAGTGACGGTACACCTTTTCCACGCAGACGGATCTTGGTATCGGTCTGTGTTCCCGGTTTTACTTCGTATTCTACTTCACCGTCTACCGTGCTGATGCGGATCTTGCCACCCAGTGCAGCCTGTGCATAAGTGATCGGTGCCGTGGAGAAGATATTCATATCCTGTCTCTGGAAGATCGGATGGCGAGCCACCTGTACTTCTACCAACAGGTCTCCTCTCGGTCCACCATTAGTTCCGGGTTCTCCTTTTTCACGGATACGGATACTCTGTCCATCGTCAATACCAGCCGGAATAGATACCTGAATCTTCTTTCTGCTTGCGGTAAATCCGGTTCCCCGGCAATCCGGGCATTTGTCTTTGATGATCTTACCGGTTCCACCACAGTCCGGACAGGTCTGTACGTTTCGCACCATACCAAACATGGACTGCTGGGTATATGTTACCTGACCGGTTCCATGACATTTGCTGCAGGTCTCCGGAGAAGTGCCCGGTTTTGCACCGGTTCCGTTACACTTGGTGCAGGTATCCTTCAGTGTCAGTTCCAGTTCTTTCTCACAGCCGAAAACTGCTTCCTGGAAGGTAATGTGAACCACTGCACGCAGATTTGCTCCGCGCATCGGACCATTGTTCGCTCTACGGCTTCTTCCGCCACCGAACAAATCTCCGAAGATATCTCCAAAGATATCTCCCATATCTGCGCCGTTAAAATCAAATCCACCGAAACCGCCACCCTGTCCGGCTCCGCCATTTTCAAATGCTGCATGACCGTACTGGTCATATGTTCTTCTCTTTTCCGGATCACTCAGTACAGTGTACGCCTCTGTCGCCTCTTTAAATTTTGCTTCTGCTTCTTTATCCCCTGGGTTCATATCCGGATGATACTTTTTTGCCAGTTTCCGGTATGCTTTTTTCAAGGTCGCATCATCAGCTCCGCGCTCTACACCCAGAACCTCATAATAATCTCTTTTCTCTGCCATTTTCTTTCACCTTATCGAAACGCCTCGTACCCCTGGGGGATACAACTGCGGAATTATCTACTCATATGATGTCAGGATCAAAAGTTCAGAAATCTTCCTGCAAGCAGGCTTATGTCAGATTTCCGATCCTGAAGCCCTGGCATCATCACATTATGGGGACGGTGACCCTTCCGGTATCCCCGTCCCCTGCATTTACTTACACGACTTGTATAACCATCTGGTAAGTATGATTTATTCTTTATTTGAATTAAACTTCTTTGTAGTCAGCGTCTACTACATCATCACCGTATCCTGCTTCGCTGGATCCCTGAGAAGCACCGCCTGCTGCTCCACTCATGTCCGGACCTGCACCCTGAGCGCCTGCTGCTCCCTGTGCCTGTTCATATACTTTTGCAAACAGTTTCTGTGCGCTTTCCATCAGTTTTTCTTTTGCAGCTTTGATCTCTGCAACCTGCTCATCTGTCATGTTATCTACAGGAGCTTTTGCGATCAGATCTTTCAAAGCTGCCAGATCAGCTTCTACTGCTGTCTTATCGTTGGCATCCAGTTTGTCGCCTACCTCTTCGATAGCTTTCTCTGTCTGGAATACCATAGCGTCTGCATCGTTTCTTGTATCGATGGCTTCTTTTCTCTTCTTATCCTGTGCTTCGTACTCAGCAGCTTCTTTTACTGCTTTGTCGATATCGGAATCAGACATATTGGAACCGGCTGTAATGGTAATATGCTGTTCTTTTCCTGTTCCCAGGTCTTTTGCAGATACATTTACGATACCGTTGGCATCAATATCAAAAGTTACTTCAATCTGCGGAACACCTCTTCTTGCTGGCGGGATACCATCCAGACGGAACTGTCCAAGAGATTTGTTATCTTTCGCAAACTGTCTCTCACCCTGTACGACGTTGATGTCTACGGCTGTCTGGTTATCTGCTGCTGTGGAGAAGATCTGGCTCTTCTTGGTCGGGATTGTTGTATTTCTCTCGATCAGTCTGGTTGCGATACCACCCATTGTCTCGATAGACAGTGACAGTGGAGTTACATCCAGAAGCAGGATATCGCCGGCACCGGCATCGCCTGCCAGTTTACCACCCTGTACGGAAGCTCCCAGAGCTACGCACTCATCCGGGTTCAAGCTCTTGCTTGGTTCATGTCCTGTCAGCTGTTTTACTTTATCCTGTACAGCCGGGATACGTGTAGAACCACCAACCAGAAGGACTTTGCTCAGTTCAGAAGCGGTCAGTCCTGCATCTGACAGTGCTCTTCTTACAGGTTCTGCTGTCAGTTCTACCAGATCATGTGTCAGTTCATCGAATTTTGCTTTTGTCAGGTTCATATCGAAGTGTTTCGGACCTTCTGCTGTAGCTGTGATGAATGGCAGGTTGATGTTGGTTGTTGTAGAAGAAGAAAGTTCTTTTTTCGCTTTCTCTGCTGCTTCTTTGATTCTCTGCAGAGCCATCTTATCCTGAGACAGGTCTACACCTTCTGTTCTCTTGAACTCTGCCAGCATGTAATCTGCTACTTTCTGGTCGAAGTCATCACCACCCAGACGGTTGTTACCTGCGGTAGACAGAACTTCGATAACGCCATCACCGATCTCGATGATAGATACATCAAATGTACCACCACCTAAGTCGTATACCATGATCTTCTGTTCCTGTTCGTTATCCAGACCATATGCCAGAGCTGCTGCTGTAGGCTCGTTGATGATACGTTTTACATCCAGACCTGCAATCTTACCTGCATCTTTGGTAGCCTGACGCTGAGCATCGTTGAAGTAAGCCGGAACAGTGATAACTGCTTCTGTTACTTTTTCACCCAGGTAGTTTTCTGCATCGGATTTCATCTTCTGCAGGATCATAGCGGAAATCTCCTGTGGAGAATATTTTTTGTCATCGATGGTTACTTTGTAGTCAGTACCCATATGTCTTTTAATAGAAGAAACTGTTTTATCTGCGTTGGTTACTGCCTGACGTTTTGCAGGTTCACCTACCAGTCTTTCTCCTGTTTTTGTAAATGCTACTACAGATGGTGTTGTTCTTGCTCCTTCTGCATTTGTGATAACGGTTGGTTTTCCACCTTCCATAACAGCTACACAGCTGTTTGTTGTTCCTAAGTCAATACCAATGATTTTTCCCATGACTGTTTCCTCCTCATGAATTATAATCTTAATCTATATTCTGATAATTGTTAGTTGGCTACTTTTACCATGCTGTGGCGGACTACACTGTCTTTGTACATGTAACCCTTCTGGAACTCTTCTACTACGATGTTCTCTCCGACTGTTTCATCTTCCACATGCATCACTGCATTGTGGAAATCCGGATTGAATTCATTTCCTACAGCTTCAATGGCTTTTACTCCCATGCCATCCAGTGCGGTAAGGAACTGCTTGTAGATTTTTTCCATTCCCTGTACGAAAGGATCTTCTTTGTCTTCTGCGACATCCAGACCTCTTTCAAAATTATCGACTACCGGAAGGATCTTTTCGATCACATCCTTGGCTCCCACAGCATACATACCTGCTTTTTCTTTTTCGGTACGTTTTCTGAAGTTTTCGAACTCGGCCATCTGGCGTTTTACGCGATCGGTCAGTTCTTCGATTTTTTCATCTTTTTTATCTTTTTTCTTTTTTCCAAAAAGTTTTTTCTCTTTGGTCTCTTCCACTTCTTCGCTTCCTGCCTGAGTTTCAGGAGTTGCTTCGGTGACTTCGTCTTCAGCTGCCTCGGTTTCTTTTACCTCTTCGGCTGTCTCCTCAGCAGTCGTTTTATTTTCTTCTGCCATCTCTCACATTCCACCTTTCTACGGCTTTTTGAATATGTTGTCCAACTGGACTTTCAATGTTTTCAGATTATCTACTACATTTTCATAATCCATTCTCTTCGGTCCGATAATTCCTATCGTTCCTTTCATTCCCTCTCCCAGATCATACGATGCGGTTACTACACTACAATCTTTCATGGTCTGTATCGGGCTTTCATTTCCTATATATACCTGAATCCCTGTATTCTCTCCGGAATCAGAAACGGTATCCTTGATCATCTCAACCAGTTCCTGTTTATCCTCAAATGCGGATATCAGTTCGCTGGCCTTACTGCTGTCTGCCAGTTCCGGGTATTTGAAAATGTTGGTCGCTCCGCTTGTATACACCGGAACTTCCTCATCGTCCACTGCAATGGCATCTGCCACCGCGTCTAATACGGTACTCACCACACCACTGTGGACACCTGCCTGTTCTTTCAGCTTCGTGATCATGCCAAGACTGATCTCTTCGATCGTCAGACCATTCAGCTGTGTATTCAATAACAGGTTCAGTTTCAGAATCTGTTCATCATCGATCGTCTCATCCAGATTTACGATCTGGTTCTTTACCAGGTTGCCTTCCACAACGATCACTGCCAGAAGCTGTTCTTCGTTCAGCTTGGATAACTGGATGAATTTTACTTTGTTGTGATGATAGGTAGGACCGGTAATGAGTGTCGCATAATTCGTATTGGATGCGAGCACCTTGACCACCTGTTTGAGCACCCGTTCCATCCGATCTGTTTTCTCGATCATCATTTCCTTCATCTCGGAAACTTCCTGATCTTTTTCTTTCATCAGTTCATCGACATATAATCGATAACCGAGATCCGATGGAATCCTGCCCGCTGAGGTGTGAGGCTGTACAATGTATCCCAGATCTTCCAGATCCGACATCTCATTTCGAATGGTGGCAGAACTCAGATTCAAATCTGTGTACTTGGAAATGGTTCTCGAACCAACCGGCTCACCAGTTTCCAGATAGGTCTGGATAATCGCTTTTAAAATCTTGCGTTTTCTTTCATCCAAATCCTGCATCTTCTCTGCCTCCTTCTTTGTCTTTTTTGTTGTGTTAGCACTCGTTTAAGTGGAGTGCTAACATCTATGGTTTAAAGATAGCACTGCCTCTTTTATTTGTCAATGGGTATTTTGAAATTTTTTGTTTTTTTCTTCGTCTTGGATTTCTAATCACCTTCAGTAGAGCGTGTCTGAAAAAGGCTTTTCGTGAGCTGCGAGTCTCAGTTTGTGGGAGATTTTATCCGAATGAGGGCGGCGTAGCGGGCTACGGCAACCGAATGAGGGTAAAATCTCCCGCAAAGTGGGGCTTGCAGATTGCGGAAATGATTTTTCAGACACGCTCTAAGGCATTTTGACTTGTATGTCTCTGGATTTTGGCAAAAACATGCAAAAGCACCTTGCGGAATGCTACCTACTGAATAGTTACTCCTGTACATAAAAAGAAAGAATCTTCTGCTGTAAATATCCGCTCACACATTTCGGGGACATTTTTTTCAGAAAATTCTTTCTTTATATAATATACAAATTTTTTGAGTTGTATTCCTACCTGTCCAGTTCTTCCAGATTCTTCTTCAGTTCGATCATCTGGTCGCGCAGTTCGGCGGCCATCTCGAAGTTCAGGTCGGCCGCTGCCGCTTTCATCTGTTTCTGTACTTTTCCGATCAGTTCTTCGAGTTCCTCTCGGCTCATGGATTCCATATCTTTTTCCAGCTTCTTCTGCGTCTTCGCCACCTCTTTGGATATGCTGATCAGATCCCGGACTGCCTTTTTGATTGTCTTCGGTGTAATTCCGTGTTCCTTATTATATGTTTCCTGCAATTCTCTTCTTCGAAGTGTCTCATCGATGGCGCGGCGCATGGAATCTGTGATCACATCTGCATACATGATGACATGTCCCTCCGCATTTCTTGCTGCACGGCCGATTGTCTGGATCAGAGAAGTTTCCGATCGCAGGAATCCTTCCTTGTCCGCATCCAGGATCGCCACCAGTGAGATCTCCGGGATATCCAGACCCTCTCGAAGCAGGTTGATACCCACCAGCACATCAAATACATCCAGACGCATATCGCGGATAATCTCTGATCGTTCCAGCGTATCGATATCGGAATGCAGGTATTTGACACGGATACCCAGATCTTTCATATAATCGGTCAGTTCCTCTGCCATTCGTTTGGTAAGCGTTGTCACCAGAATCTTATTATGTTTTTCCACTTCTTTGTTGACTTCTCCTACCAGATCGTCAATCTGTCCCTCCACCGGACGCACTTCCACATAAGGATCCAGAAGTCCGGTCGGTCGGATAATCTGCTCTGCACGAAGAAGTTCATGATCCTTTTCATATTGTCCCGGCGTTGCCGACACGAAAAGCACCTGATCGATCCGTTCTTCAAATTCCTCAAAATTCAGCGGTCGGTTATCTTTTGCCGACGGAAGACGGAATCCATAGTCCACCAGCGTCGATTTTCTTGACTGGTCACCAAAATACATACCGCGCACCTGTGGCACCGTAATATGTGACTCATCGATCATGATCAGATAGTCATCCCCGAAGTAATCCATCAGTGTATATGGCGGCTCTCCCGGTTTCAGTCCTGCCAGATGCCGGGAATAGTTCTCGATACCGGAACAAAAACCAGTCTCTTTCATCATTTCCAGATCAAAATTGGTCCGTTCGCTGATTCTCTGTGCCTCGAGAAGTTTGTCTTCGCTTTTAAAATACGCCACCTGTTCTTCCATTTCTTTTTCAATGGCCTTGGAGGCCTCCAGGATACGTTCCATCGGCACAACATAATGAGACGCCGGATATAAGGCGATATGATTCAGTTCTCTCCGGATCTCCCCGGTCAGCACATCCACTTCCGTGATCCGGTCAATCTCATCTCCGAAGAATTCCACCCGGATCGCCACATCCGATTCATACGCCGGAATAATCTCCACCACATCCCCTCGCACCCGGAAGGTTCCACGGTGAAAATCCATATCGTTTCGGTCATACTGCATGTCAATCAGACTCCGCAGCACCTCATCCCGATCCTTCTCCATCCCCGGTCGCAGTGAGATCATCATGTTCTGATAGTCCTCCGGACTGCCGATTCCATAGATACAGGATACACTTGACACGATGATAACATCTTTCCGTTCGGAAAGTGCCGCGGTAGCTGAGAGCCGGAGTCTGTCGATTTCCTCGTTAATGGCGGAGTCCTTGGCAATGTAAGTATCCGTGGAGGGGACATAGGCTTCGGGCTGGTAGTAGTCGTAGTAGGAGACAAAGTATTCCACTGCGTTATTCGGGAAAAACTCCTTAAATTCTCCGTATAACTGCGCTGCAAGCGTTTTGTTATGTGCAATAATCAACGTTGGTTTGTTTAATTGCTGAATGACATTTGCCATGGTAAATGTCTTACCGGAACCGGTGACACCCAGAAGTGTCTGACACTGGTTGCCTTCTTTGAACCCTTCGACCAGCTCTTTGATCGCTTCAGGCTGATCGCCGGTTGGTTTGTATTCGGATACTAATTCAAAATGATCCATATGATTTCTCCTGATCCGCTCTGGCTGGCGGTGATATTTTAGAAATAGTAGTTGTATTCTTAGTATTGTTACTTATCCAGTATAGCATTCGGAAGAAAAAAAGTACAGAGCAAAGCCGAATGTTTGTTCTGTGAAATTTAATGGTAAATTTTAAACACATTGACAGACCATCCTTTTCCGATATATACTATTTTTATTACACACGTAAGATTTGGAGGAATATCACATGAGCAATCTGCCTCAAATTTCAGAAGCCGAATTTGAAGTTATGAAAATCGTTTGGAAATACGCACCAATCAGCACCAATGAAATTACTGAAAAATTAACACAAATTTCCAGTTGGAGTCCTAAAACAATTCAGACATTGATTAAACGTCTCGTTTCTAAAAAAGCACTAACCTATGAAAAACAAAGCCGGGTTTTTGTCTATACTCCATTGGTCAAGGAAGACGAATATATTCGGCAGGAAAGTAATTCTTTTTTAAAGCGATATTATAATGGTAATATCACTTCTATGCTTGCCTCTTACATTGAGGATGATAAATTGTCTGAAGAAGACATTGCCAGCTTACGGAATCTTCTTTCCAATCATTAACCATGGGAGGAGCATATTTTGATATATTTTAGTTTTCGATTTTTACTCTGTAATGCCATCATTTGTATTTTTTTAGGTAGTTTACTGGGATTAAAAAATTTATTGCAAAGGCAATTATCCGCACGTATGCAATATAATCTTTCGATTATATTTCTTGCCGTTCTAATTGTTCCCTTTTTACCGATAAACTCTGCCCCATCTTCTATATCGTGGAGACATTTGCTGACAGCCAGTTCAAGTACCAATGGTGACATTCAAACCACTTTTCTTTCTGGTAATGGTTATAATTTGGATAAAATAAATGATTTTGCTGTCTCTGTCAGCACCCAAATACCAACTTTTATTCACACATTACTTGTATTTTTCTGGAGTATCGGTATATTCATAATGTTTTTTCTTCTCTACCGCTCAGTAAAACAAGTAAAAGCCTTACATAGTTCTGCTTTACCTCTTCAAAATGAAGAACTAAACGCTCTTTATATAGAATGTTTAAACGAAGTGAACAGCAAGCATACCATTCCGATTTATAGTACAGCATTTTTGAAATCTCCTGTTTTGGCTGGTTTCCTGCATCCTCGCATTTATCTTCCAATTCACTTGATTTCAGATTTTAACGCTGGAACTATAAGCGCAACTGATATTCGCTATATGCTTCTTCATGAACTGCAGCACTACAAGCATAAAGATATTCTAATTGGATATTTGATAAATACAGTAAATGTTTTCTACTGGTTCAATCCCCTAATCTGGTATTTTCTAAAAAGAATACGACAGGAACGGGAACTTGCCTGCGACAGTGCTGTATTACAATTATTGAAAGAAACAGAATACAAGTCATATGGAAATACACTGATTAACTTTGCCGAAACAATAGCTCTGTCTCCATTCCCTCTTACTATGGGAATTAGTGGAAATATAAAACAGTTAAAAGGACGCATTTTAAATATTGCATCATTCCACCAACCTACTTTTAAACAAAAAATTCGTGGATATCTTATATGCATATTCGTCTCTACTATCATCATTGGATGCATTCCCATACTTTCTGTTTATGCTTCTGATCAGACTGGGTATCATTTTGACACAACCGAAAAGAATATTACTCAGCTAAATCTTTCTTCCAATTTTGGGGACTACACTGGAAGTTTTGTTTTATATGATCAGTCTGCTGATAAATGGAATATTTATAATATGGAGCATGCTTCCACACGTGTATCACCGAATTCGACTTATAAAATATATGATGCATTACTTGGCTTGGAATCTGGAATTATTACACCAGAACATTCCACTTTCACATGGAATGGAGAACCATATCCTTTTAATTCATGGGAAGCCGATCAAGATTTAACCTCGGCTATACATAATTCCGTAAACTGGTATTTTCAGGCAATTGATTCACAGGCAGGTTTTGAAGCCGTAAGAACATTTTTACAGACAATAAACTATGGGAATCAGAATACTGGAACAAATCTAAATCTCTATTGGACAGATTTCTCTCTGAAGATATCACCCATAGAACAGGTGGAATTGTTACAGGATTTCTATCAAAATAATTTTCATTTTGACAGTAAAAATATCCAGGCAGTAAAAAAAGCCCTGCTGCTTTCCACTACTTCTTCCGGTTCTCTTTACGGGAAAACAGGAACTGGGCGTGTCAATGGTAAAGATGTCAATGGTTGGTTTATCGGATACATTGAAACAGCGAATAATACTTACTACTTCGCAACAAATATTCAATCCTCTTCTGGTGCAACTGGAAATCAGGCTACCGAAATAACAGAATCTGTACTTTCTAATCTTGGTATTTGGAAATAAATAAAGAGAACTGATAGCATAATTTCCCGTTATCAGTTCTCTTTATTTCATTCTTCTCTACTGATCAATTCTGCAAATTACCTAACCGGTACTGATACCTCGGTATATTATCAATACCATTATCTAAAATCCTGTTTCCAACATACTGAATCGTTCCATCATCCTGAATTTTCATCGTAAGTTCGTGTGTAATAACAACATCATTACATACAACAGAATCACATACTGCATGAATTGTCAAAACAATGGTTCCATCTTCATTGTTCCTGACTTCTGTTACTTCCGGTAAAGACAAGCCAAAATGTGTTGGTGAATAATTACCACATCCCAATCGTTCCCAGATAAACATATTACTTTGTTCATCGTAGACCGCCCATTCTTTCAATTCTTCTTTTGTAACAGGAAGATATGTCATAATTACATTTTCGAACTCTTCTGCTGGAATTCCCACAACCTCTTTTTCTGCAGTAAATTTTTCTCCATATTTCATTTGATAAAAATATTCATAAAGTCCATTATAATCCAACCCCTGCATATCCTCCGCATTCCAGTTTGAACATAACAGATTGTTTCCCTGATAGCCGAACGTACTCACATATTTTTTTGAATATTCCCGACACTCCTCACTCAAAGGCTTTACCCGGATAATACAACTTCCATCTACAATCTCTGTCACTTCCGGTGGTTCAGGTACGCATAATTCATAACAGAAATTCCCATTTTCAGTATATGCCCATTCTTTTATTTTTGATAGCGATATGTATGTAAGTACAGGCTCTGTATCCTCACTCCAGATCATTTTTGCGGACATCACACTCATTTCTTTTCCATCATAACTATATTCTTTTCTGGTAATTCCACCATCTGTATCTGCTTCATATAAAATTACACTTCCTTTTTCTTCTTGTTCTGCAGATTTTAAAAATTGTTCCATCTTCTGATAATTATCCATAACAGAATAATGATCGGAACGAATGACCGGATTCCCATTTTGTTTGATAATTTCTTTCATCCGATTCATCATTTGCTCAGCAGTGTTCTGATCTGCTTCTTGTATTCCATTATATTCAGAATAAATGTCTCGGACAATGCCCATAATTTCTTCACAATCGTTCACAACTTCCTTTTTCTTGTCTTCATCGATTGGTAGATTATATCCCTTATCCGGATTTTCCATGGTAGTGTTTTTCTGATTCTTCTCATTTTTTACATCTGTGCTGTTTAACGATATCTTACTTTCACAGGAAGTCAGAAGCATTCCTATACAAAGTACTAACAAAATACTTTTTCTTTTCATATTGCCCCCTAATTATTACTGTAATTCTCTTCCCACTCTTCTTCTGTTAACCTTGGCATATACCACCCTGCATTTGCGCTTTGATCTGATCTGATTACCTTATTTGATAAATACTGGAATTTTCCGTCTTCCATAGGTTTTATCATCAATTCACTGGTGATTGCCTGATCTAACATTCTGATTTCCCATACTGCTTCTATCGTAAGTTTTAATGTTCCATCTTGTAATTTTTCATATGAGATAACTTCCGAATATGGCTCATATGGGAATTCACAATCATATAACCCTCGCGGTCTGTATCTAAAAGTTCTATTATCAGAGTTATAAAAAGTTCCCTTTTCAATCTCGGTATTACTAAATGGTAAATAGGTCTTTATAACCTCTTCAAACTCATCTTTTGGAACTTCATATTCTGCTCCACCATAATTTGCTTCATATGGAACTTGCTTTCCATATTTCATATAATACATTTTTTCATAAAGATCATAAAAATCAAGTTCCGTATAATTCTGGTTATCCCAATTTGTAATCAACAGATTATTAAGTGCATACCCCAACGGCATAACATATTTTCGATTCAATTCCCGGCATGTTTTATCTAATGGCTGCACTCTGAATCCAGTTTCACCAGGTGCTCCATCAAATCCCGGTGGGTGATATTCCTCCAGAAACAAGTATCCTTTTTCTGTATATTTCCACTCATATGCTTCATATTCATCATAGTAATTAGCCTGTGGACTATTATCTTTCCATTTAACCTGACATAATCGAACATTTATCTTTCCATTCATTGACTCTAAATGATATTGTATAATTTCCCCTTCATCAAATACAACAACAATATCAACTGCTGCCTGTTCTTCTTTCTCCGCTGCTTTGCAAAATTCTTCTACTTTTTCACGATTGACCATATCAATCTGATTATCACAATCTACTGCCGCATATCCTTTCTCTTCCAGACAATTGATAATTTTTCTTTTCGCCTTTAATGTATTTAACTCCGACTTCTCCTTCATATAAACAGACCGAAAAGTTTGCGCTGTTTTTTTTACTTCTGCATTCATTTCAGATTCTACGGTTTCTTTCTTTTCTTCTTTTTCCGTAATTCGATTTTGGCCGCACCCTGTAAAAACAATAAGAACTATCAATATCATCGCAAATTTCTTACATATGTAATAATTCCCCGTAAAAATTTTTTTATTTTTCAAAATATTCCTCCAATACGGTTGCATCCTTTTTAACAACATAACCACTTCCACCGATTCCTTTCACATTCTCAACCATACTGATAAGAAGAATTGGTTTGTCCACGCTTTTATCTGCCGTAAACACCGAAAACCACCCGATTTCTTTGCCAGAAGTATCTTCTTTCGTTGCCTTCAACTCGGCTGTCCCTGTTTTCCCAGCCAGCAAAATATCGTCACGATGTGCAGCATATCCGGTTCCTTCCGGATCATTTACAACACCTTCCACCCCTTGCATAATTTCTTCTACATTTTCTTTGCTAAACGCATTTTCTATCCATGTTTCACCGAATGCTTCTTCTTTATATTTCAAATACGGTTTTATCATATTCCCTTCATTTAAAAATGAAGTATAAATACTTGCCAGATGTAATGGATTTACAAGAATCTGCCCTTGCCCATAACCACTATCTGCCAATTGTATTTCTGTTTCTATTTTATCTGTATTGGAATATGTTGATTCCTGCATCGCAATCTCAAACGGCATATTCTGATTAAATCCTATTTCATTTAAAGTATTCATAAAATTCTCACTACCTATTTTAAGAGCTGCCTTTGCAAAATAAATATTATCAGAATAGATAATTGCATTTTTCATAATAACCGGTTCATATTCATGAAGTGTTGTCACTTGATAAGATCCCCAAGACGAATCTTTCTGCCATGCCAAACCTGCATTTCCAAAATCTTCTTTTGGATCTATGCTTCCCGTTTTCAACCCAATTCCTGCCACAACTGGTTTAAATGTTGAGCCAGGACACCATACTTGACGAAAACGATTATATAATGGCTTCTTTTCATCTTCGTTTAATGATGTCCATTTCTCTGATGATAAGCCCCGTATAAATTCATTATTATCATAAGATGGGGTACTTACCAAAGCCAATACTTCTCCCGTATAAGGATTCATTGCGACAGAACACCCCGGATCTTCTTTAAACTGCTCGTATAATGATTTTTGCAAATCGGAATCTATCGTTAATCTTATATCCATACCATCTTCTTTAAAAATACTTGCAAGAACCTCTTTTACTTCCCCATCACTATCCAAAATCTTTATATCACAACCATCTTTTCCTTTTAATTGCTTTTCGTATAACTTTTCCATCCCAGATCTTCCGATTACACTTTCAGCTGAATATCCTTCCCCTGGATGATTTTCCAAATCTTCTGCTGTTACAGACTGTACATAACCAATTAAATGAGCTGCTGCTTCCCCTAACTCATAGGTTCTAACTTCCACATCTGATAGCATAACCCCTGGAATTTCCAAAAGTTTATTCTGACAATCCTGCTCTTCAAGTGTCTTTTCTTCTGGCTGTATTTTCATTAAATCTATTTCTTCTACTTTCGGAATAGTTTCAATTGGTACAAAAGAATCTTCTTTTACCCACTTTGCTGTGAGTTTGTTATTTATTGTTTCTACATCTATCTCTAATAACTCCGCTATTTTTTCAATAGATACATTCCTGTCTTCCAGCTTTCCCGGTATAATGCCAACTGATGTTGCTACTCCTTTTCCTGCAAGCATTTTACCATCTCGGTCTAATATTTCTCCTCTCTCCGCTTTTGATGTAGTAACACTTATTTTATCATCACTCTCTAAATCTGGAAAAATCAGGCTATCCTGCCATACTAATTTATATCCCTGTTTCGTCTTCTTCAGTTCCGCCATATTGTCAAATTGTATTGTTCCGGCAATTGTATTACATGATGTTTCATACGAAAGCGTAACTGTATCTGCTTTTTTCTCTTTCACAGCTATATGACTGATTTTAATGTCACTGACCTCTATTCCTTCGTATATCTTAGAATTTCGTTGTATGTATTCTTCTTTTGTCAGATAAACTTTTTCATCTGAATCTATCATAGTATACATTACTTCATATTCCTTTTTTTCAATATGGTTCATATATTCCACAAGTGTGTCTTTTGGTGATTCCGTTATCGTCCTTTTTAATAAAACACCTCCTGAAACAGCAATTACTGTTATAGCTACTATCAGCCCAAAAATCTTACAAA
>ERZ841116.44-NODE-44-length-99603-cov-6.861233_pt1 | contig 99603 bp, 90 predicted proteins | sample MGYA00519875_ERZ841116 | MGnify/ENA primary metagenome ERZ841116 (study PRJEB31850, sample SAMEA3708889) | human gut metagenome | biome: human gut; feature: human-associated habitat; material: faeces | place: China | collected 2014 ... | reverse complement strand
ATCGTCCGGGATTTCCTAGTGCTCAGTTGCTAATTCGTCACGGCTCACACTCTATCATAACGAGGTGCTCTTCATGAAAATTAACCAATTTAGTATTACTAAGACAAGTTCTGAACAGAAATTACGTGAATTAAAGATGCTCCATTTACTGAGAGCTAATGAAGCAACGGAGCTGGATCCAACGCAAATGTGGCTTACTCTCCTTGCTCGTACTCACATGGCAAGCGAGCAGCCAATTGCGGTTCGTCAATGGCTCCACGATCTGCTTGCTACACCAACTCTGGCAATTGATGAGTGGCTTGAACACGATCGGTCACTAACGACTGATGTTTTTTACTTAGTTGCTCTTCAACTCCTTCATTTTGAGCCAGAAGTTGACTTTGATCTTAACCATCCCCTTGAAGACTGGGCGCACATTGGTCTTCCGTTTGTCCAACACACTAGCTGGTCAACGCTAGATGTCCTAGAAGCCTTTTACCTTCTTCTCAACACCCGCAACAAGAATGGTCAGTCATTTATTGATCAGCTAACGAGCGAAGGCTTTCTCGCCTGGTCATACCAGTTACCGGCATATAAAAAGCCGCTGTACTTTAATGGCAAACCACTTGCTTCTTTTGATCCGGCCAAGTTTATCCGTGAAGTAGTTTATGTTGAGACTGATATGGATACCGATTACGATGGCAAAGCCGATCTCGTTAAAGTCGAAATCCTCAGGCCAGTCGATAGCAACAACGGCTTAAAGGTGCCAGCTGTCTTTACCGCTAGTCCATACAATCAGGGAACTAATGATGAGTGGGGAGAAAAGGTAACCCACCATGTTAATCATCCGCTAACCCATAAAGTTGCTGGAGAAAACGCTCCTGCCGAACCAACCTTTCCAAAGCAATTCACCCATCGCAAGATCAAGGGTGAAAGCAAACGTGCCACAGAAAGTTTTGCGGAAACACCGGCTTACACCCTAAATAATTACCTAGCAGCTCGCGGTTATGCAATTATCTACTCTGCAGGAATTGGAACTAAAGATTCTGACGGTCTGCAAACATGTGGTTCGCCTGAACAGACTGACTCAATGAAGGCAGTTGTTGAATGGCTTCATGGTGATCGGATTGCGTTTACCGATCGGCATAGCGGGATTAAAATCAAAGCCTGGTGGTGTAACGGTAACGTTGCAATGACTGGGCGATCCTACCTTGGAACCCTAGCTACTGCTGTTGCGACGACTGGCGTTCCCGGATTAAAAGCAATTATTAGTGAAGCGGCAATCTCGTCATGGTACGACTACTACCGAGAAAATGGTTTAGTTCGTGCTCCAGGTGGCTTCCAGGGTGAAGATGCCGACGTTCTGGCTGATGAAACATTCAGTCGAACAAAGCGGCCAGCTGACTACCAAAGAATTAAGGAAACAAATGATAAATATATTGACGGACTTGCACAAGCAATGGACCGGAAGACCGGAAACTATAATCAATTCTGGGCTAACCGTAATTACCGACCAGCAATCAAAAAGATTAAGGCAGCCGTCATGATGGTTCATGGGCTAAATGATACCAACGTCAAACCAAGCAACGTTAAGGCCCTCTATGACGAATTACAAAAGCTTTCCGTAACCAGCAAGCTAGTCTTACATCAAGGCCAACACATCTATATCAACGCCTTCCAATCCTTAGACTTTTCTGAAATGGTTAACTTATGGCTAGCCAATAAACTTTGGGAAAAGGACAACCATGCAGACGAAACTCTACCAAAAGTGTTAGTTCAAGATAATACGCAACCTGAAACTTGGTGGAAATATAATGAATGGACTGCCGGGAACGCAAGAAGGCTCTACTTTAATAAGACGGAATTAACAGCTAATGATCCGCAACTTTCTTTAGAATATCAGTTTAATGATCACCAAACTGCTGAAACCTTTGAAAAATGGTGTCGGAATATTAATGACTGGCAAAATTCGTTAATCAAGGACCACGGAAAGTTCTCCTATAAATTAATGACAGCACCTGCAAAAGAAGATCTTTTGCTTCGGGGAACGCCTGAAGTTACCGTTACCGTTGCTTCTTCGGCTGATCACGGGATGCTTAGTGCTCAATTAGTTGATTTGGGCACTGCTAAACGATTAACGAGCTCGCCAGTTTTAATGAATCGCAACGGCCTTCAGTTAGGTTTTCATTGGGCAAGCGATGATCTCCGAGAATTTCGTTTACAAGCAAAGACTAGTGACTACAAGGTAATTGCTGACGGCCATATCAACCTGCAAAATCGTCATAGTGCCAGTCAAGTTGATGATTTAGCAGCAAACCAGTTTGTGAAAGTTCACTTTGAGCTTCAACCGCTTTTTCATCACCTGCTTAAAGGTCACCGCCTCGGTCTGGTTATTTATAGCACTGACTTTGGCGCCACTCTTCGCGGTAATGAAGAGATTACCTATACTGTTAAAACGGCCGATAGTTCCTTGTTGATTCCGGGAGTAATGACGCTCTAGTTTTTTTCCCCAACTGCTTATCTTTCACAAGTAAACTTATCCTGTGCTAGAATGGTCTGTATACTGTATTAATATACAGATAAAGGAGAGATTGAGAATGCAAACAGGAACGAAGATTATTACCCTCGATAATGGTTATCATCTTTGGACAAATACTCAAGGCGAGGGTGACATTCACTTGTTAGCCCTCCATGGTGGCCCTGGTGGTAATCATGAATACTGGGAAGATGCCGCGGAACAGCTGAAAAAGCAAGGATTAAACGTTCAAGTTACAATGTACGACCAACTGGGTTCGCTCTACTCTGATCAGCCCGACTACTCAGATCCTGAAATTGCCAAGAAATACTTAACCTATGAATATTTCTTGGATGAAGTTGATGAAGTTCGTGAAAAGCTAGGACTTGATAACTTCTACCTCATTGGTCAAAGCTGGGGTGGTCTCCTTGTTCAAGAATATGCCGTCAAATATGGTCAACACTTAAAGGGTGCTATCATTTCATCCATGGTTGATGAAATTGATGATTACGTTAAGCACGTCAACGCACTCCGTGAAAAGACGCTCTCTAAAGAAGCCGTTGACTTTATGAAGGATTGCGAAGCGAAGAATGATTACAGCAATCCAAAGTATCAAGAGTATGTTCAAGTAATGAACGAAAACTACATTGACCGAAAGCAGCCTTCCAAGCTTTACCACCTCAAAGATCTTGGTGGCGATGCGGTTTACAACGCCTTTCAAGGTGATAACGAATTTGTAATCACCGGGAAACTAAAAGATTGGCATTTCCGTAACCAACTTAAGAATATTAAGGTACCAACCCTGATTACTTTTGGTGAACACGAATCAATGCCAATCGCTACCGGAAAAAAGATGGCCGAGTTAATTCCAAATGCTAAGTTCGTTACCACGCCAAACGGTGGTCACCACCACATGGTTGATAATCCAGACGTGTACTATAAGCACCTCGCTGATTTCATTCGGGACTGTGAACAAAACTAAAGATAATCAAAAGCTGAGAAAATTTGAATTGGTTTTCTCAGCTTTTCTTGTTCTTTGCATTACAGATATTGATATTAGTTAATTCCTAACCGTAATTGGTATACAATAAGAATGGAAAACTTAAGATTGCGAGGTTTACTTTATGGCACACCAAATTACAAATTTCATTTTTGATATTGATGGAACACTCATTAATACTTATGAGAAATACATGCCACCAATGATTGATGTAATGGAAAAACATGGCTACCATGTTCCTGCAGACCAAGTTGATTCTCTCAAGCGAAAGCTCTTCGGTATTACCGGCGCTGATTCTTTACGTCAGGGCGGTGTCAAAGAAGAAGACATCCCCGAAATGGTCGCTGAATGGCGCGCTCTATCTTTTCAACGTGAAGATTTAGTAACGGTCTTCCCCGGAATCAAAGAAATGGTTACGGGATTAGCTGCTCGTCCTGACACTAAATTAGCAATTGCGACATCTAAGGTTCGCGAAGATTATCAAGAACACTTTGTCAATGATTACGACTGGACGAAATATTTTGATGTTGCCGTAACTGAAGAGTTAACTAGCAAACATAAACCAGATCCTGACCCAATTCTGTTGGCGATGGACAAACTTGGTGCCCGTCCCGAAAATTCAGTTTACGTTGGTGATACGATCAACGATCTGAAAGCTGCTCATAATGCTGGTATTAAATTTGCTGGTGCACTATATGGATCATCACAGCCCCAAAACATTCAAGACGCTGATTACCCACTCCACGAACCACAAGATTTATTGAAGATTGATTAAAAAGAAGGGTGACATAACAGAGGTTATAAAGAGCTTCTGTTATGTCACCTTCTTTACTCTATTAAATTAGTGCTTTTCTTGCTTACTTCTTGAATAACTGTGCCATCTTGGCTGCAACCTCAGGATCAAGATTGTCTGCTAAAGTACCAGTGTTATTTGTCGTTGTTGTTTGCTGGCTATTCTTAATAATTTCGGCTAAATTATCAGCAACCGCTTGTTCACCAATTTCAATTGGGTTGATGGTAAGTCGTCCACCAGCAGCATCAGCATGACCGCCACCATTAAAGTATTTCTCAGCGAACTTAGCAACATCAAGTTTCCCGTTGCTTCGTAGTGAAACACTGACTGGGCTAATTACTAATGCTGCATCGACATCAGGATGCTGAATCAGTAGTTCATGGGCGATCTCAGACTTGTAATCGTTAGCGTAAACGAGACCCAATTGATGTCCGGCAATCTTTGTAATTAAGGTATCCTTCAAATGGCTCTTTAGGTACTTTGCCCGACGTTCGTTAAGCGTCTTAATCAGAAGCTTATTCTGCTTAGAATATTCTTCCCAACCAACACTAAAAACGTTAGCAACGAATGATGCCGAGTCTTGTAGAGGATAAAACCAGAATAATTGGTCAAAGTTATCAGCAGCAACTCGTTCTTCTTCACTAATGTTTGGATCGTTTTGCCAATCCCATGTGTCGTAGGCCCGAATAAGTTCTACAAGATACTCAAGCTGTTGTCGTCGTTCTTCACTTAATTCAGTAAAGTGCGGCTGACTTGTTACCCAATCCCAAACAAGGCTTGTTGCACTCGGGTTTACTTTCGGGTTTGCTGGACGAATACTGTTAGCCGAATATTGTTCCCGTAATTCAGCCTCGGTTTCGTGGTGATCAAATACCAACCAGTGGTTAGCAAAATTAGCATTTAGCTGCTTAAATGTATAATCACTATCTGGTGTCATATCCATAATATAAACATCAGTAGTGCGACTTGCCTCTGGAGTCTGCAACCACTTAGCAAATTCTTCATCAATTCGACCGGCACCACAATTGGTAAGGTCAAATTCACAATGGGGAAACATCGTCTCTTTAACCGTTTCTAATAAAAGCGGTGCTCCAAAGCCGTCTAAGTCGTTGTGTGAGAAAATTTTAATTACCTGATTTGCCATGATTAATACCATTTCCTTTGCTTAATCCTAATCAATTATACCAAGAAGCTCATTCATATGTCCTGACACTTTCCGAACTTCTTGGTATGATTATTATTAGTAAGCATTTAGAAAGGATAAGGCACTATGCAAATATACGATTATCGTCATGAGCTGATCGAATTACTAGAAAATACCAGCAGTGACCAACAAAGTTTAAGGCAAACACTCCAGAGTTTAAATACCGTGATTAATATCTTAAATCACTATGAAGATACTAAATCATCAACATCATTCCAGAGACCAAAGCAATTCTCCCAATCTGAAAGCAAGGCAACCCGGCCAGCACCACGGATTCGGCAAGCAAGTCATTCTTCCCTTCTTACCGGTCCGGCACACGAGGTAACAACCAGCTCGCTCAAGCGTCCGGTCACTCCTGAACCAGTCACGGTCGAAAAGGTTTCTCAAGAAGAGCGACTAGCAGCGGATGATCTTTACCTTGTTCACCGAAAATTAAGCGGTGCTGAAATCAATCACCATTATTACAGCGAAGCATTGATTCATTCACTTCACTTTCCACTTGAAGACGGTGACATTGTTCAACTTGATCCCCAGCAAACTGTCCGTGGTCTGCCATCAATTCGCCGAGTAACTGCTGACCACTTGGATGGTTATAAACCAGAAAAGATTGAAGTGATTGAATACGCTGAATTGAGCAGCGTTCCTGGTTCAGACGTCTTACAAATCAGCTCTACGCTAAAAGGTAATTCAATCTTGGATGAAAGTTCGGCAAATACGATCGTCATCGACCCATTTAAGTTCCCTGGGCGGAGTCTTAAAGCTGGAATGGTGATTGACTATGCCTATTTTGACCACGGCAACGGTCTTGAGGACGCCAAAAATGGATCAATTCGTTGGATCCACGAAAAGCAGGACTTCGACACAACCAAACAACCTGCAAAGCCAAAGCAAGTTAAGAAGCCCGTCCACCCACGTCACGATTATGAGAAAAAGCTGGATTACGATCTGAAGCAACGAATCGTTCTCCTAATTACTGGCGATCGGGAACGTTCACAAGAATTAAAGGCAGTTGTCGATAAGCACCATGGGATTTATCATGCTCTTGACGCTTCCATGGAAGATAAGGTTTCCAGCAGTAAAATGAAACGGGAAATTCGTGACGCTGACTTCGTTGTAGTCTGCATTGATAAAATTCATCACCGCATTAGTCAGTTAGCAAACCACCATGCCAAGCGTTATGAAAAGCCATTGGCAATCGCTAATACAACAACAAATACCGCTGTTGAGCGAGCAATTGCGCGTGCTTTGAATGGCGACCCTGCCTATGCACAAACAAGCGAAGATATGGCTAATTACCAGGAAAAATAAAAAAATTCTAAAAAGTTGTTGACTTTTATTAAAAACTATTTAGAATAATAAACAACAATTTAATTATTCGATCGCAATGAGAAAGAAGAGTAAATTAGCGATAGCCATTAGCGAGTCTCGTTAGGTGGAAGGAGACAGGTTCAACGTTAATCGAAAATCACTTTCGAGCTTAAGTCTTAATTCATAGTAAGACTTAATGGTAGCACCCATTAACGTGCCAGCGTATCGCCCAGTCCCGGGCCGTACGTGTAAGGTATTATCAGTAATGATGATACGAAGATAGGGTGGTACCACGCTCAAGCGTCCCTTAACCAAAGTAATTTTGGTTAAGGGACTTTTTTGTTGGGATCAAAGCAATTATTTAATGCTTTTTATATCCTAGGAGGGAATTTAACTATGCAGGATTTAACAACAAAAAAGTTAACATTTAAGCAATACTTAGTTGTTGCTTCGTTACTGTTTGGGCTATTCTTTGGTGCCGGGAACTTGATTTTCCCGCTTCACCTTGGCCAGTTAGCTGGTGCGAATTGGGGCCCAGCTACTCTTGGTTTCTTAGTTACCGGGGTCTTACTCCCGTTACTTTCCGTTCTTGCCATCGCTGTTACTCGTGCTGAAGGAGTTTACGATGTTGGTCGGCCACTTGGTGCAGCATTTGCCCTAGTCTTCATGGTTTTGATTCACGCTACCATCGGTCCTTTATTCGGGACTCCCCGGACAGCAACCGTTTCGTTTACTGTTGGGGTTGCGCCATTCGTTCCAAAAGCTGCTCAAGGCTGGTCACTATTGCTTTTCTCAGCAGTATTCTTTGTCTTAGCATTTGCCTTTTCTTACAAGGAAAACAGCATTCTTTCAAACGTTGGTAAGGTTTTGAATCCTGTCTTCCTGGCACTTTTATTCTTAGTCTTCGTTGTTGCATTTGCTAATCCGTTGGGTAGCCCAGCTAGTGCACCAGTAACCAGTGCCTACGTTCACAGTGCTGTTACTAATGGTTTCCTTGAAGGGTACAACACAATGGATGCTCTAGCAGGTCTTGCCTTTGGGGTTACTGTTGTTACCGCAATTAAGGGGATGGGCATTCGTCGTCCAGGTGCCGTTTCAAAGGTTGTTACAAAGTCTGGTGTTCTCGCAGTTGGTGCCATCGGTTTCATCTACCTTCTCCTAATCGTCCTTGGTGCAATGTCACTTGGTCGCTTTAAGGTTTCACCTGATGGCGGTGTGGCTTTCAACCAATTAGTTAACGCTTATGCAGGTGCATTTGGTCAAGTTGTTTTAGCATTCCTATTAACTGTTACTTGTTTAACTACTGCTGTTGGTTTAGTTGCTGCTTTTGCTCAAGACTTCCACAAGCACTTCCCAAAGGTTAGCTACCATACCTGGTTAGCACTTAGCTGTCTCGCTTCATTCTTAACTGCTAACTTCGGTTTGGACCAAATCATCGCTTGGTCAACACCAATGTTAATGTTCCTTTACCCATTAGCAATGGTCCTAATCGTCCTTTCTGTTGCTTCACCACTTTTCCATCGTGATGGTGTTGTCTACTTCTTCGTTGTCCTCTTAACTGTGGTTCCAGCACTTGGTGATATGGTCGTTGCTTTCCCAGCTGTTGTAAGTCAAAGCTCATTTGGCCTCTGGGTAGCTGGTGTGCGGAAGATGTTGCCACTCGCTTCCATGGGACTCTCGTGGGTAGTTCCAGCCCTTGTTGGTTTAGTTGTTGGTCTCGCATTCCACTTCTTCCGGCACAACCAAGTTAACGTTAAGCAGACTGATGTTGATTAATCTAGTAATCGTCATTAATTAAAAACTCCAAATCTAAAAAGCTCAGTTCAGGATGTTATCATTCTGGACTGAGTTTTTTACATGATGAATGTGTTTGTTCTAGGCTACATAGCTAAGAGCTGCCCGCCGCGACCGCAACTTCCGCCTAGCTATCCCGTCCTTGATTGTAACCAATCATCGTCCGGGATTTTCTAGTGCTCAGTTGCTAGTTCGTCACGGCTCACACTCTATTTGTCATACCTCTCCAGTCCAAACTTTTGGATGGCGTAGATGAGTTTGTTGGCATAGTTAGGATCGGTGGCGTAACCGTTCTTTTGGAGTTCTTGAGCGGCTTTTCGGTAATTGGTATTGGTGCGGACGCCATCGAAGCGGTGGTGATTATCCTTAGTTCCATTAACAATAATATTAGTGTGAGCCTTAATTGAATCATCCCAGGTTTGGTAAACGGCAAAATACTGAGGAATGTACCGTTGCTTACCATTAATGTTTTCAATCGTGTACATTCTAACCTTATCTTCGCCCTTGCTTGCCTTCATCCCAAACAAGTTGTTGTACTTATTGCCGAGCCGACTATTCCCCCACTGGGACTCTAATCCGGCTTGAGCAATCGTGATGCTTGCTGGAATTCCATACTTCTTTTGTTCACGCTGGGCTGCGGGTGCAACCTGGGAAACAAATTGCTTGACGGTCATGTTTTGGTCATGAATTTGTCGTGGGTAACCTGATAACGGACTATTTTTAATTGCTAACCCACAAATCGTAAAGACGACAACAAGAAAAACGATTGTAATTGCAGAAATAATTTTGGTTTCTTTTTTCATATATATTCCTCTTTAACTAAAGTATTCGCGCTTATTATAAACAATCATTTATTATAAAGCGAGAGGTCTTAAGACTTCTTTAATAAGTCCTTCTTGACATCATTAAAGTGCTTTGTATCGGTAACCTTCATCTTTGGGAAGCTCTTAATCAGCCGCCGTTGGTTCCAAGAAAGGTGCTGGTTAAACCGTCGTGCATCTTCACTATCAATAATCTCTGCTCGCCAATTAGCCAGCCGCTGCTTTAAGCGATGTTCTTCAGCAGGTTTGGCTTCTTGAATCAGTTGATGCAAGTGTTCAAGCCGTTGATTAATCCGGTTATCCCATTGCTTAGTAGATGTATGAAGCTGGTGGACACTGAACATTGTTAAAACCGTATCAGTGCCCATTACAAGAACGATTATGACAGCCAGCCAACCGTGTGTCCGTGCTTCTTCCCAATTAATTATTCGCTGGATAAACGGTTGAATGAACTTAACTAAGAAAACAACACCGATTCCCCAAAACAGTGATATTTCTGGAGCAACTCGTCCTTGGATGTTTCCTTTCAGTTTAGAATAATCCCAAAGCTTCATATGAAAAGCTTTCTCCAAAAAGAGACTCGCAAAATATTCAAAGATACTAGCAACGATAAAGCCAACAATAAATAAGAGAATCAAATTATTTTTAACGGGTTCCGCTGTAATTAAAATCGTGGTAACAGCAAACCCATAGACTGGACAATATGGGCCGAAAAGGAAGCCACGGTAGGCGTAGTGATGATCCTTAATCGAACAATAGAAGGTTTCCCATAACCAGCCAATTACTGAATAGGTAAAAAATAAGACAATAATTTCTGAAATTGAGTAATGCATAGTCTGGCATCCTCCCTTCATCAATTATTGTCTCATATTTTCTACTTTAAGCTAAGCTTTTCAACATTCAGGATCTTATCAAGCCAGCCTTCATAGAAACTTTGCTCGTGACTAACTAAAATTAAATTTCCCGGGAAATTTTGCAATGCCGTTTTCAACCCTTCCTTGGTTTCATCATCAAGGTGGTTTGTCGGTTCGTCCATTATCAAAAAGTTGGACGGGGTTAACTCTAAAATAGCCAGCTTAACCTTCGTTTGTTCCCCACCGGAAAGTAAGTGTAACGGCTTCATTGTATTTGCCGCATTAATTCCTGCCCGAGCTAGCTTTTGCCGAATTGTTTTCGGTTGCATCGTTGGGAACATATTTTGAATCATCTGTAATGGGGTCAGTGATGGATCGTCCCATTCAAGATCCTGATCAAAGTAGTTAACCTTGGCAGATGGTGAAAAAGTTGCTGTTCCACCAAGTGCAGGTATCTTCTTTAGGATTGACTTAATCAACGTTGATTTCCCAACACCATTAAATCCCGTGAACAGAAGCTTTTCTCCCATCGTCATTGAAAATGTTACGGGCGCTAACAATGGATGACCATACCCAACGGAAAGTTTTTCGACCCGAAGTGCATTGGCGGATCCGGTATTTTCGTACGGAAACTTAAAAGTTGCCTTTAAGTTATCTGCCGGTGGATCAATCCGCTTCATCCGGGCTAACATCTTTTCCCGTGACTTAGCCATTGTTGACTTTGATCCCGCCTTATTTTTTCGAATAAACCGTTCAGCCTTTTCAATAACAACCTGCTGCTTTTCGTATTCCCGTTCCTGGGTTTCTTTCCGCTCTTCCTTTTGGCGCATTGCCTGTTCAAAGCTCCCCCGGTATTTAGTAATTTTCCCGAAAGCAACATCACAGATCGTATTCGTTACCTGTTCCAAAAAGTCGTAATCGTGAGAGATGATCATTGCTGCCCCATCGAAGTCGTTCAAGTAGTCAATCAACCACTCAATGTGGGCCGTATCAAGGTAGTTAGTCGGTTCATCAAGCAGGATTACATCCGGCTTTTCGAGTAACATCTTTGCCAGGATAATTTTGGAACGCTGACCACCACTCATCTCAGAGACAACGTGATCTTTCCCGATTTCGGTTAATCCTAACCCATTCATCACTCGCTCAACTTCGGTCTCAATATCATAGAAATTATGAGCATCCAATTGTTCTTGGAGTCGGCCAGCCTTAGTTAGCAACTCGTCATCCATCTTTTGAGCATATTCTTCGTACAGCTTATTCATCCGGTCATTAATTTCATAAAGATCGGCAAAAGCGGTATGGAGGAACTTAATTAAAGTCATCCCCTTAGGAATATCAACGTACTGGTCCAGGTAACCAATTTTAACGTTCTTAGCCCAAGTTACCGTTCCCGATACCGGGAGAACTTTCCCAATCAAGATCTTAATTAAGGTACTTTTACCAGCACCGTTTTGACCGACAATTCCCATATGCTCATGCTTTTCAAGCTGAAAGCTAGCGTCATTGTAGAGCTGCTTATCCGCATAACTCATTGTCAATCCCTTGACATCTAATACTGCCATGTCTTCTCTCCTCATTTTTCCGTTTAAACTGCTTAATATGGTAACACAAATCAAATTTCTCTCCAAACCGATTATTAAAGGAATCTCATTTTTGCCTTGACATCCAGATCATCCTTCGCTAAACTATAACCAATCTTAAATGAACGGAGAATGTTAAATGATTATGTCTCGCACCAACAAGTTAAATACTTGGCAAAGCCGGTAATTCGGGTTGAGTTCGTCATGGATGCAACCTGAGATGACAGATTGCATCTGTGCCGGCTGAGAAGTGATCATTTATTCAGTCTGCATGGATCCTACATGCAGGCTTTTCTTTTTTCAAAAGCGGAGAGCCCCTTGCATGTGGTTCCCCGTTTTTTCTTTAGGGAAGGAGTTTTATCTTTATGAAAAGAATGTCCGCAGTCATTATCCTGCTGCTTGGCTTTCTCGGTATTGCATTTTTCACCGAAAACGGCGGTGTTGTTAAGCAACGGGTACCAAAAGTCGGGGTATTAACCTTAATGCACCACCCTGCCTTAGATCAAATCTACAAGGGGTACGTCGATGAGCTGGCTAAGGAAGGCTACCACAACGGGAAAAACATTAAAATTGAATATGAGAACGCCAATGGTGACCAGAGTAATCTTAAAACAATGGCCAATACATTGACGAATAACAATCCAACGGTTCTCTTTGGGATTACTACACCCGCTGCTCAAGCGCTCGCTAATTCTACTACTAAAACACCAATCATCCTCGGTGGTGTTTCTAATCCTCAGGGAGCTGGCTTAGTGAAAAACAACCAGCATCCTGGTGGCAACATTAGCGGTGTCTCTGATTTAGCACCAATTCACCAACAACTAACCTTAATTAAGCAATTTGTTCCTAACCTCAAAACTCTCGGGGTAATTTATACTTCTAACGATAGTTCTGGTGTTACTGGTTATCACCAAATTGCCCGTGAATGTAAGAAGATGAATATCAAGCTTATGGCTTACTCGATTTCAAACAGTAATGACTTGAACCAGGTTTCTCAACAAATGGTAAGCCAAGTAGATGCAGTAATTGTCCCAACTGATAATACGGTTGCTGGTGCAATGCAGACATTGGTAAAGAATGCGGATGCTGCTAATAAACCCGTCTTCCCTGCTACTGACACCATGGTTAAGCAGGGTGGCGTTGCAACATACAGTGTTAACCAATACAAGCTTGGTGTAATGGGCGCCAAAATGACCGTAAAAGTCCTTAAGGGAGAGAAAGTTGGTAACTTGCCAATTGAATACGTTCGTCGCGGTGAACCAGTCCTTAACCTTAAGCAGGCTCAAAAACTCCACTTACAAATTCCTGCCCAATTCAAACATGAAGCACAAACAAAGGGGGAAGTATACAAATGAATCTAATCGTTTCATCTATCGGTCAAGGATTGCTCTGGGCATTACTCGGGCTTGGCCTCTACCTCACATTTAGGATCCTTGATTTCTGTGATATGACAGTTGAAGGGACCTTCCCTCTTGGCGCCGCTACAGCAGTTACTGCCATTGCAAATGGAATTAACCCGTTTTTCGCAACGTTATTAGCGATCGGTGCCGGGATGATTGCTGGCCTAATTACCGGTCTTCTTTATACTAAGGGAAAGATCCCAAGCCTCCTAGCTGGAATCCTGACCATGACCGCAATTTACTCCGTGGATTTACGGATCATGGGGAAATCTAACATCTCATTATTGGGAAAGCCAACACTTTTTAATGGTAATTTTCTTCGTCAACTTCCCCAATTCTTTGATAGTGTAACTGTCGGCTTAATTGTGATTATCATCGTAACGATCCTAATGATGATCTTTCTCGCCACCGATTATGGGCAAGCATTCATTGCAACCGGGGATAACCCCACAATGGCAAAGTCATTAGGAATTCACACTGACAAAATGATTAATGTTGGCTTAATGGTTTCTAACGGGATGGTTGCTCTCTGTGGTGCCCTCGTTGCCCAAAGCAATGGCTATGCTGACGTTAATATGGGGATTGGGACCATCGTTATTGCCTTAGCTTCAATTATTATTGGTGAAGTGGCCTTTGGTGACCTCACTCTTAACCAGCGGCTCGTTGCAGTGACCCTTGGTTCAATCATCTATCGCCTAATTTTATTGGCAGTATTACAACTCGGCTTCTCCGCTAACGACCTCAACTTAATTTCTTCAATTGTCCTTGCAATCTGCATGATGCTACCGCAATTGGAAAAGGTTGTTAATTTAAAAAAGCCAATCTTGAAAGGAGTGCAACCACATGAGTAAGCCCATTTTAGAATTAAAAAATGTCAAGACAGTTGTTAATAAGGGAACTGCAAACGAAACCACGATTCTCAAAGGAATTAATTTAAAAATTAACGAAGGTGACTTTATTACCATTGTCGGCACTAACGGGGCCGGTAAGTCAACCCTCTTCAATGTTATTGGCGGGAACCTCCATGCTGACAGCGGACAGATTCTTCATAATGGTAAGGACATCACCCGTTCAACTGAAGAACAACGAACGTCCTTTCTTGCCCGCGTCTTTCAGGATCCAAAGCTTGGAACAGCTCCCCGGATGACCGTTGCTGAAAATATGCTGCTCGCAACAAAGCGTGGTGAAAAACGTCACCTGATTTTGCGAAAACTAAAGCAAAATATGGAACGGTTCACCAAATTAGCTGCCACGATGAATAACGGGTTAGAAAACCGAATGACCACCGCAACCGGAGCCCTTTCTGGCGGTCAACGGCAGGCGCTTAGCTTTTTAATGGCTACTCTCAAGCGCCCTGATATTCTACTATTGGATGAACATACTGCTGCTCTTGATCCGCATACGAGTTTAAACCTCCTCCATGCCACTGATGAGCGGATCAATCAGGATCACCTGACAGCTCTGATGATTACTCATCACCTAGAAGATGCCTTAACATACGGTAATCGGTTAATTGTCCTAAAAAATGGCCAAATTAAAGCCGACTTTAAGGGCGAAGCAAAACAACAGCTCACCACTGACAAACTCTACACCTATTTTGAAGATTAACCTTGTAAATATTCCAAAAATGATATATATTAAAAAATGAAATATATCGTTTTTGGAATATTGGAGGTTTAAATCATGAATTATTGGCTTCTTTTTGTTACCTTTATTGCCGTTAATCTAGACTTCTTCTTTATCTTGCTTTGTCTGGTCAATAAATATCCATTGCGAGACGTTATCATCGGTTACATGATTGGGGTCGCTCTCCTAGTTACTTCTAGTTTTGCTGCTGGAAAGGTGCTTGCACTCTTCTTTCCTGAATGGCTCCTTGGCTTCCTTGGGATTTTGCCAATTTACATGGCACTCCACGATAACGATGAAGATCCCAACCAACAATCAGCCACTCGATCACCAATTCTGATCGTTCTCATAACATACCTTGCAGTTTGCTCTGGTTGTAATCTCTCGATCTTCTTACCAATCCTCACGGGAATTTCACTCAATCATTTTGGCTTGGCCTTAAGTTTCATTCTTACCCTCACCATTCTCGTTGTAATTTTGATTAAGGAAATTGGTAAACTATCACCAGTCGCCCGGTTCATGGATAAATATAGCGAACTGCTAATGAAAATTATCTACATTGGAGTCGGAATATATGTTTTCTTCGATAGTGGACTGATCCGTCACTTGGCACAGTGGGGCGGTCTGGTATAATATTCACCAAAAAGCGATGGAGGCCTTCACCTGTGGAACAACCAGATGTTTTAATTAACGAAGCGGCAAAGATTTACAAAGTATTAAGCAATAGCACAAGAATCAAAATTCTCTACTATCTCCGTCATCAAACTGATGAGGTTGATGTAAAAACAATTGTTAATGATCTTGGTCTTGCCCAACCAGTGGTTTCCAAACAACTCGGAATCCTCCGGCGTTACCAACTGGTCTGTTCTCGTCGCTCTGGCACCCGGGTTTTCTACATCCTTGACGATCCCCACATTATGGAATTAACGGATGACATGATTGCTCACGTTAAACACGAAATCAAAGGCGAACCCCACCCGAAGAATTTGTATTAGAGAGAGTGCGAACCGCGACGGACTAGCTTCCTTGCATTACAATATCAATATCCTTTAAGATAATAAGAGGCTAAGAGTATTCTTGGTCTCTTTAATAATTTAAACAATTTTTAACGGGAGGATTATTTGTGAATAACCTATTTGAGCGTACTTCGATCAAAAAGGCCTATTTTACTCTTGCACTACCGGTAGTGTTAAGTATGGCTGTAACGCTTATTTATAATCTGGTTGATACTTTCTTTGTTTCTAAGACTGGTAACCCTGACCTAGTTGCTGGAGTATCTCAGGGAGCGCCAATTTTTACCTTGATGATTGCGATTGGTGATATTTTCGGTCTTGGTGGCAGTTCATTAATTTCACGGCTTTTCGGTGAGCGTAAGGATCAACTTGCAAGAAACGTTTCCGGCTACGCTTTCTATTACTCAATAGCCTGTGGAATTGTTGTTACAATCATTCTATTAGTCTTTCAAAATCCAATCCTTCACCTACTCGGGGCCTCACCTAGTACCTGGAAGTACGCCCGTGAATATTACCTGGTAATTGCTTGGGGAGCGGCATTTATCATCTTTGGTTTATCGCCAACCAATATTCTTCGAACGGAAGGCCTAGCGATTCAGTCAATGATTGCCTCAATGGCTGGAACAATCATTAACATCTTCTTAAACCCGATCTTTATTTTCACCTGTGGATTAGGAGCTGCCGGCTCTGCCCTGGCAACGGTCACTTCAAGCGTAATTGCAGATATTATCATGATCTATTACCTCAGAACGAAGAGCAAGAAACTGACGACCTCAATTCATGAAACGAAAATTAGCCGGCATTACCAACTTCAGATCTACGCCATCGGGATTCCCGCATCAATTACCAACATCATGGTCTCCTTTGCCACTGCAATGACTAACCGCTACTTAATTTCATATGGAGCCAATAGTGTTGCTGCAATGGGGATTGCGATGAAAGCTAATTCAATCATTATTATGATCATGGTCGGTTTTGCCTTTGGTGCCCAACCATTAATTGGTTATGCCTACGGTGCCCGAAACGAAAAACGCTTTTACGAAATTATCCATTTTGATTTATTTGTTATTTCTTCAATTAACATTGTCTTAACAATCCTTCTTCTTATTTTTGCTCCTGAAGTAATTCGTATCTTTATGAACGATCCGGTAATCGTTAAAGAAGGAGCCTTGATGCTTCGCTGGTTATCTATAACAACTACTTTAGCTGGGATAATCCTGGTATTTACCACCGCTTTCCAGTCAATGGGAAAGGCTGTCCCGGCTTTTTGGTTATCATTCAGTCGTCAAGGGTTAATCTTTGGCCTAGCTATCGTTATTTTGGCTCATTTCTTTGGTTATACGGGAATCTTAGCTGCTCAAGCATGTTCAGACGTGCTAACTTTGATTTTGGGACTAATCTTCTACAAAGTCTATGAACCACACTTTGATAGAAAGGAAAGCTGAATAATAAAGCTTTTTAAGTTTCCGATTGGTTCTCCATAAAAAGAAGACTAAAAAACTTGGGGACGGAAAAAATTTTCCGTTCCCAAGTTTTTTAGATTTTTCTTGAAAAGTAATGATCCAACTTTGCTTCAGGGTAGAAGCCCGTTACCTTTTCTTTAGCAACGCCATCGCGAAAAAGGATCAGGGTTGGGATGCTCATTACTTTGTATTTAGCAGCCATTTCTTTATTATCATCAACATTCAACTTCAAAAACTTAATTTTACCGGCATACTTTTTTTCGAGGTTTTCCAATGCCGGAGCCATCATCTTGCAGGGGCCACACCACGGAGCCCAAAAGTCAACCACCACTACTGGTGCAGAACTAGTGAACTCAGCAAAGGTCTGGTCAGTCACAACTGTTGCCATTATTATTCTTCCTTTCGTTTTGGTTGACGGAGATAGTGAATGATCATCGTAACGATAAAGACAATGAGGACAAATGCCCCGAAGTAACCAGATGGTATTTCAATGTCGATTGCCGGGATGGTTAAGAAGAGCTTAATTGCAATAATGAAAATTAAGACATACGCCATTGGTTCCAGTTCTGGAATCTTCCGCATTAACTTCATAATAATTTCGGCGACACCACGCATACATGCAATCCCAATAATCCCCCCGATTAAGACGATTACTGGATTATTTGAAATTGCCAAAGATGCCAATACGGAGTCAATTGAGAAGATAATGTCCATCATTTCAATCTGGGCAACTACCGACCAAAATAGCTTTCTTCCCGTTAAGTTTCCGCCTAAACGATGAATTAACGGTTTTTTCTCTTTCTTTTGCTTATGAGAAAACTTGGCACTGAAGAATCGGTACACTAAGTACATCAGGTAAACAGAACCAAGAACCTTAATTTCCCAAAAGTGGATCAAGTAGGTTCCTAACCCAATAACCAGGAACCGGAAAATATACGAACCCCAAATCCCGTAGAAAAGTGATTCTTCCTGTTCCTTTAGCGTTGGCAAGACTCGTGTTTGGGCAGCCAACACAATCGCATTATCGACCGAAAGCAAACACTCAATTAATACTAAGGAAAGGATAATCAACCAATCCTGTCCTGAAGTAATTACCATTGCCCAATTATGACCATCAAAGAATGGACCATAAAGCTTTTCTAAAAGTGACAATCAATGTCCTCCTTTAATTTCTCTATTCTAAATGGTATTTTACCAGATCTTGACTAAAATAGTCAGGAAGCGGCGCGGTAATTGTAATTTTCTGATTACTAAACGGCACCACTAACCGTTGCTTGTACCCGTGTAAGTACATTTTAGCTGACGAAGAAGGATTATAAATCGGATCTCCCACAATCGGATGACCGCTATATTCAAGATGAACTCTTAATTGGTGAGTTCTTCCCGTTCCTAACTTCAAATCAACCAGCGAATACTCCGAATTACTCTTAACCGTTTGATAAAAGGTTTGTGCCCGTTGTGAATGCTCACCATTAACCTTCCTTTTTCGAATATCACTTGGATCATTTCCAATTGGCCAGTCCCACTCACCGCTACCTTTGATTTGACCTTCAACTAGTGCTAGGTACTCCCGATGAATTTTTCCCAGACTAATTAGTCGGTCTAAGATTGGCACAACAACCGGATTCTTTGCCACAATTACCGCCCCGCTAGTTTGCAGATCGATTCGGTGAACCATATATGCTTGATGGTGTAAATAGCCGGCAACATCGTTCATTAGCGTTCCGGTTTCTCCCGTCTCATTAGGGTGACTCTTTTGGCCTCGTGGTTTGTTAACAACCAGTAAATCACGATTTTCATACAGCACATCCAGCTTAGGATTGTTTGTTGGGATGTACTGATTATTACCTGGGTGGCGGAATTCATCCCCTCTAAATTGCAGCACCACCTGATCCCCAGGGTGAATTGCCGTGTTCATTGAATGGTACTTGCCATTTACCAACACTTGACGACGACTACGGAGATAGTGAACAAACCGTTTTGGAAGAAGCCATTGTTGCTGTAATAGCTCACGAATGGAGAGCACTGGCTGATTAGCGGCTAACTGTTCCTGAATCTGCCATTGATAGTTAACCATTACTTAACCTCCCGAACAGTTAATTGGTCAGGGACATGATAAACTTTTGGCTTGTCCCAGCTAAGCATTTCCGGTGTTAATTGCAATTTTGTAATATCACCGCGGTGGTACGGTTGAAAGTAATAACTGCGACTCTCAGCCACCGTCACTGCGCGGTATACGGAATAGGTGCTCTGGTGACGAGTATTTTGCGGAACCGTGACGCTATCTAAGAGGTGCCACTCACTGATCACCCCATGCTTTTCATCCTGTGGGACATCTGATCGTTCCTTTAAATAAGCAGCCCGAACAAATCTGGCACTTGGCGAATAATAACCTGGCGGATTGGTTTTCCCTGAAAGACGGCCAGTCGTTACCCGCGGTGTGTTGAGTGGGACACAATGTTTGTTAAAAGCTGGTGTAAATTCAACGTATTTTTCCATTTGCTGAAGCTGCTTTTCAAAATTAGGACTGTTAGTCACTACGCCTAAGGGATTCTCAATTACTCGTAACGGGTTTTGGGTTGGTTCAATCACAACAATTCTTCCCGTCCGGTCAGCAACCGCAAAGTGAAGTTCAGGATTACCATACTTGGTATCGCTATTCTTTTCACTCATTAATTCAACTTCACCGAGGTGCTCTTCAATTTCAGCGACAGTTCGAAAGTTACCGAGAAGCCAAAAGATAAATTCATACGCTGCAAGCTGAACTTTTCCCTGATTACGCTCATCTACATAGTGTGCTCCGTTAGCAAATGTCAGTTTCTGCGCCATTAGACCATGCTCATTAACCCCATCTGATACATCAATCCGAGTTGCAGAAAGGCTTCCCCCGCCAACCATTGCATATTTATTTGTATAAATTCGGTGATCAAATGCAGTGGCCCACTTGAATTGTCGAGGAACAAATAACGGTGAGACTGCCAAGGCCGGCCAATCCATTGTTCGCGCCAATAAGTGAGTATGATCAAATGTTACCTGATAAATACTGGTACACATGATGGTTTACCTCCCCTTTTTTTATCTTAAGTTTATCTGATTTCCCGGGAAATAGTTATCATTTTGTCTTCAGACTGCTTTACTTTTCTCTGCTAAAATAGTTGAATAGGATTATAAGCGATTTACGCAAGGGGGATGAACGGCAATGTTAAGTACGGAGAGAATCAACGCTCATAGCTGGTGGATCAGTGTGTTTGAACCACTCCCCCACGAGCGGCAGGATCTTATCCAAAAGTATGAGGTTACTAAGGAGCTGCTTGACTATGCCATTGACCCCTATGAAAAAGCTCGGGTTGAAGTTGATCCAGATGCTGGAGTTACTTTGCTGATCTTCGATGTCTATGTTCCAACTCACGAGGTAACTGCTCCACAGACCGCACCAATCGGTATTATGCTAACAAATAACAACCTGATCACATTCACAAATGCTAAGACTAACTTTGTTAACGGAACTATCGCTAACCAACTCAAACGTTTACAGAATCGCGATACCGTTGTTGAAAAATTAAATCTGGTTCTCGCTGTCCTGTACCGCTTGTCAACTGATTACTTTGGACCTTTACGCCGGGTTGACCAAAAGCGGCAACAAATCCAGCGCTCACTTCAAGGGCGTACCGGTCGAAAAGCCATTACTGAATTTATGGAAATTGAAACTGGTTTGGTCTACATGCTTACTTCACTAAAAGGGAACGTTTCGTTACTGGAAGAATTCGAGCGACGAATGAATCCGATCATGTCGACCCGTCAGAGGAATGACCTTGATGATGTTATTGTCGAAGCCCAGCAAGGACTGGAAATGGCACAAATGACTTCTGATGTCTCTGCCCGGGTTTCAAATGCATACAGCAAGGTCCTGGATAGTGACCTAAACCAAACAATGATGTTTTTGACAATTTATTCAATTCTTCTTTCCATCCCCACCATCGTTGCCGGATTTTATGGTGAAAACGTCGCACTACCGCTGGCTAACAAGAGTTATTCCTGGATCATTACCATCGTAATTGCAATTCTCTTAATGATCCTCTGCGCTGTCTTCCTAATTAGGAAGGATTGGTGGAAATAAGGAAGTGCAGACGAAGCACGTTATCACTATGGTTGTTGTCTATAGGGGCTTCTCTGTGAACGCGTTTTGGCTCAGTTGAAGTAGAAAAGCCTAAGTACAAGACTATGTACTTAGGCTTTTTTGTGTGGTTAGAGATAGCGTTCTAGGCAGCTGAGTCGAGATCTGCTCGCCGTGACCGCAATCTCCGTCTAACTATCCCGTCCTTGATTGTAAAAACAATCATCGTCCGGGATTCCTTAGTAGTCCGTCACGGCTCACACTCTACTTTAAACGTGCTTTGCCCGAGTTTCCTAGAGCTAGCGACCTCCTTCCTAGGCGCAAGTCGCCTTCGTCAGGAGAAATCGCTAGCTTTCCGGAAACTCTTTGGGGCAAAGGCACTCTTTTAATAATTATCCCCTCTCTCAAACTGGAACTTGGAGTTTAAGAGGGATTGGTGGATAAGACTGTTGAGAAGGTCCTTGGTAGCGTCCATGGCGTGGGTTGCGGTCTTGTCGTTTCGCTTGGTAAGGAAGTCGGTAACGGCATCTCCTTGCTTGGTTTTTGCAATGGCGGTAATCATGTCGACCCGCTTAACGGCATAGCTTTGTGAAGCATCACGGAAAGCATTTACCTCGTTAATAAATTCATGGTAACGAGGTTCAACGATTACTTCCAATTGTTTTTGTAGCCAGTATGCACTGTCATCAACCTTGTTGCCAGCGTGATCGTATGATGCCGGCGTTACATTAATGTTCGTAAAGAATGGAACGTATGGGCTGTACGCAAAGAAGCCAAAGTTAATCCATTGAATTGCGGCACATTCTGCCGGAACGTTATTCCGAATTTGCAAAATGCATGAGCTTTGGTTCCGGTCTAAGGCAATTGAACGGAACTTCTTTTGATCCTTTTCGTCACCAGAAGCATACGAACCGGTTGGATCATATGGTGTGCCATTGTAGTGTGATGACAGGAAGTATTCAATATCTTCAACAGCCAGCTTCTTTTCTGCCCGTTGGATGAACGGAATGTCCAAGCTGGTTGGTTCTTGTTCAACAGATGGTGTAAACAGCTTTTGACCATACCATGAACGTGGGGTGTTGTAATATTGGTCAGCTTCGTCATTAGTTCCGAAAATCTTCCGGAAGTTGAAACTACCTGGGTATGGATTTAAATTATTGTCTTGAACAAATTGTTGGATTGTTGAGGCAAACATAAAGTTGTCTGGATCTTCAAAGTTAACCTCTTCAATGCACATGATATTAGGACAAATTGCATAGGCATCATCCGGAATCCGTTGAGCAACCCACTGGTGACCGCCAGCAGTTTCAAAGTACCAGACTTCATTGTTATCACTAAATGCAATCCCGTTACTTTCACCAGTCCCGTAAGTTTCAATTAAGTGACCAAGTCGTTGGACACCTTCACGAGCACTCTTGATGAATGGCAGAACAAGGTAAACCATTGAGTCTTCGTCAACACCCTTTTCAACAAGCGGGTCGTGGCCAAGTACTCGAGGGTTAGTCATTTCGGTTTCGGATGCACTCATCGCAACGTTATACTCGTTGATCCCTTGTTCATCCCACCGACCGTTATTAATGTCACCGTTTGTCGTGGCGGTAAAACGACAGCCTTGACCATCCAAGTCAACTTCCAAGCCATTATAAGTTGACTTAAAGTGTTCACCAGTATAGTCCTTAGCAGGATATACCTGGAAAGTCTTTGGGTTAACACCATCGTAATAATCTTCATTCCGTGCAATCATGGTTGAACCATCAATTGACGCGTTTTTACCAACTAACATTGCAGTACAACTGCTCATTTTCTTGACGCTCATTTTGTCCCGTCCTTTCGGTTGCGTTTACTAATATAATAACACTTTTAGCCTAATCGACTTGCTTGCTTTTTCAAGTCGTGGTAGGATAACAACACTATATGCCTATATAATACCGTAATATGGTCGGTGAGTCTCTACCCAAAGCCTTAAACTTTGGACTATAAGCAATAATACTAGTTTATGTTTGGAGACTGCGACATTTGTTAGCAGTCTCTTTTTTATTGGAGGATTAATCGTGGACGAAACAGGTTCAGTAAATAACACTCACCAACGAAAAGGTTTATTTTCACCTAAAGATCTGGTACTTGGTTTTCAACATTTATTAGCAATGTATTCGGGGGATGTTCTTGTCCCGTTGTTAATTGGTAATTATTTGCACTTTTCGACCATCCAGATGACTTACTTGGTTTCAATCGACATTTTTATGTGTGGGATTGCAACACTTCTTCAGTTAAAGCGGACCCCGCTAACCGGGATTGGCCTCCCCGTTGTCCTGGGCTGTGCTGTTCAATCAGTGACCCCGCTGGAATCAATCGGGAGTAAGTTGGGAATCACTTACATGTACGGGGCAATCATCGCCGCCGGAATCTTTGTTTTCCTGATTGCCGGAGTTTTTTCCAGACTAAAGAAACTCTTTCCACCCGTTGTTACTGGTTCGTTAATCACCATCATTGGATTTACCCTGGTTCCGGTCGGTTTTCAGGATCTTGGTGGTGGAACGCCGACTGCCCACTCATTTGGTGATCCCAAAAACCTCTTCATCGGTTTCGTCACAATTGCGATAATCCTGCTCCTTAATGCCTGGGCAAAGGGCTTCTTGAAGTCAATTGCCATCCTATTAGGAATTTTGATTGGATCCTTTGTTGCCGGCGCAATGGGGATGGTTTCATTAAAACCGGTTTCTGAAGCTGCCTGGCTCCATACCCCGCAACTATTCTTCTTTGGTGTCCCTCACTTTAACGGAAGTGCCATGATCACAATGATTTTGGTTTCATTAACAACGATGATCGAGTCTACCGGGGTCTTCTTCGCCCTGAGTGAAGTCACCGGGCAAAAGCTCACGAGTGATGATATTAAACGGGGCTATCGTGCTGAAGGAATTGCCGCAATTCTTGGCGGCCTCTTTAACACCTTCCCATACTCAACATTCTCCGAAAACGTTGGTGTTATTCGAATGTCTGGGGTTAAGACCCGTCGACCAGTTTACTACGCAGCCTTCATGCTGTTGCTTCTGGGATTACTTCCTAAGGCTGGGGCTCTTGCTACCGTTATTCCTGATCCGGTTCTTGGTGGTGCCATGATTGTTATGTTTGGAATCGTTGGTGTCCAAGGTATCCAAATCTTACATAAGGTCGACTTTACCGATAACGGAAATATCCTTGTCGCCTCCGTTTCCGTTGGCTTGGGACTGGGTGTCACCATGTACCCACATATTTTCCAATTCTTACCAACTGAATTTCAGATTATGATGGGTAACGGTGTGGTTGTCGGTAGTGTTGCTGCCGTTGTCCTCAACTTGCTATTTAACGGTTACGGAAAAGAAAAGCCAGCCAAAGATTAATCTCATTAAATTTTAATAATAGTATTGACAATTTAATTTGGTCACGCTAGAATAACTTCAACAATTATCGTTTCAGTAATTGCTTCGTTCGGTGTCAGAGAGCCGGTGGGGATGTGCGAACCGGTCAGGCGGAGTTAATGAATTATCGCGAGTTTAAGATTGCTCGGCCATAGTCAGTGCCGTTACCACCTGATACGAGAGCGTATTAGATCAATGCGTATGTGGGTGGTACCGCGGTTAATAAATCGTCCCGTTGATGAATTATTTCATCAGCGGGATTTTTTATTCAATCAGTTCATTAAGGAGGAGCAAAAATGAAAAATTGTGGTGGCATTATTCGTTATCAACTTCAATTCAAACACTAACCAATCAATTATTTTATAAGGGAGATTTGAATTATGAAGTCAATTAAATTCGGTGAAGCAGTTAGTATCCTACTAATTATGTTAGTTATTTTAGGGACAGCCGTTATTAAGTTTGGGCTCTCCCCACAAATTCCAGTCCTCTTCGTCATTGCCTTAATCATGCTTTGGGCAAAGCTACAGGGAGCTTCTTGGGACGACCTTCATAAGGGGATCCAAGACGGAATTGGTACAGCAATTATTCCTATTTTTATCTTTATCCTGATTGGGGCATTAATTGCCGTTTGGATTAAAGCTGGGATTATTCCATCAATCATGGTAATTGGCTTTAAGATTATCAGTGCACGGTGGTTCGTTCCTTCTACTTTCCTCGTCTGCTCACTAGTTGGGGTTTCAATCGGGAGTGGCTTTACAACCATTTCAACAATCGGGTTAGCACTTTTCGCTGTTGGTCACGCAATGGGAATTAACCCTGCTTTAATTGCTGGTTCAATTATTTCTGGTGCGGTTTTTGGTGACAAGATGTCTCCGTTATCTGATTCTACCAACCTGGCCTCCGCAATTGCCGGTAGCGACTTATTTGCCCACATTAAGAACATGATGTGGTCCACCATCCCATCCTTCATTGTTTCATTTATTCTTTTCTGGATTATTGGTCAAAGCGGTAGCGGGATGAACTCTAGTAAGATCGTTCACACTACTCAAGCATTGATGAACAACTTCAGCATTAGCTGGTGGGCCTTGCTGCCAATCACATTGCTCTTTATCTGTGCTTGGCGTCACGTTCCAGCCATTCCAACTCTATTTATCAACATCATTGTGACCGTAATTATGATTTTCATTCAAGATCCGCACACGTCCCTTAAGTCCTTAACTAACTTAATTAGCGAAGGATTTGTGGCTCACACTAATGATGCTTCTGTTAACGCCCTTCTTTCTCGTGGTGGGATTACAAGCATGATGGGTACCGTATCCTTGATTATTGTGACCCTTTCACTTGGGGGAATCTTGATGCAGTTTAACGTTATTCAATCTGCTATGGATCCGCTTGTTAAGCATCTTAAGACTCCAGGAAGCCTAATTCTTACCACGATTCTTTCTGGAATTGGCGTGAACCTCTTTGTCGGGGAACAATACCTTTCAGTAATTCTTCCAGGACGGGCCTTCAAGGGTGCCTTTAAGGATATGAAGCTTTCTCCACTAGCACTTAGTCGGGTCCTTGAAGATGGTGGTAGTGTTATCAACTACCTGATCCCATGGGGAGTTGCGGGGATGTTCGTAGCCTCCACTTTAGATGTGCCAGTTCTTCACTTCTTACCATTTGCATTCTTTAGCCTCTTCTCACCTGTATTCTCCGTTATCAGTGGTTTTACTGGGATTGGATTGAAGCGCGCTAAAAATTAAATTACAAAAGAAAAGGCCGGAAAGACAAAATGTTTTTCCGGCCTCTTACTATTACCAGTAATTTCCAGCTTCCCCTTAGCAACAAACCCGGAAAAGCGATCCAATGTTTTGCTTAACCTGTCGGGCAGTATCTGAATGGTTCATCGTGTAAAGGTGGATCCCAGACACGTCATTAGTTACTAAGTCAACGATTTGGTCAATTGCATAGGTGATGCCAGCTTGCTTCAGTGCTTGGGGATGATCATGATATTTTGCCAGAATATCCTTAAACTTCTCCGGAACCGTCACTGCACTGGTCCGCAAAATTCGGTTAGCTTGTCGTTCATTAACAACTGGCATAATGCCCGCAATAATTGGTACGTCAATCCCGCCAATAGCACACAATTCACGGAACCGATAATAACTGTGATTATCCAAGAAAAGCTGGGTAATTATTTGGTCACATCCCGATTCAACCTTTAATTTTAAATGTTGAATTTCATCTACCATACTCAGTGACTCGGGATGTTTCTCCGGGTAGCAAGCCCCGGTAATTTGGAAATCAGGATAATTTTGTTTGATATAAGCAATCAGGTCACTAGCATGGGCAAAGTCAGTTTTCTTTTCCAGTTTTGGTCGTTCATCGCCCCGCAACACCAGTACCCGATCAACATGGCATACCCGCAATTGTTCCAAGATTCGATCAACGTCTTCCCGGCTGAGATACCAAGCAGGGAGATGTGCCATTGCTGGTACCTGACAATCGTTCTCAACGTAATCCGCTACCCTAACCGTTTCATGAGCAAGTTGTTTTGTATTACTGTTACAAGTGACACTGATGAAATCTGGAGAAAGATCGCGCAGGGATGTCAGTACCTGGTTAAGATGATTGATCCCCACCGTCGAATTAGGCGGAAAGACTTCGTACGATAAAGTTGTCATTTAATCACCCTCTCCTAACTGACGACGAACTTCACGAGTTGCTTCAATTACATTGGCTAAACTAGCCCTTGTTTCCTCAACACCACGGGTTTTTAGACCACAATCTGGATTAATCCAGACCTTTGGAGCAGCAATCTTAGCAAGGATCCGGTTGATTGTTGCCTTCACCTCGTCAACGGATGGAATTCGTGGTGAGTGAATATCATAAACTCCAGGTCCCACTTCCGTTTCAAAATGTTGTTTCTTCAATGTATCGAGGATTTCCAAATTAGAACGTGAGGCTTCAAAGGAAATAACATCGGCATCCATCGCATCAATTGCCGGAACAATATCGGAAAACTCGCTGTAACACATATGGGTATGGATCTGGGTTTCCGGTTTGACCTTGCTATGGACTAAGCGGAAAGCCGGAATGGCCCAGTTCAAGTATTCAGAATACCAATCAGACTTTCTCAGCGGCAGCTTTTCTCTCAAGGCTGCCTCATCAATTTGAATAATCTTAATCCCGTTAGCTTCTAGGTCAAGGACTTCCTTTTGGATAGCCAAAGCTAACTGAAGCGTTGATTCCCTTAAGCTAATATCTTCACGAGGGAATGACCAGTTCAAGATGGTTACTGGTCCTGTCAGCATCCCCTTAACCAGTTTTTTGGTTTGGCTTTGAGCGTACTTGGACCACTTAATGGTAATTGGCTGTTGTCGTTTAATATCACCCCAAATAATTGGTGGCTTAACACAACGGGTTCCGTATGATTGAACCCATGCATTCTTGGAGAATATATATCCCGAAAGGTGCTGGCCAAAGTATTCAACCATATCATTCCGTTCAAATTCCCCGTGTACCAGAACATCCAGTCCGATCTTCTCTTGCCACTTTAACCATTCGTCAATCTTTCCCTTAATGAAGTTGTCGTATTGTTCCTGATTAATTTCATGGCGACGGAACTGACGGCGAGTTTGCCGAACTTCCTTAGTTTGTGGGAAGGAGCCGATCGTTGTGGTTGGTAAAAGTGGTAGGTGAAATTCTGCTTTCTGGATCTTTTCTCGTACTTGACGAGCTGGTTGACGAACAAAATCTTCATCCTTCAGGTTTGCAATTTGCTTATGTAATTCAGCGTCTTCCTGAACCCGTTGCTTAGCAAATAATTCCTGATTAGCACGGAGCTTTTCTTTAGCAGAACCTTCGTAGATTGCTGCAAGATCATTAAGCTCACCCAGCTTTTCTACAGCAAACGCAAAGTGCTCCTTAACAGCTGGTTCAAAATTTTCATTTTTAACTGTAATTGGCACATGGAGTAAAGAACAAGATGTGCTAACCACAAGCTTCTTCACTCCGGCTTTCTTGAGTTGCGTCAAACTCTTATCATAATGATTCCGCCAAATATTTTTCCCGTTAACAATTCCGGCAAAAAGAGTCTTGTCTTCCGGAAAATGGTGACTAACTAATTGGAGTGTCTGCTTTCCTTCAACAAAGTCAAGGCCAAGACCATCAAACGGTAATTCGATCAAGTCGTCATAAATATCCCGAACGTCACCAAAATAAGTCTGCAAAAGAACCTTTAGTTTCCCTTTAGCGTTCAATAGTGGCTGGTAGAGTTCATTGAATAGTTGGCGATCTTCCGTAGTTAAATCCTTAACGAGGGCAGGCTCATCAAGTTGAATCCATTTTGCCCCGCTGTCTGCAAGTCGATTAAAAACTTCTTTATAGGCAGTTACAGCGTCATTAATAAAGTCACGAGCAGTCACATTTTGATATTCGCTTAACTTCAGTAATGTAAAGGGGCCAATTAATACGGGGCGGGTAATGATCCCTAATTCTTTTGCTTCTTCAAACTCTGCAAAAATTTTATTTCCAGTTAGCTTAAAGTGGGTATCCTGATTAAGCTGCGGAACAAGGTAGTGATAATTGGTGTTAAACCACTTCTTCATTGGCCAAGCCAGAACATTTCCTTCTTCACCCTGGTAACCACGTGCTAGGGCAAAGTACTTATCCAACTCAGAAAACGGTAAATCTTGAACATCTTGTGGAACTAGATTAAATAGGAAAGCTGCATCTAAGGTTTGATCGTAGTATGAAAAATCATTGCTCGGAATTGCATCGATCCCCTCCTGCTGAAGGAGTTTCCAGTTGCTTTTTCTCAGTTCCTTTGCTGTTGTCCGTAACTCTTCTTGACTAATCTTATTCTTAAAGTATTTTTCAGTAGCAAATTTCAATTCACGCTTCTCACCTATCCGGGGGAAGCCAATAATCGTAGTAGTTGTTGTCATCATTCGTTCATATCTTTCGCCTTTTTATTTGTCTAATAATCTACCATGGATTTTTGCTATTGAATAACTGTTAAATATTTGAACTGGATATAGGCAAAGACTATAATGCAAATAAAAAAGGATCAGACCAATGAGAATTAAACAATTAGAATATTTAGAAGCCGTGATTGAAACCGGCTCAATTAACGAAGCGGCTAAGCGACTCTACCTTACCCAACCCAGCCTTTCAAGCGCGATCAAGGATTTAGAAAGAGAAATGGGAATCACAATCTTTCAAAGAAGCAACTCAGGAGCCCGTTTAACTGCTGATGGGCGCGAATTCATGAATTATGCCAAACAAATTCTGGATCAGGTTCGTCTGCTCGATGACCGTTTCAAACATCAGCAAGCACTTCACCAGTCCTTCGCTGTTTCTGCACAACACTATGCTTTCGTTGTTAATGCCTTTGTAGAATTAATCAAGGAAATCAATTCACCAACTTATAAGTTCACTCTCCGTGAGACAGAAACCGAAAATATTTTTAATGATCTACGAGCCTTTAAGAGTGAGTTAGGTGTACTCTACATCAATAATTTTAACCGACGAATTATCAATAAATTATTAACGGAGAACGGCCTCAAATTTACGCCACTCTTTGTTGCTAAGCCACACGTCTTTTTAAGCCGTTATAATCCCCTTGCAAAGCGACAATCAATCAGCCTTAATGATCTGACCGAGCTTCCCTACCTCTCCTTTGAGCAAGGTGAAAATAATTCCTTTTACTTTTCCGAGGAGATTCAGTCAACTCTGAGTCATAAAAAGGAGATTAAGGTTAGTGACCGTGCAACTATTTTCAACTTAATGGTCGGTCTGAATGGCTATACCATCAGTTCAGGAATCATTAGCAGCAAGCTTAATGATGATAAGATTGTCGCTATTCCCTTAGAGCTCGACGATCCCATAACAATCGGGATTGCTCAACATCAGCATACTGTGCCAAGCCAGTTAAGCCTGAAATTTATTCAGTTGCTTAAAAATCATATTCGTGATTACGGATTCAAAATTATTGGTGAGGAAAACGAAAGGGTGTGAGCCTTTGAATATGGTTCACACCCTTTTTATGTTTGTTATTTGGTGTTCTTGACAGCAGAGTTGGAACGTGTTTAGCCTAAGCTCCCTCAAGTTCTACTATCACAAAGTCAAAAACGTGTTCGCCCTAACCTTCCTCAAGCTAACGACCTCCGACTCCGACGGCAAGTCGCCGTTCGTCGGAGAAATCGTTAGCCACCGGAAGGTCTTAACGGGCTCGCACTCTAGCTCATCAACACTTCCGTTACCAGAATTCCGCCACCGAAGATGAGGACAAAGGCAACGACTGGCCAGACGAAGCGAACCCAGTGAGAGTACTTCATGTCGAGCATTTGCAGAGTTGCCATAACTAATCCGGTTGGGGCAAGGAAGAGCATTGCGTATTGACCGAACTGGTAGGCGGTAACAACGATATACCGTGGGATATGAACAGTATCGGCCAACGGTGCCATGATTGGCATAGCAAGAACTGCCAAGCCGGAAGAAGATGGCACAATGAAACCTAGGACGAAGAAGATCAACATCATCATAATGATGAAGACAGATCCTGACATATGACGAACTAATTCTGAAGATTGGTAAAGGATCGTATCAGAAATATAACCATCATTCAAAATGTTGTTAATTCCCCGTGCTAACCCAATGATCAATGATACCCCAACTAAGCTAGCGGCACCGTTAGAGAATGCCTCGGTTGTTTGGTATTCACCAAGGCCATCTTTATGACCAAAGCAGGTTAAGAACATGATAATTACCGCAATCAACAGGAATGATGAAGCCATTTCTGGGAAGGCCCAGCCCTTAGCCATCACACCCCAAATCATGATAATAAATGAAGCGGCAAAGAGAACTAAGATAATCCGTTTCTTAATTGTAAAGGTAAGATCCTTTTCTTCTGAAGAATCCATTGACCACATTGCATCAAACTTAGCCTTATCTTCATAAGTGTATGAGAATGACGGATCCTTCTGAACCTTCCGGGCATACCAGTGAAGGTAGAGGAGCAAGCAAATAACAGCAACGGTGAACCCGATGATCCGCCCAGTCATCCCCTGAGTAAATTGAGTCCCGGCCGCATTAGAAGCAATTACAACCTGGAATGGGTTAATAATCGAGAAGGTTGTCCCAATTGATGAAGCCAAGAAAATTGCCCCAACAACGACAATCGAGTCATAGCCCATTGCAATAAATACTGGCGCTAAAATTGGGTAGAAAGCCACCGCTTCTTCTTCGATTCCACAGAGCGTTCCCCCAAATGCCAACAGAACGGCAACCATAAAGACAAGGATAAACTCTTTACCTTTCGACTTTTTCGTCAACGCTTCAAGCCCTGACTCAAAAGCCCCGCTTGCCTTAACGACCCCAATAAGGCCACCAAGGACAAAGATAAAGATCATAATATCAACAGCCTGCATCGTCCCGTTGACCATGCTGGTGAAAATCGAGTACAGACTCATTGGGTGCTGTTTAAGCCGCTTATAAGTTCCTGGAACTGAAACCGGCTTACTAATTGCCCCAGACTTAAACTGGTCAACGTCAATTTGCACGTTGAGCTTCTTCAGAGTTGCCTGCGTTGCCGGATAAACCGTCTTCTTTCCGCTTGGCGCTACAACCTGAAGATGATCATGGCTATACGAAAGCTTAGAATAACTTCCTGCTGGCACAAACCATGTTAAAAATACTGAAATGACCGTCAGAAAGAACAGAATTGTGAAGGCGCCAGGCATCTTCAGTTTCCATTTTTTCTTTGGCTGATTAGCAGTTGCATCCATAACCCTAAACTCCTCACTATAAATAAAATAATTGCACTTACTATTACTACTCCCGTCTGTTAAATAGATAGTTGTATAATAGTAGTTAATATGATTAATAGTTATTAACTGATTAATCAGTTACAATCAAAATTTTAGTAAGCGCTTTCCACAATCATCAAAAATAATCATAATTAATCATGGATAAAATTAAGGAATTCACATGTTAAAGAATCTTAACTTTTTACGTTACCGTAAATATCAACGAATTATTATTGCAGCTGTTTGTGTCGCTCTTGCTTCCCAAATTGGCACAAGTGCATTCACTAAGGGGAATATGATTGCTCTTTCTGCTTTCCTTCTGCCTGTTTTTCTCTACTTTAACCAGGACTTAAACCCGCTTCAATTAGGGTTAGCGATCGCGATCGCCTCCCCTGTTTTTCGCGGATTCGTCCTGCTAGTAAGTAATGGTGCCACAGCTTCAAATGCTATTGCCTATACGATCGCTGACATCATCTTTTTTACCTGTTACGTCTTTCTTTATTATTTGATTTATTGGCTCCGCAGTTTTCAAAATAACGTTGCTTTTTATTTTACGATTATTATCTGTGATTATTTCGCTAACATGGCCGAGATTGCTTTTTTAAATCATTTTAGTGCATTCTCGTTTAGTGTTCTTCAGGGATTATTCATCCTTGCTTTTGCACGGTCGACACTGGCCTTTTTGATTGCTTTTCCCATCCGTTACTTTCAATTTTTAACGGTGAATAGTGAAAGTCATGAACGCCAATATTACCATTTCATCTGGGTTGCATCGGCAGTCAAAAGCGAAGTCTACTTCATGAAGAAAACGATTAATGAAATTGAGCAGGTAACCAAAAACGCCTACCAACTCAATCAACGGCTAAAGGAGAAGGGACTTCCCGAAGAACAGGCAATGGCGTATAAAATTGCTCAGAACGTTCATGAAATCAAGCACTCCTACCAAAACCTTATTAAGGGACTAGGAGATTATTTTGACGATCAAAGCAACGCACCGATGACAATGACCGATATTCTGAAAATCGTTGTCGACTATTCCCAAATGATTATCCGCGAAAAACAGGCTCATATTAACCTGGTCGTTCAAAATCACGTTGATATTACCATTCCGCGTCATTTTTACCTTGTCACCATCCTATCAAACCTCATCATTAACGGGATTGACGCAATTGGTACTAAGCGAAATGGGGAGTTGCTAATCAAAGTTACTGCAGACAATCAGCACGTCTACTTTTCAGTTACCGACAACGGGAGCGGGATCGCAAAAAATCTCTTGCCGCTGATTTTCAAATCAGGTTTCTCAACTAAATTTGACCAATTCGGTGATATTTACCGGGGAATTGGTCTTTCAAACGTCAAGACAATTGCTGAGGAACAGTTTGCAGGAAAAATCACTGTCGATTCAGCTCCAGGCATTGGAACAACCTTTTTCGTAACATTGGATAAGCAAAAGCTAATTAGTTAGGGTGAGTAAAGATGAAATTTTATATTGTCGATGATGACCAATCAATTCTCTATGTCCTGCAAAATATCATTGAACAAAACTTTAACGATGAAGTTGTCGGGATGACCAGTTCTTCACCTGACGCATTGCAAGAATTAATAGTTAAAGATGTCGATATTGTCCTTGTTGACCTGTTAATGCCTGAACTATCAGGAGTTGACCTTGTACGAAAAGTCAAAGAGGTGAAGCCAAATATCCGTTTTGTAATGATTTCCAAAGTGCAAAACAGTGAGATGCGGGCGGAAGCTTATAAGGCCGGAATCGAATTTTTTATTAATAAGCCCATTAATTTGATTGAGGTTAAAACCGTTCTTAAAAATGTTAGGCAAAGCCTCCAAATGGCAACCCAACTCTCTGATATTTCGAAGATGGTTAATAATTTTACTCCCCAGTCGCAGCCAAAATCGGCTGAAGCGCACCACCAAGCTACCGCTACCCTCAACTATCTCGGGATGACTTCTGAAAAAGGGACGAGTGATATTCTTAAGATCATCTCCCTGATGAAGGCGCAAAAAGAGAATTACCGGAATATTGACCTAGAACAATTAATGGGTATTTCAGAGCACGAACGTCGGATAATCGATCAGCGAATTCGGCGAGCAATTAAAGTTGGTTTGGCAAACATCGCTAACCGCCTGATTGACAACCCCTATGACGAACAGTTATCTGATATTTCTAACCTGCTCTTTGGCTACGAAAGCGTCCACAGTGAAATGCTATACCAGCAAGGCAAGCGTTCTTCCGGTGGCAGGATTTCCATTCAAAAGTTCTTAGACGGTTTAGTAAGCAAAGAGTAAAAAAGATCTGGAAAATAATTTCCAGATCTTTTTTATTACTAAGTCTAATCGCGGGAATCAAGCTTCTTTCTAATCCCATTGATGAAGATAACTTGATAATCGTTTGAGTCCTTCTTTAAGGGTTGCTTTTGGAGCACAGTATCCTAAACGAACGTGCTTTGGTGTATCAAAGGCGTCTCCCGGAACAAGCAAGACTCCTTCATCCTTTAACAAGTTCTCACAGAAAGTATGAATATCTACCGGAACATCTAGCTTCGGGAATGACGTTGAAACTGCTTGAGGCATTACCACTGAAGCACGATCTTCATGTTCAATCCACTCTTGATAAATCTTCAAGTTACCGAGAACCAGCTTTCGATTACGTGCCAACACCTGGTCACGGTGACGAAGAACGTAGGTGGCAAGCAAATCATTAAAGACCCCGCCACAAATCATTGTATAATCACGGAATTTCCGGAAAAGATCTGCTAATTCACTATTTGTTGCGGTCCAACCGATCCGAATTCCTGGTACTGAATAGGTTTTAGAAAGTGAATTAGTCGCGATTCCCTTATCATAGAGGTCAATGATTGATGTAAATTTCGTTGGATCGTCTAACGGCAAATAAACCTCATCAACCAAAACGTATGCACCAACTGATTTTGCAATTTCAACAACCTGTTCCAAGAACTTCTTATCCAAAATTGTCCCAGTTGGATTATTAGCATTGTTTAAGCAAATCATCTTCGTATCAGGACGAATCAGTTTTTTCAGCTCGTTAATGTCTGGGTACCAGTTGGCTTCTTCATGAATATGCCAAAAGTCAACTTCTGCCCCAAGCGACTTAGGAATATCGTACAACTGCTGGTATGAAGGGTATTCTGCAATAACATGATCGCCTGGTTGAATCAAACTATACAGGGCTAAGATATTAGCTCCAGTGGCCCCGTTAGTCTGTAACACATTTTCGGGCTCCACATGTTGGTACAGCTTAGCGACTTCCTGCTTAAATTCAGGTGAACCCTCAATCCAGCCGTAGTTCATCTTTTGTTGATCCAACATTGCATAGAACTCTTGACCATTATTACCATCAAGGTTTAAGACTTCATGCATTGTTAATGATGCGATTGTACTTTGGGAAATATCGTATTTAGCACTCTTTTCCCATTTATTCAGCCACGCCTCAACACCAAATGGAGCGATTTCTACCATAAGTCATAACCTCCTAATTATTAATTGAAATTGTACCGTTACCAATTAACACTAGTGAAACTATGGCAAAGATAACGATCAATGCCATAACAATTTTTTCTTTAGTAGTAACGACGTGCTTAAATTCCTTACATGCTTGCAAGTAAAAAATGAAACCAGGGATAAAGCCGACAGAAACTACCATCACTTGCTTCCATCCTGATAATACCATCGCCATTAACTCAAACAGGGTTGCGATTAATCCAATGATAAACTGACCCCATTCATGATTTTGACCACTATATTCCATTTGGTAAACCCCAACTAGGAAGTAACAAATAAGGATCGCGGCTGTACATAAAGTATATGCAAAATTATACGCATAATCAGTGAATAATAAGGAGAACAGGAAGATTGACTGAAGTACCCCAGTGATGATTAATGCTCGAGTTGGTGCTTTCTTGCTGTTTAACTTCCCCCAAGAGGTTGGCAGGGTTTGATCATCTGCCATTAGCATCAATGATTCAGCTGGCAACATGGTCCATGAAAGCCAGGAAACTAGCACTGAAATGATTAACCCAATACTAATCAATGCGGCACCCCAACCGCCAACCAGGTGTTGCATAATCGCACCAAGAGCCGGTTGACCACCAGCAGCTAACTGCGCCCGGGTCATAACTCCATAAGGCAAGATCGAAACAACGATGTAAATTGTCAATAAACTAGCAAGACCAAGAATTGAAGCCTTTTCTGCATCAGTCCGTGTCCGTGCCCGGCTCGAAAGCACTGACGCACCTTCAACCCCAACGAACAGCCACATCATAACAATAATTGATGACCGAACTTGGGTAAATAGTGACGTTTGCTTTAGTCCATGAACGTTTTGTGCAACGTTGCCCCAAAAGTCTGCTGTAAACATCTTTGCCTTAAAAGCAATGATTACACAAATTACGAACACAACTAGCGGAATGATTTTGCATATTGTTCCAATTGAATTTATAAATGCTGCTGATTCAATCCCCCGGTTAACTAACAATGTCAAAATCCAGGTTAAAATAATTGCTACAATAATGGATACTAAATTTTGACCATTTGCAAACACCTTGGGAAAGAATGTCCCGAACGCACTCATTGTAATCGTGGCAAACGCAATGTTACCAAGCCAGGCCGATAACCAGTACGCCCATCCAGAAATGAACTCACCAAGTGGTCCAAATGCAGCCCCTGCATAACTAAAGATCCCCGAATCCAGATCCGGTCGTTTTTGCGAAAGATTATTTAACGATAATACTAATGTTAAAACCCCAATTCCAACGATAATCCATGCTAGAATCGCTGGTCCAGGTGCAGCTGCTGTTGCTAAGTCACTCGTTATTCCAAAAACTCCTGAGCCAATTGTTGAACCGATAATCAACAACGTTAGCTCGGTTGTATTAATTCCTTTTTTCTCATCCATTGGCATTAACTCCAATCTCCATCCTCAAGTAATACTCAATATTCTTTATTCAAAATAATGAATATTTATTAGTTGCGGTAATTATAACAGTGTTAAGTAATTCTTTCAAATATGATTGAATGCTTTGCAAGGTTTGCGTTTTAGTCCAAAAAGCTGGGAGATCAGTTAGGTTGCTGGTCTCTCAGTTTTTTTGCAAAGTTTAAGGGGCTAAATGTGCTTGGCAGAGGTTGCTAGAGCTAACAATTCTGGGCAACAGAGCCGAGATCTGTTCGCCGTGACCGCAACTTCCGCCTAGCTTACGTTCTACTGCAACAAAGTCAAACCGTGTTCGCCGGGAAGCCCCTATAGACAACAAACTCCCTCCCAGATGCTTTCAGCATCCAGTCGGGAGAAATCGCTAGCTTTCCGGAAACTCTTTGGGGCGAAGGCACTCTACTTGTCATACTCCTCAATCTTGAAATCGTGGTCGGTGAGGGTGGCGGTGGTGAGGCTACCATTTTTTGGCCGGACGGTGACATCATATTTGCCGCCACCAAATTTTTCAACAAGACTTAAGAGAGTATTCCCATGGCTTACCCACAGAACGTTGGCATCTTCAGGAAGGTCAGCGTGCCGAATTAATTCAAGTCCCTTGTTCATCCGTTCCCAGTATTCCTGATTATTTTCCACATCATGGAATGGATCAGCCTCTTTCAGCCAATCCTTTGCTTGACCAATGGAACTTGCGAGAACAATTTCCTTGAACGTATTGTAGCCATGTGGGGCACCAGCGTTATACCAAGCCCAATCCATATTGGTTCCCTCATAAGAACCATAAAATTCCTCACGGAAATATGGGGCAACGACCGGTGAATGTACAGAATCTGCTTGATTTAAGTCGAGGATCTCTTGAATAGTTTCCATTGCCCGGGTTGTATCACTACAAAAGGCCGCATCAAAATGAACATTTTTCAGCCGTTCACCAGCATTTTTAGCATCTTGCTTGCCCTTTTCCGTCAGCGGAGAGTTACTCCATCCTTGAAGCTTGTTATAAATGTTGTAGTACGTTTGACCATGTCGTACTAAGTAGATGTTTAATTTTGTCATTGAACCATCCTCCGTTCTTCTGTGATCTTCTTAATTATAGCGCTTCCATTAGTGATTTAGAAGCGGAAACAATTCTTTGAAATTGCTTATCCTCGTTTTCACAGCTTCTTCATACTTTCCCATTATCCTTAAAGCCAAGATGAAGGAAGGGATTATTAATGACATTAAAAGAAACTACTTCTCAACCTAACATTGTCGCGGCTAAAATTATTGCCATGAGTGCTAAAAAAGTTACCGTAGTGACAGAAGAAGGCCACTTATTGGTAATTCCATTAACCAAGGAGTACCGGCAGGATAAAACGATGCTTGAATCGTTAAAAGATATTCTTCACGCCGGGATCTGGATCCCCGTTAACAAAAAGTTACGCAAGTTATTCAGTCATGACTGGTTAGTGGAACCTGAACCAGTCCCGGTTAAGGTAAACAAATAATTAAATTTTGACAACAATCTTTCTTAGATAAATGTTTCTCAATTAATCTGTGATAGAATGGCTATTGATTTGCTAGTTTTGCTAGCATTAAATAACTATTAAATCTCGATTGCGAGGAACATTCCTAATGAAAAAACTAAGCAAATTCGTGGACACTAGGATCGGGTTCTTCACCCTTCTAGTGGTCCTTTTTTGGTTAAAGACATTATTTGCTTACTTTACTGACTTTAAATTAGGAGCAGAAGGCATCTTTCAATACCTTATTCTGCTAATTAATCCGTTACCAATTACCGCATTAATTTACAGTATTGCCTTTTACTTTAAGCGGTCCCGCTTCTTCTACCCGGTTTTAATGGGATTAGATATTGCCAACACGCTTTTACTGTACCTAAACGTCATCTATTATCGTGAATTTACTGACTTTATGACCATTGCGACTATGACTGGTTACTCAAAAGTTAATCAGGGGTTAAGCGGTAGTTCACTAGCCCTCACCAACGTTCACGACCTTTTTTATTGGCTTGACATTGTCATTATTATCATTTTAATGCTGCTGCACAAGATTCACTTTGATCCCCGTGCTATTAGCAGTAAATTAGCCTTTGCATTTACTTCAATGGCATTGACACTTTTCGGTATTAATCTTTCATTGGCTGAAATGAGCCGGCCACAATTACTTACCCGGACGTTTGACCGAACTTATATTGTTAAATATCTCGGCATTGATGCATTTACCGGGTATGATGTTGTGAAATCGCAACATATTAACAAGATGCGCCAAAGTGCCACCAAGTCAGAGCTATTAAAAGTTAAAAAATTTACCGACAAGCACTATGCATCCCCCAATCCCAAACTGTACGGGATCGCTAAGGGACGCAACGTGATTGTTATCCACCTTGAAAGCTTCCAACAATTCTTAATTGATAAGAAGGTCAATGGCCAAGAAGTTACCCCATTCTTAAACTCCCTATATCATGGTAGTGATACTTATGCATTTGATAACTTCTTCCACCAAGTTGGTCAAGGGAAGACCAGTGACGCTGAAAACATGCTTGAAACAAGTACGTTTGGGCTTCCTCAAGGGTCGCTTTTTGCCACTCTTGGTAGTGATAATACCTTCCAGGGTGCTCCAGCAATTCTAAATCAACGAGCTGGTTATACTAGTGCCGTCTTTCATGGTAACGTTGCCAGCTTCTGGAACCGGAATAATGTTTACAAGAACTTGGGGTATCAATACTTCTTCGACGCAAGCTACTATGATACCTCTGGTGATAAGGCAACGGGGTATGGCCTTAAGGATAAGCTGCTTTTTAAGAACTCAGTTAACTACTTACAGAACTTACAGCAGCCATTCTATACCAAGTTTATTACCGTTACTAACCACTTCCCGTACAGCTTGGATGACGAAGATAAGGATCCTAATTTCCAAACTACCAATACCGGGAACACTACCGTTGACAATTACTTTGTGACTGCTCATTACCTTGATCAATCACTCGCTGAATTCTTTGCTTACCTGCAAAAGACCGGGTTAGATAAAAACTCAGTGATCATGATTTATGGTGACCATTACGGAATTTCAAATTCTGAAAACAAGGCTTTAGCAACTGCCCTTGATCGTAACCCAGATGACTGGACAGACTTTGATAATACTCAACTTCAACGAGTACCATTAATGTTTGTCATTCCTGGTTCTGGCGGCCACGGAGGAATTTATCACCAATATGGTGGCGAAGTTGATGTTCTACCGACCCTGCTTCACCTTCTTGGAATTAGCACCAAGCGGTATATCCAGTTTGGTACCGACCTCTTCTCTAGTCAGCACAGTCAGGTCGTTGCCTTCCGTAATCATGATTTTGTGACCCCACGTTTCTCCAGCATTAACGGAACAATTTACGATAATAAGACTGGTAAAATTGCTAAATTAACTGCAAAGCAAAAGAAACAGCTAAAGAAGAATCGTAAACTTGTTAATACCGAATTATCACTTTCCGATTCCTTAAACGAAAAGAACCTTCTTCGTTTCTACCATCCAAAGGGCTTCAAGAAAGTTAACCCTGCGGACTACAATTATTCCAATGGTTTGAAGCGTGAGAAACAAATCGAAAAGAAATTAGGAGATAAGTCAACCAGCATCTTCTCAAAGAACGGCGATCGTTCAACCGTTGATGATTACTCAACCGACGCTCCTGAACAAAATCACTCCTCAACCGATTCTAACCGAATCAAAATTACTAACCCGGATGGGAATAACAAGTAGAGTGTGAGTCGTGACGAATTAGCAACTGAGCACTAGAAAATCCCGGACGATGATTGTTTACAATTAAGTCCGGGATAACTAGGCGGAAGTTGCGGTCACGACGAACGCATTTCGACTCAGTTAAAGTAGAACATTATCTCTAGCAAGTCGAGTACGTTTCTCCTCTGCCACAAAATTCCAAAAACACCGAACTGCAATTTTAATTGTAGTTCGGTATTTTTTGCTTTGTTATGTAGTTAAGCATTTACTGTATCATAGCCAAAACGACTCACACTCTATTTAATTCCAAATTCTCTGCCAAAGGTTTCCGCGGTTGATTGTTTCGGTACTTTGTAGTGGGATAGTGAGCGGCTTATTATCGACGGTTCTGATGTCAGAGCCGGTAACTGCGATGGTTCCGAGTCGTTCACCCTTCTTAACTGGTGCGTTCAACCTTGCTTTATGGTTAGTTAAGTGCTTGTAATAACGAGGCTGAATAGTGTACTGAGCAGTCTTTTGCATCTGCCATACTGTAAACGAATGAGGTCCAACAGTTAGCATCCGTTTAGTACCATTAGAAACCCGCTTTTGCGACTGCTTTTTATTCAGTGTTAGCACTTGTTGGTGGGCATTTTGAATAAAGTACTGGTACAACTTCTGCGTTTGCGTAAACCGAGCATCCTTATCCTTACCGGTAGCATGAAACACAACAGTGATCAGTCGATGACCCTGGTAAATCCCCGTACTAGCGAAGCAAGCTCCGGCAGCATCAGAAGTTCCAGTCTTCAAACCATCAATCTGCACACCGTCAACGGTATATTTGCCACCTGAAAGCATTTTATTAAGATTTTCAACTTCCTTTGTCTTCCCCTTGGCAATCGTAAATTGAGCTTTGGGCTGACTTGTAACTTTTAGAACACTTGGGTAATGTTTAACCAAGTACCGTGACATCAAAGCAACGTCACGTGCAGTCATCGAGTTTTCAGCATTGTTACTGATTCCCGCTTGCTTCAGTCCTTTCAGGTCACCATTCTTCAACCCAACCGGATTAACAATCGTGGCATCGGTAATTCCTATCTGTCGAGCCTTCTTTTGCATTTTCTCGTTAAACTGTTTGATGGTGCTCCCATCGGCAGTTGCTAATGCTAAGGCCGCCCCATCAGCAGATTTAATCAAAGTTGCATTGAAAAGCTCTCGCACCGTGTATGATTGTCCAGCTTGTAATCCAATTGCAGAATAGTTTGAATCATTAGAAACCTCAGCGATCTTTTTACTGATCTTTACTTTGGTATTCCATGAAAGCTGGTGATGATTAATTTCATCTTCAATCACGCTTACCGTTAACAGCTTACTAATTGAAGCAATCGGTAGCTTTTCCTCACTATTTTGCTGATAAATAATCTGTCCCGTATCAGCATCGATCATAATTGCCGATCGACTATCGATCATTTGGGCAGCGGATGCCGTTTGCGGTCTTGCAACCACAAAACAAATCATCAGTAACAATGTCGAAAGAAAAGCGATAACCTTTTTCATTTTTATTCTCCAATCAGCTGCTTTTAACCAACTATTTCAACTTTTGTGCCCACCGGCAAATTCTCTTCCATCCACTTTGCATCTGCCACTGATAACCGAATACAGCCATGTGAGCCCGTGGATTTTCCTAACTTAGCAGCTTCTTTTTTATTGTATGACCCGTCCGCATTGGTTGGAACACTGTGGAACAAGTATTCTCCATGGTTTAACCAGGAAGTATAGTAGTTAGCGCCCTCTTTTAATCGCGCATTATAAAAACTATTTCCCCGTTCCTGTTGAACATAAAAAGTACCCGTTGGTGTCATACTTTTCATTTTACCTGTTTTAGGATCTTTCTTATAAATCCCACCGGTTGAATACATTGTGTAGATCACATGATTACCATCATATAAATAGGTGCGGTTAGTCTTTAAATTGACCTTGATCCACAAGTGCTTAACCTTACTCAGATCAGGGTATGCCTTTGTTTCAGAAGACTTTCGCCAATCAATTGGTGTCCGCATCTGGCTGCTAGAACTAGATGATGATTGCTTTTGAGCGACTGTTTTTGTAACAGTAGTGGCCGCCGCCGTGCTCCCCTGATCGTTCGCACTAGTCTTTAAGCTTGAATGAACACCAAAAATAGCAATTATTAGGCAGAATAACGCATAAATAACGTATCTACTTCTTTTCATTAATTTTACCTTACCCCTTTTAATTCAACTACCAATAAAATCATTTCTATTATATTATAGACTATTAGATAATCAATCGTATTTTAAATGAATAATAAGAGGTAACAGAATGCGTCAAAATTTGAAGATCAGCTACCTTACCGCAATTTTCTTTTTTATTGTTGCGGTGATTTGTGCTAACTTAATGTAATTGGAGATCAGCTCTATGCAAAGTATCAGTAACCTTTTTAACAATCTTTGGACATATATTCTCACCCATAAATGGTCAAAAGATATTCTGCGAGGAAACATCCTCTTTATTTCTCTCATAATCATCTATGATCTTTGCCATTTTCAATTAGCAATCATCACATGGGGGATCTTCTTTAAATTTTGGATTATTCTCAATATCTGTTACCTTTTTAAATTATTTCTTGATCTATTTTAATGTTCTTAAAATTAGTAGTTACTTTCCAATCTTCATTGATGAACTGTGAGTTGCTAGCCGTTTAGTCGGGTAAAGTTTCTTAGCAAGGGCCGTGATTGCGGTCGGAGCTTCACCAAAAGCAGTCGCAATTAACGCTGTCTTTCCAGGATAGGTAATCCCATCCCCAATTGCATAAACATTTTCAATATTTGTTTGCATCGTTGAATCAACCTTAATCAGGTTTCGCTCAGCAGCTAAATTAAGCGACCATTGATCAAGTGCCGCATTATTTGACGTAAAACCATAGTTAACCACAATCCGATCAACGTTCAAGTTTGTCATTTCATCACTACGCATCTTCTTTAACTTCAACGTGACGGATTGATCGTCTTCCACCTGAAGTTCCTTTGGTAAGAACGGTGTAACCAAGTTCACGCTTGATTGCTTTAAAAGTGAAACAGAATGTTCCATCCCGCGGAACTGATCTCGACGGTGAACTAGCGAGACCTGCTTAGCTATGGGCTCAAGCATTAATGCAATATCAATGGCTGAATTACCGCCACCCAAAACCGCTACTCGTTTGTCAGCAAAGTCATCACGGTGAGTAACAAAGTAGTGAAGCTGGTTGCCCTCAACCTCATCTGCTCCATCAAGAGCCAATTTTCGGGGCTTAAATGCGCCATTTCCTAAGGCAATCACAATTGCCCGGGAATGAGAAACTCGGCCAGCACTCTTAACTGTAAATGTCCCGTCTGCTTCCTTTACAACATCCTCAACGGTCTCATTTGTAAACTGGTCAACCGGAGCTACCGCAAGTTGCTTTTGCAGCTGACTTACTAATTCGTGTCCCGTTACTCCTGGAAGTCCTGCAACGTCCCAGATTTGTTTTTCCGGATAAAGAGCATTAACTTGGCCGCCAAGTTGGGGCAAGCTTTCGATCAATTGGGCGTTTAATTCATGGAGTCCACAATAAAAGGCCGCAAACATTCCTGCAGGTCCGCCACCAATAATTGTAATGTCATACATTTTTGCCATTCGCCATGGCTCCTCTCTATTCTTTTTTCTTATTGTAATTGATTTTTGCTGAAATTAAAATTGCGGGGCCAGCATCATTTAGCTATCATTAACATAAACTAGCTAACTGGAGGAAAATATCATGGCCACTAAAAAAATGATCCTGGATCTAGATACAGGGGTCGATGATGCGTTAGCTCTTGCGTATGCAATTGCTGACCCCAACATTGACTTAATCGGAGTTGTTGCTTCTTACGGTAATAACTTATTAGAGCAAACCGCTAAGAACTCATTACAGCTGCTTGAATTACTCGGCCAAGACGTCCCCGTTTTTAAGGGACTTAGCCACTCAAGCACTACTGATCATTTTACAGTCATGCAAGTCAGCAAGGAGATTCACGGAAATAACGGAATCGGTGATATTTCACTTCCTGAACCGCGTCACCAAGTTCAAACTAAAGACGGTGTTGATTTTATCATTGAAGCGGCTCATCAGTACAGTAAAGACCTCATTGTCGTTCCGACTGGTCCATTGACAAACCTTGCTGCTGCACTACATCGGGATCCGCAGATCAGTCGCTTAATCGGTAATGTTACTCTAACGGGCGGGGCGTTGACAGTCGAAGGAAATGTTAGTGAAGTTGCTGAGGCCAATATTAATCAAGACGCTGAAGCTGCTAACGAGGTCTTTACCAGTCAATTACCAATCACAATGGTTGGCCTTGATGTTACTTTGCGGACACTCCTCACAAAAAAAGAAACTCAGCAGTGGCGTAATTTGGGAACACCGGCTGGAATTGCCTATGCTGAACTCACTGATTTCTACATTGATGCCTACTATCGGTTAGGGATCGATAAGCATGGCTGTGCAATTCATGATCCGCTGGCAGTCGGCGTGGCAATTGACCCATCATTTGTAACCACCCTTGCTCTGCCAATGAAAGTTATTACTAGCGAACATAATTATGCCCGGACAATCGGTGATAAGATGCGGTTAAATGAACCCCATCCAAATGTTAAGGTTGCAATTAACATTAACCAAGAACGATTCGTTCCCGTCTTTATGAACCACCTGACTAATCTTTTAGCCAATCACTAAATTAACTGTCGAAGAATCTGTTTTTGTTGTATGATAGTAACAAAAGAAAATCATTTGTCTGGGGTGCCACTTGGCTGAGATTAGACCCATTGAACCTGTCTAGATAATACTAGCGAAGGAAGCGCGTTTTTAATCAACCAATTAAGGGACCATGACATTTTTTGTCACGGTTCTTTTTCTTTCCCCAAGAAAGGAATCATTATGTTTCATCAATTTCACTTAAAAGATATTATTCTCTTAGCAATCATCGGAATCGTTTTTGGAGTAATCTACTTAGCAACTGGCCTGCTTTATAACGGTTTAACAATTGCCTTGACTCCCTTTGGCTATGGACCAATGGCTAACGATATTACATTAGGGATTTGGTGTATGGCTGGCCCGTTAGCTGGTTTTATGCTCCGCCTTCCCGGTGCCTCATTTCTCGGTGAATTTCTCAGTGCCGTAGTGGAAATGCTCCTCGGTGATCAATGGGGCGTAACCACCCTGCTCTCGGGTCTGGTTCAAGGAATCGGGACCGAACTTGGTTTTACCTTAACGCTCTATAAAATATACAATTGGGTAACATTACTGCTCTCCGCAACAACTACCACGATTCTGACATTTGCCTGGGATTGGTTCCGGAATGGTTACAGCCATTTCCCATTTTCAATGTTAATTGTGATGTTAATTGTTCGCTGGCTATCAATGTTTTTCTTCACCGGTGTCCTCGTTAAACTCATCGTTAACCTGTTAAACAGAAGTCACGTTCTTTCGAGGTAGAATGAATGGAATCAATAGCTATTCAACATCTGACATTCTCATATAAAGGTGACCAGCCGATCCTTAACGACGTCTCCCTTGAGTTGCCACTTCATACTTCAATCATCTTCAGCGGACCCGTTGGCAGTGGAAAAACTACCCTGTTAAAGTTGATCGCTGGCCTACTTCCAAAATACGGTGGCAACTGTTCAGGGAAAGTCATCATTCCCCATGGGCAACGGATTGGGATGCTCTTTCAAGATCCAGCAATGCAATTCACAATGGATACCCCACAACATGAATTAGAATTTACCCTAGAGAATCTTCAAATTCCTCACGAAGAAATTAACAAGCAGGCAAGGGATGCCCTGGCCTTTGTTGGTTTAGAAAAGCTTTCCCAGCAAAAACTAACTACCCTTTCCGGTGGTCAATTACAGCGGGTTGCGTTGGCAATTACAATTGCAATGAAAGCAGAGATCATTTTACTCGATGAACCTTTTTCAAGTATTGATGAAGCTAACCGGCTGTTTCTCCTTCAAAAACTAACCCAGCTTCAAAATGAAAATGGCACAACAATCATTATCAGCGATCACGATCTCCATAATTACCAAAATTTTAGCCAGCTTGTTGTTCAGTTCCACGACTCTAAAGCCACACTTCTTTCACCGCAAAATAGCTTGACACTGTTAGAAAATGCTAACCACCAGCATAGTAGCAAGCTGATCACCAAAATTCCCCCGCTAACTGCTAATATCGTTATGAAGTTAAAAGACTATGCTATAAGTCGTAATCAAACTTCCCTTATTAAGCCCACCAGCTTAAATATTATTCAAAACAAAGTTACCTTACTAACTGGTGCTAGCGGTGCGGGAAAATCAACTCTTCTTAAATCGATTGCTAAGTTAACTCCCTACCAAGGAGAAATAACGTATAAGGATCAAAACATTCAAAAAATATTCCCCGGGAAATATTATTCTAAAGTCGGTTTAATCTTCCAAGAAACCAATCAACAATTCCTAAACGTTACTGTCGGTGAAGAACTAATGTTAAGCATCAAAAATGGTCATAACCCATTTTTAACCTCCAAAACAGCAAAGGAACTTTTAGCAATGGTCGGTCTGCCTGATATTAGTCAAAGAATTATTTATTCACTGAGTGGCGGCCAGCGAAAACTTATTCAAAACCTTGTCATGCTAATAATGGGACAGGAAATTTTGCTAATGGACGAGCCATTTGCAGGCCTTGACCATAAATCATTGCAGAAGTTACTGACCCTTATTGAACAGAGCAAGCAACACTTTCCACAAACCTTGCTAATTGTGAGTCACCAATTAGATCACTTAGCTAGCGTGGTTGATTATCACCTTAGTCTTACTAATCAGCAGCTTTCATATCAAGGAGGGCCACAAAATGAATCCCAGCATTAAACTTCTCCTCCTTCTCCTTATTTCACTCGAGATTAGCTTTACAAATCAGCTCTATGTAAACCTAATCCTTATCGTCTATCTTTTGGTCGTTCTCCTCTGTCACCACCTAACATGGCGTCGCTTTATATGGCTAATGCTAATCCCCGTAATCCCTGGGCTTGCGGTTCTCATCACTATTGGCGGATATGGTCCAGGACATAGTTGGCTTACTGGATGGAGTATGGTAAGTCGCTTTTACGTTTATGTTTTTGCTGGCGGAGTAATGACTTTCACAACCTCAACACTTACCCTAGCGCGATCATTAGAACAGAACTGTCATCTTCCCAGTAAGTTCGCCTATGGTACCTTAGCAGCGTTAAATATTTTGCCACGAATTAAACGAACCGTTATTTCAATTAGGGTTGCCGGAAGAATGCGCGGAATTAATCTTCATTGGTGGTCGCCAATTCTTTACTTCAAAGCAATTCTTTCAGCCATTAGGTGGTCGGATCAACTAGCTCAGGCAATGGAGACTCACGGTTTTCGTGAAGGGCAGCCACGGACTTTCGCTGTCCAAATTCCTATTTCTTGGTCTGATTGGGCAATCCTAATAACTAGCATCATTATTCTCCAGGTTCTGCTAATTGCACTCCCGCAATAGATCAGGCATAATGAAGAAAAATGATTGGAGATTTTTTCACTATGAATAACGATATTAGTTTATCCAAACGAATCATTGGGGCCCTTTCGTACCTCAGTATTCTTTTTCTTCCAGTAATTTTTCCACTAATTGTCTGGATTGTTGCCGGAAGCGATAATCCTTGGGTTAAACGCCAGGCTAAGTTAGCCTTTTGGACGCAAATTTTCCCACTACTATACATTATCTTCTGCTTCCTATTTATTAGCGTAGCAGCTTGGCATTCAATGATTGCTAATCTGGGCGCATTCAGCGGGATCCTACTAACTTTTGCCCTGTTAATTGCGTTAATCCTCTATATTTATAATATTGCAATGGCAGTGAAGGTTCTTCTGGGTCGTGAATAGTTTAGCAGTCTTTTAGAAGGAGTTGAGTAAGTAAATGAACATTATTTTTACAATCTTTCTATTACTGGCTGCCGTCGTTATCGCTAATATTATTCACCTAATTTATCCGAAAATTCCGTTATCAATCTACCAGATTGTGGCCGGGATTCTAATGGCATCCCTGCCAACCACTGCCACTGATTTTACAATGCATCCGGAATTATTCATGATGGCGGTTATTGCCCCATTGATGTTTAATGATGGTCAAAATCAGTCATTCAGGGTTTTATCAAAAAACGTTAAAAATATCCTGTCGCTAAGTGTCGGTTTTGCGCTTGTTGCGGTAATTATTATCGGTGCTACCCTTCATTTAGCCTTTCCCAAGCTATTTACTCTGCCCCTCGCCTTTATGCTAGCGGCAATTATTACACCAACCGATGCCGTTGCTGTAAAATCGTTAACTACTAACGTAATGATGCCTGAAAATGTCAATACGACTTTGGAAGTTGAATCCCTCTTTAACGATGCTTCAGGAATCGTACTGTTAGACCTCGCACTTGCCGCTTTTACCTCTGGAACCTTTTCACTTGCCCACGGAATTTGGTATTTCTCTTACGTATTCTTCGGTGGGATCATCTTCGGGGCAATCCTAGGCAACCTTCTGATTACTCTTCGAATGAAATTGATGAGTCAACACGTTGATATTGGTTCAATTGTGATCCCAATTAACGTTATGACTCCGGTTGTTATTTACTGGCTAGCTGAAGAATGCCATTTTTCCGGGATCTTAGCGGTTGTCTCCGCGGGGGTTGTTCATAGTATCCTCTATGATCGGTTACGCCTAACCTCCGCCAAAGTTCAAATGGCAACAAAGACAATTTGGACAATCATTAGTGACGCCCTCAATGGAATTGTCTTTGTTCTTTTAGGGCTCTTAATCCCCCAAGTAATTGGACGAACTTCACCAGCTAACCTCTTAAAACTAATTAGTCTCTCGGTAATGCTTTTCTTAATAATGTTAATTCTTCGGTATGCTTGGGCTCGCTGGCGATTAGTTAACCTGCATTCACCAAAGGAAGAACTTAACCGTGATAGTTGGTTACTTGCTTTGGGAGGCGTTCACGGGACCATCACGCTTTCTTTAGCCTTCTCCCTGCCGATTATTGTTAGCGGTCATCAATTTGCCTTCCGGAATTCAATTATCCTCATCTCGGCATTGGTAATCCTAACTAGTATTATCGTCGGGGCAATTGCCTTTCCAATAATGCTTCCACGAAAAGCTAATGACTACAGTGCAACGGAATTTCATGATGCCCTCGTCAAAACAGTTCAATATGCAATCAATGAACTAAAGCCAAATACCGAGGATCGGGCTGAAAAAGCGATCATCATGGATCAGTTAAGCAGTCAAATGACCCAATATTACCGGATTAATTCGGTTGTTTTTGAGAAAATTGCCCGGAAATCTCACCAACTAGAATTGGAAATTATTGAGCAACTTGCTGAAGAGGAAAAGATCTCTGAAAAGCAAGCTGAATGGTATTCACGAATTGTCGCCCGTTCAATTTATAATACCGGGAACCACACTTTTATGTCCTTTGTCTCGACTGTTATTCACCGAATCAAATGGCGAATTATCCGGCACCGTAACGGTAAAGTTCAAGCCCAACACCGTCGTCAGCTTGAACAACACCAGCTTCATCCCGACCAATTCTTATCATTTAAGGCTGTCTTTAACCTTCTTAATCAAGAGGTTAATAAATTCCTTGATACAATTCAAACGCCAAAGAACGTCAATGAAATTACAATGATTCGCCGTGCTTATCTTCAGCGAGCCCACTTCTTTAACCGTGATTCACAAGTTGACGCTGACAGGATGAATGCTCTCTTTGTTGAAGCATTTCAGTTTGAGCACTCATATGTTCAGCAGTGCCTTGCTGATGGCAAGTTTTCTCAATCACTTGCTAATGCGCTCAATGAACAAATTTCAACCGATGAACTTGTAATGGTTCAGTCAATGGAATAAAAATGAAGCTGGAAATCAAGCTTTTTAAGAGTCCGTTCGTAACTAGACACTAGGGCTCTGCTTGATTCCCAGCTTCTTCAGTTATTTAAAGCGATAAAATCAGCCCAATTACTGCTGGAATAAATTGGAATAGCCAAATTTTCTTTGTAGCGGTTAAGGCGCCATATAACCCAACAACTGCAACGAAAATAAGTAATAAACGACCTACCATAATCGCAGTCATCCCCAGGAAAATAAACTGACTAGCAATCAACGATACTCCAAGCATTCCGTTGTAGATTCCCTGGTTAGCCATTGAAGTTCTTGCAGCCTTTTGGCGAAGAAAAGATTCTTCCATATCAAATGCTTTGGCTTGTTTTGCAGGGCTAGCAAACATTTCTAGCACCATAATCCCTAGATGTTCAATTCCAATTAAGATTGTAACGATTTCAAATGCAATTCCCAATTTTTGCTTCTCCTATCCGTTTTTGCTTCGACTGTTAATTATAACATTGTTGAAATGGGCTTCCACTTAGATGAGGTTCTACTGTCACAGAGTCAAAACGTGTTCGCCGTGACCGCAACTTCCGCCTAGCTATCCCGTCCTTGATTGTAAACAATCATCGTCCGGGATTTCCTAGTGCTCAGTTGCTAATTCGTCACGGCTCACACTCTATTTTACATACCTCCCCAAAAACCTTTCAAGATGGTGGCGGTAGGATTGAGGAGAGTGGGCGAAGGAAGAAGCGTGGGAAGCACCGTTAACGACCCATAATTGCTTAGGGCCTTGAGTAGCTCGATAGTTGGCATATACCATATTGGTTGGAACAAAATGATCGTTACTCCCGTGGATGAAGAGCATTGGCAAATGATTATGGTGCAAACTATTAACGGAACTAGCCTCACCAGTAAAGAAGCCGTTACGAATTCGGTTGATCAAACTGAGCGTCTTAACTAATGGCCAGCGAATTGGCGTTGGAATATTGTATAGATTCCCCGCTTCATAGTTAAGCTCATCATTGAGACTACTATACCCGCAATCTTCAACATAGGCCTTCACCTGTTTCGGCATATGGATTCCACTCGTCATCATCGTCGTAGCCCCACCCATGCTGACACCATAAATTACAACCTGACTATCTTGACCATTATGTGCAATTAGTTTTTGAGTCCACTTACGAACGTCATAACGTTCCGGCCAGCCATAGCCAATATATTTTCCCTGGCTTTGACCATGAGCGCGGGCATCCGGCACTAGAACGTTATACCCCATCTGGTGAAACAGCGCTGCATACTCGCCCATTTTTTCTTTATTCCCCATAAAGCCATGAAGAATTACCACGTTCTTAGTCGTTTTATGACTTGCCGGAATGTAATCCGCAACCAACCGGTAATTCTTAGTGACAGATTTCATTGTCCAATGTTGTTTTTGGGCATGCTTAAACCACATTTTTTGGGTGTATAACGGATCACTCTTTTCGATTCGCTGATTATTCTTAACAAATGACTTATGACCAGGAACCATCCCAACGTGGAAAAAATAAGATCCTGCACCAAAAAGTGCAACTCCAAGCACCACTAACACCGTGATTATCCCACGACGGACCCAATGTTTTTGTTTCTTTTGTTGTAAGTTCAAAATAATTAACCCCATGTTGCATTTTTTGTTAACGGTCATGATTTTATCACAGAATATTTTTAATTGCACATTTTTCCACGAAACGTGGCTTCCAATGTTAAAATAAAGGTTAGTACTAAAGGGAGTGACTTGATGTTTCCAGAAAGATTACGCGCCTTACGTAAAGGGCAAAAGATCACATTAAAAGAATTAGCTGAACACCTCAATCAGAATCTCGGTCCTAACGAAAAGCCAAATACTGCTTCACAAATTGGTAACTGGGAACGGGGGATCCGGACACCATCTTACATTGAAGCTCGTAAGCTAGCCGAGTTTTTTGATGTCAGTCTTGACTACCTTACCGGGAAGTCAGATCGAGATGACTTTGACCTTGCTAAACTATTAATTTCCGCCCGCAATTTAACCTTTAATCAAACAGATATTAGTAGCGATGACCGTTACGAAATTTTCCAACTGATCGATGGTTACTTAAAGGGACGGAATAACCGTCTTGATACAGATAAATTCTACGGAAAACAAGAACAGCTTAATTTGAAGTTAAAGTAAGGAGCTATTATGAATCCAAAGCAACTAAAGAAGCTTAAGAAGCGGATTAAGAAGGCCCAGAAAGTTCTCCAACAGCCCAAATATATTGAAGAACTTACTCAATATCGTGACTTATTTGATCCTTTTCCAGAGGTTAAATTCTTAATTAATAATGCCTTAGAAAGTGACCGGTTGCTTAAAAACGGCCTTTTACCACAACCATTACCTCACCTTCTTCTTCCTGATGACATTCAAGATCAAGTATTCACGTACGTTAACCAGCATTATCCAAAGGGCGATCCACGGGGTGACGCTTTATGGAATAAATATTCAGCCGCTCTTCCTAAGCTAGATAAAGCCCTCCGCAATTTTCGTGACTACCTTGAAGATACTTATGGCATGTGGTCATACGTCAATGCTCCCTTCGCCAAGGCATTAGCGGAATACTTAAATGGTGCACCAGTTCTCGAAATTATGGCTGGAAACGGCTATATCTCTAAGGGGATCCGGAATAATAACGCTTCGGAAAAAATCTTCACTACGGATAGTCAAGCCTGGACAAAAGATAATGAAACCGGAAAACACCCCGTCACCCAAATTGAGAAGTTAGATGCTATCGAGGCAATTAAAAAATATGGCAATCAAGTTAAATACGTCATTATGTCTTGGGCACCAGACAAGCAGGAAACGGATTGGGAAGTTCTCCAACTTCTCAGAAAAGATTACCCAGAAATTAACCTTCTAGTAATCGGTGAGAAGAATGGTGCAACTAATTCAAAGATTTTCTGGCATAATGCCCAATTAAGTCAGGATGAAGCTTTGCAAAAGGTTAACCGGCAACTTCATTCATTCGACTTAATCGACGAGCAAATTTATCTCGCAAAGTAATTAAAGACCGCAAACTTTTTAGTGGCGGGTCTTTTTTTGTGTATTCCCTAGTAATTCAAGTTATTATTCGATACAATATTGCAAGTTTGAAATTTTTAAGGAAAGGAAAACTGTCCGGCATTCTGTCGATCAGTAAGGGTTAAATACAATGAAGTACCGTCTTCAATCAATTTTATTCGTGTTTGTTGCGTTTATGCTCGGCTGTAATGAATACATGATCGTTGGTGTTCTTCCCGATATTGCACACCAATATCATGATTCATTATCAACGCTTGGACTGCTCGTAACTGTCTTTGCACTTGTTTATGCTATTTTCACCCCAATTATTACATCACTCGCGAACCGCTGGCGACGACACCACGTTTTGCTTGTCTTGATGGTGGTATTTTTTATCGGCAATACCTGGACTGCTCTTGCTAGCAACTTTATTTCAATGCTTTTCTCACGAGTATTAACGGCTACTGTTGCCGGAGCAATTATTTCAATCGTGTTAGTAATGGCTAGTTTTGTAGCACCACGGGAAAAGCGGGCCAGCCTGGTCTCCTGGGTCTTTGCCGGCTTTAGTATTGCCTCCGTTATTGGGATTCCAATCGGTACGGTGATCAGTACTACTTTCTCATGGCACGACAGTTTCTGGATGATTTCTGGCCTAACAATTTTTGTCTTTGTCTCTTTAATCTGGCTGGTCCCAAAAGACACCCCACAATTCAAGAGTACTCTAAGCAAACAATTCACTCTTTTAAAGGACACACGGGTTCTGCTCGGGGTTGTCTTCATTGTTACAGTCTGTGCTGCTGATTACACTATCTACACTTACATCCGGCCATTAATCACTAACGAAATGGGATTTAGTAATACCTGGCTAAACTGGCTGCTGTTCGGTATGGGGATCTTCTTTATCATCGGAAATAAGTTTGGTGGCTACATTGCTGATAATGGTGGGATTCACCGGTTAGGCGGAATTTATATTGCAATGACGATTCTCTATCTCCTATTTGGACCGTTGCTATCATTCAAATGGATTGCCATCATCATCGTTGCATTGCTTTGTATTGCCTTCTCCTCCTATGGTTCTTCAACCCAGTTAATGTTCCTCGACATTGCTGAAAAGGAATATCCGCAGTCATTAGACCTTGCCTCATCCCTTAACTCAATCTTCGCCAACATTGGGATTTCTCTCGGCTCATTCACCGCGTCCCAAGCTGTTGCCTTTTTGCCAATGCGCAACTTAGGCTACGTTGGTGCGGTTTATGGTCTTGCCGCAACAATCCTTGTCCTGGTTCTAAGTAAGAAGTATACGGGGATGCGTTTTTAAAAAATAAGCTGGGAATTAACCCATTTAAGAGCCTGGTTGCGAAACGGAGTGATCCTATATGGATTCCCGCGATTAGACTCGGTAAATTCGAAAACTACTAATAATAGTGAGAGGCTGAAAAAACGAAATGTTTTTTCAGCCTTTTCTTAGTGGACAAATGTACAATATGCGAATAACAGAAGAACGAACAAAACAAAGTAACCAAAGAAATACCATTCTCTCATTTCGATCACCCCTCATCTTCATTGTAAGCCCTTCCAGAAGAGAAAGCTAGCAATTAAGGGAAAAGAAAAAGCTAACCTAGAGCTGTATTAACAACTCTAGGTTAGCTCCGTGTATTGATACCATCTCAGGAAACTAGTCGGTGTCCACTCCGACTACTTCCAGGCACCTCACAATCCGGTGAGTTATGTGCCCCACGTTCGAAATGTCTTATGGTAGCCATTTGGGTTGCTACCAGACCTCTCGACTCATCGCAAAGAATAATTTAACACGAATGGACCAATTGCGCAAGTTTTATGCGTCTGCTCGTGCTTCCATCACATCGGCAAGGTGCTCAGCAAGCCACTCTTGAAGCCTCTTAATAAGGGGATCGATGTTTCCTGCCAGGTCAGTTTCGTTGGCTAACTCATCGATCCGTAGCCCAGACTTATTAACATCTTCACTCTCCATTACCATGTAGAGGTTCACCGGGTAGCTAATCTCCTTATCCAAAAGCTTGCCATCTAACCGCTCAGCTTCTGCCATTGGAATATTGATCAGGTTGGTATCAAGATGAAAAATCACTGGATCACCTTTCTTAACCCTAATAGTGATTTGATACTTTCCTAAATGCCCTGTATCTAATGCATCGATCACTGTTTCTATTGCTTTTTTTAATGTTGTTTTTTGTTGAACCTTTGATGCGGTTGTTTCGTTTTCGGTAATAAGTACCTTGTTACCAACAACCTGATCTAAATAATCTGCAACTGTTAATTTCATGTTCCGTCTCTCCTTACCGGATCAAAAAAATGTGGTTAATCCACCATCCGGAAATGATCAATCAACCACATTTTACTAAAGATCACAGTAAAGCTCAATTAAGCTAATAGATCCGCAATTTGATCCGTTGGAATACCAGTAATGTATTGCTGGGTACCATTTTCATTCAAGACCTTGGCAATTGCGTCATGATCATACTTAACTCCCTTAAGCTTGGCCGCTAATTCACTAATATCTTGCGGGCCAAAGAAGTCACCGTAGAACTTTACATTCTTAATCACACCGTCTTTAACATCAAACCGGGCATCAATTGTCCCCATGTCAAAGTGCTTCCGCCGCTTAATAGTAAATTCAGGAGACTTGCCGTAGACCCAGTCCCAGTTGTTATAGTACTGTTCATAAATCTTATCAATTTCCTTTTGATCTTCTGGAGTAACCACGTATTGCTTATCCTTAATTTCGTCTAAACTATCCACGTGGAAGAGTCCCTTAATCAAATCATCACGGAAAGTTGGAACATCAATGTCCTGATATTCCTTATCAAGGAATGGACGCAGGTTAGTAACCCGTGACCGAACTGACTTGATTCCCTTTGATGCGATCTTATCCTTGGCAACATGGAGGGCGTCTGCAACAACGCTCAAATCAACGTTCAACATCAATGTCCCGTGAGAGAACGTCTTGCCATTCCGTGAGTACATTGCGTTGCCAGAAAACTTCTTACCATCAACTAGGATATCATTCCGTCCACTAACTTCAGCAGTCGTTGCCCCCATTTTATGTAAAACATCAACAATTGGTTGGGTAAAGGACTTAAAGTCACCAAATTCTTCACTATCGCTTGGGACAACAAAACTAAAGCAGAGATTTCCGAGATCTTGGTAAACGGCACCACCACCAGAAAGCCGCCGGGTTACCCGAATGTTATGCTCTTTAACGTAATCGTGATTGATTTCTTCAAGACTATTCTGGTTCCGCCCAACAATGATGCATGGTTCTTCGTAGTAAAAAAGCACTAGTGGTTCCCGACCAAAATCCTTATCATTCATCAAATACTGTTCGGTTGCCAAGTTCATCCCAATATTATGGGAAGTCATTGAAACATATCGCATATTAACTGCAACTCCTTTGTGAAGATTCTAACTATTATTAGACTAAATTCGGTAAATTGTCCTTTAATCTACCTTTAAAGTTTAGTCCTATTTGCAACCGTTTTCAATCATAGGGATTAATTTTAGTAAAATTATATTTTTTATTAACTACGATTTAAGATAAACATTTATAATTAAAGTAAAGAGTTCGAAAGGAAGTAAGTTCGATGAAGGATATGCAATATCAAAACATTGTTGCGGCAATTGATGGATCAAAGGCAACCATCCCCGTACTAACAGCAGCCGTTAAGTCTGCAATACAAAATCACGCCCACTTGGATCTTCTCACAATTGAGCAAATAGGCCAAATTACAGATGGCTACATTACCGATAAAACCGTCAGTAGCGATCAAACATATAGTTTAGTTCAAGCCACTGAAGAACGGTTAGAGGATCTTAAGATGCGCGCTTGGAAAATGGGGCTTCTTGATGTTAGTATCCATATTCGTTTCGGTAATCCTAAACAGGTCATTGCTAAAGACTTCCCTAAAGATCACCATAACGATCTAATCGTCATTGGAACGACCGGACTTTCAAGCGTTGAGCGGTTTGTCCTTGGTTCGGTTACCAATTACGTTAACCGTAACGCCCTCTGTGATGTTCTCGTTGTTCGGACAGAAGATAACAATTAGGAGGCCCTTGTGAAAAATATCGTTGCAGGAGTTGTCGCCCACGTTGACGCAGGAAAAACCACCCTTTCAGAAGCTCTTCTTTACCGTGGAGGAACGCAACGACAACTGGGACGGGTTGATAATGGTGATTCTTTTCTTGATCCAAACACCCTTGAAAAGCAACGCGGAATCACTATTTTTTCCCATCAAGCAAGCGTCAATTATGACGACTTTCACCTCACTTTGCTTGATACCCCGGGACACGTTGATTTTGCGGGGCAAACTGAACAAGTGCTCCCTGTTCTTGACTACGCTATTCTAGTTGTCTCAGCAACCGATGGAATCCAAGGCTCTACCCGGACACTATGGCGTCTCCTAGAGAAATACCAAGTTCCAACATTTATTTTCATCAACAAGACAGACGTCATTGGTGCCGAACCTGCTCAAGTAGTTCAAGAATTACAGTCAGAATTTTCTCCCGCCTGCCTACCATTTTCTGAATCGCTAACCGCTGACACAATTGAAGCAATCGCAATGACTGATGATAAAGTTTTAAGTGATTACCTTGAATCCGGTGAAATCAGTGATAACACCATTCAGCAATTAATCAACCAGCGGAAGATTTTTCCAATTTATTCTGGTGCAGCCCTTAAATTAACGGGGATTGATGACTTTATTGCTGGCTTTTCTAAGTGGACCGTTGAACCATCACTGCCGACGGAATTTCAGGGACGAGTTTTTAAGATTTCTCATGACGATAAGGGAGAGCGCCTAACCTGGATTCGGGTTCTTGGCGGCAGTTTTAAGGCAAAGGAAGAACTGATTCCAAATGAAAAAGCTAACCAATTACGCGTCTATAATGGTGCTAAGTTTACCGTTGTTCAGAAGATTTCAGCTGGTGAAGTTTGTGCAATTACTGGTCCTACCACAACCTTTCCGGGTCAGGGATTAGGAACTACTGATGATCTGCCACTCAACGAAATTCAACCAGTTCTTAGTTACGCAGTTAATTTAAACGGCACCGATCCCCATAAATGCTTATTAGCGTTACGAGAACTAGAGGATGAAGAGCCCCACCTTAACGTTCAATGGTCGGAACACCTTCAGGAAATTCATCTTCAAATTATGGGAGAAGTCCAACTCGAAACCATTCAACAACTGCTTGATCAGCGCTACGGAATCAGTATCAGCTTCGATGAAGGAAACATTCTTTATAAGGAAACCATTACTTCAAAGATAATCGGCATTGGCCATTTTGAACCGCTACGACACTATGCTGAGGTTCACCTTTTACTTGAACCTGGCAAACCAGGAAGCGGGCTGTCCTTTGCTAACGAGTGTAGTGTTGATGTCCTTAACCATAATTGGCAAGAACAGGTAATGACCAGCTTACGGGATAAGGAACATCGGGGCGTCTTAACTGGTGCGCCGTTAACAGATGTCAAGATCACCCTAATTAACGGTCGTGGAAGTATTGTCCATTCTGTTGGCGGGGATTTTCGTGAGGCAACATCCCGCGCCGTTCGTCAAGGACTGATGGAACTTAAACAGTCTGGTAACTGTGAACTACTTGAGCCTTGGTACCAATTTAGGTTAACTGTTAGCCAGGAACAAGTTGGTCGCGCAATTAACGATATTCAGCAAATGGCCGGTACATTTAAGCTTAACGATGATCATTCAAATTCATCTACCACCGTTATTACCGGGACTGCCCCAGTCACTGAGATGCGCAAGTACGCATCAGTAGTTCGAGCATATACTCATGGACAGGGGCAGCTTGAATTAACAGTTAGTGGCTACCAAAAGTGTCATAACGCTGACGAGGTTATTACAAAAGCAAACTATAACCCGACCGCTGATTTGGCTAACACTCCTGATTCTGTTTTCTGTGCTCATGGTGCTGGCTACCCTGTTAAGTGGGATCAAGTCCCATCAATGGCTCATGTGACAGATAAGTAAAACGAGACCTGAAATAATTTTCAGGTCTCGTTTTTTAGCCACTTAACCAGTAACCGCTCGCCAACGATGAATTAGCAACCATTCAATTAGCTTTAAGATTCCGGCACACAAGAGCGTCAGCACAACTGTTAACAATGTTCCCCATAAAATAGGCACAACCTGCTGTGACTGGAGACCTTCAAATAGTAGCTGTCCTAATCCACCAGCATTAATCGTAGCCGCAATTGTGGCAATTCCCATTGTTGAAGCTAAGGCGACTTGGAGTCCACTGAAAATGGCAGGTGTTGCAAGAGGTAGCTGAACCTTAAAGAACACTTGCTTTCTTGTCATCCCCATTCCCTTAGCAACCTCAATTAATGCTGGATCGATTTCCTGAATACCAGTAATGAAGGTTCTTAATAAAACATACTCACAATAAATTGTTAAGACAATAATTGCCGTGCGCATTCCTAAACCGGAAATAGGCAATAAGAGGGCAAAAAAGGCAAAACTGGGAACTGAATAAAGCAACGAAAAAAAGTAGGTTAACCCATTCAACCAGTTTTTTCTGTGCATCAATAACAGGATCATGGCTCCCGCAATCACCAGAGCAATTCCTAAAGAAGCCAGAACCATCACAGCGTGTTGTTGCAAGTCGATGAGCATCGTTGACCAATTAATTTTCCAATACTCAATCATGATACTGCCTCCAGAGCTCTTGATTCTGTTGAACTGTTCCCAAAAGTTCTTTAACAAAAGGAGTTGCTGGATGAGAAATAATTTCTCCCGGTGTTGCAAACTGCTCAATTCGTCCTTCGTGCATTATCATTACTCTCTGGCCCAGGAAGAATGCCTCATTAATATCATGGGTAACAAACATAAAGGTTTTATTTGCTAGCGATTCGTGAATTCGTTTAACTTCTTTTTGTAATTCAATTCGCGTTAGAGCATCTAAGGCCCCAAAAGGTTCGTCAAAAAGAACGTATGGCGGGTTAACAGCTAATGCCCGAGCAACGCCAACCCGTTGTTGCTGTCCACCGGAAAGTTGACTAGGGTACCGATTAGCATATTTTGCTGGATCGAGTTGAACTAAAGCAAGTAATTCCTTCACCCGCTGATCGATCTTTGACTGCTCCCACTGCAGCATTTTCGGCACTACTGCAATATTTTCCGCAATCGTCATGTGAGGAAAAAGCCCGATCTGCTGAACAACGTAACCCATATGACGACGTAATTGTACTAGATCAAGATCACTAATTTTTTGACCATCAATCAGGATCTCTCCAGCATTCGGCTTCCAGAGGCCATTAACCATTTTAAGGGTCGTTGTCTTGCCGGAACCGGAAGAACCAAGGATGGTCACAAACTCTCCTTGGTTGATCTCAAAACTCAAGTCCGGAATTACCACATTTTTGCCAAATTGTTTTTGAACATGTTTAAATTGAATAACTGGCTTCGTCATACCGCCGGGCCCTCCTAATCAAAAAATCAAATCCAGCCATTGAAAGCAACGCCAGGATCGCCACACTAACTCCACCGATAACAACATAGGTCATATCGTATAATCCCAATCCGGTAAAAATTAATGTTCCTAATCCGCCAGCACCAATATAAGTAGCTAAAGTGGCGCTCGCAATGATTTCAACAAGGGCTAACTTTATCCCATTCAAAATATAGGGTAAGGCAAGCGGGATCTCGATTTGTCGCCGCAACTGTTGACGACTCATTCCTAAGGCAGTGCCAACTTCCTTATATAATGGACTAACCTCGTTAAAGCCGAGAATTGTGTTGATTAATAATGGTGGTAATGCCAAAACAACAAGTGCAATCAATGCTGGAGTCATCCCCGTTCCGATAAACGGAATTAATAAAAAGAGTAACGCTAAACTCGGAATAATCCGTAATACCTGGGAAAAAGCAGTACAAAAGGCTGCTACTGTCTTGATCCGCGAACCAATATACCCCAACGGCAACGCAATCGCCATTGCAATTACCAATGTAATCCCACTAAGGTAAATATGTTGCCAAACGTATAACCAGTATTGACTACTGTCCGTTTGAAAATAATGAATAATTTGCGATACCAAAACGTCACTCCCCAATTTCTTTGAAACGACCCATCTACTAATTCAATACGTGCTCGTTATACCAATTTTTCGCTACTGTCTTATAGTTTTGACCATCAACATCAACTTTTTTATTAAGACTAGTCAACTGCTTGGTAGTTAACTTAGCATCAACCTGGTTCAAAGCCTTTTCCATCTTTGGGTGACTCTTGGCTGCCTTCTTATTTACTAGTGGAACAAGATTATATGGCGACCACAGTCCTTTATCATCTTTCAATAGGGTAAACTTACTAGTAGCAAGCTGACCGTCCGTAGTAGAAACCGGTGCTGCGTCTCCCTTATTTTGTGACATAATTTTATACTTTAAGCTGTCATCATAATCCTTATGGGACTTAAAGTTGTATTTCCCGTATTTCTTATTCATCCCTGGTAACGCATCTGCCCGTTTATCAAACTCTCCTTGGGAAACAAACCGAATATGACTAGCATTTTTTTGGAGATCGCTTAACGTCTTAATATTATATTTTTTAGCAACACTCGTCCGCATTCCAATCCCTTGACGATTATCTCCTGGTGCATAATTAAAAGTTACTAGACCATCTTTCTTTACACCATTCTGTGCTAATGATGCCATCTGTGAAGCACTCTTACCATTAGCACTTTTCTTTAGGTACGCCTCAACAATTGTTCCAGTATATTCTGGATAAACATCAATCTGCCCAGTCTTGACTGCACGGAAAACAACAGAATTAGAGATATTTGGTTTCCGCACTACCTTATATCCAGCATGTTCTAATGCTAATGCGTAAATTTCACTAACTGTTTTACTTTCCGAAAAGCTCTTAGAACCAACGATAATCGGCTTACTGCTTGCACTGATGGTCGTTGGAATACTACTACCAACCAAAATCATTATGCCAAGCAAAGCTAGTCTAGTAATCAACTTCCTTAAACGAGTTGTCATTCTTCTGCCTCCATGATTAGTAACTTAAAAAGTTTCATCGTTCAAACTTATAATTCTAAGCTTATATTACTAATAATATGTTGTCAAGAAATACAAATGACTTTCTTCTGGATAATTGTAACACCAGCTGTTACAATTAGTTATACAGAAAAGGAGTAATTAACATGAGAATCTCAACTCGTTTTAGCGATAGTATCCATATTCTCGCTTTTATTGAAACCTACAAGGGTAAATTACCATTAAGTAGTGAACACATCGCCGAAAGTATTGAAACTTCTCCAGTAGTAGTTCGCCGATTGATGGGAAAATTACGGAGTGCCGGATTGATCAAAACTGTCCATGGTTCAGCTGACCCTAAGCTAATGCATGAACCAAAGGATATTTCCCTCTATGACGTTTTCCTTGCGGTCGAGGATGAACAGCACCTTTTTGCAATTGATCCTAAGACTAATCCTGATTGCATTGTTGGTGGCAACATTCAAACAACCCTTAGCGAATTTTATAAACAAGCGGAAACAGTAGCAAAAGCAAAACTAGCGACAATTTCTTTGCAAGATGTTCTTAACTCAATCCTTGTTAAACAGAGTGAGAAAGATCCCCAAAAGTTAATAAACAGTAATTTGAAATAAGTAAGAAGGCGGAAAAACGATCTGGTTTTCTGCCTTCTTTCTTATTTTTCAATTTTTAGAAGCAACCCATAAAGAGCACCAAGAAGGTTGGCCTCATTGCCAAAGTTGGCTGCCTTGATAACTGGCATTGTAATATCAGCCATCAATCGACGATCTGCTCGTTGAACTTTAATAAACTGGTTTTTAATTTCCTCAATTAAGATTGGCTGGACACTAATTCCACCACCAATAAGAACTACTTCAAGGTCAAGGACTGCTTGAAGGGAAACGATTAAATAAGCAACCCGTCGACAATACTCTTCAAAAATTTCCCAAGCAAGCGGATCATGAGCAATGATTTTTTGAAATGCCTGTTGTCCATCTGCCGGATCAGGAAGCTTGCACGCTTGAGCTACCATTTCAACCATTTTAACCGCTGAAGTAGTAGCACCCACCGTCCGTTGTTCAGCTAGTGGATCATCACGATTAGTTACAATCGCACTTAACTCCCCTGCACGACTATGCGGACCATGAAGGAGCTTTCCATTAACCACGATTCCGCCACCAACTGATGTCCCTAAAGTAATAACCGCACCATTATCAACGTCGACCAGGTTTCCTAGCCATTGTTCTGCTAACGTTGCGCAATTAGCATCATTCCCAACGTAAACCGGTAACTGGGTCGTCTTTTCAAGATACTGAGCTAACTCAAATTTTCCCATATAACTCAATACCCCTGTAAACTGAACACTTCCCGTTTGTGGATCAACAATTCCGGGAACGCTTACGCACACGGCGGCAATTAATGGATTCTCTTGAATAATTGTTTGCAGGACCTGCAAGAAAGCATCTTTGGAGCGTGGTGTTTGCTGTCTTCCCTTAGTCATAATGTTTCCCGAATGATCAATTCGGGCACTTTTGATCGTTGTTCCACCAATATCAATACTTAGGTACTGCCGTTGCATACTCACTAACACCTCACTTCAGTTATCACTAATATTATACACAACTATTTTGACCCTTCAAAGCTGGCTATCCGGCCAGCTCTACCGGTTTACAAATCCTTACATTTAAATTAAAGCAAAAAAATAGCCGAAGAAAAGCAATCTTTCCTTCAGCTATTTTCGTTTTATTAAGTGTTTAATTAGTAATCAACAGTGATTACTTAAGACCCTTCCAAGTCCAGTTAGTAACTTCTGGTAAGTCCTTACCTTCTGAACGGATGTAGTGGTTGTGCTTGTTAATCATGTTGTCCATCTTGGCAACAAATGCAGCACTCTTTTGTTCGTAACCAGGAACACTTTGGATAGCATCCTTAGCTAAGTGGAAACGGTCAAGTTCGTTCAATACACGCATGTCGAATGGAGTGGTAATGTCACCATTTTCTTCGTATGAGTGAATGTGAACGTTCCGGTTTGCACGATCGAAGAACAATGCTTGGATCATGTCACGGAATCCGTGCCATGCAAAGATAACTGGCTTGTCAGTAGTGAAGTAACGGTTGAATTCTGCATCAGACAAACCTTCTGGGTTCTTGTCTTGCTTCATCAACTTCATGATTTCAATGATGTTGATGTAACGAATCTTCAATTCAGGGAAGTTGTCATGAAGAATGTCAATAGCAGCAAGAGCTTCTTCAGTTGGTTCAGTACCTGCTGATGCAAAGACAACATCTGGTTCGCTACCTTGGTCAGTAGATGCCCAGTTGATGTAGCCAAGACCGTTATCAACTAATTCAGTAGCTTCGTCAATGGAGAACCATTGTGCACGTGGGTGCTTGGAAGTTACGAAGATGTTGATGCATTCTTGGTCGTTGAAGGCCTTGTTAGAAACAGCCATCAGAGAGTTAGTATCTGCTGGTAAGTATTCCTTAACAAGATCTGGACGTTCCTTTTCGAACATATGAGTTAACAGACCTGGATCTTGGTGAGTGTAACCGTTGTGATCTTGTTGGAATACAGTTGAAGTATCAACAAAGTTCAATGCTGGGTATTGGTGACGCCAGTAGAGATCCTTAGCCTTACGTAACCACTTCATGTGTTGAGTAAGCATTGAGTCAACAACACGACCGAATGCTTCGTAAGTTGCGAAGAATCCGTGACGACCAGTTAAGGTGTAACCTTCAAGGAATCCTTCAGCTTGGTGTTCAGAAAGTTGTGAATCAATCATCCGACCTGAATGTGCAAGGTTTTCATCGTTTGGTTCGTGAATACCTTCCATCCATTGACGCTTGTCATTGTCAAGGAATGCGTAAAGACGGTTTGACTTAGATTCATCAGGACCGAATCCACGGAAAGTGTTAGGGTTCAATTCAGCCATCTTGCTGAGGTACTTACCCCATTCAAGCATGTCTTGCTTTACAACAGAACCTGGTGTTTGAACATCAACAGCGAAGTCCCGGTAGTTTGGCAATACAAGTGGCTTAGGATCGATACCACCGTTAGTGATAGGGTTCATAGCCATCCGACGGTTACCTTCTGGTGTGTTCTCTTCAACAAGAGCAACTGGGTGACCGTTTTCGTCAAACAATTCTTCTGGCTTGTATGACTTCATCCAGTCAACAAGCATGTCCTTGTGTTCCATGTCATCTTGTGATACCGGAATAGGAATTTGGTGAGCACGGAATGAGTTTTCGATTGGGTTACCATCGAGATCCTTAGTAGGACCAGTCCAACCCTTAGGAGCACGGAAGATAATCATTGGCCATTGTGGTAATGAGTCATCGTTGTTTTCACGAGCATTCTTTTGGATAGCCTTGATTTCTTCAACAACAGTATCCATGGTCTTAGCCATTTGTTCGTGAACTTCCATGTGGTCCTTGTAACCGTTAAATTCACCTTCACGATCAGCTTCCTTGTAAGCTGAAACGAAGTAAGGCTTCCAGCCCATACCTTCGAAGTACTTAGTAAGTTCTTCGTCACTCATCCGTGAAAGGATAGTTGGGTTAGAAATCTTGAAACCGTTAACTTGGATGATTGGTAATACCGCACCATCCTTGATTGGGTTGATGAACTTGTCTGAGAACCATGATGCCATCAATGGACCAGTTTCAGCTTCACCATCACCAATTTCAACAGCGGCGATAACGTCTGGGTTATCTAAGATTGCACCAACACCGTGTGAAAGTGAGTAACCAAGTTCCCCACCTTCGTGGATTGAACCTGGAGTTTCAGGTGCGGCGTGTGATGCAGTACCGCCTGGGAATGAGAAGTGCTTAAATAACTTAGCCATTCCCTTAGTGTCTTGAGTAAATTCTGGATAAATTTCAGTGTATGAACCATCCAAGTATGAGTTGTTAACCATAACTTGGCCACCGTGACCTGAACCTTCGATGTAGAACATGTCAAGGTCGTACTTCTTAATTACACGGTTCAAGTGTGCGTAAATGAAGTTTTGAGGAACAATAGTACCCCAGTGACCAATTGGCTTAGGCTTAACGTCTTCTGCCTTTAATGGTTGACGTAATAATGGGTCACCCATTAAGAATAATGTACCAACTGAAAGGTAGTTGGCTGCACGCCAGTAAGCATCAACACTTTCCAAGTACTTCTTGGAATCGTAATCTACTGCCATTCTAATAAACACTCCTTCTGAATAAATAGATACGTTCTTGCCGTTAAACAATACGTAAATCATTCAAATTTACATTACTAATAATAACGGATTTAAAATAAAAGTCAACCTTTTAATAAATTGATCCGATCCAATTTATGTGGTTTATATTTCCACCCAATTATCTTAACAAAATAGTGACGAAAAAAGAATCTCGCTTTACACTTATTAATGTAAGTTTAAATAAAATATGGAGGATTAATTTTGCAACAATTAGGTGCAGAAAGCCAAGCAGACATTGGAGACTTCGTAAAGCTTTTCGCTGTGATTACCGTAATGATCCAATCAATTATCAGTTTTCTGATGCAAACTTCCTTACCCGTGGGTCAACAATTCTTGCTTGGTGGAATATACGAAGTAGTTAAATTTTCCGCATCAGCTTTTATCTTCGGCATTCTTTTTTCGTCAACCCGCACCCATCCCATGGCTCGATTACGCGATTATCCCCGATTTATGATTAACCGTTGGCACATCCTATTTATCCCCTCAATTCTTTGGACAACGGTCTACTTAATTTTTCTGCCGCAGCTACAACAACATGGTCATTATCACAACTTGACCAGTTTTGGTTGGCAATTCATCAACGGTAACGCTGCCCCACACCTTTGGTACAACGTTATGATGCTTCAATTCATTATCTTAATGCCAATTTTCTGGAGCCTTGCTCGTTGGTGTACTGGAAAACCGCAACGGGGAATCCTTATTTTTAGCCTAACCCTAGCATTTGAATTAGTGTGGCATTGGATTTACAAATTAGAAATTTTCCATGGTCCGCAAGCCCAGCAATGGTACTTGTTTGATCGAATTTTTCCGAGTTTTATTATTTTTGCCGTTAGCGGTACCCTCTTGTGGGTTTTTCATGAATCAATTTGTTTATTTGTAATGAAACATTGGGGACTGCTGGTTACTATTTGGTGTCTTCTTCTTTACTACGTTACTTTTAATTTCTTTAATTATGGTACGCCAGTCAAGTTAGATAATGCCCCTTATTATTTACCATCAATGATTTTCTATAATTTAGCTTCAATTGGCTTAATCGCAACAATTGCAATGTATATGCAAAAGTTTCGTAGCCAATGGTTGCCCTTAGTTCATTGGGTGGCACTTTATGCTCACCGCGCTTACCTTTCCCACGTATTCTGGCTTTACTGGAACTGGAAACTGCTAGCTCACTGGACAATCCCGTTAATGATTAAATTTCCGCTTCTAATTATAATGACTATTTTGTTAGCATTTATTTCTGCCTATGGTTTTCATTGGTTATGGTCAACTTTCAAGTATAGCTTTCACTTTCGTCATCTAATCAATGGATAATTGAATTTGTCTTTTTGCAACTCGTTGATGACAATAAGATCGCCAACTACTATCGAAAATTATCCGCTAATAAAGTTGAAGATTAAATATTAAGAACGGCAACCTTTATGTTATCAGAGTTGCCGTTCTTTACATTTTAATTTTCTTGATCCAGACTCACAAAAGTGTCATATTTCATATACCGGTAATGAACTCGCATGTTCGAAACTTCAAAGGGCGTTCCATCATCAAGGAAGAAGACCCCTTCCATAATGGCAACCGGTTCAGTCGGCTTGAGCTTAAGAAGTCGTTGATCATCAGCTTTTGATGGAGCAACATTAATCGACATAAAGGACTTTGTAACCCGCTTCCCCTTTGCAGTTTCTAGGTAGTTAAAAATCGAACTCTTAACAATGTCTGGCGAAAGGGTTGGAATGATCTTAATTGGAATATAACCGGTTTCGATAATAAAGGGTTGGTCATCAATTAAGCGAAGTCGTTTGATCTTATAGACAAAATCATTATCATCAAGAAAGAGGTCCTGCTGAAGATCTTTGCTTGCAGGGATAACCTGATAGTCCATCAGTTTAATGCTTTGCTTCTTGTCACCAAACTTAAAGCTATCGGTAACCCCCAAGTTACTTCCTTCATAGCGAAATAGCGACCGATTCTTTAGGTATAAGGGGTTAATAAACGTTCCGGATCCCCGTTTTTTAAAGATAATCCCTTGTTGTGCTAAAACACCAAGTGCGCGTTTGATTGAACTGCGACTCACCTTGTAACTTGCACTAAGACTTCGCTCATCAGGTAATTTCATTCCCGGATATTGATTTGCTAGGATTTTTTGTTTTATATCACTCATTACTGAGCGGTATACTAAATCTGCCATGTCATTTACTCCTCGGATTATTTGATAGACGTTTAATACTGTTTCTAGTATAGCAGACCTATTTAAAATTGGGATCTATTTCAGTAAAAATTGGTTCGTCCCAGAAAAAAGGAGCTTAAAAGATTTATGAGTAAAAAGAAAAAAAGTAAAATGAAGAAAACCCAGGTTGAACAAATCTTGGACAAAAATAACATCCCATATGAACAAGCAGAATTTCCCACCCACCAAGATGGTGACGTCCGCTCGATGAGTGTCGATCATTCTGGTGTTGATGAACACCATATTTACAAGACATTAGTTCTTTCTGGAAATGTTACTGGTCCGCTTGTTGGCGTAGTTCCAGTAGATCAGCACCTTGATGAAAAGAAGCTTGCTAAGGTTTCTGGAAATAAAAAGGTAAACATGGTGCCATTAAAGAACCTCTTGAAGACTACGGGATATGTTCATGGTGCTAACACACCAATTGGTATTTATGAAAAGTTCCAGTACCCAATCTTCATTGATAATGAAGCGAAGGAGCAAGGCGAGATTTACGTTTCATCCGGTAAACTTGGTCGTTCAGTTAAACTCAATTCAGAGGACTTAGCTAAGCTGGTTCATGCCGAATTTGCTGATCTTGAACAACATCCTTAACTTAGTTGATATTACCGATTCCCATTAAGTTAACTTATGTGGGTAAATTGATAACCGGTATCAAGAAGCTTAAAATGATAATGACCAATTTTTTATGTTTTATCTAGAAAGGTCTTGAAATAGATGAAGAAAAACTTATCTGCTTGTACCACCGTCCTGGTTGGTAAGGACGCTACAATTGATGGCTCAACAATGGCAGCAAGAAATGACGATACGTTTGGCCCATTAACACCACAACGGTTTGTCACTTATCCTGCTTACCATAACCATCCTAATCAAGTAAAAGCCTACTTAAATAAGTGTGTTGTTGATCGGCCAGCTGACGGTTACCGCTATCAGGGAACCCCAAACGTTAATTACAAGACTGAGGGAGTTTTTGATGAAAGCGGCTTTAACGAAAAGAACGTTGGAATGAGTGCCACTGAAAGTGTTTATGCCAACGAACGGGTTTTGGCATGCGATCCCTTAAATACCGAATCTGGAATCAATGAAGACCTTATCGTCGCTGCAACACTTCCATTTATTGACAGTGCTAAAGATGGTGTTAAGTACCTCGGTCAATTGATTGCAAAGTATGGTTCTGCAGAAGGAAACGGGGTTATTTTTAGCGATAAAAATGATGTTTGGTACATGGAAATTGTTACCGGTCACCACTGGGTTGCTGAACGAATCCCAGACGATGCCTATGCAGTAACCGGAAATCGGGTTGCCATTCAACAAGTGGACTTCAATGATCCTGATAACTTTATGTGGTCAGAAGGTATTCAAGAATTTGTTGAAAAGAATCATCTCAACCCTGATAAGTACGGCTGGGATTTCCGCCATATTTTTGGAACGGCCGATGTATTCGATCAGCACTACAATACACCACGTCAATGGTACGGTCATAAAGTCCTCAATCCAAGTGTAGAACAGGATCCGCTCGACTTTGATCTTCCATTCATTATGCGAACCAACCACCGGATTACTTTGGCAGATGTGCAAAAGATTTTGAGCAGCCACTATCAAGGCACTCCATATGATCCACTAGGTCACGGTACTGAAGAACAAAAGCACTTGTTCCGGCCAATCTCTCTTAACCGGACACAGAACTCCCATGTTCTTCAAGTACGGAATGATTTACCAGAAGCTGCTTCTACTATTATGTGGATGAGTTTTGGTATTCCAACCTTCACTCCTTATATCCCATTCTTCGGTAATGCGGATGATATTGATGTCAGCTACCGTGAAACACCAAAGAAGCTTAATATGGATCTGAAGAGCGCTTACTGGATGTACCGGGCACTTTCAATGATTGTTGAAGCTCACCACGCTGAATTTGCTCAGGATGATCTTAACTACTTAAAGGACTCACGCGAATACCTTTACCGGTGGGTCAGTCAGGTTGCGCCAAAGGTTGAAGGAATGAGTGATAATGATGCTTGTGCCTACCTCAGTAAAGAAACCCACAAGATGGTTGCGGAAATGGCAAAACGAACTAAAGAGTTAATGAGTAACTTGATTATGCACGGCCTTGAGCTTTCTAAATTAACATTTATTATGGATAAGAATCTGTAGTGCATTCACCACTAAGAGGATGAGAAAAAACTAAGCGTTTTTTCTCATCCTTTTTCCATATTTAGCGCTCTCCGAACTTATAGAGTCTAATCGCGGGAATTAACTGAGGGACTCAAGCCTAACTACGAACGATTCTGATGATTTCATCATCATTCATCGTTCTAGGTTAGTCAACCGTCCCTCCAAGAAAGTTAATTCCCAGCTTCTTATTTTGTTCCATGTGAAACGTTTCAATTTTCTTCATCAGTCGCTAACCATATAATCTGCTAAAATGAAGGTAACTATTTTATTGGAAGGACTGACAATGATGGTTATGCCAATGCTAGGGTTAAAGGGAAGCAGCGATCAGCAACAGATTGACGACCGCCTTCAATATCACCCAGACGTATATGAGTTTTATACAAGTGCTGCTGACTTTACACCTGAAGGGTATCAGCGCCTTGATGAAGCAGTTCAATATGTTCAGTCAAAAGGAATTCAAAGGATCGTTATCCACCACCCAATGGTCTATCATGAGTGGCACTCAGAAGTTGTTGCCCCCGAAAAAAGCTTTCCAGAGCTTTATCGGTTCATTGAAACATCAACTGAACAATTAATTGCTCTAGCAAAAAAGCGAAATATCCAAGTACTAGTTCACGGTGGCTATGCCGGTAAAGAAGTTCAGGAAATGGTTAGCCTTTATCCAAGTGTCGAAAAAGCTCGCCAAGCGGTTTATAAACGGTTAGATCGCTTCGCAAAGGCTGGCGGTCAGCATATTATGTTTGAAAACTCAATTGCCCCGGTATTTGCATACGGTCATCCGGAACAGGAAGACGAGATACTAAGCCATAACTACCGACTAGCATTCGACACTTCTCACTGCTTTATTGAAATGCACGGTGATAATCAAGCACTGCAGGCATCCCTTAAGCATTTGCGTGATCACGTTGTCCACTATCACCTTGTAGATTCAATGGGGCAAACACATGATAGTCTGCAACTAGGTAAGGGAAAAATTGATTGGGCTCCTGTACTAAAGCTATTAAACCCAAATGCTAGTAGCATATATGAAATCAACCTTCACGATCAGTGGAACTGCCGTGAACAGGTTGAAAGTCACCGGTATCTTACCAATATCGCTAAGAAGTTAATGCAAGGAGAACAACGTGAAAGTTAAAATTCAAAAAAATCACCTATCCCTAGTAATTACTCTTTTTTGCCTGTACCTGGCAGTAAGGTATTGGCCGACAGTGGCTAAACTGATTAGTTCAGTTACTAGTGCTGCAATGCCGCTTTTAATTGGTGGGGTTATCGCATATATCGTTAACCTTCTTCTTAATCAGTATGAGCACCTCTATTCCAGAATATTTAAGACAAAGTGGGCGCAAAAATACCGACGATTATTCGGGATTGTTCTTTCCTACCTAACAATTATTCTAATTCTAGTAATTGTTTCATCATTAGTAATTCCGGAGCTTATTTCTTGTATCAAGTTACTGGTGGCTAATCATGGACAAGTAGTTAACCGTTTCGTAAAAGTTATCGAGCACAATAAGGATTTAAATACCTTATGGAACAGCTTTGATTTAGAAAAGATTAAATGGAATCAAGTCGGTAAATACCTTACTGCTGGTTTTGGCGGGACCTTTAAAGCAATCATTTCAACTGCATCATCAGTATTTTCAACTGTAGCGACTGCTGTGGTTGCCCTCTTCTTCTCCATTTACCTCCTAATTTATAAAGAAACACTGAGTCGCCAAATAAAAAGACTTATTAACGCCTACCTTCCCCAGTTAGGCAAACATATTTTCTACGTTACCAAAGTTTTTAATGATAGTTACAGCAGCTACATTGTTGGTCAGTGTAAGGATGCTGCTATATTAGGGATTTTCTGTTTTATTGGGATGAGCGTTCTCCGGATGCCATATGCTTCAATGATTGGCGTAGTAACTGCGATTGGTGCCCTAATTCCCATTATTGGTGCAATTCTTGGCGCTGGAGTTGGCGTAATCATTATCTTCGCGGTTTCACCAATTCAAGCAGGAATGTTTTTAATCTTTATTATCATCCTTCAGCAGCTCGATAACCGAATCACCTACCCGCTAGTTGTCGGCAAATCAATTGGTCTGCCTAGTGTCTGGGTTTTCGCCGCTGTTATTATTGGTGGAGGAATTTACGGTATTTTAGGAATGATGTTTACCGTACCGTTATTCGCTGCTATCTATAAAATTATTAAGACAGATACCCATAAACGCCTAGCAAATGAATAAATTAAATGGGAGAGTTACTCGGAGCCGCAGATGGCTCTGGATTAACTCTCCCATATTTTTAATCTTCTTCTGTTTTGTTACTATCTGCCATTGTTTCTAGCAGGTATCTAGCTTTCAATCCAGCTAGAACCGCATCGATCCCTAGAACCATTAATTGTTCATTAGACGGGGTGAAATTCGGGTTAGCTGGAATTGGCTCATTTCTTAACCGCGCATTAAGGACTTCTACAAACCGGTCGTAGGCTTGTTTAGGATAATCCTTAGCAGTGATTTGGAGGATCCCTTGGCGAATATCATTAATTGTAAAGGTGTTTTTGAAAAAGCCAATCAGTAATAAGTCAACGATTTGGTTAACAGCATACTTTTTCTTAATTGGTGCCTGAATGGTTTTCTTTTTTACATAGTTGTTAATCATTGACTTGGTAAGAGGTTCCATCCCCAAACTAGTTAAATACTCATTAATCACTGCAGCTACTTGATCAACATATAATCCCAAGCTTGGTAATTCTTCCCATTTTGGAAAATGCATCCGGGAGATCCCATTCTCCCAGCGTTTAAATTCTGTTAAGTTTGTCATTGTTGACCTCCCCCGCTATTAACAATCCCAATTGACTGATTAAGGTAGCGGTTGGTTTCAAGAACCGTTTGGAAAATCGAGACGAGTTGGTTTATTCCCAATTTGTTACCAGTCATCGGTTGGCCTTCACCAATAACTGAAACACTCGTATTTGTCAACATCAATGGTGGAATACGGACAATTGTATACGGAATCTCAAACTCATCAATCATTTTAACCGCATATTGGTACATCATTATCATTGAACGTGCATCCTTGCCATACCACTTTTCTACTTGTTCCAGTGAAGCATCGTCTGCTGTTCCGGGAATGCTTAACATTACAATTTTTTCTGGTAAAAACGTACTCTGATCTATTAAATCAGCCAATTCTTGAACTTCGTCATCCACGTAATCATTTGGTTTTGGTAACCAGCACAAAATATCGCCTGATTGAAGTTGAACCTTAAAGTTTGTTGATACAATGGCATCCGGCACCTTTTTCATAATTTTAAGTGCCAGTTCATCCTCGCGATTATCAACCAGTACTACTCTACCCACATGCATCCCTCCTTAAACACTTACCAGGTCATTAGTTCATCCTCTACTGTTGCGTCTTCAATTCGAACATCAGTAATCGTGCTTTGTTCCATTAATGGAAGGAGAACTTGAATATTACCTGTAAAAAGGAACCGGGTTTCTTTAGGTGCTTCTTCTAACATATGAGCTCCTAACTTTACCGCGTTTTCAACCGGGAAACCTGTTCCAATAATTGTTACTACACAGTCAACACTATCCAGCATTTCAACATTACGAGCAGATGTCAGGTGACTACCTTCAAAATAATAAATCACCTTAGAAAAACGCATCAGTGTAGAAACATCCTGACTTGTAAAGATAACAAGTGAATCAGTCTTTTTAGTGTAGTCAGCAACCAGTTCGCTCATTGTCAAACGACTATCCTCATCAAGGTCATCAAAAGCATCATCAAGAAGAACAATTGGCCGACACCAAGAAAGGAGGAGAACGATTCGAAGCTTTTGCTGCTCATCGGGAGTCAAGTCAGCAACCCGTCTTCCCGGGACAATGCCGAGTGATTCAAGCATTTGGTTAGTTTGATCAATCGTCAAAACGTTTTGATGATGCTTGAGACAATTCTTTACCGCCTTTAAGACTGTTTTCCCCTTTAATTCAATATCATCAAAATGAGCCACGAGCGGATTGCCATGACGCCGGTTTACTTTTCCCAGCGGTTCACCATTTACGAGTACTGATCCCTCTTCAATACTTCCCTGAGCATCTAAGAGCTGCTTTAATGCTGTTGTTGCACCATTATCATTACTACAAAAAGCAATCACTTGTGGTGAAGTCAATTCTAATGAAACATTTTCAAGCTGATCCCCAGACTTAGCATCGAATGTTAAGTTATCTAAAACAATACTACTCAAATCGAGTCCTCCCAAATTAAGAAACATTATAGATTAATTTTATCATGTAATTATGTAAATAGACTATGCCATCGGTTTAAAATGATTTTTATCCCTTACTGGTTGCTCGTTATCTAAATATTTCTTGTACTATGTTTAATAGCTTAATATTTTTTACCATTTGCTACAATAATATTAGCAATCCTTAACAATAAAATAATTTATACTGTTATTTATCGCCCTATTCATCTAAAATAGACTAGGAATCAATTACGTTATAATAGAAAGAGGATCTCAAATGACAGCAATGAACATTCTTTATATCTCTATTGAAGGGAATACGCGTTCATTTCTTAGCCGTATGGAAACATATGCTAAGCAACAACATAGTTTTAATCCCAGCAGTCCACTATTAAACCTTAAGGAAATCACTGACCAGACTGAACCAGCTGATGAACAAGAACCATTTTTCGTTTTTGTTCCGACATACTTAGACGGTGGCAATGGTATTACTTCTGGCTTTACAGAAATTATGACCACTGCTCTGGGCGAATACATTGCTTATGGCGATAATGCTAAGAAGTGCCTTGGAATTGTCGGTAGCGGTAATCGAAACTTCAACGAACAGTATTGCTTAACTGCAAGAAAGTACGCTAAGCAATTCGATGCTCCTTTCCTTGCTGATTATGAACTTCGCGGAACTTCTCAAGATATTGAGGTTATCTACGATCGTCTTGCAAAGAGATGGAATGAAAAATAGAGTGTGATCAAGATAAAAAATAAGGAACTGGAAAATTCCAGCTCCTTATTTTTTAATCTTCCTGCATCAATTTACCACTACAAATCAACCAAGTGATTCCGTATTTATCTACTACTTGACCAAGCTGATTATCAGCTGTTTGATTGCCAAACGGAATTGTAACACGCTGTTCGTCAGAGCTTGCTACCTTATTAAATAACTGTTTTGCCCCAGCCTCATCTTCACCGAAATTAATCATGATGGAAACCATTGATGATGGTTGGGGATTCGTCATTGTTGCGTCTGCACAAATTAGCTTCTGACCAGCAACCTGAAATATGCCACGAAAAGTTGTAGTACTTAACGAGTCAATATCCAATCCCAAGTTTTCCGCTTGTTCTTCACTAAGCGGCTGGTGATAAACAATTTCTGCATCAAAGTTCTGAACATAGTAGTCCATCGCTTCCTTTGCGTTCTCAAATGTTAAATATGGGTATATCTGTGCAGTCATGTTTTTCCTCCATTAAAATCCTCTTTTTTGATTATATTGTTCATTCTGTGTCACGTCAAACAAGTGTCCCAAAATGAGGCACTAAAAATTACCTTTCTAATATATTAGAACGAGTATTTTTTGATTTTTCATTCGCATTTCTGCTTAATTCTGTATAAAAAAGCAAAAAAGTTTTGTTCTAGACCAATTATTTATCAATAGCGGATGTTCTTTTCATATGAATAAAGATCTCAGTTGATCCATTATCTTTGTAAAGAATTCATAGAGAAAACGTTTACCATTTTTAATGCAGAATTGCCGTCGAAAGTATATAATTGTAGCGTTAGAAGATTTTCTGAATATTCAGAAGGAGTGAACATTTTGGCTACAGAAAATAAGGCATTAATTACATTATTCGGTGCAACTGGTGACTTAGCTAAGCGGAAGCTCTACACTTCCCTTTTCAAGCTTTATCAAAAAGGCTACTTAGCTGACCACTTTGCATTACTTGGTACTTCACGTCATGAAATGAGCGATGAAGAATTCCAAGAAATGGTTTTAAATTCAATTAAGGATATTCCTGCAAAGGATGGCGAAGCAGAAGAATTTTCTAAGCATTTCTTCTACTGTGCTCATGATGTTACTAAACCAGAACATTACGCTAAGTTGAAGGATCGCTTAGCTGAACTTGACAAGCAATTCGGTACTGAAGGTAACCGTTTGTTCTACATGTCAATGGCTCCACAATTCTTTGGTACTATTGCTATCAACATCAAGAAGCAAGGCTTATTAACTGACAATGGTTACAACCGTCTTGTTATTGAAAAGCCATTCGGACGTGACTTTGACTCAGCTAAGAAGCTGAACGACGAATTGTCACAAACATTTGAAGAAAACCAAATTTTCCGGATTGACCACTACCTTGGTAAGGAAATGGTTCAAAATATCCAAGCATTACGTTTCGGTAACCCAGTCATCGAAGCTCTCTGGAACAACCGTTACATTGACAACATCCAAGTAACCTTAAGTGAAAAGCTTGGTGTTGAAGAACGTGCCGGATACTACGACAACTCTGGTGCTTTACGTGACATGGTTCAAAACCACATCATGCAAGTTGTTGCTCAATTAGCAATGGAAGAACCTGTTGCCTTTACTGACGACGATGTTCGTGTTGAAAAGATCAAGGCATTGCGTAGTTTACGTGTTTACACCCCATCACAAGCAGCTGCTAACTTTGTTCGTGGCCAATATGGTGCTGATGGCAGTCAACCTGATTACCGTCATGAAGATGGTGTTGATCCAGAATCAGGTACTGAAACATTCGTTGCTGCTAAGTTAATGTTTGATAACTACCGTTGGTCAGGCGTTCCATTCTACGTTCGGACTGGTAAGAAGTTAGCCGACAAGTTTACACGGATTGATGTAGTCTTCAAGAAGCCATTAATTGATATTTTTGCTAATCCAAATTCTGGCAACGAACAAGCTCTTCATTCCAACGTTTTAACTATCTTTGTTGAACCTAAGTCCGGCTTTGCTCTCCAATTAAACGCTAAGCATGTTGGTCAAGGTTACACAACTGAACCAGTTGACTTGAAGTTCTTCCAAAGCGATTCTGCTAAGAAGGAATCACCAGAACCATACGAACGTCTTTTCCATGATGCTCTTGAAGGCAACCACACTAACTTTGCTTCATGGGCTGAAATTGCTTACGCATGGAAGTTCGTTGACGTTATTCGGAACCTTTGGGACATCGAAAAGCCACAATTCCCTAACTACACTCCAGGCTCAATGGGTCCTGCCGCAGCTACTGAATTGTTAGCTCGTGATGGTCGCAAGTGGGTTTACGATCTTAACAAATAACCTAAACTACCGATAAGGTTTAAGAAGAAAATAATTTTCTTCTTAAGCCTTTTTTGTTTTTACTTTCAAAGTTGTTTGCTGTATAATAATTATTGTGAAAATAAACACAAGATTAGCTAAGGAGTGTAAGAATATGTCAGATCAAAAAGCACAAATTGGTGTTGTTGGTTTAGCTGTTATGGGTAAAAACCTCGCCTTAAACATTGAAAGTCGCGGTTTTACCGTTGGTGTTTATAATCGTCACCGTAACCGAACTGACGAAATGATCCGTGATCACGGTGATAAAAAGTTAGTGCCAAGTTACACAATTGAAGACTTCGTTAACTCACTAGAAAAGCCTCGCCGGATCCTTATGATGGTTAAGGCTGGTAAGGCTACTGATGCTGTTATCGATGAATTATTACCATTACTTGATAAGGGTGATGTTTTAATTGATGGTGGTAACACTAACTTCCATGACACAATGGCACGGAATGCTAAGTTAGACAAGTCCGGAATCAACTTCATTGGCATGGGTGTATCTGGTGGTGAATTAGGTGCTCTCTATGGTCCATCATTAATGCCTGGTGGTCAAAAAGAAGCTTATGACTTGGTAGAACCAATTCTTACTAAGATCGCTGCAAAGGCTGAAGAAGACGGTAAGCCATGTGTTGCCTACATTGGCCCTAACGGTGCTGGTCACTACGTTAAGATGGTTCACAACGGTATCGAATATGGTGACGAAGAACTGATCGATGAAAGTTACAATATCATGCGGAACGTCTTAAAGATGCCAGTTGACGATATTGCTAAGACCTTCGCTGAATGGAACAAGGGTGAACTTTCCAGCTATCTTGTTGACATTACTGCTGACATTCTTACCCGAAAAGATGACCTTGGCGATGACAAGAGTAAGCCAATCGTTGATATGATTCTTGACCGTGGTGCTAACAAGGGAACTGGTAAGTGGAGTTCTGAAACTGCCCTTGACGGTGGTGCACCACAATCTGTTATTACTGAAGCCGTTTATGCTCGTTACATCTCAATGATGAAGAAGGAACGGGTTCAAGCAAGCAAGGAATTGCCTGTTGATACTGAAGCCGTTTCAATTGATAACAAGAAAGAATTAGTTGAAAAGATTCGTCAAGCTCTCTACTTCGGTAAGGTAATGAGTTACGCTCAAGGATTCGAACAAATGCGGATCGATTCCGAACGTTACAATTGGAACCTCCAATACGGCGAATTAGCCCAAATTTGGCGTGCTGGTTGCATTATTCGTGCCCAATTCTTACAAAACATTACTGATGCCTTCGCAAAGAATCCTGACTTGAAGAACCTCTTATTTGACGACTACTTCAAGGACATTGCTAAGAAGTACCAAAAGGCTATTCGGGACGTTGTTGCACTTGCCGTAAAGGCTGGTGTACCTGTTCCATCATTAAGTGCTGCTATTAGTTACTATGACTCATTCCGTGCTGAAGTCCTTCCTGCAAACTTACTACAAGCACAACGGGACTACTTTGGTGCCCACACCTACGAACGGACAGACCGTCCTGGTAACTACCACTACAGCTGGTACGAAGAACAATAATTAATTATTATATTTCCATTGAATTAAGGACTTATGATGAAATCATCATAAGTCCTTTTTTGTTCATCACTGAATAAACATTTACCAACCGCTCATTCTTCCTAGTCATTTTATTAGTACTAAGTCATCATTGCTTATTATATTTCGCCTATTAGCACTATACCAATTAAACAATTTTTACCTAATGGATAAATTATTTAGCAAATTTTTTCGTAAAAATTTACTAAAAGAATATTGACATCTTTTATGAAAGCGCTTAACATAATGGCTGTAAGTTATTATAAATGTTGATGCAGAAAAGGGGAGTCTACAATGAACAATAGTTCTAAGAGTCAAGAACATGTTGGTCGTGCCCGTTTCGCCTATTCAATGGGTGCATTTGGACACGATGCTTTCTATGCCTTGCTCTCTACTTACTTTATTATGTATGTTACCGGACACTTATTCCATTCCGGTAACAAAGCATTCAATGATCACATGATTTTATGGATTACCACAATTATTGCGGTTCTCCGGATTATCGAATTGTTAATTGATCCAATGATTGGGAATGCGATTGACCGGACTCATACTCGTTGGGGTAAATTCAAGCCTTGGGTTGTTGGCGGTGGCATTATTTCTGCTGTTATCTTAGCAGCACTTTTCACTCCACTAGGTGGCTTAAACGTTTCTAGCCCTTATCTTTACTTGATTATTTTTGCCATCTTATACATCATTATGGATATCTTCTATTCATTTAACGATGTTGGTTTCTGGTCAATGCTTCCAGCCTTATCATTCAATTCACACGAACGTGATAAGATTGCTACCTTTGCTCGGGTTGGTTCCACTGTTGGTGGTCAGATTGTTGGTTTTGTTATTATGCCAATGGTTCTGTTCTTCTCCGCTAACCAAAACGGTGGTACTGGTGATGACCGTGGTTGGTTTATCTTCGCGGCAATTATCGCTGCCATCGCCGCCATTACTGCTGTTGGTGTTGGTTTAGGAACTCACGAACAACAATCATTGCTTCGTGAAAACAAGGAACAAACTAAACTTAAAGATGTTTTCAAAGTCCTTGTTAAGAACGATCAACTATTCTCCATTGCAATGTCCTACTTGTTCTACACAACCGGGATTACACTTGTTAACAGTATGGAGCTTTACTACTTCACATACATTCTCGGTAATGCCAAGGCCTTCTCAATCCTTGGTGGTTTGAACACTGTTGTCGGTGTTATTTCAGTTCTTACTTTTCCAATGTTTACTAACAAGATTAGTCGGCGGAAGTTATTCTACGGCTCTGTCAGCATGTTAGCATTAGGATTATTAGTCTTTGCCTTTGCTGGTCATTCACTAGTAATGGTATTGATTGGTGCTGAATTATTCTTCATCCCACAACCACTTGTTTTCTTAGTTGTTTTGATGACAATCACTGACTCAGTTGAATACGGTCAGTTAAAATTAGGACACCGTGATGAATCATTAACACTTTCAGTTCGTCCATTACTCGATAAGTTTGCCGGAGCTGTTTCTGGTTGGATTATCGGACCTACTGCAATCGCTGCCGGAATGACTGCCGGAGCTACTGCATCATCACTTTCTGCATCAGGTGTAACAACATTCAAGCTTGTTATGTTCCTTGCACCAGCAATCATGCTTGCTATCTCTGTTATTATCTTTGCCACTAAGGTTAAGTTGGATGAAAAGATGCACGCCAAGATTGTTGATGAACTTGAACAAACCTGGGGTAAGCAATTCACCAAGGGTAACAGCAACGAAGCTGACTCAACAGATGAAACTGTTGCAGCTCCTAAGCCTGGTGTAACAGAAATCCCTGCACCAGTTGCTGGTACTGTTGTTGACTTGAAGAATGTTAGCGACCCTGCATTTGCTAGTGGAAGCATGGGGCAAGGATTTGCTATCAAGCCATCTGACGGTAAGGTTTACGCACCATTCAGCGGTACTGTTCGTGCAACCTTCTCAACCCGTCACGCTGTCGGTCTAGTTTCTGATAGTGGGATTGCATTATTAATCCACGTTGGTATTGATACTGTTAAATTACACGGTACTGGATTTGTTACCTACTTCCACAAAGGACAACATGTTACTAAGGGTGACGAATTAATGGAATTCTGGGACCCAACTATTAAGAAGGCTGGCCTTGATGATACCGTTATTGTTACCGTTACTAACAGTGAAGAGTTTGACTTCAAGCAATTGATTCCTGCTAACCAAGAAGTTACAACAACTGATAACGTTATAGAAGTTACAAAGAAGGATCAAGAAAAGTAAAACTGATTCTTTATAACTTAAAAAAGAGTAGCGAGAAAATTCTCGCTACTCTTTTTAGTTCTATAATTGAGGACGGAGGTGTTGATATGACTAAAAATAAAATCATTGCCTGGTTCTTCGTTATTCTTTGGGCGATCGTCCTGTACTTAACGCTTACAAATAAGATGATGCTTGCAATGGATCTAATGGCAATTGGGATGTTTCTTGATGCAATTAAGTGCTTAATTAAATCGTGAAGCTTGGTAAAATAAAAGAGTACGAAGTCAAAACTATAATTCAGTGAATTACGATTTTGACTCCGTACTCTTTGGTTTATATGTGTTCTTGGCAATATAGTCAAGATCTATTCGCAGGGAAGCCCCTATAGACAACAAGCTCCCTCCCAGATGCTTTCAGCATCCAGTCGGGAGAAATTGTTGTCTTACGGGCCTTCTTTACCTGCTCGCACTCTAGCTGAGATCTGTTCGTCGTGACCGCAACTTCCGCCTAGCTATCCCGTCCTTGATTGCAAGACAATCATCGTCCGGGATTTTCTAGTGCTCAGTTGCTAGTTCGTCACGGCTCGCACTCTTCAAATTACGCCAATGTTCCCATTGGATCCCAAGGCTTGAGGACGATTGGTTCTTGGGCTTGGGCTTGCTTGAGTTTGTCACTAAGGTACTTTTTATTAACGACAATTTGGTAGCAGTACTTGTCCATCCAGTCGTCACTCATGACAAAGTAACCCTTAGTACCAACTTTTGGTCCCCAGGAGTTTTCGACCTTCCACTTGGTTGGCTGATCGTTGACCAGATCAACACCGGTAAGAACCATTGCGTGATCCATCATGCTTTGACCATAGTCCAGTGCTTGGGCCTTTGTCATTTCCAGGTCGGTGTCAAATAGCTTAGCGTAGTCGTAAGTATTGAGGGCCATAATTCCGAGCTTAGTTTCAGAATATTTAACAACGTCAGAACCGAACCAAACACTTTCACCAGCCTTTAGTTGGTCGATTGCGAGCTTCTTAAATTCGTCCATTGGTAGGTTTAAGTGCTTAATTTGCCGACCACCAACAACATTACCTAACATATCGATTGTGTAAGTCTTGTAGTATTCCTTATCAGCAGTCGGTGCTTGAATAACCGAAATGTAGTCATCAAGGTTCCAGCCGACATATTTCTTGAAGAATTCTTGTGGGGTAATGTTTTCATCCCGGTGGAATTCATTATCCTTCTTTGTCCGGTATTCAAAGTCAAAGTGACTTGCTGGTTCACCAAAGGCATATGCAAGCATCCGGTAAACGTCATTTAACATTTCTTTCCGTTTAATGTTAAGCGCATCTTCATTAGCGTGTTCATCATTAACCATCTTCCGCAAGATTACAGCGTCATGACGCAGCTTATTGTTTAAGAGGTTATTGATCCCGTTAGATCGATTGGAGTTAAATGATTCGGGCATTGCTGACTTAGGCATGACCCCATATTTTTCAATGAGGGCACAGAGCATATCCCATTGACCACCGTCGGATTGTGGGGCAGCCATTAGCCAAGCTACTTTGCGGTCATCGGTAGGTAACTTAGCAGTCTTAATCACATTTTCATAGAAGTAATTAGCCTTTTCAAATTTATCCCAGAAGAATTGGTAGGATTGAGAAAGTTCAAAGTTATCAGGTAAGTTAAACTTATGTTGCATGTCGTGACGCATCGTGTTCAGGGCAGCGAACATCCAGCAACGTCCTGATTGCTTTTGGTCGGCAACGTCACCAGTCTTCAAGTCAATTGAAAAGTGGGGAGCGTTGTCAGCAATTGAGTGCCAGTTAAAACTTGCGGCATTAACCCCATTCTTAGTAACGGCATTTTCGAGGACAGCGGATTCTTTTCGTTGATCATAATCTTCGTGGAAATAATTAATTGCGGAATTATCAATTTCAAAACTCACAATTGGTCACACTCCTTAAAATAGTTACTTACTATTATAGTGGTTCCTCAAGAAAAAGGCGACCAAGTAACTTTACTTGATCGTCGTTAATAATATTAGTATTTTGCTTCCCAGGTCATTTTTTCGACCGCTTTTTTGGCGTCCTTTGCTGAAGAGAAGCCTTGGTCAATTGCAGATTGGGCGACCGCAATGGCAACTGTCTTGGAGAACTTTGCCATATCTCTAACTGGCGGAAGTACCGCAGACCCAGGCTTATCTGGATCGACTAACCCAACAAGGGAGTGGGCAGCCGCTGCTAGCATGGTATTGTTAATCTTCTTTGCTTCTGTTGCGATTGCACCAAAACCAACTCCAGGATAGATTAAGGCGTTGTTTGCCTGACCAATATTATAGGTAACCCCGTTGTATTCAATATCATCAACGGGAATCCCAGTAGCAACCAGAGCGCGACCATCAGTCCACTTTAATAAGTCCGCTGCTTTAGCTTCCGCAAGCTTAGTTGGGTTAGAAAGTGGGAAAATAATTGGCCGTTCAGTATGAGCTGCCATTTCTTTAACAATCTCTTCAGTGAAGGTTCCGGGTTGCGTAGAAGTCCCAATCATGACAGTCGGGTGAATTGCTTTTACAACAGCAGCTAGGTTAGTTAGTTCATCGGCGTTCTTAAATTCACTCCGCTTCCGGGTGAATGGCTTTTGCTTTGGTGTAAGTCCTTCAGTGTCGTCAAACAATAATCCTTGCTTATCAACGAGGTAGAAGTGCTTCTTGGCTTCTGCAGGATCCATCCCCTGGCGGACCAATTCATCAAAGAGCATCTTAGCAATTCCCATTCCAGCACTTCCGGCACCGAATGTTAAGAACTTCTGGTCAGCTAATTTCTCTTTAGAAATGTTCAGCGCACCAAGAACACCTGCTAGGGCAATGATCCCGGTTCCTTGAATATCATCGTTGAAGGTTAAAATTTTATCATGGTACTTATCCAGGATTCGGGCTGCCGTTCCCCGGCCAAAGTCTTCAAAATGCAACAAGCTCTTTGGGTATAGTTTTTCAACTGTTTCAACGAACCGGTCAATGAAGTCAAAGTATTCTTGACCAGTAATCCGGTGGTGACGTTCACCAAGGTAGTTTGGATCGTTAAGGAGTGTTTCGTTATCGGTTCCTGCATCAATTGAGATGGGGAGAACTTGGGAAGGATCGACTCCAGCGGCGGCAGTATAAACCATTAACTTACCGACAGCAATGTCAACACCATCAACACCCCAGTCACCAATCCCTAAAATCCCTTGAGAATCGGTAACAACGATTAGGCGAATGTCACGATCAGCACTAACATTTTGAAGGCTTTGCTCGATGTCTTCCGGATGCTTAACGGAGAGGTAAACAGCGTCTTGAGGACGAAGGTACCGTTCATTATACTTTTCAATTGATTCAGCAATTACCGGATCATAAACGATTGGCATCATTTCGGTGATGTGCTTTTCCATTAAGTAGAAGAAGAGCGTTCGGTTAGCGTTAAATACTTCCATCAAGAAGTGACGCCTTTCAATTCGAGAGGTTTTGCTCTGGTAGAGAGCATAGGTATCTGTTTCTTGTTCTTCAATTGTCTTTACCCGGGGTGGCAAAGTACCAATTAACCCTAATTTTTTTCGTTCATCTAATGTAAATGCAGTTCCCTTGTTTTTAAAGGGGTTATTAAGAATTGACATTGCGTCTGTCATTGCAAAGGATCTCCTTTAATTTATTATTGATATTGCAATGATATGAAGCAAATTAGCATATAGTCAAATCTATGCTATCCTATAAATAAAATTGATACACTAAAGCCGATCATCCATTCTTGAGGGCAAAAATGAAAATTAGAGATTTAGAATATTTTATTGAACTTGTTAAAGATAAAAATTTTTCGGTAGTTGCCGATCACTTTCAGGTTAGCCAGCCAACAATTACGATGGCAATTAACCGGTTAGAAGAAGAGTACGGTACAACCTTTTTTATTCGTGATCATATTCATCACCAGATAACCGTCACTAAAATTGGTCAGCAGTACGCCCAGCATGTTCGCGCAATTCTTAGTGAACTAGCGGTTGCGCGCCGTGAGATTGAACACGCTAAGTTAAATAAGATCCGTTTTGGGTTGCCGCCAATTATCGGTAATTACTACTTTCCACCGCTTACTCCACGGTTACTTCGTTCTAATTTAATTGACAAGTTGGAGGTTACCGAAGAAGGGTCAGAAAATTTACTACAGATGTTATTGAGGGGAGAACTGGATATGGCTCTTCTGGGATCCGCCAGTCCCCTTCAACAACCAGAACTATCAGTGAAGGAGTTTGCTCAGTACCCATTTCACATTATCATGAGTCGGGACCACCAATTGGCTAAAAAACAGGATTTACAATTCGCTGATCTTAAGGGACAATCGTTTATTTTGCCAGATACTGATTTTATTCATGAGAAGGCATTTCGTAGAATGTGTCGGCTTGCCCATATTCGTCCCAAAGTTATTTATCGAACAAATGATATTCATATCATTAAGAATATGGTGGCTGAAAACTTGGGAATTTCATTTTTGACTGAATTAGCAATTACCGCCAACGATCGACTGGTTGATTTAGCCTTAGCCGATCCGCAACAACCCGTATTCCATCTTTCACTGGCTGCGCGACATAATGAGATTCTTTCACCTGCCAAAGAAAAATTATGGGAGCTAATTCTTGATTATGGTGGCAAGAAAAACTAGAAATAAGCTGGTAATAGTAAGAGAAGCCGAGAAAAAACGTTTTGTTCTTTCTCGGCTTCTTTAAGATCAATTATTAAATTTTACGTTCTTATATTATGGACGGGCATGAAGGAACTTTGGACCGTCTTGGGTACCAACAAGAACATCATTAACTTGGTTTAAGAACAGTCCATCTTCAATTAAACCAACCATCCCGATTAATTCTTCGTGAAGGGCGAAGGGATCGTTAATGTCCTCAAGATGCAAATCAATAATGAAGTTTCGCTGGTGTGTCCGGAACTTATCACTGTTATCAGGCAGCATCCGCCATGTTGGGTTATAGCCACGACGAGCTAGTTTGGTAAAGAGGTGTTGACTTCCGTATGGGGTAACTTCCACTGGTAGCGGAAAAGCTCCTAAGTGATGAACTAATTTTGATTCATCAACAATCCACATTACGTGGTCAGAATAGTTGGAAACAATCTTTTCCCAAAGGAGAGCGCCACCGCCACCCTTAATTCCTTGGAAATCGTCACTAATCTCATCAGCACCATCAATAGTAAGGTCAATATGATCAACATCGTCAATTTCTTCAACCTTGATCCCAAGACTTTGAGCTTGGCGAGTAGTTCTGTTTGAGGTTGTAACACAAACAACATCTGATAAATCACCATTCTTAACATGCTCACCGAGTGCTTCCACCAAGCAATGAACGGTTGTCCCTGTTCCTAGGCCGACAACCATTCCTGGATGAATGTACTTAACTGCTTCACGGCCAACTTGTTGTTTTAGCTCATCTTGATTCATGAGTTTCCTCCTTAGAAACGATCTTCAGGTAATAGTAATTGTTGGTATTCGGGATGCGCCTTAAACTGCTTTACAGCATAAGGACACATTAATTTTACGGTTAGTTGATGGGTAGTGGCATACTTAACGAATTGGCTAACCAACTCTGCCGCAATTCCTTGGCCACGATAATCGGGGTGAACAAAGACACGTTCAACAACGACCCGATCAGGTACCCCAGTTACTTTTGGAAAGCTTATCTCGCCCACGAAGGGTTGTTGATCATCACTAGCGATAATTCGGTTTTCTTCAACCTTATAATCCATTTGATCACATCCATTCCAAATCTATTCAGTGTAAAGCAATACCATAAATCCTATATCTATTTTATAATAAGTAGATAGTTTATAAAAAGGATTAGGTGATATAAATGAAACGCGGATTTAAGATTGTTTCAAGCAAACAGGATCAGGGGCTTCATTTACCCAGTCGGCAAACTGCCAATGCAGCTGGTTACGACTTTGAAGCTGCGGAAGATTTTGTTCTTCCATCAATTTGGAAAGGGAACTTCTTAAAGACCCTTTGGAAAATCCATCAGCAATCAAAGCTAAGTCCTGATGACCTTAAACACGCTGATCAATGCCTTAAACCATATCTAGTCCCAACCGGAATCAAGGCTTACATGCAGGATAATGAATTCTTGCTATTAGCTAATCGTTCTAGCGGCCCGCTAAAGCGTCGATTAATTCTTCCGAATGGTGTTGGAATTGTAGATGCTGATTATTATGATAATGATAGTAATGAAGGAGAAATTTTCTTCCAACTCATTAACTATGGATTAACAGATTATCATATAAAAAAAGGTGAACGAATTGGCCAAGGAATTTTTATGCCATTCCTTGTCGCTGATGATGAGAAACAACCAATCGCACGGCGGACTGGTGGCTTCGGTTCAACCAAAAAGTAATATAGCAAATCTTGAATAAAATCGGAATAATTTTGGGTAAATTTCTCTCAAAAAGCTCAGATTTTCGCTGGTGGAACGGTCCAATAGTTTTTTTAAAAGTGATTGGTAGGGCGCACTTTTATTTCAGGATCGTTGTTAGTAAGTAAGTTTAGGTAATGAAAGGATGGCATGAATGGCCAGAGTTAAAACACAATATGTTTGTCAGAATTGTGGATATAATTCACCACGATATTTAGGAAGATGTCCTAACTGTGGTGAGTGGAATACGTTAGTTGAAGAACAAATCCAATCCTCAAGTTCCAGTGCAGCCACGAAACGACCAACCACGACGTTAACTGGTTTGGTTGCTAAGCCACAGAAAATCGGTGAAATTAATAGTCACGAAACTCCCCGGGTAAAAACCAAACTGAACGAATTGAACCGGGTTCTTGGTGGCGGAATTGTTCCGGGGTCGTTAATCTTAATTGGTGGGGATCCTGGTATTGGAAAATCAACGCTGCTCCTGCAAGTTTCTGGACAACTATCAAGTGAACATCACCGGGTTCTTTACGTTTCTGGGGAAGAAAGCGCCACTCAAATAAAAATGCGGGCAGAGCGGCTTGACGTGGCAGCAGATGACTTTTATATTTACCCAGAAACCAATATGGACAGTATTAAAGACACGATTCGTGAACTAAAACCAGAATACGTGGTGATTGATTCTGTTCAGACAATGCAGGCTACGGATGTCACTTCAGCGATCGGGAGTGTTTCGCAGATTCGTGAAGTAACCGCTCAGTTAATGCAAATTGCAAAGAGTAATAATATTACGATCTTTGTTGTTGGTCACGTTACTAAGGGCGGTGCAATCGCTGGACCAAAGATTTTGGAGCACATGGTTGATACTGTCTTGTACTTTGAAGGAGATCTTCACCACACATACCGGATCCTCAGGTCAGTTAAAAACCGTTTTGGGTCAACTAATGAGCTGGGAATTTTTGAAATGCATACGAATGGTTTATCAGAGGTGAAAAATCCTTCAGAAATTTTCCTCGAAGAACGATTAAAAGATGCCACTGGCTCGGCTGTCGTTGTATCATTAGAAGGGACGCGGCCAATTCTTGTCGAAATTCAGGCTTTAGTGACACCGACCGTCTATGGAAATGCTCAGCGAACTGCTACTGGTTTGAACCGAAATCGGGTATCATTGATAATGGCGGTTCTTGAAAAGCGCGCCAATTTGATGCTCCAAAACCAGGACGCCTACCTTAAGGCTGCTGGTGGTGTAAAATTGGATGAGCCGGCAATCGACCTGGCAATCGCAATTAGTATTGCATCGAGTTACCGGGATAAGGGGACACAAGCTACAGATGCATTTGTTGGTGAAGTTGGCTTAACTGGTGAAATTCGGCGGGTTAACCGGATTGAACAGCGTGTTGCCGAGGCCCAGAAACTTGGCTTCAAACGGATCTTTGTTCCGAAAAATAACTTGAAAGGGTGGCAAGCACCAACCGGGATCGAGGTTATCGGGGTAACCACCTTACGTCAGGCATTGCGTCTTGCGCTAGGTTAATTTATAAAGGAGGGATGTAATATGCGAAAACGAATTATTCGATTGATCTACGTTATTGTTGGTGCCGCAATTGGTTTCTATTATTTGCCATTATTTTGGGACTTAATTAATTTTCATTTAAATAGTGCCTTATTTGTCTTTATGGATATCGTTATTGGTGCTTTGATTTTTCTGATCCTTTCATTACCACTTGCCAAACCAACTGAACAGTTAGTCGCACGAATTGAAAAGAGTCTAACAAGTTTAAGCCCAGTTTACCTGTTTTTTGGTACGTTACTGACAATTGTTGGGCTAGTCCTTGCGGTGTTGATTTCAATCCCGCTTTGGCGAACCGGAATTCCGGTTGTTAACAACGTTTTACCAATCCTGTTAATGGTTATCTTTAGTTATTTTGGTTACCGTATCGGAACGACCCGTCTTGATGATTGGAAGAATTTGCTTTCTGGACACCGGGTACGCTCAAAAAATTCGAATACCGAAGTAATTGACCAAAAAGATGAGAATTATCATCACTATAAAATCTTAGATACGAACATCTTGATTGATGGTCGAATTTATGATTTAGTAAAAACCGGTTTCCTGGAAGGAACATTGCTCGTTCCTAATTTTGTTTTGTATGAACTTCAATACATCGCCGATTCCGGTGAAAGTATTAAGCGAGTTCGGGGACGGCGAGGTTTGGATATCCTAAACAAATTACGGAAAGAAAAGATCGTGCCGATTGAAATGTACGATGGCGACTTTGAAGATATTCCGGAAGTTGATAGTAAGCTGATTGCGTTAGCTAAAAAGGTTAATGGAGTCATCGTTACTAACGACTATAATCTGAATAAGGTTATCCAATTCCAAAATGTCCAAGTCTTGAATATCAATAACCTTGCCAAATCGTTACGGCCACGGGTAATTCCTGGTGAAACACTCAAAGTTGTTGTTGTTAAGAACGGAACCGAACGTCAGCAAGGGGTTGCGTACCTTGATGATGGAACTATGGTTGTCGTTGAGGATGGCCGTTACTTCATGAATGAACGGATTGAGGTAGAGGTCACTAGTGCATTACAAACCGATGCTGGACGGATGATTTTTGCTCGACCGCTCCATTCTCGTCGGGGGATCAACGAAAAGAATAGTGAATCCACAAAGGACAACAACAAAAAATCAGCAAAATCTGATAAAGAGTCTAAATAGTTGTTTACAAATGACTGAGAATCTTTTATCCTAGACACCGTAGAAGTTAATTCTTAACTTTAATGGTGTTTTTTTAGTTAAAGTTCGTATTTAAGATTGGAGCGGATTGAAATGACAGATATAGAAATTGCTGACCAAGCCACACTCGAACCGATTAATAAGATTGCTGAATCAATTGGCCTTGACGATGACCAAATTGAACAATACGGGAAGTACAAAGCTAAAATTTCATTGCCAGTTGCTGAAAAGCCAGGGAAGAAGCATAAGCTAGTTCTTGTGACTTCAATCAATCCGACTCCAGCCGGTGAAGGAAAATCAACTATTTTGGTTGGCTTAGGGGATGCCTTAAACCAATTGAACCACCAAACAATTATTGCAATGCGGGAACCTTCTATGGGTCCTGTATTTGGGATTAAAGGCGGGGCAACCGGTGGTGGTTACAGTCAGGTAATCCCAATGGAAGATATTAACCTGCACTTTACCGGTGACCTTCATGCATTGACTAGCGCTAACAACACACTAGCTGCTTTAATTGATAATTATGTAATGCGGGGGAATGAATTGGACCTCGATCCGCGTCGGATTATTTGGAAACGGGTTGAAGACGTTAATGACCGGGCATTGCGGAATGTTATTACTGGTCTTGGCGGAATTATGCAAGGTGTTCCACGGCAAACCGGCTTTGACATTACTGCAGCTTCAGAATTAATGGCCATTTTGTGCCTTTCAACCGACTTGATGGACTTGAAGAAGCGTATCAGCCGGATCGTTGTTGGTTACACTTATGATCGGGAACCAGTAACTGTTGGTCAACTTGGCTTTGAAGATGCAATTACGATTCTTTTGAAGGACGCTATTAAGCCTAACCTTGTACAGACCCTTGACCATACTCCAGCGATTGTTCATGGTGGTCCATTTGCTAACATTGCCCACGGATGCAACAGTATTTTGGCTACCCAAACGGCATTAAAATTAGCAGATTACACTGTTACAGAAGCCGGATTCGGTGCTGACTTAGGGGCTGAAAAGTTCCTTGATATTAAACGGCCTGTATTAGGAAAGAACCCAGACGCAATCGTCATTGTTGCTACGGTTCGTGCCCTTGAATACAATGGTGGCGCTAGTTTAGACGAAATTAAGGAAGAACAATTGCCAGCACTAGAAAAGGGAATTGCTAACCTGAATCGTCATATTAAGAACATGCAACGTTATGGCTTACCAGTAGTAGTTGCCATTAACCACTTCATCAATGATACTGATGCTGAAGTTAAGTTTATTGAAGATAATTGTAAGCGGCTCGGCGTTAACGTTGTTGTAGCTGATAGTTGGGCTAAAGGCGGTAAGGGAACTCAGGATCTTGCCAAGGAAGTTGTTCGCTTGGCTGACCAAAAGAGTGACTTCAAGCCCCTTTACGATGCTAGTGATTCGATTGAAGAAAAGGTAAATACAATTGCAAAGACAATTTACGGAGCTAAGGAAGTTTCGTTTAGTAAAAAGGCAAAGAAGCAATTGAAGCAGTTTGCAAAGTTAGGCTGGAATGATCTTCCTGTCTGCATTGCCAAGACCCAATACTCCTTTACTGATGATCAAACTCAGCTTGGAGCACCAACAGACTTTACCTTCCATATTCGGGAATTTGTTCCTAAGCTCGGTGCCGGCTTTATCGTTGCCCTTTCAGGTAACATGATGACCATGCCCGGCCTTTCCAAGACTCCCGCTGCCGTTAACATGTCCATCGATGCGCAGGGTAGGATTAAGGGGTTGTTTTAGTGAAAAGAGTGCGAGCCCGTTAAAACCTTCCGGTGGCTAACGATTTCTCCGGCGAACGACGTCTTGTCGTCGGAGTCGGAGGTCGTTAGCTCGAGGAAGGTTAGGGCGAGCACATTTAGACTCAGCTGCAGTAGAACTATAGCTCAAGAACAACAACTTTCCCCACAATAAAAAAGCGAGAACAGCTAATCTTAGCCGTTCCCGCTTTTTATGATCCAAAAAGAGATAGCCTAGGGAAAGCTATCTCTTGAGGAGTATTATGAGGACTTGGGGTATCCTCATATTAATTATTTTTTCGGTTACTATTGGGAGGAGTAATTGAAAAATAATAGGTTTCATTAGTAGTAAAGCTTGTATCTTTACTACGCTTTATATACTACTAGGAGAATGTGAAGAAATTGTGACTATTAAGTAAAAAAACTTTTGAAGCAAGTGGAAAAAGTTTTTGAGACATGATGAGGTGTCGCCGCTTTATCGTCAAATGACTTATATGAGTGAATTAAATTATAGTATAATCGTTGGTGTAAAAGAGTTGTATATAGTTGAGTAGTTCAATAACTTTGCATAATTTGAAAAATATTGAAGAGCATATTTCCATGTTAAGAGGTAAATATCATTTAAGTGTTGAGCAAAATAAGCGTTTAGCTAGGAGTAATTTGACGCGATTAGTTTATGTTAATTCTCGATTTGAGGGTTTAACAACGACCTTGCAACAAACACAAACAATCATTGATGGCCTAGGAGTTGATGGTGTCTCAATTGACGATATTAATATCATTATTCAGTTGAAGAGAGGATGGCAATATACTATTAATTCGGATGAGGGGATTAATCTTGATTTTCTTAAAAAGGCTAATAAAATTGTTGCTCTGAACGAGTCGCTGGCTCCAGGAGAACTTCGAACTGGAAATGGTGCGGTTAGCACGATGAAGGGTGAGTATATTCCTCCGCAGGTTAATCAAGAGCAAGAAGAATTATTTTTAACTCAATTACTTTCAGATAAAAACAGAATAAATACTGATAAAGCATTGACGTTAATGTATCACTTAATGCGGAATCAGATTTTTTGGGACGGAAATAAGCGAACGGCAACATTAGCTGCTAATAAAATAATGATTAATAGCGGTGCAGGGTTGATTAATGTTCCGCTTGATCGGTGGCCAAAGTGGAATCAGTTAATTTCAGAATTCTATTTTAGTGGTGACATGGAAGAGCTAAAGCAGTGGACTTATGATAATGGAATTCAAGGGGTTAAACTTTAGATAAAAAGAATAGTAATCTGCTGTACGTAAAGGGAAATTAAGCTAACTAATCAGGATTATTGAGCAGTTAGCTTTTTTTATTAGGACAGGTATCAGTCAATTAACTAGATATGTTAGTATTATGGGTATAGATATGAAAGGAGCAGACAGTCATGCTAACAATTTATAATACATTGACTCGTAAACAAGAAGAATTTAAACCGCAAACCCCAGGAGTTGTTAACATGTATGTCTGTGGTCCAACGGTGTATAACTATATCCATATTGGTAATGCGCGTTCAGCAATTGCCTTTGATACTGTACGACGCTACCTTGAATTTAAGGGGTATAAGGTGAACTATGTTTCTAACTTTACCGACGTTGATGACAAGATGATCAAAGCCGCTCACAAACAAGGAATCACGGTTCCCCAACTAGCAGATAAATACATTCAAGCATTTATGGAAGATACTAAGGCAATTAATATCGAACCTGCAACGATGCATCCACGAGCAACCGAAAACATTCCTGAAATCATCAAATTTGTTCAGGGGTTGATTGATAAGGGGTATGCATACGAAAAAGACGGTGATGTTTATTACCGTGCCCGAAAATTCAAGGACTATGGTCAATTGTCAGGCCAATCAATTGATGATCTTGAAGTTGGGGCAAGTGAACATGTTAGTGCTGATGAAATTAATAAAAAAGAGGATCCAATGGATTTTGCTCTTTGGAAAGCTGCTAAGCCAGGCGAAATTAACTGGGATTCGCCATGGGGCAAGGGACGACCAGGCTGGCATATTGAATGCTCAGTGATGTCGACTAAGTACTTGGGAAAGACGATTGATATTCATGGTGGCGGCCAGGATCTAGAATTTCCCCACCATGAAAATGAAATTGCTCAAAGTGAAGCGGAAACTGGCCAGAAATTTGTTCGTTACTGGATGCATAATGGTTTTGTTACTATCGGCAAGGACAACGAGAAGATGAGCAAATCACTGCACAACTTTATCACTGTCCACGACATCATTAAGCAGGTTGATCCTCAAGTATTGCGGTTCTTTATGGCGACTACTCAATATCGACGGCCAATCCAATACAGTGAGGATAATTTGATTGATGCTAAAAATAATTTGGAACATATCCAAACAGCATTTGATAATTTAACTTATCGTCAAAAAGATGCTCAAGATGGTGCTGATCCGGTAGTTACTCAAAAATTAGCTGATTTTAAGCAATCATTTACGGAAGCAATGGATGACGATATTAATGTTCAAAATGGGATTACCGTTGTTTATGAACTAGTTAAGTTTGCAAATGTATACGCCCAACAAAAAGCGGTTAAAGCAGCTGCATTAACCGAAATGAAGGATCTAATTTCTGAATTAGTTAGTATTTTTGGTGTGAAGTTAGCATCAAGTGACAATGAGCTTAACGATGAACATATTCAAGCGTTGATTGATGAACGAAATGAAGCGCGGAAGAATAAAGACTTTGCCCGGAGTGACCAAATTCGTGATGAATTAAAGGCACAGGGAATCATTCTTGAAGATACGCCGCAAGGAACACGGTTCAAGCGAGTAAAGAAGTAGACAGGAAGGAAATTAATGGAACAAGCAGATTATCAACAATTAAACGGGATTGCCCTTGCTTACTTGGGGGATGCCGTTTATGAAGTATTTATCCGTCAACATCTTTTGAGTCAGGGACTAGCAAAGCCGACTAAGCTTCAGCACATAGCGACTCACTATGTTTCTGCAAAAGCGCAAGCGGCATTGATTGATCTGATGAAGCAGGATGATATTTTGACTGAGGATGAGTGGAGTTACTTTAAGCGGGGGCGAAATGCCAATAGTCACACGCACGCAAAACATACCTCTGTTCTAACTTATCGGATATCGACTGGTTTTGAAGCAATGATGGGTTACCTGCAATTAGCAGGAAAACAAGATCGAATTGAAGAATTAGCAGAATGGTGCATTCAGCAAGTTGAAGCAGGGAGAACGAAGCATGAAAACTGAAAGCAATGATTTTATTATTGGTCGTCATCCGGCAGTGATGGCATTGAAGTCCGATCAGGAGATTAATAAGGTTTTTATCCAATCAGGATTAAAGTCTGATGCCATTTCACAAATTATTAAATTAGCAAAGGAAAAGCGGCTTGTAATTTCCAACGTTCCCAAGACAAAACTTGATCAGATGAGTGATCACCAAAATCACCAGGGAGTGGCCTTGGCAGTCGCCGCTTATCACTATGCAACCATTGATGACTTGTTTGAAAATGCCGCTAAACATGATGAAGACCCATTTTTCCTGATCCTTGATGAATTAGAGGATCCGCATAATCTTGGTTCAATTATCCGGACGGCCGATGCAGCCGGGGTTCATGGGATTATTATTCCGCGGCGCCGCGCTGTTGGTTTAACTTCGGTTGTTGCTAAAACCTCTACCGGAGCAATTGAACACGTTCCGGTTGCCCGTGTTACTAACCTGGTTCAAACCGCTCAAGAATTGAAAGACCGGGGAGTTTGGCTATTCGGAACCGATATGAAGGGAACCGATTACCGTCGCTGGAATGCAAAGGGAGCGGTAGCGTTAGTCATTGGTAATGAAGGAAAGGGAATCTCCTCATTATTGAAAAAGAACTGTGATGAGATGCTTACCATTCCAATGATTGGTCACGTTCAAAGCCTTAATGCAAGTGTGGCGGCGAGTCTGTTAATCTACCAAGGATTTAATTCCCGGCACCCGCTATAGAAAACAAATCCTCCTTCCTGTTTAATTAAAGCAGGAGGGAGGATTTATTTGTTTGGGTGATTTTTGAAAGTAAAAAAATGTGGGATTCACCTTACATGCTTAAGTGAGTATTCAAAAAACAAAATTTTTTCAAATTATAAAATATCCCATAACAATAAATAATTGGTATATTGAGACACTTGTCGCATTAAAAGACTATTCTGGCGGTAGTGTTCATTCTAGGAAAACAAATTTTTATGCAGAAAAACTTTTCAATTAACTATCATTTGAATAGTTGTTCAACAAATCACAAGAAAGTACTGTTCAAACTATTAAAAGTTTGGTAGATTATTTTCAGGCATTAGTCACCAAGGTTGAGAGACTTAGTATAAGGAACCGGTACTAGGAATTGAAATCTTCCTGACGATGGGAATGAGAACCCCTCGACCAGGCAATCAATGAATGGGTGAAGGAGCCAAATTCAAGAAAGGTGATCCTTAATAAAGTTAAGGTGAAACAATGATAAAAAATCATTCAGCTGATCTCGAATTACTCATTCAGGCACAAGTCGGCAACGAGGATAAATTTATGGCATTATTTGATTGTTACTCTTCACTTGTTAAGCGGCTTTGGCAAAAATTTTATATTGCTGATTTAGAGTTTGAAGATTGGGATCAAGAGGCACAACTAGTACTGCTAAAAGTTATTTACTCTTATAGTGGAAAAGATATTCATCAATTTAGCGGTTTTTATAAGCAAAGCTTGGTCAATCGACTTCTTGATTTATATCGTGCTAGACAAGCAGATAAGCGGATCCCAGTTGAACAATTAGACTCTTTGGGAGAAAATGACAGTGAGACAATCCTTGGTGGGAAAATTTTACTAGAAGATATTGTCTATTGTCATAAGAGTATTGAAGAGATCATCAGAGTTAGTTCGTCTTTTGAACGGGATGTTTTAGCACTGACCGTTACTGGCAAATCGGTTGAATATGTATGCCGAAAGCTTCAATGTAACAAGCGACAAGTCCAGAGTGCTCTTTCACGAACCCGGACAAAATTAATAAAGATTTTGGCGGGTGAATGATCGGAGTAAGGCATTAATAATTTGTTCTAATTTATTAAGAAAAAGGCTGGTAATTTCATCAGCCTTTTTCTAGTCCGCAAACGTAAGAAATATAATTTTCTGACTAATGACGACATGACGTAAAGACTTGTTTTAGTAAATGGAACATGCTAATCTTAATTGTGTGTGGAGGTGAAAGTATGTCCCAAAAGAAAGTTGCACTGGAATGTACGAAGTGCGGTGCTCATAACTATACAATTACCGCTAATCCTCAACGACAAGAACGATTAGAATTAAAAAAGTTTTGTAAACATTGTGGTGAATATACTCTTCACCGTGAAACCCGTTAGTTAGCTGGAGGAAATTATGCATCTGTTTCGTTTTATTAAAAGTGTAAATCACGAAATGAAGCTGGTTGTTTGGCCAACTGCCCGTGAAAACCGGCGTGATACAACCATTGTTATTTCGTTAACGCTTTTCTTCGTATTATTCTTTGCCCTGTTTGATTGGCTAATCCAACTCTTGATGAAGTTATTTGTCGTTAGTGTAAGATTTTCATAGGTTGGATGAATAATTCATCTGGTCGTGGAAATCT